>Ga0207658_10000054_pt1 | contig 125062 bp, 130 predicted proteins | sample KBSS33metaG_FD_184322 | JGI IMG/M metagenome (GOLD analysis project Ga0207658, IMG submission 184322) | Switchgrass rhizosphere microbial communities from Kellogg Biological Station, Michigan, USA - KBS S3-3 metaG (SPAdes) (version 2) | ecosystem: Host-associated > Plants > Roots >... | reverse complement strand
TCGCCGCCGTGCGTGCCCGGGTACACATACTGATAGTCATGGCCCCACGGGTCCCTGCTGGCCTTCTGCACATAGCCGCCCGGGCGCCAGTGCGTGATCGAAGGATCCGTCGGCTGCTGCACCAGCGCGCGCAGGCCCTGATCCGTCGTCGGATACTTGGAGTTGTCGAGCCGGTACATGGTGAGCGCCGTCTCGATGGCCTGGATATCCTGTCGGGCCTTGGCGACGCGCGCATCGTCCACCCGGCTCAGCAGCTGCGGCATGATGACCGCGGCCAGCAGACCGATAATGACCACCACGATCATGATCTCGATGAGAGTGAAGCCCAGCTGAGCGCGTCTGCTAGGCTTGGGGCGATTGAGGCGATGATCCATAAAAACACTTCCAGGGCCAGCGACGGGCCCGAATACTAGCAAATGACCGTGACACAACCTGTGGGGCGCTTCAAATCCCGCGACATCATGATGCTCGCCGCGGCCTGCGCGTCGCTCGCCCTGCCGGAGCTGGCTGGCGAGACCGGACGACTCACCCTGCGCTACGACCGCGCGGGCCTCGCGGCAGGGCAGTGGTGGCGGCTCCTCACCGCGCACTTCGTGCACCTGAACCTTGCCCATGCCCTGCTGAATATTCTTGGGCTGGTGCTGCTGTGGGCCCTGTTCGCGCGCGATTACTCTCCCGGACGATGGGCGCTGATCGTTCTCGCCTCCATGGCCGCCATCGATGCCGGCCTGTGGCTCGGCTCGCCGGACCTCGCCTGGTATGTGGGTGCCTCGGGAGTGCTGCATGGTGTGATGGCCGCGGGGACCTGGGCGCACCTGCGGCGTTCCGAGTTCGACGGCTGGATCCTTGCGTTGTTCCTCATAGGCAAGCTGGCGTACGAGCAATTCATGGGCGCCATGCCGTTCTCCGCCGGTCTCGGCAGCGTCGTGGTCGACGCTCACCTCTATGGCGCGCTCGGCGGACTCGCCGCCGCGCTCTATAATCGCCCGTTTTGGGGACGAGCCCCAGGAGCCAGCTGATGTCGTTTGGGTTTGTTTTTCCGGGCCAGGGCTCGCAGTCCGTGGGCATGCTGGCGGAATTCGCCACCGCCGCCCCCGTGCGCGCCACCTTCGATGAAGCTTCCGTGGTCCTCGGTTACGACCTGTGGAAGCTGGTGGAGGAGGGCCCGGAGGAGCGCCTGAACGCCACCGAGTACACCCAGCCCGCCATGCTGGCGGCGGGAGTGGCCACCTGGAGGCTGTGGCGGGACCGCGGGGGTAGGGAGCCTGCCGTCGTCGCCGGACACAGCCTGGGCGAGTTCACGGCCCTGGTGTGTGCCCACGCCCTGGATTTCGAGGTCACCCTCGACCTGGTGCGCTTTCGCGGCCAGGCCATGCAGGCGGCGGTACCCGCCGGGAGCGGCGCCATGGCGGCCATCCTAGGCCTTACCGATGCTGTGGTCGAGGAAGCCTGCCGCGAGGCGGCCCAGGGCGCGGTGGTCGAAGCCGTCAATTTTAACGCTCCGGGTCAGATCGTCATCGCCGGCGAGCGGCAAGCTGTGGAGCGTGCCATTGAGGCTGCCAAGGCCCGCGGTGCCAAGCGCGCCATCATCCTGCCGGTGAGCGTCCCCTCGCACAGCAGCCTCATGCGAGCCGCAGGCGAGCGGTTGGCTGGGCGTCTGAAGGCCGTGCCCGTGCGCGAGCCTCGCATCCCCTACCTGAGCGCCGTGGATGCCCAGGCTCACTCGAAGCCCGAGGACATCCGCGCGCTGCTCGCCACCCAGTTGGCCCGGCCCGTGCGCTGGCAGGAAACCGTGCGGGCGCTGGCGAAAACTGGCCTGGCCCAGGTGCTCGAATGCGGTCCCGGAAAGGTGCTCACCGGCCTCAACCGGCGCATCCACCGCGAGGAAGGCCTGCAATGTCTGTCGCTGGACAGCCCCGAAACCCTGGATGCGGCTCTCGCCGCCACACGGAGCTCATGATGCTCGAGAATGAAGTCGCCCTGGTGACCGGCGCCTCCCGCGGCATCGGCCGCGCCATCGCCTTGAGTCTGGCCGAGGCTGGCGCCAAAGTCATCGGCACGGCCACCCGCCCCGAAGGAGCCACGGCCTTCACCGGGCTACTGGCCTCGCAGCAGCGGCAGGGCCACGGCGCCGTGCTCAATGCCAGCGATTCGACCTCCATCGACGCCTTGCTGGCCGAGCTTGACGGGAAGGGCGAGATGCCCACCATTCTGGTCAACAACGCCGCCATTACCCGCGACATGCTGCTGCTGCGCATGAAGCCCGAGGACTGGGACCAGGTGATTGCCACCAACCTGACGGCGGTATTCCGCCTCTCCAAGGGCTGCCTCAAGCGCATGATGAAGGAGCGCCACGGGCGCATCATCAATATCACCTCGGTCGTCGGCCTGACCGGCAACCCCGGCCAGGCGAATTACGCCGCGTCCAAGGCCGGGCTTCTCGGCTTCACCAAGTCCCTGGCCCGCGAGATCGCCTCCCGCGGCATCACCGTCAATGCCGTGGCCCCCGGGTTCATCGACACGGATATGACCCAGGCGCTGAGCGAGGAGCAGCGGGCGGCGCTTGCCGCCCAGATTCCCGTGGGCCGCCTGGGGTCGGCGCAGGATGTGGCCGCCGCCGTGCTGTTCCTCGCCTCGCCGCAGGCCGCCTACATCACCGGCGAGACTTTGCACGTCAACGGGGGCATGTTTATGCCCTGAAGTGGCACCCGTGGGGGTGTTCCCCTACAATACCGCGCCCGCGCCCCCTGGCCGGTGCGTACCCAGTCAACGTCACAACAGGATCCTTTCCGAAATGAGCACGGTCGAACAGCAGGTAAAAGCAATCGTTGCCGAACAATTGGGTGTCAAGCAGGAACAGGTCACCAACGATGCCTCGTTCGTCGACGATCTGGGAGCGGATTCGCTGGACACGGTGGAGCTGGTGATGGCGCTCGAAGAGGAGTTCGAGATCGAAATCCCGGATGAGGACGCCGAGAAGATCACCACGGTGCACCAGGCGATCAATTACATCAACGAGCGCCGGACCCGCGTTTAACGGCACAGCTGATTGAGCAAGCGTCGTGTCGTCATCACGGGATTGGGGATCGTCTCTCCCGTAGGTAGTACCGTTGCCACCGCCTGGGAGAGCATTCTCCAGGGCAAAAGCGGCATCGGACCGATCACCCGTTTCGACGTCTCAGCCTTTCCGGTCCGCATCGGCGGCGAGGTGCGCGGGTTCGACGTGGGTCAGTACCTCACGCCGAAGGATGCGCGCCGCATGGACGATTTCATGGTCTACGGCGTTGCCGCCGGCATGCAGGCCGTGGCCGACAGCGGCATCGATTTCAGCCAGGCGGACGCGCAGCGCTGCGGCGTCATCTGTGGCGCCGGCATCGGCGGCCTCGCCACCATCGAGCAGCAGTACGGAGCCTATCTCGAGGCTCACAGCCCCAAGAAGATCTCGCCCTTCTTCGTGCCCGCTACCATCATCAACATGATCGCCGGGCACCTGTCCATCCAGTACGGCCTGAAAGGCCCGAACCTCGGTGTGGTCACCGCCTGCACCACCTCCACCCATGCCATCGGTTTGGGGCTGCGCACCATCCAGTACGGCGACGCCGATCTCATGATCGCCGGCGGCGGCGAGATGGCCATCTGCGTCTGCGGCCTCGGCAGCTTCGGGCAGGCAAAGGCGCTCTCCACGCGCAATGATGCGCCGCAACAGGCAAGCCGCCCCTGGGACCGCGACCGCGATGGCTTCGTGCTGGCCGATGGCGGCGGTGCCGTGATTCTCGAGGAGCTCGAGCACGCCAGGAAACGCGGCGCGCGCATCTACGCCGAGGTCGTCGGCTTCGGCATGAGCGGCGATGCCCACCACATCACCGCGCCGCCCGAGGACGGGGAGGGCGCGCGGCTGGCCATGGCGAACGCGCTGAGCGATGCGCACCTCAACCCCACCGACGTGCAGTACGTGAACGCCCACGCCACCTCCACCCCGCTCGGCGACAAGGCTGAGACGGCGGCCATCAAGCGGGCCTTTGGCGATCACGCCTACAAGCTCGCCGTCAGCTCCACCAAATCGATGACCGGGCACCTGCTCGGCGCGGCCGGCGTAGTCGAGGCGATCTTCTCCATCCTCGCCATTCGCGACAATGTCGCCCCGCCCACCATCAACTTAGGTATGCCGGACCCCGACTGCGATCTCGACTTCGTGCCCAACACCGCGCGGCAGATGAGGATCGACGTGGCGGTGTCGAATTCATTTGGATTCGGTGGCACCAACGGAACTCTCGTCCTGCGCCGATTCAACGGTTGACGCCTATGACAGCGGAGCTCGTGAGCGCCCGCCCCGCTGTAATCCGCGAGCTCGATGTCCCCGGCGCCGTCCTGCGCCGCCTCGCCACGGAATTCCCGGACCGCTATCCCGTGCTCTTCGACAGCGCCGCTGACGGCCCCTTGAGTCGCATGAGCATCCTCGCTGCCGAGCCTCGGGAGGCGCTGTCGTCCGGACAGGAGGGGTTCCTCGACGCTTTGGAGCGACGCTGGCGCGTCGAGCACTCCCCGTCGGCCGGCATACCCGGCATTCCTTTCACCGGTGGCTGGGTCGTGTTCCTGAGTTACGAGCTTTCCCACGAGATCGAGCCTCGCCTGAAGCTCCCCGCGTCCGACTTGCCTTGGCGCGCCTGGGCTCTACGCACACCCTGCGCTTTGATCCATGATCGCCAAACCGATCGAGTCCTGGCCGTCGCCGAGCCGGGCGCCGGGCATTTGCTCGATCGGATCGTCGCTGAAGCGCAGTCCGTTGCCCAGCCACCGCCCCCGGCGCGGGGCCTGCGCGCTGCCGCGATCCACGAAGAGCTTCCCCAGGCCTTCCTCGAGCGCGTCTACCGCGCCCAGGAATACATCCGCGCTGGCGATATCTATCAGGTCAATCTCTCCCGACCCTGGCGCATCGATCTCGCCGAGATGCCCAAATTGGGTGGAGAAATACCCAATTTGGGCATTCTCTACGAGCACCTGTGCACCGCCAATCCCGCCCCCTTTGCCGCGCTGGCGCAGTGGCAGGGTGTCGCTATTCTCAGCTCCTCCCCCGAGCGTCTGGTCCGCATCGATGCCCACCGCCGCGTACAAACCCGCCCCATCGCCGGCACTCGTCCCCGCAGCCGCGATCCCGGCCGCGACGCCGGTGAGATGACCGAGCTCGCCGCCCATCCCAAGGAGCGCGCCGAGCACGTCATGCTGATCGATCTCGAGCGCAGCGATCTGGGGCGCGTCTGTGAGCCCGGCAGCGTCCATGTGGATGAGTTCATGAGCATCGAGTCCTACGCCCATGTGCATCACATCGTCTCCAATGTGAGCGGACAGTTGCGCGCCGCGGCCAGTCCCGTCGATGTGCTGCGCGCCGTGTTCCCCGGCGGCACCATCACTGGATGTCCCAAGGTGCGCTGCATGGAAATCATCGCTGAGCTTGAGGGCCAAGGCAGGGGCGCTTATACAGGCTCCTTAGGGTTCCTTGGCCTCGATGGCACCATGGATTTTAATATTCTCATCCGCACCATGACCCTGCGCGGCCGGCAGATCGAGCTGCGCGCGGGTGGCGGGATCGTCGCCGACTCCATTCCCGAGCGCGAGCTGGAAGAGACCCGCGCCAAGGCCCGCGGTCTCCTGGCCGTATTCGATGCGCCATGAGCGCTCCCGAGCGGATTCTCATTGACGGTGAGCCGCAGGATCGGCTTTCCGTCTTAGACCGGGGATTGCAGTTCGGCGATGGGCTGTTTGAGACCATCGCCTGCCGCAACGGACGCCCGCGCCTTTTGGCGCTGCATCTCGACCGGCTGGCTCGAGGGTGCGACCGGCTCGAAATTAAGCGACCCGATCCGCTCGTGCTGCGCAACGAGATCGAAGCGATGGCGCAAGGCGCCGATGCTATCGTGAAGCTCATCGTCACGCGCGGCGAAGCGGTGGCGCGAGGCTATGCCTGGGCCGGCAACGAACGCGTGACACGAATCCTGATGCGTTTTGCGTGGGCGTCGGCAGAGGTGAAGGAAAGTGCCCACATCGGCACCGCTGCGGTGCGACTCGGCGAAAATCCCGCGCTGGCAGGCGTGAAACACCTGAACCGCCTCGAGCAGGTGCTGGCCCAGGGGGAGCTGCGCCGCCGCGGCCTTGATGAGCTTTTGATGCTCAGTAGCTCCGGCCGGCTGGTTTCAGGCACCATGAGCAATGTGTTCATCGTGCACGACGGCAAGCTCCTGACCCCTCGCATCGACCGCTGCGGCGTTGCGGGCATCATGCGACAGGTCGTGCTGCGCGAGGCGCGGCGCGCCGCAATCCCGGTCGAGGAGGCGCAGTTGGGCGCGAGACATCTCAAGCAGGGGCAGGAGATCTTTCTGACCAACGCCCGTCTCGGTATCTGGCCCGTGCGAGCGCTAGGGACTCGCGAGCTTTCGCCGGGGCCCGTGACCGCGCGCCTGCAGGCGCTGCTCCAACCCCTGCTCGAGGCGCCGGCTGATGCGTAACGCGGCCTCGCTGCTCATGCTGGCCCTGCTCATCGGCGCGGGTTTCGCCGCCAACGCCTGGCTCACTCGTGAGATGCGCGAGCCTGGGCCGGATGCCACCGCTGTGCGCATCGACATCGAGCCGGGCAGCACCGTCCGTGCCGTGCTCCTCAAGCTCGGTGCGAGCGGCGTGCTCGATAGTCCGCGGGCCGTCGAGACCTATCTGCGTTTCCACGCCCGCCAGCCGCAGATCAAGGCCGGGCGCTACGAGATTCCGCCGCGCGCCACGCCCGAGCAGATCCTGCGACTTCTGGAGTCCGGGGCCGTGGTTCTCGAGCAGCTCACCGTGGTCGAAGGCACCACCTTCGCCCAATTCCGCCGCACTCTCGAGCAACATCCCGCTGTGCGTGCAATCCTGCGCGGCAAAAGCGATGCGCAGGTGATGATTGCCATCGGACATGCCGCCGAGCCCCCCGAAGGCCGCTTCTTTCCCGACACCTACCGCTTTGCCGCCCACACCACCGATGTGGAGATCCTGAAGCTCGCCTACGCGAGAATGCAGCGCCTGCTCGATGAGGCCTGGCAGTCCCGAAGCGCCGACCTGCCCATCCGCACGTCCACCGAAGCTTTGATTCTCGCCTCGCTCATCGAGAAGGAGACCGCTCAGCCTGCCGAGCGTCGGGAAATCGCCGGCGTGTTCATCGCCCGCCTGCGCCTCGGCATGCGCCTGCAGTCCGATCCCACGGTCATCTACGGTCTCGGTGAGCAATACGACGGCGACATTCGCACCCGCGACCTCACCACCGACACGCCCTACAACACCTATACGCGCTCGGGCCTGCCGCCCACGCCCATCGCGCTGCCGGGGCGCGAGTCGGTACTGGCCGCCGTGCACCCGACCGAGACCGGAGCGCTGTACTTCGTGGCCACGGGCGACGGCAGCGGGGCGCACCACTTCTCAAAGACACTCGAGGAACACAACGAGGCCGTAAAGAGGTACCTTGCGCGCCTGCGCCAGGGCTCGAGCAAACCAGCGGGGGGATCGTGACAGCAGGCCGTTTCATCACACTGGAGGGCATCGAAGGGGCGGGAAAATCCACCGTCGCACGGCTGGTACGCGACCGGCTGCGTGCGCGCGGCCTGCCCGTGGTCATGACCCGCGAGCCCGGCGGTACCCCGCTTGCCGAGCGCATGCGGCAGATCGTGCTCGACCGCGGTGATGAGCACATGACGCCGCAGGCCGAGACCCTGCTCATGTTCGCCGCGCGCAGCGTCCATCTCGACAATCTCATCCGCCCCGCGCTGGCCCGCGGCGACTGGGTGGTCTGCGACCGCTTCACCGACGCCACCCGCGCTTACCAGGGGGGTGGGCGCGGCGTCAGCGCGCAATGGATCGAGCAGCTGGCCGCGCAGATCCAGGGTGACCTCACCCCCGACTGCACCCTGCTGCTCGACCTGCCGGTGGACATTGGCCTCGAGCGCGCCAAGGTGCGTGCAGGCGATGCGGCCGCAGATCGCTTCGAGTCCGAGCGCGAGCCTTTTTTCGAGCGGGTGCGTGCCACCTATCTCGAGCTCGCACGCGCGGAACCCCAGCGTATCCGCGTCATCGACGCCGCAGTGCCACTGCCTGCGGTGGAAAGGCAAGTCGAGGCAGTTCTCATGTCAATTGATAAGAATACTTTGTAAGTGGCTGATTATGAAGGAACCGAAGTGGCTTAAATCGCATATGAACTCGCTCGCCGGAGCGCACGGGTCCGCTCATATGCCACACGCGTTAATGATTCATGAAGCGCCAGGTGGCGGGGGCGAGTGGCTGGCCGGTTGGGTCACCCGCCTGTTGTTGTGCTCGAATGTCGACGGTGAGCCCTGCGGCGAGTGCGTGAGCTGCAAACGTGTGTTCGCTGGCCAGCATCCCGATGTTGCGCGCGTGTCTTTTACCGAAGAGTCGCGGCAGCTGAAGATCGAGCAGGTACGCGAGCTCGCCGCGGAGCTCGCGCTGACCAGCCACCAGGGCGGCTACAAGATCGGCATCATCTCGCCGGCCGATGCGCTCAACCGTTTCGCGGCCAATGCGCTGCTCAAAACACTGGAAGAGCCGCCGCCACGGACGCTGCTCATCCTGGTGGCCGTCGAGCCCTCGCGGCTGCCCGCCACCATTCTCAGCCGCTGCCAGCGCATCCGCATTCGGGCGCCGGGCCGTGTGGAAAGCGTTCGGTGGCTGCAGGCTACGCGCGGGGAGGGCGAGTGGAACGCCGTGCTCGATGTCCTGGGCGATGCGCCGTTTATTGCGGCTGACAGCGATCCGGCAGCGATCCCGAGGCTGGGCAGCGAGATGCGCTCTGCGCTCGAGGACTTGAGTCGGGGCGCGGGCGATCCGGTGGCCACCGCCGAGCGCTGGAGCCGCGCCGATCTGGGCTTAAGGCTGCGGTGCTTTGAGAACTGGCTCACGGATCGGGTGCGGGGGCTTGCACAAGCGCACTTGTCACACGGCGCCGCGCCCGCGAAACTACGTGGACTCTTCGAGCTCATGGACGGCGTGCGCGAGCTGGTTGCCGCTCTCGACACCCCGCTCAACAAATCCCTGGCGCTCGAGGGGCTGCTGCGGCGATTGGCTCCATCGAGAGGATGAATTTGAGGACTGGCGGAAACAAACCGGGACTGCTGACGCTCACCATCAAGGACAAGAGCGCGCTGTACCTGGCGTACATGCCCTTCGTGAGGAATGGCGGCCTCTTCATCCCCACGAACAGCAATTACCGCCTGGGCGATGAGGTGTTCATGCTGCTCAACCTGATGGGGGAGGATGAGAAGCTGCCGGTCGCGGGACGTGTGATCTGGGTGACCCCCAAGGGCGCGCAGGGCAAGCGCACCGCCGGCATCGGCGTGCAGTTCAGCGAGCAGGATCGCGGGCAGACACAGAAGAAGATCGAGAATTATCTCGCCGGCGCCTTATCGGGCGACAAGGCCACGCACACTATGTAGGTGCTTCGCTACGAGGAGCGGCGCAGCGATACATTGCCGCTGGTGAGGCCGCCCTTGAGCACATAGGCATCGAAACCGCGCTCCACCATGATGTAGGCCGCCGCGGAGCTGCGTCGTCCCGTATCGCAGTACACCACGTAAGGAGTGCTCTTATCGAGCGCCGAGAGCTTCAGGCGGATGAAGTAGAGAGGGATGTTGAGCGCATCCTCGATGGACAGGTTCTGGTGCTCGCTCGGCAGGCGCACATCCAGCCATTTGCCGCCCTTGGCCACGATCTCGCGGGCCTGCTCGTAGTTCACCCAACTCAGCAGCGGCTCGTTCATGAGCTCGCGGAAATCCTGCTTGTTGAGGCGCATGAGCGCCCCATCGGTGAGCATGGTCACCGTGGCATTGCGCTTGGCCTCGGCGATCAGCGCCTCCTCGCCGAAAGTGTCCCCGACGCCGAGCTCGGCGAGCTTGATGCCTTCCTTGTTGAGCGGCGTCTCGCGCGTCACCACGCACTTGCCGCTGATGATGGCGTAGAAATAGTCGCCCTCATCGCCCTGCTTGATGATCACCTCGCCGGCCCGATAGGGCACCCGCTGCATGCGCAGGAAGATGGCCTGGATGTTGGCGGGCGGAATGCGGTGAAAGGCCTTGGTCTGAAGGAGCGTGGTCATCCAGTCGTCGCTGCTCGCGCCCTCGAGCTGCGATTGGAGCTCGGCGACCTCGTAGGTGCCGGTCTGATCCCAGGTGATCATGACATCCAGCAGTTCGCTGTCGATGGCGAGGTAGCTGATCTCATCGACCGCGCGGGCGGTGACGCGGCGCGGGATCTGTGGATAAAGCGGACTTCTCGCCTCCGGGGCGCCGCCGCGGACCATGGCCACGGTCTGCTCCTTCTCGCGGATCTCCACCATGCCGCTCACCAGCCAGATGCTGCGCTTGTCGGTCTCGCCCTCCTTGAAGAGGATGCGTCCGGCAGCCATGGTGCGCACGCTGACTTTTTTGGCGAGCGCAGCCAGATTCTCGCGCTTCAACCCGTCGAGCGGCGCGAAAGTCTTGAGCAACTGAACGCTGGCTTCGCGCTCTTCAGTCATATCGGTAGAGATACCTGTTCAAGCGCAGATCGATGCGCTGCAATCGTCAAGGATGGTAGCACAGCGATTTCGCAGCCCTTAGGATCGCGATCACGCTTTCCCTGGCCTGGCAAGCCCCGCCCAGCCCGTATCCGGGGTAAAACGTGAGCCGTATCGGGCCGCAAGCTCCGTCAGCCGCGCGACCACATCCGCCACACCGCGGCTGCGAGCATAGGCCAGCGGCCCGCCGCGGAAGGGCGCAAAGCCGGTGCCGAAGATCACCGCCGCATCGATGAGATCGGCGTCCTCCACCACTTGTTCCCGCAAGGTCGCCACGCATTCATTGACCAGCGCGAGGATCATACGGTCGATGAGATCTGCCGGCACCGTGGCGCCGGATGCCGACGCTTTGACCGCCTTGCCGTCCTTCCACTCGTAGAAGCCCGTGCCGCTCTTGCGGCCGAGCTTCTTGTCCGCGATCAGCGCTTTGAGCTGCATGAGCTCGGGCGGCGCCCGGTCGAGCTCCTCGGCGATGATCTCCCCGACATGCGCGGCCACATCGAGCCCGACCACATCCGCAAGCTCCATAGGTCCCATCGGCATGCCGAACTCCTCGGCGGCGCGGTCGATGGTCTCAAGTGGCACGCCTTCCTGCGCGGCATACATGGCCTCGTGCAAATAGGGCATCAGCACCCGGTTGACCACGAATCCCGGTGCGCTGCGGCAGGGCAGAGGCAGCTTGTCGAGCTTGCGCGCGAAGGCGATGGCGGACTGAGCGATGCTTGAATCCGTGCGCTGCGAGTGCACGATCTCGATAAGAGGCATCTGCGCCACGGGATTGAAGAAATGCAGTCCCACCAGACGCTCCGGGCGCGCGAGGCGCTCGGCGAGCGGCTCGAGCATCAGGCTCGAGGTGTTGGTCGCAAGCGGCGTCGTCGGCTTCATGCGCGGCTCAAGACGCGCATAGAGCTCGCGTTTGGCATCGAGGTTCTCGTAGATGGCCTCGATGACCATGTCGGCATCGGCCACGCCGGCGCCGTCCACGTCGGCCTGCAGGCGCTCGCGCGCGGCGGCGCTCTTGGCCGGATCCTTCAAGCGCTTGGTGAAGAGCTCGGCCGCGCGATCGAGCGCCGGCTTGATGTACTCCATGCCGCGGTCTTCGAGCGTCACCGTCATGCCGCGCAGCGCGCACCAGGCCGCGATGTCGCCGCCCATGACACCGGCGCCAATCACATGCACATGTCTGAATTCCGGCGCGCCGCGTCCGCTCATGGCCTTGAGGCGATCCTGCAGCAGGAACACCCGCACCAGCTGGCGCGCGGTCTCGGTGGTGAAGAGGTGCGCGATGGAGCGGGCTTCGGCCTCGAACGCCGCCCGGCCGTGCGCGCCATGCTGTGCCCACAGCTCAACGATGGCGTAGGGCGCGGGGTAATGCTCCCGCCGCGCCTTGCGTGCCACCTGGGCGATGAGCTGCGGCTTGATGAAGGCCTGCACCCCCGGCCAGCTCAAGAGCTGCTCGAGGAAGGGCGGGCGATGCCGGGGTGGGGGATTGAGCGCCATCTTGCGCGCCGCCGCATCGAGATCCGCGGCTGACACCAGCCGGTCCACCAGGCCGAGCTTCAAGGCCTTATCGGCCTTGACCGGGCGTCCGGTCAGCATCAGCTCCATCGCTGGACGCACCCCGATCAGGCGCACCGAGCGCACCGTGCCGCCGAACCCCGGGTGGATCCCGAGCTGCACCTCCGGCAGGCCGAGCGTCAGTCGCTCATCGCCCACTGCCACACGGTAGCGGCAGGCGAGCGCCAGCTCCAGGCCACCGCCGAGCGCAAAGCCGTGAATAGCGGCGACGGTGGGGCAGGGCAGGGCCGCCAGCCGATCGAGAACGCCTTGACCTGAGCGGATGAGCTCGTACGCCTCGGTGGCGTTTTTAAGGCCGGTGAACTCCTTGATGTCGGCGCCGGCCACGAAGCCGCTTTTCTTCGCCGAGCGCAGGATGACGGCGCGCGGCACCTCAGCGGCGAGCGTTTTAAGGAGCTCGCCGAGCTCGAGCAGCACGCCGCGTGAGAGCACATTGGCACTGGTGCCGGGTTTGTCGAGATCGAGCCAGACGATGCCGTCGGTATCGCGGTCCATTTTCCAGGCGGGCGTGTTGTCGTTCATTGTGTCGTTCATTGTTTGGCCCCTGTAACCTCAAAGTCGCACAGCAGCGGACGGTGATCGGAGAAGCGCACATCGGGCACGCGGAAGTCGCGCACCTCAAGGCCGGCGGAGAGCAGGATGAAATCGAGCTCGACGCGCGGCACGCGCGAGGGAAAGGAGGGCACTCCTGCGGTATTGGCGCTGTGCAGCCCCGCGGCGTGCATGAAGAGATAGATCTCGTGCGTGCCCCAGAAGGTGTTGAAATCCCCGGCGACGATCACCGGCTTGGCCGATTTGCGGATGAGATCGTGCAGGTAGCGCAGCTGGTACTGGCGGTGGCGGAACTTGAGCGACAGGTGCACCAGGAACACGCACACCTCTTCGAGCTCGAGCTCGATGGTGAGGCGCTTGATGCCCGTGTCGAAGTAGTGGAAGCGCTCGCCGTGCACATGGGGCGCCGACAGGAAGGCATTGCCCTGCTTGCGCACGATGGGCAGGAACTGGTTGATCGAGCCGGTGCCGTACTTGCACTGGAACGTGGAGTAGTGGCCGAGCTTGCGGGCGATGTGCTCGGCCTGGTTCACCATGCCGGTGCGGATCGAGCCGGTGTCCACCTCGATCAGCCCGACGATATCGGGCTCCTCGGCCCGGATGAACTCGGTGATGCCGTCGAGCACCTTGCGATTGCTACGCAGGTACCCCGCGCCCGGCAACGGCAGGTGGAAGGCCGGCCCGGTGCCGGTGGCATAGCGGATGTTGTAAACGAGCAGTCGCAAGAGCGGCATTCTAGCGGACTTTATGCGAGACTCGCGCCATGTCCGCGGCCAATCCGATCAAGCTCTTCGTGACTCACCTGTGGGAGAAGGACGACGATTACCTGCGGGTGTTCGAGTTCCTCGAGAGCGCGCGCAACTTTTTCTACCGCAACTACAGCACTCCGGAGCACCGCCCGGTGGGCGACAAGGAGGCGCTCAAGGAGGACTTACGCAAGCAGATGGCTCCGGTCGAGGCTGTGATCGCGCTAGCGGGCCTGTATCCGCGCAATCCGGATCTAGTGATTTTCCAGCTGCTGTACGCCCAGGCGAACAACAAGCCCGTGATCCTGCTCAAGCCCTTCGGCGGCAAGACTGCGGTGGCCAAGCCGCTCGAGGAGCATGCGGATGAGATCGTCGACTGGGATGAGCGCGCGCTCGCGGATGCGATCCGCCGCCAGGCGCGTCACGAGGACACGACGCGCTGGGACACCATCGAGTTCAAGCTGGACTGAGAGGCAGCTTCAGGCCTCGGCGATATAGAGCGGCACCACCTGCGCCGCGCTCTTGCCGCGGCCGGCGGCCGGCATGCTGCGCGGCAGCGCGCTGAACATCTGCACCACGGTGAAGGCCAGACCCTCGGCTTCCTCACTGGAGAGCTTGCGCACCGTGGCGCGCACCGGATCTTCGCCGCGCAGCGCGGGCTGTTCGCGGGTCAGCGCATGGCTGAACGCTCGGAAGTCCTGGCGCAGCTCCCGCGGCAGCTCATCCTCGCCGACCTGAGCAAGATGATTGCGGTATGCATCGCTCAGGCGGTCCTTGATGGAGCCGGATCGTGCCAGGGTGACGGTGGCCTGCTGGAATTTTTCCCAGGTGGAGCTGCTGTTCATCGGAACCTCGCAAGGCTGTTCTTGTTCTTGGATGCCTGATCGCTCAATAGGCTAGGCGCGAAATATAGCGCAGCGTCTGATAAATACAACGTATCTGTGCTGCCAGGATGCGCAGCCGCCACCCCCAGAGGTGTTGGCCACCATGGACGCCTTTGTTTGTACTTCGCATAATGTATAGAACGGTTATCAGACAATTGCGGCTCAGTTGACGTAAACGCTTGAGCCGTCGAGGAATGGAAGCCTGTAAATAATCCCAGGCAGGCGAGCAAAATGCTCGCGGCGATCGGGCGGAACTTGTCCGCGATCTTCTCCCAAGTGGCTTTGATTTCGTCGGTCTGCTCCAGCCGCGAATCCTTCTCCGCGCGCTCGCGCTCAACGCACGCAATCACATAAGCCGGCTCCCATCCGAGCAACTCGGCCACCTTCAAAGCGTAGTCTTGAGATAGAAAGCTGCGGCCGTTGCGCCAGTTCGAAACGACAGCGGAGCTGCTGACGTTGAGCATTTTGCCGATTCGATAATCACTCGCCCCTTCAAATTTCTTGGAAAGGGCGTCGAGGAGCTGGATGGTCGTGTGCATGGGGTACGCATTCCCGTAGCTAGTTGGACTATAGCCTACGCCTCTACGGCGCCTGTGAGCGAGACTTCTGTCACAGTGGCGTTATTCACTTGCGCACTTCAAGTGACTTGCGCTAGTCTCCCTCGCAGGTCGCGGCCCCGCCTTCAGCTCTCCGGTTGGTCCTGGAAGCCCGAAGTGGGGTACGCGCCTGGGGGTCGCGACCTTTCCGCGACGCGTACCGCAAGGACCATTTATGCAAGCCAGACAGGAAGAATCCGTCGATCGTCTTGAGCAGCAGGTGAGGGCGCTGCGGCGAGTCAAATATTTTCGTGACGAGCTGCGGAGAATCGACGAGGCGCGAAGCGCTCGCCGGGACGCTCTCATGTGGAGCCTCAATCTCGCCCAGGCCGAACTCGAAACGCTCCAATCTCACAAGACGGTGCGTCAATGATTCGCGCCATCGTTCCGACAAGAATTCTCCGCAGATGGGATCAAATAGCCATTGCGCAGCTCGCGCAGGCGGCCGTGCGTATGTCGGATGAATTGGCAGAGTTACGGGAAACTCTGTATCGCACGGAAGATGCCGCGCAGTTTTGGAGCGAGCAAGCCATGGGTATGCAGCTCGCCATGTGCGAGGAACAAGGTGGCTCGCCGGGCATCACAAAAAGCGGACAGCTGGTAGTGGTGAAACAATGAAAATTTCCAAGAAAAAAGCAGGTTCTCGCGCCTACAAAGATTTGATCGACGCGCCAGTTTCCGCCCGTGCGGTGCAGCTTCGAATTGCTGACGTGCCCGCGCATATCGGCGTCGGCGCGCGGGATAAAGACGGCAACTGCTTCCACGTTGAGCTAAGCCTTGAAGAGGCCGAGCAGGTTGCTAAGGACGTAGCAGATTTTCACACACGGGAGCTTCCATGAGACGGTTTCTATTAGTTTTCGCATCACTATCGGCCGCCGCGACGCTTGTTTTTGCGGCCGGTCCGTCTGCCACTCTGGTTTTTACGCTGGCAAGCCAATATGTGGACGCGTCACCATTGCCGGTCGCGGACATCAAAGAAACATTGATTGAGTGGCGCAAGCCGGGACAAACCGCGCTTGTGGGTAGCGCGCATGTCGCGGCGCCCGCGGTGCAAACGACAGTCGCCGGATTGACGTGCGGGGATTTCGATTTCGTGGCCTACACCGTGCTTAAGGCGGGGCCGAATTCCGACGCCACCGCGCCGGTGCGCTATCAGACAGGGGTGGTCTGCAAACCAAACCCTCCCGGGGGTCTAGCTGCGCAGTGATTGGACGCTAGACCCACAAAAATAACAGGGGAGGGGCTATGGAAGTTGAGGGGATTGAGGTGCGCGAGCTGCCGCCTGAGGGAAACTACTGCATTCCGGTGACAGCGAACTGGTACCGGCAGCGCCAGCGCGAAATCCGGCTCGCATATGAGCAGGGCGCACAGGATCGTTTTGCCGCACTGATCGTTGGGCTGATTTGCGGCGCGTTCTCCGGCGCCACTCTAATGGCGCTCGCGGTGTATTTGCGCTGATGCGTTTAGCGATGTCGCAAGCCACTTGGGAGCGGCAGTGGACCGACAACCTGCCCGCCAGCGTCGCACGGCTCGTTTTGGCGAGGCACGCGGAGCTGATTGAGACTGGTGAGTCGGTGCCAGGCATTAGGCATGTAGGCTCATCGCCGCTATACGTCCCAAATGTCTGGCTCGCACAGCAAGGCGAGGAACTGAAAGTCGCGCACGTCACGCAGGCGTTTGACGAGCAAGCCATCCGCGATCATGCCGAAAATTACGCGCGTCTCTGCTCGCGGATGCAGTCGCTTGAATCTCGCCAATCCTTCGCGCTCTATCTCGGGATTGAGCCGCCGGCCGGTAAGTCCATCACCCCTTTAGGCGCGGTCGCGCGGCTCGATGATCCGTTGTGGTGGCGGCGGCAGTTGCGCAAGCGCTGGACCCGCTCTGCGGAAAATGCAATGCGCGATCTCGGAATCGTACGGAAGGGAAGAGAGCCTTATGCGAGCGAGCAGGCGGTAAGGCACCGCGGTGCGCAGAAACGCCGAATGCGGGCCTTCCTGGGCGACCACGCGGCGGTTAATGAGCTGGGTGAGCAGCTGCCATTGCTCGAAGTCGCAGAAAAATCGCTCGCGAATCCAGCGATACGGCGGGGCGAATTCATGACGCGCGTGAGAGGTTTCGAGGAAATCGCGCGCGACATGGGACACGTCGCCGAATTCGTCACGCTCACGGCGCCCTCATTTTTCCATGCGCAGCTCGCCAAGGGCGGGCGCAATCCGCTTTTCGAGCGGGCCATCGTGCGCGATGCGCAGGGTTGGCTTTGCAAAATGTGGGCGCGTGCTCGCGCTAAACTCAAGCGATTATCGATCCTGTTCTACGGATTCAGGATTGCGGAGCCTCACCATGACGCAACCCCGCACTGGCATCTCCTGCTCTTTGTACCTGCTCATGCGGTGGGAGCTTTGCGCGCTGTCCTTACCGGGTTCTGGCTATCGGATCATGCGTCCGAAAGGGGAGCGGCAGAGCACCGCGCGAAGTTTGAAACGATTGATCCGGCACGCGGGTCTGCGGCCGGATACATCGCGAAATACGTCTCGAAAAACATCGATGGCGCAGGGGAGATAGGCATTGCGGAAGATTCGGAAACCGGCGCGCGCGTGGCTGACGGTATCGAGCGCGTGGACGCCTGGGCGTCGATTCACGGTATACGTCAGTTTCAGCAAATTGGCGGACCTCCTGTAGGATTGTGGCGCGAATTGCGCAGGATCAGGAAACCGGTCGATGACAACGAAATTGAAGTCGCTCGTCTGGCTGCGGAAGCACGGAGCTTCGCGGGGATGGTGCGTGCTGTCGGGGGAATCGGTGCCGGACGATGCACAACCGTGCGCGTGTGGAAGGAGCACTTGGGCACAGTGTCGCGCTATGGCGATGTGCAGGGAGCTGTGCCGGCCGGGATCATGCGAGGGGCCTTTCATGTGCGTACTCGATCTCATGTGTGGCGGATCGTGCGGGCCGGCTGCGGCACAGGGCGTAATTCAGCGACTCAAGCGGTAGATTCCGCCTCTCCAGCTTCGCTCTTCTCTTCACTTGGACCCGTGGCAATAACTGTACGCGGGGCTGCCGGCCTCAATGAGCCGGCGGGCTGGTCCAATCCAAACGAAACTTCCCAGGCGGGGCCTCTATGAGCATCGAAAGGGTGCAGCGCGTGCCTCCGCACGTCGCTTTGCTCAATGAAATTGATTCGCGGCGGAAATCTGTCGCTGTGCTGGCGACCGGGCTCGGCCCCGTGCTCGAAGTGCTGCGCGCATACATCGTGAGCACCGAAGCGCGCCTTGAGGCGGTGGAGAGAGGGAAAAAATGAAACCAAAAAACGAGCCCATCGGCGAATGCCCATGTCCGCGGCGTGGGTGCGACAAGGTTGCAAAGGTGTTCAAGTTCCGCGGACGGGAGAACGAGAAGCAACGCAGGCTTGCCGGCAAACTGTATTTGCAATGCCCGGAAGATGGTCGCTTTGGAGCCGACGCAGCGCCGGCGATGCAGGATTATATTTTGGAGAACTCAACCATATGGGAACGAAAAAACGCTCCGTCCGCGGCGCCGGCGGACGATTCGCCAAAGCCGCCGGCGGAGCCGGTGAATCCGCCGGAGAAATTAGCGGAGATACCGACGAATCCGCCACCGCAGCCGCCGGCCAAGAGCCGCGACGTGTGGAACCTGTAGCCGGCGGGATCGCCGTCGACGTGGATCGTGGGGCTCTGCTGGCCGAAGCCGCGGCGATTGCCGCGGAATCGCCGGCGGAGCCGCCGGCGAGCGGCGCCGCAGATGCGCCGGCCGCTGACTCGCCGCCGCCGTCCGCATCGCCGTCCGATCCGGCGGCGCGCGCCACCGAGGTAAAGCCGGCCGTATGCGATGCGGTCGCCAAGCTCTCAACCTTCCTGGCGCCTAACTGGAATGTCACGCGCGCGGAGTCGGATGCGGTCGGCGAGTCGCTGGCGCTCGTGCTCGCTTACTGGATGCCGGAGACCTCCATCGATCCTAAATACGTCGCGCTCGGCACGCTTGCCATGTCGCTGTGGTCGGTCGCCAGCTCAAGGCGCGATGAGAACGGCCAATGGCGGCCGCTGCGCCAGCCGGCCGAACGACAGGACGATACTGCGCCGAAGCGATCATCGGCCGCCGGTGCGTCGCTCTCGCTGTGAGGCGCGAGCATCGGCGCGAGGGGCGCCTATACGCGGTGACGGGCGCATCGCGGTCCGGGAAATCTCTTTGGACGGCGCAGCAAGTCGCTGGTGAGCGCCGGCTCTTAGTCTGGGATTTGCTGGGTGAGTGGTCGGCGCGCTACCGGTGTCAGCGCATCGGGTCCATACGAGAGCTCGCCGGCGCGTTGGGCGGTTCCTCGTCACGGCTGGCCTTTCACCAGACGGCGGGCATGGTGGGTGCATTCCCCGCATTCTGTCGGCTGGCGTGGATATGGGTGAGGCTCGCGCAGGGCGCATTGGTGATTGAGGAAACGGCCAGCGTGACGCAGCCAGGTAAAGCGCCGGAAGAGTGGGGCGACATCGTGCGAATGGGGCTGCGCTACGGCGTGAATATATACGCGCTGACGCAGCGGCCGGCGGAAAGCGACAAGACGGCATTTGGGAATGCATCGGTAATCCACGCTGGGCGAGCCGTGACGCCTCGGGATCGCGCGACGATGGCGGAATATCTGGACGTGCCAAAGGACCGCGTTGCGGCGTTGAAACCACTGGAATATATCGAACGCCATGCCGATGGAATGCTGAATTTCGGCCGAGTCGATACGCGAAAAAGGACTTGAGCGCCGGCGCGCGCCGGCGACCCATTGACGGCGCGCGCCGGCCAGGGATTGATATGCGCTCGCTGCACATGCAGATTCAGTCACGTTACGGAGCAAGCACATGCCTTCTCTCAAGTCGATTTTGGTCACCGCTGCCATTGCCCTCGCCGCTGTCGTGGTAGGCAAAAAGCTGCCGGTGGTCAAAAACTTCCTCGCTTAAAGCGAGGAATCCCTGCGCCGGGTGAGGCGCGAGTTTTTTTGTACTGCCGGGAGGCAGAACATGCAATTTACGCAGAAACTGGAACCTATCCAGAACGTCGTGGCTTCCGGCCACTTCACGCTATCCACGAAGCTCGTGTTGGGCAACGTGATCGAACAAATCATATTGGACAAGACGGGCTCGGGCTCGCTTACCGATGCGATGATCACGAACCTTTCAGTAAAGCTGAATGGTAAGGCGGTGTTTGGTCCTATCAGCGCAACCAATTTGCGCTTGCTGGAGACCTACATCACCGGCGTGAACAACGTGAACTTCCTCTCGCTGTTCTTCACCGAGCCACGCGCGGCAACCAAAGCGGATCAGCTGCTCGGCGCGATCAATACCGGCGCCGCCGGTGTTGTGGATGTCACCATTGAGGGCGATATCACGGGAGCCACTACGCCGTTCCTCACCGCCTACGCGGTGCTGCGCTCGCCGGACTCGCTGCTCTCGATGGACGGGTACAAGCCGGATACCGCGGCCTTCATCCGCGGTCTGATTCCGACAGTGCTGTCGCCGAATGCAGCGGCGGAATTCCCCTACGATCTGAACTACGGATCGCGTGGGGAGTCGCTGATCAAGCGCGGAATTTTCTTCTCTACGATCATGACCGCATTGCGCGTGAAGCGCGACAGTGTGGAAATTTTCGGCAACGGGACGATTTCCTCGGCGCTCGCCGGCTACGTCCAGACGCTCTACGGGCACACGAATCAGACAAACATGTTTGTCTATGATGCACTGCTCGATGGGCACCAGAGCGATGCGCAGCCGACGCGCACCGTGCTTGCCAACGGTGCCGCGCGTGAGGCGGTTTATCAGTGGCTGGTCACGGTGAGCGGCGCGGGAATCGTCACCGCCTACACGGACGTGTACAGCACGCTTGATCGTCTGTAAGGGCGCATCGAACAGGAGGCCAGACAATGGCATTTTCAGATGCGTTGCAAAACATCCTGACGAAAGGGCTTGATGTCGCTCAGAGCATCAAGCTCGCTCAGATTCAGGTGTCCGATCCGACGCCGTACACGAGCGCGGCGAATGGCAAGGGTTCGGCAGTGGGGCAAGCGGCCTATGGCCTTTCGACCACGGTTTCCGCCCTCGCTCCCGTTCTCGTCATCGGTGGGCTTGTGATCGGCGCCGTGCTGGTCTTTCGCCTGCTCGGAAAGAAGTAAGCCATGCCGCTGTGGGATGCAGCGGCCGGCCTTTTGAGCGGCGGTAGCAGTCTCGGCAATCTCGGAGCCGGCGGTAGCTCGTCCGCGGCGGCCGGTCCAGTTTCGGCCGGTCCTGTCGTCGTCAACGTGGCCGGATTTGGCTCGAAGTCCTCGGGTAGCGCGTCCAGCTCTGCGCGTGATTTCCCAGCGGCAGGCGGAACGGCCTACAGCGATGAGACGGGTATGCCTGCCATGCCGTCGTGGGTGCTGCCGGCGGCCGGTGTCGCATTGGTGCTCGTTCTGGCGCTGTCAATTGTGAAACGGTGACGTATGGGCCTTTTTGGCGGCGGAAATTCAAAAACATCGGTCACGAACCAGTACGAGACAACCACTTCCACGCAACAGACGGATAACTCGGGAAACAATGGTTTCCAGAATATTGGCGGCGACCTTTCTCTAGTCAATCAATCGGTAGATGCGGGGACTGTCAAGGAGGCCGGAAAAATCGCGGAAGGTGCGTTTGGGATCGTCGGTGCAGGACTCGATAATGCGAGAGCGGCTAATGCAGGGTCGCTTGCGTTCGGTACGAGCGCGCTTCAGCAAGTGGCCGATGTAAACAGCAATTCGCTTGATGTGCTGTCGGGGCTTGTGTCCGGGTTGATAGACAACAGCAAGACCATTGCGCGGGACTCAATCGAAGCAAGTGCGAATGCCACGACCGCGGCGGCGGCAGGGTTCGGCGAACTCGCCAAGCAAACGAGCGCGAGCACGGATGACAGGGTGGGCAAGGTGGCCATGTATGCCTTCGCCGCGCTTGCCGCGGTGTTTGTTCTGCCGGCGCTATTCAAGGGCGGCGGTAAGGCGGTGCTCGCATGAGTGCGCGCAATTATCTGCAAACCCTCGGCGCCGGCGACAAAGTGCGCTTCCCAGCAGGACGGTATTTCTTCATTCGCACCGCTGCGTCCGCGCTGGATATTACAACCGAGGGCAATCCCGGTGCGCCGGTACAGCTTCTCGGCATCGGCGCTGGCACAAAATTCGGTCCTCTGCCGGACGGCCAGGGATGGAAGCAGCTGCTGATTTCGAGCGCCGCGGCGCAGAATATTGAAATCATCATCTCGGATGATGGCCTATTTGACGTGGCGAATGCGGTCACCGTTAACGGCTCGCCGACTGTGCAGAGCCTGCCGGCGGGCGCGCTGGCGGATACCGCGCCCGTCGCGGTACCAAACGCTGCGCAGACGCCAATCGTCCCGGCCAATCTCTCGCGTCGCCGGGTTGGAATCTCTTTTGCGTCGTCGGCGGCAATCGGTCCCGGCACTGTGTTTTTCCGCAAGACCGCAGGAGGCCAGAACTTAATGGAAGCGCAAGCTGGCGTCCTCTACACATTTGAGGCCACCTATGGCGTAGACGTGCGCAATGACAGCGGCGGCGCGCTCAGTGCTCTGGTCTTTGAGGAATCGTGAGCGTGAGAAAAATTGCATTGTTTTTGTCCGGGCTGCTGATTGCGGCGACAGCCTATGCGGTTACTACCGGCGGCTTCCCGTCGAGGCCGATCTTTCAAAGCGTCAGTGTTGGCACGCCTGCCGCATCGGGAACCTCGAAGATAGTCGCAAACAATGGTGGCAGCGGTGATACCGGAGTCGTCGCGCAGACCGTCACCGCCGGAGATGCGTATTTTCTCGCAACCCCAGCGGGCGTTACAAATTGGAGCACAGGCACGCGCCGCAGTGACGGCGCATATGTATGGTCGAACGCTGTGGGGCTCGGTACAGTCAAAGGGCTGCTGACGACCAGCGGTGATTTGACTTCATTTCGCCACGTCGAGACGGGAACATTCACTAATAACCCCGGCTTGACGCAAGGATTTTCGCTTGCCGACGCGTCGCCATCCATCTTTTTTAATGAAAACGATCAGTCCGCCGGAAATCGGTGGTGGGGGATGCAGGCAAACAACGGCATCTTCAACTTGCAGTATTGCCCGGACAACATATCCGGTTGCACCATCGCATGGAGTGTAGATCGCAGCACCGGAATTTTCAGTGCAAATTTCGCCATTGCTGCGGCGAATATTACGACCGGGTCTTGGAGCGCGACTCTATCCGGCTGCACGACATCTCCCAGCGCCACGATGAATTACAGCGTCAGCGGAAACGTTGTGTCTGTCTGGTCATCCTCGCCCAATAGCTGCACCAGCAATTCTACGAGCTTCAGTATCTCAGGGCTGCCTGCCGCAATTTGGCTATCAAGCGGCTCACGCGACATTCCTGTGGGTGGCGTCCTAATCGACAACGGCGGGAATGGCTTCTATGGCTCAGTGCAAATTACCGCTGGCAGCGGCACGATCACCTTTAACCGCGCGACGACTACTTTTTACAGCAACACCGGCTTCACCGCATCGGGAACCAAAGGGTTCAACGGAGCGATTTCCTTCACTTACTCGCGCTGAAAAATGTGGAAAGTCGCACTATTTGGCTGTTTGCGGGACTCGGAGCGGTTGGCGCGCTCTATGCGTTCTCGCGTACAGATACGGGGCAAGGTGCCGTTGCGGCAGTCGCAGACACGGTGGGTTCTCTCTTGACTCCGCGCGGCATTCGAAACAATAACCCGGGAAACATTGAGTGGATCGACGACCCGCAAAAGCGCTGGCGCGGCATGATTGGCCGCGATGGTCGTTATGGAATTTTTGACACGGCGGCGAATGGCGTTCGCGCAATTGGTGGGGAATTGCGCGCGAGCTTTCGCAAGGGGCAAAAGACGGTGCGCGCGATCATCAATGAATGGGCGCCGCCAGTAGAGAACGACACCAGCGCATACGTGGATGCGGTCGCCGACGATGTTGGCGTAGATCAGGACCAGATTATTTCAACGGCTGCCATTCCGGCGCTCGCGGCGGCGATCATCGACCATGAAAACGGCGAGCAGCCGTATGCGCCGGAAGATATCGCGGTGTGGGTGAACTCATGAACAAATACGTGGACAAGGCGCTCTCGAGTCCAGTACAGCTCGCTATCGGTGCCGGGCTGATAATTGGCCTTGTGTACTTTCTCGGTCGCAAAACGATCACGGACGCAGCGAGCGGGGTAGGGGGTATCCTCACCGGAAACAATGCCATCACAAAAGACACGCCGTATGAAAACACTGGCGTCGTCGGCACTGTGGCGGCCGCGGCAAACAAGGTGAGTGGCGGCGCGTTGCAGAGTATCGGCGAAGCGCTTGGCGGGTGGCTCTACGATGCGACGCACGCGGACTATGACCCTAACAAGGGCTTGCAATCAGATGGCGATGTGTTGAACGAAGGCGCAAAAAACACAGACAGTCTTTGGGGCCGCATCGGCAACGTGATTTTGAGAACGGGAGGATAAGGTATGGCTGACAGTCAAAAGCCGCGTAACGTTGGGCGTGCGACGGCGGTAGGTATCACGGCCGGCGGCACGGGTGCCGCGGTCATTTCCTGGGGAGCGACGGAAATAGAGCGCCGCTATGGCGTCCCGGCGCCAGTTGCGGCCTCGGTCCTTGGTACTTTTTTCGGCTTCGTGGCGCGATGGGCGGCGAAGCTCAACCCGCATGCCTGAGTGGCTGCAAGTCGTCGCGGTGCTGGCGTCGCCGATCTTCGCGGCCGGCGGCGCCTACGCGGCGGTGCGCGTGGAGCTGAAGTGGCATTGGTCAGAAATTAGGCGCGCACACGCGCGCATCGATAAATTGGAGCGATACGCATGAGTCTTTACAGTCCATCGGCGCAAGCCGCTATTTTAGCTGCCGAGGTCGAGCGCAAAGAAAAGCAGCCGGAGACACCCAGGGCCCCGGCGAAGGTTAAGCTTAAAAGACGGAGGGGCCGAGCGCGCCAGAAAGGCTAGCGCTATTTGGGGTCGTGCGAATGGATTTCGGCGGTCATAATGACGGCGCCGATCAGGAAGATACCCAGCGGGATCAAGGCGAGCCACATGGCTGTTTCTCCAATTGGTCCAGGAGTTTGTACACCCGGCGGTTGGTAAAGGCAAGGATGGCCGTCATGATAAGGGCGGCGCCGCCGGAGCACAGCAGCCGCATGCGCTCGGCTGCCTCCCAGTGCTGCGCCGCCCAAGCAATCAAAGAGCCATCGGCTGCGAAAAACAGGGTGAAATACACCTTGAGCCAGCCGATTTCTTCTTTGATGCGGTCCACGTTCATCAGGCCAACTTTAGCAGACGGTCGAGTTCGATGCCGAGCGGATGACACGCATGGGCGCGTAGTACTTCGGCCGCGCACGCGGAAACAGGCGTATTTTCAGCGCGTAGGGCGTGGTGAACGATGAGCAGCACGCTTTCGATCAGGCGTAGAACACGCAGCGTCTCGCGGGATGAGTGAGTAATATTCTCGGTAGCCATAGTCGTCCTCTCTTGGCGATTGTGGTTAGGTGCTCGTCGGTGTTTCCAGCACCGGCGGGCACCGCTCAGGAATGGGTAAATGATCGCTGGGGCGCGGTTTCCGTGGTCGAAGTCTCCAATTCGCGCATCTCACCGGGCAGCACGTAGCGCTGTTCCACCCAGTCGGCTTGCTTTGAGCTTTCGAGGCGCGCCGCTGCCGCGCGCGCCTCGGATTTGTAACTCGCGATCATGCCGTGTAGGAACTCGATAGAGCGAACATGGCCGGGCTGGTAGCGCCAGTCTTCGGGACTGACCAGCTCGCCGCTCGAATCGATCCGCCAGCCCGCCCAGGCCGGCGCAAAGGCACCGAGGTCTCGGGCGGTCATCAGCACGATGAGCCGCCGGGTGGCTTCAGGCATCGGATAACCGCGCTTCCAGCGCCGTACGGTCGCGATGTGGGTTCCGGTGATGCGGGCCAGGGTGGCCGCGTCGAGCCCGTAGCACACGTCCGCGTCGCTTCCAGCCGCAACGGGGCCGCGTCCCGGATCGGCCACAGGCGGCCGGGGTTGTCGAGCTGGTGGGCGGCGCCAATCCGTGGACATCCGCACATTGTGCGGTGCCGTGCCATCAGCGGAACCTTGAGCGTTACAAAAGGCTGACACAGGTCACGCGGGACAAACGGGCAGCGGCGGAGCGATGGGAAAAATGGTACCGATTAAGAGGCCGAATCGGGCTCGCAATCGGCGCCGCCGCCATCGCCCGTACTTCGCATAATGTATATTATGTTAAATCACTGAAGCTAGACCTTGAAAGTTCTACTTACCCCAAGGGTAAACTTTGCAATACGCCGTCCGACCACTCGCCAGTCGTTGTCAGTGCGTTCCGCTCTTCTCGCCCGGCTGTCCGGTACCGATGGCGCCGTGGCTGGCCTGGCCGCCTTTACGGCCGGCTTCCGCCGCAAGCCCCGGGTTCTGCGAGAAGCTGCGTTTCTCATCGGGGACACTCTGGCCGCCCTTACGGCCGGCTTCCGCGGCCAGCTCCCGGTTCTGGGAGAAGCTGCGTTTGGAGCCGGGTACGCTCTGGCCACCTTTGCGGCCCGCTTCGGCCGCCAGCTGGCGGTTCTGCGAGAAACTGCGTTTTGCATCCGGTACAGCCTTGCCGCCCATGCTGGCGATTTGCCGCTGCCGTTCCACATCCATCGAGGCAAAGCCCCGATTCGACGTCCGACCATCCTGAGTTCTTCCGTGCGCCATCATTACCCTCCTCACCATGTTTCAGCGATCACTGTAACAAGCAGCAAGAGGCATGCCGCCGCGCCACAGCACTGCGAGGAAATCATCATACGCCCGTTTGCATGCGCTCAGCGAGGGGGTGAGGATTTAGCGAGCTTCGCGTCGATGGCGTCGATCTGCGCCTGCAGGATCGGTTTGACACTGGCGGGCGGATCGAGGCTTAAGAGAGTGGCGAAGCGGGTGCGGGCCAGGGTGAGGTCGCCGCGCCGCAGTGCCGCAGCGGCGGTGTAGAAGAGCGCCTTGCCCGAATGAGGATCCAGGCTCAGGGCCTGCTCGAACAGGCGCCCTGCCCGCTCATCAAGCGCCGTCTCGCTCTGCAGCACCAGCGCCTCGCCGAGCCCCGTGAGCGCGTCGATGTTTTTTCCCGCCGCGAGGCGATCGGCGTGCTGGTAGGCGCGCGCCGCCAGTGCGAATTCCTCGAGCACCGTGTAAGAACGACCTAGCATCAGCCAACCCTGCAAGTCATCGGGATGCTGCGCGAGACGTCGCGCGAGCTGGCTCACCATCTCCTGCGGCGTCGCAGGCGGCGCGGGTGGACGCCACGACCAGTTGCTCAAGTATGCGTAGAGCGTCGCGGCGCCGATCGCCAGTACCGCGCTGCCGGCCAGTGCGGCCCAGGGCGCGCGTGGCGCGGCGCCGTCTCTCACCAGTGGTATGACAATCAGTCCCACAGCGATGGCCGTGAGCGCCACGGCCAGCAGGATGAAGGGCCCGGTCATGCGGGCCCATTCTTATCGAGAGGCGAGGCCTCACCGACCGTCGAGTCATCCACGGCGAGGAGCTGCGCGCGCTGGCGCAGGATGCGTAGCGCGGCAACCGCGCCGATCAGTAGCAGCGCGAGCGGCAGGAGCCACAGCCACGCATTGCGCAGCGAGTAGCGGGGCCGGAACAGGATGAACTCACCGTAGCGTGCCACCATGTAGTCGCGCACCTCCTCATCGGACTTGCCGGCCAGCAGCTGCTCGCGCACTTGCGCACGCAGATCCGAGGCCAGTCCCACCGGGGAGTCCGCGATCGACTGGTTCTGGCATTGCACGCAGCGCAGCTCATGAGTCAGCGCCGAGTAACGTGCCTGGAGAGTGGGATCGGGCAGTTCCGTGGGATCGATGGCGAGCGCCGTTGCCGCCGCACACCATAAGGCCACCGTCGCGAGACCAACACGCATCATCGCCCTGCCGCCGTGCCCTGTCGTAGGCGCGGGACGAACTGATGCTCCCAGACTTCGCGTGTGAGCTCACCCACGTGCTTGTAGGTCACGGTGCCCGCGGCGTTGACGAGGAAGGTCTCCGGGGCGCCGTACACGCCCCAGTCGATAGCGGCGCGGCTGTCGCGATCGACCAGTACCACGCTGTAGGGGTTGCCGGACTTGGCGAGATAGGCTTGCGCCTGTGCATCGTCGTCCTTCCAGTCAATGCCGATGAGCGGCGCCAGCGCCGCGCGCTGTATCTGCAGCAGCATCCGGTGCTCGGCGCGACAGGCGTAGCACCAGGTGCCCCAGACGTTCAAGAGGTAGGGATGGCCACGCAGCTCCTGCGAGCGCACCACGCGCTGCGCATCGTCCAGTGTCGCCAGCGCAAAGGCCGGCGCGGGATGTCCGATCAGCGGCGAGCGGATGGTGCCTTTGTCCGGGGAATGCTTGATGCCGATGGCGAGCACGGTGGCCAGCAGCGCGAAAACCGCCAGCGGTAGGAGAAATTTGCTCAAGCGGCCGGCTCTCCGGCGGCGCCCGCAGGTAGCGCGGCGGTGCTTTTGACCGTACGGTAGCGCCGGTCGGAGGCTGCGAGCGCCCCGCCCAGCGCCATGATGAAGGCGCCGATCCACAGGAAATCAACCAGCGGCCGTACTTGGAATCGCAGGCTCCAGCGCCCTGCTCCCAGGTCCTCGCCCAGCGCGACAAACACATCGGTGCCGAAGTGGCTGTGGATGGCTGCCTCGGTCATGACCGAGCCCTGCACCCAGTAACGGCGCTTCTCAGGATGCAGCATGATGAGCGGCCGGCCGTTGCGCTGCACGGCGATATCGCCGCGCACGCCATCGTAGTTGGGGCCTTCGACGGGTCCCAAGTCCTCGAAACGGAACTCATATGCGCCCAACTGCGTGCTCTGTCCGCGCGCCAGCGCGGCATCGCGCTCGAGGGTGAAGGACTGCACGGTGCTCAAGGCGATCACGAAGACGCCAAGCCCGATATGGGCGACGGTCATGCCCAGCACGCCGCGCGGAAGGCTCAAATGACGGCGCCAGCGGTCCAGGGGATCGATGAGCGAGGACAGCACGATCCAGATGCCCAGCGTCAGGCCTACCGGGGTGAGCGCGCTGGCGGGTGCGAAGAGGCCAAACGCGATGGCCAGTGCGCCAGCGGCGGCGATGAGCGCAGTGCTGAAGAGCGCGCGCTTCTTTTCGCTCAAGCGCCCGCGCTTCCAGCCCGCATGCATGCCGACGGCGGCGAGCAGCAGCAGCGGCAGAATGGGCAGCAGGAAGCTGGGGTTGAAGTACGGAGGACCCACCGAGAGTGTCGGCAGTCCCAGCGCATCGGCGATCAGCGGCGCCATGGTGCCGCCGAACACCGTGGCCGCGGCGATCACCAGCAATATGTTGTTGAAGAGGAGAAAGGATTCCCGCGCGCTGAGCTCAAAGCCTGCCTGGGATTTCAGGCCCGGCGCGCGCCAGGCATACAGACTCAGCGCGCCGCCGATGACTAGAATCAAAAACGCCAGGATGAAGATGCCGCGCGCCGGATCGGCGGCGAAGGAATGCACCGAGACCAGCACGCCGGAGCGCACCAGGAAAGTCCCCAGCAGGCTCAAGGAGAACGCCAGAATCGCCAGCAGCAGCGTCCAGCTTTTGAAAAGCCCGCGCTTGTCGGTGACGGCCAGGGAATGGATCAATGCGGTTCCGACCAGCCACGGCATGAAGGAGGCATTCTCCACCGGATCCCAGAACCAGTATCCGCCCCATCCCAGCTCGTAATACGACCACCAGCTGCCGAGCGCAATGCCACAAGTCAAAAAGGCCCAGGCGGCAGTGGCCCAGGGACGGGTTTGGCGCGCCCAGGACGGATCCATTTTGCCCGCCAGCATGGCCGCGCCGGCAAAGGCGAAGGCCACCGCGAAGCCGACATAGCCCGTGTACAGCATGGGCGGATGGATGGCGAGACCCGGGTCCTGCAGCAGCGGGTTAAGATCGTGGCCGTCGGGCGCCGCGGGCTCGAGGCGCAGGAAGGGATTGGAGGTGACGAGGGTGAAGAGCAGAAAGCCAAAACTGATGAGTCCGAGCACACCCAGCACCCGCGCGGCAAACTGCGGTGGCATGCGCCGTGCGGCGATCGCCACCGCGAGCGTCCAGCAGGCGAGCAAAAAGATCCATAGCAGCAGCGAGCCCTCGTGCGCGCCCCAGATGGCGGCGATGCGATAGATGAGCGGCAGCGCGGAGTTGGAGTTGTCCGCCACATAGCGCACCGAGAAATCGAAGCTCGCGAATGCATAGGCCAGGCAGCCCATGGCGGTCATGACCATCACGAACTGTCCCGCCACGGCGGGAATCACCGCTGCGGCCCAGCGCTCGCGGGAGAGCTGCGGCCCGACAATGCCGAAGAAGGCCTGCAGGGCCGCGAGCAGCAGCGCCAGGATCAGCGCGAAGTGGCCGAGCTCGGGGATCATGTGGCTCCCGGTTTCAGGGATTGCTGGATTTGGGGCGGCATGTACTTCTCATCGTGCTTCGCCAGGACCTCCTCCGCGACGAAGGTGCCGCTACCGTCGATATGGCCGTGGGCGATGACACCCTGCCCTTCGCGGAACAAATCCGGCAGCACGCCTTTGTATTTGACCGGCACGTCGTGCTTGAAATCCGTGACCGTGAAACGCACTTCGAGGCTGCCCGGCGTACGCTGCACGCTGCCCTTTTGCACCATGCCGCCGAGGCGGAACCGCTCGCCGGCGGGTGCGGCGCCTGCGGCGACTTGCGAGGGATCGAAGAAGAACATCACGTTCTGGCGGAAGGCGCTCAAGGCCAGCGCGCCGGCAATGCTCACCCCGACCAGGATGCCGATCACCAGCACCAGCCTTCTGCGGCGCGGGGTCATGGCCGGCTGTCCACGGCGAGTCGGCGGCGGGCCTCTTTCTGGGCTTGCGCGAGCGCGCGGCGGGCCCGCACGATATTGAGAATCACAATGGCGAAGGTGATGCCATACGCGGGCCAGACGTAGGCGGCATAGCCGCCCATGCGCAGGAATTCCATCATGCGGGCAGCGCCTCGCGGATCCAGCGGGCGGAGCGCTCGCGGCGTAGGATCTCGGCGCGCAGCCGCACCAGAAGCAGCGCGAAGAACATCAGCGTGAAGCCGAGCAGCATCATCAGGAGTGGAATGAGCATGGCGGGCGGCATCGCCGGCTTCGCGAGCTTCATGACGGTGGCGGTCTGGTGCAGCGAATGCCACCATTCGACGGAGTAATGGATGATGGGAACGTTGACGATGCCGACGATGGCCAGCACGGCGCTGGCACGGTCGGCGCGCACCACTTCGTCGATGGCAGAGCGCAGCGCCATGTACCCTAGGTACAGAAACAACAGAATGAGCTCCGAGGTCAGGCGCGGATCCCATTCCCAGTACGTGCCCCACATAGGCTTGCCCCAAAGCGAGCCGGTGGCGAGCGCCGCCACGGCGAACGAGGCGCCGATGGGCGCGCAGCTTGCGGCAATGGCATGGCAGACCTTGATGCGCCAGATGAGCCCGACCGCGGCCGAGATCGCCAGGGTCGAATAAATCATCAGCGACATCCAGGCGCTGGGGGCATGGACGTAGATGATGCGAAAGGCCTCGCGCTGCTGGTAGTCGGGCGGCGCCAGCACTAGGCCGCCGTAGAGGCCCGCGGCAATGAGCAGCGCCGCCGTCCACCCGAACCACGGCGTGAGACGCGCCGCGAGCGCGTAGGCGTAAGGCGGCGATCCCAATTTGTGAAACCAGGTGAAGGCCATGGGCTTACTCGAGATTGATCCGGACGGCTGCGGCCGCCGCAAGCGGTGCAAGCGTCACGCCGAGCACGGCGAATGCCGCCAGAAGATACAGCGGCGCGGCGAAATCCGCACCCCGGATCGCCAGTTCCGTGGCGCGCGCCCCAAAAATCAGAATGGGCAGAGCGAGCGGCAGCGTGAGCAGGGTGAGAAGCACCCCGCCCCGCTTCACGCCCAGGGTGAGCGCGGCGCCGATAGCGCCGAGCAGGCTTAAGGAGAGCGTGCCGAGCGTCACGGCGGCGACGATGCCGCTCCCGCTGCCGGGCGGTACGCCCAGCGCCAGCCCCGCAAGCGGCGCAATCAGCGCGAGCGGCAGTCCGGTCATCAGCCAGTGCGCGGCCGTTTTCGCAAACAGCAGCCAGGTGAGCGAGTGGCCGCAGAGCGCGTACTGCTCGAGGGTGCCGTCCTGCGCATCGTCGCGGAACAGGAACTCGAGTGCGAGGAGCGAGGCCAGCAGCGCGCCAATCCACAGCGCGGCCGGGGCCACCTCGCGCAGCCGCGCGAGCTCAGGCGATACGGCCAGCGGAAAGAGCGTGACGACGATGGCGAAGAAGGCCAGCGGCTGGGCGATCTGCCCGCGCTTGCGGAAGGCGAGGATGAGATCGCGCTGCAGGATGAGCTGCGCGGCGTCGAGGGCCGAGGCAGGTGCGGGCGCGGTATTCAAGTGAGCTCGATCCGCCGCGAGCCCGCGGAATCGGGAAACAGCTCGTGATGCACCGCGGCGACTACAAGCCCGCCGCGGCCGATATGCTCGTCAATCATTCGGGCCACCAGTTCGCGGCCTTCCGCATCGAGGTTGGTGGTCGGTTCATCGAGTATCCACAGTATTGCGCCCAGCAGGCTCAAGCCGGCGAGCGCCACGCGTCGGCGCTGTCCTGCAGACAAGGTTCTCACAGGCCGCTCGTCCCAGCCCTCGCCTCCGGCTTTTTGCAGTGCAGTGTCGAGATCATTGCGAGTCACGCGGCGACGGACGCCCGCCCAGTAGCGCAGGTTTTCGCGTGCGGTGAGATCGGCCTTGAGCGGCGCCTCGTGGCCGATGTAGGCGAGCGAGCCGTGATAGGCCGGCAAATCCCGTTTGACGTCGGTGCCGTTCCAGAGCACCCGGCCCTCCTCCGGCTGCGCCAGGCCGCAGAGTGTGCGCAGCAGGCTGGTCTTTCCTGTGCCGTTCGCCCCCGTTACCTGCAGCACCTCCCCCTGGCGCAGCTTGAAATCCACGCCGTGCAGCACATGCCGCTCGCCGCGCCACAGGTGCAGACATTCGCCTTGCAGGCTCGACTCCAAGATGACCCCTCAGCCGTTCAACCGGTGCAAGTCTCGCAAATTCAGGGGGTTGGCGCCACCGATTGAGACGTCCACCAAGTTATGCGGCATCCCTGTCGGCAGTCGCAGCGGGGCTATGCGGTCTGCGCCTGCTCCGATAGGTGGGAGTGAGGGCATGACAGTTGGGGCACAGCAAGCGCAGATTCTCCAAGCGATTATCGCGGTTATTTCCATTGATGTGATCCAGTTCCAGCGGGATCGGCACGCCGCGCCAAACGGTCAGATTGCACGAGGCGCACTGTCTGACGAGTCTTCCGGCGCGAAGCAGTCGATTCTTCAGCCTGAAGGACTGTATGCGTATGCCGTTTCCAAGGTATTCGTCGACTGGTCTTTTAGGGGCAAAAGTTCTGCCACGCCTCCATCCGCGGCCAATGAAATGTGACGTATCGATCTGTAGACGCTTGATGGCCTGTCGCAGAACATCGTAATTGCCGCCATAGGGCGCCCGTCCGAACCGCTCCAGGACTTGTCTCATTGAAGTGGATGTTCGAATGACTTCAGCGAGAGACTCCAAGGTGTAGCGATGCTTTTTCATATTCGTGGAATGGCATTTAGTGCAATCGGTCGTGGCTGTCCAGCCTTGCACCCTGAAGTCCTTGATCTGCTGTAGAATATCGTCGCCTCCTGCCCGGGTGGCGAAATTGGTAGACGCAAGGGACTTAAAGCAATTTGAGCACTCAGGAGCGGAAACGTCTGAAGTGAATGGGGTCAAATTCGGGGAAACAGCATCGCGTAATGGCGGCTGCAATCCCGAGCTAAGCCGCGCCGCTTTCAAGCGGCGCGGAAAGTGTAGAGACTTGACGGCCCCTGCCTAAAGCGCGAGCGCCATGGCAAAGAGAAAGTCCAGACTCCAAATGCGCGGTTGCGCGCAGCAGCGAAAGCTGTAGCGGGTAAGAAAATCCCTCGGGGGCAACCCCATACCGGTTCGATTCCGGTCCCGGGCACCAAATCTACCGGATACGTCGCCGGCCTGCGTCAGGATCGTGCGCGTTCCGTAAAACGCGTATTCTCCCGCCCGGGTCAAGAACGGATGAGGACATTCGATGGCTCGAACGCTGAGTATCCTGCTGCTGTCGGTCTGCGCCGCACTCGCAGGCTGTACCTCGCGCACCACGGTATCGGTCACGGGCAACGCCCCGGCGCAGTACTCCCATGTCTATCTCACTCTGCAGGGTCTGTGGTTCAACACCAGCTCCACCGCGGGGCCGGATGACACCAGCTGGGTGAAGTTTGCTCTCGATACGCCAGTCACCTTCGATCTCGCCACGAGCTCCAACGCCTCGCTGGCGCAGATCGCCACCAATCTCAAGCTCGCCGCCGGCACCTACTCACAGGTGCGGCTGCTGCCGGTGGATTCCTCGGCGGCGCTCGCCGACTCGGCGAAAACGGCCGGCGCGCTCTACAACGCCGAGGCGGACTACGTCGACGGCGATGGCACGCTGCACCAGCTGCCTCTGGAGCTGTTGAATCCGGACAAGGGCATCGGCATTCAAACCTCGATCAGCATCACGGGCAAGCTCTCGAGCGGTGATTCGAGCTCCACGACCAACATCCCCATTGTCTTGAAGCTCGACGGTGCGCGCGATCTGGCGCTCTTCACCTATGACACGCAGCTCGGCGTTCTGTTGAGTGCGCATGCTTCCGCCTACAATTTGACGGATGCCGGCGCCATCCGCGGACAATTGACTCTGTCGGGCCTTTCGGGAATCACCGCCGCCAACGACCGTGTGGACATTCAGGTCAGCGCCGAGTCGCTGAGCGCGGACGGCACGCGGCACTTCATCGTCAATAGCGCGCCGGTGAGCGCGGACGGCAGCTTTGAGCTGTATCCGCTGGCGACGGATTCCAATACCCCCTCGAGCTACGATCTCGTCATTCATGGCCCGGCGATCGCCACGATTATCGTCAAGGGTGTGACGGTCGAGGCCGGCGATCCATCGAGCGCGACGCCGGTGTCGATCGGTACGCTGGCGCCTCGAGCGGCCGATTCGTATTCGGTGAGTGTGCCCGCGGGTTCCCCTGCCCTGCCCGCCGATGCGTTGGTGGGTTTCTATCAAACGCTGCCCGGATCGTCTGAGGTGCCGTACCTCATCGAGGCGGCCCCGGTCGATCCCTTCAATCGCGGGCTGACGAATGACCCGTCGCTCTCCAAAGCCACTGTCGATGTCGGGACTTTCCAGTCGGATGGCGCAACCATCACGCTGGCAGCGGCGACGCCCCAGGAAGGCAGCGGCAGCTATCGCGTCGCGGGGTCGGCGCCGTTTTTCGCCGATGGGTTGTTTGGGATTACGGTGGTGACTCCTGCCACCACGGCGGATGTACTCGTACCGACGCTGTCGCTGCCTGCGGCCAGCGTGGGCCGCTCGGTGCTGGCCACCGTTACGGCTGCCACGGCCGGCAAGTACGACCGCGGCGATCTCATCGTCAGCCACGATGGCGCGGTGGTGGGCACGGTGGCGCTCGATACGGCGCTGACGCAGAGTTCACCAGGTACGGTGCGGATCGATGGCCTGCCCGCGGCGCTTTACTATCTGTCGGTGCGGGTGTGGCGCTCGGGCGATCCTGCGGGCACGCTGGCGCGGCAGTGGTATCCGACAGCCATGGATCTGCGCACGAGTACCGCAGGGACGGCCAGTCTGACGGTGAATTAAAGGATGAGGATGGAGGCGCGGGCGGGAATCGAACCCACGTGGGAGGTTTTGCAGACCTCTGCCTGACCACTCGGCCACCGCGCCGCGAGTATCTAGGAATTCTGTACTAGTTGGAACGATATGGCAATCGCATAGGATCTCCATTGGCAAGTGACAAAAAGGGGATGGCGGGGGACTCAGAGAGAGCGCTCGTCGCTACGCGCTATTCATGCCTGTGAAGCAACCCAAACCCGGCGAACTCGAGCCGATCGAGACTGCCAGCCGCGACGAGTTGCAGGCGCTGCAGTTGCAACGCCTGCGCTGGACCGTGCAGCATGCGTATGAAAACGTGCCGCACTATCGCAAGGCGTTCGACGCCAAGGGCGTGCACCCGGGTGATCTGAAGTTGCTCGCGGATCTGGCGAAGTTTCCGTTAACCGGCAAGAAGGACCTGCGTGATAACTATCCGTTCGGCATGTTTGCGGTGCCGCGCGAAAAAGTCGTGCGCGTCCACGCCTCATCGGGCACCACCGGCAAACCCACAGTGGTGGGTTACACGCAGCACGACATCGACAACTGGGCCGACCTCGTCGCGCGTTCGATCCGTGCCTCGGGCGGGCGTGCCGGCGACACCGTGCACATCGCCTACGGCTACGGTCTGTTCACCGGTGGTCTGGGCGCGCACTACGGCGCCGAGCGCCTGGGTTGCACTGTGATCCCGATGTCGGGTGGCCAGACAGAGAAGCAGGTGCAGCTGATCCGCGACTTCGAGCCCGATATCATCATGGTCACACCGAGCTACATGCAGGTGATCATCGAAGAGTTTCGGCGCCAGGGCATCGATCCGCGCACGATGAGTATCAAGGTCGGCATCTTCGGCGCCGAGCCGTGGACCGAGGCGATGCGCCACGACATCGAGGTGCGCGCCGGCATCGACGCGGTCGACATCTACGGCTTGAGCGAAGTGATGGGCCCAGGCGTTGCCAACGAGTGCATCGAGGCCAAGGACGGCCCGGTGATCTGGGAAGACCATTTCTACCCCGAGATCATCGATGCTGAGACTGGCGTCGTGCTGCCCTACGACCCGGTCAAAGGCACCGAAGAGGGCGAGCTCGTCTTCACCACGCTGACCAAGCAAGCGCTACCCGTCATCCGCTACCGCACGCGCGATCTGACGCGCCTACTGCCACCCACCGCACGCAGCATGCGCCGCATGGGCAAGATCGTCGGCCGCAGCGACGACATGTTGATCATCCGTGGTGTCAACGTGTTCCCGACGCAGATCGAAGAGCTGATCCTGCAGCACGGATCGGTGTCGGGGCAGTACCAGCTGGTCGTCACGCGCCAAGGCGCGCTCGATGAGATGCAGGTGCTGTGCGAGCTGCTGCAAGAGCAGGCGTCGGCCGACCGCGCGGCGATCGCGCACTCGCTGCAGCAGCGCATCAAAACGTTGATCGGCGTCAATACCACGGTGAGCGTGGGCGCCCCCGAATCGATCGAACGTACGCTGATGGGCAAGGCCCGTCGCGTGATTGATAAGCGGCCGAGATGACGACTCTTGATTCCAGTTGACTTCGCGGGGGCGGTCTCTACAATTCCGCGCGCTTCGGTTCGCATTGCGGGAATAGCTCAGTTGGTAGAGCGCAACCTTGCCAAGGTTGAGGTCGCGAGTTCGAGCCTCGTTTCCCGCTCCAAACACTTTTTTCGTTAAAAAACAGAGACTTGTGCCCTATTTCTCATTACCGGCGCAATTCCGGCCACGCCGCCTTGAGATACACCACCATCGACACCAGCGTCAGGGCCGCTGCAACGATGGTCAGGAGCATGCCGAGAGCGTAAGTCGGTGCGCCCACCAGGTTTGAACGGTACAGCATCATGGAAAGTCCGACGATCTGCAGAGTGGTCTTGTACTTGCCCAAGCGCGAGACGGCCACCTTGCGCCGAGCACCGATCTCGGCCATCCACTCGCGCAGGGCCGAGATGGCGATCTCGCGTCCGATGATCACGATGGCCGTAACCGCCACCAACATGCGGGAATGATTCGGGGTGAGGCCGAACATCGAGGGCACCCCCTTGCTCAGGAGCAGCACCAGCGCCACGGCCACCACCAGCTTGTCGGCCACGGGGTCGAGAAAGGCTCCCAGGCGCGAGGTCTGCCCGAGACGCCGCGCCAGGTAGCCGTCGAGGGAATCGGTGATGCCGGCGGCCGCGAACAGCAGGCCCGCCGCGGGATCGGACCAGGGATACGGCATATAGAAGAGCAGAATGATCAGCGGGATCGCGGCGATGCGGATCCAGGTGAGGATATTCGGTACGGTCCAGAGCATCGTGCGCTTCAGCTTCCAGGGTGGAGGTGATCATAGATGTTTCGCGCGAGGGCTGCGCCGACTCCGGCCACCTGTGCCAGGTCCGCGATGCCGGCGCGCATTACGCCCTGCAGTCCGCCGAAATGGGTGAGGAGCGCGCGACGCCGGGCCGGTCCCAGGCCGGGGACGGTCTCGAGCACCGACTCGTTGTAGCGCCGGGCCCGCTTGCGACGATGTCCGGTGATGGCGAAGCGATGCGCTTCGTCGCGGATGCGCTGCACCAGGCGCGAAGCGGGGGAATGGGGCTCGAGCGCGCGCGGCGCCGCCGCGCCGTAAATGAACAGCCGCTCTTGCCCGGGCTTGCGGTCGGGCCCCTTGGCCACCCCTACCAGCGTGATGGTGTCGAAGCCGAGCTCCGCCAGCGCATCGTGCACCTGGTTGATCTGACCGAGACCTCCATCAATGAGTAGCAGGTCGGGCGTGGGCACCTCTCCTTCGCGCACGCGGGTATAGCGGCGCTTGAGCGCTTGGCGCAGAGCAGCGTAGTCGTCCCCCGAGGTGACGTCGGTGATATTGAAGCGGCGATACTCTTTTTTGAGCGGGCCCTCGGGCCCGAACACCACGCAGGAGGCGACGGTGCCTTCCCCACCCGTGTGGCTGATGTCGAAACACTCGATGCGCGCGGGGATCTCGGGCAGGTCGAGCGCAGCGGCGAGCGCGGCCAGCATTTCCTCAATGCCCTGCTTCTGCGCCAGGCGCATGCGCAACGCCTGGGTGGCGTTCTCCTGAGCCAGCTCCACCCAGCGCACGCCCATGCCGCGCACGGGGTGCTTCACCTCGACCTTGCGCCCGGCACGGATCTCGAGCGCCTGGGACAGCGCCTCGGCATCCTCAAGCTTGTGGTTGACCAGCACCTCGGATGGCGGCTCCTGCGTGGCGTAGTACTGCATGACGAAGGACACGAGAGCTTCGGCAGGCTCGCTCAGCGCCGCGCGCGGAAAGTAGCTGGTGGTGCCGAGGTTGCGGCCGCCACGGATGAGCATGGCGCTGATGGAGTATTCGCCGGGGCTACCGATGAGGGCGAACACATCCACGTCGCGCTCGCCCTCGGCTAGCACCACCTGCTGGGCTTGGATGCGCTTCAAGGCGGCGAGCTGATCGCGAATGCGCGCGGCACGCTCGAACTCGAGCTTGCCCGAGGCTTCTTCCATGCGCGCCTGAAGGTGCGCGGTCACTTCATACCCGGCGCCCTCCAGCACCTTGACCGCCGACTCCATGTCCTGCGCGTAGTCCTCGCGCGAGATGAGGCCCACACAGGGCGCCGAGCACCGTCCGATCTGGTGCTGCAGGCAGGGGCGGCTGCGGTTGGCGAAGAAGGTGTCGCGGCAGTTGCGGATGCGGAACAGCTTCTGCAGCTCGTGCAGGCTGTCTTTGACGGCGTAGGCATTGGGGAAGGGTCCGAAGTAACGGCCCGGCGGGTTGCGCGGTCCGCGATAGAAGGACAGCCGCGGGAACTCGTGGGTGTCGCAGAGATAGATGTAGGGAAAGCTCTTGTCATCGCGCAGCGTGACATTGAAGCGTGGCCGGTGCTCCTTGATGAGGTTGTACTCGAGCAGCAGCGCCTCGGTGTCGGAGTTGGTGACGGTGACTTCGATGCCGGCGATCTGGCTGACGAGGGCGTGGATCTTGGGGTCGACGCGGCTGGGGTTGAAGTAGCTGCCGACGCGGTCTTTGAGGCTACGGGCCTTGCCCACGTAGAGGATCTCGCCGCCGGCGCCCAGCATGCGGTAGACGCCGGGGCGCTTGGGGAGGGTGGCGACGAAGGATTTGGGGTCGAATGCAGGATCTTTCATAGGGCGACCGGATATTACCGCGCCGCTCGGCTAGAATGCGTTCGTCATGAATCTCTTCGATGCCCTGGGCTTTCGCTGGACTCGCGGCGCCGGCTTTTTGGACGCACCCCGCGTTTCCGTGGAGCGGGCGGTGTTTCGCATGCATCGCATGCTGCCCGAGTATGTTTGGGATGCGGGGGTGCTCGAGGGCAATCCCTTCACCTTCCCCGAGGTCAAGACGCTGCTCGAAGGTGTGACGGTGGGCGGACGCAAGCTCTCCGATCAGGAGCAGATCGCCAACCTGGCCGAGAGCTCGAAGCGGTTGCTGAGCCTGGTGAAGGCCGGTGAATTCGCCCTGAACAAGGCGACGTTCTGCGAGCTGCACGGGATTGTGGCGCGCAACGAGGCGCTCGAGTGGGGGCATTTCCGAGGCGAGGGAAAGGAAACTCAATTTACCCCCGAGGTCGCGCTCGGCGAGGGCAAACGGTACACGCCGCCTGCCACGGATCCGGGCGGTGCGCGGCTGAACGGGATTTTCAGCACCGGTCTGCAATCACTCGATGGGGAAGTGGTGAATCCTCTGGAGCGCGGCATCGCGTTCTTTCTCTTCGGCGCGCTGCAGCAGTTCTTTTTCGACGGCAACAAAAGAACCTCGCGCTTCATGATGAACGGGGTTCTGATGTCGCATGGCATCGACGCGATCAGCATTCCGGCGGCGCGGGCGCAGCAGTTCAATACGAAGATGGTGGATTTCTACCTCACTCGCGAGGCGACGGAGATGATGCGGTTTGTGGTGGAGTGTGCGCCGCAGGGGTGATGGCCTGAGCGTCTAGGTCAACCAGCTCGGTGCTGCGCCCGGATCGATCGAGTAACGCTCAATGGCGCGTGCCAGCCACTGCGTCGGCACCGCACCTTCCTTCGCCAGCGATTGCAGCGCCGCCAGCACGATGTGATGCCGGTCGACCTCGAAAAAGCCGCGCAGCGCCGCGCGCGTATCGCTGCGGCCGAAACCGTCCGTGCCCAAAGCGATGAAACCCGCCTTGAGATAAGGGGCGATGGATTGCGGATAGGCGCAGACATAGTCGGTTGCCGCGACGATCGGGGTCTGGCCGCCCAAGCATTCCGCGACGTAGCTGCACCGCGGAGGCTCGTTCGGATGCAGGCGATTCCACCGTTCGGTCTCGCGCGCCTCGCGGGCGAGCTCGGTAAAACTCGTCGCACTCCACACCTCCGCCGCGATTTGCCAGTCCTGAAGTAGCAGCTCGCCCGCCGCGATGATTTCACGCAGAATGGCGCCGGAACCCAATAAACGCAGTGAGGCCTGTGAACCGGCCGGTGCGCTCAAGCGATACAGTCCCCTGACGATTCCGGCCGCCGCATCCGCCGGCAGTGAGGGTTGCGGATAGTTCTCGTTCATCACCGTGATGTAGTAGAACTCGTCAACACCCTGCTCCAGCATCCGCCGCATGCCATGATCGAGAATGACTGCGAGCTCGCAGGCAAAGGCCGGGTCGTACGCGCGGCAATTGGGAACGGTGGCGGCGATCACATGACTGGCACCATCCTGGTGCTGCAGCCCCTCCCCGCCCAAGGTCGTCCGACCGGCGGTGGCGCCGAGCAGAAATCCGCGCGCACGCTGATCGGCCGCGGCCCAGATCAAATCCCCGACGCGCTGGAACCCGAACATAGAGTAGTAGATATAGAAGGGCAGCATGGGCATCCCATGCACGCTGTAAGCCGTCGCAGCCGCGGTCCATGAGGATAACGCACCGGCTTCCGTGATGCCCTCCTCCAGGAGCTGTCCTTGCTGCGACTCTCGATAGGCCAGCAGGGAGCTGGCATCCTCGGGCTCGTAGAGCTGTCCTTCCGGGGAATAGATGCCGATCTGCTTGAAGAGACTGGCCATGCCGAAGGTGCGGGCCTCATCGGCCACGATGGGCACGATGCGCGGTCCCAGGGTCTTGTCACGCAACAGATTCGTCAGGAGCCGCACCACCGCCATGGTGGTCGACATGGCCTTGCCCTCGGCGGCGAGCGCAAAGCTCGCGTAGCTTTCGAGTGCGGGAACGGGCAGGGGCGGGGCTTCGGGACGTCGTGCCGGTAGATGGCCGCCCAGGGTTGCCCGCCGTTTCTTCAAGTAAACCATCTCACGGCTGTCATCCGCCGGGCGCAGGAAGCGCAGCTGCGCGACCTCCTCATCGATGAGCGGCAAGTTGAAGCGATCGCGAAATGCCAGCAAAGCCTCCACATCGAGCTTCTTCTCCTGATGGGCGGTCATGCGCGACTCGCCGGCCCGTCCCATGCCGTAGCCTTTCTTGGTCTTCGCCAGAATCACCGTCGGCTGGCCGCGATGGTCGCGAGCCGCGGCGAAGGCGGCGTACAGCTTGCGAAAGTCATGGCCGCCGCGCTTGAGCGCATCGATCTCCCGATGCGACATGTGAGCCACCAGAGTATGCAGCTCGGGGTCGAGGTCGAAGAAGTGCGCCTGGTTGTACGCGCCGTCGTTCGCCCCCAGGGTCTGGTATTGGCCGTCCACGGTGCTGGCGAAGCGCCGCAGCAGCGCGTGATCACGATCGCGGGCGAACAAGGGGTCCCAGTCCGAACCCCACAGCACTTTGATCACGTTCCAGCCGGCACCGGTGAACAGAGCCTCCAGCTCCTGGATGATCTGGCCATTGCCGCGCACGGGTCCATCGAGTCGCTGCAAGTTGCAGTTGATGACAAAGGTGAGATTGTCGAGTCTCTCGCGCGCGGCGAGAGTCAGCGCGGCCACGGACTCGGGCTCGTCCATCTCCCCATCGCCGAAGACACCCCAGACATGCCGCTCGCCGGTAGCTTCAAGCTTGCGGTGCGCCAGATAGCGCATGAAGCGGGCCTGGTAGATCGCATTGAGGGGTCCTAAGCCCATCGAGCCCGTGGGAAATTGCCAGAACTGTGGCATCAGCCAGGGATGACAGTACGAGCATAGGCCCTGCCCGCCCACCTCCCGGCGGTAGTTGGCGAGCTGTTCCTCGGACAGGCGCCCTTCGAGAAAGGCGCGCGCATAAACCCCCGGGGCGGAGTGCGGTTGGAAGAAGACGAGGTCGCCCCCCTGCCCCGTTCCGTCCGCGCGGAAGAAATGATTGAAGCCGATCTCGAAGATCTCGGCCGCCGAAGCGTAGCTTGCGATATGGCCGCCCAATTCGCCGTAAGCCTGGTTCGCCCGCACCACCATGGCGAGTGCATTCCAGCGGATGATGGCGGTGATGCGCTCCTCGAGCGCCACATCGCCCGGATGCGCTGTCTGCTGCTCGAGCGGAATCGTATTCTGATAAGCGGAGTACGGCGGCGCGTGGGCTGCCACTCCCAGTTGTTGGGCGCGGGATTCCAGCTGCTTCAGCACATAGGCGGCGCGCGCGGGGCCCAGATGTTGAATCATGGCCTCGAGCGACTCGAGCCACTCCCGGGTCTCCTCGGGGTCGCAGTCCTGCGGTTGGGTTGCCGGCTGCGCGGTGACGAACGGAATGATTTCAGCGGCTGGGCTCATGGGGCCGATACGAATTCCAATATCACTATCGATGTCGATCCAGCAATATAACAGGCCACCTCGGGTGACGGATTGCTAATTCCGGCGATCCGTATAGGATGTTTAGCAATCCAATTGCTCAGAGCAGAAAAGCCCGTGTCCATACAGAAATTAGACGCCGTCGACCGCCGGATCCTGCGCGAGCTGCAGGAAGACGGGGCCTTGCGGAACGATATCCTCGCCGAGCGGGTGGCCTTGAGCCCCGCGCCGACGCTGCGGCGCGTGCGGGCTCTCGAGAAAGCCGGTGTGATCCGCCGTTACGCCGCCCTGCTCGATCCACGCAGCATTGGCCTCGGCGTCAGGATGAGGGTGGACTTGCGGCTGGCCTCCCAGACCCGCACCGTGCTTGATGCCTTTGCCGCGGCAGTGGCTGCCGCGCCGGAAGTCGTGGAGTGCGTGATCGTGCTGGGGGAGTGGGATTATCAGTTGACGGTCGTGGCGCGCGACGTGGAGGAATATCAGCGCTTTCTCTTCGACAGAGTGGCGAAGCTGCCGGGAGTGACCAACTACCGCTCCACGCTCATCGTGAGGGAGATGAAGTACACGACGGTTCTGCCGGTGTGAGGGAATCGAGCAACTGCCCGTGGTGGACGCTACTTGATTTAAGTGGACGATTCGTCTACTATAAATTCTCATGTCATCCTTCATCGCTCCACTTCCTGTTCACGAGTCCGCGGACGAAGCGCTGCTTGAGTCGCTTTTCTCGCGGCTCAAGCCCTCGCCTGCTTCCCTTCTCAAGGCAGCACTGCGCTTTGCCAGTCATCATCCCGCAAAGCTGAGTCCACAGCTGCTGGTGAGCGCCTTGCAGGCACGGGGCCACCAACAGGCGGCATCCTGGCTTGTCAAACTCGAGCCCTCCATCGGGGTCCAGGAAGTCATGCTGCAAATTGGGATGTCTAAATCGGGAGTGCACAAGGCGAAAGTCCAGAATCACCTGCTCGCTTTGCGACTCGCCGGCCGGAATGCGGATCGCTTTCCTCTATTTCAGTTCAAGGAAGGCGAAGTCCGCGAGTGGGTGCCGAAACTTCTGGCGGTTCTCGGCAACGGTCTCGGTGCGGCCCATTTCCTCGCTGTTCCAAGGAAACATCTCGAAAATCGCTGCTACCTCGACTTGCTCGCCGAGGGTGATGACCGGAACATCATCACCGACCTGCTTGAATATGCTTATCGAATCGCAGACGAGGCGGGCGATCCTGCGGCAGCGACCCCAGGCTCCACGCACACGTGACTCGCGGCGCGCCGCGGTTGCCTCCTTCCGACCTTGCCGAACGGCAACTGCCGACCACGCGCGCGGGAGGCGTGTATTATCGCTGCGCCCCGAGTTCACAGCCACCGCTTCACTGGCAGGCCCACAGCGATACGCGCTTCAGCGACGCGTTCCACCCGACGCTCTACCTGGCCGACAGTAAGCTCACCGGATTTTGGGAATGCTTTGGTGATGGACTCAACGATCAGGCCCAGGATCAAAAGGCTCTGCCTCTGCACTTACTGTCGGTGCGCCGCTGGGTCCGCTTCACAATAGACCCGCCGTTACGAGTGCTCGACGTTACGGATCCCGAAGCGCTGCGGGCGATCGGCGCCGACGGCGGCACCTTTCTCGCTGACTACTCCATCACGCGTCGATGGTCTCAAGCTCTCGCAAGTCATAGTGCCCAGATCGATGGCCTGCGGTATCGCTCGAGACTTGACAGCAAGCATTTCTGTATTGCCGTGTGGGGTAGGCCTGCCCTGGTGCGCGCGGCAAAACGATTCCGCGCGATAGGAGAAAGCGCTCTGCTGAAAGACACGGAATTTCTGCTGTTCCTCGCGGAGAGGGATATTGCGTTGCTGTGACCCTCAGCAGCGTGCGTGGCGGAGCTTGCTAGCCTTTCAAGCGCTCGATCTCATGTGCAATTTAGCTAAAGTGCATGCTCGCCCGATCACCTGTCTGAACATCGCCGCCGTCAGCCGCCGTGTCTGCGTGTTGTAGCGGCTGCAATGATACGAGTCGATCAGCGTGCGGCGGTCATCGAGCCGGTGCTCCGCTCCATGCCCGAACGGAAATGCCGAGCGTTTCAGATCGAGCGCCATGAGCGTGGCCTCGTGCGCGATGCGTCCCAACGCTACGACCACCCGCGTGCTCTTCAACTGCTCAAGCTCGGCCTGCAGATACCGATTGCAGCGGCGGATCTCATCCGGCAGCGGCTTGTTCTGGGGTGGCACGCACTTGACCGCGTTGCTGATGCGCGCGTGGCGCAGTCTCAAGGGATCGTCGGCCGACACCGAAGTGGCCGCGGTGGCCAGCCCCAACTCATGCAGCGTCTCATAGAGCAGAATGCCGGCGAAATCACCCGTGAACGGCCGCCCCGTGCGGTTGGCGCCGTGCAGCCCCGGTGCCAGTCCCACAATCAGGATGCGCGGGTTCTTGACTCCAAAAGGTGCGACTGGACGCGACCAGTACTCCGGATAGCGCCGGTGCGTCTCGGCCAGGAACGCGGCGAGACGCGGACAGCGGGTGCAGTCCGCATCATAGATCTCAGTCATCCATGTGCCGGATGACCGCCTCCCCGAAGCCTGATGTGCTCATCAGGGTGGCGCCGGGAATAAGTCGCTGCAGATCCTCTTCTACATTCTTCTTCGCCGCGAGCTCGCGCTTCGGTTGGCGGATGGCCTCACGCAGGCGCGCCAGATCGTAGGTCAGCTCCTTGTTCGCAATGGTATTGGCCATCCCCTTCTGAATGAGATCCGCGGCCTCGTTCCAGCCGAGATACCGCAGCATCATCTCCGCCGACAGGATCAGCGATCCCGGATTGACGCGATCCTTGCCGGCAAACCCCGGCGCCGTACCGTGCGTGGCCTCGAACACCGCCAGCCCGTCGCCGATATTGCCGCCCGGCGCAATGCCGATGCCGCCCACCTGCGCGGCCAGCGCATCGGAGATGTAATCGCCGTTGAGGTTGAGCGTGGCGATCACGTCGTACTCTTCGGGGCGCAACAGCACCTGTTGCAGGAAATTGTCCGCGATCACATCCTTGATCACGATATCCTTGCCCGACCTGGGGTTCTTGAACACCAGCCAGGGACCCGAGCCGATCTCATGGGCGCCGAACTCCTCCTTGGCTAGCTGGTAGCCCCAGTTACGGAAGGCTCCCTCCGTGAACTTCATGATATTGCCCTTGTGCACCAGGGTCACCGAGACGCGATCGTTGTCGATAGCGTACTGGATGGCCTTCCTGATCAGGCGCTGGCTGCCCTCCTTCGACACCGGCTTGATGCCGATGCCGGAGCTGGCAGGGAAGCGGATGCCGGTCACGCCCATCTCCTTCTGCAGGAACACGATGAGCTTTTGCACCTCGGCCGAGGCGGCGGGCCATTCGATGCCGGCATAGATATCCTCGGTGTTCTCGCGGAACACCACCATGTCGGTCAGGCTGGCATCCTGCATGGGGCTTGAGACGCCGGGGAAGTAGCGGATGGGACGCACGCAGGCATAAAGGTCCAGGCTTTGGCGCATTGCGACATTGAGCGAGCGGATGCCGCCGCCAATGGGCGTGCCGAGCGGTCCTTTGATCGAGACGACGAAGTCGCGCAGGGCCTGCAGTGTCTCATCGGGAAACCATTGGCCGTAGAGCTTGTTGGCCTTCTCGCCGCTGTAGATCTCCATCCAGGCGATGCGGCGCTTGGCTCTGTAGGCTTTGTTCACCGCGGCGTCGACGACCTTGAGCATTACCGGAGTGACATCGATCCCGATGCCATCGCCCTCTATGTACGGGATGATGGGACGGTCGGGAACCGCGATCGAGGTGTCCCGGTTGATGGCGATCGGCTGGCCGTCCGCCGGAACTTTGATGTGCTGATACTGCATCCGCGCAGTTTAATGCTTCTGCGCGGCGAATTGCGCCTCCTCGGTCGAGCCCTTGAGCGCCGTGATCGAAGAAGTGCCGCCGGTTATGACCTGCGTCACATCATCGAAGTATCCGGCCCCCACCTCACGCTGGTGCTTGGTGGCGCTGTAGCCCACGCTTTCGGCGGCGAACTCCTGCTGCTGCAGCGCCACGTATGCCGACATCTGCGATTCCTTGTAGCCGCGTGCCAGCTGGAACATCGAGTAGTTGAGGGCGTGGAAGCCGGCCAGCGTGATGAACTGGAACTTGTAGCCCATGGCGCCGAGCTCGCGCTGGAATTTCGCGATCGTGGCATCGTCGAGCTTCTTCTTCCAGTTGAAGGACGGCGAGCAGTTGTAGGCCAGGAGCTTCCCCGGAAAGTGCTTGTGCACGCCTTCGGCAAAGTATTTGGCTTCCGCGATATCCGGGTGCCCGGTCTCGCACCAGATCAGATCCGCGTAGGGCGCATAGGCGATGCCACGGGCGATCGCTGCATCGAGACCCTGCTTGACCCGGAAGAAACCCTCGGCGGTGCGTTCCCTGGAGACGATGAAGGGCGCGTCCCGCTCGTCGACATCCGCGGTGAGGAGACTGGCTGACTCGGCATCGGTGCGCGCCACGAGCACGGTGGGCACATCGCAGACATCCGCCGCGAGGCGCGCGGCTACGAGCTTGTTGATCGCCTCCTGTGTCGGCACCAGCACTTTGCCGCCCATGTGGCCGCACTTTTTCGCCGAGGACAGCTGATCCTCGAAATGCACGCCGGCCGCGCCCGCCTCGATCATCTGCTTCATGAGCTCGAAGGCATTCAGCACCCCGCCGAATCCCGCCTCGGCATCCGCCACGATGGGCTTGAACCAGTCGACGGTGTCATTGCCTTCGGCGTGGTGGATCTCATCCGCGCGTTTCAGAGTGCTGTTGATACGTCTGACGACCGCGGGAACCGAGTCGGCCGGATAGAGCGACTGGTCCGGGTACATCTGGCCGGCGAGATTGGCGTCGCCCGCCACCTGCCAGCCGGAAAGATAGATGGCGTCGAGCCCGGCCTTCACCTGCTGCATGGCCTGATTGCCGGTCAGGGCGCCGAGCGCGTTGACGAAGGGCTTCTCATTGACGTAGCGCCAAAGCTTCACAGCGCCGAGCCGCGCGAGGCTGTGCTCGATGTGCACGGTGCCGCGCAGCCGCAGCACCTCCTCGGGCCGGTAAGCGCGCTGTACGCCTTGCCAACGTGGGTTTGTTTGCCAGTCTTTCGCGAGGTCTTGTGCCGTGCGGATCATGGAAGGACTTAAGCTCCTGTCAGGACAGTCGTTGATAGGCGTTGAGGGTCAGGAAGGACGAGAATTCGGGTGTCAGAGTGATCTCTCCGAGCAGGCGCGCGGCGGTGTCGAGCGAGGGGCGGCCGGCGTCTTGCAGGCGCTGCAGCTCTTCTTGCAGGAGCGCGCGGAAAAGCTCCGCGGTCACCCGCCGCCCGTCGCTCAGCACACCGTTGGGATGATGGATCCACTGCCAGATCTGCGCGCGGGAGATCTCGGCGGTGGCGGCATCCTCCATCAGATTGTTGATGGGCACGCAGCCGTTGCCGTCGAGCCAGGCGGCCAGGTATTGCAGGCTCACGCTGACGTTGTTGCGCAAGCCCGCCTCGGTGATCTCCCCTTTGGGCACGGTGAGAAGGTCCTGCGCGGTGATCGTCTCCTTGCGCTGTTTGCCGACCTGATTGGGAGACTGCATCAGCCGATCGAACACTTCGCGCGCCACCGGCACCAGGCCCGGGTGCGCCACCCAAGTGCCGTCGTGGCCATCGGCGGCCTCGCGCTCCTTGTCGGCGCGGACTTTGGCCAGGGCCTGCTCGTTGGCGACCGGGTCGTTCTTGATCGGAATCTGCGCGGCCATGCCGCCCATCGCGAAGGCACCGCGGCGGTGGCAGGTTTTGATGCACAAGAGCGAGTACGAGCGCAGGAAGTGCGTGGTCATCGTCACCTGCTGGCGATCCGGCAGCACAAACTCGGGCCGGCGGGCGAATTTCTTGATGAAGCTGAAGATGTAATCCCAACGCCCGCAGTTCAATCCGACGATGTGGTCCTTGAGCTCATGGAGGATCTCATCCATCTCGAAGGCGGCGAGAATCGTCTCGATGAGCACCGTGCATTTGATGCTGCCGTGAGGCAGGCGCAGCTGCTGCTCGGAGAAGTCGAACACCTCGGCCCACAAGCGCGCCTCGTGATGGCTCTCAAGCTTGGGCAGATAGAAATAAGGTCCGCTGCCGCGCTGCAACAGCTCCGCCGCGTTGTGGAACACATAGAGCCCGAAATCCACGAATGCGCCCGGCACCGGCTGGCCGTCGACGGTCAGATGCTTCTCGAGCAGGTGCCAGCCGCGCGGCCGCACGATCAGCACCGCGGTCTGCCGATTGAGACGATAGACCTTACCCGCATCGCTCACCAGCTCGATGGTGCGGCGCACGGCGTCACGGAGATTTTGCTGGCCGCTCACCACATTGTCCCAGGTGGGCGACAGCGAATCCTCGCAGTCGGCCATGAACACCTTGGCGCCGGAGTTGAGCGCATTGATGATCATCTTGCGGTCGGTGGGACCGGTGATCTCGACGCGGCGATCCCAAAGGTCCTGCGGAATCGCAGCGACGCGCCAGTCCGATTCGCGGATGTGGCGTGTCTCGGGCAGAAAGTCCGGCAGCTCGCCGGCATCGAGCCTGGCCTGCCGCGCCTCGCGCGCCGCCAGCAATGCCCGGATGCGATCGCCGAAACGCCGGGTCAGCCCGGCGATGAACTGCAATGCTTCGGCGGTGAGGATAGCCTCGTACGCCGGTTTGACCGCGCCGCGAACTGAGATGCCTGCCGAGGGGCTTGCCGGATCGGTTGCCATGGATTTCGTGTTCCCTTCAATTGAGGCTGTCCGTCACCTGCATCACACCGGGTCACACGTTAGCGGTTTCCGGGCTGCGGGTAAAATATATGCTGAGTTCAGGATCGATATTTGATAAATATGGCACATGGAGCTACGCCATCTCCGGTATTTCATCGCGGTCGCGGAGGAAGGCCACATCACCCGCGCGGCCGAGCGGCTGGGCATCCAGCAGCCGCCCTTGAGCCTGCAGATCAAGGCGCTGGAGCGGGAGCTCGCGGTCCAGTTGTTGCGCCGCAAGCCGCGAGGGGTGGAGCTGACGGAGGCCGGGGCTCTGTTTCTCGAGCGCGCTCGGGCCATCCTCGAGGAGGTCGAACGGGCTTCCGCCAGCGCCCGGCGCACCGCGCGGGGTGAGGAAGGTCGGCTGGTGATCGGTTTCACGAGCTCCGCGCCCTTCCATCCTCTTGTCCCACGCGCCATCCGCGCCTTTCGTGAGATGGCTCCCCGGGTCACGCTGGTGCTCACCGAAAGCGGTAGCAGCGAGATGGTCGAAGGACTGCACGATGAGGAGATCGACGCCGCGTTCATCCGCTCGCCCGTCGCCGATGTCGTCGATCTCACCGTTACGCCGCTGCTCGAGGAGGAGATGCTGGTGGCGCTGCCGGCCGGGCATTCATTGGCGGCCGGCTCCGGCAAGCGAGGCTTGGATGCGCCGCTACCGCTGGCCCGGCTGGCCCACGAGAGCTTCATTCTGTACAAGCGTCCCGGCGCTCCCGGCCTGTACGACACTATCGTCAGCGCCTGCCGGGGCTGCGGCTTCACGCCCAGCGTCTCCCAGGAAGCGCCGCGCATCATCTCGACGTTGAATCTCGTGGCCGCTGGCCTGGGTGTGTCCATCGTGCCTGCCTCGCTGCGGCGCCTGCAGATGGACGGCATCATCTATCGGCGGCTCACCGCCCACGCCGCCTTGAGAGCGCCGTTGATTCTGGCTTATCGGCGGGGCGGCAACTCGGCGACCGCGCAGCGCTTCATCGATCTGGTGCGCGCCACCGCGGCGCAGAGCGGGCGCGACAGCTGATCAACCGCCCTGACGCTTGGCCTTCATGCTGGTGTTCAAATCGGCGATCCGCATGGCGAGCTCGAGGGCCTGCTCCGCGTTGAGCCGCGGATCGACCGTGGACCGATAAGCGCGTTGCAAATCCGCGTCGGTCAGGCCGCGCGCGCCACCGGTACATTCGGTGACGTCGTCGCCGGTGAGCTCGATGTGTACGCCGCCCAGGTGTGAGCCCATCTCGGCGTGTATCTGAAAGGCCAGATCGAGCTCGCGCAAAATGTTGTCGAAACGGCGTGTCTTGTAGCCGCCGGTGCTGGTCTCGGTGTTGCCATGCATCGGATCGCACACCCACAGCACGGTTTGGCCCGTGCGGCGCACCGCCTCGATGGCGCGCGGCAGGGACTTGTCGATGTCCTTGGCGCCGAAGCGGTGAATGAAAGTCAGGCGTCCGGGCTGGTTCTGCGGGTTGAGCACGCTGACGAGCCCCTGCAGCCACGCATCGTCCATCGCGCTGCCGACCTTGACCGCTATCGGGTTGGAGATGCCCCGGAAGTACTCGACATGCGCGCCATCGAGTTGCGCCGTGCGCATCCCGATCCAGGGCATGTGCGTGGACAGGTTGTACCAGCGCTGCTGACGGGGAATGAAGCGTGTCTGCGCCTGCTCATAGAACAGATGCAGCCCTTCGTGGCTGGCATAGAACTCCGCGTGCATGCTCTCGTGCACCGCGCGACCGCTGATCCCTTCGAAGAAATCCAGGGCATCGGCGATCGAGCCCGCGATCCGGTGATAGGTGTTCGCGAGCGGCGAGTGTTTGACGAAATCGAGGTCCCAGTATTCCGGATGGTGCAGGTCGGCGAAGCCGCCGGCGACCAGCGCGCGGACAAAATTGAGCGTGAGCGCGGCGCGCTCGTAGCCGCGCAGCAGCAGCTCAGGGTCGGGCGTGCGCGCGGCCAGCGTGAAATCGGGACGATTCACCAGATCGCCGCGGTAGCTGGGCAGAGCCACGCCATCGCGAGTCTCGGTGTCCGCCGAGCGCGGCTTGGCGTACTGACCGGCCATGCGTCCGACACGGATAATGGGCTTTTTGAACCCCTGCAGCAGCACCAGGCTCATCTGCAACAGGATCTTAAGCTGCCTGGCGATCTTGTCGGACTCGCACTCGGCGAAGGTCTCCGCACAATCACCGCCCTGCAGCAGGAAGGCCTGGCCGCGCTGCGCGGCCGCCAGGCGCTCCATGAGCGCATCCACCTCCCAGGAAACCACGATCGGCGGCAGGCGCGCGAGATCGGCGACCACGCGTTCGAGGGCGGTGTTGTCCGCGTACTTCGGCTGCTGCTGCGCGGTTTTAGACTGCCAGGCGGCCGGATGCCAGGGGGTTGTCTGCGGAGATCGCATAAGGTCGTGGATGCTACAGCACGCGAGGGAATTTTGCGGGGGTGGTGTGCGGATTTCCGCCGATGCAGAATGCTCGGCGCCACTCAAGGAATGTTATGCACCGCGTATTAATATTAGGCGCCGGTAAAATCGGTGCGTTAATCTCTGGATTACTAGCAGAATCAGGAGCTTACAAGGTAAACCTCGGCGATGTCGATGGTGCGGCTGCCCTGGCGGTGGCGATGGCGCACGGCTCGGCGAGCCTTGCCGGGTTCAAGGTTGATGCCACGGATGCGGCGGCACTGGCGCAACACCTCAAGGAAAACCCTGTCGATGCAGTGATTTCCGGGCTGCCGTACTACTGCAACGTGCAGGTGGCCGAGGCCGCCCGCCGCAACGGCATGCACTATTTCGACTTGACCGAAGATGTCGAGGTGACTCGCGCGGTGCGCAAGATCGCGGCAGGCGCAGACCGGGCCTTCGTGCCGCAGTGCGGCCTGGCGCCGGGATTCATCAGCATCGCGGCCAACGAGCTGATCACGCATTTCGACAATCTGCGCACGGTGAAGCTGCGCGTGGGCGCCCTGCCCCAGCATCCTAACAACGTGCTCAAGTATTCGCTTACCTGGTCCACCGACGGACTGATCAACGAGTATGGCAATCCCTGCCAGGCGCTCGTCGACGGACGTGAAGTGGAAGTAGCGCCGCTCGAGGGGCTGGAAGAGATCGAGATCGACGGCACGCTGTATGAGGCCTTCAATACCTCGGGGGGACTGGGGTCGCTCGCGGAGACGCATGGCGCCAAATGCGAGTCGATGAACTACAAGACCATCCGCTATCCGGGCCACTGCGAGAACGTGCGCCTGCTGATGAACGATCTCAAGCTCAATCAGGACCGCCCGACGCTCAAGCGCATCCTCGAGAACGCGGTGCCGCAGACCCTGCAGGATGTGGTCATTGTCTATGCCGCCGTCACCGGCACGCAGGACGGCCAGCTGCGCGAGGAGAACTACGTCAACAAGGTGTATCCGCAGGTGATCGCAGGCCGGCTGTGGTCGGCCATTCAGGTGACCACGGCCGCAGGGATCACCGCGGTGGTCGATCTGGTGCTGGCGGAGCCGGGAAGATTCAATGGCTTCGTGGCGCAGGAGCAATTCAGCCTGCCGGCCATCCTCGCCAACCGCTTCGGCCGCTATTACGCCCCGGGCGGCACCAAGGACATCTCCTCGGATGCGGTGGTATCGGGCAAGGCGGGGCAGCAGCGCAAACTGAAAGGGGTGGCCTGATGAACGCAGCGGACGTCAAGACATTGCTCGGGCGTTTGGGGCTCGAGCCCGTCAATGCCGGTTCCTGGTCCGGCCCGCTGACACCCACGCTCGAAGCCGTCGAGAAACAATTCGAGCGTACCCGCGAGCGAATTCGCGATGCCGAGGCGGCCGGCGGATGGTCGACTGCCAAGGGCAAGGGGGCGATCATTGACGTGCGCAATCCGGCGAACGGTGAGCTCATCGCACAGGTGCGGGGTGCCACAGCGGAGGATTACGAGCGCGTGATGACCTCCGCCGTGGCAGCCGCGAAGGAGTGGGCCAAGGTGCCCGCGCCCAAGCGCGGTGAGGCAGTGCGCCTTTTGGGCGAGGAGCTGCGCAAGCACAAGCAGGACCTCGGTACCCTGGTGTCGCTCGAAAACGGCAAGATTTTGCCTGAGGGCTTAGGCGAAGTTCAGGAGATGATCGATATTGCCGACTTCGCGGTGGGCCAGTCGCGCATGCTGTACGGCCTCACCATGCACTCCGAGCGCGCGCAGCACCGGATGTACGAGCAATGGCATCCGCTGGGCGTGGTGGGCATCATCTCCGCGTTCAATTTCCCGGTGGCGGTGTGGGCGTGGAACTCCATGCTCGCGGCCATCGGCGGCAATGTCTCGGTGTGGAAGCCCTCACCGAAGACGCCGCTCACCGCGATTGCGGTGCAGCACCTCTGCAACCGCGTCATGCAGGCGAACAAGCTGCCGCCCATCTTCCAGATGTTCATCGATGCGGGGACGACGCTTGCGACAAAATTCGTGGACGACCGCCGCGTGGCGCTGGTGTCCTTCACGGGCTCCACGGCCGTAGGGCGCAAAGTCGGCGAACGCGTCGCGGCGCGCCTCGGCAAGAGCTTGCTCGAGCTCGGCGGCAACAATGCCGTGATCATCGATGAGACCGCCAATCTCGATTTGGCGGTGCCGGCGGTGGTGTTTGGATCCGTGGGAACGGCCGGGCAGCGTTGCACCACGACGCGACGGGTGTTCGTGCACACGGCGCGCATGAAGGAATTTGAGGAGCGGCTGGTACACGCCTACAAGCAGGTGCGCATCGGTGATCCGCTGGAGAGCGGCACGCTGATGGGTCCGCTGATCGATGCAGGGGCGGTAAATCAGTACAAGGCGGCCCTCGAGAAGGCTCGGGCCGCCGGCGCGGAGCTGCTCTACGGCGGCAAGCCGCTCGATCGGCCGGGCAACTACGTAGAGCCGGCCATCGTGCGGGGGCGTAACGACATGGACATCGTGCAGACCGAGACCTTCGCGCCCATCCTGTACCTGATTCCGGTGAATTCGCTGAGCGAGGCCATCGAGGCGCAGAATGCCTCGCATCATGGGCTCTCCTCCGCCCTGTTCACGGACCGGCTGCAGAATGCCGAGACCTTCCTGTCGGCGGTGGGCAGCGATTGCGGCATCGCCAATGTGAACCTGGGGACGTCGGGCGCGGAGATTGGGGGTGCGTTCGGCGGCGAGAAGGATACGGGCGGTGGGCGCGAGTCAGGGTCGGATGCGTGGAAGGCTTATATGCGCCGGCAGACGAACACTATCAACTGGAGCCGGGAGTTGCCGCTGGCGCAGGGGATTAAGTTCGAGTAGAAATCCCGTCCCGCAAGCTCGCAATCGCCGTCTGTATTTCCTGCTGGTGCTTACGTTCCCTGCGATGGTATTCCATTCCCTGCTCTATCTGACTCTCACGGGAATCATCTGCCATGCCATATGCCAGCGCGCCCGCAATACGCATGAAACTCGGGCGATCGGGATGCTGGCGTAGATCTTCCTGATATTGCTGAATACGCTGATCGACTTCGGATTCAACGATTCTCAGCAGATCCTGGTCGGTTTTATCAGCGAGATCGAGCCGTGCGCCGCCCAGGTGGCGGATGGTTTCCCAGATATGAATCGGGATGGGAACCGTCACGCGTCCATAGCCTGCCTCGAACTGCGTGGTTTCCAGCTGCAGGTAGACATGGTCGTCATCCATCAGCTCGTGGTAGAAATGGAAGTTGGGTCCATAGACAATGGTTGATTTCGTGGACATGACTGCTCGGTCCTTGTAACGACCAGTTCAATGGGCTCATATCCTACATCAGACTGGCTGACACTGCAGCGAGCTCAGCTATGCCAAATTAAACGAGCTGGATAAGGCCCTGCAGACGGCGCTTGCCTTTCTCGGCGCGAAAACGGCTCGAGGCGGTGCATGGCATGGCCGACTAGCCTTAAGGAAGAAGCACTGTAAGACGTGCTCCCCCCTGCGCCGATCGATCCAGCGCCAACCTACCGCCATAGAGCTCGACCGTATCGCGCACCATCGCGAGTCCTAGCCCATGACCCTCAACGCTCTCGTCCGCACGCGTACCGCGCTCCAAAACGCGGCTGCGGTCTCCTTCTGAAATACCCGACCCATCATCCTCAACCGTAAGCTGCAACCGCTCGCGCGATGGTGTGCCAGACACCATTGCTGCCGTGAGCCACACTCGGCTGCGGCACCACTTGCAGGCGTTGTCGAGCAGATTGCCCAGCAGCTCCATCAGATCGCCGCGGTCACCGGCAAATCGCGCGTCCGGCGCGATCTCAAGGTCAATTAAAAGATCCTTGCCAGCGTAGACCTTCATCAATGCCGCGCGCAGCTCCGCCGCGACCGGTGCGACATCCACTGGCGCCTGTCCTATCAGCGCACCGCCCGACGCCGCGGCACGTTTGAGCTGGTGCTCGACGATGCTCGCCATGCGGTCGACCTCGGCACCGATAGCGGCCGGGTCCGGCGTCGCGGCCCATAACGCCGAGCGAATCACCGCCAATGGCGTTTTCAAACTGTGCGCCAGATTGCCCAGGGTATCGCGGTAGCGTGCGACTCGTCTGCGCTCTCCGCTCAGCAAAGTGTTGAGATTGTGGGCGACGCCGGCGAGCTCGCGGGGATAGCTCTCGCCCAGGGCTTGCAGAGCGCCCTCCTCCACCTCATGAATCTCCCGCTCCATGCGCCGCACCGGCGTCAGCACCCAGCGCAACAAACCCGCAAGCGCCGCTAGCAGCAATACGGTCAGTCCCAAAAACCAGCCGAACAGGCGTTTGCGGAAATTCCACAGCTGCGCCTCGTAGGGCGCGAGGCTCGCTGCGACACTGAACGTCAGATTGTGGGCCCGCCGCTCCTCGTCTTCGAAGGCAATGCCGCGGCTTTCGATCGCCACTTCCCTTCCATGAAGCACAATGCGCGTATCGCGGCGCGCGCCGGCGGGGAGCTCGGGCCCGAAGTCGATGAAGGTGCCGGCGGTGGACTTGGAGCGCCAGGTGGTGTCGAGGCCGGTATCGCGGATCTGCGCGTAGAGCCCGGAGCCGGGATTGGACAGGCGCGATTCGAGACTGCGGGGCTGGGGAATCACCGAGCCGTCGGGCTCGGGGTCCGCCGCGGCGATCAGGGCCATCATCTGCGCATCGAGCAGGGCCTGCAGCGAGCGCTCGGACAGATCGCGGAAGCTGCCGTCCAGCACCGCAATCGTCACACCAAAGAAAACGACCAGCGGTATGGAGATCGAGATCAGCAGCCGCCGGCTGAGAGAATGTCCGGCCATTGCGCCGTCAGGTCTGACGCGCCAGCGCGAAGCGATAGCCTCGGCCGCGCAGGGTCTCGATCGGCTCGAGCGCTCCGTCAGGATCGAGCTTGCGACGCAAATGTCCGATCACCACCTCGATGACATTGCTCTCGGCCTCGCGGTCTTCCTCATAGAGCCGGTCGCTGATCTCCGTCTTGGAGATCACCTCCCCGGCCCGCAGCATCAGATGCTCGAGGATGCGGAACTCGTTCTTTGTCAGCTCCACCGGCTTGTCTTTCAAAGTCACTGTCTGGGCTCGGGTGTCTAGCACGATGGGCGGGCAGATCAATTTGGGTGTGGTCCAGCCGCTGTTGCGGCGCAGCAGGGCCTGCAGCCGCGCGTGGACCTCCTCGAAGTGAAAGGGCTTGGAGACATAGTCGTCCGCGCCCGCCCCCAGACCCTCGACCTTGTCCTGCCACCGGTCGCGCGCGGTCAGGACCAGGATGGGATAGGTCTTGCCCGCGGCGCGCAATTTGCGGATGAGGTCCATGCCGGGGATTTTGGGTAATCCGAGGTCGATGATGGCCACATCAATGGGATACTCGCTGCCGGCGAACAGGCCCTGCTCGCCGTCGGCCGCCACGTCTACGGTGAATCCGGCCCTGGCCAGATCCGCGCGCAGCGCCTCGCGCAGGGCGGCTTCGTCTTCGACGACCAGGGCACGCATGGGCTACTGCATGCCGCCGGTGGCGGCGTCTACCCTGACTGTCCAGACCCGACCGGAATCATTGAGCAGGCGCAGCACGTAAAAGAGCCGCTCACCCTCCTGACGGGACTCGGCGCGTACCACGCGTGCCTTGTACTCCTTCTGCGCCCGGGCGATGGCCTGGTCCAGGGAGAACCGGGGCTTGGGCCGCTCGTTTCTCTCCTGGCGCGGACGATCGTCATCTTGAGGACGGGCTGCGGCGGGCACACCGGCCATGCCAAGGGCCAGCAGGACAAGCAGCAGGGCGATGGGGCGTCTCAATATCATGGGGGCAAGCGTAACGCATCAATGCCCACTCAGTCTTCGGGCAGCACGTCCACCCGCACCCGCACGCGCTCACCGGGGTCGTACGGGAGCTGGGTGGTATGACGGTGGCCATCGTAGAGATAGGTGACCCGGTAGCCGTCGAGGTGCTTTTCATAGCGGTCCTCGTAACGGGTGCTGCAGCGCTGTTCTTCGTAGGAACGTAGGGGGCGATCCTGGGGATCGACGCTGGCATAGCGATCGTCAGCCGCGCGGCGCTCGGCGGCATCGTGTCCCAGCGCGGTGCCGATCAGCGCTCCGGCCACGGTGGCCGCACGGCGTCCATCGCCGCTGCCGATCTGGTTGCCGATGGCGGCGCCGATAATGCCACCCAGGATCATGGAGCCGGCTGAAGGGTGCGGCCCGTAGCGCCGGTCGGGCACTTCCTCGTATCGGGTCTCGTTGAAGCATTCCTGGCGTGGCACGGTGATCCGCACGTCCCGGTAGATGGGGTCCACGTCCACCACGCGAGCGTAGTCGTACTCAGGGCCGGCTTCGCGATACCCCTCCCAGCGGGCATGATCGGCGAATGCGGCTGGAGTGCCGAGCGTCAGGCCGGTGGCCAGCAGTGCGATCTTTGTGGGGTTCAACATATTTGCCTCGCCTTCGGCCGCAAGCTGCGGGATTGCATTTGCGGCTTGGGGGCAACGATAGCGAGGCGTCAATGAATACTGACTGAATCTAGACCCCTGCGCGTTTCGCCTCGCGCCACAGCGCGTCCCACTGCGCCGCGGAAAGGCTCTCGAGCGCCTTGCCCTGCGCGGCGGCCAGCGCCTCCATGTGACGGAAGCGCCGCTCGAACTTGGTGCTGGCGGCCTTGAGGGCGCCCTCCGCATCGATCTTGAGGTGCCGGCTTAGATTGACCAGCGCTACCAGCAGATCGCCGAATTCCTCGACAACATGGGCCGATGCGGTGTGTCCGGAATCGGCCAGCGCCGCATCCAGCTCCGCGAGCTCCTCGGCGATTTTGGCGCGGATGTCCGCGATGGAGGTCCAGTCAAAGCCCACCGCGGCGGCGTTCTCGCTGATGCGTGTGGCGCGCGATAGCGCGGGCAGCTCCTGCGGCACCTCGCCCAGCACGCTAGTCATGCGAGGCCTCGAGCGCGCACAGCCGATACAGTGTCATGATCATTCCGGCCGTCGCTCCCCAGATGTTGTAGTCCCCATAGGGAATATCGTAGACCTCGATCTGCCGTTCGCCGCCGGGCAGCGCCCGTATCCGCGAGCGATGATTGGCAGGGTCGAGCACATGCGACAGCGGAACCTCGAATGTGCCGGCCACTTCCACCGCATCGAGCCGCAGCTCAAACCCGGGCTGCACGAAACCCACCACGGGCGTGACGCGAAAGCCGCTGATCACGATGTGATCCGGGAGATAGCCGGCCACGGACACGAAGTCCGGCGCCAACCCAATCTCCTCCTGCGCCTCGCGCAGCGCGGCGGCGCGCGGTCCCTCATCCGCAGGCTCGATGCGTCCGCCCGGAAAGCTGATCTGGCCGGCGTGATTTTTGAGCTGCGTGGCGCGCTGCGTCAGCAGCACCGTCAGCGCCTCTTCGCGCTCCACGATGGGAATCAGCACCGCGGCGGGTGTGGGCTGCGCGGGAAAAAAGCCCCGATAGGCACGGCTTTGCTCGGCCGTGAGGCCGGGCAGCAGCAACATGCCCTCGGCGTGATTGGGCTGCGTGCCCGCCAGGCATTGCCGGATGCGCTGACCCCAGTCGAGCTCGGTCATCCTCCCCCGCTTGTGCCACCCTTGATGCCGCCGCGCGTCAGCTCCGTGGGGTCGAGCAGCTTCGCAAGCTCATCGCGCGACAGCGAAGTCTCCTTCTCGGCCACCTCGCGGATGGGCTTGCCCTGCGCGTAGGCCTTCTTGGCGATGGAGGCGCCGAGCTCATAGCCGATGACGGGGTTGAGCGCCGTCACGAGGATGGGATTACGGTCGAGGGCCTGCGCCAGCCGCTCCTCGTTCACCGTGAAACCGGCGATGGCGCTGTCCGCCAGCGCCCGCCAGATGTTGGCCAGCAGGCGGATGCTCTCGAGCAGGTTGTAGGCGATCACCGGCAGCATCACATTCAGCTGGAAGTTGCCCGACTGTCCGGCAATGGTGATGGTGGCATCGTTGCCGATCACCTGCGCCGCCACCATGGTGGCCGCCTCGGGAATCACCGGGTTCACCTTGCCCGGCATGATGCTGCTGCCCGGCTGCAGAGCCGGCAGCGCAATCTCGCCCAATCCGGCGAGCGGACCGCTGTTCATCCAGCGCAGGTCATTGGCGATTTTCATCAGGCTGACGGCAATGGTTTTCAGCTGCCCGGAAAGCTCGACCGCCGCATCCTGGGTGGACAGGGCCTCGAAATAATTGCCGCTGCTGGTAAACGGCAGGGAGGTCGATTTCGCGAGCTGCGCGGCGAAGCGGGCGCCGAACTGCGGGTGGGCGTTGATACCGGTTCCCACCGCGGTGCCGCCCTGCGCCAGCGCCAGCAGGCGCGGCTCGACGCTTTTGAGCCGCGCGATACCGTTCTCCACCTGCGTGCGCCATCCCGACAGCTCCTGGCCCAGCGTCACGGGCATGGCGTCCATGAGATGCGTACGGCCGGTTTTTACGATGGCGCCCACCTCCTGCTCCTTCTTTCGCAACACATCCCGGGCATGTTCGAGCGCCGGAATCAGCTGCCGCCGCACCGCAAGCGCAGCGCTCACATGGATCGCGGTCGGAATCACGTCGTTGCTGCTCTGGCCCATGTTGACCTGGTCATTGGCATGCACGGGCTTGCCCAAAGAGCGCGTCGCCAGGTGCGCGATCACCTCGTTGGCGTTCATGTTGCTGCTGGTGCCCGAGCCGGTCTGGAACACATCGATGGGAAAATGCTCATCCTGGCGGCCGGCCGCGACCTCCCCGGCTGCGGCGTCGATGGCCTGCGCCACCTGTGGCTCGAGCAGTTGCAGCTCGAGGTTGGCGCGCGCCGCCGCCTGCTTGATCAGGCCCAGCGCCGCGATGAGCTCGCGTGGCAGGGTGAGCCCGCTGATGGGGAAATTCTGCACGGCGCGCTGGGTCTGCGCGCCCCATAGGGCGTGCGCGGGGACCGAAAGCTCGCCCATGCTGTCGCGTTCGGTTCGAAAAGAGGTGCTCACTGCTAAGTCTCCACACTCAAGCTGGTATGATGCGAATCGTATATGAGTTCGGGTCAGTTGGACGCAATCTCCCCCATTGATGGCCGCTATCGCGCCGCCACCGAGCCGCTGCGCGGGTGGCTTTCGGAGGCCGGCCTGATCCGCGAGCGTATCGGCATCGAGGCGCAGTGGCTGCTTGCACTGGCCGATGCCCAACCAGGTCTGCCAGGCGCGCGTCTGCCCTCCGCAGTCCGTGACCGGGCCGCGGAGCTCGCCCGGCAGGCGCCCGCCGATGCGCCGGCGGCGGTGAAGGCCATCGAGGCGAAAATCAACCATGACGTCAAGGCGGTTGAATACTATGTCCGCCAGCAGCTGGCGGCGGCGGGCGCGGCGGAAGCCACTCTGGAGCTGGTGCACTTCGGCTGCACCTCCGAGGACATCAACAATCTCAGCTATGCGCGCCTACTGCTCGAAGTCCGCCACGTCATGCTGCTGGCGGCCGGGCGGCTGACGGATACCTTGAGCGAGCTCGCAGCTCGCTGGGCGGAGCTGCCCATGCTGGCGCGCACGCACGGGCAGCCGGCCAGCCCCACCACGGTGGGCAAGGAGATCGCCAATTTCGTCGCGCGCCTGAAGCGTGCGCAGTGCCGCTGGGCTGAGGTAGCGGTCCTGGGCAAGTGGAACGGCGCGGTGGGCAATTTCAATGCGCACCTCTGCGCTCTGCCCGAGGTCGACTGGCCGCAGATCAGCCGTACGTTCGTGACCTCGCTCGGTCTCCAGTACAACGCGCACACCACCCAGATCGAGCCGCACGACTGGATCGGCGAGTATTGCGATGCGCTCGCCGGTCTCAATACGATATGCATCGATCTCAGCCGCGATTTCTGGGGCTACATCTCTCTGGGCTATCTCAAACAGCGCGCGCTGGCCTCCGAGGTGGGCTCCTCGACCATGCCGCACAAGGTCAATCCCATCGATTTCGAGAATGCCGAGGGCAATCTCGGCCTCGCGAACGCGCTGCTGCGCCATTTTGCCGAGAAGCTCCCTCTGTCGCGCTGGCAGCGCGATCTCACCGATTCCACCGTGCTACGCAACGTGGGCGTGGCGCTGTCGCATACGCTCATTGCCTGGAAGGCGCTCGAGCGCGGCCTCGCCAAGATCGATTTGGATGAAAAGCGGCTTGCCGCCGACATCGACGGCGCCTGGGAGGTGCTCGCCGAGCCGGTGCAGACCGTGCTGCGCGCGGCGGGCGTGCCGGGCGGCTACGAAAAGCTCAAGGATTTCACACGCGGCCAGGCCGTCGATGCCGCGGCGCTGCACGCTTTTATCGACAGCCTGCCGCTGCCGGAGGCCGAAAAGGCGCGCCTGAAGGCGCTGCGGCCGCGCGATTACATCGGCCTGGCCGCGCAATTGGCGCGCCAGGTTTAACCATAACTCGCAAAAGATGCGAACCACGGCACGCTTTGGCCGAGGCGGCAATTTGCGCGCCGCAAAACGTGATGGGCTCGATGAGCCGCCAAGATCCCGCCTCCTAAGATCGCATGGCCTGCGAGCGCGCAGGCGCATGGGATCAGGCGCCGATCGTGACAGCAACTGCGGAATCGGATGCAACCAGGGCTCTCGCGCAACTCGCCAAGGCCCGCTACGCGTCAGACTCACACGGCACGGGAAACACCGGATCGTACCGTTCGCCGCCGGACTCCTTGCGTATTCTCAGTACCCGGGCCGAGGTGCGTGCCGCCATCAATGCCGCGGCGGCCGGCGCACGCCGCCTGATCTCCATCTTCACGCCGGACCTCGAGCCCGAGCTCTACGACCAGACCCCCTTCCTCGACCTCATCAAGCATTTTGTGCTGGCCCGCAGCTTCTCCAAGGTGCGGGTGCTGCTGCAGGAGCCGACGCGCGTGATGCGCGACAGCAACCGCTTCATCGCCATGGGACGGCGCCTCTCAAGCTGCATCGATATCCGTCACATCGCGCCCGACACCGCGGCTCAGGCCTGCGCCTACCTGATCGCGGACGATCGGGCGGTGGTTTTCCGCATGCGCGCGGATGCCTGGGACGGCATTGCCGATCTCAACAATCCCAAGGTGGCCAAGCTCTATCTCACCGAGTTCGATGTGGTGTGGAATGCCAGCGCGCCGGAACGCGGCTTGCGGACGGCGCGGCGTGGCTGAATCTGCGAACGGCGCTATTATTGCGCACATGCCCTTGAAGCCCGAGGTGACGGTGGCGGCCGTCACCGAGAACGACGGCCGGTTCCTGCTCGTGGAGGAGCGGATTAGTCAGCGTCTGGTGCTCAACCAGCCGGCCGGCCATGTGGAGAGCGGGGAGACCGTGCTCGAGGCCGTGGTGCGCGAGGTGCGCGAGGAGTCGGCCTGGATTTTCGAGCCGCGGTTCTTTCTTGGCGTGTATCTGTGGCGCAATCCCGCCTCGGGACGCTCCATCCTGCGCTTTGCGTTCACGGGAGGCGTGCGGGACCACGATCCCGCCCAGCCCTTGGATAAGGGCATCGTGGACACGCGTTGGCTGACCCGCGATGAGCTCAAGCAGCGCGAGCCGCGCCTGCGCAGCCCCCTGGTGCTGCGCTGCGTGGACGATTACCTCACCGGCCGGCGCCTGCCTCTCGATACGGTGGCCTGTCTCGACCTGCACAGCGCCGTGAGCGTCCGCGCCCACAGCCTCTAGGCTCCCGCGCGCGTAGAATACGCGCCATGCCTTGCCCTGCCCGCGTCGTCGTCGGCCTGTCCGGCGGCGTTGATTCCGCCGTCGCCGCCCTACTGCTCAAGGAGCAGGGTTATGAGGTGCACGGGCTTTTCATGAGCAACTGGGCCGAGGACGACGATGCCTATTGTACTGCCGCTGCCGACTACCAGGACGCCCGTGCCGTCGCGCGCGAGCTCGCCATTCCGCTGCATCGGGTGAGCTTTGCCGCCGAGTATCGCGAGCGGGTGTTTCAGTACTTTCTCGAGGAGCAGCGCGCCGGCCGCACCCCCAATCCCGATGTGCTGTGCAACCGCGAGATCAAATTCGGTGTGGCGCTGCGCCACGCGCAACGGCTCGGCGGACAATGGCTCGCGACGGGGCACTATGCACGCCTGTCACAGGGTCCTCGCGGCGTCGAGCTGCGCAAGGCCGCCGACCGCTCGAAGGACCAGAGCTATTTCCTGCATGCGGTGGACCGCGACGATCTCGCCCAGGCGCTGATGCCGCTCGGTGGGCTGGCCAAGAGCGAGGTCCGAGAGCGCGCCCGCCGCGCCGGCCTGCCTGTGTTCGACAAGCCCGACAGCACGGGTATCTGCTTCATCGGCGAGCGTCCGTTCCGCGATTTTCTGGCGCGCTTCCTGCGCGAGGAGCCCGGGCCCATTGAGACGCCCGACGGAGTGCGGCTCGGGAGTCATCGCGGATTGGCCTTCTACACACTGGGGCAGCGCGAAGGACTGGCGCTGGGCGGCCGGCGTGGCAGTCTCGATGCGCCCTGGTATGTCGCGGCGAAGGACAGCGCGCGCAATGCGCTTATCGTGGTGCAGGGTCACGATCACCCCCTGCTGCTGAGCCGCGAGCTGACGACGGCGCCGGTGCACTGGCTCACCGATGCGCCGCAGGATGGCATGCGCTGCACGGTCAAGGTGCGTTATCGGCAGGCCGACCAGTCCGCCGAGCTCAAATCGCTGGGTGATGGCCGTGTGCATGTGCGCTTCGATGCGCCGCAGCGCGCGGTGACCCCGGGTCAGTACGCGGTTTTCTACGATGGTGACCGCTGTCTCGGCGGCGCGGTCATCGAAACGGTCGCGGGCGGGGCCTCGAAGCTCTATAATTCGCCGCGCTTTTCCACTGCGGAGGCTTTATGACGGACAGCTTCAAGGCGCGCACGACGCTTAAGGTCGGCGCACGGTCTTACGAGATCTGGAACCTCACCAAGCTGCCCGCGGAGAAGGTTGCGCGGCTCCCCTACTCGCTGAAAATCCTGCTCGAGAACCTGCTGCGCTTCGAGGACGGCGTCAATGTCACGCGCGCGGATATCGAGGCGCTGCTCAACTGGGATCCCAAGGCCACTCCGAGCTACGAGATCTCCTTCACGCCGAGCCGCGTGATCATGCAGGACTTCACCGGCGTGCCCTGCATCGTCGATCTGGCGGCGATGCGCGATGCCATCGTGAAGCTGGGGGGCGATCCGCAGCGCGTCAACCCGCTCGCGCCGGCGGAGCTGGTGATCGACCACTCCGTGCAGGTGGATGAGTACGGTACGCCGCAATCGCTGGCGGACAACAACCGCATCGAGTTCGAGCGCAACGGCGAGCGTTACGCCTTTCTGCGCTGGGGCCAGACCGCCTTCGACAATTTCAAAGTGGTGCCGCCCAACACCGGCATCGTGCACCAGGTCAATCTCGAGCACCTGGCGCGCGTGGTGTTCTCGGAGAAGAAGGACGGCGTGGAGCGCGCCTATCCCGACACGCTGGTGGGCACCGACTCACACACCACCATGATCAACGGTCTGGGGGTGCTGGGCTGGGGCGTGGGCGGCATCGAGGCCGAGGCGGCCATGCTCGGCCAGCCGGTGACCATGCTGATACCGCAGGTGATCGGCTTCAAATTGAGCGGCAGCTTAAAGCCGGGCGCCACCGCCACCGACCTGGTGCTGACCGTCACGGAGATGCTGCGCAAGAAGGGTGTGGTGGACAAATTCGTCGAGTTCTTCGGCGACGGCCTCGCCAATCTGCCGTTGGCCGACCGCGCCACCATCGCCAACATGTCGCCGGAGTACGGTAGCACCTGCGGCATCTTCCCCATTGACTCCGAGACGCTGCGCTATCTTGAGCTCTCGGGCCGCTCCGCGGAGCAGCGGGAGCTGGTGACGGCGTATGCCAAGGCGCAGGGGCTGTGGCGCGAGAACGGCCAACGTCCGGCCGACTACACCGATGTCCTGGAGCTCGACCTGTCCACGGTGGAGCCCAGCCTCGCCGGCCCCAAGCGGCCGCAGGACCGGGTGCCGCTGGCCTCCGCCAAGAGCGTGTATCGCGCCGCGGCGAAAAAGATGGCCGAGGAGCGTACCCAGAAAAATCCGCAGGCGCAGGGGAAGGCTCATGTGGGAGCGAACGGCAAGGGCTACGATGTGAAGGATGGCGATGTGCTGATCGCTGCCATCACCAGCTGCACGAATACTTCAAACCCTGCGGTGCTGATGGGCGCGGGGCTGTTAGCGCGTAACGCGCACCGCCGAGGCCTTAACTCGAAACCCTGGGTTAAAACTAGCCTTGCACCGGGTTCTCGCGTGGTCACGGATTATCTCGAGAAGGCCGGTCTAGCCAAAGATCTTGAAGCGATCGGCTTTTACACTGTCGGCTATGGCTGCACGACTTGCATCGCCGAAGAGACGCCGGTGCTGCTGGCAAATGGCACGGCGCGTCGCATTGAGCAATTGCCCGGCGCGGGCGGGACGCGTCTCTTCGGCCCGACTGACTCGGCGCGTCTGGCAATGGCTGTACAAAGTGAGATGGTGCCTCAAGGTGAGCGTGAGTGCATTTCGCTCGTTTTGCAGGATGGACGGACGTTGGTCTGCACGCCGGACCACCAGATTCTGTGCGCCAATGGGCGTTGGGTCCGGGCGGATGCGCTACGCCTGAATCAGGATCGCGTTGTGATGGGGCTTGAGGTACCTCTTGATGAAATAGGAGCGGACGAGGCTGGGTACGTTCTTCACGCCGGAACATTCAAGTTCACGCTCGATAGTGAATATGAACGTGCTCGCACCCTGGCGTTTGCGCGTCTGGTTGGACATTTGCTGAGCGATGGATCGATCAGTGTCGAAGGGCAAGGTCGCATGAATGTCGGCCAGGCGCTCGATCGCGAAGCGGTTCTGAATGACATTGAACTGCTTACCGACAAGCGTCCCGCTGCCAGTCAGTATGATGAGCGCAAATGGTCAATCGTGCTGCCATCGGAACTGACTAAGGCCGCCACCGCTCTGCCCGGCGTGCGAGTGGGTCTGCGCATTCAGCAAGCCGCGAGTCTGCCTGGGTTTGTGCTCGACGACGCTTGCCCGGTGGCAGTTGTGCGGGAATTTCTCGGCGGACTCTTCGGCGCGGATGGGCACGCACCGGTATTGAAACGACAGGGTGACAGCGAGGATTTGTCTATTCTTCACCCCCCGGCGTATTCGCAGAGCGCGCTGCCCGAGCACGTGGATTCGCTCAAAAAGGTGATGCAGGATTTGGTGAAATTGCTCGTCAAATGTGGAGTCAAGGCCAAAGGGGCCAGAGTCTATGACTATCTGACGCGTCGTTCGGCTTCGACGTATTCTGCCGCTCAGGATGGCGTGCCACGGACTGAAGTTCGGCTGCAACTGCCAGATGGGCTATCCTTCATTGAACGCGTCGGCTTCCGCTACTCGGTGGACAAGTCCCTGCGTGCCAGCGCCGCTGCGGTCTACTGGCGCACGATTGATTCGATCAATCGGCAGCGGTTATGGATGGCGGACCGGCTCGAAGAGCTGCATGAGGTGCACTATGACCTGTCGTTCCACAAGACTCGCCGGCTCGCGGCGGCGGAGTTGGCGCAGCGGGAAACTCCGGTATTCCCACACTACTCGCTATTGGAAGGGCACGATCGGTTTCAACAGCTCCCGAATACCAAGACACTGAAGTTCAAGCCGCTGCACCGTGACAGCTGCGGCTTCCCCTCGCCGGTTGAGCTGCTTCGGCAGATAGGTGTGCGCGACTGGTTCGCGGCGCTACCCCGCGATATAACCGATTATTCCAAGCGCTATTGCGTCGAAAAGGATAGCCTGACGCTGCCGACATTTTCGCTGCAGGTGATTGACCGCCGCGCGGCCGGCAAGCGCACCGTATTCGATCTCGCCGTGAACGATCTGCACGCCTTCGTTGCCGGAACGGTTTGTGTGCACAATTGCATCGGCAATTCGGGGCCTCTGAAGCCCGAAATTTCCGAGGCAGTGAAGACGGGCGATGTGATTGCCTGCTCGGTACTGTCCGGCAACCGTAATTTCGAAGGCCGGGTGCACCCGGAAATCAAAATGAATTTCCTGGCCTCGCCGCCCCTGGTTGTGGCGTATGCGCTTGCTGGAACGTTGGATCTTGATCTCAATAACGAGCCGCTTGGAACGGGCAGCGACGGCAAGCCGGTATTCCTCAAGGACATTTGGCCCGCGCCTCAGGAAATTCAGGAGGTCATGGCCCGATCGGTCGACTCCGCGATGTTCAAGAAGAGCTATGCCAGTGTGTTCAAGGGCGATGAGCTGTGGAACGCCATCCGCATTCCGCAGGGCAAGATCTATACCTGGGATGAGGCCTCGACCTATGTGAAGAACCCGCCCTACTTCGTCGGCATGGATAAGACACCGAAGCCGGTGGGCGATATCGTAAAGGCGCGTGTGCTGGCGCTGCTGGGCGATTCGGTCACGACCGATCACATCTCGCCCGCCGGCAACATCTCTAAGAGCAGTCCGGCGGCCAAGTATCTGATGGGCCTCGGTGTGGCGCCTAAGGACTTCAATTCCTACGGCTCGCGGCGCGGCAATCATGAGGTCATGATGCGCGGCACCTTTGCCAATATCCGCCTGCGCAACCTGCTGGCGCCTGGCACCGAAGGCGGCGTCTCGGTGCACATTCCGAGCGGCGAACAGATGAGCATCTACGATGCGGCCATGCGCTACAAGCAGGAAGGGACTTCGCTGGTCATTATCGCCGGCAAGGAATACGGCACGGGCTCATCACGTGACTGGGCGGCCAAGGGCACCATGCTGCTGGGCGTGCGCGCGGTGATCGCGGAAAGCTTCGAGCGCATCCACCGCTCCAATCTCATCGGCATGGGCGTGCTGCCGCTGCAATTCAAGGCGAGCGAGAACGCGCAGACATTGGGACTGACGGGGCGGGAAAGCTACGACATTTCCGGGATCGCGGGCGGCGATGGGCGCACGGTGACGGTGGTGGCCACGCCGCAGAGCGGTGCGCCCATCCGCTTCGAGGCGCGGGTGCGCATCGATACGCCGAAGGAGCGCGATTACTTCCGCCATGGCGGCATCCTGCACTATGTGCTGCGGCAGCTCGCGGGACTGACCCGCGCTGCCTGATGCCGCTCGCGGTCTTCGACCTCGACGGAACCATCACACGGCACGATACGCTCGTGCCTTATGTGGCGGGGTTCATCGCCCGCCAGCCGTGGCGGTTGCTGCGGCTGCCGTGTGTGCTGCCGGCTCTCCTGCGCTTTGCGGTCCAGCGCGACCGGGGCTATCTCAAAGCGTCGCTGATCCACTGGACGCTGGGGAATGTCTTGCGCGGCGACCTCGAGGCCTGGACTGCGCGTTACGTGCCGCGCCTGCTGGCACGGGGCGTCTTCAGGCAAGCGCTCGCGCAAATCGAAGCCCATCACAAGGCCGGCGATACGCTCGTCCTGATGAGCGCCAGCGTCGATCTGTACGTACCGGCCATCGGGCGCGCGCTGGGCTTTACAGAGACGGTCTGTACGGGCGTGCACTGGAATGGGGATCGACTCCAAGGTCAGCTGACAACGCCCAACCGGCGTGGGGAGGAAAAAGTCCACTGTCTGGAAGCGCTCCGGAGCCACTTCGCCGGTCTGTCGGTCGTCGCCTATGGAAATTCTGGCAGCGATCTGCCGCACCTGAAGCGCGCCGATCAGGGCTTCCTCGTGAACGGTTCCGCTGGCGCGCGCCGTAGGGCTGAGGATCTGGGCGTCCGATGCGTCAATTGGCGTTGATCGCGCCGCGATGCATCTCCCGGGCAACCCCGAACGAGGTGCCGGCTAGTCGGCCTTCAGCACAGGCGCGCCCGATTCCGCGAGCGGCAGCTGTGGCGCCTCATCCAGCGCTGCGCGCAACGTACTGACCATATTCTGATCGATCGCCGCTGCGTGCTCGGCCTCCACCGGATAGCGCACCGAGAACTCCAGCCCCTTCTCGGTGAAACGCACGTGGATTTCCGGGCTCGGCGCCGCGGAATCGAAATCCACCAGGCGCTGCACGGCGGCGAACTGCCGCTCGATCGAGGCGCGGTACTTCTCGAATGCCGAGTCGGCCGCGGATTTGAGCCGCGTCTGCGCCTGTGTCAGGTCTGCCCCGGGCGCGAGGGTCAGTACGACAGTATGCCAGGTGTAATCCGCGCCCGGAATCTGTTTGAAGAGCGCCGAGGGCTGGAACAGCACGGCATTGGAGAGCACGATCATGCGCCCGGTGGAGCGCAGCTCCACGCCCGCGAGCTCCATGAGATAGATGCGGATGAGGCCGATCTCCACCACCCGCCCGGTCACCCCGGCAAGCGTGATGCGATCTCCGACGCGTACGCCATAGCGGCCGATCAGGAAGAAATACGCGACGATGGCGAGGATGACATTCTGCAGCGCCACGGCCAGGCCTGCCGTGAGAAAGCCCACGTAGGTGGCGAGCGAGCCCACCTCGGAGACGAAGGCCATGACGATGATGAGCGTGAGCGCAAGGCCGGTGACGATCCGGCGCAGTGCGAGAAACTGCCGCCGGCGGCGCGCATCGTGCAGGTAGCGGAAGGTGGCGCGTCGCCAGATCGAGGAGATGGCGACGATGAGCAGGATGGAGGCTGCCAGGATGGCCAAGTGCAGCGCCAGCCGCCGCGCCGTGGCGCCGGCGCGGGCCTTGATCGTCCCCTCAAGCTCGGCCAGCGTGCTGCGCGTGTTGTCGATCGAGATATCCTCTTCGCTGAGCGGAACCAGCAGCGTCGAGAGCTGTTTGAATCGGACGGTGGCTGCATTGATCTCCGCACGGGCCGCGGCCAGCAGCGTGGGGTCGGTGAGTCTCGGCCCGGCCAGCGAGCTTTTAAGGAGCGAGCGCACCTCGCTGGTCAGTCTGCCGCGCAGCTCATCGAGCGCCTTGGACAGGTCATCGGTCTGCTGCAACGCATCCTGCAATTGCCGGCGCGCACTTCGCAGGGCAAACCATTGCGAGCCCAGTGCGATCAGGCCGGGAGACTGCGGAGGGAGTGAGTCGGCGCTCGTGGGTGCGGATGCGGCCGCGGGACTCTTGGCGCTGTCCGTCGAGCTGGAATGGCGCACTTCCGGGATGGAGCGCTCGAGTGCATTGATCTGCGCCACAAGACCGGTGGCACCGCCCGAGCCGCCCGTCGCCGCTGTCGCGGCAAACTGCTGCAGGGTCTGGATCGTCACCTGTACCTGCCGGGCGAGCGCCAGGGCGGCTTGGGTCTGCTCGCGCTGCGCGACCAATACCGGACGCTGCTTGGGTGTCGCTTCCGGAATCTGGTCGTCGAGTCCATTGAGCTGTGCCTGCAAGCCTGCGATGCGCGTGTCCAGCCGGGCGGCGACCCGCTGCAGCTCACCGGGATCGTTTGACCCTGGGCTGCTGTCGGCAGCGTCCGACGAGACTGCCTCCGGGGAAGCGCCGACTAACGCGCCCGCTGCATGTGCGAAATCAAAGACGAGCCGCAGCGCCATGGTCGAAGTCTGCTGCAGGCGCTCTCGCGCGAGCGCATTGTCGGCCAGGGTGGGAGACTGCCCCACCGTGGCGATGCGCCGATACCAGCTCACCACCTGATTGAGGTGGTCCATGACCTGATCGGCGGTCAGGTCCACGGGCACCGGTTTGGCCGCGGCGGCAGGTGCAACGGGCGGCGCCGGCGTCTGCAGCGCAGCGGCCAGCACCGCAAGCGGCATGAGCGCTGCGAGCATCAGGCGCAGGCGTAATCCTTTGTGTTTTACACGGGTAAAAGCCACGGGCGAATCACATGGAGGTTCGAACCGTCCACAGCTCCGGAAAGAACTTGAGTTCCAGCGCCTTGGCCAGATACGACACGCCGCCCGAGCCGCCCGTCCCCTGCTTGTAGCCGATGATGCGCTCCACGGTCTTCAGGTGATGGCACCGCCACAGCTGGAACTTGTGATCGAGATCGACCAGCTTCTCGGCGAGCTCGTAGAGGTCCCAGTCCTTCTCCGCGTTGTGGTAGACGCCGAGCCAGACGCCAGCCACCTGCTTGCTGGCGCGGTAGGGCTGGCTGAAGTCGCGGGTGACATAGTCCTCGGGAATGCCGTAGCCGCGCCGGCTCAGCAGCCGCAGCACTTCGTCATACAGCGACGGGGCGGCAAGCGCGCGCTGCAGAGCCTCGTAAGCCTGCGAGTCGCGGCGATGAACGTTCACCATGTCGGCGTTCTTGTTGCCCAACATGAATTCCAGCAAACGGTATTGGTACGACTGGAATCCCGAGGAGCGGCCGAGGGCATTGCGGAATGCGGAATATTCAGAAGGAGTCAGGGTCGCCAGCACATCCCAGGTGGAGATGAGCTGATTCTGCACGCGCGCGATGCGCGACAGCATCTTGAAGGCGGGCTCGAGATCGTCGCGGCGCACGCACTCCAGCACGCTCGTGAGCTCGTGCAGCATGAGGCGCATCCACAGCTCCGAAGCCTGGTGCACGATGATGAACAGCATCTCATCGTGCTGCTGCGACAGCGGCTGCTGGGCGGCGAGGAGCTTATCGAGCTGCAGGTACTCCCCATAGGACACCGAGGCGCCCAGGTCCCAGTGGATGCGCTCGTCGGAGAGGTCCACCTGCTCGGATTTATCGTAACGCGGGGGGGTCATGCTCGCGATGTTACAACCGTTCCGCTAGGATCGCGCGCCTCATGAGCGATGCCATCCTCGAAGTCCGTGGCCTGGTCAAGCAGTACCCTGCAGTGAGGGCCGTGGACGGCGTGTCCTTCGCGGTACCGCAAGGCACCTGCTTCGGCCTGCTGGGCCCCAATGGGGCCGGCAAGACCACCACCATCGAGATTATGGAAGGTATCCTGGCGCAGACCTCCGGGGAGGTGCTGTACCGGGGGACGCCTACGGGGCGGCGTTTTCGCGAGGAGGCCGGGATTCTCTTCCAGAAAACCGCCCTGCAGGACTTCCTGACCATCCGCCAGAGCCTGGCCCTGTTTCGCGGTCTTTACTCCCGCGGACTCGATGTCGATGAGGTGATCCGCCTGTGCGCGCTCGAGAAGCTCGAGAAGCGCGATACGCGCAAGCTCTCGGGCGGGCAGCAGCAGCGCCTGCTGCTCGCCATCGCGCTCATCAACGATCCGGCGGTGCTGTTCCTGGATGAGCCGACCACGGGGCTCGATCCGCAGGCGCGGCGCAATTTCTGGGAGCTGGTGCAGTCCATCAAGGCGCGGCGCAAGACCATCATCCTCACCACGCACTACATGGAAGAGGCGGAACTGCTGTGCGATGAGATCGCCATCATGGACCGCGGCAGGATCATCGCCCAGGGCACGCCGCGCAATCTGCTGCGCGAGCACTTCGCGCAGGTGCTGCTCGAGCTGCCGCGCCAGCCTCTGCCGCCCGCCGCCAGCGCCCTGCCCTTGAAGCTGATCGAGGCCGGCGACCGCATCGAGATCACCACCGACGATCTCGATGCCACGTTGCGCCAGCTGATGGACGCGCACGTGCCGCTCAACGATCTGCGGATCCGCCCGCCCAATCTCGAGGATCTTTTTCTCGAGCTCACGGGCAAGGAGCTGCGTGCATGATGAAGCGGCTGCTGGCCGTGTGGCATGCGCGCAATCTGGAGTTCGTGCGCGACCGCGGCACTTTCCTCTTCACGCTCATTCTGCCGGTGGCGCTGGTGGTGGGCATGAGCTTCGTGTTCGGCGGCAAGGAGCGGCCGCTGTTCAAGGTGGGGGTGCTGACGCGGGATTTGCAAGCGCAGAGCCATCCCTTCCTGAAGGAGCGCTATGTGGATTTCGTAGCCGTGGCAGACCCGGCCGATGCCGTGCACAAGGTGGCGCGCCACCAGCTCGATCTGCTGCTCGATCTAAAAGGCACGACACGCTACTGGGTGAATCCCAGTTCCCCCAAGGGCTACATCGTCGAGAAGCTGCTGCTGGAGACGGACCACGGTGCGCGGCGCCAGCCTGTGAGCGGCGACGCCGTGCGCTATGTGGACTGGCTGTTCCCCGGCATTCTCGGCATGAACATGATGTTCAGCTGTCTTTTCGGCGTGGGCTATGTGGTGCTGCGGTATCGTAAAACGGGCTTTCTCAAACGGCTCAACGCCACACCGCTCTCGGCCTTCGAGTTTCTGAGCGCGCAGGTGCTGTCGCGCCTTACGCTCAGTCTGTCGACGACGGTTTTTCTCTATGTGGGAACGGCTACCATCATTCATTTCCATTCCGCCGGCAGCACCGCCCTGCTCTTCGGCATTGCGCTCCTCGGCGCCCTGTCGCTGATCGCGCTGGGATTGACCATTGCCGCGCGCTTCTCGAGCGAGGAACTGGTGGGCGGCCTGCTCAATCTTCTCACCTGGCCGATGATGCTGCTCTCCGGCATCTGGTTCTCGCTCGAGGGCTCGCCGCACTGGGTGCAGATGGTGGGCAAGATCTTCCCGCTGACGCATGTGCTCGATGCCTCGCGCGCCGTGATGCTGGATGGCGCCGGCTTCGCGCAGGTCGCGTCCGATCTCGCCTACCTCGCGGTGACCACGCTGCTCTTCCTGGCTTTCGGTGCCTGGTCTTTCAAATGGCGGATGGAGTGATGCGTGTGACTCCCACACCCCGCCGTTTCCTCAGCGACAACACGGCTACGGTCTGCCCGGAGATTCTTGCCGCGTTGACCGCCGCCAACGAGGGACTTGCGGTGGCCTATGGTGACGATCCCTGGACGCAGCGTCTCGATGCGGTGCTCGGGGATTTTTTCGGGACCGAAGTGCGCGCCTTCGCAGTCGCCACCGGCACCGCCGCCAACTCACTGAGTCTCGCGACGCTATCGCCACCCTATGGTGCGATCTTCGCTCACGAGGAAGCGCACGTCGTGCGCGATGAGTGCGGTGCACCGGAGTTCTTCTCGGGCGGTGCCCGCCTGATACTGGTGCGTGGCGAGCATGGCCGGATCTCGAGCGAGGCTCTTACGGAGGCGCTGGCGTCCTATCCGCCTTCGGTTCACACCGTGCAGCTCGTGGCATTGTCGTTGACTCAGGCCACGGAGTTTGGGACGGCATACCGCCCGGCGGACATTGCCGCCTTGAGCGCGATCGCGCATCGCAAGGGTTTGAAAGTTCACATGGATGGCGCGCGCTTCGCCAATGCGGTGGGATTTCTGGGTTGTCATCCCTCCGAGGTCACCTGGCGGGCCGGTGTCGATGTGCTCTCTTTCGGCGCCACCAAGAACGGCGCGCTGGCGGCCGAGGCGGTGATTTTTTTCAACCGCGAGCTGGTGAAGGACTTCGAGCTGCGCCGCAAGCGCGCCGGACACCTGCTGTCCAAGTCGCGCTATGTTGCGGCGCAATTGCTGGCCTATGTGGAAACGGGCGTGTGGGAGCGCAATGCCGCGCGCGCCAATGCTTTCGCGCAACGCATCGCGCGCGCGGCGGGCAGCCATCTGCTGCATCCGTGCGAAGCCAATGAGGTGTTCGTGAAGCTGGGCGCGCCGGGCAAGCAGCAGCTGCGGAGCGCGGGTTTCGAGTTTTACGACTGGGGCGCGGAAAGCGCCGGCGAGGCGCGCTTCGTGGCCTCCTGGGATCAAGCGGAGGCCGATGTCGTCGCCCTGTGCGAAGCGCTTCGGACACTGCGCTGATCGATATCGGCATCAATCTGGCGCACGATAGCTACGACGGCGACCGTGAGCAGGTGATAGCGCGGGCGGTCGCGGCCGGAGTCACTCAGATGATGGTGACGGGCACAAGCTTCGCCAGTACGCCTGCGGCCATTGAGCTCGCGCGCCGGCATCCGGGCGTTCTTTTCGCGACAGCGGGCGTGCATCCGCATCACGCTACGGAGGTCGATGACGAGCTGGTGGCACGACATACGGAGCTTGCCGCATTGCCGCAGGTGGTGGCCATTGGCGAGTGCGGCCTGGATTATTTCCGCAATTTCTCACCCCATGAGGCGCAGCGCCACGCCTTCCACCGCCAGCTCGAGATGGCCGCCCAGGCGCGCAAGCCGATTTTCCTGCACGAACGCGACGCGTACGAGGACTTCGTCGCCATCCTGCGCGAGCATCCCCGTGCGCTGGCGCAGGGTGGCGTCGCGCACTGCTTCACCGGCACGGGCACTCAGCTCGAGGCCTATTTGAGCCTGGGGCTGCACGTCGGCATCACCGGCTGGATCTGCGATGAGCGCCGCGGCACGCATCTCATCCCGCTGATGCGCCATATCCCGCCGGAACGCCTGCTGCTCGAGACCGACGGCCCCTATCTGCTACCGCGCGATCTCGACCCCAAGCCGCACTCGCGCCGCAACGAGCCGGCCTTCCTGCCGCATATTGCCGCCGCTGTCGCGCGGGCCCGTGGCGAGCCGGTTGAGGCAGTCGCTGCAAGCAGCGCCGCCGCAGCCCGAACGCTTTTCCGTCTGAATTGACCGAGGATTTTATGGATCTTTCCGCATTGCGCCAAGCGATCGAACGTCAATGGAGCGAATCCATTCTGGAGCGCCTGAAGGACTACGTGCGCATTCCCAACAAGTCGGTGATGTTCGACCCTGACTGGGAGGCTCACGGCTACATGGAGGCCGCGGTCAAGCTCATGGCCGACTGGTGCCGTGCGCAGCCCATTCCCGGCATGACGGTGCAGGTGCAGCGCCTGCCGGGCCGCACGCCGCTGCTGATCGTCGACATCCCCGGCGAGCTGCCCGACTGCGTCCTGCTCTATGGGCACCTCGACAAGCAGCCGGAGTTCACCGGCTGGCTGCCGGGATTGAGTCCCTGGGAGCCTGTGATCCGCGATGGCAAGCTTTATGGCCGCGGCGCCGCGGACGATGGCTATGCCTGCTTCAGCTCCCTTGCCGCCATCGCGGCGCTCAAAGCGCAGCGCATTCCGCTGGCCCGCTGCATCGTGCTGATCGAGGCCTCCGAGGAGAGCGGCAGCATCGATCTGCCGGCGCATCTTGAAGCACTGGGCGCGAGGATCGGCGACCCGACGCTGGTGGTGTGCCTGGACGCCGAGAGCGGTAACTACGAGCAGCTGTGGTGCACCACCTCGCTGCGCGGCAATCTGGTCGGGCGCCTCAAGGTCCGGGTACTTGAGGAAGGCGTTCACTCCGGCATGGGCACGGGCATCGCGCCCACGCCCTTCCGCATCATCGAGCAGCTGCTGGCCCGCCTGGAAAGTCCCGTCAATGGGGATATTCTGCTGGATGAGCTGCAGGTCGATATCCCGAAGGACCGCATGGAGCAGGCCGCCGCGGCGGCCCGGGTATTGGGCGCCGAAGTGGCGGGTAAGATGCCCTTCGCCCCAGGCGTGCGCGCCATCAGCAACGATCCCACCGAGCTGCTGATCGGGAGCAGCTGGAAGGCGACGCTCGCCGTGACGGGCGCGGATGGTCTGCCGAGCGTGCAGTCCGGCGGCAATGTGCTGCTTCCGCAAATCGCGCTCAAGCTGTCGTTGCGCCTGCCGCCGACCTGCGATGCGCAACGCGCCGCGAAGGCGATCAAGGAGACTCTGGAGCGCGATCCGCCCTACAACGCCCAGGTGAGTTTCGAGGTGGAGGGCGCCACTGCCGGCTGGAATGCGCCGGCGATCGCGCCGTGGCTGGAAAAATCGATGGCGCGTGCATCAAAGCAGGTGTTCGCCAAGGACGCGGTCTATATCGGCGTCGGTGGCACGATTCCCTTCATGGGCATGCTGGGCGAGCGGTTTCCGAAAACTCAGTTTTTCATTACGGGAGTGCTCGGACCCCATGCCAACGCACATGGCCCGAATGAGTTCCTGCACATCGATTACACGCAGCGGATCACAGCCTGTGTGGCGCTGGTGCTGGCCGATCACGCGCAACGCAGCCGCTGAGGGTCGGACCTTCAGCGCACTGACAGCGGCCGCGACTGGTTCATGGAGCTCGGGGATACCGCCTCCTTGAGCCGGCGCCATTCGTCGCGGTAGCGCGTGCCCATCTCCATGCGGTCGACGCTTGGAAATTCCGACTTCAGCGAGTCGACCATCAGCGTCCACTTGGGCAGGCCCTTGGGAAACTTGCCGCGCCGCGTGAACACGATGCGCCCTTCGACCGGAATCTCCCCGGTGACGGCTTTCACCGCGGCGATCCGGTCGTAGAGCGCGCCCTGGGGATTGGCGAAGGTGGTGCGATGCGCGCCATCCATGACCGTCCATTCGGTCATCTGGTCGCCGCCGAAGATGTTGCCGGCCACATCGCGCAGGTCGACGATGACGATGCCCTGCGGCGTGAGCAGCGCGAAGTCGAGGTGGAAGGAGCCGCCCATGCCGTCGGGCACCAGGATATCGGCCAGAAAATCCGACCCCGCGCCGGTCACCGCGCCGATGAGCGCTTTGCGCGCGCTATGCTGACGATAGGTGCTCCAGCCCCAGGACAGTATCCAGCCCACTACGATGGCTGCGCCCACCAGCGCCCAGGCGGTCGGCGGCAGATTCGTCAAGACGTTCACGAGCTCTCCCCACTCAATTCAAATCGAATCAAGTCAAATCAACCGCGTACGCAGCGCCGCGAGCTCCGCCGCAATCTCGCTGCAGGACACCGGTCTGGCAAACAGCTCCGCGAGCGACTGTGGCAGCGATACCGGGTGGCCCGTCGCGGGCTCCACGATCTCGCGGAATTTTGCCGGATGCGCCGTTGCCACCAGAATCCAGCGGCCGCGATCGCGCTTCTCCCGCGGCAGTCTCGCATAAGCTTCGGCGGCAACGGCGGTATGCGGACACCAGACCTGACCATATTCGTTGAAACCCGCGCGGATGCGGGCCCGAATCGCCTCATCATCGACCACTGCGGTGCTCAGTGATTGGCGCATGCTCGAAATATCCGGAAATAAGTCCTTTAACCTCTCAAAATTGCTAGGATTTCCCACGTCCATAGCCGAAGCCAGGGTGGCATGGCTATCTCTCGGCTGCCACGCGCCGGTTGCAAAATAGTCGGGCACGGTGCGATTGACATTGTGCGCCAGCACGATATCGGCAATGGGCAGGCCGACCCTGCGCGCCCAGATGCAGGCGAGCGCGTTCCCCAGGTTGCCACTGGGAATGATGAATGAGGCCGCTTCACCGTCGCGACGCCAGACCTCAAGACTCGCCGCCACGTAGTAGACCATCTGGGGCAGCAGACGGCCGAGATTGATGCTGTTCGCGGAAGACAGCTCGGCGCGCTCGCGCAGCGCCGCATCCAGGAAGGCTTCCTTGACCAGCCGCTGGCAGTCATCGAAGGTCCCGCGTACGGCAAAGGACTGGACGTTATCGCCCCAGCAGGTGAGCTGACGTTCCTGCGTCGGCGAAACCAGTCCCTTGGGAAACAGTACGGCCACCTCGATGCCGGGGCGACGATGAAAGGCCGCCGCGACGGCGCCACCCGTATCTCCCGAAGTCGCCACCAGAATTTTCAGCGGACGGGTTTTCCCCATTCGCAGTCGGCTCAAGGACGCGGCCAGGAAGCGTGCGCCAAAATCCTTGAACGCGGCCGTGGGACCGTGGAACAGCTCGAGTACATTGAGACGGTGGTCCGCGGTCAACGACACCAGGGGTGCAGGGAAGTTGAAAGCTTCGGTGGCGATAGCGGTCAGCTCGGACGCCAGCACATCGCCCTCGACAAACGGTCCGATCACATCGGCGGCCAGGCCCGCCAGATCCTCCCGACCGCTGGACGGGAAATGCGGCCAGTCCGTCGGCACGTAAAGCCCGCCGTCCGGCGCCAAGCCTTGCAGCAGGGCTGTGCTGAAGGCCACTTGGGGCGTTTGTCCGCGGGTACTGGCAAATTTCATGGCGTGCGCATCTTCAAGTGCCGGGATCGACCAACCGTGCTCCCTCGCAGCCCGGGTCTACGATCCAATGATCGAGCTGCACCCAGCGACGCGCGAACACGGCGCGCATCGCCTCGAGCACTCCCGCGGCGTGCGCGGTCTGCGCCCACGCGAACATCGACGGGCCGGCGCCAGAGATGGAGCAGCCCAGCGCGCCGGCCTCCATGGCCGCGCGGCGCACTTCCGGAAAGCCCGGGATCAGCGCCTGGCGCTGCGGCTCGATGACCACGTCCTCGAAGGAGGCGCGGATCATGTCGAGGTCATTGGTGTAGCAGCCGGAGATGAAGCCCGCAAGATTGGCCGTCTGCCAGACAAAGTCCGACAGATCGACGGAGCGGTTGAGGATGGCACGCGCCTGCTTGGTGAGAAGCTGCATGTGCGGATGCACGATCACCGCTTTGATGCCGGGCGGCACGGGAATACGCTTGATGCGCGGCTGATCGATACCCACGGTGAGCACCAGGCCGCCGAAGAGGCAGGGTGCGATGTTGTCCACGTGCACGGAGCCGCTGGCGACGAACTCCCCCTGCATGGCGAATTTCAGCAGCTCGAGCGGTGTAGAGGGATTGGGTAGCAGCGCGTTGGCGGCCACCACCGCGCCGACGGCCGAAGCGGCGGAACCGCCGAGACCTGAGCCCAGAGGAATCCCCTTCTCGATTTCCATCTCGAAGCCGAAGCCCGGGTGCAGGGCCTCCTGCATGGCGAGCAGTGCACGGCCGGCGGTATTGCGCTCGGGCTCGAGTGGCAGAGTCTCCTCGAGACCTTTGATGGCACGAATGACGACGCCCGGTTTCTCGCGGCGATGCACCGTAACGCGGTCGCCTAGTGCATCGACCGCGAACCCTAAGATGTCAAAGCCGATGGCGACATTGGCGACCGAGGCCGGCGCGAAAGCGGTGGCGGTCGAACGGGTCATATGCGCGTTCCCAGGTAGCTCGCGAGGCGCAGCAGATCGGCGAACACGCCGCCCGCCGTGACCTCGGGGCCGGCGCCCGGTCCCTGCACCACCAGCGCATTGTCGCAGTAGCGGCGTGTGACGAAGCGCACCACATTGTCGGTCAAAGCGATGTTGGCGAAGGCATGAGTGGGGTCGAGCTCGGTGAGTCCCACGGTGGCCTGGCCATCGGCGCTGACGCGGCCGACATAGCGCAGCACCTTGCCACGCGCGCGCGCCGCCTCGAGCCGCTCGCGCATGCGGCCATCGTGCTGGGGCAGGCGCTGCAGGAACTCCTCGCTCGAGCCGCCCTCGAGCTCCCGCGGCACCAAGCTCTCCACCTTGACGTCGGTAAGCTCGAGGTCCAGCCCCATCTCGCGGCCGAGGATGATGAGCTTGCGCGCCACGTCCATACCGGAGAGGTCGTCGCGCGGATCGGGCTCGGTGTAGCCGCGCTGCTTGGCGTCGCGCACGATCTCGGAGAAGGCGGTGCGCCCGTCGTAGATATTGAAGAGATAGGCGAGCGTGCCGGAGAAGATGCCCTCGATGGCGCTGATGTCATCGCCAGTCTCGCGCAGGTCGCGCAGGGTCTGGATGACCGGCAGCCCGGCACCCACGGTGGCCTCGTAGAGATAGCGGGCACCACTCGCGCGCCGCGCTTCCTTCAGCTTCCGGTAAAAGGCCAACTCGCCGCTGTTGGCTTTCTTGTTGGGGGTGACAATGTGCACCCCGCGCGCAAACCATTCGGCGTAGTGGCGCGCCACCTCTTCGCTTGCGGTGCAGTCGATCAGCACGGTGTGCGGCAGATAATCGACGTGAATATGTTCGATGAAGCGCTCGAGATTGGTGGGCACCGCATCCGCCTCGAAGCGTTCCCGCCAGCCGTCGAGTCCGATGCTGGAGGTGGCGAGCAGCATGCGCCGCGAGGCGAGAATGCCGCGCACGCGCAGGTCGAGATTGAACTCGCCGCGCAGCCGGCTGCTCTGCGAGGCAAGCTGGTCGAGCAGCACGCGTCCCACCGTTCCCGGACCGATGACACCGATCGACAGGGTATGCGGCGAGAGATAGAAGCCGGCATGAGCGGCGCGCAGCGCCCGGGTCGCCTCCCGGCCGTCGACCACGATGGAGATGTTACGCTCCGAGGCGCCCTGCGCGATGGCGCGCACGTTGATGCCGGCCTCCCCGAGTGCGCTGAACACCTTGCCGGAAATGCCGGGCGAGCCGTGCATGCCGTCGCCGACCACCGCGAGGATGGCCATGTCGGCATCGACGTCGACGCTTTGCACCTGGCCTTCACGCAGCTCGCGCTGGAAGGCCTCGCGTACCACGATGGCCGCGCGCTCGGCCTGCTCCTGCGGAATGGCGCAGCAGATGGAATGCTCGGAGCTGCCCTGCGAGATGAGAATGACGGAAATGCCCTCCTCGCGCAGCGCGCCGAACAGGCGGTGCGCGGTGCCGGGCACGCCGATCATGCCAGCGCCCTCGATATTGACCAGCGCGATCTTCTCGATGTTGGTGATGCCCTTGACGGGCAGCGCCGACTTCGGGTGCGCGCAGATGAGCGTGCCGGGCTTCTCCGGCGCGAAGGTGTTGCGGATCCAGATGGGAATGTCGCGGCCCACCGCCGGCGCCATGGTCTGCGGATGAATCACCTTGGCGCCGAAGTAGGCGAGCTCCATGGCCTCGTTGTACGAGAGCGAGTCGATCACCGTGGCATCGGGTACCCGGCGCGGATCGGCGGACAGCACGCCGTCCACATCGGTCCAGATCTGGATCTCCTTGGCATTGAGCAGCGCGCCGAAGATGGAGCCGGAGAAGTCGCTACCGTTGCGGCCGAGGGTGGTCTGTACGCCGCGGCGGTCGCTGGCGATGAAGCCGGTAATGATGAGGGTGCCGCGAAAGTCGGGGCTGACGATCTCGGCCAGCCGGTTCTGCGACTCGGACCATTGCACGGCAGGGCCGAGCGGGCCCCACTCGACAATGAGCACCCGCCGGGCATCCACCCATTGCAGGGGGCCGCGGCGGCTGCCGCGCTCCTCGAGATAGCGGTGGAAGAGCCGGGTGGACCAGATCTCGCCGAATCCCGCGATCAGGTCGCTGACATTCTTCGCGGCCGAGCGCGTCAGCTGCACGGTGTGCAGGATGCCCTCGATGTCATGGCCGTCGCGGTCGAAACTCGCGAGGTACAGGCTGGCGGCGCCCGCAGATAGCAGGGTCTCGGCGATCTGCGCGTGACGGGCCCGTAGAGCGGCGATCTCCGCCCGGTACTGGATGTCCTGGCGCTCGGCCAGCGCGACCACATTCAGCAGGGCATCCGTGACGCCCCGGCAGGCGGACAGCACCACGCCGAGGCGCGACTCGGCCTGGCGCTCGAGAATATCGGCCACCCGCCGAAAGCACTCGGCATCGGCGACACTCGAGCCGCCGAACTTGTGGACCACCCAGGAATCGTTGTCGGACATGGGAGTTTCGCGGTTTTCAGGGGAAAAAGCCGTGCGACTCTACTGACGCGCTTAGGCGTACGCAACTTTCAGTCGAGGCGCTTGCGGAATCGCAGCGCTGCCACCGTCATGGCCACCGCCACAAAGACGCCGAGCTTGGTCACCGGCACGGCAAGCTCGGCGAGCGTGGCGCCGCGCAGGATGATGCCCCGCACGATCTGGTTGAAGTGGGTGAGCGGCAGTGCCTGCGCGATCCATTGGGCGGCTTTCGGCATGCCGTCGAAGGGGAACAGGAAACCGGAGAGCAGGATGGAGGGCAGCATGGTGAAGAAGCCGAGCTGCATGGCCTGGAACTGGGTGCGCGCCAGGGTGGAGACCACCAGGCCCAGCGATAGCGTCGCGGCGATGAAGAGACTCGCGCCGAGATACAGCTGCCACAGGCTCCCGTTGATGGGCACATCGAACAGCACAGCGCCGGTTGCCAGCACAATGGTGGTCTGGAGGAGCCCGACCAGCACATAGGGTGCGAGCTTGCCGACCATCAGCTCGAAGGATTTGACGGGCGTGGTGATGAGCAGCTCGAGGTTGCCCCTCTCGCGCTCGCGCACCAGCGCGATGGCGGTGAAGATGACCATGGTCATGGTGAGGATGACGCCGATGAGCGCCGGCACCACCTGCACGGCGGTGCGCCGTTCGGGGTTGTACTCGATGAGGATCTCGAAGGGCCGCGGCGGCGAGCTCGCATCCGCCGCGCGCAGGCGCAGCGGCATCTCGGCGATGCCGCGCAACGCACCCTCGACCCCGGGCTCGGAGCCGTCCACGAAGAGCTGGGCAATGGGTCGGCTGCCCGTGATGCGGCGGCGCTCGAAGTCCGGGGGGATGTAGATGCCCGCGGAGATCTTGCCCGAGTCGATCAGGCGGCGCAGCTCGCGCGGACCTGCAGCCTGCACACCGAACTCCACTACCTGTGTGGCCGCAAGCTCGGCCAGCAGCGCGCGCGAGGCCGCGGTGCGCGCGTCATCCGCATAGCCGGCCCGCAGATGCCGCACGTCGAAATTGATGCCATAGCCGAACATGAGAATCTGAAACAGCGGAATGCCGACGATCATGGCGCCGGTCAGCCGGTCGCGGCGCAGCTGGCGGACCTCCTTGGCGGCGATGGCCGCGATGCGACGCAGGGAGCTCATGCGAGGGTTGCCGCCACGAACACGTCCTCGAGGCTGGCACGCGTCGCCTGCGCCTGCGCATCGATTCCCGCGGCCTGCAATGCTGCGCCGACCTCCTCCGCCGGCTGGTGTACCCCGCTGTCGAGCAGCACATGCAGTCGCAGTCCGAGCTGTGCCAGGCTACGCACCGCCGGGAGTCTCTGCAACGCCTTGCGTGCCGCCTCCGTGTCCCGCGCCTGCACTTCCACCACATGCAGCGGCAGCTCATCCATGAGCTGGCCCGGCTCGCCCTCGGCGACGACTTTCCCCTGACTCAAAATGGCGAGCCGGTGGCAACGCTCGGCCTCGTCCATGTAGTGCGTGGACACCAGGATGGTGGTGCCGCGCGCCACGAGCGCAAACAGGCTTTCCCAGAAGTCGCGGCGGCTCTGCGGGTCCACCGCGCTGGTGGGCTCATCCAGCATCAGCATATCGGGCTCGTGCAGGATGGCCGCGGCCAGCGCCAGGCGCTGCCGCTGTCCGCCGCTCATCTCGCCGGCCAGCCGGCCGGCGAGATCGGTGAGGTGATACTCCCTGAGTACCTCATCGATGCGCCGCCGGGCGTGCGCCTTCTCCAGGGTGAAGACTTCGGCAATGAAGCGCAGGTTCTCGAGCACCGTGAGGTCGTCCCAGAGTGAGAATCTCTGCGTCATGTAGCCGATCTTCGAGCGCAGCGCCTCCGAGTCGCGCGGCACCTCGTGTCCGAGCACGCGAATCGAGCCGGAGGTGGGATTCAGCAGTCCGCAGAACATGCGGATGGTGGTGGACTTGCCCGAGCCGTTGGGTCCTAAGAAACCGTAGATCTGGGCGCGGGGAATCTCAAGCGTCACATGATCGACGGCCACGACTTTGCCGAATTTGCGGGTGAGGTCGTGCGCGGCAATCGCCGCCTCACCGCCGTTACTCTTCAATTTCCACTTCCACCGGCACGCCGGCCGGCAGGTTGTGCGTGGCGCTGTCCGTGACCTCGACCTCGGACAGATAGGTGAGGCGGCTGCGGTCGCGCTGCGTGAGCGCGAAATACGGCGTAAAGGCGGCATCGCTTGCGACATAGCGGACCTTGCCTTGGAGCGGCCGATCGAGGCCGTCGACGTAGATGCGGGCCGCATCGCCTGCCTTCACCCGCGCACGCCGCGGCTCGGGCACGTAGATGCGCGCGAACGAGGGGGTATCGGCCAGCAGCACCGCCACGGTCGCGCCCTTGGGCGGGCGGTCGCCGGCCCTGAAGGGCAGCGCATCGACGGTGCCGGCGCGTGTGGCGCGCACTACGAGACGGGAGCTGCTGATATCGAGCTCGCGTCGGGTGGCCTCGAGCGCCGCGAGCGCGGCGCGTGCCTGATCGAGATCCTCGATGCGGGTGCCATGCAGCAGCGTGGCGAGTGCGGCGCTTCCTTCACGCAGTGTCGCGCGTGAGACGTTGCGGGCGGCTTGCGCGGAATCGAGCTGCGACTGACTGGCAATGTTCTGCGCGGCGAGCTGGGTAACCCTCATGAATTCGCGCTCATCGCGCTCCACCGCTGCGCGGGCCGCGGCCACGCGTGCGCGCGCCTGATCGATCTCCTCGATGCGCGCGCCTTTCTCGAGCTCCGTCAGCCGATGCCGGGCCTGCGCGATCTGGGCATCGGCCTGGGCGATCTGAGCCGCGGCGGTGGCGGTATCCTGCCGCAGCAGGATCTGCCCCTCGGTCACATGCATGCCTTCCCGCACGTCGAGAGACAAAACAGGCTCGGAGGCCTCGGCGATGATCTCAATCCGGTCGCGCTCCAGTGTGCCGACCAGGCGTGTGGGACTGTCGCGGTGGGCGCAGGCGGCCAGCAGGCTGGTCAGCGCGCCTGCGAGCAGCACGCCCGCCACCGCCTCGTACCTCATGCACTCTTGAGCGTCAGCAGTGCATCGCCGTCGCGCACCCGGTCCCCCTTGCCCACGCGCAGCTCTGTCACGGTGCCGGCGCCGCTGGCCGTTAGAGTGTGCTCCATCTTCATCGCTTCCATGACGATGAGCGGCTGACCGCGTTCGACCGGCTCGCCGTCTTTGACATGCACCGCCAGCACCACGCCCGGCATGGGCGCGCGCACCGCGCCGGCGCTGCCCTGCGCACGGGCATCGGCGCTGCCGCTCACGCGATCGAAACGATGCGGCTCGCCGTCGAGCCAGACCGTGACGCGGTCGGTCTCGATTTGCACGCGGTGATCGGCGGGTGCACCGGGCGTCACCGTCAGTACCAGGCTCTCACCGTCGGCGCGCTGCAGGCGTACAGGTGCGGCCTGCCTGACATCCCAGGGTGAACGGGGCGCCAGATTTTGCGACAGCAGGGCCGCGGCCGCGAGCTCTCCCGCCCGCGCGCTCTGCGCCGTGGCATCAGGCAGCAGCCGCTCGCCACGCTCATCGATGAGACGGGTGAAGACCTGTCCGGCGCTCACCTGGCGGTCTTGCGCCAGCGCGACGAGCGCGGCGAGATTGGTGGTCACGCCGTCGATGCGGGTGCCCAGCAGGGCCTGGCGCAACGCGACCAGGGCGGCATCGCGATCCGCCGCATGCACGATCAGCTTGGCCATCAGGGCATCGTAGTCGGTCACGATGCGATCGCCCGCCGCCACCGCCGTGTCCACCCGCACGCCCGCCGGCCAGGTGAGCTCACGCACCCGTCCGCCGGTGGGCAGGAAATTGCGCCGTGGATCTTCGGCGTAGATACGCGCTTCAAAGGCATGGCCGCTGGCTTTGATGTCATCCTGCTTGAGAGACAGGGCCTCGCCCGCCGCCACGCGCAATTGCAGCTCCACGAGATCGAGGCCGAGGATGGCCTCGGTGATGGGATGCTCCACCTGCAGGCGGGTGTTCATCTCGAGGAAGAAAAAATCCTCGCCGTCGACCACGAATTCCACCGTGCCGGCATTGCGGTATTGCACGGCGCGTGCTGCGGCGACGGCGGCCTCGTGCAACCGTTTGCGCAGCGCCGCGGAAAGTCCGGGGGCCGGCGCCTCCTCGATGATTTTCTGATAGCGCCTTTGCAGCGAGCAGTCGCGCTCCAGCAGGTGCAGCGTATTGCCGTGTCCGTCTGCGATCACCTGCACTTCTACATGCCGGGCGTGCTCGATGTAGCGCTCCAGCATGACGCGTCCGTCGCCGAAGGCGCGCTCGGCCTCCCCCTTCGCGGCAGCCAGCGCGCCGGCAAATTCGGCGGCCGAGCGCACCACCCGCATGCCCTTGCCGCCGCCGCCGGCCACGGCTTTGACGAGCAGCGGATATCCCACCCGATCGGCCTCGCGCGCCAGCGCCGCGGGGTCCTGGCTCTCGCCCAGGTATCCCGGCACCACGGGCACGCGGGCCTTGTGCATCAGGCTTTTGGACTGGTCCTTGACACCCATGAGCCGGATGGCCTGCGCGGACGGTCCCACGAAGCGCACACCCGCTTTCTCACAGGCTTCGGCAAACTCCGGGCTCTGGGAGAGAAAGCCATAGCCGGGGTGGATGGCCTGCGCGCCGCTGTCGCGCGCGGCGCGCAGCAGCGCCTCGATATTGAGATAGCTGTCCCTGGCGCTTGCGGGTCCGATCCGAACGGCCGCATCCGCCACACGGGTGTGCAGCGCGCCGGCATCGGCATCCGAGTAGACGGCGACGGCGCGGATGCCCAGCCGCTGCGCGGTGCGGGCGATGCGGCAGGCGATCTCGCCGCGGTTGGCGATCAGCAGGGTGGTGAACATCAGTCCTGGGACTCGAATAGCTCGCGACCGATCAACATGCGGCGCACTTCGCTGGTGCCGGCGCCGATCTCATACAGCTTGGCGTCGCGCAGCAGCCGTCCCGCCGCATACTCGTTCACATAGCCGTTGCCGCCCAGCATTTGAATGGCCTGGAGGCCGCACTGGGTGGCGCGCTCGCTGGCGAAAAGAATGCAGCCGGCGGCATCGAAACGTGTGGTGCGTCCCTGGTCGCAGGCGCGTGCCACGCTGTACACATAGGCGCGGCTGGCATTGAGCGCCGTGTACATATCGGCGAGCTTGGCTTGGATCAGCTGGAAGGTGCCGATGGGCTGGCCGAACTGCTTGCGCTCGCGCGCATAGGGGAGACTCAAATCGAGGCAGGCCTGCATGAGGCCGAGCGGGCCGCCGGCCAGCACCACGCGCTCGTAGTCGAGGCCGCTCATCAGCACTTTCACGCCCTTACCCGGCTCGTACACCACATTCTCGAGCGGCACGCGGCAGTCATCGAACACCAGCTCGCAGGTGTCGGAGCCGCGCATGCCGAATTTGTCGAGCTTCTGGGCGGTTGCGAAACCCGGATAGCCTTTCTCCACGATGAAGGTGGTGAGGGCCGGCTTGCCGTCCTGCTCGCCCGTTTTGGCATACACCACCACCACATCGGCCTCGGGACCATTGGTGATCCACATCTTGCGGCCGTTGAGCAGGTAGTGATCGCCGCGCAGCTCGGCGCTAAGCTTCATACCCACCACATCGGAGCCGGCGCCCGTCTCGCTCATGGCGAGCGCGCCCACGTGCTCTCCCGAGACCAGCTTGGGCAGGTAGCGGCGCTTCTGCTCGGGGCTACCCCAGCGGCGCAGCTGATTGACGCAGAGGTTGGAGTGCGCGCCGTAGGACAGACCCACCGAGCCCGATGCGCGGCTGATCTCCTCCATGGCCACCACGTGCTCGAGATAGCCTAAGCCACTGCCGCCGTATTCGGTTTCGACCGTAATGCCGAGCAGCCCCAGCGAGCCGAGCTCGGGCCACAGGTCGCGCGGAAAGACATTGCTGGCGTCGATTTCCGCGGCGCGCGGGGCAATCAGCTCCGTCGCGAAGTCACGCACCGTCTGGCGCAGCAGCTGCACGCTTTCGCCGAGATCGAAGTCGAATTCAACCAAGCCGGTATTCCTTTGTACGATGCGGACGGGGCCGCGCAGGAGAGCGACAGTTTATCGCGCCGGTGCTCAGGAGTCGCGCCCGGCCTCCTCGAGCGTGCGCTGCGCCTGGATCAGGTGCGGCCGGTCGAGCATCTGGCCGTCGAGGCTGGTTACGCCGGCGCCGGGCTGGACGGCGAACGCAGCGACGATGCGCTGCGCGCGCTCGATCTCTTCGGCCGTGGGGCTGAAGGCGGTATTGATGGCAGCGACCTGGTCGGGATGGATGGCAAGCTTGCCGGTGAAGCCGTCGCGGCGCGATCGCAGCGCTTCGCGCGCAAGTCCCGCGGCATCGCGGAAGTCGGTGTGGATGCCGTCCACGGCCTGCGTTCCCGCCGCGGCGGCAGCCAGCAGACACAGCGAGCGGGCCAGCTCGAAGGTGAAGGTGAGCGAGCCGTCGGCGCGGGTTTTGGCCGAGGCGCCGAGCGCAGCCCCCAGATCCTCCATGCCCCAGGTCAGCCCCGCGATGAGTCGGCCGAAGGCCACCAGATCCCATTGGGCTAGGCTCAGCACGGCTCGCGGCGTCTCGGTGGCGATCACCAGCAGCCGCACGGGACTGTCGCAGCCCAGCAAGGGGACGATTTGTGCGATGTCGCGCGGCGAGGAGACCTTGGGCAGCACCAGGCCTTGGGGCGCATGGGGCAGTACGGCCTCGAGGTCGTCGCGCGCGAGGGGGCTCGAGGGTGGATTGATGCGCACCCAGAGCTGCTGGGTGTTGCGGCGCGGACCGGCTTGCAGCACCTCCGCCACGCGACGACGTGCGGTGGGCAATTGCTCCGCCGCGACCGAATCCTCTAGATCGAGGATCAGGGCATCGGCGGGTGAGCTGAGCGCTTTCTCCTGCTTGCGCTCGCTGTCACCGGGCACGAACAGCCAGGAGCGGGCTGGCAGGCGGCGCCTCATATGGTGGGCTTCTTCATCATCAGCGCGGCGCGGCGGCAGAAAGCCACCTCCTCATTGCGCTGGTTGAAGGCGCGGTGCTCGAAGGTGACGATGCCGGAATCCTTGCGCGACTGGCTCTCGCGCTTGGCCACGACGGTGGTGACGGCCCGCACGGTGTCGCCATGGAGCACGGGCTTCGGAAATTTGACTTCTTCCATGCCGAGATTGCCCAGCGTGGTGCCCAGGGTGGTGTCGCCGACGGACAGGCCGATCAGCAGCCCCAGCGTGAAAATGCTGTTGACCACGCGCTCGCCGTAGGGAGTGCCTTTGCAGTATTCCGCATCGAGATGCAGCGCCGCCGGGTTCATGGTCAGGGTGCTGAAGAGCACATTATCGGTCTCCGTGACCGTCCGCCGCACCGTGTGCTCGAAGGTCTGGCCCACTTCCAGCTGCTCGAAGTAAAGTCCTGACATAACCGCCCCGCCCCTTAAGCTTGGCGTCGATTATCGCTCATAACCCGATGAGCGGCACCCCTAACGAGGGGCTATTTCAGCTTGGCGCCCGCGCGCGCCTATAGTGCGCCAGTGTACCGCTACGATGCCATCGATCAGACCCTCGTCAACGAGCGGGTCGCGCAGTTTCGCGACCAGACGCAGCGCTTTCTGGCGGGCCAGCTGACGGAAGATGAATTCCGGCCCCTGCGGCTGCGCAACGGGCTTTATATCCAGCGGCATGCGCCCATGCTGCGCATCTCGATTCCCTACGGCCTTTTGAGCTCGACGCAGCTGCGCAAGCTCGCCGACATCGCGCGGCGCTACGATCGCGGCTTCGGGCATTTCACCACCCGGCAGAATCTGCAGCTCAATTGGCCTACGCTTGCGAATGTACCCGACATTCTCGCCGAGCTCGCCACCGTCGAGATGCATGCCATCCAGACCAGCGGCAACTGCGTGCGCAATGTCACCGCGGACCATCTGGCCGGCGTCGCGGCCGATGAGCTCGACGACCCGCGTCCCTACTGCGAGATCATTCGCCAATGGGCCACGCTGCACCCGGAGTTCACTTATCTGCCGCGCAAATTCAAGATCGCGGTGACGGGCGCGCCGGACGACCGGGCCGCTTCGGAGGTGCACGATGTCGGCCTGCATATGAGGCGCGATGCCGCAGGCTCTATAGGCTTTGAAGTACTGGTGGGCGGCGGACTGGGACGCGCGCCAATGATCGGCCAGGTGATACGGGAATTTTTACCGCTGCCGGATCTTCTGTCCTACCTCGAGGCGGTGCTGCGCGTCTACAACCAGTACGGCCGCCGGGACAATATTCACAAGGCGCGCATCAAGGTGCTGGTCAAATCGCTCGGGATCGCCAAATTCCGCGAGGAAGTGGAGGCAGAGTGGCAGGCCTCGCGCGAGACGGCGCCGCGGCTGGAAGAGGCCGAGGTGCAGCGCGTGCGGGCTTTTTTCACGCCGCCGGCCTACGAGTCCCTGAGCGATATTGAGATCCCGCAGCAGGATGCGGAATTCCGGGCCTGGTACCGCTACAACACCAGGGCGCACAAGGTGAAGGGCTACCGCGTCGCCTTCATTTCACTGAAGGCGCACGGTGCCGTCCCAGGCGACATGACCAGCGAGCAGATGGAGGCGGTGGCCGCCCTCGCCGACCGTTACAGCTTCGGGCTGGTGCGCGCCACGCACAATCAGAACCTGCTGTTGGCCGATGTGCGCCAGCGCGATCTCGTCGAGCTGTGGAAAGCCCTGCGGGCCCTCAATCTCGCCTTCCCCAATATCGGCACGCTCACCGACATGATCGCCTGCCCCGGCCTCGATTTCTGCTCGCTGGCGAACGCCGGCACGCTGAACGTGGCCGCGCAGATCCAGCAGCGTTTCAGCGATCTGGATTACCTCTACGACCTAGGTGACATCGAGATCAAGATGTCCGGCTGTATGAATGCCTGCGGGCATCACCATGTGGGGCACATCGGCATCCTGGGCGTCGATAAGCACGGCGAGGAGTGGTACCAGATCACGATTGGTGGCTCGGTCAACGGATCCACCGCACTCGGCGAAGTCATCGGTCCTTCGGTGCGGCAGAGCGACGTCGCAGAGACGATTGCACGCATCGTCGAGGTCTATCGCGAGAAGCGCCAGGACGAAGAGCCTTTCATCGACGCTGTTCGCCGTCTGGGCGTGGCGCCCTTCAAGGAGCGCGTCTATGCGAAAACTGCTGCTGCGGCGTGAGATCGTCGAGGACGAGTGGGATTACCTCGCCGAGCAGCGGCCGGGCGGCTCGGAGGCGGTGATCATCTCGCTGGCGGAATGGCGCGACAACACGGAGAGCTGGCGCGCGTGGCGCGAGCGTCTGGGCGTGCGGATCGGGCCGGCGGATCGCGTTGAGACTCTTGCGCCGGAGCTGGCTCGTTTCGAGCTCATTGCCATTGAGTTTCCGGGTCCCGGTGAGGGTCGCGGCTATACGCAGGCGCAACTGTTGCGGACCCGCTATGGATTCAAAGGGGAGTTGCGCGCGGTGGGAGCCGTGAAGCGTGATCAACTATTCTTCATGGCGCGCTGTGGATTCGACTCGTTTGAGCTGGCGGAAGGCGAGGACTTTGAGGGGGCGCGCAAGGCCCTAGGCACGTTCAGCGCGACTTATCAGCCTCAGAGAAGATATCAAGAATCCGGCACAAACCATTGATTAATATTAACTTAGTGCACAACACATTGCTTTGTCATGCCTACCGTTGCGGTAGGGTAACCCCCGCCACCAGCTCGCCAATCTCCTCGGGCGACCCTGCGCGATGCGCCCGATCGATCAGCCGCCGATCGAAGTGCGGTGCCAGCAGCTGAATGAAGTCATACATGTACTTGCGCAGCAGCGCCCCGCGCCGAAAGCCAATCCATGTCGTGTGCGCCGCAAACAGATGCGAGGCATCGAGCGAGACCAGGTCGTCATCCTCCCCCGGCACCATGGCCATGCTGGCGACAATGCCCACCCCCAGCCCCAGACGCACATAGGTCTTGATGACATCCGCATCACGCGCCGTGATCGCCACGTTGGGCATGAACCCCGCCTTGGCAAAGGCCTCGTGCAATGACGACGGTCCGGTAAAACTGAAGGTATAGGTCACGAGCGGATAGGCCGCCAGCGTCTTGAACGTCAGTTTGGCGCTGCCCGCAGCCAGGGGATGCTCCCGTGGCACGACTATCACCCGATGCCAGCGATAGCACGGCAACAGGGTCATCTCGCCGAACAGGTGCTCCGACCCCGTGGCGATGGCGAAATCGATGCGGTCATGCTCCACCATCTCGGCGAGCTGCTCGGAGGTCCCCTGGTGCAGGTTCAGGCGCACGTTGGGGTAACGGTTGCGGAACTCGCGGATGACGTCCGGCAGGACATATCGCGCTTGGGTATGGGTGGTGCCGATGGAGAGGCTCCCCTTGCCCTCGTCGCGCAGCTCCGTGGCCAGGCTTTTGATGCTCTGCGTCTCCTGCAGGATGCGCAGCGCCCGGTCGATCACTTGCTGGCCGGCGGGGGTGATACGGGTGAGATTGCGGCCCTCGCGCACGAAAATCTGGAAGCCGAGCTCATCCTCCAGCAGCTTGATCTGCTTGCTGACGCCCGGCTGGGAGGTATGCAACTTCTGGGCGGCTGCCGTGATGTTCAGCCCACTCTGGGCAATGGCCGCGAGATAGCGCAGTTGGTGAAGCTTCATGGGGTCGAAGCCTAGCCTAAACTGCGGAAAAAACGGACTTTTCCTCATAACCAAGTTGTAACCGGTTAGAAGAAACCCTTCGTTCAGGCTCCAGGCCGCCGCCGATATAGTCCTACCCCACTATGGGCGAAGTCCTCACTTTGGATCTGGAGCAGAAGGCCGCGGCGGCGCGGGAGCTGCTGACGCAGGCGGTCGCGCAGTACGGCAAGGTGGTCTACGCCAACAGCCTGGGCGCCGAGGCCATGGTACTGACGGACCTCATCTGGACCCATGCGCCTGAGATCGACATTTTCAGCATCGATACCGGGCGACTGCACCAGGAGACGTACGATCTGCTCGAGAAGCTCGAGCTGCGTTACAAGCGGCACATCCGCATCGTCTCGCCGGACGCCCCCTCCCTCGAGCAGCTGAACGCGGCGCAGGGCATCAACGGCTTTTATCACAGCCTCGAAGCCCGGGTCTCCTGCTGCGGCGTGCGCAAGATCGAGCCTTTCAAGCGGGCCATCGCTGGCTACAAGGCTTGGGTCACGGGCGTGCGCCGCGAGCAATCGGCCACGCGCGCGCGCGGCCAGGCCATCGAGTGGGATGCGCAGTACGGCCTGCAGAAGATCAGCCCGTTGCTCGAGTGGACCGAGGGAGAGATCTGGCAGTACATCCGCGCGCGGCATCTGCCGTACAGCTCACTGCACGACCGCGGCTACCCGAGCATCGGCTGTCAGCCGTGCACGCGGGCCATTCAGCCCGGCGAGAGCCGCCGTGCGGGACGCTGGTGGTGGGAACAACCGGAGTCGCGCGAGTGCGGCCTGCATCCGCGCGTACGGGAGGCCGGCTGATGGATTACCTGCCGATATTTATTCAGCTGCGGAACGAGCCGGCCGTGGTGGTCGGCGGCGGCCGCATCGCGACGCGCAAGGTGGACCTGCTGCGCAAGGCCGGTGCGCGCGTGCGCGTGATTGCACCGCAGTTGAGCGAGGAGCTCAAGGAGCTGGCAATCCGTGGCGAGATCGAGCACACCTCAACCTCGTTCGCGGCGGGGCATCTCGACGGTGCCACGCTGGCGATCGCGGCCACGCAGTTGAAGGATGTCAACGAGTCCGTGTCGCATGCGGCGCGTGCGCGGCGCGTGCCGGTCAACGTGGTGGACGATCCACAGCTCTCGACCTTCATTTTCCCGGCCATCATCGACCGTTCGCCGGTCATTGTGGCAGTGGGCTCGAGCGGGCACTCCCCAGTACTGGCGCGCCGCGTGCGCGAGCAGCTCGAAGCCCTGCTGCCCGCCCGTCTCGGCGCCCTCGCCCGCTTCGTCGGCGATCGACGCAAGGAAGTCAAGGATGCGCTGTCACCCGAGAAGCGCCGTCCTTTCTGGGAGCGCATCATCGGCGGTATTGTGGGGTCGCGCGTCCTCGCAGGCGATGAGAGCCAAGCTAAAGCAGCCTTTGCCGAAGAGCTTAACAAGCCCTCCTCCACGGGTGAGGTGTACCTGATCGGTGCCGGTCCCGGCGATCCCGACCTGCTGACGCTGCGCGCGGCGCAATTGCTGCAGCAGGCCGATGTGGTGCTCTACGATCGGCTGGTCTCGGATGCGGTGCTCGAGCGCGCGCGGCGCGATGCGGAGCGGGTGTATGTGGGCAAGGAAGCGGGCGACCACCACCTGACGCAGGAGCGCATCCACGAGCTGCTGGTGCATTACGCGCGCAAGGGCTTGCGCGTGGCGCGTCTCAAAGGCGGCGATCCGTTCATTTTCGGCCGGGGTGGGGAAGAGATCGAGGTGCTGCGCCAGCACGGCATTCCCTTCGTGGTGGTGCCGGGCATCACCGCGGCGCTGGGCGCCGCGGCCGTGGCCAACATCCCGCTCACGCATCGGCATCTGGCGCAGAGTGTCACTTTCACCGCCGGCCATGCGCTGGACGATGCGACGCTGGATTGGGGCTCGCTGGCGCATCCGAGCCACACTGTGGTGTTCTATATGGGCGTCAGCCAGCTGCCGCGCATCATCGAGCGGCTGCGGGCCGCAGGCGCGCCGGCCGATCATCCGGTGGCCATCGTGGAGCGCGCCTCGCTCGCCGAGCAGCGCATCGTACGGGGCACGCTTTCGACCATCGTGGAATCGGCGCGCCAGGTGACGCTTGCGCCACCCGCGCTGCTCATCGTCGGCAGGGTGGCCGCCCTCGCCCGGACGGATCTCGACGCGACCCTAGCGGTGGCGCGGGAAAAGGAAGCGGTTTGAGCATCAGTGATGGATTCATCGCCTCAATCGGTCGCACTCCCCTCATCAGATTGCGGGGCGTCAGCGAGGAGACCGGCTGCGAGATCTTAGGGAAGGCGGAGTTCATGAATCCGGGCGGCTCGGTGAAGGATCGCGCGGCGCGCGCCATTGTGGCGGCGGCCGAGCGCACCGGTGAGCTGCCGCCGGGCGGCACGGTAGTCGAGGGCACGGCGGGCAACACCGGCATCGGTCTCGCGCATGTGTGCAATGCGCGCGGCTACCGCTGTGTGATCGTGATGCCGGACAATCAGTCGCCGGAGAAATTCAAGCTGCTGGAGACACTCGGCGCGGAGCTGCACAAGGTGCCGGCGGTGCCTTACAGCAATCCCAATCAGTATCAGAAGGTCGCGGCGCGCATGGCCGCCGAGCTGCCGAACGCGATCTGGGCCAACCAGTTCGACAACACCGCCAACCGCGAGGCGCATGTGCAGACCACGGGACCGGAGATCTGGGAGCAGACCGGCGGGCGCCTCCATGCCTTCGTCACTTCGGCGGGCACGGGCGGCACCCTGGGCGGTGTCTCCGAGTATCTGAAATCGAAAAGCAAAGCGATCCGCTGCGTGCTGGCGGATCCGCCAGGCAGCAGCCTCTATGAGTACGTGCGTCACGGCGAGCTCAAGGCCACGGGCACAGGCTCCATCACTGAGGGCATTGGTATCGCGCGTATCACCGCCAATTTCGCCGATGCGCCGCTCGATGACGCCGTGCATGTCGAGGATGCCGAGACCGTGCGCTTCGTCTATCGACTGCTGCGCGAGGAAGGGCTGTTTCTCGGCAGCACCAGCGGTATCAATGTCGCCGCCGCCGCGCGCGTCGCGCGCCAGCTGGGTCCGGGCCACACCGTCGTGACGGTGCTCTGCGATGGCGGTGCCAAGTATCAATCCCGTCTCTACAACCCCGAATGGCTGGCGCAGAAGGGACTGACGCCCGCCCCACTGGAGAAAGCACTTGTCGCCTGAACGATCCAAGCTCGCTACGGTCACGGACGCCGTCATCGTCGGAGCAGGCCCGGTGGGCCTGTTCCAGGTGTTTGAACTGGGACTGCTGGGCCTGCGCGCCGAGCTCATCGACTCATTGCCGGCGATCGGCGGACAGTGCACCGAGCTTTACCCAGACAAGCCCATCTACGACATTCCGGCGGTGCCGGTGTGCACCGCGCAGGAGCTCATCGACCGGTTGTCCGAGCAGATTCGGCCCTTCTCCCCGGGTATTCACCTCGGCCAGGAGGTCACCGGCGTGCAGCGCCGCGAGGATGGTCGCTTCGATGTTGAGACCAGCCGCGGCACGCGCTTCGATGCGGGAGTGGTGATCGTCGCGGGAGGCGTGGGATCGTTCCAGCCGCGTAGATTGAGCGTTCCGGGCGCCGAAGCCCACGAAGGCAAAAGCCTGCACTACCGCGTCAAGGACGCGGAGCTGTTCCGCGACCGTGACTTGGTGATCCTGGGCGGGGGCGACTCGGCGCTCGACTGGACGCTATCGCTCGCCGAAACGGCGCGCAGCGTGGTGCTGGTGCATCGTCGCGCGGAGTTTCGCGCGGCACCGGCCTCGGTGCAGAAGATGCTCGCGCTGCGCGATGAGGGTCGTGTCGATTTCATCGAGGGGCAGGTGCAGTCCATCGTGGAGAGCGATGGCGCATTGCAGGGTGTGAAGGTAGCGACGCGCGATGGGCTGACGCGCTCGGTGTCGCTGGAGCAGCTGCTGGTGTTCTGGGGGCTGCATCCCAAGCTCGGGCCGATCGCCAACTGGGGACTGGCGCTCAACCGCAAGACCATCGCGGTGGATACGGCGAAGTTTCAGACCAATGTGCCGGGGATCTTCGCCATCGGCGATATCAACGATTATCCGGGGAAGAAGAAGTTGATTCTGTCGGGTTTTCATGAGGCAGCGCTGGCGGCGTTTGCCGTGAAAGAGCATCTGGCGCCGGGACAGAAGGTGCATCTGCAGTACACGACGACGAGTCCTATCATGCATAAGCGGCTGGGCGTGGCCGGCGATGCGGCGCAGCAGGAGCTGGAGTCGGCGCGGACGGGGTGACGGCGCACCTCAGTGACCACCCCTATTTTTGTGCGTCTCAGATCCCGGTAATAAGAAAATCCAGCGCGCCAACGATAACACCGCGTTGCTCGGCGAGGCTGCTTACTGGCGTCCCAAGCTCCTTGCGCCCAATACCGGCCAGCTCCGGAGTCATCAGCAAATATTCATCCCCATCTATTTCCACTATCGGCGTCAGTTTACTGAGCGGTTTCTTCAGCAGGGCCGGAGTATCGGTCAAGGGCACTACCACCCGAGTCTGCAAATCCGCGAGCAGATCCGATTGCACGTCCACGAGCAGTGGGAAAGTGGCCTTAGTGCGCGCGTCCCTGTTCTTATAAACGGTGAATTGCGGCATTAAAAGCTCCGCAGACCGTCGGAGAAGACGCCGTGCTGCTCCACGAATCCGTTATATGTCTTGATAGCCTCCCGATTGTCGGCGCGCCACTGTTCGCGCTCGCGCTCTTTCAGCTTCTCGACTAATGCCTGCTCCAACGTGGCCGAGAGATTGAGCTTGGCGTCTTTCGCGCTTTTGAGCACGTCTCTGCGGATGCTCACGTTGGCAGCCATCTTGGGCACGCTGCGACGAGGTGTGGAGGTCATATCGGAACTCTCCTGGAAGATATGCGCATACTCATGCGGGGCTTTATGCGCATCAAGTATACGCATATTTAGGCGCACCGCAAGCAATCGTTCCGGACGTGCCGATGTGCTTCGCGCGCTGAAATAGCTTATCCCGGCCAGCTTTCCAAGGTACCGACAAACGTCTGCAGGAACCGATTCGCCTGCAACCCATCCATCACCCGGTGATCGATGGTCAAGGTGACATAGCACTTCGAACGCGCCACGATGCGCTCAACGCCGCCCTCCTCGATCACCACCGGCCGCTTCTCGAGCTTGCCGATACCCAGAATGGCCGACTGCGGCTGGTGGATCACGATGGGCGTGGCAATCAGGCTGCCGCTCACCCCATGATTTGAGATAGTGAAGGTCCCACCGCGCATATCCGCCGGCGTGAGCTTGTTGTCGCGCGCGCGGGTCACGAGATCGTGCAGACCCTGTGCGATATCGAAGAGATCGCGGCCCTCGACATTGCGCAGCACCGGCACCACGAGTCCGCCGGCTTCCAATGCCGTCGCGACACCGATGTCGACCTGATCGAACACCTCGAGCGCAGTATCCGTCCAACGGCTGTTGGATTCGGGAACGGCGCGGATCGCCTTGACGGCGGCGGCGAGGAAATAAACGGTGAAAGTGAGCGATGCGCCGCGGCGCTCGAAGTCCTCGCGGTGGCTGGCGCGATGCGCGATGACGGCGCTCATGTCGGCTTCAAAAATGCTCGTGACGTGGGGAGCTGTGTGCAGCAGACTCTGCACCATGTGCTCCGCGACACGGGCGCGGATCGGAGTATGGGGAACCAGGCGCCCTGTGGTGGAGATGGGCGCACTGGTCTGCGTACTTGCATGCCGCAACACATCCTGCACGGTGATACGCCCACCCTGCCCCGTGCCCTGCACCGCGGACGACTCAAGTCCCTGCTCCTTGAGCAATCGCCGTACGGCAGGGCTCAATTCGGCGGCACGCGATCCACCCGCTTTAACAGTTGGCGTTTCCGCGGAAACGTCGCGGCGACCGACCGACGCCATGGATGGGGGGGAGACCGGCGCCTGCCCTGTCGCGGCCGGTACAGCACCGGCTTCGATCCGTCCCAGCACCTCTCCCGGCTCTAGCTCCTCGCGCTCCTGCTTGAGGATCTCGCGTAGCACTCCAGCGGCCGGCGCGGCGACTTCCACCGTCACCTTGTCCGTCTCGAGCTCCACCACCGGCTCGTTCTCGCGCACGGCCTCACCGACTTTCTTGAGCCAGCGCAGCACCTGCGAGCGGGTGCCTTCCTGTTCGGCGGGGACTTTGATCGGAAGGATGCTCATACTTCAAATACTCGCGATCTGTTGAATAGCCTGGGTAATCCGCGCAACGCTCGGAACAACGGCTTCAAGCAACAGCGGATTGTGGGGGCTCGGGATATCCGGCATGGTAAGCCGCTCGATGGGCGCATCGAGATTGAAGAAGCACTCCTTCGCCAGCACCGCTGCAACCTCGGCACCGAAGCCCGCGGTGAGATTGTCCTCGTGGACGATGAGGCAGCGGCGGGTCCTGGCCACGGAGGCCAGCACCGCCTCGCGGTCCCAGGGCGACAGCGTGCGCAGGTCCAGCACCTCGGCATCGACGCCGGATATCTGCGCGGCCTGCTCGCAACGCTCCACCATGGCTCCCCAGGTCACCACCGACAGCTGCGAGCCCGCCCGTACGATACGCGCTTTGCCGAAGGACACCACATACTCATCACCCGGATAGGGCCGCCGGGCTGAAGGATTGTCCAGCATGGCGCGGTGCTCGAAGAAAATCGTGGGATCGTTGCCGCGCAGCGCCGTGCGCAGGAGGCCGACGGCATCCTCGGCGTTGGAAGGCATGGCAACGCGCCAGCCAATGCCGTGCAACCAGGCCACTTCGTTGGACTGGCTGTGCCAGGGATCGCCGCATTTGAAGAAGCCGCCCGGCATACGCACCACCATGGGCGCGGCGAAGCGGTTGTTCGTGCGCCAGCGCATCGTGCCGCAGTCGTTGAGCTGCTCGGCGGCCGGATCGGCATATTTGCGGAACTGGATCTCCGGCACCGGCATCAGGCCTGCGAGCGCCATACCCACGGCCTGACCGATGATGCCCTCCTCGGAAAGGCTGGTGTCGAAGACGCGCGCGAGGCCGTATTTCTCCTGAAGTCCGAGAGTCGCCCCATGCACACCGCCCTTGGGTCCGACGTCTTCGCCAAAGACCGCAAGCTTGGGGTTCAGCGCCAACTCCACATCCAGCGTGCGGCGAATGGCGGTCAACATATTGATGCGGGTGGGTTCAGGGGTGGACGTGGTACTGGCGGGTAGGCGATCGAGCTCGGCCGGGGAAAGCCCGCCCTGTCGCTGCCATTGCGGGGATCCGGACTCGGCGTGCTCGCTAAACACATGTCGCGTAATCGAGGCGGGGTCGGGTTGCGGACGTGCGAGCGCTCGCTCGATCGCCACCTCGACATCGGCGCGTGCTTGGGCGGCTAGATCTGACCATTGGGCTGCGCTTAAAAGATTCGGCACCAGGTATTTGCGCAGGCCCGTCAGCGGATCGCGGGCGTGCTCGGCAGCCAGGGTATCCGGCGACTTGTAGGCCTGTGTATCCTGCCCGGAATGGCCGGACAGCCGCGGCACGGTCAGGCGCAGCAGCACGGGTGCGCGTTCCTCACGGACTTTCGCGACCGCCTGGCCGATCAATTGCGAGGCGGACTCGGGATCGGTGCCGTCGCCCTCGCGTACGGTAAGGCCGGCGAAGGAGCGCAGGTTGGCGGCTATATTTCCTCCGGGTGTCTGATAGTTGGAGGTGACGGAGATGCCATAGCCGTTGTCCTCGATGTGGAACAGCATGGGCAGGCGTTGGGTGGTGGCGAGAGTCAGCGCTGACCAAAACCCATTGGTGGCCACTGATGCATCCCCACCGTGCACCACAGCGATGCTGCGGGCGTAATCGGCTTCCTGCAGGGTCTTGTGACGATAGCGGATGGCCTGGGCCCAGCCGGCCGTGGGGGTGTACTGCGCCCCGACACCGCCGCAGGCCGGCAGGGCGGTCGCGCCGCCCTCGCCCGGCCGGTTGAAGACCATGCCGATGTCGCGTCCGCTGCTGAACGACCCGTCGCGCATCAGAGGTCCTGCAGCGAGATCCTCGAGAGTCGCTCCCAAGGCCAGCATGAGCGGCCTGGAGCGATAGTAGACGCCCACTCCATCGTGGGGCTCGGTGAGCTGCAAGCCGAGCAGCAGCTGCGAGAGCTCGTGTCCGCGGGCCGAGAATTGATACAGGAGCTTGCGCTCGGGGAGCAGGCGGGTCTCCTCGATGTCATCGAGTGCGCGCGAGGCATGCAGCAGGTAGGTGAGGCGTTTCCAGTCGGGCGCGGCCATACGGGCTCTTTTTGGGGGGAACCGAGTGGGCACAGCTTATGCGCCATATCCCGCAATGAGCTTGCGCTTATTGCCTTATACAGGCTTATATGGGCAATATTATTGCTCTATAGGAGCCCTTACGATGACCAAGACCCTTGACCGCCTCGACCGGCGCATTCTCGATGAGCTGCAGGGGGATGCCCGGCTGTCCAACCAGGATCTCGCCAAGCGGGTGGGACTCTCGCCGGCGCCCTGCTGGAGGAGGTTGCGGCGCCTGGAGAAAGAGGGACTCATCAGCGGCTATGTCACGCTGCTCAATGCGCCGGCGATCGGGCTGCCTATCGTGGCGTATGCGCTGGTTTCGCTGGACAACCACCATCCGGAAAGCGTCAAGCAGTTCGATCAGCTGGTGGCGGACCGGCCCGAGGTGCTCGAGTGCCATTCGATGAGCGGCAACAATGATTATCTGTTGCGTATCGTGGCGGGGAGCATCGAGGCGTATGAGCGATTCTTAAGCACGCATTTGCTGCAGGTGCGGGGGGTGCGGGCGGTGAATACGAGTTTTGTGCTCAAGACGAAGAAATTCACGACGCGGCTGCCGGTTCGCGCGTCGTGCTAGCGGACGATGAGCGAGTTGCCGTAGCCGACGAGACCCACCGAGACGAGAATGGTGGCGATACCGAGGAGTTGAGTGCGCAGGGTGGTTCGAGTGACACCTTGCCATTCCTTGAAGAGGAGGCCCCAGAGGTTGGAGACCACGATGATGAAGGCCATGTGGAGGATCCAGGAGCTGGGGCCATTCGTCAGCTTCGAGGCACCCATTCCGTAGAAGAAAAACTGCAGAAACCAGGTGGTGCCGGCGATGGCGGCGAACAGGTAGTTATTGGCGAGCGGGGTTTTGCGATTAGTGTAGTCGCTGAAGCTGCGGTTACGGGCATTGAGGATGATGCACCAGATCAGATTGGTGGTGAGTCCGCCCCACAGCAGGACCACGTAGATCACGTTGGTTTGAAAGAGCGGATTGTTGCCGCGCGCGACGGCGAGTTGCGCCATGGGTGCGCCCGCTTCGATGCCGAAGTTGAAGCAGGCGCTCAGGATGCCGGAGAACGTGGCGACGGCAAGACCCAGCGGCAGGTTGAATTCCTGGATTGCCGCCCTCTTCTGCCGCTCGCTGAGCTCCCGTTCCTTGCGCATGCCGGCGTGGCCGCAGAGGGCGATGCCGAAGAGGCAAACCAGGACGCCGATCAACACGAGCTCGCCGCCCGGCGTGTTGAACATGCCGCTGAAGGTCACCCCGGGAATGCCCACCAGGTCTCGATAGATCGGTGGTATCAGAGCGCCAAAGGCGGAGCAGAAACCCAACGCGACCGACATGCCCAGTGAGATACCGAGGTAGCGCATGGCGAGCCCGAAGGTGAGGCCGCCGATGCCCCAGAGGACACCCATGAGGTAGGTCCAGAAGAGCGTCGTGCCCGGGGTGTCGGCGATGATCCGGGCGTAATCGGGGACCGTGAGGGCGGCGGCGAGCCAGGGGGCGAGAGCCCACGAGAAAAACCCGCCGATGATCCAGTAGGACTCCCAGGACCATTGACGGACCTTTTTGAACGGGAGGTAGAAGCTGCCGCAGGCAAAGCCGCCGATGAAGTGATAGAGGACGCCGAGGAGGATTCCCACTCTCAGGTTTCCGGCGCGCCGTAGGGTGCGAGTTTCATCGGGCGGTGTATCCGCCGTCGACCAGGACATCCGAGCCGGTCATGAACGAGGCGTCATCGCTGGCCAGAAACGCGGCGACCGCCGCGACCTCTTCCGGTCGGCCCTGGCGTGGAATCAAGTTCATGCTTGAGACCTTGGCGTTCTCGGCCTCGATATCGACGCCGCGCGCCTTGCAGGAATCGACGAAGGCGGCGGTGTAGATATATCCGGGGCACAGGGAGTTGACCCGGATATTGAGCGGCGCCAGATCGTGCGCCCAGCATTTGGTCAAACCACGAATGGCAAACTTGGTGGCGTTGTAGGTCGCGAATCCCCGTTGGCCGAGCAGACCGCTGACGGAGGAAAAGTTGATGATGCTGCCTGCGCCGGCCTTTTTCATATGTTCGACGGCGTGCCGGGTCACTAAAGAGGTGCCGGCGATATTGACGGCGCAGATGCGCTCGAAGTCCTCAAGCGAGGCTTCAATGCCCTTGAATAAGAAGTGAGCAGCGGTATTGACGAGGATCGAGCACGGTCCGAGGCGCTCGGCGACCGCGCCGAACGTTTTCGCGAGCGCCGCGTCATCGGTAATGTCGACCCGGAAATACTCGGTGCCGATCGCTTTGGCGCGCCGATCGTCATCGGCTTTGAGGTCAAAGAGGCCGACGCGGCAGCCTTCCTCGAGCAGGCGGTGGGCCGTGGCGTATCCCAGATCGCCGAGGCCGCCGGTGACGACGGCGGTTTTGTCTTTCAAGCCTCGCATGACGGTCTCCTAGTAGGTGGCCCTCCCGCCGGAGAGATCGAAGACCGCGCCCGTGGTGAAAGAGTTCTCGGCGGTGGCGAGCCAGCAGATCATCGAGGCGGCCTCGCTCACCTCGAGCATGCGCCCGCGGGGGATCTTGGACAGGATGTATTGGATGTGCTCTTTCGACTGCTGCATCGAGAGTGCTGTCTTGGCGAAGGCCGGCGTGACGGCATTGACGGCGATGTCGAGTCCCGCCAGCTCCTTGCCGAGTGACTTGGTGAGGGCGATGACGCCGGCCTTCGCGGCGCTGTAGGCCACGGCATTCGGGTTGCCTTCCTTGCCGGCGATAGAGCTCACGTTGACGATGCGGCCGTACTGCTGGGCCAGCATGTGCGGCACGATGGCGCGGCAACAGTAGAAGGTGCCGGTGAGGCCCACCTGAACGACGTCACTGAAGGCTTGCGGCGGGTACTCCCAGGTTTTTGTGTTGGGACCCACGATGGCGGCGTTGTTGACCAGGACATCGATGCGACCGAAACGCTCGAGGGTGGCTTGCGTGGCCGTCTCGACGGTCTTCATGTCGCTGATGTCGACGACGAGCCCTTGAACGGGATGCTTGCCTTCCAGGCGCGCCAAAGTCGCATCCAGCACGCTGCGATCACAATCCCAGAGTCCGACGGCCCCTCCCCCGGCCAGCATACGTTCGGCGACGGCAAGACCAATACCCTGAGCGCCCCCGGTGATGACGGCCACCCGGTCCTTGAAGTCGTAATGGTTCATGTTGGATTGGGCATAGGTGCCGGACAGCGCGCGGGTCGACCCGAGAGGTGGCGGTCGACTTCGTCCGCGGCAAGGATCTGGAGCTGATCGATCGCGCGGCTGGAGTACCAGGCGGCGTGGGGGGTCAGGATCGCATTCGACAGATGGCGCAGGCCGGAGGTCAGTGGCAAGGGCTCCTCCTCGAACACATCGAGCGCGGCAGCGGCGATGCGCCTTTCGGCTAGGGCCGCTTCCAAAGCGGCCGGATCGATGAGTCCGCCACGGGCTGTGTTGATGAGGGCCGCGGTCGGCTTCATCAGCTTCAGTCGCTGTGTGTTGACGAGGTGACGGGTGGCCTCCGTCAGCGGGGCGTGTAGGGTGATGACATCGGCGGTTGAAAAGAGGGTATCCAGATCGACAGCACGTGCCCCGGAGGCCGATAGTGTCGCTGCATCTGTATAGGGGTCGGCGACGATGGCGCTGAAGCCGAAGGGTCTCAGGCGTGCGAAGACTTCGCGCCCGATCCGCCCGAATCCGACAAAGCCCACTGTCGACTCCGAGAAGCTTGGAACGGGACGGGCGACGCCCACCGCATCCCATACGCCTTCGCGCACGGAGCGATCGAGCGGAATGATTTTACGGAGCGCTGTGAGAATCAGGGCCGCCGTGTGGTCCGCGACTTCGCCCGTGGCGTAGTCTGGCACGTAGGCGACGCGAATGGCCCTGTCGCGGGCCGCCATCAGATCGATGTTATCGAGGCCGATGCCGTAGCGCACGATGGCGCCGCCGGGGGCGAGTTGCTCGATGGCCTCACGTGTCACCTTCGCGAATTGGACGATCAGGATGTTCGTGCCGCGGGCGGCCGCGATCACATCCGCTGCGGATTGACAGCGCGCCTCCTCCAGCTTCGCACCGTGGCGCGCGGCGACGGCTCGTTCGTGATCGAGGCTGGGGAAGGTGGCATCGGTGACGACGATTCGGGGCATGCAATGACTCGGCGGTTCTGACAACCCGGCTATAGGGATATTATTGTGCGGTGTGCTTCCTTGAATAATATGCCTAGATAACCAGCAGGTCAAACCCGATAGAAGCGCGCGGCGTTGTGGCGCCAGAATTTGCTTCTCTCGCTTTCCCGGACGCCGGCCATCACCTCATCGAGAAGCTCGACCCAGCGCCGGTAGTCGATCGCCTGGGTGGAGACGGGCCAGTCACCGCCGAACAGGATGCGGTCGAATCCGAACGCCTCGATCGCAACCTCGATGTAGGGTTTGAGCTCGCCGCTCGTCCAGCGCCGGTGATCGGCTTCGGTGGCGACGCCGGAGATCTTGCAGGAGACGTGCGGAAAGCGCGCCAGTTCGCGCAGCCGATCCGCCCAGGGGTGCATCACGCCATCCCGGATGGCGGGCTTGCCGATGTGGTCGAGCACCATGGGCACATCGGCGATACGCTCGGCGAACTTCAGGATATTCGCCATATGACGATGATCGATGCAGATGTCGAAGGAGAGATCGAAATCCTTCAGAGCCCGTACGCCTTCGATGAAGTCGGGACGCAGGCAGAAATCGAGGTCGGGCTCGAATTGAACGATGCGGCGGATGCCGCGTAAAATGGAATGCTGTTTCAGGCGCTCGAGATCCGCCCGCACCGCACCGCCCTTCTCCAAAGGTGCCCAGGCGACCAGTCCTTTGATGCGCGGCTCCGTTTTGGCGAGCTCCGCGACCCAGGCGGCTTCGGCTTCGAAGGCGGAAAAATCGGCTTCGCACTGAACGAAGATCATCGATTCGATGGGAATCGATGCGGTGGCTCCCCGGTAGTGCTCGAGCAGGTATGGCCGGTTCAGCAAGGCGTTGTCATCCAGCCAGGGATATCGAATGAGCTTGGGGTCCCACAGATGCAGGTGCGTATCGATGACCGGTCCGACGGGCATGGCGCGTCAGGCGGAGCGACGATGTTTGGCTTTGGGGGCGCGCGGCTTGGCAGGTCGTTTTTTACCGCGGCTCGCACGGATATCCAGAACCGTTTGCCTCGAATACTCGATCAGCTTCTGCATGGCGAGCCGCGCGGCGGCGCCATCGCGGTCCACGATGGCATCGAGAATGGCTTTGTGCAGTTCCAGGGAATGCTTCTGACCCTGGGGATTGCCGACGCCGATGCGGAAACTCACTGACAGAGCGGCTTCCACTACCCGGCCCAGGGAGGCGAAGAGGTCGTTGCCTGAGGCGGCAATGATGGCGCGGTGGAATTTGAGGTCCGGCTCGACGATATGTTCGTCATTGCCCGCCGCGACCATCTCCTCATAGGCTTGGTCCATCTTCTGGAAGTCGGCGAGCTTGGCCTTCGAGGCCGCCAGGGAGGCGGCTACCGGTTCCACCATTTGCCGCAGCTCGTAGAGCTGGTCCATGACTTGGTCGGACTCGGTGGTCGAAAGACGCCACTCGAGCACGTCGGGATCGAGGAAATTCCAGGCTTCGCGGGGTCTCACGAAGGTGCCGGCTTTAGGGCGCGCGTCGACTAGACCTTTGGCGGCGAGTACGCGCAGGGCTTCGCGGAGGACGCTACGGCTGACGCCTAGCAAGGCACAGCATTCTTCCTGGCCGGGCAAGGGGGCGCCTGCGGGGAAATCGCCGGAGATGATGCGGCGACCTAGGTCTTGGATGACGCGGCCGTGTAAGCCGCGGCTGCGACTCTTTTTCATTAGAGCTCCCTGATTTTCAACGAGTAGAAGTCCAAGGGTCTTTTATAAGGATACTATATAATACTTTACTTTCCAATTAGTATGCTTAGTGATTTGGTACTTTCAACCCAGGATTTATGATGATTCGGGACTCGCATATCTCCGTGCGCGACGTCCGTAATAGCGCGTTCGGTACAGATCAAACTCGAAAGCATTGAGCAGAGCTCGCGCCGCTACGGCGGCATATTCGACGCGGACGACCCGGATTTCCCGGCCGATCTACTTTCCCACGAGCTGGATCTGCTGGTGGAGAAATCATGGGGAGTGAGAATGAGATCTTAATCCAACACCGATAGCAGAGTGCGCAACGTTCATGGACCGCCGCGCAAGGCCTTCCATAATTTCCTTGTAAATCAAGGAATAATCTGCCCTCTCGTACACCACTTCGAGCATATACCGTGCGACCTTCTCGGCCCAGATGTTGCGCAGGTGTTGCGGGTGTTGGCCGCGATTTCATCCGTCTTTGTGCTGCGCACCAAAAAAATGCATGCCCCACCCCGTACTTTTGTAACGACGAAGCCCTTGAGACTTTGAGACCACGGGAGATATCCTACGACCTGTCGCAACCGCGTAAGGACGAAGGACTGACATGTTAATTCTCATGAGACGAGTGGGGGAGACGATCTGCATCGGCGATCACATCAGGGTGACCGTGATGAGTATGGAGCGGAATCGCGTCCGTATCGGCATCGAGGCGCCGCGCGATGTAATCGTGGACCGGGAGGAAGTCGCGGAGAAGAAAAGGCTGGGGATCGAGCCGCCCAAGCGGGTCGCCTCGTCGGGATAGCAGGGCAGGCCAGCGTGCCTGACCTAGCGCAGCACCACCGTCCGGTTGCCGAACCCGAAAATGCGGCGTTCGGCATGCCATTGCACGGCTCGGTTGAGCACCACGGCCTCGATGTCGTGGCCGAGCGTCGTCAACTGCTCGACCGTCATGGTGTGGTCAACGCGTTCCACCGCCTGCTCGATGATGGGACCTTCGTCCAGATCGGCATTGACATAGTGCGCCGTGGCCCCGATGAGCTTCACGCCGCGCTCGAAGGCCTGGTGGTAGGGCTTGGCCCCCTTGAAACCCGGCAGGAAGGAGTGATGGATATTGATCGCCCGTCCGGCGAGCTGCCGGCAGGCCTTGTCCGTCAGCACCTGCATGTAGCGGGCCAGAACCAGGAGCTCCGCTTGAAGCGTCTCGAAAAACGCCAACAGCTTCTCTTCCTGGGCCTCCTTGCGTCCCGGCTCGATGGGCAGGTAGTGAAACGGCAGCTCATGCCATTCCACGAGCCGGCGCTGCGTCTCATGGTTCGACACCACGCCGACAATGTCGATAGGCACCGTACCACTAGCCCAGCGGTGCAGCAGGCTGTTGAGGCAATGTCCTTGGCGAGAGACCGCTACCAGCACACGGGGGCGTACCGCCGCCTCATGGAGGCGCCAGGTCATCGCGAAGCGCTCTGCCATGGGCGCGAAGTCGGCTCTCAGGCGCGACAGATCGAGCGATGCGGCGCGGCCCGACTCGAACACGATGCGCAGCACCGTGCTGCTCGAGAGCGGCTCGCGGAAATGATGCGCCTCGGTGATGAGACCGCCGTGCTCGGCGAGCTGTGTGGTCACGGCGGCCACGATGCCGACGGCATCGGGACAGGACAGCGTCAGGATGTAGCTGGGCTTGCTCTCGCTCACGGGGTGGAAACTCCAAACTCAAGGGCCGCATCGGTCAGCCACGCCAGCAGATAGCGCGCATAGCTGCGCGCGACATGCAGCTCAAAGCGCGGCATCTCATCGAGGCATTCGAGAACTACGGGGACGTTCGCGAAGCGGGTCCGGCAGCAGCGCCCGGGCTTGAACGCCCCCGGGTGCAGATCGACCCCACAACCCTTGGATAGTAGCTCACGCGCCTGCCCGCCGTGAACCTCGACGCTGGCTATCCCCTCGGTAATATCGACCAGCGTCAGGTTTTGCGCGGCCAACTCGCCCGCCAGACGGGCGCTCAGGTCCGCCGTATAGGGCTCAGGCGTGACGATCAGCCACTCAGCCGGTCCCATGCACAGGGTGTGCAGCGGCGCCGGCAAGGTCTCGCCCACCTGCACCGGTAGAGCCCGTCCCGCAAGCCGCAGCGGCGCACCGCCGCGCTCGAAACACTTGATGCGTAGCACGGTCTGGGTGGGGTGCGTGGCAATGCTAACCATTCATGCGCTCCCCGGCCGGATCGTAGAACGGCGGCTCGACCACCTTGGCATGGGTGATCGCGCCCATATTGTGCACGCTCACCTCGACGCCGGTCTTGCCCCGGCCCGCCCGCAGCAGTGCCAGCGCCACCGGTGCACCGGTGAGCGCCGCACGGCCCGCCGAGGTGACCCAGCCGTCTGTAGGCTGGTCCGAGTCGGGCAGACGCAAGTGGCTACCTATGGGGATGAGCGATTCCGAGCTCAAGCCAATGAGTTGCAACCGATCGGGCCGCACGTTCTCGGGCAGCGACAGCGAGCGCTTGCCGATGAAATCGGCACTCTTGCCCGCCGCCACCTTGCCCCAGCCCACATCGTCGGGCACGGTGGTGCCATCGGTGTCGGCGCCCACGTGTAGGAAGCCTTTCTCGATACGCATCTGCAGCAGCGACTCGACGCCGAAGGCTTGTATGTCGTACGGCGCACCCGCCTTCAATAGGGCCTCCCACAGCGTCGGGGCGGCGCTTGCCGGCACATTGATCTCGTAGGTGAGCTCGCCGGTGAAGCTGACGCGATAGATGCGCGCCGGCGCGCCCAGCAGCCGGCCCTCGCGCAGGCCTAAGTGCGGAAAGGCCGTCCCCGACCAGTCCACATCCGAGTCGAGCGTGGCCAGAATCTCGCGCGAGCGCGGACCGGTCAGGGACACAGTGCCCCAGGCATCCGTGACCTGTGTGATCGTCACGCGCAGCTGTGGCCACTCGCACTGGCGCCACTCCTCCATCCAGGCCGTCACGCGATGGGCGCCTCCGGAGGTGGTGGTGATCAGCAGTCGGTCGGGTGCCAGCATCACCACGGTGCCATCGTCGAGCAGCGTTCCCGACTCGCGCAGCATCAGTCCGTAGCGCGCCCGGCCCGGCTTCAGGGTCTTGAGGTTGTTGATGTAGAACCGGTCGCAGAACTCGAGCGCATCAGGGCCGTGCAGCTCGATCTTGCCGAGAGGCGAGCCGTCGAAGAGGCCGGCGGAGCTGCGCACCGCGCGTGCCTCGCGCATGATGCCCTCATGGCGCGACTCACCGGGACGCAAATAGACCGCGGGGCGTTTCCACTCGCCGTAGTCCTCGAGTACCGCGCCGTGAGCCGCATGCCATTCGTACAGTGTCGTGGTGCGGCTGGGCGCAAAAAACGGTCCGCTGCCGCGACCGGTGATCGCGCCCAAGGTCACGGGCACGTAGGGCGGACGAAAGGTGGTGTGGCCGATCTGCGCGGGTTTGCGGCCGCGCAGGCGGGCGATGATCTCAAGGGCCGGAAGATTCGAGGTCTTGCCCTGGTCCACCGACATGCCGACGGTGGTGTAGCGCTTGACGTGCTCGATGGAGGTGAAATTCTCCCGTAGCGCGAGTTCAAGATCGGACACCGTGACATCGTGGCGCAGGTCCACCCACTGACGGCTGCTCTTGCCTACCGGGCTATGGCGCGGACCCAGACCGGTCTGCTGTGTGGTGGACAAGACGGGCTTCGCCACCGGATGCTCGTTCAGCGGAGCAAGCGAGCGAGTTTCCTCGCGGTACGCGAGCGCGCCGGCGGCCTGCGAGTAAAGATGCAGTGAAGGCGTCCAGCCGCCGGAAACCGCGAGCGCATCGCAGACATGGCGCTCCTGCGAGACGATGCCGCCGCCCTCGCGCGCCAACTTGCCGAGGGTCACGTTGGATAAAGTGCTGAAGCCGCCGGTATCCACCGGAATGCAGGCGGCCCACAGCGGAATGGACAGGGCGGAGAGCTCTGCGGCGCGAGCTTGCGGCACTTCATGGCGCGAGTCGGCCACGCCGAGCACGGTCACGCCGGCTTCTTTGAGGTCGCGCGCCAGTGCGTAGGCGGTATCGTTGTTGGTGGCGATGATGACGCGGCGGCCCACCGCTACCGCGTAGCGGCGCAGATATTGCTGCGCGGCGCCCGCAAGCAGGATGCCCGGGCGATCGTTGTTGTCGAAGATCAGCGGCTGCTCGATGGCGCCTGTGGCGAGGATGACGCGATTGGCGCGTACGATCCAATAGCACTCGCGCGGCATGCCAGGCCGGGCCTGGTGGACCGGCACGCGCTCCAGCAAGGTCACCACATCGCGTTCGTAGTAGCCGACGGCGCTGGTGCGTGACAGGACCGTGACGTTGTCCGCGCGGCGGAGCTTCTCGCCGGCCATCCGCGCCCACGAGGCCGCCGAGGTTCCCTCGATCTGCGAGCCATCCCAGACGCCCCGCCCACCCATCGCAACGTCCTGATCGGCAAGCACCACGCGCGAGCCGGCATCGGCTGCCGTGAGTGCCTCGCGCAATCCGGCAATGCCGCCGCCGATCACCAGCACATCGCAATGAACATTGCGCCACTCGTAACGGTCGGGGTCGGAGCCCGTGGGCGCGTGGCCGCTGCCGGCCATGCGGCGGATCAGGTCCTCATAGGTATGCCAGGAGGGCCATTTGAAGGTCTTGTTGTAGAAGCCCGCGGCCCACAGCAGCGAGACAAAATCGAGCACGCGGCCCAGGTCGGTGTTGAGACTGGGCCAGCCCGCATGCGAAAAGGTTTCCAGTCCTTCGTGCAGCTCGAGCATCGTGGAACGGGTCGACGGCACGGAGACCGCGCCCTTGCCCACCTGAACCAGTGCATTGGGCTCTTCGATTCCGCAGGTAAAGACCCCGCGTGGTCGATGAAATTTGAAACTGCGGCTCAGGGTGCGTATGCCACTGGCAAGCAGCGCCGAGGCCAGCGTATCGCCCGCGAAACCCGTGAACGATTTGCCGTCGAAACTAAAGCGGATGGTCCGCGCCCGATCGATCGCGCCGCCGAACTGAGTTTTGTCGGCACCGAGCCGTGAGGGTCCCGTGCCGCTCATCGCGCTGCTCCGGCTTCGAGCGCGGGCTTGGGATCTCCCATGCGATACACCGCGAGAATCTCATGCGTCGCCGTGTGGCGCGCCACATTGAACCACTGGCCGCAGCCATACGCATGCGCCCAGCGCTCGTAGTGCACGCCCAGCGGGTTATCGCGGTTGAACAGATAGGCGGTCCACTGCGCATCCGTGGCCTCGAGCGTGGGCCGGATGATGTGCGAAGGTCCGCCAAAGGCGAACTCGGGCTCGTCGCGCAGGCCGCAATAGGGACAGGGCAGTCTTAGCATAATTAGTGCGCCACCCCCGCGGCCGCGCCCTCATCGATCAGGGCGCCGGCGCCGAAGCGGTCGAGGCCGAAGCGTGCGATCAGCGGATGCGGCGTGCCGGTGGCGACGGTGTGCGCCATGGTATCGCCGCCCGCCGGAATGGCCTTGTAGCCGCCGGTGCCCCAGCCGCAATTGATGTACAGACCTTCCACCGGCGTACGCCCCATGATGGCCGTGGTATCGGGCGAGACATCCACTCTCCCCGCCCATTGACGCATGAGGCGCAGTCGGCTGAAGCTGGGAAAAAGCTCGAGCACGGCGCCGATGGTCACATGCATGGCCGGCAGCCCGCCTCGCTGCGCATAGGAGTTGTACACATCGGCACCGCCACCGATGACAATCTCGCCGCGATCGCTCTGGCTCACGTAGGCATGGATGGCGCCTGACATGACCAGTGTATTGAGGACAGGTTTCAAAGGTTCGGTCACCATGGCCTGCAGCGCCATGGTAGTGATGGGAAGCACAAAGCCCGCGCGCTGTGCCAGCACCGAGGCGTGGCCCGCGACCGACATGACCACCCGGTCGGCGGCGAAGTTACCGCGGGAAGTCGTGACGCCGCGCACGCGGCCGTCTTTGAGATCGAAGCCCGTCACTTCGCAGTTCTGGATGATATCGACCCCCAAGGCGTTGGCTGCGCGCGCGTAGCCCCACACCACCGCGTCGTGCCGCGAGATGCCGGCGCGGCGCTGGATGAAGCCGCCGACCACCGGAAAGCGGGAGTTGAGGTTGATGATGGGGACGATTTTCTGGATGTCAGCCGGCGAGAGGACTTCGGCGTCGATGCCGTTCATGCGCACGGCATTGGCCCAGCGGCGGTTGATCTCGAGCTCGTGCTCGCTGTGCGCGAGCGCGATCTGGCCGCGCTGGCTCAGCATGATGTTGAAGTTGAGCTCGCGGGTGAGACCTTCGTAGAGCTTCAGCGAGTGGTCGTAGAAAGCCGAGCTTGCGGGATAGAAGTAGTTGGAGCGCACCACCTGGGTGTTGCGTCCGCTGTTGCCGCCGCCGATCCAGCCCTTCTCCAGCACCGCCACGCGCCGGATGCCGTGCTTTTTCGCCAGGTAGTAGGCGGTGGCCAGCCCGTGGCCGCCGCCGCCGATGACGATGACATCATAGCCAGACTTGGGCGTAGGATCGCGCCAGGCGGGCTGCCAGCCCTTATTGCCGCGCAGCGCCTGCCCCACCACCTGCCACAGAGAATAGCCTTGCATGAGCGTCTTTATAGTACAGACACAAGTGTATGGCAATCGGTATTGTAGAATGGCGCATGGCAGCCAGTCCCCTTACGAAAACCGCCGGCAGAACCGGCCGAAAACGCCAGCCGCTGGGACGTGACGCCTGGCTCGACACCGCACGCCAGGCGCTGATCGAGGAAGGCACGGCCGGCGTCGAGATCAACAAGCTCGCGAAACGGCTGGGCGTGAGCCGCGGCGGCTTTTACTGGTTCTTTAAGAGCCGCAAGCAGCTGCTGGATAAGCTGCTGGCGTACTGGGCCGATACCAGCACCGTGCTGTTTGAGCGGATACTGCAGGCCAATGAGCGCAACGGCATACGGGAGTATCTTGCCCTCACCCGGCTGTGGATCGATGAGAGCGAGTACGACCCGCGCTGGGACGGCGCGGTGCGGGACTGGGCGCGCACCTCCAAGGCGGTGCAGAAGGTGGTGCAGGCGGTGGATGAGAAACGCATCGCCATCATCGAGCAAATCTGCCTGGACCTAGGATACAAAGGCATGGAGGCGCACATCCGGGCGCGCATCACCTACTACCACCAGGTGGGATATTACGCCCTGGGCGTGCGCGAATCGCGCCAGCGCAGGCTCGATCTCATTCCGTTCTATGCGAAGGTGCTGACGGGGCGGGAGCTGTAGCGCTCTTGCGCTGAGCGTGCCAGCCTTCTCGCCCGCGACGGCCGCACCTTGAAATGCCTCGCATAGGTACGCGAGAAATGCGACGCATCGGCAAAGCCGCACTCAAGGCCAATCCTGGTTACCGGCCGGTCGGTGTGCTCGAGCATCCACCGCGCCCGCGTCAGCCGCAATTTCAGGCGGTACTCGCTCGGCCCCAGGCCGATATCCGCCCTGAACCGTCGCTCGATCTGCCGGACGCCAACGCCCAGTCCCCGTAACAGCCTCGCGAGCGGTACCGTCTCCGCCAGATGCTGCTCAATGGTCAGCATGGCCTGCTGCACCACACTGTCCTGCGCCCGCCGCGTGACAATGGACTGCGGCTGCCAGGCATTGGAGGGGAGCGGTGCATCCTCGAGCAGGATGCGCAGGCTCTTGGCGGCATGCGAGGCAGTGAAGTGCTGCTCGATCAGATGCGCCGCCAGATGCACTACGCTCGTTCCTCCGGCGCAGGTGAGCCGGTCGCGATCGACCATGAACATGCGGTTGGTCTGCACCGAGTGCCGCGGAAACTCCTTGAGAAAATCCTCGCGGTGAAACCAGCTGACGCAGCATTCGTAGCCGTTGAGCAGCCCCGCGCGCGCGAGGATGAAGGAGCCGGTACACAGGCCGATGAGCGCGACGCCCGCGCCTGCTGCCTTTTTCAGGAACTGCTCGGCGCCCCGTGGCACCGTCTGTCCGCCGTGCAGCAGCCCACCCACCACGGCGATGTAATCGAAAGTCTGCGGGCTCTCGAGCGCACCCCAGGCCTGCACCTGCGCGCCGCAGCTCGCAGTCACCGGCCGGTTGGCATCGCCCAATACCACCCACTCGCAATCGATGGGGCGGCTGCGATCGTCCTCATCCGCCGCCAAGCGTAGCGCATCGACGAAACCGGCAAAGGCCGTGAGCGTGAAGCGCGGTGCCAGAATGAAGCCGATGCGCAGCTTGGGCGGCCGGTCCGGCGGGGGTGCAGGTTTTTTCGGGGTTCGGCGCGCGGCGCTCATGACCCATTGTCGCATTTATTCCAATTCGTGTCGGGAAATGATGAGCCCGGCGGGAGCGTTTGCGGCACCCTGCCCGCCCATGCGCCGTTTCTCATTGCGTACGCTGCTGTCGGAGGCGGGAAATGCCCATCGAGGCTGGCCGCGCCAGTGGCGCTCGCCCACGCCCAAGTCCTCCTACGACATCCTCATCGTCGGCGGAGGTGGCCACGGGCTGGCGACGGCCTACTACCTCGCGAAGGAGCATGGGATCCGCAATATCGCGGTGCTGGAGAAGGGCTGGCTGGGCGGCGGCAACACCGCGCGCAACACCACCATCATCCGCTCCAACTATCTTTACGATGAAAGCGCGGCCATCTACGACCATGCGCTCAAGCTCTGGGACACATTGAGCGAAGAGCTCAACTACAACGTCATGTATTCCAAGCGCGGCGTGCTCATGCTGGCGCACAGCACCCATGACAGGCAGAGCATGAAGCGCCACATCTACGCCAATCGCTTGAACGGCGTGGACAATGAGTGGCTGACCTTGCGGGAGGCCAAGGCCTTCTGTCCGCCGCTCAACGATTCGCCCGATATCCGCTATCCGGTGATCGGTGGCGCGCTGCAGCGGCGCGGCGGCGTGGCGCGCCATGATGCGGTGGCCTGGGGCTATGCGCGCGGCGCCGACGCCCTCGGCGTGGACATCATCCAGAACTGCGAGGTGCAGGACATCAAGCTGGGGTCCGACGGGGCCGTCACTGGGGTCGTCACCTCGCAAGGGGTGATCCATACGCCCCGCATCGGCGTCGTCGCTGCCGGACACACCAGCGTGGTTCTCAAGCGCGCGGGTGTGCGGCTGCCCATCGAGAGCTTTCCGCTGCAGGCGCTGGTTTCGGAGCCGGTCAAGCCGGTGTTTCCCTGCGTACTGATGTCAAATGCCGTGCACGCCTATATCTCGCAATCCGACAAGGGCGAGCTGGTGATCGGCGCCGGCACCGATCAATACGTGTCCTACAGCCAGCAGGGCGGTCTGCATATCTCCACCCATACCCTCGAAGCCATCTGCGAGCTCATGCCGCAGTTCTCCCGAATGCGCATGCTGCGCAGCTGGGGCGGTATCGTGGACGTCACACCGGACCGCTCGCCCATCATCGGCAAGACCCCCGTACCGGGTCTTTTCGTCAATGGCGGCTGGGGCACCGGCGGCTTCAAGGCCACGCCGGGCTCGGGCCATGTCTTTGCCTGGACGCTCGCGAAAGGCCAGCCCCACCCCATCAACGCGCCCTTCACACTCGAGCGCTTCCGCACCGGCCGTCTGATCGACGAAGCGGCCGCGGCGGCCGTGGCGCACTAAGCATGCTGCTCATCCACTGTCCTTACTGCGGCCCGCGCCCTGAAGTGGAGTTCCGCTGCGGTGGCGAGGCCCATATTGCCCGTCCCGTGCAGCCGTCCACGCTCAATGACCAGGAATGGGCGGAGTTCCTCTTTTATCGGAACAATCCCAAGGGCACGCATGCCGAGCGCTGGTGGCATATCCATGGCTGTGCCCGCTGGTTCAATGCGCTGCGCGACACGGTGAGTGACCGGTTCATCGCCACTTACCGCATGGGCGAACGCCCGCAATCGCGATGAGCCAGACTTATCGCCTTGCCACGGGTGGCCGGATCGATCGCAGTAAACCCTTGCGGCTCACCTTCAATGGGCAGTCCATTGAAGCTTATGCCGGCGACACGGTCGCCTCCGCCCTCCTCGCCAACGGCGTACGCCTGACCGGCCGCTCGTTCAAATACCACCGCCCACGCGGCATTCTGAGCCACGGCGCCGAGGAGCCCAATGCCCTGCTGAGTGTCGACCGCGGTCCCGGCCGCGTCGATCCCAACAACCGCGCCACGGTGATCGAGGCCACCGACGGACTCAAAGTTGCCTCGCAGAATCACTGGCCCTCGCTCAGCTGCGATTTTGGCGCCGTGAATGACCTGCTCTCACCGGTGTTCGTGGCGGGCTTCTACTACAAGACCTTCATGTGGCCGCGCTCGTTCTGGGACAAAGTCTACGAGCCGCGGATCCGCGCGGCCGCTGGCCTGGGTGTGGCGCCACGTGAGGCCGATCCGGACCGCTACGCGCATCGCCACGCGCACTGCGATGTGCTGATCGTCGGTGCGGGCCCGGCAGGCTTGGCGGCGGCGCTGGCGGCTGCGCAGAGCGGCCAGAGTGTCATGCTGGCCGATGAGCAGGCGGAGCTGGGCGGCACGTTGCTGCACGATCGCCATTCCAGCATTGACGGTGTGTCAGCCAGCCAATGGCTACCCACAGCGCTGGCGCGCCTCGCGGCCTATGACAACGTTCGGCTGCTGTCGCGCACCACAGCGTTCGGCTATTACAATCACAATCATGTCGCGCTGGTGGAGCGGATTACCGATCATTTACAGGTCCCTCCCACCCAGCAGCCGCGCGAACGGCTGTGGCAGGTACGCGCCCGCGAAGTCGTGCTGGCCACCGGCGCACACGAACGCCCCTTGGTGTTTGCCGACAATGACCGGCCCGGCATCATGCTGGCAGAGAGCGTGCGCGCTTTCATCAATCGCTATGCCGTGGCGCCCGCTCGACGCCTAGTGTTTGTCACCTCGAGCACATCGGCCTACCGGGCGGCACTCGATGCCAAGTCGGCAGGCCTCGAGGTGACGCTGATCGATGTGCGTGCGCCGTCCGCTTGCGAGCCTGAGCTCCATTCCTTGCAAGAGCACGGTATTGAAGTACTCACCCAGCACACCGTCGTCGGCTCACAAGGACGCAAGCAGGTCACGGGTCTCATTGTAGCCCCGGTCGACGCTCAGGGACGTGTGGGCCCACGCCGAACACTGGCCTGCGATGGCGTGGCCATATCCGGCGGCTGGACACCGGCGGTGCATCTTTACTCCCAGTCACGCGGCAAGCTGGATTTCGATGCCGCGATCGACGCCTTTGTGCCGGGCGCCCCGGCACAAGCCGTGCGTTGCGCCGGTGCCTGTAAGGGCACCTATGATCTGGCGAATTGTCTCACCGAAGGTTGGCAGGCTGGTCTCACCGCCACCGCGCGCTCCGGCGAGCGTCCATTCACCGTGTCGCCGCCTTCCTCCACCGGATTTGTTCCCATCCGCGAGCTACCCAGCGATGCGGATGCCGGCCGGGTGCGCGCCTTTGTCGACTTCCAGAACGATGTGACAGCCAAGGACATCCGCCTCGCGCTGCGCGAGGGCTTTGAGTCCGCGGAGCACGTCAAACGCTACACCACCAGCGGCATGGCCACGGATCAGGGCAAGACCTCCAATATGTCGACGCTCGGCATCGTCGCGCAGGCCACCTCGAAGCCGGTGCCGCAGGTAGGTACCACCACGTTCCGTCCGCCTTACACGCCCGTGTCATTTGGCGCGCTCGTCGGACCCAGTCGCGGCAAACTCTTCGATCCGCTGCGCAAGACCCCGATCGATGAATGGGCGGTGGAGCACGGAGCGAAGTTCGAGAATGTCGCGCTGTGGCGGCGCGCCTGGTACTTTCCACAAGCCGGTGAGGACATACATGCCGCGGTGCAGCGCGAGTGCCGCGCGGTGCGCTCCGCAGTCGGGCTGTTCGATGCTTCAACGCTGGGCAAGATCGAGGTGGTCGGACCCGATGCCGCCGAGTTCATGAATCGTATCTACATCAATGCCTGGCTGAAACTCGAGCCGGGTAAATGCCGTTACGGCCTGATGCTGAAAGAGGATGGCTATATCCTGGATGACGGCGTGGTCGCGCGACTTGCACCCGACCGCTTCCATGTGACCACCACTACCGGCGGAGCACCACGGGTGTTCGCGCACATGGAGGATTACCTGCAGACGGAATGGCCGGATCTCAATGTCTTTTTGACTTCCACGTCCGAGCAATGGGCCGTGATCGCCGTGCAGGGTCCGAAGGCGCGCGAGGTCATCGCACCGCTCACCTCCGACATCGATCTTTCACCGCAGGCCTTCCCGCACATGGCGGTACGGCTGGGGCATATCTGCGGCATACCCACGCGGCTCTTCCGGGTGTCCTTCACGGGCGAGCTCGGCTACGAGATCAACGTACCCGCGGGGTACGGCCGTGCGGTGTGGGAAGCGGTTTACGCCAGCGGCCAAGCCTTCGGCGTCACGCCCTACGGCACCGAGGCCATGCATGTGCTGCGCGCCGAGCGCGGCTTCATCATCGTGGGGCAGGAGACGGATGGGACGGTGACGCCGGAGGATGTGGGGCTAGCTGGGATGATCGCCAAGGCCAAACCGGATTTCGTAGGCAAGCGCTCGCTGGCGCGGCCCGATCTGGTCGCGCCCAATCGCAAACAGCTCGTGGGTCTGCTCACGGAGGATCCGCACGTGGTGCTCGATGAGGGCGCGCAGATCGTGGCCGATCCGCATCAGAAAGTGCCGTTCAAGATGCTGGGTCACGTGACCTCGAGCTACTGGAGCGAGGCCTGCGGACGGTCGATTGCGCTCGCGCTGGTGGCGGATGGGCGGGCGCTCAAGGGTCAGACGCTCCATGTGACGACGCCTGAAGGGTTCACCACGGTGCGCATCACCGATCCGGTGTTCGTCGATCCCAAAGGGGAGCGTGTGAATGTCTAACGTGATATCCCCGCTCAAATCCAGCGCGCGGTTCTCGTTGCGGCTGCGTGCCGGGACGGCCGAGGAACTGGGCAAGGTGGTGGGGTTTCAGCTCGATCTGCCGATCAATCGCTGCAAGGCGGACGGCGATTGCCTTTGCGCGCGGCTCGGGCCGGATGAGTGGTTCCTTATGGGGCCGGCGACCGAAAACGCGAGGCTGGCGCGGGAGCTCGAAGCGGCGCTCGCGGAGCGGGTTTTCTCGCTGGTGGATATCGGGCATTGCAATGTGGGGATTGAGGTGGCGGGGGCTCATGCGCGGGAAATCCTTAACGGCGGTTGTCCGCTGGATCTGAACGATGGGGCGTTTGCACCGGGGACGGCGACGCGGACGCTCCTCGGCAAGGCGGAGATTGTCTTGCTGCGGCCGGGTGTGGAGCGGTTATACCGGGTGGAGTGCTGGCGCTCGTTCGCGCCCTATGTGCTGGCCTTCCTGGAAGACTTTATCCACCCGACCCCTACGCAATGATCTGCCGTTCCCGCAGCATCTCCAGGATTTGCTGCGCTGCCGCCTCGGCCGAAAGATCCCGCGTCTGCACCACGATCTCCGCCGCCTCGGGGGGCTCGTAGGGTGAGTCGATACCCGTGAAGTTCTTGATCTGACCGGCGGTGGCGCGCGCATAGAGCCCCTTGGGATCGCGCCGCATGCATTCTGAGAGGGGCGTGTCGATGAACACCTCGATGAACTCATCCCCGCCCACGAGCTCGCGCACCATGCGCCGCTCCGCGCGGAAGGGGGAGATGAAGGAGCACATGACGATCATGCCGGCATCGACGAAGAGCTTGGCCACCTCGCCCACCCGGCGGATGTTCTCCACCCGGTCCGCGTCCGTGAACCCCAGATCACGGTTGAGACCGTGGCGCACGTTGTCGCCATCGAGCATGTAGGTGCGGGCATCGCGCGCATGCAGCTCGCGCTCCACGATATTGGCGATGGTGCTCTTGCCCGAGCCCGACAACCCCGTGAACCACAGGATGGCCGGCTTGTGTCCGTTTTGCGCAACACGTGCCCCCTTGTCGATCAGCAGATTCTGCCGATGAATATTCGTGGCACGGCGCAGACCGAACTCGATCATGCCGGCGCCGGCTGTGGCATTGGTGTAGCGGTCGATGAGAATGAAGGCGCCCATCTCGCGGTTGGCCGTATACGGGTCGAAGGCGATCGGTGCCGAGGTCGCGAGGTTGCACAGGCCGATCTCATTCAGCGCCAGCGTTCTCGCCGCGATATGCTCGAGCGTGTTGACGTCGATCTTGTGCCGCAGGCTGGTGATGCGCGCCTGTAGATAGCGTGTGCCGATGCGCAGCATGTAGGAGCGGCCCGGCAGCATGGCCTCCTCCGACATCCAAAGGACATGCGCGGCGAACTGGTCCACCACTTCCGGTCGGTCCTCGGAGCGGGCGAGCACATCGCCGCGCGCGATATCGACCTCATCGGCGAGAGTCAGCGTCACCGCATCGCCGGCGCGCGCCTCATCGAGATCGCCATCGGCGGTGACAATACGCGCCACGGTCGATTCCTTGCCGGAGGCCGCCACCGCGATGCGATCTCCCAGGCGGATGACGCCGGAGGCCACGGTGCCTGAAAAGCCTCGAAAATCGAGATTCGGACGGTTGACCCACTGCACCGGAAAACGGAAGGGCTTGGCGTCGAGAGTCTGCTCCACCTCGAGCTGCTCCAGATGCTCGAGCAGCGTCGGGCCATCGTACCAGCGGATGCGCTCGGAGCGCTGCGTGATGTTGTCGCCGAAGCGCGCGGACACCGGAATGGGCGTGATGGACTCAAATCCGAGACCCTGCGCGAAGCCCAGATACTCCGCCACGATGTGATGGAAGCGCTCTCCCGAGAACTCCACCAGGTCGATCTTGTTGACCGCCAGGATCACATGGCGGATGCCGAGCAGCGAGCAGATGTAGCTGTGCCTTCGGGTCTGGGTGAGCACGCCCTTGCGGGCGTCGATCAGGATCACGGCCGCTTCGGAATTCGAGGCACCCGTGGCCATGTTGCGCGTGTACTGCTCATGCCCCGGCGTGTCCGCCACGATGAAGGAGCGGCGCGGCGTGGTGAAGAAGCGGTAGGCCACATCGATGGTGATGCCCTGCTCCCGCTCCGCCTCCAGGCCATCGACCAGCAGCGCGAAGTCGATATCTTCGCCCACCGTGCCATGCTTGCGACTGTCGCGGGTGAGCGCGGCCAGCTGGTCCTCGAGGATGAGCTTGGTGTCGTACAGCAGCCGGCCGATCAGCGTCGATTTGCCGTCGTCCACCGAGCCGCAGGTGAGAAAGCGCAGCAGGCTTTTTTGCGGAAGGGCGTCCATCAGAAATACCCCTCGCGCTTTTTCTTCTCCATCGAGGCCGCCTCATCGGAGTCGATGAGCCGTCCCGAGCGCTCGGAGGTGCGCGTGCTCAACATCTCCTCGATGATGTCGTCGAGCGTGGCCGCATCGCTTTCGATGGCGGCCGACAGCGGATAGCAACCGAGGGAGCGGAAGCGCACCCGGCGCATCTGCGGCACCTCGCCGGCTTTGAGCGGCAGGCGCTCATCGTCGCGCATGATGAGCAGGCCGTCGCGCTGCACCACAGGCCGCTCGGCCGCGAAGTACAGCGGCACCACGGGAATATTCTCCGCGCGCGTGTACTGCCAGATATCGAGCTCGGTCCAGTTCGAGAGGGGAAACACGCGGATGGTCTCGCCCTTGTTGATGCGGGTGTTATAAAGATGCCACAGCTCTGGCCGCTGATTGCGCGGATCCCACACATGGCCGGCCGAGCGGAAGGAGAACACCCGCTCCTTGGCGCGGCTTTTCTCCTCATCGCGCCGTGCGCCGCCGAAAGCGGCATCGAAGCCCCATTTGTCCAGCGCCTGCTTGAGCGCATCGGTCTTCATCACCTGGGTGTGCAGCTGCGAGCCCGAAGCAATGGGATTGATGCCGCGCGCCGCGCCCTCGGGGTTGGTGTAGACGAGGAGCTTGACGCCATAGCGTTCAACGATGCTGTCGCGATGCGCGATCATGTCGCGGAACTTCCAGGTGGTGTCCACGTGCAGCAGCGGGAAAGGCGGCTTGGAAGGATAGAAGGCCTTCATGGCCAGGTGCAGCATCACCCCCGAATCCTTGCCGATGGAGTACAGCATCACCGGATTGCGGAACTCCGCCGCCACCTCGCGCATGATGGCGATGGACTCGGCCTCGAGCCGTTTCAGGTGCGACGTGCTCATGCAGCGCTCGCGATGAAGGAGGGGTTGCGGAATTGCGGCTTGCCGTAAAGCAGCGGCGCGCCATCCAAGGTCGAGACCTTCCCACCCGCGGCCGCCAGCACCGCATGTCCCGCGGCCGTGTCCCATTCCATGGTCGGTCCCAGGCGCGGATAGAGGTCCGCCTCCCCGGCCGCCACCAGGCAGAACTTGAGCGAGGAGCCCACGGAAACGCGGTCCACGATGGGGGCTTTGGCCAAATAGGCCTCCGTTTCCGCGTTGCTGTGCGAGCGCGAGGCCACGGCGGTCAAGCCGCGCGCTGGCGGCGGCCGTACGGCAATGGCCGCACGTTCGGCGCGATGATCGGGATCGGGACGCTGCGCGCTGCGGAAAGCCGATCGTGCCGGCACATCTCCCGCGAACAGCTGCCCGTTCGCCGGC
>Ga0207658_10000052_pt1 | contig 128748 bp, 126 predicted proteins | sample KBSS33metaG_FD_184322 | JGI IMG/M metagenome (GOLD analysis project Ga0207658, IMG submission 184322) | Switchgrass rhizosphere microbial communities from Kellogg Biological Station, Michigan, USA - KBS S3-3 metaG (SPAdes) (version 2) | ecosystem: Host-associated > Plants > Roots >... | reverse complement strand
GGGAAGCGCGCATAGGAGGTGATTGAGGTGTTCCATCCGTGGCCCCTAGGGGCCTCAGCGCGCTGATGCGCGGGCCCATCTGGGAAAATGGCGAAGCTCCAGTTCCGATCCCGCGACGGGAGAAAACAGCTTCGCCAGCACCCGGCGCCTAGAAGGGGATCTCGTCGTCGAGGTCGGCCGAGAAGTCCTCGCGCGGGCCGGAGCTCTGCTGCCGCGGGCCGGAAGAGGAGGAGAAGCCGCCGCCATAGCCGCCCTCGTCGCGGTCACCACCGCCCTCGCCGCGCCCGTCGAGCATCGTGAGCTCGCCGCGGAACTTCTGCAGCACCACCTCGGTGGAAAACTTCTCCTGGCCGGACTGATCGGTCCACTTGCGGGTCTGAATCGCCCCCTCGAGATAGACTTTCGAACCCTTGCGCAGGTAGTTCTCGGCCACCTTCACGAGGTTGTCGTTGAAGATCACCACGCGGTGCCATTCGGTACGCTCGCGACGCTCACCCGAGCCCCGGTCCCGCCAGGCCTCCGAGGTCGCGATGCGCAGGTTGGCGACGCGGTCGCCCGAATTCAGGGTGCGGATTTCCGGATCGGCGCCGAGGTTGCCAATCAGGATCACCTTGTTGACGCTGCCCGCCATGTCGATGTCCTAGCTTTCCGTGGTTGCGGGCGTTCGGCCCAAGCCGGACACGCTATCCGCTCACGGACGCCGGCGCAAGTTAATGTTCCGCGTTTGTTCCCACGCCATCCACAGCCAAATCGGCCCAGATCGTCGCGGCCTCACTGCGGCTGCGGCATGGCTCCCGGGATCGCCAGCCGCCCGTCGCCGGTGCGCACCAGGGCGATGTAGCGCGGGCCGTCCAGCGAAGTGCTGGCGAATACGCCTGCGCGCTGAATGAAGATGTAGTTGCTCTGATAGGCGCCCAGGATCTCCTGGGCGCTGCCGCCCAAAGTCAGGAACTTGATCCGCATCGCCTCCAGGTTGGCGGCGCAGGTCTCCAGGTTCGGGGCGTTGACCAGCTTGTTGTAGATCAGTTCGCCGCCGGGCTTGAAGGTGACGTGGTAGCAGACGCCCGCGGTGCCGGGCGGCGTCGGCTTCTTGCTGCAGCCGGCGAGCGCTCCCGTCAGAGCCAAAGCGGTGAGAGCGAAAGCGGCGGGACGCAGGCTGATCATGCCGGGGAACCTACACGGCTGGGCCTGCCGGCGCGAGGGCGGCTCTAGCCGCCGATGCTGGCTATGCTGCAGGCGGTCCCCTGCTCCGCCAGCGTGCGGAAGGTGTGGTTGTCGGCAGAGATCTCCACCTTGCCCGGGACGAGGCGGAGAGTCTGCTGGCCCCAGCGCCCGTAGCTCGCGCCGCCCGGCGCCTCGCAGCGCCCGCCGAAAAGCGCCTGCGTGCACCCCCCCAAGGTCGTGTCGCTGGGAAGCTTTCGCCAGCTCTTGTCGGCATAGCGCCAGCATGCGTTTGTCGGCTGAGCCGCGGCGATTGCCGGCTGCGTCGCCGCGACGGACGGCGTCGGCGAGAGCGGCGTGACCTTCAGCGCGCCGGGCCGCCCACCGGTCAAGGCGCCCGCGGGATCGACGCCGACGTCGAGCGCGTCGGTCGCCACCCCATTGCGCTCCGCGCAATCCTTCAGGCTGAGCTCGCCCGCCAGCTTGCCGTCGACGAAGCAGCGCAGCGGCTTGGCCGCGTCGATCTGGCCGAGGCTCGCAGTTCCGGAAGGATCGATCACCAACCCCGCCTGCGACGCCGGCGGCGAAGCCGTGCGTTCACCGCGGTGACGACCGTTGATGAGGTACGCGATCAGACCGCCCGCCACGAGCGCCGCCAGGGCGCCTGCCAGGGCGAGCCGCACACGGGGCTCGGCGAATAGCATGCGCTCCGCTAGACCGCGCGCGCTCCGGTTTCAACCATCAAAGGCCGAACAGGCTGGTCGTCGAGTCCGTGCCGGAGCTGCTGCTTCCGCCGGTCAGGCGGTCAAGGGCGGCCTGGTAGTTGGCGATCTGCGCGGTCATGTAGGCGGGCACCTTCCCGCCCGCCGCCGCGGCCGCCGCCGCAGCGGTCTGCGCGGACTTCGGCGTCGCCGCCGCCACAAGGTCCTTGTAGGCCTTGCGGATCGCATCCTGCGCGGCGGCAAGCTCGGCCAGGGCGTGGCCCACCTGGTCGGCGTTGTCGATGTTCAGCGTGGATTCGAGGCCTAGGCCGTAGAGCTGGGCCTTACCGTCGGCCGGTACGGACTTGCCGTCCTTGTCGGAGCGGGTCGCCCCGACGACGCCTTCGACAACGCCGAGTTCGCCGAGGGCATCGGTGTCGCCCTTGACGCGCCCGATAGTGAGCAGGCTCGTGCTGTTGGCAGGCTCGATCTTCAGCTGGCGTCCGCCGTCCAGGGTGCTCGCCACAGAGACCTTGGCCGCGAAGCCCGACGCCCGTTTGATCTTCAGCGCCAGCGTATCGAAGGTGTCGTTCGCCTCGATCGTCACCGTCTTCGGCGGCAGATTGCCGACGGCGATGGTGAACTGGTCGCCCGCGCGGATCGCGCTCTGGGCGGTGATCTGCTGCGATCCGTCGAATGTAAGCTCGCCGGTCGGCAGGCCCAGTCGGTCGAGCACGCTTGCACCTTGCGGCGCGACGGCGAGCGCGGTGGGCGCGGCCTTATTTGAAGCCCCCGTGAAGCGGCGCGACCAGTCCACCGCGCCGGCGTCCGCATCGATCTTCGCCAGGAAGCCATCCTGGGTCCCGACCTTCGGCTGATCCGGCAGCTCGGCGCTCGTTGTCGTTCCGGTGATCCAGACCTGGCCGTCGGCCATGGCCATGGCGGTCGCCTTGTCGTCGCCCGAGCCGCCATAATAGGCCAGGTGCTCGCCGGCGCTCGCCGCAAGACCGGCGTCGATGCGAGCGATGAAGGCGTCAGACCCGCCAGACGCCGCACGCGTCAGGCCGGCGACGTCGAGTTGCCCGTTGGCGGTCGAGCCTGCGACCGCCAGGCGGCCGTCGCCATCGATGGCCAGGCCCACGATGTCCCCCCCCTGCAGGTCGCCGAGATCGCGCGAGGCCGACTCGACCGGCGCGCCGCTGGAAATGTCGAAGCGGCGGAGCACCGCGTGGCCGTCCTCGTTGCTCGCCACCACGAGCGAGGAACCGTCGACCACCAAGCCCTTCGGCTTGTCGTTGCCGGAGGTCCCGAACGTCTGCGTGAAGAGCGTCGAGACCTTGCCCGTCGCGCCGGTCGCGAACGCCTCGATGTAGCCATCCAGGCCGCCGACGGCCGCGCCGCCTCCCGGCATGGCGGACTTCGCTTGGCCCGCGACGTAGACCGTGCCGTCGTCTCCGAACGCCACCTGATTGACCTGGTCGTCCTGCCGGGCGCCGCGCCGCTGGGTCCAGACTTCCTCCCCGTCGTCGTCGAACAAGGTGACGAAGCTGTCCGCCTGGCCGGCGTAAGCGCCGGTCGTTCCGGAATTGAGCGCCCCCTCCGTCGCGCCGGACAGGCCGCCGCTCACCGAGCCGGCGATGGCCACCTTGCCGTCCGCGGCGACGGCGAGGCTGAGGCCGCTGGCGGTGTCCGCCGCACCGAGGGTGCGGGTGTAGATCAGGTTGCCGGCCGCGTCGTACTTGATCAGGGCGACGTCCTGCTGGCCCTTGATGGCCTGGCCGTCGACCTTCCCGTTGACCTCCGCAAGCATGTAGACCGCGCCGTCCGGCCCGACCGTCTGCGCGCGGACCGCGGTCACCGAACGGTCCAGCCCCTTGGCGAAGACGCGGCCATCCACCCAGTTCGCCTGGCCGGAGGTTTGCGGCGGCGCGCCGACCTGATCGGTGTCGGTCTGGAATTTCAGCAGCTGCTGCTGGACCGTGCCGTCGTTGGTTTTGCTGTCGTGGTCCGGATCGGCGTCACCGACCTGCTGGGCGAGATAGACCGCGCCGGCGGTTTCCGGAGCCGAGAATTTGACCGTCTCCGACGTGCCCGCCGTGACCTTCAGGGCCCACTGATCCGGCCCGGCCGGCAAGGTGATCGTCTGCGATCCCGCCTTGATCTGCTTCGGCTCGCCGGGAATGCGGCTGGTGCCGAAGCGGGTCTCCACACCGGCCGCCTTGAGCTGGTCGTTGATGTAGTTGACGACGTTGGCGATGCTCCGCGTCTGGTCGGGCATCTGCGACAGGTCGATCGCGACGTCGAACGTCTGGTTCACCCGCTCGACCTGGATGTTGAACTTCACATCTCCTTCGAAGGCCGGGATAGAGCCATCGGTGGAAGAGGTGAGCGGCGAGGTCACATAGACGCTCGACGGCTTCTGCACGGTGAGAGCCGACTTCTGCACGGTGTTCACCGTACCTTCCACCAGCCGCAGCTTGTCGAAGTCGGCGGAGCTCAAATAGCTCTGCAGCTCGCTCATGCCCTTAGCGAAGGTGGTCTGTAGCCGGGTCTTCTCGCCGCTGGTGACGCCGCTTTCCTTCCACCGGGAGGCGATGTCGCTGAGCGTGCCCAGGCCCTGGTAGAGTGCGAACAGCTTCTTGTAGTCCGCGCTCGCGCCGGAGAGGTCGAGCTTGGCCGCGTCCTCGTCGATGATCTTGTGGCCCGCCAGCGCCGACGTGACGGCGGCGCTCGCATCCTTGGCGGTCGGTTGGGTGGTCCACGGCGGCGTCGGCGCGACCTTCGGCTTCGACCCGGAGCCTGACGACGACGAGCCGCCCACCAGGCCCGCCTTGGCCTGGTAGTAGCTCGTCAGCAGGCTGGTATCGAAACTGATGACCACCGAAAGCCGCTCCGCGGGCGTTTGCCCCAGCAGTAAACTTAGCCGTGTGGCGCCTTCCACCGCGTTAACGCGGCGTCAAAATGCGGCGCTCATCAGCTCTTGAAGAGCTGTAGGATCATTTGCGGCGCCTGGTTGGCGATCGACAGCGCCTGGGTGCCGAGCTGCTGCTGAACCTGCAAGGCCTGCAGGTGCGCGCTTTCCTTCGCCAGGTCGGCGTCCACCAGGTTGCCCACCCCGGTTTGCAGCGTGTCGGTGAGCTTGCCGACGAACTCGCTGTGAGACGAGATCTGCTTCGCCTGCGAGCCCAGGTAGCCCAGCGCCTGGTTGACGTTGAGGATCGACTGGTTGAGCAGGGTCAGGGTGTCGCTCGCCAGCGTCACGCTCGCCAGCGACGTGGTCGACGGGATGGTGATGATCGTCCCGCCCAGCGTCATGTCCTGGGCCGACAGCGTGATGTACGAGCTGGCCGAGGCGTTCGCCAGGAACTGGATGTTCGTGGCGCCAGATCCGTTCAGGCCGTTCAGCAAGTTCGCGCCGTCGAACGCCGAGTTATCCGTGACTTGCGAGATCTGCCTCAGGATCGACTTGAACTCGGAGTCGAGCGCGGTGCGCGACGCGGAGTCGATAGAGGTGTCCATCGCCGCGACGACTTTTTCCTTCAGCTGAACCAGCAGGTCCGAGACCGACTCGCCGGCGGTCATCGAGACCTCGGCGATCGAGCTCGCCCGATCGAGGCTCATCTTCACCGCACCGAGCGCGCCGATGTCGGCGCGCTGGTTCTGAGCGATGGACCAGACGGCGGCGTTGTCCCGGGCGTTCGCGATCTTCAGGCCAGTGTTAATGTGGCTCTGGACCGTGCCCATCTCGTCGTTGGTCTGGTTCAGGTTCTGCAGCGCCACCAGCGCAGATTTGTTGGTGTGCACGCTGATCGACATTTCGGATTCTCCTAGTCGTCCTGAGCCCGACTCGCTTCGACCGAGTCGTTGGGGCTTCGAGGAGGCTAGGAATCTTATGGTAACCGAGAAGTTAACGACGAGCGCCGCCGCCGGCTTCCCGGGGCGGTTTTCTTAACCATAACGCTACGGTCGAAGCGCGGATCAGGCCTTGGTGCGGATCACTCCGCCGGCGTGGTAGTCGACGTGCCGGGCCAGCTTGAGCACCTCTTCGCGAGGCAGTTGCTGGACGACTTCGCCGGTTCGCCGGTTGACCGTCTTGTAGACGTAAGCCCCGCTGGCCTCATCCTCTTCGATCACAAGTCGCAACTCAGCTTCATCCGATGCGGCGATCCCCTCCTCGGTGCGGGACGCCGCTGCGGGCGCCTTGCCGTTCGGGGGCTGGCCGTAGGTTGGATCTGGCGTGGCTGCGAAGGGTACGACCTTGTTCTGCATGTCAGGTTTCGCCGACGGCTGGCGTCAGCGCTCCGGGGTGGGCGTGGGCGGCGGAAGGGATCGCCTTCCGCCGCCGCTCGCGCGCCCGGAGGACGCGCGCGGCCCTTGGCCTTAGCGGAAGAGGCTAAGCAGACTCGACGAAGACTGGTTCGCGATCGACAGGGCCTGGATGCCAAGCTGTTGCTTGGTCTGCAGGGCCTGCAGCTTCGCGCTTTCCTTCGCCAGGTCGGCGTCGACGAGGTTGCCCACGCCGGCGTCGATGCTGTCCTGCAGCTTGCCAACGAACGTCTGGTGCGAGGCCAGCGCCTTCGAACCGGTGCCGAGCTTCGAGAGCGCGGTCGAGACGTTGGTGATCGCCGTGTTGACCGTGGCGATCATAGTAGCCGCCAGGGTCTCGGTGCCGATCGACGCCGTTGCGGCGAGGCCCGAAAGCGCGCCGTTGCCGAGCGACATGTCCTGCGCCGCCACAGTGATGTGGGCGGTGCCATCGGCGTTAGCCAGCGCCTGGACGTCCGTGCCGCCATTCTTGAGCATGTTGGTGCCGTTGAACTCGGCGTTGTCGACCGCCTTCTGGATCTGGTCGCGCAGCGACTTGAAGTCGTCGTTGAGCGCGATGCGGCTGTTGGTGTCCAGAGTGGTGTCGGAAGCGGCCAGCGCCTTCGACTTCATCTGCAGCAGCAGGTCCGAGACCGATTCGCCGCCGGCGAGCGCCACGTCGACGGTCGATTGACCACGTTGCAGCGAGTCCTTCACCGCATCCAGCGACTGGGAGGTCGCGCGTTGGTTCTGGGCGATGGCCCAGACGGCGCCGTTATCCTTGGCGCTGGCCACCTTCAGACCGGTGTTGATCCGGCTCTGGGTGGTGGCGAGTTGCGAGTTGGTCGAGTTGAGATTCTGCAGCGCGACCATGGCGCCGACGTTGGTATTGACGCTATTCACCATCGTAGTTTCCTTTCAGGGAACCGGCGCAATTTTGCCGCCGGGGGCTTTTTGCCCGGCAACCCTTGCAGCAAGGCGGGCGCCAACCCGGCAGACTTTGCCGAAGCGCCTCAAGTTCCTGAAATTACGACGTTATAGGTCTGTTAGCGACGATTTGGATCGGCAGAATTTGCCGAGTCTCGCACGGCGCCGGAGTTTTTTGCCCAGCTCTTGCGGCAAAAATTGCCGATCTCGATGCAAGAAAAAGCCGGGCGATCCCTTCGAACCGCCCGGCGGCGACGTCAACTTCATTTGAACAGGGAGATGATGCTCTGCGGCGCCTGATTGGCGATCGACAGCGCCTGGATCCCGAGCTGCTGCTTTGTCTGCAGAGCCTGGAGCTTCGCGCTTTCCTTCGCCAGGTCGGCGTCCACCAGATTGCCGATACCCGCATCGACCGTGTCCTGCAGCTTCCCGATGAAGGTCAGGTGCGACTGCAGCGCCTTCGATCCCGTGCCGAGTGACGACAAGGCCGTCGAGACATTGATGATCGACTGGTTGATCACCGCGATCATCGATCCCGCCAACGTCGCCGTACCGATCGAATCGGTCGGGTTGAGGCCGGCCAGCGCACCGGTTCCCAGATCCATCGGTTGGGCCGTCACAGTGATGTGAGCGGTCCCATCCGCGTTCGCCAAGGCCTGAATGTCTGTCGGGTTAGTCCCCTTCAGCATGTTCGCGCCGTTGAACTCGGCGTTGTTCACAGCCTTGCTGATCTGGTCACGCAACGTGAGGAAATCCTCGTTGAGCGCGGTGCGACTGTTCGAATCCAGCGTGAGGTCCGAGGCCGCCAAGGCCTTCGCCTTCATCTGAAGGAGAAGGTCAGAAACGGACTCCCCCGCAGAAAGCGCCACGTCGACGGCCGATTGGCCCCTCTGAAGCGATTCCATCACGGCGTTCAGCGACTGCGACGTGGCCCTCTGATTCTGAGCGATTGCCCAAATGGCGCCGTTGTCCTTCGCACTCGCCACCTTCATGCCGGTGTTGATGCGTGTCTGAGTGTCGGACAGCTCCCTGTTGGTCGCATTGAGGTTTTGGAGCGCCACCATGGCGCCCACGTTCGTGTTCACTGAATTGTTCAGCATCGCTTCGCATCCATTCTGGAGGGGTTCGGCCAACTTTTGCTGGCGGGCGGTTTTTCGCCGAGCGACACCACGCAACCCTTGGGCCATTTATGGTAAACGACCCTTCTAGTTGTTTTACCTGATATTTTATTGACGCCCACGATCTCATCGCAGAGTCGTGAGATGGATCAGCTCTGCCGAGCGGCATATGCTGCCGGGGCGGATGATCGTGGAATAAGCGAGCGTCGGCGAAGGTGTCGCGCAGATCATCCAGGGCCTTGCTTGCGACAGCGCATTCTTGAAAACTACCCTTACAGGTTGCGGGGGGACGGAGTGGGGTGTCGACGCCTGGAGCGCAGGAGAACCGAAGTCGGCTGTCTGCGCCGGCGCGCGCCATGAACGACCACGCGGCGGCGGGCCTGGTCGGCGTGATCCGACAGCTGGCGACCGCGCCCAGCCTGCGTACGACGATGGAGATCGTGACCGAGGCGGTTCGCAGCTTGCTGTACGCCGACGGCGCGACCTTCGTCCTGCGCGACGGCGACCTCTGCAACTACGCCGACGAGCGGGCGATCTCGCCGCTCTGGAAGGGGCGCAGTTTCCCGATGAGCGCGTGCATTTCGGGCTGGTGCATGATCCACGGCGAGTCGGTCCCCATCCCCGATATCTACGAAGACACGCGGATCCCGCACGAGGCCTACCGGCCGACCTTCGTGCGCAGCTTGGCCATGGCGCCGGTTCGCCGCAGCGGGCAGTCGTTCGCCGCCATCGGCGCCTACTGGTCGGAAATCCGTGTGATCGAGCCGCACGAGCTCGACTTGTTGCAAACCCTCGCCGACGCCTCGGGCCTGGCGATTTCGGTCGCCCAGCTCACCCCGCTGGCCGAAGCGCGGCTGGCGGCCGAAACCGCCGAAGCGCGGTACCGCGCTGTGTTCGATCAAGCCGCGGTAGGTGTCGCGCGGGTCTCGCCCGACGGGCGTTTCCTGGAAGTCAACGAGCGCTTTTGCCAGATCACGGGGTTCGGCGGCGAGGAGCTCCTGCAGCGAACCGTCGGCGACATCACCCACGTCGAGGATCTGTCCGGAGGCCTTGGCCAGGCCAGCGCCCTCATCGCCGGCAAGATCCAGACCTATTCGACGGCCAAGCGCTACCTTCGCAAGGCCGGCGGCTTCGTCTGGGTGAACCTGACCGCCTCGCTGGTCCGCTCGCCACTCGGCGAGCCCCGCTACTTCATCTGGATCATCCAGGACATAACCGAGCAGAAGGCGGCGGAAGCCCTCGAGAAGGCCCAGGCCGAGCACCTGAAGCTGCTCGTCAATGAACTGAATCATCGGGTGAAGAACACCCTGGCGACGGTGCAATCGTTCGCCGCCCAGACTTTGCGCGGCTCGGTCGACCCCGAGGACGCCCTCTCCCGCCTGGAGGGACGGCTGCTCGGGCTTTCGGCCACACACAACCTGCTCACCGAGCGGCACTGGGAGGGGGCGACGCTGGCCGATGTGGCCGAGCGGAGCACCCACCCCTTCGCCATGGACGCGCCGCGGCGCGTGCAGTTGAGCGGGCCTCAGGTCTGGGTGCGGCCCGAAGTGGCGGTGGCGCTCAGTCTGGCGTTCCACGAACTGGCCACCAACGCGACGAAGTATGGAGCCCTCTCCGTCATTAAGGGCGGGGTTGATCTCGGCTGGTCATGGAACCCCGAGGCGACGCAGTTGGAGGTCGTCTGGCGGGAATACGGCGGCCCGACCGTGGCCCCGCCGGTGCGCAAGGGCTTCGGCTCGCGGCTGCTGGAGCGCAGCCTCCCGCGCGAATTGGGAGGACCCACCACCCTGCACTATCAGCCAGATGGGCTCATCTGCCGGATCCGGATGGCGAAGACGATCGCGCAGGACGTGAAAGTCTAAGCCTACGAGCGCGGCGTTATGTCACGCTGCACGATGCCCCGTTCAGGCGGCTGCGGCCTGGCCTCCATCGCCGCGAAGCCCCTGCATGATCATCCGATTGACCTCGATCAAGGGCTCGATCTCCTCGCGGCGGCGAATGACCGCGCTGGTGTGCTTGCCCACCCAGATGCTGAGCGAGATGATGGATGCGCGAAGGCCTTCAGGCAGGGCGTTGTCGGGGTCGGCGCAAGCGGTGCCCAGCACCGACCACACGCGCCGGTTCCAATCGAGCGCATCGATCCGGCCGCGCATGTCGGCCGGCTCGCACTTGGCGGCCTCCATCAGCGCGAGGGTGACCTGCGCGAAGAGACGGTACTCCGTCTCCCGCGGGGTCTCAGCCCGGGTCGCTGCCTGCTGATACGCTTGCAGGGACATTGCCCAACCTCTCGTCTTCGTACTCGATAAGCTTTCGACACAACATGAGCGCCTTGTAGTACTCGCGCTCCATACAGTGTTTAGACACATCGACGCAGTCGGCGAGGACGTTCGGATTTCGAATGACGCCCATGAACTCGCTCATTCTGCGCACGAATTCATCGTAATAACGCTCGGCGTTCGCTTCATCCAGGTACATCATCATGACCGGGAAGTAGATCCGACGAGCAGGAGTATTGGCTTCGTCCTGCTGCATGATGTCCTTCTCGCGAAGGACCGAGGCCTTGTTCTGGAGCACCAGGACGCCCCGGCGGTCGCCATTCTGTACGACCGCGCCATTGAGAACGAACTTCTCCCCCGGCCTCAGCGACAACTTTAGCGGCAATCCCGCCTCCCCTTCGACGAATACGAACCGCCCCGCGATTCGCTACGCCTATTGTCGCCCTGTCTTCGCTACAGCGCACTTCACAACGGTTAGCGGTCGACTGTTAACGAGCCCTTGCACAAGTGCGCGGCCGCCACGGCTTAAGCTTTGATTAAGCATGATCGCGCGACCAAGGAGCGGTCATCCATCGGGGTTGAGTCTATGTCGCGTAGAGGCCCGCCGAGCGCCGCCTCGGCCCAGGCGCTTGCAGGGCCTTTTCCGGCCGGAGACGCGGCGTCGCGCAGCATCGCCGACGAAATCGGCCACTCCGGCTCCCGCGATGCGCTGGCCCGCCTCAACGCCGCCATGGCCGAGGTCAAGGCGCTGGCCGCCGCCCCCTTGGTCCGCCGCGCCGTCGACGCAGTCCGCGCGGATGACCCGAAGAGCGCCACCGACTGGTGCCTGAAGGCGCTGGCGCAGGACGAAGAGAACGGCTTCGCCTGGTACGTTCTCGCGATCGCTCGGGAGAAGGCGGGCGACTTTGCCTCCTCGGTCAACGCCTATGAATCGGCGCTGCGGCTGATCCCCGATCATGCGGAGGTCGCCGCGGACCTCGCGCGCCTCGCCTTTCGGCTGGGAATGCACCAGCAGTCCGAGAAGCTGTGCCGGCACTTTCTGGCGCGCCATCCCACCCATCCGGAGACGATCAACAACCTGGCCTGCGCCGTCAGGTCGCAGCAGCGCTACGACGAGGCGATCGAGATCCTGCGGCCCGCATTGCTGGGGATGCCCGAGAACGCGATGTTGTGGAACACCATGGGCTCGGTGGTCGCCGAGAAGGGCGACTACGCCACCGCGCGTGTGTTCTTCGAAGAAGCGGTCCGCCTGGACGAGGCCTTCAACAAGGCGCGCTACAACCTCAGCAACTGCCTGCTCATGCTTGAGGAGCCCCAGGCCGCGCTCGACGCCTGCGACCTGGCGCTCAGCCAGGTGCGGCTGGAAGACGAGCGCCAGATGATGCGGATGGCCCGCTCGAACATGCTGGCCAGCCTCGGCCGCCTCGGCGAGGCCTGGGACGACTACGAGTCCCGCGGCCACCCCAGTTTCGCCGACGTCACCTACTTCGTCTTCAGGCAACCCCGCTGGGAGCCGGGCGTCGCGCTCCGCGGCAAGACTCTCCTCGTCGTGGGCGAGCAAGGGTTGGGCGACGAGATCCTTTTCGCCAATACGCTGCGCGACGTGCAGCGCGACCTCGGTTCTGAAGGTCGGTTGGTTCTTGCCGTGGAGACGCGGCTTGTCGGCCTGTTCCAGCGCGGCTTCCCTGACGCCGAGGTCCATCCTCACGCTACCGGCGCGCACGGCCTGCGGCCCGCCCGCGGCCTCCTGAACGACGTCGATATCTCGCACGTCGACCTGTGGACGCCGATCGGCTCGCTGCTGCGCGGCTACCGCCGCTCGGTGGCGGATTTCCCGGAGCAGCCGTCCAGCATCTGCCCCGACCCGGCGCGCGTCGCCCATTGGCGTGAGGCGCTGGCCGCCCTTCCCGGCCGCAAGGTCGGGATCCTCTGGAAAAGCGGGATCAGCAAGAACGCCCGCCACCGCTATTTTGCCGCCTTCGACGCCTGGGGTCCGGTGCTCGGCCAGGCCGGGGTGACCTTCGTCAACCTGCAATACGGCGACTGCGAGAGCGAGCTCGAACGCGCCAAGACGCAGTTCGGCGTAGATATCTGGCAGCCGCCCGAGATCGATCTGAAGCAGGATCTAGAGGGGGTCGCGGCGCTTTGCTCGGCAGTGGACCTGGTGATCGGCTTCTCCAACGCGAGTTTCAACATCGCCGCGGCGTGCGGCGCGCCGTCGTGGCTGATCACCACCGGAGGCGCCTGGACGCGGCTGGGCGAGCAGGATCGCTATCCCTGGTACCCGCATGCGCGTGTCTTCACGCTGGAGCGGTTCGGCGATTGGAGTCCGGTAATGAGTCGGGTCGGCGCGGCGCTCGCGGACTTCGCGGACGAGCGCTGAACGGTTTCTACGCGCACGCCTGAACCCGACGGAGGCTGGCGAATTCATCTGCACGACGGCGCGGTGTTGCGCCCGAGCGCAGGAGCCTTTCCCATGCCCGGCACGAGCTTCGAGAGCGACAACGACTTCGACCCGCAGGACCAGGCGGAGACCTTCGACGAGAGCATGACCGCCGGCGGCGAAGGCGACGTCGCGCTGGGCGGGGAGTCGCCGCTTTCCATCGGCGAGGACATGCGCACCTTCGAAGAGCTGCCGGATGTCTATGACGTCACCAGCCGCGCAGGCGACCGCGATCCCGACGAGGAGTTGGCGCTCGACGCCGCCGAGTTCGATCCCGACCGCGACTTCGACCCAGACGAACTCGAAGAGGACGACGAGCTCGACTATCGCGCCGCAGACGCCGAACACGAGGACGAGCTCGACGGCCTCGGGGGCGAGCCCGGGTCCGAATTCGACGAGGAGCAGTTGTCGGCCAGTGAAATCGACGGCCTCGACGAAGTCCGCGACCGCGACGAAGTCTCCGGCGGCGAGGACGACTTCAGCAACTTCTCGGCCCGCAACGTCGGCGACGAGGATCTGAAGCGGATGGGCTATTCCGAGGTCCGCGACGGCGAGACCCGCGCCAAGCCGAACGGCCGCTAGCACCCGGAGATTTCGAGGCGCATTCGCAGAACTCGGAGGAGTTTTCCGCTCGCGGCTTGCAACACGGCTCGCGCGCTTTAGTCTTCGGCTCCCGAAACAGTCAATTCAATGCGGGCCGCACGGGCCTGCCGGGAGCCGGAATGAGTCAGCGTTTCGAAGGCACGCAGAACTACGTCGCCACCAACGACCTTAAGGTCGCGGTCAACGCCGCCATCGCGCTCGAGCGCCCGCTGCTGATCAAAGGCGAGCCCGGCACCGGCAAGACGGTGCTGGCCGAAGAGATCGCCAAGGCGCTGAACGCGCCCCTGATCACCTGGCACATCAAGTCGACCACCAAGGCGGTCCAGGGCCTTTACGAGTACGACGCCGTCTCGCGGCTGCGCGACAGCCAACTCGGCGACGAGCGCGTCCAGGATGTCCGCAACTACATCCGCAAAGGCAAGCTCTGGGAGGCCTTCGACAGCGAGCAGCGCCCGGTGCTGCTGATCGACGAGATCGACAAGGCCGACATCGAATTCCCGAACGACCTCCTGCAGGAGCTCGATCGGATGGAGTTCTACGTCTACGAGACCAACGAGACGATCAAGGCGCGCGTCCGGCCGATCGTGGTGATCACCTCGAACAACGAGAAGGAACTGCCCGACGCCTTCCTGCGCCGCTGCTTCTTCCACTATATCTCGTTCCCAGACACCACGACGATGAACGAGATCGTCGAGGTGCACTATCCGGGCATCAAGCAAAAGCTCGTCGCCGAGGCGCTGCGCATCTTCTACGACATGCGCAAGGTGCCTGGCCTTAAGAAGAAGCCCTCGACCTCCGAGCTGCTCGACTGGCTGAAGCTGCTGATGGTCGAGGACATCGACGCCGACGTTCTCGGTCAGAGCGACCCGACCAAGCTGATCCCGCCGCTGCACGGCGCCCTGCTCAAGAACGAGCAGGACGTCCACCTGTTCGAGCGTCTGGCGTTCCTGGCCCGGCGCGAGAACGTGGTGCGGCCCGGGGGCTGAATCAATCCGATCCGGATAAGAAGCGTCGATTCAAAAGTTTAGGGCACGTCGGACGGCGATACCGCCCTCCCTTTTCCCCTGACGTGCTCTAAGCCCCCGCCGCGCGCACCTCGACCACCTTGTAGGTCAGCGGCCGGCCGTCCTCGTCGGTGACGGTGACGTATTCCCCGACCGCGAAACGGTGTTCGCCCAGGCGGTGCACCGGCTCGTCGTCGGCGACGTCATCCTCGTCGTAATCGAAGAACCAGCGCGGGCCGCGGCGATTGAGGCGGCCGTCGGCCGGATCCTCGTCGGGTGCGAACCTGCGAACCGTGCACTGGCCGCGCACCTTGGCGAACGCGCCCTCGTCGAGGTGGCCGTCGGCGGTCAGGGGCGCGGTCAGGGTATAGCCGCGGTGGTCGTCGCCGCCGGCGAATTCCGTGCCAGGGTTGCGGGCGAGCCGCATGACGATCCGCGACAGGGTCATGTTCAACCTCTCTGAGCCTAGTGAGAAAGAAACAGCGACGGCCCGTCGGAGTTCAGCAGCGTACGGGTCGTTCCGCCAAAGATGAACTCCTGAAGGCGTGGATGGCCGAATGCGCCCGCGACCAGCAGGCAGGCGTTCTCCCGCTTCGCCGCGTCGAGCAGGGCGTGGCCGATGTCGCCTGTCGTGGGCAACAGCTCGACATCGGCCTTCAGGCCGCGCTGAGCGTAATAGTCCTGCAGGCGCGTCGGATCGACGTTGCGACCGCCGCTTTTCGGTGAGTAGACGATCGCCACCCTGCCCGCCTTCTCCAGCAAAGGCAGCGCCAGGCGCGCCGCGCGCGAGGCCTCCTTGCCGCCGTCCCAGGCGACGACCACGCAGCCGTCGACCTGCAGGCCTGGCCGGGCGATCAGAACCGGGCGCTGCTCGTCGGCGACAATCTGCTGGAAGGATTCCGCCAAGGGACCCCGCCCGCGCGCCGCCGAGTCGGTGAACACCACCACGTCGGAGAGCCGGCCTTCGGCCGAAAGCCCCGCCCAGACCGGCGTCTGCAGCGTGGCGAACCGCACCTTCTTGTAGGGGCAGCGGTCGGTCGCCTCGCGGGCGCGCGCCGCGCCGATGGCGCTGGCTTCCTTGAGCGATTCCAGCGCGCTCGCTTGCACGCCGCCCATGAAGGCCTCGCCCATCCATGGCATCAGGTCCGCCAAGTCCGCCGGCGTGTAGATGCTCGCCAGTTCCGCGCCGAAAGGCTCGGCCAGAGTCGCCGCCGCCGCCAAGGCCGCTGCGTCCTCATCGCCACCGGACAGCGGCGCCATGATCCGGGCCCAGCTCATCGCTTCGTCTCCTCGCATCTTCCTCTGGAGCTTCGACCAGTGGAGCCTGCGCCAGCCACCAGCATTGATCTTTCTCAGGCGATCTTCCAGTGACGACTTGACTGTGAAAGGAATGCGCAGGTGACGAAAGGGCTGCGTCCAACGGCAAAGGCGCCCAGAGCCTGGCAGCGCATGCTGTCGGGGCGACGCCTGGACCTGCTCGATCCCTCTCCTCTGGACATCGAGATCGAGGACGTTGCGCATGGCCTGGCCCGGGTCGCGCGCTGGAACGGCCAGACCATCGGCGAGCACGCCTTCTCCGTGGCGCAGCACTCGGTGGTGGTCGAGGAGATCCTCGCCCACGTGAAGCCGGACATCGAGCCGCGCTGGCGGCTGGCGGCGTTGCTGCACGACGCTTCCGAGTATGTGATAGGCGACATGATCTCGCCCTTCAAGGCCGCGCTCGGCGTCGACTACCGCACCTTCGAGGATCGCCTGGAAGGCGCGATCCATATCCGCTTCGGCCTTCCGGCCAAGGTTCCGCCCGCGATCAAGAAGCTGATCAAGCAGGCCGACCGCGCCTGCGCCTTCTACGAGGCCAGTCAACTCGCCGGATTCAGCCGCGGCGAAGCCTTGGAGCTGTTTGGCGCGCCGCCTTCGGGTTACAGCCTGGTCGTCGAGCCCTGGCCCGCGGCGATCGCCCAGGACCGCTACGTTCAACGCTTCCATCTGCTGTCGGAGGCGGCGGGCTATGCGTCCGCCACGGCCGCGTTCGAGACGGAGTAGACGTGCCGCACTCGGTCGTCATCGGGCTGTCCGCCGTGGTCGTCGCGATCCGCGAAGGCGAGGCGGTGGCCCTCACCGTGCGGCCCCGCGGTCAAGGCGTGCCGGGTCTGCCGTTCGGCCCGTTCGACCCCGCCGGCGACCGCACGTTCGAGCTGGCGCTGCGCGCGTTCGTCACCGAGCAGACCGGCTTCGACCTCGGCTACGTCGAACAGCTCTACACCTTCGGCGACAAGGGGCGGGACGCACCGCTGGCCGACCTCGGCGACGGCGCCAGCGGGGGTGCGACGCGCGTGATCTCAGTGGGTTATCTGGCGCTGGCCCCGGCTGCGCTGGGCGGCCATTCGCCGACCTCGGACTGGCAGTCGTGGTCGCGCTTCTTCCCCTGGGAGGACTGGCGCGACGGTCGCCCAGGCGCACTCGGCGAAATCGAAGGCGCGCTTCGGCGCTGGTCGGGCGACGACGCCCAGCGCCTGTCGCGCGCGCGCTGGCTGTTCGCCATAGACGGCGCGCCGTGGAACGAGGAGCGGGTGCTGGAACGCTACGAGCTGCTCTACGAGGCCGGCCTGGCGCCGGAGGCCGCACGCGACCGCGGCGAGCCGCTGGACCAACCGGAGAAGCTGGCCAGTGCGCTCGGCCAGCCGATGATCTCCGACCACCGGCGCATCCTCGCCACCGCCCTCTCCCGGCTGCGCGGCAAGATCAAGTACCGGCCGGTGGTCTTCGAGCTGATGCCCGACGCCTTCACCCTGTCCGCCCTGCAGCGCGGCGTCGAGGCGATCATGGGCGCGCCGCTGCACAAGCAGAATTTCCGTCGCGCGCTGGAGCGCGCCGAACTGGTCGAGGGGTTGGGCCAGCTCGAGACGGAAACCGGCGGGCGGCCCGCAGAGCTGTTCCGTTTCCGTCGCGAGGCGTTGCGCGCACGTCCTGTATCCGGCCTCAGCATTCCCCTGGTTCGCGACTGATCGCCTCGCGGCACTGCAGCATTCGCGCCCAGCGTGAATTGGCCAATTATTTCAAACATTCACCAAACGCTAAGGCCAGTATGCCAGTTGTGAGGCTATGGATCTCACGCGCAGCATGTTTCTCTACGCCGCCGCCAGTGGAATCTTCACAGTCGTCATCCTCGTCTTCGCAGCCCTGGCGCTTCTGGCGCGGCTGTGGCGCCGCAGAGCCGCACGCAACGGCGGCGACTTCGCGTGGGTTGAATCGGAGCTGCAGCAGATAGCGGCGCAGCGGTCGCCCGAGCCGCAAGCCGATACGGCCTTCGACGACGGCATCGCCCAGGCGGAAATGGTGATCGAAGCTCGCCGCATCATCGCAGAGGTCTCGCAACAGCGTCGCAGCGGCTCGCGGGTGAACATCGACGAAGCCCTCGCGCACGGCCTGGGCGTGACCCGGTCCAACGGCCTCAAGCGCCGCCTCTCCTCGCAGCTCGCGCGCCTGCAGGCCGGAGATCGCCGCTTCGAGTCGGCCTCGCGCATCAAGCTGCTGCGCCATCTCGTGGAAGCCGACGAACGGCCGGGCCGCCACCAAAAGTCCACGCCTCAGCACGTATAGGCAAAAGCCCTCCCGCTTTCGCGAGAGGGCTTCGCCATCAGCTCGCGCCGCGCTCAGAAGCGGCGGTTGTAGCCGATCGACCAGACATCGGCGTGGCCGTCGTCATGCTGGTATTCGTGCCGCGTATAGTCGGCGCGGATCCCGTTTTTCGGGTCGAGGTGGTACTGGGTCCCCACGCCGAGGTTCCAGGACTGGGTGTTGTCGGAATCCGACACGCCCGCGACCTTGGTGCGCATCTTGGTGTTGCCGTAACCCAAGCGTGCGATCACGTCCCACTGCGGCGTCACCGGCAAGAAGCCCACGCCATAGATGGCCTCCTGGTGCCGCAACGAGGTCTTGGCGTCGACGCCCGGCGCGATCGTGGTCTTGTCGTTGCCGAGCCCAGTCGCGAGCTCGCCCTCAACGCCGGCATAGTTGTTGAAGCGATATCCCAGCCGACCCTGAATCGCGTCCAGATCAGGCGAAGAATGTCCGAAATGCGCGTAACCAAGATTTCCGTATGCACCGGTATTCGTTACAGACGTATCTTGAGCGAAAGCGGGCGCAGACAGGGCGATAACAGACATCGATGCAGCGGCAAAGAGAATGTTCATTACTTTTACTCCACAAACGCACAGCCAAACCCCAGCCGTGTCTCAGGTCGGCGTCAAACGCAGCGACTTCAAGGTGGGTTCACGGCGAAGGTTCGCACGCCCTCCGACTGTTGCCGATCCGCCACAGGCGCTCCAAGCGCGCCGGTCGGTTTTTAGCCCTTCTGCGCCTTCGAACGCCGCGCGCCCCTAACGCAAGCGCCAGCGCGGACCTATCTGCCTTTGCGGAGACGCCGGCCGCGCGCCGCCTCCGCGACAATCAGATCAGGCTGGAGTCGCCATGCTCACCAAAGCCTTCGGCGCCCATGCCGGCGACCGGCCTCTGGAACCCACGACGTGCAGATCGACATCGCCTCCTGCGGCGTCTGCCACTCCGACCTGTACACCGTGCGCAACGAGTGGGGCGCCACCAGCTACCCTTGCGTTCCAGGCCACGAGATCGTGGGGACCGTGAGCGCCGTGGGCGCGCAGGTCGGGAAAGTTCCAGGTCGGCGACACGGTCGGCGTCGGATGCATGGTCGGAAGCTGCAAACACTGCAACGCCTGCGACGAAGGGCTGGAGCAGTACTGCGAGCACGGCAGCACCTTCACCTACAACAGCCCGATCGACGAGCCGCCCGGCCACACGCTTGGCGGCTATTCCGGCGGGATCGTCGTCAACGATCAGTTCGTCGTGAAGATCCGGCACCCCGAAGCGCAACTCGCCGCCGTCGCCCCCTGCTGTGCGCCGGCGTCACCGCCTATTCGCCGCTTCGCCGCTGGAACGTCGGCCCCGGCAAGATGGCGAGCGTCGTCGGCATCGGCGGCATCGGCCACATGGGCGTCAAGCTGGCCCACGCCATGGGCGCTCGCACCGTCGCCTTCATCACCTCGGAGAACAAACGACGCGATGCGGTCGCCCTCGGCGCGGACGAGGTGGTGAATTCTCGAAACAGGGAGGAGATGGCCAGGCAGGCAGACAGCTTCGACTTCATCCTCGACACGGTGGCGGCCAGCCATGACCTGGACGCGTTCATCTCGTTCTTGAAGCGCGACGGGACGCTGTGCCTGGTGGGCGTGCCCGAACACCCGCATCCCTCGCCCACCGCCAGGAACCTGATCTTCCGCCGCAGGTCCATCGCGGGTTCGCTGATCGGCGGGATCGCAGAGACCCAGGAGATGCTCGACTTCTGCGCCGAGAAGGGCATCGTCGCCGACATCGAAATGATCTCTATCCAGAAGATCGACGAGGCCTACGAGCGGATGCTGCGCAGCGACGTGAAATATCGCTTCGTGTTCGACAATGGCACGTTGGCGGCCTGACGGTCGCGCAGAGCAGGAGGGTGGAAATGCATAAGCGCACACTCGGCGACGGGCTCGAGGTCTCGGCGATCGGCCTCGGCTGCATGGGACTCACCGGCGCTCTGGGTCCAGGGCCGGAGCGTGGCGACGCCGTCGCCCTGATCCGCGCGGCTTTCGACCGGGGGGTCACCTTTTTCGACTCCGCCGAGGTCTATGGGCCCTTCACCAACGAGGAGATCCTCGGTGAGGCCTTGGGGTCGGTTCGTGACCAGGTGGTGATCGCCACCAAATTCGGCTTCAAGATCGGCGCGCCTGCCGGCGGCCCCCCGGGCGGCGTGGACAGCCGTCCCGAGCATATTCGTGAAGTCACGGAGGCCTCGCTGAAGCGCCTCAAGACCGACCGCATCGACCTGCTCTACCAGCACCGCGTAGATCCCTCGGTGCCGATCGAGGATGTCGCCGGGACCGTCAAGGCGCTGATCGCCGAGGGCAAGGTGAAGCATTTCGGCCTCTCGGAAGCCGGGGCGCGGACGATACGGCGCGCGCACGCCGTCCAGCCGGTCGCCGCCCTGCAGAGCGAATACTCGCTCTGGTTCCGCGAGCCGGAGGCCAACGTCATGCCCACGCTCGAGGAGCTCGGTATCGGCTTCGTGCCCTTCAGCCCGCTGGGGCGGGGCTTCCTCACCGGCGCGATGTCGACGAGCGCGACGTTCGGCAAGGGCGACACGCGCGCCGCCCTGCCCCGCTATAAGCCGGACGCACTGAAAGCCAACCAGGCGGTTGTGGAGTTGCTGGTGCAGGTGGCTCAGGAGAAGCGCGCCACGCCGGCCCAGATCGCCCTGGCTTGGCTGCTCGCGCAGAAACCTTGGATCGCCCCCATCCCCGGCACCACCAAGATCACCCGGCTGGAGGAAAATCTCGGCGCGGCCCGCGTGCAGCTGACGGCGGACGACTTGAATCGCATCGGCGAGGCCATCGAGCGCATCCCCGTCCGGGGCGAGCGCTATTCGCCGGCTCTGGAGGCGCTGGTCGACCGCTAGCATAGCACCGCCGTCCGGTGGACGGCGGCGCCGCTTGATCCCGCCTAGAAGTGGGTCGCTTTCCACCCATACCTCCGCGGCGGGCCATAGCGGTCGAACGAGTCACGCACCGCGGGCAGACCGGCGGAGGTCGTCATGGCTCAGCTCCCGGCCGCGGCCAGGCGGGGTAGGCTGAGCAGGGCGCCGAGGCGAGCCCTAGCGCCCCGACCTGAGGCGCGCGACTAGCGGTCCTTCTCGCGCTCGCCGATGGCGGCCTGGGCGGCGGCGAGCCTGGCGATCGGCACGCGGTAGGCCGAGCAGCTGACGTAATCCAGACCGATCGACTCGCAGAACTGGATCGAGGCCGGGTCGCCGCCGTGCTCGCCGCAAATGCCGAGCTTGACGTCGGGCCTCGCCGCCCTGCCCCGCTCCGCCGCCAGCCGCACGAGATCGCCGACGCCATCCTGGTCAAGGCTGACGAACGGGTCCTTCTCGAAGATGCCCTGCTCGATGTAGGCGTTGAGGAAGCGGCCGGAGTCGTCGCGGCTGATGCCGAAGGTGGTCTGGGTCAGGTCGTTGGTGCCGAAGGAGAAGAACTCGGCGTTCTCGGCTAGGTCGGCGGCGCGGATCGCCGCTCGCGGCAGCTCGATCATGGTGCCGACTTTGTACTCGATCGAGGCCGCCTTCTCCGCCAGCACAGCCTTGGCGGTCTTGTCGGTCAGAGTGCGGAGGAATTTCATCTCCTCACCCTTGGCGACCAGCGGGTGCATGATCTCCGGGATCGGGGCCGGCTTGCCGGATGCGGCGATCTCGCAGGCGGCCTCGATGATGGCGCGGACCTGCATCTCGTAGATCTCGGGATAGGAGACGCCCAGGCGGCAGCCACGGTGGCCCAGCATCGGGTTCACCTCGTGCAGCTCCTGCGCCCGGCGCAGCAGCTTGGCCGGGTCGAGCCCCGTCGCGGCGGCGACCGCGGCCACGTCTTCCTCGGTGTGCGGAAGGAATTCGTGCAGCGGCGGGTCAAGCAGGCGGATAGTGACCGGCAGGCCTTCCATGATGCCGAACAGCTCGACGAAGTCCTGCCGCTGCATCGGCAGGATCTTGGCCAGCGCCGCGCGGCGGCCCGCCTCGTCGTCGGCCAGGATCATCTCCCGCACTGCGGCGATTCGATCCAGGTCGAAGAACATGTGCTCGGTGCGGCAAAGGCCGATGCCTTCGGCGCCGAACTGCCGCGCCGTCTTGGCGTCGAGCGCGGTCTCGGCGTTGGCGCGCACCTTCAGGCGCCGGCACTTGTCGGCCCAGCCCATCAGCATGGCGAAATCGCCGGAAAGCTCCGGTTCGACCATCTTCACCTGGCCGATCAGCACCTCGCCGGTGGAGCCGTCGATAGTGATGATCTCGCCCGCCTTCACGGTCTTGCCGCGGGCGTGGAATTCCAGCGCCTTGCCGTCGATGTGGATCTCGCCCGCGCCGGAGACGCAGGGCCGGCCCATGCCGCGGGCCACCACGGCGGCGTGGCTGGTCATGCCGCCGCGCGCGGTGACGACGCCGCGGGCGGCATCCATGCCGCGGATGTCCTCTGGCGACGTCTCCTCGCGCACCAGGATCACGGCCTCGCCGGCGCTGCCCAGCCGCTCGGCTTCCTCGGCGGTGAACACCACCTTGCCGGTGGCCGCGCCGGGCGAGGCCGGCAGGCCGTTGGCGATCACGTCGCGCGGGCTGGAAGGATCGATGGTCGGGTGCAGCAACTGGTCGAGCGAGGCCGGCTCGACGCGCATCACCGCCTCGGACTCGCCGATCAGCCCTTCGGACGCGAGATCGACGGCGATCTTGAGCGCCGCCTTGGCGGTGCGCTTGCCGTTGCGAGTCTGGAGCATGTAGAGGCGCCCCTGCTCGACGGTGAACTCGATGTCCTGCATGTCGCGGTAGTGCTTCTCGAGCTTCTCCACGACCGACTTGAACTGGACGAAGACCTCCGGCAGCGCCTCTTCCATCGACGGCTGGCGGTCGCCCATCTCCTCGCGCGCGGCCTTGGTCAGGGCCTGCGGCGTGCGGATGCCGGCGACCACGTCCTCGCCTTGGGCGTTGATCAGGAACTCGCCGTAGAGCTTGTTCTCGCCGGTCGAGGGATTCCGCGTGAAGGCCACCCCGGTGGCCGAGGTCCCGCCCATGTTGCCGAACACCATCGACTGCACGTTGACCGCCGTGCCCCAGCTTTCGGGGATGTCGTGCATGCGGCGATAGAACTTCGCCCGGTCGTTCATCCAGCTTGCGAACACCGCGCCGACCGCACCCCAAAGCTGCTCGCGGGCGTCCTGCGGGAAGGGCTTGCCGTTCCCGCGCTCGACGGCGGCCTTATACTGAGCGACTACCGTCTCCCAGTTCTCGGCGGTGAGGTCGGTGTCGACGTGAGCGTCGAGCGTGTCCTTCAGGTCGTCGAGGATCTCCTCGAACATGTGGTGGTCGAGGCCCAGCACCACGTTCGAGTACATCTGGATGAAGCGGCGGTAGGAATCGAAGGCGAAACGACGGTCGCCGGACAGCTTGGCCAGACCCTCGACGGTGATGTCGTTCAGGCCGAGATTGAGGACCGTGTCCATCATGCCCGGCATGGAGGCGCGTGCGCCGGAGCGCACCGAGACCAGCAGCGGATTGGCGGGGTCGCCGAACTTGCGGCCGGTCAGTTCTTCGACCTTGGCCAGGCCGGCGGCCACCTGCGCCTCAAGCTCGGCCGGATAGCTGTTGCCGCTCGAATAATAGTGGGTGCAGCATTCCGTGGTGATGGTGAAGCCAGGCGGCACCGGCAGGCCGAGCGCCGACATCTCGGCGAGGTTGGCCCCCTTCCCGCCCAGCAGGTTCTTCATGGAGGCGTCGCCGTCCGCGCCGCCGCCGCCGAACGCATAGACCCAGCGCGTCTTGACCATGGTGTCGGCCGCCATCTGCTTGGTCCTCTCTCTCTTACTCAGCCCGTCACTTGCGAGAAGTCCGCGACGCGCCTCATCACGTCGCGGACCTTGACCAGAACCCGCAGGCGGTTGGCCCGCTCTTCCGGCCTGTCGGAGTTTACGAGCACCTTATCGAAAAATGCGTCGACCGGCGCCCGCATGTTGGCGAGTTCGCGCATGGCGCCCTCGAAATCCTCACGCTCCAGCGCCTTTCCGACCTCGCTCTCGACATGACCTGTGGCGGCGATCAGGCCGAGCTCTTCGGGTTGCGCGCCCGCGACCTCGGAGGGCCCGCCGGTAGGCAGAGCGCCCTTCTTCTCCTCGGCCTTGAGGATGTTCACCGCTCGCTTGTAGCCGGCGAGCAGGTTCTTGCCGTCCTCGGAAGCGAGGAACCGGTCCAGGTGATCAACCCGGCTGACGATCCGCACCAAGTCGTCGTCGCCCAGCGCGAACACCGCATCCACGAGGTCGTGCCGCAGGCCCTGCTCGCGCAGCAGCACCTTCAGCCGTTCGGCGAAAAAGGCGAGGAGATCGGCGGACGCGACGGTCTTGAGCGGCAGGCGCGTGCGCGTCTGCAGCAGGATGCGGATCACGCCCAGCGCCGCGCGGCGCAGCGCGTAGGGGTCCTTCGAGCCGGTCGGCTTCTCGTCGATGGCGAAGAAGCTGACCAGCGTGTCCAGCTTGTCGGCGAGCGCGACGGTGGCGGCCACCGCCTGCACCGGAACGTCGTCGGCAGGGCCTTGGGGCCGGTAGTGCTGGCGAATGGCGTCAACGATCTCGGGGTCCTGGCCTTCCTTGTCGGCGTAGTAAGCGCCCATGATCCCCTGGAGTTCGGGGAATTCGCCGACCATGCCGCTGACCAGATCGGCCTTGGCCAGACGCGCGGCGCGCACCGCCTTGGTCTTGGTCTCGCCGTCGTCGCGGACGTAGGGCGCTAGCTCGCCGGCCAGCGCCGCGATCCGCTCCACGCGCTGGTACATGGTGCCGAGCTTGGCGTGGAAGGTGACGCCCTTGAGCTTCTCCAGCCGCGCCTCGAGCGTAACCTTGAGGTCTTCGTTCCAGAAGTAGCGGGCGTCGGAAAGGCGTGCGGTCAGCACCTTGGCGTTGCCCTTGGCGATCGTCTCGCCGCCATCCTTGGCCTCGATGTTGGCCACGGTGACGAAGTGCGGGGCGAGGAAGCCGGTCTTCGGGTCGCGCACCGCGAAATAGCGCTGGTGCACGCGCATCGAGGTGCGGATAACCTCCGGCGGCAAGTCGAGGAAGTCCGGGTCCATGTCGCCCATGACCGGCGTCGGCCATTCGGCGAGACCGGCGACCTCGTCCAGCAGCCCCTCGTCTTCGACCAGCTCGAGATTACGGGCGAACGCCAGGGTGCGGGAGGCGTCCATGATCCGCTCCTTGCGCTCCTCGGCATCGAGGACGACGAAGTTGCGCGAGAGCCCGTCCTGGTAGGCGTCGAAGTCCTTGGCGACGATCGCCTGCTTCGAACCCATGAAGCGATGGCCTTCGGTCAGCTCGCCGCTGACGATCCCGTCGATGTCGAGCGGCACGATCTCGCCGTCGAAGACGCAGAGGATGCGCTTCAGCGGCCGCACCCAGCGCAGCCTGCTGGTCCCGGAGACCATCGACTTGGGCCACGGGAAGCCCCGAACCACGGCCTCGACGATCTCGGCGACGATGGCCGGCGTCGGCCGGCCCGCGCGGTGCAGGTGGACGAAATAGACGCCGTCGCGCTCGATCAGCTGCTCGCGCGAAATCCCGGCGGATCGGAGAAAGCCCTCGACCGCCTGGTCCGGCGCGCCGACCCGGGGACCTTTACGCTCCTCGTGGCGGTCGGCCTGGGCGGGCGGCAGCCCCTCGGCGACCAGCGTCAGCCGGCGCGGCCCGGCGAAGCTCTTCATCGCCTCGGGCAGGAAGCCTTCCTTTGCCAGCGCCTCACGCGCCATCCGCTCCAGATCCCTCGCCGCCTGCGCCTGCATGCGCGCGGGGATCTCTTCGGAAAACAGTTCGAGCAGAAGCTGGGGCATTACGCGTCGACGCCTTGCTGGGCCACCCAGGCTTCGGCGCACATCTTACAGAGGTCGCGGATGCGGCCGATGTAGCTCTGCCGTTCGGCGACCGCGATCGCACCGCGGGCGTCCATGATGTTGAACAGGTGGCTGGCCTTCAGCACGTGGTCGTAGGCGGGCAGCACCAGCGCCTGGCCCTGGCGGCCGCGGCTCTCCAGGATGCGCGGAACCTCGCGCTCCATATCCGCGAACTGGCGCTGGAAGACAGCGACGTCGGCGACTTCGAGTTCGAAGGCGGAGAACTGCTGCTCGTTGGCCAGGAAGATGTCGCCGTAGGCGAACTCGTCATTGTAGGCGAGCTCGTAGACGCTCTCCTTGTTCTGCAGATAGAGCGCCAGGCGCTCCAGCCCATAGGTCAGCTCGCCGGCCACCGGAAAGACGTCGAGGCCGCCCACCTGCTGGAAGTAGGTGTACTGGGTGATCTCCATGCCGTCGCACCAGACCTCCCAGCCGAGGCCCCAGGCGCCGACCGTCGGGTTTTCCCAGTCGTCCTCGACAAAGCGCAGGTCGTGCACCAGCGGATCGATGCCGATGGCTTCCAACGAGCCCAGGTACAGCTCCTGCAGGTTCGGGGGATTGGGCTTCAGGATCACCTGATACTGGTGGTGCTGGTGCAGCCGGTTGGGGTTCTCGCCATAGCGGCCGTCCGCCGGCCGCCGCGAAGGCTGCACGTAGGCCACCTTCCAGGGCTTGGGCCCAAGCGCGCGCAGCACGGTCATGGGGGACAGCGTACCGGCGCCGACCTCCACGTCGTAGGCCTGCACGATGGTGCAGCCCTGGCGGCTCCAATAGTCGTTCAGTTTCAGGAAAAGGCCCTGAAACGACAGCGGCTTGTCAGACATGCAATGGGGCGTTTCGCGGGGCGCAAAAAAAGTCGGCGGACCATAGGGCCCGCCGACCTTTGCTTCAAGCCGAGCCTGGGGCTCGGAAGGCTTAGTTGCCCTTGGCGGCCGTGCGCTTGCCGGCGTGCGACAGGGGCTGACCGTACTTCTCGCGGTTTTCCTTGGTGTCCGGGACCGGCCCGTTGGTCGTGGTCGCGACCGTGACGCTCGCGCCCTGGCCATAGGTCGTGGCCGAGGTGGCGGTGACGCCGGAACTCGAGGTGTCGGTCGAGGTCGTCGCGCCGGCGGCCGAATCGCCGCTCATCGGCGCGGCCGGGGTCGCGGCGGTCGAGTCGCTCGCGGGCGCGGGCGTCATCGGTGTCGCGTCGGCAGGCGCCGCTGCGGCCGGATCAGCCGCGGGCGCGGCCGACGGCGAGGTCGACTGGGCTTGGGCGGCGCCGGCGATCAGGGCGACAGCGGCGGCCGCGCCCAGCAGGGGGGTGAGTTTCATCGGATCTCTCCTTCGCTTTCTGTTCAGTCGCATGCCTTGCCTCCCGCGCTCATCTTCGTCGCGGTGCGGCGCATCAGCTCCCGATCGCGCCTCTCGAGGAAAACTGTCAGAGACATGACTCCTAGGTGACGCCCCTGCCCGCGGCCCTGGCGTGGCGCGGGCGTCGGCCTGTTTACGTCTGTGAAGCTTGCGGGTTCCCGGTTCACGGCGTCGTGAAGACCGGAGCGCCGTGCGCCTTAGCCCCAGACAGAGGCGCCCGTGCGCAGGAAATGCTCAAAATGCAGGCTGCCCAGTTTTCTGGCGCCCATTAACACGGCGCCTGACGCCTTCGTTTCGTTCATCCTTCCGCGTCACGCCCGGCTCACGGCCCAGCGCGGCTAGCGTCACATCGCCGACATGCCGCCGCGACTGGGGGCGGACAGGCGTCATGCAACAACAAGGGGCGGACCTCCTCCGGGGGTCACGCGGGAGCGAGCGATGAAACTGATCATGGCGGTCGTCAAACCCTTCAAGCTGGACGACGTGCGCGAAGCGCTGGTCGCGGCCGGCGTCGAAGGGCTGACCGTCTCGGAGGTCAAGGGTTACGGCCGGCAAAAGGGCCAGACCGAAATCTACCGAGGCGCGGAATATCAGGTGAACTTCTTGCCGAAGGTTCAGCTGGAAGTGGTGGTCGAAGATTCGGCCGTGGCGAAGACGGTCGATGCGATCAAGCAGGCCGCCAGCACGGGCAAGATCGGCGACGGCAAGATCTTCGTCCTGAACGTCGAAGAAGCGGTGCGCATCCGGACCGGCGAGACCGGCGCCGCGGCGCTCTAAAAAGGAATCAAGAAGAAATGAAGCTCATCGGATTGAAGGGGCTCGCCGGCCTTGCGCTGGCCGCGGGGATGGCCTTCGCGCCGCTCGCACCCGCCCTCGCTCAGAATGCCGACGCGCCGGCCGCCGCGGCGCCCGCCGAAGCCGCCGCTCCTGCCGCCGGAAACGAAGCTGCTGCGCCTGCAGCCGCGCCCGCCGCCGAGGCGGCCCCGGCCGAAGCCGCGCCTGCACCCGCGCCCAAGCTCGACACCGGCGACACCGCCTGGATGCTGACCTCCACGGCGCTGGTGCTGATGATGACCATCCCCGGTCTCGCCCTATTCTACGGCGGCATGGTCCGCCGCAAGAACGTGATCGGCACGGTGGCGCAGTCGTTCGCCATCACCTGCCTGATCTCGGTCATCTGGATGGTGGTCGGCTACTCAATGGCCTTCAGCGCCAACCCCTCCGAGGGGTTGAACAAGTACATCGGCGGCTTCGGCCAGGCGATGATGGCGCACATGACCATGGAGAGCACAAACAGCCTCGCGGCGACGATCCCCGAGTCGGTGTTCATGATGTTCCAGATGACGTTCGCGATCATCACCCCGGCGCTGATCTGCGGGGCCTACGCCGAGCGCATGAAGTTCTCGGCCATGCTGCTGTTCACCGGCCTGTGGTCGCTGATCGTCTACGTGCCCGTCGCCCACTGGGTGTGGGGCGGCGGCTTCCTCGGCGGCCTGGGCGTGCTCGACTTCGCGGGCGGCACCGTGGTGCACATCAACGCCGGTGTCGCGGGCCTCGTCTGCGCCCTGGTGCTCGGCAAGCGTAAGGGCTTCGGCCACGACAACATGGCGCCGCACAACCTGGTGCTGACGATGATCGGTGCCAGCCTGCTGTGGGTCGGCTGGTTCGGCTTCAACGCCGGCTCGGCCGTAGCCTCCAACGCGCTCGCCGGCATCGCCATGCTGAACACCCAGGTGGCCACCGCGGCTGCGGCGCTCGCCTGGATGGTCGTCGAATGGATCGAGCGTAAGAAGCCCTCGATGCTGGGCCTCGCCTCCGGCGCGGTCGCGGGCCTCGTGGCCATCACCCCGGCCGCCGGCTTTGTTAACCCGCAAGGCGCGCTGATCGTCGGGGCGGTGGCCGGCGTGATCTGCTTCGGCGGAGCGGTCTGGCTGAAGAAGGCGCTCAAGTACGACGACAGCCTCGACGCCTTCGGCGTGCACGGCATCGGCGGCATCGCCGGCGCCCTGCTCACCGGCGTGCTGGCCGACGCGGCAATCAACCCGCTCGGCAAGGACGCAACCCTGATGAAGCAGGTGATCGGCGTCTCCGCGACCATCGCCTGGACCGCCATCGCGACACTGGTGATCCTCTACATCTGCAAATTCACCGTCGGCCTGCGGGTCAGCGAAGAAGAAGAAGTCGAAGGCATCGACCAGGCCCTGCACGGCGAAGCCCTGCACGGCTGATCGAGTTCCAAACTGGAGTGGGGAACGGGGGCCTTCTAGGCCCCCGTTTTCGTTTGCGGAGCTTAGTTCGCGTCCGGCCAGGGGCCGCCCAGGCGGCAGCGGCGCACCCACCAGCGCGGCGCCATGGCGTCGATCCGTTCGGCCAGGCTCTCGGCCTCGATGTCGCTCTGGCAGAGCGCGAAGCAGGTGCCCCCCGAACCCGAAACGCGCGCCAGCAGTGTCTCTCTCTCCCCGCTCAAGGTCTCCAGCACGGCGCCGACCTGTGGCGCGATGGCGATCGCCGGCGCCTCCAGGTCGTTGCGCTGACGGATCAGCCAGCCGGCCAGCTCGACGGCGTCCTCGAAGGCGTCCGGCATGGCGGGCGGGGCGATATCGCCAAAACGTCCCGTCTCGTCGAGCTTGCGATAGACCGCCGGCGTCGAGACCGGAACACCGGGATTGACCAGCACCGCGTGCAGCTCCGGCAGGCCCGACGCGGGCGAAAGCCGCTCGCCGCGCCCCTCGGCGAGCACCGGCCGAGCGCGGAAGCAGGCGGCGCCGTCTGCGCCGAGATCTGCGGCCACCGCTTCCAACTCGGCGGGGCCGATCGCCAGGCCCAGTTCCTGAGCGAGCCCCCGCAGCGTGGCGCCGGCGTCGCTAGACCCGCCGCCTAGCCCCGCCGCCACCGGCAAACGCTTCTCCAGCCGGATGGCCACGGGCGCGACCGGCCGGCGAACCCTGCGCATCAGGGCGTCGGCCGCCCGCAGCACCAGGTTGTCCGGGGTCGCCGGCGCTTCGTGACCATATGGGCCGATCACCTGAAAGTCGGGCGCATCCGCCGGAGCCAGGCTGATCCGATCGCCGATGTCGGCGAACACCATCAGGCTGCAGAGCGGGTGGTAGCCGTCAGCGGTCGGTGCGCCGACGTGAAGGAACAGGTTGACCTTGGCCGGAGCAAAGGCGACGTGCGCCATCGCCTATTCGCCGGCGACCTTGGCGGCCGGGCCATCGGGCCCTTGCGGCGACGCCAGCTTGGCCTCGACTCGCGCGCGCACCCGCTTGTCGGGATTGAGCGTAAGCACGCGCCGCCACTGGAACAGCGCCTCGTCGCGGCGGCCGACTCGCCAATAGGCATCGCCCAAATGGTCGTTCACTTCCGGGTCGCCGGCCTCAAGTTCGACCGCCTGCTCCAGCTTGTCGACCGCCTGGGCGTAGTCGCCCAGCCGGTAGTGCGCCCAGCCGAGCGAATCGACCATGGCGCCGGACTGCGGATTGGCGGCGACCGCCTTCTCCACCATCGCCATGGCTTCCTTCAGGTGCACGCCGCGATCGATCCAGGAGTAGCCCAGGTAGTTCAGCAGGTCGGGCTCGTTGGGCCGCAGCTTCAGCGCCGACTGCAGGTCGGCTTCCGCCTCCTGCCAGCGGCCCAGCTTCTCCAGCGACACCGCGCGGCCGAAATAGAGCCGCCAGTCGGGCGCGGGGGACGCTTTGATCAGTTGGCCCATCAACTCGGCGGATTCGGCGTAGTTCTCGCTGGCGCGCAGCAGGTCGGCCAAGGTGAGCCTGGCGTCGGGATCGCCGGACGCGGCCGTCTGGCGCGCCAGCTTCAGCGCCGCCGCATGGTCGTCCGACTGCTCGTAGGTCCAGGCGAGCTTGCCCTGGGCCTCGACGTATTCCGACGAGCCCTTCTTGGGATGCCCATAGGCGGTGCGCGCGGCGTCGACGTCGCCGGCGGCCTGCATGATGTCGCCGACCATGACCCAGGCGTCGTCGCGGCTGGGGTCGAGCCTGAGCAGCAGGCGCAGATAGGCCAGCGCGATCTGGTTCTGTTTGGCCGCGATCATGCTGGCGGTAGGAGCCAGCAGCGCCTGCGCCGCGCCCTGGCGCACCGTCGGGGCGACCGGCGCGGGCTTGCCGTTGGAGGCGCGGGCCTTGGCAGCCTCGACCTGGGCGCTCGGCCCATCTTCCAGCGCCGCCTGGTAGAGCGCGACTGCCTCGAGCCGCCTCCCGCGGCGTTCGAGGAAGGCGCCATAGGTCAGGATGGCGATCTCGCTGCGCGTCTCGTTGGTGGCGACGAGCTTCAGCTCGGTCTCGGCCTCGTCGTAGCGCTTGGCCCGTTCCAGCAGCAGGCCCCGGCCGAGCGCGCCGAAGTAATCGACCAGCTTGTCGCCGCGGACCTGCGGCTTCACCAGCGCGCCCTCGGTGTCGCCGGCCTGCGCCGCCGCCCAGGGTGCGAGCAGCGCCGCCGCCGACTTATGCGGGAACGCGATCGCGGGCGAGGCCAGCTCGGCGACTGCGTCCTTGGCCTTATCCTGGGCCATTGCTTCGACACCGCGCACCAGGGGCGCGAGCCGGCGGGCAGCCTCCGAGGCGCCCTCGCCGCTGGGTGCGAGCGTCGCGGCGCGCGTGATATCGCCGGAGAGCAGCGCGGCGCTGAACGCCTTCTCGGAGATCACGCCGTCGGCGCCGGTCTGGCTGCGCGCGGCGCTGAAGAACCGCGTAGCGTCCTGGCTCTTGCCGTCGTTCAGCGCGCCCTGGCCCGCCAGGAACATCCCGTAAGCCGACTCCGCCGGTGGGCTCGAGGCGGCGGCAGTCGAGGCGGGCTTCGGCGCTTCGGCGTCGGTGGCGCACCCCCCCAGCAACGCGAGGGGGGCGGCGAAAAGCAGGAGCGAGCGGCGCATGAGACGACCTTTGACGTTACAGCGCGCCGCCGCAAGCGCGGCGACCCGTCACATATTTGGGTAGTTGGGTCCGTCACCGCCCTGGGGCGTGGTCCAGTTGATGTTCTGCGACGGATCCTTGATGTCGCACGTTTTGCAGTGGACGCAGTTCTGGAAGTTGATCTGGAACTTCGGATTCTCGCCCTTGTCGTCGTAGAGCACCTCGTAGACGCCAGCGGGGCAATAGAGCCGAGCCGGCTCTCCATACTTCGCCAGATTGACCGAAATAGGGACGGACGGGTCCTTCAGCTTCAGGTGCGCCGGCTGGTTCTCGTCGTGGTTGGTGCTCGACAGGAACACAGAGGACAGCTTGTCGAACGACAGCACACCGTCGGGCTTTGGGTAGACGATCGGCTTGTAGTCTTTGGCGAGGCCCGTCGAGGCCGCGTCGGACTTGCTGTGGTGCATCGTGCCGAAGAAGGAGAAGCCGCCCAGCAGCTTGGTCGTCCACATGTCGAACATGCTGATCGCCCCGCCGAGCGTCGTGCCGTACTTGCTGAGCATCGGCTTGGCGTTGCGGACGAGGTTCAACTCTTTGCGGATCCAGGAGCGATTGAAGGCGTCTTCGTATTCCTTCAGCTCATCGCCCGCACGGCCCGCCTGGATGGCGGCGAAGGCGCTCTCCGCCGCCAGCATGCCGCTCTTGATCGCGTTGTGGCTGCCCTTGATGCGCGGGACGTTGACCAGGCCGGCGCTGTCACCGAGCAAGACGCCGCCCGGGAAATAGAGCTTCGGGATCGACTGCAACCCGCCTTCGGAGATGGCGCGCGCGCCGTAGGCGATCCGCTTGCCGCCCTCCAGATGCTTGGCCACGTCGTGGTGGTGCTTGAAGCGCTGGAACTCGTCGAAGGGCGAGAGCCACGGGTTCTTGTAGTTGAGGTGCACCACGAAGCCGACGGCCACGTAGTTATCCCCGAAGTGGTAGAGGAAGCTGCCGCCGCCGGTCTTGTCGTCGAGCGGCCAGCCGGTGGTGTGCTGCACCAGGCCCGGCTTGAAGACCGCGTCCGGCACCTGCCAGAGCTCCTTGATGCCGATGCCGAATTTCTCCGGGTCCTTGCCGTCGCAGAGACCGAACTTGGCCTTCAGGACCTTGGCGAGCGACCCGCGCACGCCTTCGCCGATGAAGACGTACTTGCCGTGAAGCTCCATGCCGGGCTGGTAGTCGGGGCCGGGCTCGCCGTCCTTACCCAGGCCGAATACGCCGGCCACGACGCCCTTGACCGCGCCTTCGTCGTTCAACACCAGGTCGGAAACCGCCATCCCTGGATAGATCTCGACGCCCAGCGCTTCGGCCTGTTGCGCCAGCCAGCGGCAGACGTTCCCCAGCGAGGCGATGTAATTGCCGTGGTTGTGCATGAAGCCGGGCATCATCGCCATCGGCAGCGACAAGCTGCCTTGCGGGCCCAGCATGATGAACCTGTCGTCGGTGACCGGAGTCTCCAGGGGCGCGCCCTGCGCCTTCCAGTCCGGGATCAGTTCATTGAGGCCGATCGGGTCGATGACCGCACCGGAAAGGATGTGCGCGCCGACTTCCGAGCCCTTCTCGAGCACCGCAACGGAGATGTCGGTCCCGGCCGCCTGAGCCAGCTGCTTCAGGCGGATCGAGGCTGCCAGGCCCGACGGACCGGCGCCGACGATCACGACGTCGTACTCCATGGACTCGCGTTCGACGCCTTCGCTCATTCCCGCCTGCTCCTTGCGGCTGCCCCGGCCCCTCGCCTTTTCGCCGCATGCCGTTGATCAATCGGCGCTCTTATCCGAATGTCAGAGTGCGGCGGTCAAGCACGAACCCCGGCCGCGCGCCGTTTCGCGCGGTTTTCTTAAGGCCCTGTCCCGCTTGATGAACGCCAGCCGCCCTGCATATCCCGACGCCACGCTGGAAAGCCTGCTCGCCTTCTGGGTCGAGGCGGGCGTCGATTCCATGCTCCTGGATGCGCCGCTCGATCGCATCGAAGCCGGCAAGATCGTCCCGCCGCGGCCCGTGGCGCCGAGGGTCGTCGCCGCGGCCGCCGCCAAGGCGTATACGGGGCAAGCGGATATCGGCGGCGCCGTCGCCGAGGCCAAGGCCGCGGCCGCCGCCGCGCAGGACATGACCCAATTGGCCGCCGCCATCGCCGCCTTCGAAGGCTGCCCGCTGCGGTTCGAGGGCGCGGCGCGCCAGGCGGTCTTCTGCCGGGGCCGGCCCGATGCGCCGCTGATGATCGTCGGCGAAGGCCCAGGCGCGGAGGAAGATGCGCAGGGTCTGCCCTTCGTCGGCCGCGCCGGCCAGTTGCTGGACCGCATGCTGGCGGCGGCGGGGCTGACCGACCGGGTGCTGATCACCAACACCGTGTTCTGGCGTCCGCCCGGCAACCGCACGCCGACGGCGGCTGAGCAGATGGTCTGCCTGCCTTTCCTCGAGCGCGCGATCTCGCTGGTTCAACCGAAGATGCTGCTGCTGGTCGGCGGCGCTTCCGCCAAGGCGATGCTCAAGCGCGAAGAAGGCATCCTGTCGCTGCGCGGCCGCTGGTTCGAATGGCGCTCCAGCGACGGCGGGCAGGAGCTTCCCGCCTTGCCCACGCTTCATCCGGCCTTCCTGCTGCGCCAGCCTGCGGCGAAGAAGCGCGCGTGGTCCGACCTGCTGACCTTGACCGAACGGCTTGATCGTCCCGACAGACCTGCCTAGCTTGGCGGCTTCGCTTTGGCGGGGGACTCGCTCCGGGGTGGGGCGTGCAGGTGCGCATGCGAGTAGTAAAGCGACTGCAGATCGCCGCCGCGACCCTCGTGTCCGCCCTCGCGCTGAGCGCGGGCGCGCAGGCGGCGTCCCTGAAGCCGCTTTCCGCTGACGACGCAGCCCACTACGCCGCAGCCTTCGCCGCCACTTCGCGCGGCGACTTCATCGAAGCCCAGATGAACGCGGTGGCGCTGCAGGACCGCTCGCTGGAAGGCTATCTCGCCTATGACCAGCTGATGCACCCGACCGCGCATAAGGCCAGCTTCGACGAGCTGACCGGGTGGCTAGGCAAGTTCCGCGACCTGCCGCTGGCCGAACGGGTGTTCGGCCTGGCGTTGCGGCGCAAGCCCGCCGAGGCGCTGACCCCGCCGAGCCCTGCCCTCCCCGGATTCGGCGCGCGTGCATCGGCCCCTGTCGGCGCTCCCGAAGGCGACCGCCGCGCGCGCGAAGCGTTCTTCGACGGCGACCTGAAGCTGGCCCTGAAGCTGGCCACCGCCGCGCAGGACCGCTGGACCATCGGCATGGCGTCCTACCGCCTCGCCGCGTTCGGCCAGGCCCACGCTGCGTTTCACGAACTGTCGCTCGACGCGGGCGAGGACGCCTGGATCCGCGCCGGCGCCGCTTTCTGGGCGTCCCGCGCCGCGAGCGCGCTCGGCGATGCGGCGCTGGCGTTGGAGGAGCTGAAACTCGCCGCCGCCGCGCCGCAGACCTTCTACGGCATGATCGCCGCCCGGCAGCTCCGCGGCCAGACCGCCGACGGTGCGGTTCGGCTGATCGCCGCCAGCCTGAGCAAGGCCGATGGCGCCGGCGCCGAACTGGTCTCCAGCAATCTGCGCGCGCACCGGGCCGCGGCGCTCGCTCAGCTCGGCCGGCTGCCAGACGCCGCGAAGGAAATGCAAGCCGGCTTCGCCCTCGCCCGCGATGGGGCGGAACGCGACCGCTGGACCGCGCTGGCGTTTTCGCTCGGCGCACCGATCAGCACCGCTGCACCCCTGCTCGCCGCCGTCACCGAAGACTATCCGACGCCCAGCCTGGAGCCGCGCAACGGCTTCACCGTCGACCGCGCGTTGGTCTACGCGATCGTGCGCCAGGAAAGCCGCTTCGACCCGCAGGCGATGTCGAACAAGGGCGCGGTCGGGCTGATGCAGCTGACGCCCACCGCCGCCGCCCACGCGGCCGGCGACGACAAGCTGAAGTTCGACACCTCGCCGCTGTTCGACCCGGCGTTCAACCTGCGCGTCGGCCAGGACTATCTGACTTGGCTGATGGACAGGAATGTCGGCCACGACCTGGTGCGCGCCGTCGCCGCCTACAACGGCGGCCCCGGCATGGTGCAACGCGCCTCCGACCTGCTGGGTGTGGAGGCGGCCGACCCGTTGATGCTGCTGGAGTGCCTGCCGCCGGCCGAGACCCGCAGCTACGTGCAGAAAGTCCTGGCGGGCTATTGGACCTACAAGGCCCGGTTTGGCGAGCCCGCCCCGTCGCTCGACGCCATCGCCCGCGGCGAGCGGGTGATCGACGCCCGCCTCGACCTAGCGCAGCCGCCGCGCCCGACCCAGCTTTCGGGCGAGCTGCTGCAGACCGCCCTGCGCTGAAGCCTGGGCGAGCTTCCGGCTCACCACCACGCCCTGCGGCGCGCGGCCGAGCCAACCGTTCTTCAGGCCCTGCAATCGCGCTTCACGACCGCCATCGCGCAGGTGGTCGGCCAGCCGCTCCACCCAGCCGTCGCGCAGGCGCAGCTCCGGGCGCGCGATCAGGATCAGATCGCTGCGGGCGCCGGCGACCGCCTGGGCGAAGTCCGCCGCCAGCCGCGCCCCGGTGGCGTCGCAGAGCGCGTCGAGCAGCTCGGGCGCCTGGCCGCTCACCAGCGTCACCTCGCGCACCACGCCCTCGACCGCCGCCTCGGTGAGCGCGGCCAGCAGGCCTGGCAGCCGGTCGGGATCGCCCGGCACGACGATGACCGACAGCATCAGATGCGATGCTCCCCCGCGTCCAGCGCCCGGCGCACCTCGTCAACCACCGGGCGCCAGTCGCCGAACGCCTTTTGCCGGAACAGGCGGGCGCTCGGATACCATGGGCTGTCGGTGCGCTCGCGCATCCAGCGCCAGTCGGGAACCGCAGACAGCAGCACCCATACCGGCTTGCCCATGGCGCCGGCGAGATGAGCGACCGAGGTGCAGACCGTCACCACCACCTCCAGCCCGTCGATGATCCGAGCGGTCGCCTCCATGTCGCGCGCGCCGGTGTCCTCGGGCGCGAGGCTGACCACGCCCGGCCATCCGAGAATTTCCTCGGCGATCCCAGCCGGCAGCGAGCGCGCCACATTGTTGGCCATGCGCGGATTGCCCTGCGAGACAAAGCCGACCCCCGAGCCGCCAGCCCGGCCCGGCAGATAGGGCGCCGACGGCAGGGTCGCGAGCGTGGTCCCCAGGCGATGGGGCAGCGAGAGCATCAAGCTCCAGGCGTCCAGGCGCGGGATGGTCGCATCGCCCACGGTCGGCATCAGCTTGACGCCCAGCGGCTCGAACAGCCGCTGCAGCGACGGATCGCAGGCGAGCGTGACATCGACTCCCTTCGTCTGAAGCAGTCGGGCGAAGCGGGCGAACTGGATCTGATCCCCCAGGCCCTGCTCGGGCAGGATGAACAGCGACGAGACCGACCCGCCGTCCCATTCGGGAAAGCTGAGGTTCGGCCGCCCGCTGAGCTCGGGCGTGATCCGGACGTCGCGCCTCTCCGCAAGCCGCCAGCCCTCTGCGTAGTCGCCTTCGCGCAAAAGATGCATCCACATCAACATGCGCAGGTTCTCAGCGTCCGGCGCTCGGCGCAGCCCTTCCTCCAGCGCGTCACGGGCTAAGGCGAAGTCGCCGCGGATCTGCGCGCCCATCGCCAGGTTCGCGCACGCCGCCGCAAGCGCGCCCTGCCGCGCCAGCGCCGCGAACAGCCCCTCGGCGTCCTGCGCCCGGCCCTGGCGCTGCAGCTGCAAGGCCATGCCGAAAGCCTCGTGAGGCTGAAGCGTCTGCGGCGTCATGGCGGCTGCTTAGCACGAGTTGCATCAACCCAATCCGAGAGAGTCTAAAACAGCTCCAACTGCAGCTGATCATTCCCCGGTCGGTGGAACTGGGTGAGGTCAAGGGCCCCGATCGGCTGGTCGAGGCCGAAGCGCTTTCGGGCGAGTGCGAAGCGCTGCTTCAAGGCTTCGGCGACAGGTCCTTCCCCGGTCATCCGTTTGCCCCACTCAGGTTGATAGGCGGCGCCCCCCCGCATCTGGCGGACCAGCGACATCACGCGCTTCGCCCGGTCCGGATGGTCGGTCGCCAGCCACTCCTCGAACAGCGCCTTGATCTCCAGCGGCAGGCGCAGCGCGACGTAGCCCGCGCCGCGGGCGCCCGCGGCGGCGGCCCGCTCCAGCACCGCCTCCAGCTCATGATCGTTCAGCCCGGGGATCACCGGGGCGAACATGACGATGGTCGGCGTCCCCGCCTCGGTCAGCCGCCGCACCGCCTCCACACGCCGCTCTGGCGTCGCCGCCCGCGGCTCCATGCTGCGGGCGAGCTTGCGGTCGAGGCTGGTGATCGAAACCGCCGCGCGCGCCAGCCCCGCCCTGCCCATCTCGCCCAGGATGTCCAGGTCGCGCAGGATCAGCTGCGACTTGGTGATGATCGAAAACGGATGGCGAAAGCGCTGCAGCGTCTCCAGCACCTCGCGCGTGACCCGCAGCTGCTTCTCGTCGGGCTGATAGGGATCGGTGTCGCCGCCGACATGGATGACGCCCGGCTTGTAGGCCTTGCGCGACAACTCCGCGGCGAGCAGCCGCCCGGCCTCCGGCTTGAAGAAGATCCGGCTTTCGAAATCGAGGCCGGGCGAGAGGCCGAGGTAGGCGTGCGCCGGCCGCGCGTAGCAGTAGATGCAACCGTGGCTGCACCCGCGGTAGGGGTTGATCGAGCGGTCGAAGCCGACGTCTGGGCTGGTGTTGCGCGCGATGATGGTGCGCGACTTCATCGCCTGAACGGTCGTGGCGAGCTGCGCCAGTTCGTTCTCGGTTCGATCCCAGCCGTCCTCGAACGCCTCACGCTCGAACGCTTCGAAGCGTCCAGACCTGTTCGAGCGCGCGCCGCGGCCGCGCGGGATGGGGGCGGATCCGCTCTGCGACATCCCGGCAGGATGCGCTACGCGCTCGAACGAAACAAGAACATAAACTTCGAGCCACGACAGTTGGCTTTGGCGGTCCGGCTTAGCTTTCGCCTAGGCTGAGGCCTCTGATCCGAGCTCAGCGCCCACCTCCGCCAGGATCTCAAAGGAGCGCGCTCGCTTCTCAAAGTCGAACACCTGGCTGGTGACGATCACCTCGTCAGGTCGATGGGCGTCGACGAAAGCCTGCAATCCCGCCCGGACCGTCGCGGGAGCGCCCACCACCGCACGCGACAGCGGCCCGTCACGCGTCAGATCCATGCCCGCAGCCGCGTAGCGTTCGGCCATGTCGTCGACGGGCGGCGGCATGCGACCTGGGCGGCCGGTGCGCAGCGCCAGGAACTGCTGTTCGGTAGAGGTGAAGAGGCGTCGAGCTTCAGCGTCCGTCTCGGCGGCGACCAGATTTAGCCCCAGCATAACGTAGGGCTGGGCAAGGCGCTCCGACGGCTCGAACCGCTCCCGGTAGATGGCGATCGCTTCCGCCAGCTGCGCCGGGGCAAAGTGCGAGGCGAACGCGAACGGCAACCCCAGCATCGCCGCCAACTGCGCGCCGAACAGGCTGGAGCCAAGGATCCACACGGGAAGGCGCGTCCCCTCGCCCGGTACGGCGCGGACCACCTGATCAGGCTCGGCCGGCTCCAGGTAGTGCAGCAGTTCGACGACGTCCTGCGGGAAGCGTTCGGCGCCACCGGCCATGGTGCGCCGGAGCGCGCGCGCCGTCGGCTGGTCCGTGCCGGGCGCCCGGCCGAGACCCAGGTCGATACGGCCGGGAAACAGCGCTTCCAAGGTGCCGAACTGCTCGGCGATCTGCAGCGGCGCGTGGTTGGGCAACATGATGCCGCCTGAGCCGACGCGGATGGTCGACGTGGCCGCGGCGACCTGGGCGATGACCACCGCCGTCGCCGCGCTGGCGACGCCGGGCATGCTGTGATGTTCCGCCAGCCAATAGCGCCGGAAACCGAGCAGCTCGGCGCGCCGGGCCAGCTCCATGCTATTGTGCAGGGCCGTGGCGACATCCGAGCCTTCGGCGACGGGGGCGAGGTCGAGAACGGAGAGCGCGGTCATCCCAGCCATATGGTGACGCCGAGGGCTTTCGGAACGTTTCCGGTTCAGCGCTCGAAAACGGCGCAGAGTTCGATGTGCGACGACCAGAGGAACTGATCCACCGGCATCAAGCGCTCGAGCCGGAAGCCGGCGTCAACAAGGTGGCGTGCGTCGCGGGCGAAGGTCGCCGGATTACAGGAGACCGCCACAACCCGGGCGACCTTGGAGCGGACGAGCTCCGCCGTCTGCTCTGCGGCGCCGGCGCGCGGCGGGTCGAACACCGCGACGTCGACCTTCTTGAGTTCCTCCGCCAGCACCGGACGTCGAACCAGATCGCGGGCCTCGGCCGTCACGCCTTTCAGGCCCGGCGCGGTGGAGAGCGCCGAGCTTAGCGCCTGCACGGCGTCGGCGGCGAAGTCGGCGGCGTGCACCGGCGCGATCTCGGCCAGCCTGAAGGTGAAGGTTCCGACCCCGCAATAGAGATCGGCGGCGCGTGTCGCGCCGGCGGCGGCCTCAGCCACAAAGCCAGCCATCGCCGCCTCGGCGCCCACCGTCGCCTGGAGGAAGGCTCCGGGCGGCAACCGGACGCGGGCCTGACCCAGTTGCACCTCTGGCGTCCGGGCGCCGTAGGCGATCTCGCCATCGAGGGTGACGCGGGCCACCCCGGCTTCGGCGGCCCGTTCGGCCAGCTGCATGCGCGCATCGCCCGAGAGGCCGCCGCTGCGGCGTTCGACACCGGTGATGTCGATGTCCAGACCGGCCTCGGTGACCGTGACATGCAGCGTCGGCGCCGACTTCGGATGTTCGAACAGCGGAGCCGCCAGCCGCTTCAGCCCCGGAAGCGCCGCCTGGATCCGCGCATCGGCGATCGGGCACGCGGCGATATCCACCAGGTCCCAGGACTTGCGGATCTTGTAGCCGAGGCGGGCGACCTCGCGGCTACCCTTGCGGGCGTGCAGCGCCACGCGCCGGCGCGTCCCTGGGCGTTCGGCGTAGGCGGGGAGAAATTCCGTCTCGAGCCGCTCGCGGCCCAACGTCATGCGCAGCCGCTCCACCTTCCAAGCGAGGTAGGGTTCGTGCGCCCAATGCTGCAGGGCGCAGCCGCCACAGGCGAAGAAGTGGGGGCACGGCGGCTCGACGCGATCGGCGCTGGCCTGCAGAACTTCGACCAGGGCGCGGCGATCGCCCCCTCCGGCGGCGAGCACCGTCTCGCCCGGCAACGCGAACGGCACGAAGACCGGGCCGGCGGCCACGCCGTCCCCCTCCCCGCCAACCTGCCGGATGGCGAGCTCCACAGGCGGCCCCTGCGGCTTCGGCGCGGGCGCGGGGCGAGGTCGGCGCATGGGTGCTCAATTCCTGGGTCAGGCGCGGCCGACCAGAAAATCGCCGCGATGAATGATTATGAACGACCCGATTAGCCGCCGTTCAGCTTGCCCGACCGATAGTGCCAACCGAACCGGCCGGTAAGGCCGTCGACATACGTCAGAGGGGATTTGATGTCCAAGTTGTCCACCATCGCGCGCCGCGCCGTGGTCGCCGCCGCCGGCCTGGCGACGCTCGCAGCGATGGCCGCCCCGCAGGTCGCCGCGGCCCAGCCCTACGGCTACGGATCGGCGCCTGGCTACGGCAACGCCTATTACGATCCCTGCCGCCGCGACCAGGGCAACCGCTCGGTCGTGGGCGGCCTGCTGGGCGCTGGCCTCGGCGCGACCGTGGGTTCGCAGATGGCCGCCCGCGGCCACCGCACCGACGGCTCGGTGCTCGGCGGCGTGCTGGGCGCGGGCCTTGGCGCCGTGGTCGGCCACCAGACCGCCGGCTGCACCGCCGGCCAGACCTACAACGGCTACGCGCCCCCACCCCCGCCGCCCGCGCCTCCGCCGGCCGCCTACTACGATCGCGGCCCGGGTCCGGCCTACTATGACCGCGGACCTGCGCCCGCCTACTACGGCAGCCGCACCGACGACGACGACCGCTGGGCCTATGGCCGCGGCGGGGAGCGTTTCCGCATCGCCGAGCGCGACGTCGGGCCGGACGGCTGCGCGCTGGCGGAAAGCCCGATCTACATGCCCGACGGTCGTGTCCAAAAGCGCTTCGTCCGCGTCTGCCGCGATGCTTCGGGCCGCTTCCAGGTCGTTGACTGACCTCATTTCTCGCTTCACGCCGCGCCCGCGGCGTGAAGTGAGATAGATTCGCGTCGGGCCTGCGAAGGGACCATTGGCGTCGTTCCGATCGCACCGCTATCAAGGGCCTCAACTCGACCGATTAACTCGGCGAGGCGTTCAAGGGGGGCGGAGCAGGCGTGGCGATTCTCGAAGCGACGGAGGCGCGCGTTGGTCCACAGTCGGCGCGCACGGTCTTCCATGCCTGGTACGTCCTGGGCGTCCTGACCCTTATCAACGTCCTGTCCTTCATGGATCGGGTCGTCCCCTACGTCATCGCGCCGCACGTAGCGCGCGAGCTCGGGCTCACGGACACGCAGATCGGCGCGATCGGAAGCGTGGCCTTCACCCTCACCTATTCGGCGCTGGGCCTGCCACTCGCCTGGTGCGCCGACCGCTACTCGCGCAAGGTCCTGATCGCGACCGCATGCTTCATCTGGTCGGCGTTCACGGCGGCAGGCGGCCTTGCGCACAACTTCCTGCAACTCGCCAGCTCGCGCTTCGGCGTCGCGCTCGGGGAATCGGTCCTGCACCCCGCTGGAACCTCGATGATCGCCGACCTCTTCGCGCCCGCGCGGCGGCGCTTCGCGCTGAGCGTGTTCTTGAGCGGCGGCCCGCTCGGACTCGTGTTCGGCCTGGCGCTCGGCGGCTTCTTGGCCGATCGCGTCGGATGGCGGGAGACGCTGCTGATCCTGGCGGCGCCGGGCGTCATAGCCGCGCTGCTGATGCTCCTGACGGTGCGCGAGCCCCGGCGCGGCGCGTCCGAGGCCAGACCGGACTCGTCGATGGAACCGGTCCCGACGGTGCGGGCGCTCGTCGCCACTCTGATCGCCATGCCGGTGTTTCGGCATCTCCTGGCCGCCTCGGTCATCTTCATCATGGCCGGCGCAGCGATCAACGGATTCACCGCGGTCTACTTGGTCCGCACCTTTCATGTGTCGACCAGTGAGGTCGGGCTGGCGACCGGCCTGATCTTCGGCCTCGGCGGCGCGCTCGGCACGTTGCTCGGCGGCGCCCTCGCAGATCGGCTCGCGAGGCGAGGTGCGGCTTGGGGACTGATGGCGCCGGCGCTCGCCCTGCTGGCGGCGCCCCCATTTTATCTGGCGGCGTATCACGCGCCCTCCGCCATGGCCGCCTATCTGCTGCTCGGCCCGCCATCGCTGCTGATCACCTTCTTCCTCGGCCCGGTCACAGCCACGGTGCAAAGTCTGGTCGCGGTGCGGGCGCGCGCCGTGACCATGGCGCTGCTCGCTCTAGCCATGTACGGCGTCGGCGCCTCTGTCGGCGGCGTGCTCACGGGCGTCATCAGCGATCAGCTGAAGGCGACGGCGGGCGACGCCTCGCTCGGAATCGCGCTGAGCCTCATGAGCTGCCTCTATGTCTGGTGCTCCCTTCACCTCTGGAAGGCGTCGCGGTGGCTGCCGCCTCCGGCCTGATCACGGGCCGCCCGCCCGTAGATCCCCGCCGCCCGCGGCCAGCTCAGCGCCCCGCTAGTCGACGCTGGATCTACGCGCCCACATCAGGAATTCGCGATTGCCGTCGCCGCCGGCGATCGGGCTGTCGGCCCTCGCCTGAACGCTCCAGTCGGCGGCTTCCAGGAAGGAGCGGACGCTCTCCAGCGCGTCGGCCCGCCCGGCCTCGTTCCTGACCAGTCCGCCTTTGCCGACCCGCTCGGGCGTCAGCTCGAACTGCGGCTTGACCAGGGCGACGAGATCCGCGCCGGGGGACGCCAGCGCGAGCGCCGTCGGCAGCGCCTTTGTCAGGCTGATGAAGCTGACGTCGGCGACAATCAGGTGCGGCGGCTCGGCGATCTGGTTGGAGGTGAGCGTGCGCGCATCCGTCCCCTCCAGGCTGATCACGCGCGGATCGGCCGCGACACGCGCATGCAGTTGGCCGCGCCCCACGTCGACGGCATAGACCCGCCCCGCGCCGCGCTTGAGGCAGACCTCGCTGAAGCCGCCCGTCGAGGCGCCCACGTCGAGCACGACGCGGCCCTCCACCGCCACCGGCCAGAGGTCGAGCGCGTGCGCCAGCTTCAGCGCCCCGCGCCCCACCCACGGATGCGCGGCCTCGGCGACGATCTCAGCGTCCTCATCGACAGCGTCGGAAGCCTTGGCGATCACGTGGCCGTTCGCCGTCACGCCGCCGGCGTCGATCGCCGCCCGCGCCTTCGCCCGGCTCTCGAACAGCCCGCGCTCGACCAGCAGAACGTCGGCGCGCTTGCGGGTCACGAAATCTCCCAGGACCGCGATGTGAGGGAGCACGAAATACACGAAAAACCAGGAAAGCTCGGCAGATGGTTCGCGCACAGCTTCGATTGAACCACGGACCACATGGACGGTTCGACGGTGAAGCTCGATCGACCCGCCGCAGGCCGGTCAGTCGCCATCAGCCGCGCCCAGGAATATCTCGTCCGTGTGGCCCGTGTGATCCGTTGTAGCTTCCTTACGGCCCTCGATAGCGGTTCCTGAATCCTACCCGCCCAGCCGGCTCAGCGCCGCTTCAAGCTTCGCCCTGGCGGTTTCGGCTTCGGCGAGGCGTTCGCGGTTTTCCTCGACGACTTCTTCCGGCGCACGGGCGATGAAGTCGGCGTTGTCGAGCTTCTTGCGGAACTTCTGCACCTCGCCCGCCAGGCTGCCGACCTCCTTGGTCAAGCGCGCGCGCTCGGCCGCGAGATCGATGAACTCGGCCACCGGCAACGCCAGGGTCGCGCCCGCCACGACGTAGGGGATCGCCCCGTCCGGCGCCGCATCGGCGAAGCCGACTTCGCTGACCCGCAGCAGCTGGGCGATCAGCGCGGTGTTGGCCGACAGCACCTGGCGCTGCGCCTCCGAAGCCTCAACCACCAGCAACGGCGGGCGCGCGGACGGCGGCACGTTCAGCTCCTGACGGACCGAGCGGCCTTCCGAGATGGCGTCGATGATCAGGCCGATCTCGGCGTCGGCGGCCTCGTCGATCAGGGTCTCGCTCAGCGCCGGCCAGGACGCCGTCATCAGAAAGCCCTGGTGGTCGCGCGCGGCGCCGAGGCCCGCGGTCTGCGCCCACAGCTCCTCAGTTAGGAACGGCATCACAGGGTGCAGCAGCTTCAGGATCACGTCCAGCACCCAGGCGACAGTCGCCCGGGTTTCGACCTTGGCGGCCTCGTCGGCGCCGTTCAGCACCGGCTTGGAAAGCTCGACGTACCAGTCGCAGTAGACGTTCCAGATGAACCGGTAGAGGACGTTGGCCGCCTCGTCGAACCCGCAGGACTCCAGCGCCGACGTCACCGCCTGTTGAGTGCGCACCGTCTCGCCGACAATCCAGCGATTCAGCGTCAGCTTCACGGCCGCCGGATCGAAGCCCTCGGCACGCGCCGCATGGTTCATCTGGGTGAAGCGGCTGGCGTTCCACAGCTTGGTGCCGAAGTTGCGGTAGCCCTCGATGCGCGGTTTCGACAACTTGATGTCGCGCGCCGCCCCCGACATGGCGGTCAGAGTGAAGCGCAGCGCGTCGGCGCCGAACTCGTCCACCAGCTCCAGTGGGTCCATCACATTGCCCTTGGACTTGGACATCTTCGCGCCGCTGGCGTCGCGCACCAGGGCGTTGATGAACACCCGCTTGAACGGTACTTCGCCCATGAAGTGCATGCCCTGCATCATCATCCGGGCGACCCAGAAGAAGATGATGTCGAAGCCGGTGATCAGGGTGTGCGTCGGGTAGAAGCGCGCCAGGTCCGGCGTCTTCTCCGGCCAGCCGAGCGTCGAGAACGGCCACAGCGCCGAGGAGAACCAGGTGTCGAGGACGTCCTCGTCCTGGGTTAGCGGCTCGTCACGGCCATAGTGAGCGCGCGCCTTGGCCTTGGCCTCTTCCTCGGTCTCTTCGACGAACACCGCGCCGTCCGGCCCGAACCAGGCGGGGATGCGGTGGCCCCACCAAAGTTGCCGGGAGATGGTCCACGGCTGGATGTTCCGCATCCACTCGAAGTAGGTCTTCTCCCAGTGCTTGGGCGCGAAGACCGTGGCCCCCTCCTCCACCGCTTTGATGGCCGGTTTCGCGAGCACCTCAGCGTTCACGAACCATTGGTCGGTCAAGTACGGCTCGACGACGACGCCGGAGCGGTCGCCGTGCGGCACCACGTGCTTGGTCTTCTCGATCCCGCGCAGCAGCCCGAGCGCCTCGAACTCCTCCACAACCTTCTTGCGCGCCACGAAGCGGTCGAGGCCGTGCCAGGCTTCCGGCGCGGCGTCCGCGAGCTTGGCGAAGGCGTCGAAGATGTTGAGCATCAGCAGGCCGTGCCGCTTGCCGACCTGGAAGTCGTTGAAGTCGTGGGCCGGCGTGATCTTCACCGCGCCGGAGCCCTTTTCCGGATCGGCGTACTCGTCCGCGACGATCGGGATCACGCGGCCGACGATCGGCAGGCGCACCGTCTTGCCGACGAGATGGGCGTAGCGCTCGTCGCTCGGATGCACCGCGACGCCGGTGTCGCCCAGCATGGTCTCCGGCCGCGTGGTGGCGACGACGATCTCGCCGGAACCGTCCTCCAGCGGATAGGCGAAGTGCCAGAGCTGGCCTTCCACGTCGCGCTGCTCGACCTCCAGATCGGAGATGGCGGTCTGGAAGTGCGGGTCCCAGTTCACCAGTCGCTTGTCGCGGTAGATCAGCCCTTCCTTGTGCAGGCTGACGAACACCTTGCGGACGGCCGCGGACAGACCCTCGTCGAGGGTGAAGCGCTCGCGGCTCCAGTCGCAGGAGGCGCCTAGCCGGCGCAGCTGATTGACGATCTGGTCTCCGCTCTCGGCCTTCCACTCCCAGACCTTGGCGACGAAGGCCTCGCGGCCCATGTCGCGGCGGCCGACGTTACCCTCCTGCGCCAGCTTGCGCTCCACCACCATCTGGGTGGCGATCCCAGCGTGGTCCGTGCCCGGCAGCCACAGGGCCGCCTTGCCGCGCATCCGCTCGAATCGGATCAGCACGTCCTGCAGGGTGTTGTTCAGCGCGTGGCCGATGTGCAGTGAGCCGGTGACGTTGGGCGGCGGGATGACGATGCTGAACGGCTCGGCGGCCGGATCGTCGATGGGCGCAAATGCGCCCGAGGCTTCCCACGCCGCGTACAGACGCGGCTCGGCGGTCTTGGGGTCGAAGGTTTTTTCAAGCATGGCGAGGTGGAGCGGGTCTTAGCCGCCCGCTCCGGCCGGGGAAAGGGCTGAACTAGCCTCCGCGGGCGATACGGGCGACCTCGGCGTCGACGGCGCGCTGGACAATGCCCGGCAGGTTCTCGTCGCACCACTGCTGCAGCATGGGCCGAAGCAGCTCGCGCACGACGTCTTCCAGCGTACGGCCCGGCGCCGGCATAGCCATGCTGCCGCTCAGCTTGCCGAAAGCGGCGGCGGCGGCGGCGGCGGCCGGCGCGCTCACGAGCGCCGCGATGTCCGGCTCCGGAGCGGCGAACGCCGCCGGGGCGGGCGCGGGCTCAGGTTCGGGCTGATAGACGGTCGCCGGTTCCGGCTCGGGCTCCGCCGAATAGACCTCGAGGTCGCCATGGCTCTCGACCTTTTCGGTCAGTTCCAGCTCGTCATCCGCGCCGATGTCGAAGGCTTCCTCTTCGACCTCTTCCAACGGAGCTTCGGCGCTCGCCGCCTCGGCCGTCGGCGGCTCGTCACCGTGCGGCGGCGCGGCGCTCTTGTCGCCCTCAGGCGCATCATCCTCGGAGATGATTCGCCGGATCGAGGCGAGAATCTCCTCCATCGTCGGTTCTTGCGAAGAGTCGGACATGAGAGCAGACCGCCGGTAGATGAGAGAATCCGTCCGCACAGCCTAGGCGGAGCCGGTCCATCCTGCAAATTCCCGGCAAATGCCGCGACAAACTATTTCGCAGGCGGCGGCACAGGCGGAGCGGCGGACGACGGCGGGAGGCCGGGGCCGATCGGCCGCTCCTGCGGCGCCTCGTGGGTCTGTCGAACCGGCGGGTAGGCCACGACCCGGTCGACGATGCCGATCGGTTCTTCCCAGGGCACCCAGCCCCAGGTGATGCGCAGGCGGCGGAAGTTGGCCTTGGCGTCGTACTGCGCGCGCGACGGGATCAGGTTGCGCGCCTCCAGCCGCCCCATCGCGGCAAGCACCGAGGCCGATGCGACGTATTCGTCATGTCGTGAGCTGGTTTGGCTCAATTGCGCGGCGCGCAGCTCCTGTTCTGTGTTCAACACGTCGAGGGTGGAGCGCAGGCCGACCTGCTCCTCCTGGCGCATGCCTTCGGCCGCGATCTGGGCCGCCCTCGCCTGCTCGTCGGTGGAGACGACGTTGGCGCGCGCCGCCAGCAGCTGATTCCAAGACTGAGTCAGCGACTGCAGCACCGCGCGTCGTTGCGCTTCGACGGTGATCCGGTCGGCGTTATTGCGCTCGATCGACTGGCGGATCCGCGAGCTGGTGAGACCGCCGGTGAACAGCGGAACCGTTATCGTCGCCGCCGCCGTGGCTTCGTTGCGGAAGACGCCGGCGTCGAGCGGATCGACCGGGCCGCCGTTGGCTCGCCCCACCGCCTGAAAGCTTATGTTCGGCATACGCTCGGCCCGGGCGCCGGCCACCCGAGCGCGGCTCGCCTGCTCGGCGTACTGCTGGGCGCGGAGCAAGGGGCTGTTCTGCTCTGCGACGTTGAAAGCCTCGTCGACGTCGGCCGGCATCAGATAGGCCAGCGACGGCTCCTTCTCGAGCGTCCCCGGGTTGTGGCCGACCAGCGCCGCATAATTGGCGCGGCTGATCTCGAGCTGTGCCTGCGCGCTCTGCAGCTGCGCCTGGGAGTTGGCGTACCTCGCCTGCGACAGCGCGACGTCGGTGCGGGTGATCTCGCCCACGTCGAAGCGCGCCCGCGACTCGTCGAGTTGCGACTGCAGGACCTTCACGTTCTCCTGCTGGATGACGAGGTTCTGCTGGTCGCGCCGAACGTCGACATAGGCCGTGATGACCGCCGCCATCACCTGGCTCTCGAGCCGGCGAAGGTTTTCGCGCCCCTGCAGCACGTCCGCGTTGGCCGCGGTGACCGCCGCCGCCGTGCGGCCGCCGGTCCAGATGGGTTGCGTGAAGACGAGTTGCGCCTGGCCGCCATTGTCGCGGCTCTTGGTGGGCGCATTGAACTGGCGAATCGCGCGCGGCGTCCTGAACTCCTCATAGGTCGCGCTCGCCTGGAAGGTCAGCGTCGGCCGCCACCCGGTGCGCGCCTGGACGTAGTTTTCGTCGATGGCGCGCTGCGTCGCGCGCTGCGCGAGCAGCGTGGGATTGCCGTCATAGGCCGCGACCAGGGCGTCCGTAAGGGTTTCGCCGAACGCAGGCGCGACCAGGCCTGCCGAGAGGGAAACAGTAAGGCTGGCGGCCAACAGACGGTGGCGCAGGCTCTTCGACATCAGGCCTTCCCGTAACTCAAGCGGCGCAAGAGCCAACCCACGAAGCGTGAGCGTTGTTTCACCGCTATAAAGCGAATCCGTGTCGCAGTTCGAATCCTGCGAGGACCGGCGAAAAGGCGTCGAACAGGTCACGCCGGCCGATCCCGTCCTCGCTCCGCAGGTAGAGCACCGCCTTGCCGACGATCCCTTCCCGCTCGATCACGCCGAGGCGGCCGCCCACGGCGAGCGCCTGCAGCCAAGGCTCCGGCGCGCGCCCGACGGCGCCCTCGACCAGGATCAGGTCGTAGGCGTCCTTGCCGACCGCGGTGAGATCCGGCCCATCCAGCCGTTCGACCGCGACGCCCATCGCTTCGACAAGGGCGGCGGCGTAGGGCGCGGCGATCGCCAGCACGCGTTCGCCGGGGACAGGCTTTGCGGCCTGCACCAGCTTGGCCACGTCGCGCGGCTTCAGCAGCCAGCGGCCGGGCGCGTGCTCGACCTCCAGATCGGCGTAGGCCAGATAGGCCTTGCCCTCCGGCATGAAGTTTTCGCGCGGTATGGCCCGCATGGCGTCGTGAATGCGCACGTCGGTGACGTCTTGGGTGCGCACCTGGCTTTCCACCATGTTCAAGCGGGCGGCGGCGAGGTCGGCCATCGGATCCTCTGGGTTCGGAGTCGCGTGGGCTTATAGGTCTGCGGCGCAGCCTTAGGCAATGCGGCCAAAGCAGGCGATTGCCCCGGCCCTTCGCTTCTGTTAGCGATCCGCCCCTCCGGCGGCCTGATGGCGGAGTGGTGACGCAGCGGACTGCAAATCCGTGCACCCGGGTTCGATTCCCGGTCAGGCCTCCAAAGCCTCTCTCGATGCAATTCAATCGCCTGCGCCAGCCGGATTCCCCCGTCAGGCGACGCGCGCTCGCCCGAGACACGAACTTGGCATGGCCTTCGCAGCAGACAGGGCAAGGCCGCCGCCCCAGCGTATCAGTCCGGGACTGGCCGAACTTCAAACCGGCCGACCCAGGGCGGCGGCCACCAGATCTAAGGGCTAATCAATGACCAAGCTCGTTCAATTCTTCCAAGACGAATCCGGCGCCTCGGCGGCCGAATACGCGCTGATCCTGGCCATCGTCGGCCTGGGCATCGTCGTCGCCGTCGGCAGCCTGAAGGACGCCATCTCCAGCGCGATCAACAAGTCGGCCTCGACGATCAGCAGCTACGCCACCTGATCCAAGGCGCACCCGAATGCACAAACGCCCCCGGACCGATCCGGGGGCGTTTTCGTTTCACGCGCCGGTGTCGGGCGCCCATTCCAGCTTGGTGACATAGGTGTGGCCGTCCTTATGCACCGGAGGGGTGCAGAGGAACAGATGGTCGCCCGCCACCTCGATGTGACGGACGTAATCGGTCCCGATGTCCTTGATCGCGGTGCAAAGCTCCAGGTGATGGGTGACGACGTCGCCGTTGCGCGTGTAGCGGCCGCAGTAAGAGAAGATCGGGTCGGCGCCATAGCGGTCCCGCGCGACTTCCCGCCGGTCCAGAACCACCAGCATCCGGCCCTCCGGCGTATAGGTGATGTACCCGGCAGGCGGGTTCCCCATGGCGTGCGGATTGCGCATCTCGCCGTCCTTCCACCCGGTCACGGCGATCAGCCGCCACATGCCGACCAGGTCGATGGTGGCGGGCGTGGCGGAGGCTTGGGCGGCGACGGACATGGGCGGTTCCTCTTGAACGACAAGCGGTCTGCGCCGCTGGGGTGCACTATGGGTCTGCAGCCGCCAAGGCTTCAACCCGCAGCGAGCGCCTCACGCACCCCGCTCGCGCCAGATCCGGAGCGCCAGGCGCGGGCGGATCAGGAAGAGACCGGCCCAGACGACGTGGGCGAAAAGCTTGAGCACGCGCCGGCGGCGGCGTGGGCGAATATCGAGCTCGTAGACTTCGGCGTAGTCGGCGCAAGCGGTCATGGGGCTCTCCTCGTTCACGAGGAGACGGTCTAGGGCGCCAGTACGTCAGTTTCGGTCGCATGCGCGCGACGGGCTGTTTCGATCTCCGCGACTAACGTCTGCCGCAGAATCTCGGGCGAGACCACGCGCACGCGGTCGCCCCAGGTGAACAGGTGCCAGGCCAGCTCGCGCATGCCCGCGGCGCGGAAACGGACCACGACCGAGCCGTCGGGCCGCGCCTCCACCTGCTGGTTGGCGTGAAAGCGCCAGCGCAAGGCGTCTTCCGCCCCCTCCGGCGTCACCAGCAGCACCACGTCCTCGATCGCGTCGCGGTAGATGCCGAAGCTCTCATCGGCGTAGTCCTGCAACGAGAAGCCGTCCGGCGCCGTCGCAGGGGCCTCCAGCACCGTGATGTCGCGGATGCGGTCGAGGCGCCAGTTCCGCGCCCCCGCCCCCGGCTCCTCCTCGGCCACCAGGTAGTTGGAGCGGCCGAACAGCAGGCCGAACGGTGCGACCTCACGCACCCGGCCGGGCGTCGAGCCGCCATCGTAGCGGAAGCTGAGCCTCGACATCGACTTCAGCGCCTCGCGGACGCTCGAGAGCACTTCTTCATCCTCGAAGGGCCGCGGCCCAGCGCTGACGGCGATGGTCTCGGCCTGCAGCAGCGCCTCGAGATCGGGCGCGAGCCGGCGGCGCGCCGCCGCCCGGGTCGCGGCCAGCACCTTTCGCTCCAAGCTGCGCAGGGCGCCGGCGCGGGACTGCGCGCCCTGCTGGCCCAGCATCTCCGCCGCGGCGTTGAGCGCCGCAAGTTCCTCGGCCGTGGGCGCTTGGAAGAGGCCGTCCAACCCAGACGGGATGCGAAAGCGCCGGGTCGGCGGATCCTCGACCTCTTCGAGCTGAGGAAACACCTCGCGCACCGCGTCGCGCATGCGCTCGGCCGTGCGACGCCCAACGCCCAGTCGTTCGGTCATCTCGTCGAGCGTCAGGCCCTCGGCCGTGGCCGCCAGCATCCGCGCCAGCTCCAGCAGCCGGCCGGCCTTTTCATGCCGCATCACATATGCGTCCGCTTTTGTCGCATCGACGGATCAAAACCGAAACGGACCCGCTCTGCAACGGAGAAAGCCGATGCGCCGCCGCTTCGCCACCGCCCGCACCTTCGCCCCCCAGGCCGCTCTCCTGCGGGCGCCCGTCCCAGCCCCGCTGCCGGGCGCGGTGGTCGACGCCGTGCTGCGCTTCCACGACGAGGTGCAGGACCAGGGCTGCGGCCGCTCCCTGTTGCGCCTCAGCCCGCGCCGGCTGCACGACGCCGAAGTGGAGGCCGCGCTGGGCGATCTCACTCACCGGGCCGCGCAGGTCTCGATCCTCTGGAACGACCGCGAGAGCGAGATCATTCGCGTCCTGGAAACCCAGCCCCGCCTAGCCGCCTGAGCGTGCGGAACCTTGGCCGCACCTGGGGTGTTCCGCTCGCGGGCCAAACTGTGTTCTGGGGCGTGCGATGGGCGACCAGGTGTGCGTAGACGTCGGCGTCTGCACTTACCGTCGGGAATCCGTATCGAAGACGCTGGCGTCGCTCGGCGCTCAGAAGCTGCCGCCGAACGTGCGGCTGCGGGTGATCGTCGCCGACAACGAGCCGACGCCCGCCGCCGAGGGCCGGGTGCGCGCCGCCGCCTTCGCCGCACGCCTCGATCTCGCCTATGTGCATGCACCGGCGCAGAATATCTCGCTGGCTCGGAACGCCGTGCTGGACACCATGGAAGGAGACTGGCTGGCGCTGATCGACGACGATCAGGAGGCCGAGCCCGACTGGATCGCCAGTCTGCTCGCCGCTGCGGAAGCCCAGGATTGCACCGCTGTGCTAGGCCCGGTGACCGCCATTTACCCACCGCAGACCGCAGCATGGATCGCCAAGGGCGACTTCCATTCCTTCCGCCCGGTGCGGGACCATGGCCGCATCCTCAAGGGCTATAGCTGCAACGTCCTGATCCGCGCCGAGGCGATCCGCCGATCGAATCTACGCTTCGACCTGTCGCTAGGACGGATGGGCGGGGAGGACGACGACTTCTTCTACCGGTTGACCGATTGCGGCGGGACGATCGGCGAGGCGCCCGGCGCCCACGTCTACGAGCCGGTGCCGGCGTCGCGCGCGACCATGAGCTGGCTTCTCAAGCGCGCCTTCCGCAGCGGCCAGAGCCATGGCCGCCGACAGCTGCGCCGCAGGCCGGCAGCGCGCCTCGCGCAGGCGGGGCTCGCCGGCGCCAAGAGCGCCCTCTGCCTGGCGGGCGCGGCGGCTGCGGCCCTCAATCCCGTCGGTCGCCGCAAGTGGCTCGTGCGCGGCGCCCTGCACGCCGGCGCGGTTGCGCGCATCGCCGGCATCAAGGAACTGGAAATGTACTAGGCCGCCGCCTCGCGCGGGCCGTAGAGGTCGTCGAATACGGGCGGCAGAGCTTCGGGCAGGCCGAGCAACGGCCCCGACGACAGCAGCAACACCACTTCGTCGCCGGAAAGGCCGCTCAGGCGCCCGATCGCCTCATCGGCCGAGCGCACGCCCGCCACCGGCGTCCCCGTCGCCGCGACACGCGCCAGGATCTCCTCGAAGCTCGACTGGTTGTGGCTGCCTGCCCCATGGCTGGGCGGCGGCGCGATAAGCACCTTCGCCGCGCCGGCGAACACCGTGTCGTACCAGGAGAGCGCGTCGCGGCTCCGCCAGGAGAAGGTGTGCGGCTCGAAGACGACCACCAGCGGCCGCTCCGGATAGTGCAGCAGCATGGCCTCGATGGCCGAGCGCGCCTTCTCGTAGGACGAGCCGAAGCCCTCGATGACCGGGACGCGGCTCTGCGTCGTCAGGCGGTCGAGGCGCCGGCGGATCCCGCCGAAGCTCGCCACGGCCTTGACCAGCTCGCCCTTGGTGAGGAGGCCTCGCTCCAGCAGGTAGGCCGAGACGCCGACGATGTTCTCGATGTTGTGCTCGCCGAGCAGGCCGGTGGTCAGGCTGAGCTTGCCGCCGTCCGGCGCGACCAGGGTGAAGCGAGTGGTCTCGCCGTAGACCACGTGTTCCGCACGCCAGCCGTCGAGCGCCTGGGTGTCGAACCAGACGATGCGGGCCTTGCACTCGCGCGCGATCGCGCGGATCGCCGGGTGGTCCTTGGCGACCAGAACCCCGTCGGCCGGGACCAACCGCAGCAGCTCGCGGAACGGCGCTTCGTAGTCGGCGAAGGTCGGGAAGACGTTGACGTGGTCGTGCACCAGCGAGGTCAGCAGCACGTCTCGCGGATGGTAGAGGACGAACTTGGAGCGGCGGTCGGTCGGGCCGACGATGTACTCGTCACCCTCGAGCACCACCTCCGGTACGGTCCCCCAATGGCCCGTGGCCGGGAGCGACGGTGAGATCGCGCCGATCACCCAGCCAACGTCGCGGCCGGCCTGCTCCAGGACGTGGGCCATCAGCGCCGTACAGGTCGACTTGCCGAACGAGCCGGCGATCACCGTGTTGCGCCGGCCTTGCGTCGCCTCGCCGATCAGTTCCGGGAAGGTGGTCACCCGCACGCCGAGCCGTCGCGCCGCCTCCACCTCAAGGTTGGCCTCGCCGCCCAACTTGGCGCTGGCGCCCACCACCAACAGGTCCAGCCCATCGGGCAGATTGGCGGCGTCGAACCGGCGGCTGAACGGGAAGCCCAGGCCTTCGACATAGGTCGACATCGGCGGAAACACGTCTTCGTCCGAGCCCGAGACCTCGTGGCCGGCGTCGCGCATCATCAGGGCCGCCGCGCTCATGCCGGCGCCGGCGATCCCGGTGAAATGGATGCGCATGCGTGCCCCTCCCCAAAGCCCAGACCGGCCTGACTACCGCAACTACACGCCGCCGCCGCCGCGACACGCCGCCGCTCACCATGAGGCCATGATTCCGGCAGGGGTGTGGTCCGTGTGGTCCGTGGTTCAATCAAGCCCGGCTGGCCCACGCCGCCGAACTTTCACAGTTTTCATGGTCCCTAGACCTTCTCTTCGAGCAGGCCTTCGATGAACGGCTCCGCCCAGGACTGGCGGTCCGGCTTCAGCCGTTCGGCGTGGTAGATGTGGGCGAGGTCGGCGTAGGCGTGGTCGTAGTCGATGTTGACGATCACGTAGTCGTAGCCGCGCCATTGGGCGATTTCGCCGTAAGCGCGCTCCAGCCGCCCCTCGATGACCTTCTGGCTGTCCTGGGCGCGGGCGTGCAGCCGCCTGGCCAGCTCGTTCATGGACGGCGGCAGGATGAACACCCGCACCGAATCGCCCGGCATCTTGGCGTGCACCTGCTCGGCGCCCTGCCAGTCGATGTCGAACAGCACGTCCTTGCCGGCCGCCAGCGCCGCCTCGACCGGCGCGCGCGGCGTGCCGTAGCGGGCGCCGTGGACGTGCGCCCACTCGAGGAACTCGTCCCGCGACACCATCGCCTCGAATTCGGCGTCGGTGACGAAGAAGTACTCGCGTCCGTGCTCTTCGCCGGGGCGGGGTTTGCGCGTGGTCGCCGAGACCGACAGGGTCAGCTCCGCATGGTCGGCCACCAAACGGCGCGACAGCGAGGTCTTCCCTGCGCCTGACGGCGAGGAGACGATCAGCAGCAAGCCGCGGCGCTTGCGCGGATGTTCGAGGTGGACGCTCATCTTGCGGCCCTACTCCACATTCTGCACCTGTTCGCGGAACTGCTCGATCACCGCTTTCAGGTCGAGGCCGGTCGCCGTCAAGGCGGAGAGCGCCGACTTGGAGCAAAGCGTGTTGGCCTCGCGCATGAATTCCTGAGTCAGGAAGTCGAGCCGGCGGCCGACCGCGCCGTCGCCGGCGAGCAGCCCGCGCGCCGCATCGACGTGGCCGCGCAGGCGATCCAATTCCTCGCGTACGTCGGCCTTCACCGCCAGCGCGGCGGCCTCCTGGACGATGCGGTCCTCGCTGACCGCTTCGCCGGCGAGTTCCGCCATCCGACGGTGGAAGCGGTCCTTGATGACGGCGGGCTGTCCCTCGGCGTGGCCCTGCGCATCGGCGACGAGTTGGGCGATGCGGTCGACCAGGCCGCCCAGCACGCCGGACAGCGCCCGCCCCTCTTCGCGCCTTGCGGCGAGCAGGCCCTCCAGCGCGGCCCCCAGCGAGAGCGCCACGGCGGCTTCGAGCGCCGCTTGCGCCTCCGGGTCCTCAATCGCGTCGGCCGCCTCGATCACCCCGCGCAGCGCCAGCAGGCCGTCCATGCGGGGCGCCGCCGCCAAGCCGGTGGCCACATAGGGCGCGCTGGCGGCCAGATATCGCTCGAGCTGCTCGACGTTGACCTTGACCGCCGACGCCGCCTCGGCCCGCTTTGCCTGGACGCCGATCGTCAGTTGGCCGCGCTGAAAGCGGCTCTGCGCGCCCTCGCGGGCGACCCGCTCCAGCGCCTCGAAGCCCGGCGGCGCGCGAAAGCGGACCTCGAGATTGCGGCCGTTCACCGAGCGCGCCTCGACCGCCCAGCTCCATTCGCCGGACGCGCCTTCCGCGCGGCCGAAGCCGGTCATCCCCGAGATGGCCATCAGCTGTTCCCTCCCTGCGCGGCGCGCAGCTTCTCGATCGCCCGCCAGCGCGCGACGTTCTTCTGATGCTCGGCGAAGCTGGCGGCGAAAGCGTGCCCGCCCGAACCGTCGGCGACGAAGAACAGCTCGTTCGTCTTGGGCGGATTCAGCACCGCTTCGATAGCGGCCTTGCCCGGGTTTGCGATCGGCGTCGGCGGCAGGCCGGCGACCTGATAGGTGTTGTAGGGGGTCGCCTCCAGCAGCTCCGAACGCGTGATCCCCCGGCCGAGCGGCCGGCCGCCGGAGATGCCGTAGATGGTCGTCGGATCGCTTTCCAGCCGCATACCCTGCCGCAGGCGGTTGATGTAGACCGCCGCGATCCTGGGCCGCTCCTCCGGCAGCGCCGTCTCCTTTTCGACGATCGAGGCCAGCGTCAGCGCCTGCTCGGGGGTCGAGAACGGCAGGCCGGCCTGGCGCTTGGGCCATAGTTCGCCGACCAGCTTGACCTGCGCCTCCCGCATTCGGTCCAGCACCGCTGCGCGGCTCTCGCCGCGACGCACTTCATAGGTCTCCGGCAGGATCGAGCCTTCCGGCGGGGCCACAGCGTCGCCGGTCAGCTCGAGCGCGCGCGTCACCGCCTCGGCTGCCATCTCGCTGGTCCAGCCTTCGGGGATGGTGACGGCGTGGCGCACGACTCGGCCGGCCCGCAAATCGCCGAGGATCCGCGCCAGCGAGGCGCGCGAGACGATGTCGTACTCGCCGGCCTTCAGCGTGCCGCCGCCCAGCTTCGCCGCCAGCATGAATACGGGCTTGGAGCGGATCACGCCCGCTTGGGCGAGCTGGTCGGCGATCTTGGCCGTGCCGGCGCCCTTCTCCAGCATCACCGTCGTCACGCCCGCGCGGGAGGCCGGCCCCGGTCCGGCGTAGAGCCAGCCCATGACGCCCAGCATGGCCAGGAGCACAAGCCCTACCAGCATCGGCAGGGCGCGGCCGCGGGCGGCCTTGCGCGGCTTGGCGGCCGACGTTTTGCGACGCGGGCGGCGCTGGGCCGTCACGCGACCTTCTTGAACACCACGGAGGCGTTGGTGCCGCCAAAGCCGAAGGAATTCGACATCGCGATCTCGATCTTCACCGGCTTGGCCGTGTTGGGCACAAGGTCGATCGGGGTCTCGACGGATGGGTTCTCGAGGTTGATCGTCGGCGGCGCGATCTGGTCGCGAATGGCCAGGCAGGTGAACGCCGCCTCGATGGCGCCGGCGGCGCCCAGCAGGTGGCCGGTCGCGCCCTTGGTGGAGCTCATGGTCATCTTGGCCGCCGCATCCCCTAGCAGGCGCTCGACGGCGCCCAGCTCGATCTCGTCGCCGAGCGGCGTCGAGGTGCCGTGGGCGTTGATGTAGTCGATGTCGGACGGCTGGATGCCGGCGTCCTTGATCGCCGCGCGCATGGCGCGGAATCCGCCGTCGCCGTCCTCGGCGGGCGCGGTGATGTGATAGGCGTCGCCGGCCATGCCGTAGCCCAGAACTTCGGCGTAGATCTTCGCGCCTCGCGCCTTGGCGTGCTCGTACTCTTCCAGCACCAGGACGCCGGCGCCTTCGCCCATGACGAAGCCGTCTCGGGCCTTGTCGTAGGGCCTGCTGGCCTTATCGGGCGTGTCGTTGAAGTCGGTGGAAAGCGCGCGGCAGGCGATGAAGCCCGCGATGCCCACGGGCACCACGGCGGATTCCGCACCGCCGGCGACCATAACGTCGGCGTCGCCGTAGCGGATGATCCGCGCCGCATCGCCGATGGCGTGGGCGCCGGTGGCGCAGGCGGTGACCACCGCGTGGTTCGGCCCCTTGAAGCCGTGGCGGATCGAGACCTGGCCGCTCGCCAGGTTGATCAGGGCGGAGGGGATGAAGAAGGGCGACACGCGGCGCGGGCCCTTTTCCTTCAGCTCGATGGCGGTATCGGCGATCGGGCCGAGGCCGCCGATGCCGGAGCCGATCATCACGCCGGTGCGCTCACGGCTTTCGTCGTCCTCGGGCTTCCAGCCGGCATCTTGCACCGCCTCGTCGGCGGCGGCGATGGCGTAGAGGATGAAGTCGTCGACGCGCCGCCGATCCTTCGCCGACATGGTCTGATCAGGGTCGAATGAGCCTGGGATGTCAGCGCCGCCGCCGCCGCGCCCGTCGACCCGCGGCACTTCGCAGGCGACGCGGCAGGCGTAGTCGGTCGCGTCGAAGGCGGTGATGTTCCCCGCACCCGACTTGCCGGCCAGGATTTGCTTCCAGGCGTGCTCGGTCCCCTGCCCCAAGGGCGTGACCAGACCGATCCCGGTGACGACGACACGGCGCATGCGTGACCCTCAAACGAAGACCGCCGCGGCCCCGGGAGTGTGCACCCAGTGTCGCGGCGGCCAAATACCTAACGAATCAGCGCGCTTGTTAAGCGCCGAGGCGTTCCTGGATGAACTTCACGGCGTCGCCGACCGTCTGGATATGCTCGGCGGCGTCGTCGGGGATCTCGATGTCGAACTCCTCCTCGAAGGCCATGACGAGCTCGACGTTGTCGAGGCTGTCGGCGCCCAGATCGTCGATGAAGCTGGCCTTCTCGGTGACCTTCTCCGGATCGGCGTCGAGGTGTTCGATGACGATCTTACGGACGCGTTCTAGAACGTCGGACATTCGGTAGGTCCCTCAAGGCTTTGGTAGTGCGTTTGCATCGGCGACAGCGACGGCGAAGTCAACTGCCGCGGTGATATGGCTTTCGGCCGCCGGTAGCATGTTCCACAGGCGGTGGCGAGCCTCAGATCATGGCCATGCCGCCGTTGACGTGCAGCGTCTGGCCGGTGACGTAAGCAGCCTCGGCGCTGGCGAGATAGACGCAAGCTGCGGCGACCTCCTGACCCGCCCCCAAGCGGCCGCTCGGGATGGTCGAAAGGATCTGAGACTTCTGCTGCTCGTTGAGCGATTCGGTCATCGGGCTTTCGATGAAGCCAGGGGCGACGCAATTCACCGTGATGCCCCGACTCGCGACTTCCTGACCGAGCGCCTTGGAGAAGCCGATCATGCCGGCCTTCGAGGCGGCATAGTTGGTCTGGCCGGGATTGCCGGTCACGCCCACCACTGAGGTGATGCCGATGATCCGCCCGTAGCGGCGACGCATCATGCCTTTGCAGGCGGCGCGCGCGAGCCGGAAGTAGCTCTCCAGGTTGATCTTGATCACCTGTTCCCAGTCCTCGTCCTTCATGCGCAGCAGAAGGCCGTCCTTGGTAATGCCGGCGTTGGCCACCAGCACGTCGAGCGACTCGCCGGCGGCGGCCTCGGCCCGTTCGACCAGGCCGTCCACAGCCGCAGCATCGGAGAGGTTGGCCGCGGCGACGAAGGCGCGCTCACCTAGCGAAGCCGCCAGCTCCTGCAGCACCGCTTCGCGCGTGCCGGACAGAACGACGTTGGCGCCTTGAGCATGCAGGGCGCGAGCGATTTCCGCGCCGATGCCGCCGGTGGCGCCGGTCACCAGCGCGGTCTTGCCTGTCAGATCGAACATGGCGGCGTTTCCCGAAGTATCAGAGGGTTTTGGCGAAGGCTTCGAGGTCGGCGGGCGCGTTGAGCGCCAGGGCCTCGGCATCGGGCGCGAGGCGCTTGGTCATGCCGGTCAGCACCTTGCCGGCGCCGGCCTCGGCGAAGCGGGTGACGCCGCCCTCGCCCGCCATCCACTGGACGCTCTCGCGCCAGCGCACCCGGCCAGTGACCTGCTCGACCAGCAGCCGGCGGACCTTTTCCGGATCATGCGTCGGGCGCGCGGTGACGTTGGCCACCACCGGCGCGCGCGGCGCGACGATGGTCGCTGCGGCCAGGGCCTGAGCCATTTCCTCGGCGGCTGGCTTCATCAGCGGGCAATGGAAGGGCGCGGACACGTTCAACGGGATGGCCCGCGCGCCCAACTCCTTGGCCTTCTCGATGGCGCGATCCACCGCGGCCTTTTCGCCGGAGATGACCACGTTGCCGGCGTTGTTGTCGTTGGCGACGACGCAGACGCCGAGCTCGGCGCCCGCCGCCGCGGCCTGCTCGGCCAGCGCCACGTCCGTCTTCGGCCCGATCAACGAGGCCATGGCGCCCGCCCCCACCGGAACGGCGCGCTGCATGGCCTGGCCGCGCAGCTTCAGGAGCCGGGCCGTGTCGGCCACGCTGATCGCGCCCGCCGCCGCCAGCGCCGAGTATTCGCCGAGGCTGTGGCCGGCGACGAAGGCGGCCTTGTCGACGCCGACGCCGAACTCTCGCTCCAGCACCCGCATCACCGCGACGCTCACCGCCATCAGCGCCGGCTGGGCGTTCTCGGTCAGCGTGAGCTGGTCCTCGGGACCCTCGCGCATCAGCTTGGCGAGGTGCTGGCCGAGCGCGTCGTCGACCTCCTGGAAGACCTCGCGCGCGCTGGCGAAGGCCTCGGCCAGCTCCTGGCCCATGCCGACGGCCTGGCTGCCCTGGCCGGGGAAAAGAAAGGCGAGGCTCATCGGGCCGCTCCCGCGTGGTCGAATCCGAAGCCGCGAGGGTTAGGAAATTTGCCGAGGTGTCGCAAGCCGCGCGGGGCTGAGCTACCGTTCGGCGACGAATTCACGGGAGGACGCCATGAAACCCTATCTCGCTTGCGCCCTGATCGCGGCGGCCGCCACGGCGGCGCCGGCTTGGGCCGATTTGAAACCCGGAACCAAGGCCCCCGACTTCCAGGCCCAGGCCTACATGGCGGGCAAGCCGTTCACCTATCACCTGGCCAGCGAGCTGAAGAAGGGGCCGGTCGTGGTCTACTTCTTCCCGGCGGCGCACACCAAGGGCTGCAACCTCGAGGCGCGGCTGTTCTCGGAAGCGGCGGACGACTTCAAGGCGCAAGGCGCCAGCATCATCGGCGTCACCGCCGGCAAGACCGCGGAGCTCGCCGACTTCTCCAAGGAGACCGAGCACTGCGGCGGCAAGTTCCCGGTCGCAGCCGACCCGGGCGCCAAGATCGCCAAGACCTACGACACCAAGCTCAACCTCCCCGCCTCGGCGGCGATGGGCGACATCTCGGGCCGGACCTCCTACGTCGTCGCCCCTGACGGCAAGATTCTGCTCGCCTATGACGAACTGAAGCCCGACGAACATGTCACCCGCACGCTGGACGCGGTGAAGGCCTGGAAGGCGTCGAAGAAGAAGTAGGGCGCTCCTTCCCCCCCTTTATGAGGAGGGGACGACCGCGGAGCGATCAGGGATGGGAAGGTCAGGACTAGGCATCTGATCTCACGGCTTGATCCACCCCCCACCCGTGCTCGACTTCGTCGAGCTGTCCCTGCCCATTAAGGGAGGGAGGCGTTCAGCGCCAATTCCCTTGCCCCTGCGGCCATTTTCCCTTATTGGCCCGCCTCTTCACGGAAGGCGGTCTCACGCGGAACGCGAATGGGTCGGGATCATCCCGGCCGCCGCGCAGAGAGCCATCGTGGCCGGCGGAGCTTCCGCCGCCGGGCGCGCCGCCTTCCTTATGGAAAGAGGAACCAATGGCTCTCTACGAGCACGTGGTCATCTCGCGGCAGGACATCTCGCCGCAGCAGGCCGAAGCCCTCAACGACCAGCTCAAGACCCTCATCGAACAAGGCGGCGGCTCCGTCGCGAAGATCGAATACTGGGGCCTGCGTAACCTGACCTACCGGATCAAGAAGAACCGCAAGGGTCACTATTCCCTGCTCGCCATCGACGCTCCGGCCGACGCCGTGAAGGAGATGGAGCGCCAGCTGTCGATCAACGAAGACGTGCTGCGCTACATGACCGTTCGCGTCGAAGAGCTCGACCTGGAGCTCTCCCCGATCCTCGCCCGCCGCGATCGCGACCGCGATCGTCCGCGCGACGACAGCTTCCAGTCCTAAGAAAGGGAGGGTTCCATGACTGACGAAACCTCCGCGGCCCCGGCTCCGGCCCCCGCCGCTTCCTCCGGCGGCCAGCGCCGTCCGTTCTTCCGCCGCCGCAAGGTGTGCCCGTTCTCCGGCGCCAACGCCCCGAAGATCGACTACAAGGACGTCAAGCTCCTGCAGCGCTACGTCTCCGAGCGCGGCAAGATCGTGCCGTCGCGCATCACCGCGGTTTCCGCCAAGAAGCAGCGCGAACTGGCCAAGGCCATCAAGCGCGCCCGTTTCCTGGCGCTGCTCCCCTACGTCGTGAAGTAAGGGAGAGGCACAGATGAAAGTCATTCTGCTCGAACGGCTGGAAGGCTGGGGCGGCCTCGGCGACGTGGTCACCGTCAAGGACGGCTACGCCCGCAACTTCCTGCTTCCCCGCCAGAAGGCGCTGCGCGCCAACGCCGCGAACCTGAAGGTGTTCGAAGCCCAGCGCGCGGACATCGAAGCCCGCAACGCCAAGGCTCGCGAAGCCGCCGGCCGCGCTGGCGAGAAGCTGGACGGCTCCTCGTACATCCTGATCCGTCAAGCCGGCGAGAGCGGCCAGCTCTACGGCTCGGTCTCCGGACGCGACGTGGCCGACGCGATCAACGCCGAAGGCGGCAAGATCGAACGCTCGATGGTCGCCATGGACAAGCCGATCAAGACGCTCGGCGTTCATGAGGTGAAGGTCCGCCTGCATGCGGAAGTCGTCGTCACCGTCTCGGTGAACATCGCCCGCAGCCAGGACGAGGCCGATCGTCAGGCGCGCGGCGAGAACGTCATCTCGAGCCAATTCGAAGAGGAACGCGTCGCCGCCGAACAGGCCGCGGCCGACCTGCTCGAAGGCGGCGCCGGCCAGGCAGCGGCGGACTACGCCGAAGCCTGAGCCTCGCAAGAGCTTGCGAAGATCAGCGGCGCGGGAGCCTCTCCCGCGCCGTTTTTCGTTGGCGCATCTGGATCGACGGCGCCCCCTCGCCTAGCTTGGCGGCGGTCGGGTGGAGGTGACGGATGGCGACGCTGCGGGATGCGCCCTGGTCAGCGGCTTGGACCAGCGAGCAGTCGTTCAGCCTCTCCCCATCGACCGACTTTCCCGGCCTGCTGCAACTCGACCAGGCGCAGTCGCGCGGCGTCGGCGAACCGATCTTCGGAGCGATGAACGCGACGCGCCTGCGACGCGCCATGGTCGACCTCCTTTGCCACGTCTGCGGCAAGCCGACCGAGTGGCGCGATCGCTACATCTTCCCCGTCGCGTCGGGCGGGCTGGTCGCGTTGCAGGACGGATCGGAGCAGTACGGCTGCAACGTGCCACCGATGCACCGGGCCTGCGCTGTGCGCGCCAATCATGCCTGCCCTCACCTGGGGAAGGTGCGCGAGACGCCGCTCCGTTGCACGCGCGACGAGGGCCGGCTGATCCATCGCACCGACATCACCCCCGGCCTCGAAAACCTGGCGCGGAAAATTCCGCCGAACGCCGAGGTGGTCTTCTCCTGCTACCGCCTCTATGGGCCGGAGTTCACCGCCAAGGTGGTCGCCGCGCGCGCCGGTTGGGACAGCGCCACCCGCGACGCTCGAGCACGATTCGGTGCGCGCGGGCGCTAGGCCCTCAGCGCTCCTCCCAGAGGCGTCGCAGAACCGCCGGAACGAGGCCCGGCAGATCCTCGGAGATTAGGCCAGGCCCGTGAATCTCGCCCGCTTCCGCGTGGATCCAGGCTGCCGCGCAGGCCGCCTCGAAGCTTTCCATGCCCTGGGCGATCAAGCCGCCGATGAAGCCCGCCAGCACGTCGCCGGAGCCGGCGGTGGCCAGCCATGGCGTGCCGTTGACGTTCACCGCCGCCCGCCCGTCCGGCGCGGCGATCACAGTATCGGCGCCCTTCAGAAGCACCACCGCGCCAGCGCGCTGCGCCGCCTTGCGCGCTGCGGTGATGCGCTCGGGCGTAGCCGCCAACAGCCCCTTGAACAACCGCTCGAACTCACCTGGATGGGGGGTCAGCACATCGTCGCGATCGAGCAGGGAGAACAGCTCCTCGGGATCGTCACGGAAGACGGTGATCGCGTCGGCGTCGATGACCAGCGCCGCGCCGGTGCGTGCGAGCGCCATGACATTGAGCAAGGTCGTCTCGGTGACGCCGGCGGCAGGCCCGACAACCGCGGCGTCGACATGGGCGGCCCCCTCCTCCAGCTCGAGGTCGGTGTCGAAGCCGCGCAGCATGACGGCCTCGAGATGGGCGGCGTTGGCCGCCAACGCGTCGGTGGGCGAAAAGATCGTCACCAGCCCGGCGCCGATGCGGAGCCCGCCGCGCGAGGCTAGCCGCGCCGCGCCGGTGCTCCAGGCGTCGCCGCTGACCACGATCAGCCGTCCGCGCGCGTGCTTGTGCGTGGCGACCGCCGGCCAGGGATAGCGCGCGAGCCAGGACTCAGGGCCATTCTCGAACAGCTGCGTGGACGTCGCACCGAGGCCAATGTCGGCCACTACGATGTCGCCGCAGCGCTCGCGCCCCGGCTCCAGCACGTGAGCGGGCTTCTTGGTGTGGAAGGTCACCGTCACGCCGGCGCAGGCGTTCGTCCCACCGAGCGGCTGGCCGGTGTCGCCATCGATGCCGCTCGGCACGTCCACAGCGACGACCCGTTCTGGCGAAGCCGACATCCGCTGGGAGGCCAGCGCAGCCGCGCCCTGCAGCGGCCGCGCCAGGCCAGCGCCGAACATGGCGTCGACATAGAGGCCGTCCGGCAGGTCCGATCCGGTCAACTCGCCGACGGGGCCATCCCATAGCCCGCGGGCGGCGCGCGCATCTGCGGCGGTCGGCTCGGCCAGCGCCAACACCGCGGCCGGCCAGCCGCGAGCCTTCAGCAGGCGCGCGACGACATAGCCGTCGCCGCCGTTGTTGCCGGGCCCGCAGAGCACGGTCACAGGCTGCGGATGGAAGCGGGCGCAGATCGCCCCGGCCACCGCCTCGCCTGCCCGCTCCATCAGGACTGCGCCCGGCGTGCCGGCGGCGATGGCTGCGGAGTCCGCCCGGCTCATCTCCGCGACAGTGAGAATTTGACGCGCCGCCAAGGCCGGTCTCCGCGCTTAAGCCGAACGACCTCCTCGATGCCACTCAAGCGCTCCGACGGAAAGGCCAAACCCCGCCGCACGCGCCCGCCACGCGCCGCAAACTTCAGCAGTTGCTGTGAAAATCCGCACAGCGCTTCAGGCACGGATTGCGTGCCGGCAGGCCCTTTTGCGCCGTTTTCGTGATCCGCGCGCGCCCCAGGCGCCGCTGCGGCGCCAATCGGCCCCATTTCGACGGCTTGGCCGAAGCGAACGCCGGTTCACAACCTCCTGCATATTTTTCAGTCTTTAGGCGCCGCAGTTCTAGGCGCCCGCGGCATCCCGTGGCATCGGGGCGGCCTCTCGACAGAGTCTCCTTGCCGGGCCCCGGCGCGGCGTGCTCCGTCCGCCGCGACGCCTGGGCCGAGTTCGCTCACATCCCCCAAGAGGCCATGAAGAAAATCGAAGCCGTCATTAAGCCGTTCAAGTTGGACGAAGTGAAGGAAGCCCTGCAGGAGCTCGGCGTCCAGGGGATGACTGTCATCGAGGCCAAGGGCTACGGCCGGCAGAAGGGCCAGACCGAACTCTACCGCGGCGCGGAATACGTCGTGGACTTCCTGCCGAAGATCAAGATCGAGGTCGTCATCGACGACGGCCAGCTGCAACCCGCGCTGGAAGCGATCGCCGGCGCCGCGCGCACCGGCCGAATCGGCGACGGCAAGATCTTCGTCTCCGACGTCGTCGACGTCATGCGCATCCGAACCGGTGAGACCGGCCCCTCCGCCGTCTGACCAACAGCATCATCACCACTATCGAAAGCCCACAGGGGAGCCTGGAATGCCGACCGCCAAAGAGATCCACGCGCTGATCAAGGAAAAGGACGTCAAGTACGTCGACGTCCGCTTCACCGACGTGCGTGGCAAGATGCAGCACGTCACCTTCGACATCGACCTGGTCGACGACGACTTCCTGACCGACGGCACCATGTTCGACGGCTCCTCGATCTCCGGCTGGAAGGCGATCAACGAGTCCGACATGAAGCTGCGTCCGGACCTCAACACGGCGATCATCGACCCGTTCTACCAGCAGACCACGCTGGCGCTGTTCTGCGACGTCGTGAACCCCGACACCGGCACGCCCTACAACCGAGACCCGCGCTCGATCGCCAAGTCGGCCCTGAACTACGTGAAGTCGGCCGGCATCGGCGACACAGTCTACTTCGGCCCGGAAGCCGAGTTCTTCATCTTCGACGACGTGAAGTGGTCGACCGCGCCGCACGACACCAGCTACTCGTACGACGCCTCCGAACTCCCGGCGAACACCAAGCGCGACTATCCCGAAGGCAACATGGGCCACCGGCCGGGCCCTAAGGGCGGCTACTTCCCGGTGAACCCGGTCGACAGCGCCCAGGACCTGCGCGGCGAAATGCTGGCCGTCATGGGCGAACTGGGCATGAAGCCGGAAAAGCACCACCACGAAGTGGCGCCTGCCCAGCACGAGCTCGGCCTGAAGTTCGACACCATGATCGTCATGGCCGACCGCCTGCAGCTCTATAAATACGTCATCCACAACGTGGCGGCCGCCTACGGCAAGACGGCCACCTTCATGGCCAAGCCGATGTTCGGCGACAACGGCTCGGGCATGCACGTCCACCAGTCGATCTGGGGCGAAGGCAAGCCGCTGTTCGCCGGCGACAAGTACGCCGGCCTGTCGGACATGTGCCTGTGGTACATCGGCGGCATCATCAAGCACGCGAAGGCCATCAACGCCTTCTCGAACTCGACGACGAACTCCTACAAGCGCCTGGTGCCCGGCTACGAAGCCCCGGTGAAGCTGGCCTACTCGGCACGCAACCGCTCCGCCTCGATCCGCATCCCGCACGTCGACAGCCCGAAGGCCAAGCGCTTGGAAGCCCGCTTCCCGGATCCGATGGGCAACCCTTACCTGACCTTCACCGCCTTGCTGATGGCCGGCCTCGACGGCATCAACAACAAGATCGATCCGGGCGCGCCGGCGGACAAGAACCTCTACGACCTGCCGCCGCGTGAACAGAAAAAGATCCCGGAAGTCTGCGGCTCGCTGCGTGAAGCGCTCGAGAACCTCGACAAGGACCGCGGCTTCCTGAAAGCCGGCGGCGTCATGGATGACGACTTCATCGACAGCTACATCGAGCTGAAGATGGAGGAGGTCATGCGCCTCCAGCTCCACCCGCACCCGGTGGAATTCGACATGTACTACAAGTGCTAAGCCGAGCCGCTTAGTGCAAAGAACGAGGGCCGCGGATCACTCCGCGGCCCTTTTTTCGTTCGGGACTCCGGAGCTCAGGCGGCGATCAGCTTCGCCCCCCCACGCGCGGCGCGACGGAACTGCAGCGCCCCGGCGATGGTGTCGATGACGCTCTGCAGGCGGATGGGTTTGATCAGCACCGCGTCGAAGCCGTCGGCGGGCTCGTCGCCATCGCTGGTGCAGGCGGCCAGGTAGGGGCGTGCGCCGTCGCCAAGGGCGTGCAGCCGATCGGCGACCTCGTCGCCCGTCAAGAACGGCATGTGGCGATCCAGGCAGACCAGATCGAAGTCGCGGCCGAGCGCCAATTCGGCCGCCTCTCCGCCATCCAATGCGAGCGTCACCACGCAGCCACAGGATCCGAACACGGCCTCGAGCAGGCGCCGGCTCGCCGCATCGTCGTCCGCGACGAGGACCCGGAAGTCCGATGTGCCGCCCAGCCGGCCGTACTCGAAGGAGGTTCGTCCACCACCCATCACGTTTCCACCCAAAGTCTTTTTGGGTCTTCGACCCATTGTTCTGCATAGCCGCCCGGGGAAACGCCTCTAGGCTGCAGCTAGATACATATACAACGACAGGAATAATTTCAATCGCCAGGCGAAATCTCCGCCCGCGGAGAACGTCGCCGCACCATTATTCTTACGACCTGTCACGCGATCTTGGATCTTCGCGCCCGCGCCCGAGCCGAACCGGAATCCGACGTCGCGCCGCATTGCGTTCGAGGGCTGCGAGTCCCATACCGACGGGCAGAATCGCGCCACCTTCCCCTGAGACATGTCCAACAACGCCAAAGCCCAAGCCTCGCTTTTCGACGACGCGCTGAACCCCGCGCCCGCGGCGCCGCTCGTCGAGAGTCACGAGCCCCGCCCGGACCCCGAGGTGATCGGCCTCAAGGCGCCCGGCAGCGGCTATTCCGCCAAGGACATCGAGGTCCTCGAGGGCCTCGAGCCGGTGCGCAAGCGGCCGGGGATGTACATTGGCGGCACCGACGAGCGCGCGCTGCACCACCTGTTCGCCGAGGTGCTCGACAACGCGATGGACGAGGCGGTGGCCGGCCACGCCAAGCTGATCGAGGTCACGCTCGACGCCGAAGGCATGCTCACCGTCCGCGACGATGGCCGCGGCATTCCCGTGGACCCGCACCCCAAGCATCCGGGCAAGTCGGCGCTGGAGGTCATCATGACCGTCCTGCACTCCGGCGGGAAATTCTCCGGCAAGGCCTACGAGACCTCCGGTGGCCTGCACGGCGTCGGCGTTTCGGTCGTCAACGCGCTCTCGGAACGGGTCGACGTGACCGCCTGGAAGGACGGCTTCGAGTGGCGGCAGAGCTTCAGCCGCGGCAAGCCGCTGGCCGCGATCGAAAAGCTGCAGCCGACACGCAAGAAGGGCACCGCGATCGCGTTTCGGCCCGACGAGCAGATCTTCGGCGAAGGGTGCGCCTTCAAGCCGGCGCGGCTCTACCGAATGGCGCGGTCCAAGGCTTACCTGTTCGGCGGCGTGGAGATCCGCTGGCGCTGCGATCCCTCCCGGATCCACGACCAGACGCCGGCCGAGGCGGTGTTCCGCTTCCCCAACGGCCTGGCCGACTTCCTGGCCGAGCGGGTCAAGGACATCGAGACCGTCACGCCCGAGCCGTTCGCCGGCCGTTACGCGCGCCCCGGCGAGACCGGCAAGGTCGAGTGGGCGATCACCTGGACGCCGGCGGGCTTCGGAGAGGCCGACGGCTTCATGCAGTCCTACTGCAACACCGTGCCGACGCCTGAGGGCGGTACGCACGAGGCGGGATTGCGCGCGGCGCTCACCCGCGGGCTCAAGCAGTACGCCGAGATGGTCGGCGAGAAGCGCGGCGGCGTGATCACCGCCGAGGACGTGGTCGCCCAGGCCGGCGCGCTGATCAGCGTGTTCATCGGCAATCCCGAGTTCCAGGGTCAGACCAAGGAAAAGCTCTCCTCCAGCGACGCCCAGCGGCTGGTCGAGAAGGCGCTCGCCGACCCCTTCGACCACTGGCTGATCGCTCAGCCCAAGTCCGCCAGCGCCCTTCTCCAGTTCGTCGTCGAACGCGCCGAGGAGCGCCTGAAGCGCCGCAAGGACAAGGAGGTCGCCCGCGCCAGCGCAACCCGCAAGCTGCGGCTTCCCGGCAAGCTCGCCGACTGCTCGGGCGGCGCGATCGATGGGGCGGAGATCTTCCTCGTCGAGGGCGACAGCGCCGGCGGCTCGGCCAAGCAGGCGCGCAACCGCAAGACCCAGGCGATCCTGCCCTTGCGCGGCAAGATCCTGAACGTCGCCTCGGCTTCGCTCGACAAGACCGGCGGCAACAAGGAGCTTGCCGACCTGATGCTGGCGCTGGGCGTCCAGGGCGGCTCGAAGTTCAAGGAAGAGGAACTTCGCTACGAGCGCGTGATCATCATGACGGACGCCGACGTCGACGGCGCCCACATCGCCAGCCTGCTCATCACCTTCTTCTACCGCACCATGCCGGAGATGATCCGCTCGGGCAGACTGTTCCTGGCGCTGCCGCCGCTCTACCGCTTGAGCCACGGCGGCAAGGCGGTCTACGCTCGCGACGACGCCCACCGCGACGAACTCCTGGCCACTGTGTTCAAGGGCAAGAAGCCGGAGATGAGCCGCTTCAAGGGCCTGGGCGAGATGATGCCCGCGCAACTGAAGGAAACCACCATGGACCCGGCGCTGCGCACGCTGGCGCGGGTCACCCTGCCCCGCGCCGAAGAGACGGTCGCCGACTTGGTCGAGGCGCTGATGGGCCGCAAGCCCGAACTGCGGTTCCGTTTCATCCAGGAGAACGCCGAGTTCGTCGCCGCCGACCTGGACGTGTAGGGTTCGCGAGATGGCTTCTGCGGCCCAATTCAGCCCGACCAGGTGCGGGTGCATTGACGCGGCGCGAAGCGGCGGCGACCTGGAACGTTGACTTGACGTGCGCGGAACGTATCTTCCGCGCGCGCGGCGATGTCCGTCCGCGCCGCCGTAGCGACGCCAGCCTGTCCTTCCGTGGTTTAGGCGGGCCTCGCACTTACTCGTAACAGATGACCGAATTCTCAGAACTGGGCCTTTCGCCGGCGACTCTGCTGGCCGTGGCCGACACCGGCTACACCACCGCCACCCCGATCCAGGCCCAGGCGATCCCCGTCGCACTGCAAGGCCGCGACGTGCTGGGCATCGCCCAGACCGGGACCGGCAAGACCGCCGCTTTCACACTGCCGATGATCGACCGGCTCGCCGCTGGCCGGGCCCGTGCACGCATGCCGCGGGCGCTGGTGATCGCGCCGACGCGCGAGCTCGCCGACCAGGTCTCCGCGTCCTTCGAGAAGTACGCCAAGGGCCAGAAACTCTCCTGGGCGTTGCTGATCGGCGGTGTCTCGTTCACCGACCAGGAATTGAAGCTCGACCGCGGCGTCGACGTGCTGATCGCCACGCCTGGGCGCCTGCTCGACCACTTCGAGCGCGGCAAGCTGCTGATGACCGGCGTGCAAATCATGGTGGTCGACGAGGCCGACCGGATGCTCGACATGGGCTTCATCCCGGACCTCGAGCGCATCTTCAAGCTGACGCCGGCGAAGAAGCAGACGTTGTTCTTCTCCGCGACCATGCCGCCGGAGATCACTCGCCTTACCAAGCAGTTCCTGAACGACCCGCAGCGCATCGAAGTGGCCCGGCCGGCGACCACTGCGGACACGATCAAGCAGCATCTGGTGCGCATCCCCACCGCCGATCCCAAGGCCAAGCGCACGGCGCTCCGCATGCTCATCGAGGGCGCCGAGGTGATCTCGGGGCTGGTGTTCTGCAACCGCAAGTCGGAAGTCGACATCGTCGCAAAGTCGCTGAAGAAGCACGGCTTCGATGCGGGTCCGATCCACGGCGACCTCGACCAGCAGACGCGCATGCGTACGCTGGAGAGCTTCCGCAAGGGTGAGCTGAAGCTGCTCGTCGCCTCCGACGTCGCCGCCCGCGGCCTGGATATTCCGGCCGTGAGCCACGTCTTCAACTACGACGTCCCTCACCACGCCGACGACTACGTCCACCGCATCGGCCGCACCGGCCGCGCAGGGCGTAGCGGCGAGGCCTTCATGATCGTCACGCCGGCCGACGCCCGGAACCTGGACAAGGTTCTCAAGCTGATCGGCAAGACGCCCGACGAAGTCACGCTCGAGCTCGACTGGGCGAACATCAAGGACGAGCCGCGGCGTGATCGCGGCGACCGCTCCGGCCGCGACCGTGACCGTTCGCGCGACCGAGATCGCGACCGCCGCGGCGGTCGCGGACGCTCGCCGGAAGCCGACGCCGAAGCCGCCCCGCGCGCGCCGCGCGAGGCCGCTGCGGAGAGCGATGCGCCGGCTCGCTCGCAGCCGACGCGCAGCCGTCGCGAGGAGCCGGTCCAGGCGGAAGTCCGGGCGCCCAAGCCTCGACCCGCCCGCGAACCACGCGAGCAGCGGGAATCCCGCGAACCTCGGCGTGGCGGCGACGATGGCGACCGCGACCGGGTCGTCGGTTTCGGAGCCGACGTGCCGGCGTTTCTGACCCGCGCCGTGGGACCGCGCCCAAGCGGGGATTAAGCCTTCGCCTTAACCTGCCGTTTGTCCAACTCCCCTAAACTATCGTCAGTTGAATACTACCGGTTGCACCCGGCTCTACTGATGGGAGATGGAATGTCCGGCCACCTCGAAGCCCTGCTCCGCGGCCCGAAGGCGTATGCCCTGGCCCGCAAGGCGCTCGAGGTCATGGAGCGGCACAACATCTGGCCGACCGCGCTCAACTTCGAGCTCTGGCTGCACTACGTCGCCGCCAAGGACACGCCGCTCGGCGAGGCGCTGTCGCAGCATCTCGACAGCGGCGAAGTCTTCACCGACACCAAGGCCGAGGCGATGGCCGCCCTGCACCTGCCGCGAATGCGCCTGAACGGCGAACTGCTGACCGCCGGCAACGCCCTGTCCAAGGAACTGGACACGGTCTCGCGCGCCATCGAGCACGCCCGCGAAAGTAGCGAGGCCTACGGCGAGCGGCTGGCCAGCGCGCACCAGGCGCTCGACGGCGCGAGCCCGCCGGGACTGAAGACGGTGGTCGAGAACCTCGCCACCGCCACTCACCGGATCAAGCAAGAAAACGCGACCCTCGAAAACCGGCTGGCGGACACCACCGCGGAGGTGACGCGGCTGCGCCAGCACCTCGAGGCCGTGCGGCTAGAAGCGATGACCGACGGGCTGACCCATCTGCCTAACCGCCGCGCCTTCGACGAGGCGCTGGAAAGCGCGCTCAAGGCGGCCGACGCCAGCGGTCAGGCGGTGACGCTCGCCGTCCTCGACATCGACCACTTCAAGAGCTTCAACGACACCTGGGGGCACCAGACCGGCGACCAGGTGCTGCGTTACGTCGCCAGCGTCATCGGCCAGTCGGGCGCTGCGCCGCGCACCGCCGCGCGCTTCGGCGGCGAGGAGTTCGCCCTGATCCTGCCCAGCGAGGACATGCGCGCCGCGTTGGCCACCCTGGAGCACGTCCGCCAGGCGGTCTGCTCGCGGGTGCTCAAGCGCCGCTCGACCAGTGAGGATCTGGGCACGGTGACGGTCTCCGTCGGCCTGGCCGAACGTGCGCCTGGCGAACCCGCCGCTGCGCTCATCGAACGCGCCGACGCCGCGCTCTACGCCTCCAAGCGCGGCGGCCGCAACCGCTCGACCGCAGCCCCGCCGATCGCCGCCGCAGCTTAAGGCTCGGTCGAGGACGGCGGGTCGCTCGCCGGGAAACTGTCCGCCAGTTCTTCGTCCAAGCGCGCCTCACGCTCCGCTCGCAGCTTCGCGTTCAGCGTCACGCTGGCGTCCATCCGGGCGATCTGATCCGGCGTCGCCTCGGTCTGATTCCGCGCCTTCCAGTCCGCCGCGGGCATGCCGTAGACGGCCTCGCGCGCCGCATCGCGGCCGAGTTTGCCGCCCGAAGCTTCATTCAGCCAGTCACCCAGGCAGTTGCGGCAGAAGCCCGCCGTTCCCATCAGGTCGACGTTTTGAACGTCGGTGCGCATCCGCAGGTGCTCGACGAGCCGGTGAAACGCCTGGGCGGCGAGATGATCGTCGATCTGGGTGGTCATGGCTCTTCACTCCGATGCGGCGCGCCGCATCGCATCTAGTTCAATTCCGCGGCGGTTCCAGCCCAGTCAGGCCCATTGCGCTGGCGACGAGCGCAGTTCGCCTGCGGGAACAGCCCAACGCATCGGCGCGCCCTCCACGACCGCCGGCGGGACGAGCCGGCGCGCAGGACCCCAGCCGGTCTGTTCGACCTCGGCGGCGAGGTCGTCATCGGCCTGCGGCGCTAGCGCATCTTCGACGCCAGCCGCCTGCGCCGTGAGGAAGGCGGCAGTCCTGGCCAGGGAGACGCGCCAGGACGACGCCCGGCCGGCTGTGATCCGCTCCGTCAGCCCCCGGACGGCGGCGGTCGCCATCAGGAAGCCGGTGGCGTAGTCCAGCGCCTGCACCGGCAGCGGGGTGGGCCTGTCGGCCTGCTTCCAGCGCATGCCGGCATCCGCCACCCCGGCGCTCATCTGCACCAGGCTGTCGAAACCGCGCCGCTCACGCCAGGGGCCCGTCCAGCCATAGGCGTTCAGCCGCACGTCCACGAGGCTAGGCGCCAACTCACGGCGGCGGGCGTCGCCCAAGCCGAGGCGCTCCAGCGCGTCGGCGCGATAGCCGTGGACGAACACGTCGGCATCGGCGAGCAGTTCCTCCAAACGCCGGCGGCCGGCGGCCGTCTTCAGGTCCAGGCCCGCGCAACGCTTGCCCAGCGTCACCTCGGGCAGGACGACGGGCTCGTCCCAATCGGGCGGATCGATGCGCAACACCTCGGCGCCATAGCCCGCAAGGAAGCGGGTCGCGACCGGCCCCGCCAGCACCCGGGTGAGATCGAGCACGCGAAGCCCCGCCAGCGGCCGTCCCGGCGCCCCCGCGACGGGCCGCGGCGTTCCGACGGCTCCGAGCTCGACATGCACCAGGGGCTCCTGCGCCACGGCGCGCCCCGCCGGATGCTCGGCCCATTCGACGAGCGAGCGCATCTCGGCCGCGCAGCCGCCCTGCGCCACGACCGCGGCCTCCAGCTCGGCCTTGTTCCAACCGGCCACTGCTGCGGCGACCGCTTCACGCTCCTCGGGCACGCCCAGCGCGCGTAGCGCTGCAGCGCGGTGGTGCGGCGCGTTGGTGTGCAGGCGGATCCAGCCGTCCTTGGTCGGATAATCCCCCGCGATCGGATCCCAGCCCCGCGCCGGGCTCCAGCCGACCGGCCGCACCGAAAAGCCGAACCACAGAGACGCCAGCCGCCGATCCGTCGCCACGGCGGGCGCCGGGGCGCCTTGCGCCGCCATCAGCTCCGAAACCGCCAGCGCCGCCGCCCCGATCGAGCCCGCCGCCAGGTCGGTGGCGGCGAAGCAGGAGGAGAGGGCGCCCTCGCCGGTGAAGCTGAGCCGCGCGAGCGCAGCGGGGTCACCGCCAACCGCGCCCCAGACCTGGGCGGCGATGGCGCGGGCCGTGTCGGCGGGCATGCGGAACCTCCTCCTTGAATTCAGAGCGCCGCGGGCGCGGCGATCCGCACGACCGCCTCGCCGGTCGCGAGGCGCCGCTCGGCCGCGTCCTGCGCCAACAACTCGAACGTGACCCGCGCCGCGCCGGTTTCTCGGCTCACGTCGACGACCTTGGCTCGCAGGGTCAGTATAGAATCGCGCAGATTGGGCTGCCAGTAGCGCGCGGCGATCTTCTCGATGCGCCCGCCCTCGCCCATCCAGTCGCGCAGCATATTGTGGAAATAGGACCAGACCAGGTTGCCCATGCCGATGGCGATGGGAAAGCCCGCTTCGCGCGCCGCCTCGTCGTCCATGTGAATCGGGATGAACTCGTCATTGACTGCGGCGTAGCGGTTCCAGTGCGGAAAGCCGGTCTGACGGACCATTGGGGGAAGTTCGTCGCCGGGCGAAAGATCGAACTGCATCATGCCTAGTACCGGATGCCCGTCTGGACCGTGACCTTGACCATCTCGCCGCGCTGGTTGGTCCAGCGGGTCTCGACGTCGGTGAACAGCAGCGGTCCCTTCGAACCCTGCTTCTGCGAATAGCTGGTGATCCGGGTTTCGGATGTGATCACGTCGCCCTCCTGCATGGCGACGCCGTATTCGCACGTCGATCCCCCGTTGACGGAGAACTTGACGGGCGGGACGGCGCCCGCCGCCTGCTCGATCTGCTTGGGCCCGCTGAAGCGCGGCGCACCCTTCGGCGCGGCGACCGTCCAGGCGAAGGGGTTGAACTCCTCCGGCGCAACCAGCGGGGATTCCCCCGCCGCGGCGCCGGCCCGCACGTAGCGCTCCGGCGGCGCGTCAGGATAGTAGATCGCGAGCGCCCAGCGACGGATGTCCGAAGCGGAGACCGGATAGGAGGTCAGTCGCTGCCGCACCTCTCCGACCAGCGCCAGCATCGCCTGCGTGATCAACGCCTGACCTGCATCTGCGCCCATGCATCCTCCGCCTTGTTCTCTCGCCAGCATGGAGGCTCGGCCGGTCCCGCTCAAGCCAGCTGCGACAGGCCGAACAGCTCACGCACCATGGCTGGCGTCGCCGGAACACGGCCGGCGTCCCGCACCTGCGCCACGGCCCATGATACCCGCTCAGCGTTGGTCGCCGCAGGATAGGCGTCGGCGGAGTCGCCCAGGCCGACTCGAATCCCCAGGCCACGCGCCAGGGCGTGACGTTGCAGCATTTCGACCGCCTCGCCGTCGGAGACGAAGTTGGGTGCGACGATCCCGTGATACGGGAAGTCCTCCGGGATCAGCGACAGCAGGGCGTCCAGCGCCGAGGGCGTCGGTGGGAAGCCCATGATCAGCTCCTGGCTCATCACGAAGCGCAGTAGCATCGGCAGGCTGGGGACGAGACCGGCCCGCTCCGCCTGGATGACATAGCGAAGGTCGGAGATGTCGAGCATGCCGAGGTGCGGCCAGCAGCCTGCTTCGTGGATCCGCGTCCAATCCGGCGGAAACACCGGCCCGTCGCCGAAAGGCGATGGCAGGAAACGGCCGGTTCGCGCCTCCACCCGAACCACGCCGACGTGCTGCGAAGGGATGATGTCAATCAGCTCCAACGGTGCGGACGTGGGCTTCTCGAGCAGCCGCCAGATATGCGACAGCCGCGTCTCTGGCGGCAGGCTTGGCGCGTAGGTCGGGTAGAGAATGGCCTCGCAGCCCCCCGCCCTTGCCTTCTCCATGATCTCCCGGCACATGTCGGCGTCCAGCAGCTCCTGGCCGCCCTCTGCATTGCGCGCGTGAAAGTGGACGATCGAGGCGCCGGCCCTCGACGCGGCGACCGCGTCAGCGGCGATCTCGTCGACCAGGTAGGGCACGTGCGGGTTGACCGCCTTGTCCGCGCCCTCGTTGAGCGCGACCTCGATGATCGCCGGCTTGTCCATGGTTCCCCCCGGTTCGTCGAGTGGCGACCATGGGGGTTCGGATCGCGGCGCTCAAGACGCGACGTATGCTCGACGCCCTGCGCCGACGCCTGAATAATGGCCGCGAACGGGAGACATCGATGACCATCAGCGGCCTGGGCCACGTGAAGATCAGCTGCTCGGACGTAGAGCGCACGGCCGCCTTCTATGCCCGGTTCGGGTACGAGGCGGCCACGCCGGTCACATCTCTCGACGAGCAGTGGGTCAGCGATCTCTACGGCGCCGGCGCTGCCCGCCCACGGGCGATCATCATGGTCCGCGCCGGAGATCGCGCCGCCCCCCAGCTGGAGCTGATCGAGTGGCGGCCTGCCGGCGCGGTCGTCGCGGGACCAACATCGCCGGGCGCGGGCGGGATCGGGCTCAACAGCGACGACATCTTCGCCGACACCAAGGCGCTGCGCGCCCAGGGCTGTATCCCCCTGACCGAACCGCTTTCGCGGCCCGCCCCGAAGGGAACGATGTGGCTGGTCAACTTCCCCGACCCCGACGGCCACCACGTGCAACTGCTGCAGTACGTTCGGGCCGCCGCTCCGGCCGCCGGCTGAGCGCGGTCAGCTCCGCACCCGCTCCAGCGCGACCACCGGGATCTCCCGGTCGGTAGCCTTCTGATAGTCGGCGTATTGCGGCCAAGCCTCGACGGCCCGCGGCCAGATCCGTGCGCGATCGGCGCCGCCCACCGTGCGCGCCACGGCGTCGAACACCTCGCCCTTGATCTGCACCCGCACCCGGGGCTCGGCGACCAGGTTCTTGTACCAGGCGGGATGGTCGGGCGCGCCGCCCTTGGAGGCGATTATGACCGGGTGATCGCCATCCTCGACGAAGATCAGCGGCGTGATCCTTTCCTGACCCGACGAGCGCCCTTTAGTGGTGAGCAGCAGGATAGGCGCTCCATTCCACAGATAGCCTCGCTCGCCGTTGGTCTCTTGATAGACGCGGACGTGACCCGGCCCGAACAGGGTCAGGTCTGTCTCTTCCATCGTCCGGGCCGGTCGCAGATCGGTCATCGCCAATGCACCCTTGCTATAAAGCCGACGCCGCGGGATCGGCATGGCCATCGACTGTTCCAACCTCTGTGCGACAGGCACAAGTTCCCGCCGCCGCTTCAGGCCGCCTGCGGGAGCGGTCGCAGCCGAGCCCAGACGATGTTCAAGGCCAGTCCCGCCACGACCAGCCCCGCCGCCGCCAGCTTCCAGCCCGGCAACGGCTCGCCGAGCACCAGCGCTGACGCCCCCAGGCCGAACACCGGCACCAGCATCGCCATCGGCGTCACGTCGGCCGCCGGGTGGCGGGCCAGCAGCCAGCTCCAGATCCCGTAGCCGAACAGGCTGTTGGCCAGAGCCTGCCAGAGCGCCGCCGCCCAGCCCGCAAGATCGGCATGGCTCACCGAGCGAACGATCGAGGGCCACCCCTCGAGCGCGATCGTCAGCGCGAACAGCGGCGGCATGGCGAACAGGCTGGACCAGGCGACATAGGCCAGCGCGTTCACCTTGCCGGCCTTCTTCACCACCAGGTTCGACGCGGCCCAGGCGGTCGCCGCGACGATGGTTAGCACGAGGCCGCGCGGCGTGGCCGACTGCTGGGCGTTGACAGCGATGAATACGAGCCCCGCGGCGGCCACGGCCATGGCCGCGATCTGGAAGCCCCTCACCCGCTCGCCGAGCAGGCCCGCCGCCAGCGCGACGGTGAAGAATACCTGCATCTGGATGACGAGAGAGGCCAGGCCCGACGAAATGTCGTGCTGCATGGCGATGTAGAGCAGGCCGAATTGACCCACGCCCACCAGCACGCCGTAGGCCGCCAGCTCGCGCCAGGGCACGGCTGGCCGGCGCAGGAAGAACACGCACGGCAGCGCCGCGAGCGAGAAGCGCAGCGTGGCCAGCATCAGCGGCCCGAACTCCTGCAGGCCCCAGTGGATGACCACGAAGTTCGTGCCCCACACCGCGACCACCGCCAGCGCGAGCAGAAAATGACTGAGCGGCAGGCGCTGTGTCACGCCGGTCTCCTGCGGTTGCGCCCGCGCTTCAAGCTGGGAGTCAGCAACAAATACGCGCCGTCGGCTTCGCCATAAAGCCCGCAAGACCCTTCCCGGATCGGGTAGAATCAGCCCGATCCGGACAAAAAGGGTCGATTCACAAGTTTAGAGCACGTCGGGCGGCGAAACCGGCCTCCACTTTAGCCTGACGTGCTCCCGGGTCGGCTACTTTCGGAAGCGGTCGAGCGTCCCGCCCTTCATCACGCTGCCCGGCAAGCTGCGGCCGAAGATCTGCTCGGCGAGCTGCGCCGTCTCGATCAGCCGGTCCAGGTCGATGCCGGTCTCGATGCCCGCCTCATGGGCGAGGAACACGAGGTCCTCGGTGCACACGTTACCCGCCGCGCCCTTGTGTCCGGCGAACGGGCAGCCGCCGAGGCCGGCCAGCGAGGCGTCGAAACGGCTGACGCCCATCTCCATGGCGGCGAAGGCGTTGGCGATCCCCATGCCGCGCGTGTCGTGCAGGTGCAGCGAGATCTCGACCTCGGGCCAGCGGCTGCGCACCGCGTCGATCATCCGCTTGGCCGAGAACGGGGTGGCCCAAGCCATGGTGTCGGCCAACACGATCGAGCTGATGTCGCAATCGGTCTCCGCCGCGAGGTCCATTCCCTGGGCGATGATCTCGATCACCCGCGGCACGGGGATCTCGCCTTCGAAATTGCAACCAAAGGCCGCCATGACGCCGACGCGGTCGACGGCGAGGCCGCGCGCCTTGTAGGCGGCGATCCGCTCTCGCTGCTCGGCGAAGTTCTGCGCCAGCGTACGGTTCTGATTGCGCAGCAGGAAGGCCTCCGAGGCCGGCGCCGAAATCGCGCCGTCGAACGCCAGCTTGTCGCGATGACGCCAGGCGCGGTCGAAGCCCTTGTCGTTCAGCCAGACCGCCGAATAGCTCACCCCCGGCGGGGCCGCCGGCAAGCGCTCCAGCACCTCGTCAGCGTCGGCCCACCCCGGAACCCGCTGGGCGTTGACCATCGACGCGACCTGAATCTTCGAGATGCCGGTTTCCGAAAGCGCGGCGATCAACTCCAGCTTTTGGGCCGTAGGGATCGGCGGGTCCTGGATCTGGCAGCCCTCGCGGACGCCTTCCTCGACGATCGAGATTTTCTTTGGCAGGTCGGGCATTGGCGTTGAGCCTCTCGAAACGGCGGTCGACGGATAGAACAGGGTCGACAACGGCGCCAGCGGCCGGCTACGCCGCCTCGCGCTGGGGGACCTCGTCGCAGAAATACCGCCGCGGATTGTCGCGCAGCAGGCCGTCGATCACCGCCTGCGACACGCCGCGCTCCCGCAGCATCGGCTGAACCACGCGGGTGAAGTGCAGCGGGCTGTGCGCCGTGAGCAGCGCCTCCAGCTTGGGCGAGTACATTTTGCCGCGCATGCAGAACACGCAGTCGTGGGAGACGGCGATCTGTTGCGCGAAGCCGGCCTCGACGAGCGCGGCCAGGCAGTCGACGCGGGTTTCATCCGGCTGGATGGGGGTCACGCCGAAACGGTCGAAGCCGATGTAGCCGCCGCCCTCGACGATCCGGCGGTGATAGGCCCGGTCGTCCGAGCCGCAACTGTGGCCGACGATCACCCGGTGAGCCGGAACCCCGTGGGCCGTCAGCTTGCCAAGCATGAGGTCGCCGTGGATCGCCTCCGTGTGGGTGATGATCGGCGCACCGGTGGCGTTCGAGGCCAGCGCGGCGGCGGCGATCAGCTTGTTCTCATAGACCGAGTCCGGATGCGCCCCGACCGCGAGCTTGATCGCCGCGGGCTTCAGCTTCACGGGGCCGATCCCCTCGGTGAGCTCGCTGACGTACATGTCTGCGAGCCGCTCGACGGCCGACTTCGACTGCAGCTTCAAGCGCCAGTACGCGCCGGAATATTCCTCATGGTAGAGCCCCGTGGCGAACAGGATGTTGAATCCGGTTCGGGCGGCGACTTCGGCGTAAAGCTCGACGTCCCGGCCCAGGTCGCTCGGGCAAGGATCGAGCAGGCTTCTGAAGCCCGCGTCCTTCAATTCCTCGATCCGCTCGACGCAGACGGCGATCAGGTCGGCGCGATCCAGCGGAGGCGCCGAGGTGTCGCCCTCCCAGCCGGAAAAGCCGCTGACGAGGTGCTCGTGCAGCAGCGTCGGGCCGAGATCGTCGGCTGCAATCGTTCCGCCGGCGCTGTTCAGCTTCACCACGCGCTCCTCCCGTCTTGTTGGTTGGACGTAAGCTTTCCACAGCGAGCGCAGGCGCGCCAGTTCGTGTAGTCTGCAAAGACGGCGATCCGGAGGGGGTGGTGCGGAAGTCCGTTGCGACGCTGGCGCTGGGGGCGTTTCTGCTGGCCTGCGCGCCAAAGCCGCCGGTGGAGATCGACGCTGCGAGCGTCGAACCCAAGCTCTACTGGTCGAGGTCCTTGCAGGACCAGCGTGTGGCTCTGACCGGCTACATCAACTTCGACAATGGCCCTGCCGGCCAGGCGATCGCCGGTGGGCCGGAACTCCGCAGCGGGGCCAACGGCGCGGGGCTGAAGCTGATCAGCTTCGACGCGAAGTTCGGCTCGCGCCCGAACCAGATCGGCTCGGCGACGATGAAGACCGACAAGATGTTCAAGAACGCCCCGTCCGGCGTCCCCGAGGTCGTCACCTTCGACCGCAACGCGCTGACCTATTACGACGCGAAGGGCGCGCCGCACCCGGTCGGCCAACCCGCTCGTGTGATCGGGCGGGTGAAATACGCCGTCAGCATCGAAAACGACCCGCGCTCCCCGACCGGCCAGCGCTTCCGGCCGATCCTGACTCAGGTGGAGCTGGCGCCGGGCTACTAGTCGAGCTTCGCCGGCTCGATGGTGACGCTCTCGCCGCAGCCGCAGGCGTCGGTCTCGTTGGGGTTCCTGAACACGAACTTGGCCGAGAGCTTGGAGACTTCGTAATCGATCTCGGTGCCGATCAGGAACAGCACGGCCTTGGGCTCGACCAGGATGGTGACGCCCTTGTCCTCGACCACCTCGTCGAGCGGGTCCGCGGCTTCGGCGTAGTCGAGCACGTACTCCTGCCCTGCGCAGCCGCCGTTCTTCACTCCGACGCGCAGGCCTGCGTAGGGCTTTTCGGCCCTGGCCATGATCTCGCGCACGCGCTCGGCGGCGCGATCGGTCAGGGTGACGATCTTCGGTCGAGGGCGGCGGGCGCGGGGCGGAGGGGTGACGGAAAGCTCGGGCATGGCGGCCTAGAACATGTTCAGTTGCAGCTTGGCCTCGTCGGACATGCGCGACGGGTCCCACGGCGGGTCGAACACCAGCTCGACGGTGACCTTGCCGATGTCGGGGATCTGCTTGACCGCGTCCTCGACCCAGCCCGGCATCTCGCCGGCCACGGGACAGCCCGGCGCCGTCAGCGTCATTTCGACCAGCACGTCGCGGTTGTCGGACACGTCGACCTTGTAGACCAGGCCCAGCTCGAAAATGTCGACCGGGATCTCCGGGTCGTAGACCGTCTTCAACTGCTCGATCAGCCGATCGGTCAGTTGGTCGAGTTCGACCTGGGAGAGCGGCTCGGCCGGCGTCTCGTCGTCGATGGAGGCGGTGTCGTCCATGATCCCTTACGCGAAGAAAGCCTGAGTCTTGGTCAGCGCCTCGACGAAGGCGTCGGCCTCGGCCTCGGTATTATATAGGGCGAAAGAGGCGCGGGCGCTCGACGTGACGCCGAAACGACGCATCAGCGGCTCGGCGCAGTGGGTCCCGGCGCGCACCGCCACCCCGTAGCGGTCGAGGATCTGCGCCACGTCGTGGGCGTGCGCACCCTCCATGGTGAAGGCGAGGATCGCGCCCTTGTCCGGCGCCTCGCCGATCACCTTCAGCCAGTTCGCGCCGGCCAGCCCCTCGCGCACCCGCTCGTACAGGCGGTGTTCGTGGCGCGCGACGGCGATGCGGTCGAGCTTGGAAAGCCAGTCGATGGCGGCGCCCAGGCCGATCACCTCGAGGATCGGCGGCGTGCCGGCCTCGAACCGGTGCGGTGGGTCGGCGTAGGTGATCGCCTCCTCGGTGACCACGCCGATCATCTCGCCGCCGCCTTGGTAGGGGGGCAGCGCAGCGAGCCGTTCGGCCCTGCCGTAGAGAACGCCGATCCCCGTCGGGCCGTAGAGCTTGTGACCGGAGAAGACGTAGAAATCGCAATCGAGCGCCTTAACGTCGACCGGCTTGTGCACCACGCCCTGGCAGCCGTCGACCAGCACCAGCGCGCCGGCCTCGTGCGCCATGCGGGCGATGTCCTCGACCGGATTGATGGTGCCGAGCACGTTCGACATGTGGCTCACCGCCACCATGCGGGTGCGCGGACGTAGCAGGCGTTGGAAGGCCTCCAGGTCGAGCGCGCCCTCGTCGGTGACCGGCGCGAACTTCAGCACCACGCCCTTCCGCTCGCGCAGGAAGTGCCAGGGGACGATGTTGGCGTGGTGCTCCATCTGGGTGAGCACGATCTCGTCGCCCGCGCGCAGCGACGCGCCCAGGCCCGCCGCGACCAGGTTGATCGCCTCGGTGCCGCCCTTGGTGTAAACGATCTCCGAGGGCTCGGAGCCGAGGAACGCCGCCACCTTGCCGCGCACCGCCTCGTAAGCGTCGGTGGTCTCGTTGGCCAGCGTGTGCAAGCCGCGATGGACGTTGGCGTAGGAGTGCTCCATCGCCTGCGTCATCGCCTCGATCACCGCTTTGGGCTTCTGCGCCGAGGCGGCGCTGTCCAGATAAATCAGCGGCTTGCCGTGCACCTCGCGGGCGAGGATCGGAAAGTCGGCGCGAATGGCGTCCGGATCGAAGCTCATGCCGCGCCCTTCAGACGTTCTGCGGCCCAGGCGCGGGCGGCCTCGCGCGCGCCCTCATGGCCGATGCGGTCGATGACCTCGCCGATGAAGGCCTCAGTCAGCATGGCGCGGGCTTCGATCTCCGGGATGCCGCGCTGGCGCATGTAGAACAGCGCGTCCTCGTCCAGCGCCCCCACGGTGTTGCCGTGCGCGCAGGCGACGTCGTCGGCGTAGATCTCCAGCTCCGGCTTGGCGTCGACCTCGGCGCGTTCCGAGAGGATCAGCGCATGGTGGCCCATCCGCGCCTCGGTCTTGTCGGCGCCTTGCGCCACCACGATGCGGCCCTGGAAAACGCCGCGCGCCTGATCGCGCACCACACCCTTGGTCAATTGGTCGGTCTTGCCGTCGAGGCCGGCGTGGATCACCGCGCTGGTAAGGTCCGCGTGCCGCTTGCCCGCCAGCAGATAGGCGCCGTCGAGACGGAGCTCCGCATGGCCGCCGGGATGGGTGACGCGGGTCTCCAGCCGCTGGCGGCGCGCACCGCAGGTCAGCGTAGTCTGCGCGAAGGCGGCATGGGGCGCGAGCGCCACTTCGGCCTGGGCGACGGCCACGGCCTCGGCGTCCTCTTCGGCAAGGATGACCCGCTCCAGCCGCGCGCCTTCGCCGAGCGTGATGGAGAGTTGGGTGTCGGCCAGGTACTCGCCGCTCCCACGATAGGTCTCCAGCAGCGTCGCAGCGACGCCGGCGGCGACCTCGATGCGCAACGCCGTAGCGTGCGAGCCCGCGCCTTGCGAAACCACGTCCAGCGCCACGACCTGGTCGGCATCGATGACCAGCGCCGCATCGCCCCGACCGTTGGCGATCAGCAGGCTGCGAGCGGCGAGGCCAGCGAAGACCCCCTCGCCCGCGGCGTCCGCTGCTAGCGGGGCGGACGGCTCCGGCACGGTGCGGATCAGACCGCGCAGGTCCGTCCAATGCCAGTCCTCATCCCGCTTGCCGGGCAGCGCCGCAGCATCACGCGCGGCTATGGCGGCTGCGACGCTCAAGCGGCCCTCGCGTAGCGGTCGTAGCCTTCGCGCTCGAGCTCCAACGCGAGCTCCGGGCCGCCCGAAGCGACGATGCGGCCGGCCGAGAGCACGTGGACGCGGTCGGGTTTGATGTAGTCAAGAAGCCGCTGGTAGTGGGTGATCACCAGCATCGAGCGTTCGGGGCTGCGCAGCGCGTTCACGCCTTCCGAGACGATCCGCAGGGCATCGATGTCGAGGCCGGAATCGGTCTCGTCGAGGATCAGGAAGCGGGGCTCCAGCATGGCCATCTGGAGGATTTCCATCCGCTTCTTTTCACCGCCGGAGAAGCCGACGTTGAGCGACCGCTTGAGCATCTCGAAGTCGATCTTCAGTGAAGCCGCCTTCTCGCGCGCGAGCTTCAGAAAGGCCGGCGCGGCGATTTCCGCTTCTCCCCTCGCCTTACGCTGCGCATTGAGCGCGGCGCGGATGAAGGTGAGCGCCGGAACTCCCGGAATTTCCAGCGGATATTGGAACGACAGGAAGACGCCGCGAGCCGCCCTTTTGTTGGCTTCCAGCGCCAGCAGGTCCTGGCCATCGAGGCTGACGGAGCCGTCGGTCACCTCGTAGCCGTCGCGCCCGGTCAGCACATAGGACAGCGTCGACTTGCCCGCACCGTTCGGCCCCATGATGGCGTGCACTTCGCCCGCCGGGACTTCCAGGCTCAGGCCCTTGAGGATCTCGGCGTCCTCGACGCGGGCGTGCAGGTTCTCGATCTTCAGCATGGTTCTTTAAGTTCAGTCCCGCTCGCGCGCGTATTGGATGAGAAGGTCGGCGACCGCCTCTTCGATGTCGGGGATGGTCTTGACCGCAACGTCGACGACCTTCGGGTCGTCGTAGGCCTTGATCTCGTAGGTCATGTGGTAGTCGCCGGCCTGGTCGACCGCGATCCGGATGAAGATTGGGCCGGGATCGATCTGCAGCTCGTCGCCGTTCAGCTCGACCTCCGCGAGGATGGAATCCATCAGCTCACGGTCGCCGCGGATATCCTGGAACAGCGTCTTCAGCTTCGCGTAAGCCTCCTGGTAGGGCCGCTCGGCCGCCGCCTCCGCTTCCTTCTTGCGCTCCAGCTTCGAGAAATAGGCGTCCCTCAGCCCCATTAGCCCACGCTCCCCTCAAGTGAAATGGCCACCAGTTTCTGCGCTTCGACGGCGAACTCCATCGGCAGCTCCTGCAGCACGTCCTTGACGAAGCCGTTGACCAGCAGCTGGACCGCCTCTTCCTGACCGATCCCCCGCTGCATGACGTAAAATAGCTGGTCCTCGGAAAGGCGCGTCGTGGTCGCCTCGTGCTCGAACACCGACTGGCCATTGCGCGCCTCGACGTAAGGGACCGTGTGGGCGGCGCAGTGCTTGCCGATCAGGAGGCTGTCGCACTGGGTGAAGTTGCGCGCGCCCTTGGCCTTCGGGTGCGCCGAGACCAGGCCGCGATAGGTGTTCGACGAACGTCCGGCGCTGATCCCCTTGGAGATGATCCGCGAGCGGGTGTTGGCGCCCAGGTGGATCATCTTGGTGCCGGTGTCCGCCTGCTGGCGGCCGTTGGTGATGGCGATGGAGTAGAACTCGCCCGAGCTCCCCTCTCCGCGCAGCACGCAGGACGGATACTTCCAGGTGATCGCCGAGCCGGTCTCGACCTGGGTCCAGCTGACCTTGGAGCGCGCGCCGCGGCAGTCGGCGCGCTTGGTGACGAAGTTGTAGATGCCGCCCTTGCCGGTCTCCGGATCGCCCGGGTACCAGTTCTGCACGGTGGAGTACTTGATCTCGGCGTCGGCCAGCGCGACCAGCTCGACCACCGCGGCGTGGAGCTGGTTTTCGTCGCGCATCGGCGCGGTGCAACCCTCCAAGTAGGACACGTACGCGCCGGCGTCGGCGATGATCAGGGTGCGCTCGAACTGGCCCGAGTTCTCCGCATTGATGCGGAAATAGGTCGAAAGCTCCATCGGGCAGCGCACGCCCGGCGGCACATACACGAAGCTGCCGTCGGAGAAGACCGCTGAGTTCAGGCAGGCGTAGTAGTTGTCGCTGACCGGCACCACCGAGCCCAGGTACGTCTTCACCAGCTCCGGGTGCTCGCGGATCGCCTCGCTCATCGAGCAGAAGATCACGCCGGCTTCGGCCAGCTCCTTCTTGAAGGTGGTGACCACGCTGACACTGTCGAACACCGCGTCGACCGCGTAGCGCGGCGCGCCTTCGACGCCCGCCAGCACCTCCTGCTCGCGCAGCGGAATGCCCAGCTTCTTGTAGGTCTCCAGCAGTTCCGGATCGACCTCGTCGAGGCTCTTGGGCCCCTCCTTCTGCTTTGGCGCAGCGTAGTAGTAGCTGTCCTGATAGTCGATGCGCGGGAAGTGGACCTTGGCCCAGGTCGGCTCGTCCAGCGCCTCCCAGCGGCGGAAGGCTTCCAGACGCCATTGCAGCATCCACTCGGGCTCGTCCTTCTTGGCCGAGATGAAGCGGACGATGTCCTCGTTCAAGCCCTTGGGCGCGAACTCCTGGTCGATCTCGGTGACGAAGCCGTGCTTGTACTTCTCGAGATTTTCGACGTGCTCGACGGTCTGCTGAACGGCGGCCATCTCACTCAACTCCAACGGCTGCGGGCGCGCGGCGGCGGGCCGAGCGCCGCTCATGCGCGGCCAACCAGGCTTCGGCAAGCCTGTTCCAGTCTTCCTCGGTCGTCGCCCAGCCGCCCGAGACGCGGATGGCGCAGTCGGCCAGCGCGGCCTGCCCCATGGCGGTCAGCACGTGGCTGGCCTTCACCTTGCCCGACGAACAGGCCGAGCCGGCGCTGACCATCACGCCCGCAAGGTCCAGGCTCATCACCTGCAGCTCGGAGGAGGCGCCGGGGTCGGCGACGCACAGCGTGTTGGGCAGCCGGGGTGCGGCCTCGCCCAGCACCACGCCGCCCTCGGCCTTCAGGCGCTCGGCCGTCGCATCGCGCCAGACGGCTTGCGCGCCCGCGGCGTCCAACGTCTCGAGCGCCGCCTTCGCCGCAGCACCGAAGCCATTGATTCCAGGCACGTTCTCTGTACCAGCCCGGCGGCCGCGCTCCTGCCCGCCGCCGTGCAGTCGACGCGCGAGCGTCGCCCGCGGCCCGAAGGTCAGCGCGCCCACCCCTTGCGGCCCACCCAGCTTGTGCGCCGAGACCGACAGCGTATCCGCGCCGATGCCGCGGCTGTCGACAGGGATCTTGCCGGCCGCCTGAATGGCGTCGACGTGCAGCCAGCCGTCGGCGATACGCACCAGGGCCGCGGCCTCGGCCACCGGCTGAATCACGCCGGTCTCGTTGTTGGCCAACATCAGGGCGACGAAGGGGCGGCCGTCGTTCGCATCCCATGCGGCGAGCCGGGCCTGCAGCCAAGCAAGGTCAGCGACGCCATCAGGGGTGACCGGGATCAGCTCCACCGCCGCGCCGGAGGCCTTGGCGCTCTCGGCCACGCTGTCGTGCTCGATGGCCGAGATCAGCAAGCGGCGCGAACCCGCAGAGACGGCGCTCTCGATCGCCAGCGCATTGGCCTCGGTGCCCCCGGAGGTGAAGATCACCGTCGAGGCCGGCGCGGCGATCAGCTTCGCCACCTCCTCGCGCGCATGCTCGACGCGAGCGCGCGCGGCGCGGCCGGCCGCGTGCACCGACGAGGGATTGCCGCCCGCCTGCAGCGCAGCCGCCACCGCCGCCGCAGCTTCCGGGCGCACCCACGCGGTCGCGTTGTAGTCGAGATAGACGGCGGACAGCGTCATGCCGCCTGCCTGTCTCGCGAGAGGCGGCCGGTGATCACGTCGGCAAGGCTGACCGAGGCCAGGTAATCCTCGATACGCGCGCCGAGATCCTCCCAAAGATCGTGGGTCAGGCAGCGCTCGCCCTTGTTCATGCAGCCCTTGCCGTGGGCGCAGCGCGTCGCGCGCAGCGGCTCGTCGACGGCGTGGACGATGTCGGAGATGCGGGTGTCCTCGGCGCTCTTGGCCAGGCGGTAACCGCCGCCCGGGCCGCGCGCGCTGATCACCAGGCCCTGGCGTCGAAGGCGCGCAAACAACTGCTCGAGGTAGGAGAGCGAGATCTCCTGGCGATGGGCGATTTCGGCGAGCGCGGTGGCGCGGTCAGCGCGCGCCTCGGAGCGGGCGAGGTCCGCCATCGCCATCACCGCATAACGTCCTTTGGTGGACAGCCGCATGGCCTTGCACCCAATGCAGTTTTCCCGCGCATTGTGGGCGGGCTGTGCTAAAAGCCGCCGCCTTGCGGGAGCGACGGAACCGGCGGTGGCCGGACGGCTGCGACTTAGGAAGACCGAGCGCGGTAGTCAAGTATTCCAGGCAAAGAGGGATCGTATGCCAGAGGTTGTTCTGACCGGCGCGGCTGGGCGGATCGAGGGGCGCTATTCGCAGGGCAAGACCGAGACGGCGCCGGTGGCGCTGATCCTGCACCCGCACCCCAAGGCCGGCGGGCAAATGAACAACCCCGTGACGGTGCAGCTCTTCCACCTGTTCATGAAGCGCGGCTTTTCCGTGCTGCGCTTCAATTTCCGCGGCGTCGGCCGCAGCCAGGGCGAGTTCGACAGCGGCATCGGCGAGCTGGCGGACGCCGCCACGGCGCTGGACTGGCTGCAGTCCACCAATCCACAAGCCTCGCAATGCTGGGTCGCCGGCTATTCGTTCGGCGCCTGGGTCGGCATGCAGCTGCTGATGCGCCGCCCGGAGACCGACGGCTTCATCTCGGTCTCGCCCCCGACCAACGCCTACGACTTCTCCTTCCTGGCGCCCTGCCCGGCGTCCGGCCTGATCCTGCACGGCAGCACCGACACCGTGGTGCCGCCGTCGGACGTCGAGAAAGTCGTCTCCAAGCTGCGCACGCAGAAGGGCATCACCATCGACTACGACGTGGTCGACGGCGCCAGCCACTTCTGGGTCGAGAACCTGCCCGACCTCGAGCAGCGCGTCGGGACCTACCTCGACAAGCGTCTGGCCGCCAACCCGGCCTGAGGCCGGAGGTGACTGCGCCGCTGGACGCCATCCGTGCGCGCAGGCGGCTCACCAACAAGCTGATCTCCGCCCATGAGGCGGCGCGGCTGAAGCCCTTCTTCGCCCCGGACGTCCGGCTGATCGCCGGCGACGGGGCGTTGATCCTGGGCGCGGACGCCGTGGTCAGCGCCTTCGCCGGTCAATTCGCCGACCCCGACTTCGTCACCTATGTGCGCACGCCCGACAGCGTCGAGGTGGACGCCGCGGGCGAACGCGCCGCAGAGCACGGCCGCTGGGTCGCGGACTGGAAAGGCTCGGAGATGAGCGGGAGCTACCTCGCCGTCTGGCGCAAAAGCCTCGGCCAGTGGGTGATCGAGAGCGAACTCTACGTCACGCTGAGCTAGATGGCCCTCCCCCCACCTCTCCCTATCGCTTCGCGGGGGAAAGCACTTAAAGCGCCGCTTCCACGCGCTTCGTCATCACCGGCTTGCCGCCGCGCCAGACCTTCAGCTCGGCGGCGTAGCGGCCCTTGGGCCAGCCGGCGGGCGGGCGCTTCTTGCCGGCCATGGCGAAGTACTGGGCCTTGTCACGGTCTAGCGGCGGCTGACGACTGCTCACCAGCACCGTCCCGTCGGGGCTGTGGATGGTAATCTCCAGCTCGTCGCCCTTGTTCGGCTCGATCACCCGCATGTAGGCGACCAGCGCCGTCGAGCTCGCATCGGGTCCAGCGATCCCGCCGGCCTCGATCGCGGCGTCGGTGACCGGCGCGCCCGCGAAGCCCGAGTTCAGGATCACGCCCGCCTTGTAGGCCATCGCGCGGGCCGCCGCCGGCGTCCACATCGACCCTTGCGCCGCACAGGCGCCGGCCGGAGCCTTCGGCGCGAACGGGTCGATCACCTGGCCCGCATGGCGCACCGTGATGTGGAGATGCGGGAACTCGGTCTGACCCGAGAGCCCCACCTTGCCGATCGGCGTCCCGGCGGTAACGACATCGCCCGGCTTCACCCGGATGCTGCCCATGGCCATGTGGCAGTACTGGGTCTCCCAGCCGTCGCCGTGATCGATCACCACGCCGTTGCCACACTCCTTGTTGGCCACCGCCTCGACGCCCGTCGTCCGAACGGAGACGTCCGGCTCTCCGTCGCGCAGGCGCGCGACCCGGCCCGGCGCGGCGGCCAGCACGTCGACACCGCGCTTCTGGCCCGCCATGTCCAACAGGCGGATGTCGATCCCGCTGTGCTTGTCGTAGGTGCGGTGGCTGCAGCGATAGTCGACCGCCGCCGGCCCCGGATCACGGTCGACGTAATGCTGCACCTCACAGGTCTGGCCGATAACGCAGGCCAGCGGAAAGGCGAGCTTCGGCCCCTCCCCGGCTGCCCGAGTCAGCCCCGGAACGCTAACGGCGAGAGCGATGATCGCGAGCAGCGGAATGGGGCGCATGGACTCTCCTGAGACGGTCGATCGCAGCATGCGCGGCGGCGTGGCGAACCTGTGACGCAGGGATGACCAGGGTCGTCGCTGTCCTGTCTGCGCCCTTCTTGGCCACTCACGATGGACCATCCTGAGTGCGAAGGCCCCGCGGAACACAACGCTCAAGCCTCGCGTTCGGACGCCCAATGGAACATTTCGACGAGCTTCGCCGTCTGATTCTCTTCGACGTGGGCCGGACGCCAGTCACCTTGGGCGGCATAATCGCCGGCCTCACCGTCATGTTGCTGCTGTTCGCCGCCGCCAGGATCGCCGGCCTGGCGCTACGGCGTATGCGCACCCGCTCGCGGCAGGGGCGCGAGGCCCTCTACATCGTCGAGCGGCTGACCACCTACGGCCTGACGATCTTCGGGGTCTTCGCCGGCCTGTCCACCGTCGGGCTCAATCTGTCGTCGCTGGCAGTGTTCGCCGGCGCGGTGGGCGTCGGCGTCGGTCTGGGCCTACAGGGTATCGTCAAGGAATTCGTCTCCGGCCTGGTGCTGATCTTCGACCGGGTGCTCAACGTCGGCGACTTCGTAGAGCTGGAAGACAGCAAGCGCGGCGAGATTCTGGAAATCGGCCCCCGCGCCGTCCGGATCCGCACGGGCGACGACATCGATTTGGTGGTGCCGAACTCGAAGTTCACCGACGGCCCGGTGATCAACTGGACGCTGCACGACCGCACCAGCCGCGTGCACATCCCGTTCAGCGTTCCCGGAGGGGCCGACCGCCGCCAGGTGCGCGAGGTGGTGCTGGCGGCGGCCCGCGCCATCCCCTTCACCGCGCCCGATAGCGACAGCCAGAAGACCCAGGTCTGGATGACCAGCTACGGCGGTGGGCGGCTGGAATTCGAGCTCGTGGTGTGGCCGACGCTTGAGGCCCTGAAGCGAACCGGCGCCATGCGAGCGGCCTACCTCTGGGCGATCGCCGATGCGCTCGACACCGCCGGCGTCAAGGACCCGCCAGCCCACATCAATGTGCGTCTGGAGCGCGACGACGGCGAAGCCGAACGGCTTCCCAGCGCCGAGCCGAGCCGATCGTTCGCGCCGGCGGGCCGCGACAACGACGCGGCTCAGGAGCTGTCGAAGCCTCTCCCGCGGCGCGCGCCGGATCCGGTCGACGAGGCGGCGCGATAAGGCGGCGCTAAGCCGGCCGAACGATCCGCCCGCCAGTCATCGCCTGCGGAACCGCGGTGGTCTTGGGGAACGAGATCGGCAGGCCGCGGGCGGTGCGCGCGGCGAGATAGGCGAAGGCTTCCGCCTCGATGGAATCGCCCCGCCAACCATGGACATCGGCGTCGCTGACGCGGCAGGGCAGCCGCTCGGCCAAGGCGCGCATGATCTGCGGATTATGCCGACCGCCGCCGGAGACGATGGTCTCGGTCGGGACCTCGCCCAGCAGATCGAAGGCCCGTCCCACCGCCTCGGCGGTGAACGCCACCAGGGTGGCGGCGGCGTCCTGCAGCGACAGCGCCGCCAGAGGCTGCACTGGGAAGTCATAGCGGTCCAGCGACTTGGGCGGCGGCGCGCGGAAGTACGCGTGCGCGAGCAGCCCCTGCAGCACGTCCTCGTGCACCTGGCCGGCCGCCGCCAGCCGTCCCTCGGCGTCGTAGCGCGCCGTGCTGCGGTCCTGCACCAGCAAGTCGAGCATGCCGTTCCCGGGCCCGGTGTCGAAGGCCAGCAACTCGCCGTCGCCGCGGATGAAGGTGACGTTGGCCACCCCGCCGATGTTCAACACCGCGAGCGGCGGCTCGATCCCGGAAGCCCGGGCGCGGGCCAGGTGGTAGATCGGCGCGAGCGGCGCCCCCTCCCCGCCGGCCGCCACATCGGCGGTGCGGAAGTCGAAGGCCACCGGCACGCCGGTCTTGGCCGCGAGCAAGGCCGCGTCGCCGAGCTGCACGGTGCGGCCGACGCCGCCGCCGCGCGGGCGCTCGTGCAGCACGGTCTGGCCGTGCATGCCGATCAGATCGAGGTCGCTCCACGTCAGGCCGTTGGCGGCCAGGAAGGCGTCGGCGGCGGCGAAGTGCTCTTCCGCGACCACTCGAGCCGCGTCCTCGAAGATCGCCGGCGCCGGCGTGCGCCGCGCCCAGACCTGGGCCTCGCGGGTCGCTTCGAGCAGGACCTCGCGGGTGGGCTCGGTCAGCTTGCGCTCGCCGGCCGGCCCAAAGGCGTGGATCGTCTCTCCGTCGGTCTCCAGCACCGCCATGTCGACGGCGTCGAGCGAGGTGCCGGTCATGAAGCCAAGGACGCGCATCGCCATTGACTGCCATGCGCCGCCGCCGTCATGCTAGCGACATGTTCGGCAAGACCGCCTCGACCGGCTGCCATTACCGCCCGCTGATCTAGCGGGCCGCCGAACGCATGCGCCCGCCTTCCCGGCCGGCGCGTCCTCGAAAATCATGACGCCGGCCTCCTTCCCCCCGCAGGAGTCCACGCCATGTCCCTCGAAATCGATGCGCCGCCCGTGCTAGAGGCCGGCCGCCGCAAACCAGAGTCTCCACAAATGTCCGACGCGCCCTTCAAGTCCGAGCTGCTCAAGACCATGCAGGCGCGCGGCTACATCCATCAGATCAGCCACCCGGCCGAGCTCGATGCGGCGGCGAGCGGCGGGATCGTCGCGGGCTACATCGGTTTCGACGCCACTGCGCCCAGCCTGCACGTCGGCAGCTTGATCCAGATCATGATGCTGCGCCGCCTGCAGCGGGCCGGCCATAAGCCGGTCGTCGTCATGGGCGGCGGCACGACCAAGGTCGGCGATCCGAGCGGCAAGGACGAAAGCCGCAAGATGCTCACCGACGCCGACATCGCCGACAACATTGCCGGCATCCGCACGGTGTTTGAGAAGTTCCTGAGCTTCGGCGATGGCCCGACCGACGCGGTGATGGTCAACAACGACGACTGGCTCTCGAAGCTCGGCTACATCGAGTTCCTGCGCGAGTTCGGCCCGCATTTCACGGTCAACCGCATGCTGACCTTCGACTCGGTCAAGTTGCGGCTGGAACGCGAGCAGCCGCTGACCTTCCTCGAGTTCAACTACATGCTGATGCAGGCGGTGGACTTCCTGCACCTGCACCGAACCCTCGGCGTCGGCCTGCAGATGGGCGGCTCCGACCAGTGGGGTAACATCATCAACGGCGTCGAGCTGGTCCGGCGAATGGACCAGAAGGCTGCGTTCGGCCTGACCACGCCGCTGCTGACCACCGCGTCCGGCGCGAAGATGGGCAAGACCGCCGCGGGCGCGGTGTGGCTGAACGCCGACGCTCTCAGACCCTACGACTACTGGCAGTTCTGGCGGAACACCGAGGACGCCGACGTGGGGCGGTTCCTGCGCCTGTTCACGGACCTGCCGCTCAGCCTGATCGAGCAACTCGAAGCGCTGCCCGGCGCCGAGATCAACGAGGCCAAGAAGACGCTGGCCAACGAGGCCACGCGGCTGTTGCACGGGGACGAGGCGGCCGAGACCGCCGCCAAGGCCGCCCAGGCCGCGTTCGAGGAAGGCCGGCTCTCCGCCGACCTGCCGACGCACGAGGTCGCAGGCGCGGAGCTGAACGCCGGCATCGCGCTGGCCGCTCTGGCGGTCGACGCGGGCCTGGCCGGCTCCAAGGGCGAGGCGCGGCGCTTGGCGCAAGGCGGCGGCCTTCGGGTCAACGACAAGGCCGAGGCCGACGCCAACCGGTTGATCAGCGCTGCGGATCTCGTGGGCGGCGTCGTCAAGCTGGCCGCGGGCAAGAAGAAGATCGTGCTGGTCAAGCCAGTGTAGTCTCGGTCCCGAAGCGATTCGGGGGCGTGGAATGACAGGGATGGCGCGCGCGCAGGGACCTGCTCCGAGTTTCTGGCTGGGCCGCCTGGCGCTCGCCCTGATAGTCACGTCCGTTGCGTTCTCGGCTTACGTGCTTTGGCGATCGGCGGTGCTGACGCCCTACTACGACGAACTGGACTGGATTCTCCGCTGGCGCGCGCTCGCGGCCGATGGCGACTGGGGCCGCTATCTCTTCACGCCGGTCAACCTGCACCGCGTGCCGTTCGTGTTCGGCCTGCTGGCGCTCGACATCCAGGTGTTCAGCGGGACCAACTGGCCCTTGATCGCTTCCGGCGCGCTGGCGCTCGGCGTCCTGGCCTGGATCTTGGCGCGAGAAGGGGCGAAGGCCGCGCCGCCTCCCCTTCCCCTGCCCGCCGCAGCGGCGATCGCCATGCTCGCGCTGACGCCGCCCAACCTGCTCGATGCAGCGATGCCCATCTGCGTGAACTACCTGCATGGCGCAGCGTTCGCCGTCCTCGCCATGGTGCTGGCCGAGGGCCGCGACGGGCCAGGTGTGGGCTGGCGACGTCTCACTGCGCTGGCCGCTGCGGTCCTGGCAGGGTTTGGGGATGCCGCTGCGCTGGCGGTCTGGCCGGCGATGGCGATCGCCGCGCTGCGCCGACGCGACGTCCTATGGTTCGCGGCGATCCTCGTCGCAGGGACCGCCTTCGTGAGCGCTTATGCATGGGGGCAAGCCGCGAGCGCCGAGGGCGCTACGTCCGGTGCGTTGCACGACCCGATGAGCGCCCTGCGGCTGGCGCTCAACTTCATCGCCCTGCCGTGGACGCAGGTGAATATCGAGCTCGCCTGGATTCCAGGCCTGGCGATCGCCGCCGTCAGCCTCGCCGCGGTGACGCTGCGCGGCGGTTCGATGGCCGCACGCAGCGAGCGGCTCGCCGTCACCTTCATCCTGTTCTCGCTCGGCGTGACGGCGATGGCGGCGCTGGGACGCACCGCCGGCGACGTGCTCAACGTGCCGCTGCGTTACAGCGTGCTGCTCGCGCCGCTGCACGCCGGCCTGGTGATCCTGGCCCTGCCGTATGCGGACGACCTGTGGCGCGCCAATCGCCGCGGCGGCGATGCGCTTTGGGCCGCGGCTCTCGTCCTGCTGGCGCTCCAGGGCGGGCTGATGGCGGTCCGCACGGTGCGGACGAGCGACGTCGTCCGCAACACCATCGCCGAGTTCAAGGCAGGCGTGACGACGCCCCGGACCCCGCTTTTCATCCACCCCAACCCCGCCCACGCCGAGCGGATCTACGCCGATCTGCATCGCGACGGACTCTACCAGCGCGAGCTGCACTTGAAGCGCACGACCCCGGCGCGCTAATCGCCGGGCAACGGAGCGAGCGGGGACGCAGTGGGCATTCGACGTCAAGGCGGAAGGGCATGAAGAACGCGCAGGTAGCGCCCCCCGCATCCGGGCTGCGCCGGGCCGCTTGCGTGCTCCTGGGCGCCCAGATCGTCCTCGCGGCGGTGATCTTCTCCCGATCTATCGTGCTGGTTCCCGTCGCCGACCAGATCGATTGGCTGCAGCGGTGGCTCCAGCTCAACCAGGGCCGCGACGCCTGGTCCTATCTGCTGGAGCCGCACAACCACCACCGGATCGTCTGGACGCTGGCGCTCCAGGCCTTCGACCTCTCGGCCCTGGGCGGCGACAACATCCCGCTGGTGACGACTGGCATCGTCGGGGTCGCGGCGATGACCTGGCTGCTTGCGCGCGAAGCCGCCACGGCCGCAGGCGCGGTGCTGAAACTCCCGGCCGCCACGCTCGCCGCAATGCTGATGTTGAACGCCGCCATCCTGATGGACGCCAGCATGCCGGTGTTCGTGGCCGGCGTGCACGGCGCGGTGCTTTCGCTGCTGGCGATCCTGCTGGGCGAGCGCAAACCCGCCACGCGCGGCTGGCGCGCCGCGGGGGCCTTGGCCTGCGCCGCGGCCGCCGGGCTCGGCAACGCTGCGGCGCTCGTCGTCTGGCCTGTGCTCGCCTGGGGCGCATTACGTCGACGGGACTGGACCTGGCTGGGCCTGGTGGTAACCTGCGGCGGCCTCTACATCCTCGGCTACGCCCATGGCCAGTCGACCGAAGGCTCCCCTCTCGGCGCCCTCGCCAATCCAGTCCAGGCGGCGAAGATCGCACTGGGTTGCCTGGTGCTGCCCTGGACGCGCCTGGCGCAGGGCTACGGCTGGATCGCCGGCCTGGCTGTCTTCGTCCTGGCCTTGACCGCCATGCTGCTGCGAGGCGGCCGCGGCGCGCCGGCGTGGGAGCGTGTCGCCTGCGGCCTGATCCTGTTCGGCTTGGGCGCCGCGGGCATGGCCGGATTGGGGCGCACCGACCTGGTGGACCCGAGCAACGTGCCGGTGCGCTACACCGTGTTCATCGCGCCCATGCACATCGGCCTGGCGATGCTGACGCTGAGGCCAGCCGAAACGCTGCTGCGCGCGCGACCGCGCGCAGCGCAGGCCTTGGTCTTGGGCGTCCTCGGGGTCATGCTGCTGCAGAACGCGGTGATGGGCTATCGCGCGATCGAGACCACCGCCCGGATCCGTACGGAGGTCGCCGACTTCCTCCAAGGTCGCGCTGTCCCAGAGGCGAGCGACTTCCCGCACCGCGACCGTGCGCTGGCCGCCAGGGTGTACACGACGCTCAAACACGAGGGGCTCTTCCGTCGCCAGCTCGGCGGCCAAGACTCCCAAGCGAAACACTGAAGGAGACCAGGCGATGAGCGGACCAGGCGCAGGCGACAAGGCCCCTGATTTCGAGTTGCAGACTGCAGGGGTTCCGGCCCGCCTCGCCGACCATGCCGGCAAGACCCTGGTGCTCTATTTCTACCCGAAGGACGACACCACCGGCTGCACGCGCGAGGCGCAAGACTTCACAGCGCTGGCCCCAGAGTTCGCCAAGGCGGGCGTCGCGATCATCGGCGTCTCCAAGGACTCCGTCGAGAAGCACAAGAAGTTCACCGCCAAGTACGACCTCGGCGTCCCGCTGGGGTCCGATCCCGAAGGGACGGTCATCGAGCGTTACGGCTCCTGGGTGGAGAAGACCCTCTACGGCCGCAACTACATGGGCATCGACCGCTCGACCTTCCTGATCAAGGACGGCGTCGTCCAGCGCGTCTGGCGCAAGGTGAAGGTCGCCGGCCACGCCCAACAGGTCCTGGACGCCGCCCGCGCACTCTGAACGAACCTCGGTTGCAGAAGCCCCTCGATCCACTCTACCGTGGGTCGTGGGATGTTTGAATGATCCGCAGGATTGCGGCCGCGATCGGCGGCCTGGCGCTCTCGGCCGGAGGCGCCCAAGCCGCGCCGCTGGAGCCCTACGGCAAGCTACCCAGCATCGAGCAGGCGGCGGTCTCGCCGAGCGGCGGCCGCATCGCCTACATCCTCACCGACGGGGATGAGAGGTCTGTCGTCGTGCAGACGTCGGGCGATCACGAGACCCTGATGTTCGCGCGTCAACTCAGCCGGCGCCGAGCCGCTCTACGCGCCTGCCGACAGCAGAATTGTCGGCAAGGCCGCAATGGTCGGCGACACGGTCGAGTACAGCTTCGTCGAGCCTGCGGACGCCGCCGCGTGGCGAGCCATCGTCAGGGCCTACACGGGCGACCGGGTCACCCTCGTCTCCTGGTCGGACAATCGCCGGAAGATTATCGTGCGGGTAGACTCCGAGACGCTGGGGCCAGCCCTCGCCTTCGTTGATCTCTACACTCGGAAGGCGGACTGGCTCGACGCGGAATACGCCGGGCTCAGGGAAGCGGACATCTCCATTCGCAAGCCCATTCGCTATAAGGCGGCGGACGGCCTGGAGATCACCGGCTACCTGACCCTGCCCAAGGGGCGCGACGCCAAGGCGCTGTCGCTCGTGGTGTTGCCGCACGGCGGCCCCGCGGCGCGCGACGAGCCGGGCTTCGACTGGTGGTCGCAGGCCCTCGCCTCGCGCGGTTACGCGGTCCTTCAGCCGAACTTCCGGGGATCCCAGGGCTTCGGCCAAGCCTTTCTCACCGCCGGCTTCGGACAGATCGGCCGCAAGATGCAAACCGACCTCTCCGACGGCGTACGCTTCCTGGCGGCGCAGGGAACCGTCGATCCGAAACGAGTGTGCGTCGTCGGAGCCAGCTATGGGAGGCTATGCGGCCCTGGCAGGCGTGACCATCGACCGCGGCGTCTATCGCTGCGCGGTGTCGGTGGGCGGCGTATCGGACTTTGGCGATCAGACCGCCTACTCCGGGAAATACGCCGCTAACGCGGAGCGTTATTGGCTGCGCTTCATGGGCGCGCAATCCATGCGCGATCCGGTGATCGCCCAGTATTCGCCTGCGAACTTCGCTGCGCTCGCCGATGCGCCGGTAATGCTGATCCACGGCCGTGACGACACGGTCGTCCCCATCATTCAGAGCCGCAAGATGGCCAAGGCGCTGCAGGCCGCCGGCAAGCCGGTCGAACTCGTCGAACTGCCTGGCGAAGACCACTGGCTGAGCACCGGCGCCACCCGACTGCAGATGCTTCAGGCGACCGTCGCATTCCTGGAGAAGAACAACCCCCCGAACTAGCCAAGGCGCCTGCGACTCGGGCGCATCTTGCGGATGGTTAAGATTTGGTCACTATCGCGCCCCAATCACGGGGAAACCGGGGGGCGTTCGTGACATTGCTGGATCGCTTGCGCGCGACGTCGCGGGCTTGGTTCCCTGAGCGCCGCCTCTACCTGCGTCAGGGCGGAGAGATGCGGGCCTTCGTGCTGTCCGGCCGCAAGCAGATGCTGGCCGTGGGCGGTCTGGCCGCCGCGGCGCTGTGGATGGGGATCTGCACCGCTTCGATGCTGATCGCCCTGCTCACGCGCACGCCGCCCGAAATCCGCACCCGGCCCATGGCGGCGACGCCGCCTGCGGAGATGCTGGCCGCAGAGGTCGAGCGCCGGCACGCGGCGCTCGCCTTGCTGCTCGCCGATGCGGCGGATGCGCCAGGCGCCGCCCAGGCGCTGGTCCCGCCGATCGCTCAGGCGATCCGCGCCGGCGGCGCCGGGGACCCGATGCAGCGGCTGCAGGCGGTGCAGGCGAGCCAGGAGCAGATCCTGTCGGCCGCCGACGCCTTCGCCACCGAACGCACCGAGCGCCTGCGCGCCGCTCTGCGGCTCGCAGGCGTCGCCCCGCCCAAGGCCCGGCTCCCGGAGGGTCCGAGCGGCGGCCCGCTCATCGAGGCCTATGATCCGCAGGCCGCGGCGCTCGACCCGGCGTTCGCCAAGCGCGTGCAGGAGACGGCCGCAGCGCTCGCCGAAGCCCACGCGCTGGCCTCCACCGCCGCCCGGCTGCCGATCGCCACCCCGACTGCGGCGGGCGAACGGACCAGCGGCTATGGCTTCCGCATGGACCCCTTCACCGGGCGCGCGGCCTTCCATCCCGGCCTCGACTTCGCCGGCGCGCGGATGACCCCGGTGCGGGCGACCGCAGCCGGGACCGTCGATTTCGCCGGCGTGCGCTCCGGCTACGGCCGCGTGATCGAGGTCGACCATGGCGCCGGCTTCAAGACCCGCTACGCCCATCTCGCCCGCATCGGCGTGCGTCCGGGGCAGAAGGTCGCTGCCGGGGCGACCCTGGGCGGGATGGGCTCGACCGGCCGCTCGACCGGCACTCACCTCCACTACGAGGTCTGGCTCAACGGCCGCGCGCAAAACCCCGACCGCTTCGTTCGCGCCGGCAGCGTGCTGGCTGGAGGATAGACGCGAGCCCTTTCCCCCGCGAAGCAAGAGGGAGAGGGCGCTACCGTCGGCTGCCTCCTACGCCTCGACGCTGTCCCGGGTCGCGCCGACGCGCTGGGCGAGCGCTGCGCCCATGAACTCGTCGAGGTCGCCGTCGAGCACGCCCTGGGTGTCGGAGGTCTCCACCTCGGTGCGCAGGTCCTTCACCATCTGGTACGGCTGCAGCACATAGCTGCGGATCTGGTGGCCCCAGCCGATGTCGGTCTTCTGATCCTCCAATGCCTGCTGCGCCGCCTCGCGCTTTTCGAGCTCGACCTCGTAGAGGCGCGCGCGCAGCATCTTCCAGGCCTGGTCGCGGTTCTGGTGCTGCGAGCGCTGGGTCTGGCAGGCCACCGCAATGCCGGTCGGGATGTGCGTCAGGCGCACCGCCGAGTCGGTCTTGTTGATGTGCTGGCCGCCGGCGCCAGAGGCCCGGTAGGTGTCGGTGCGCACGTCGGCCGGATTGATCTCGATCTCGATGTTGTCGTCGACCACCGGATAGACCCAGACCGACGCGAACGAGGTGTGCCGTTTGGCCGCCGCGTCGAACGGCGAGATGCGCACCAGGCGGTGTACGCCGGCCTCGGTCTTCAGCCAGCCGTAGGCGTTCTGGCCCTTCACCTGCAGCGTCACCGACTTGATCCCGGCCTGCTCGCCCGAGGTTTCTTCGAGGAAGTCGACCGTCAGGCCGTGGGCCTGGCACCAGCGGGTGTACATGCGTAGAAGCATGCCGGCCCAGTCGTTGGACTCGGTGCCGCCGGCCCCGGAGTTGATTTCGACGAAGGCGTCGTTGCCGTCGGCCTCGCCGGAAAGCAGCGCCTCCAGCTCGGCGCGCCGCGCTCGTTCCTTCAGCGTACGAAGCTGACCGCGCGCCTCCTCGAGCGAGGCCTCGTCGCCCTCCTCGTCGGCCAGTTCGGCGTAACCCACCGCATCGGCGAGGTCGCTGGTCAGCGACTTCACCGCGTCGACCTGGCCCGTAAGCCTGGTCCGCTCGCGCATGAGGGCCTGGGCCGCGTCGGCGTCGTCCCAAAGGGTCGGGTCCTCGACCCGGGCGTTCAGCTCATCGAGCTTTCGGAGCGCTGGCTCCCAGTCAAAGACGCCTCCTGAGCAGTTCGATCGACTGCTCGATGTCGGCTTTGGCAGCCTCGACATCCGCTCTCATAGGAGAACTCCGTTTATGACAAGGGGCGGGAGGTAACGTGCGCCCCGCCCGAGCACAAGGCCGTCCGCCTCAGTAGAGGCCGCTCAGATCCTCCGGCGGCTTGCGGGGCGGCGGCGGCGCGGTGGCCGCGGCCGCGTTGGGCGCGCCGGTGACGCCATTCTGCCAGACCTTGTCGTAAGGCTGCGGCCCGATCGGCGCGGCCGGCCCGGAGGCCTGCACGACGCGCGGCTCCGTGCCCGGACGGAAGGCCTCGCGGATACCGCGCACCAGGGCGAACTTGGCGTCCGTCGGCGGGACGAAGTCGTCCGGCGTCTCGGTCTTCAGCGCCTCCTGCATGAACTGCACGAAGACCGGCACGGCGGCGACGCTGCCCGTCTCGCCCTTACCCAGGCTGCGGTTGTCGTCGAAGCCGACGAACACGCCCACCACCAGCTTGGGTGAGAAGCCCATGAACCAGGCCGAGCGGTAGTCGTTGGTGGTGCCGGTCTTGCCGCCCACCGGCCGACCGAGCGACAGCGCCTGGGTGGCGGTGCCGCGCTGGACCACGCCCTGCAGCATGCTGGTGATCTGGTAGGCGGTGATCGGGTTCCAGACCTGATCGCCGGTGACCGGGATGCGCGGGCTCTCGTCGCCACCGAAGCCGGCGTCGCAGCGGTCGCATTCGCGCCGGTCGGCCTTGAAGATCACCTTGCCCTCGCGGTCTTGCACCAGCTCGATCAGGTGCGGGTCGACCTTGCGGCCGCCGTTGACGAAGGTCGAATAGGCCGCCGCCATGCGGAAGACGGTGGTCTCCCCCGAGCCCAGCGCCATGGCCAGCACCCGGTCCATGTGCTTGGTGATCTCAAGCTTCTCGGCATTGGCCGCGATACGCTTCATGCCGACCCCCTGGGCCAGACGCACCGTCATGGTGTTGCGCGACAGCTCGAGGCCTTTGCGAAGCTGCAGCGGGCCGTAGTACTTGCCCTCGTAGTTCTCCGGCGACCATGCTTGGCCGCCCGCGCCCGGAAGCGTGATCGGCGAGTCCATGATCACGCTGGCCGGCGTGTAGCCGTTCTCCAGCGCGGTTGCGTAGACGATTGGCTTGAACGACGAGCCCGGCTGGCGCAGCGCCTGGGTGGCGCGGTTGAAGTTGGACAGCGAGAACGAATAACCGCCGACCATCGCCACCACCCGCCCGGAATAGGGCTCCATGGCCACCAGGGCGCCGTTGACCTCCGGCACCTGCTTCAGCCGCAGTTTCGACGGCTCCTTGTCGTCGGGCGCGACGAAGATCAGGTCGCCGGTGCCAATTCCCCGGCCTGCGCGCGCCCAGGCGACGTCTTCCGGCGCCAGCACGCCGGTCGAACCCTCGATGGTCACAAGGTGGACGACGCCGCCGCCCACGTCGGAGACCACGGCCGCGCGCCAGGTACGCCGCTCGGCGGGCTTGGCGGTCTTCTTGGCGACGTCTTCCCAGCCGGCCAGCGTGGTCACGTGGCCCCAGGCGCCGCGCCAGCCATGGCGATGGTCATAGGCCTCCAGGCCGGCCATCAGCGCCGTCCGCGCCGCGCTCTGCATGCGCGGGTCCAGCGTCGTGCGCATGTAATAGCCGCCCTCGTTGAGACGTTCTCCGAGGGTGGCGAGGCCGCGGCGACGGACCTCTTCGACGAAATAGTCGGCGTCGCGGTACTTGGCGCGGGTCGGTTCCGGCTGGACCTTCAGGTCCTCGCGCTTGGCGGCCTCGACCTCGGCGCGGCTCGCCCAGCCCATCTCCGCCATCTGGTCGAGCACCCAGTTGCGGCGGGCGATCGCCTGCTTCTTGCGGCGGATCGGATGGTAGTTGTCGGGCCCCTTCGGCAGCGAGGCGAGATAGGCGCATTCGGCGAGATCAAGATCGCTGATCGACTTGCCGAAGTAGTTATAGGCCGCGGCCCCCACCCCATAGGAGCGATAGCCCAGCCAGATCTCGTTGAGATAAAGCTCGAGGATGCGCTCCTTGGAGAGCACCTGCTCCAGCCGGCCTGCGAGGATCGCCTCTTTCAGCTTGCGGCCGAGCGTCGCCTCGTTGGTCAGCAGCACGTTCTTGGCCACCTGCTGAGTGATGGTCGAACCGCCCTCGAAACGCTTTCCCTGCACAGCGTTGATGACGTTCTTGGCCATGGCCCGGCCCAGGCCGCTGACGTCGACGCCGCCGTGCTTGAAGAAGTTGTGGTCCTCGGCCGCCAGGAAGGCCTGGGCAAGCTTGGGCGGCATGTTGTCGTACGGCACGAAGATCCGCCGCTCGCGCGAGAACTCGCCGATCAGGGTCCCGTCCCAGGCGTATGCACGCGTTGCGGTGGGCGGGTGATAGTCGGCAAGGTCGGCCGCATCGGGCATGTCGTGGAACAGCCAAGCCGCCCAGATGGCCGCGCAGAACGCCGCCACCGCAACGGCGCTGAGCACGACCACGCCGGCCGTCGCGACCCATCGTTCGGGGGGATTCAACTTACGCTCGCCTCCGGAGGACGCCCCAACGTCAAGCTAGCAGGGCCTCCGCCAGCCCGGTCTAGCGCGCGTCGGCGCGGGCGCCAACGTTCGTGCGCGGCTTCGCGTCAGCGCGCCGCAAGACCCGCTGACGCCGATCTGCCACGACTATCCGCGCTGCGCCGCGCGAACCGCGTCCACGTCTGCGACCCGTTCGTCGACGACGACGAAGCGCATGGTCGCGCGGTCCATGAACACCGCCTCGTCTTCGGCGAGCGTGCGTCCGGTCTCGCCCAGGCCATAGGCGCTGGTGGCCTTCCAGGCTTCCCAGTCCTCGAACCAGAACTCTGTGACGACGTCGAATTCAGGCTCCGGCAAACCGCGAACCGGAACGACGAAGTTGCGGGCGTAGCGGCGCAGGTGCTCGAGCTCCTTGATGGCCAAGGGAACATGCCCGGACTCGTAGCGGTCGCGGAATTCATCGCGCGTGAGGCCTTCTTTGCGCTTCACGAACAGCATCACCTTGATCATCAGCTAACTTCCCTGCGTGTCCGACTACCCCTCGGTCGGGCGTTGCGCCTGACCGTAGAGCATCACGGTTTCCCGCGCCAAGGCTGGCTACGGCTTGCCCGGGGTCGAGCGCCATCTGTCGAAGACCGCCGGCGGCTGCGCGGCCAGCGTCTTGCGCAGGTCTTCCATCGGCCGTTGGCTTTCAGTGACGATGCCGCCCATGGGTCGATTGATGTCGAGGATCAACATCAGCGAGAGCACTAGGAGCAGCAGCAGGAAGATGGCGGCGAGGTGTCCCCGACCGCCCTTCATCACATAGCCAAGGACACCGGCCGTGGTGACCAAGTAGATGAAGAGCGCCGCAAACACCTCCCCCGGCACCCGAGCGAGGCGGGCGGTCTTACGGGCCTGGTCGATGTTGATCACCTCGTTGATCGAGTCGACGTAGCTGCTGGAGAAGTCGATGTTCTTGATGCTGTCGAACGCCGCGACGGTCGCCGTCCAGAGGTCGGTGAGCATCGCGTCATTGACGGCGAGCAAGCGCCGCTGTTCCGCACTGCCCGGCTGCGCCTTCGCCAGGGCGATCCGAGTATCGGTGTAGCGCAGCAGCAGATCGGTGGTGCGTTGTCGGTGCGGCTCGTCGAGCAACTGCGCGCGCAGATAGGCGGTGCCGACCGCGTTGGCCTCCTCCAGGACCAGCGCGCGTCGGGCGTCGAAGCGATCCGTCGCCATCGAGAACGTAAAGCCGAGCAGCAAGGCTAGCAGGCCGAGCACGGCCGAGACGACGTAGCCCTCCTGACCGCCCTCTCCCTCCGCGTCCTTGCCGGCCTCCCGGCGCGAGATTTTCAGCAGGACGCCGACCGCGGCGGCGAGGCACATCGCCCCGAACAGGACGATCCCGATCAGCAACAGATTGGCGTTGTTCAACCAGCCGTCGAACGACTCCAGGCTCATGCGCGCTCGCTCCGGACGGCCTGCAACACGCGCAGCGAACTGACTGCGTCGCCGAGGCCCCTCACCGCTCAGTGAGCAGCTAAGCCGCGTGCACGTCCCTCCGCTCAAAGCCGTAGGACTTCGCCCGCGATCCCCGATTGCGGCGCAGCTAGGCCACGTTCGGTTGGCTCAGCCCAGCGCCTGGGCGAGTTCCCCGATCAGCGCTACCGAGCTCGGGTCGCCGAACTCGAAGTTCTGCACGAAAAGGCGTGAAACGCCTTTTGATTCAAAGGCGCGACAGAGCGGCGCAACCGTCTGCGGCGCGCCGATCATCCCCGCAGCCCGAGCGGCTTCGATCATGGTCTTGATGGGGCTGTTTGGCGGGATGCGCTGGCTCAGCCGCTCGGCCCTGGCGTGCGCGTCGCGATCGTTTTCGCCGAGGATCGGCACGATCATGGTCGATTGAGCGAGCGTCTGCGGATCGCGGCCGACCGCGACGCATGCGGCGTCGAGCAGCGTGCGGCTGCGAGCTGCATCGTCGGGCGTGCCGCTGAAGGCGTTATACTCGCTGGCGTACTTAGCGGCGAGCGCCACCGACTTGGGGCCTGCCCGTCCGCCGAGGATCAGCGGCGGGTTCGGCCTCTGCAGCGGCTTGGGCAGCAGGTTCTGGCCCTTCAGGGTGAATGCAGGCCCTTGATGATCGAACGCCTCCTCGCGCCAGCTGCGCATGATGATCTCGGCCTGCTCCGCCAGCAGGCGCATTCGCTCGCCGAGCGGCGGAAAGGCGAAGCCGTTCTGCCGATGCTCGAGCTCGTACCAGCCGGCGCCCAGGCCGAGCTCCACCCGTCCGCCGGAAACATGGTCCACCGAGGCGACGACCCGGGCGATGAGACTGGGATGGCGGAAGGTCGCCGGGGAGACGAGCGTCCCGAGCCGCAGGGTGCGAGTGATCGGCGCCAGCGCCGCCAGTGTTGTCCAGGCGTCCAGCGCCCCGCCTGGAAACCCGTGGATCATGGTGTAGTGATCGGATCGGAAGAGCCCATCGAGGCGCGCCGCCTCGGCGGCCTCGGCGAGCGCTGCCCACTGCGGCCAGCTCACGCCCTCCTGGCCTTCGATCATCATGACAACGCGCATGCGCAACCCCGTAGCGACGGCAAAAAGGATCGAGCGAATACTTCGAGCTTATGAGCTCGCGCGCAACCTACTGGCGATTGGTACGGGCTTGCGTGCGCTGGGCCTCGATCGCCAGGCCTGTTTCGACCAGGGCCTGGATCGCTTCAGACCGCGTCAGCTGATGCGTGCGCGCAAACGCAGCAATCTGCCGCTCGAGTTCTACAGGCAGGTTTTCGGTTGGCTGCGTCCCGCTCCCAAAATGGTCGACGAACGCCGTCTCCGGCCAGTCGGAGTCGCCGCCACGTCGCCCCTTGAACAACTTCTCCACGTAATTGGGGATTGGCCACGCCAATAAGTAGAGCGCGAAACATCCAAGCGCAATGAGTCCAATCTTGATCCAGTACATGGGGTCCATGCCGAGATATTCGCACCGGCGGCAGCCACATGTCAGCCGTTAAAACGTCACAGCAGATCATTCGGCGAGGCGAACTCGCTTCCCCCGCGACATTGGTACGGTCCGTGCACCTACCGATGTGTCGCTTGCCAGCGTGTCACTCCGGGACGACCGAGAATGACGGCCTGTTCGAGCGAATTGGTGATTTAGCGGGGCATAGTCCGCAGTTGTCGCGAGGCGACACGCCGGGCTGCCGTAAGCAATGGGGCGATCCGGTGAAAGCTGAGAGCTTCGTCGACTACTACGAGATCCTGGGAATTGGGCCGGGCGCGAGCCAGGAGGCTATCGCCCTCAAGTTCCGAACGCTTGCCCGTCGCTTCCACCCGGACAATGCGAACACTGGCGACCGGACCAGATTTGAATCGCTTCTCAAGGCCAACGAAACCCTGAGGGATCGGACCCGCCGCGCCCAATACCACAAGGAAAATTCGCAAAAGCTGCCTCCCCTGCCGCCCGAGGCTGACGGAAACGAGGCGAGTTCGGGCGCGTCCCAAGGCGTGGAGCCCGACATCGAGTTCGTCGACGATCTGGGCATCGACCGCGACGCCGCCATCCAGAACAATCTCCTGACGATGCTGTACCTGCAGCGCCGCAGAAACATCAAAGAGCCTGGAATCGGCAACGCCGAGTTGGAGCGCCTGACGGGCTGCGCCCATGAGCACCTTGAATTCCACATCTGGTACCTGCGGGAAAAGGGCTGGCTCGCCCGCGGCGAGGACGGCCTGTTGGCGATCACCGTCGCTGGGGTCGATCGCGCGGCGCATATCTACCAGACCGAGCAGCGCCTGATCACCGATCAGAGCTGACGCGGAAGCCGCCCTCCGCTGCTTGGCGTCAGCCGCCGCCCAGGCTGCCCAGGACGTCCTGCAGATACGGCCTTTCGGCGGGATCGGCCTTGCCGATCAGAGCCTGAAGCGCGAGGCGATGCGCGGTGACGAGCGCCTGCGCAGGCTCCGCCGCGACGTCGGGCGTCACGCCCACGCCCTCCCAGTTGCCACCCGACACCGGGCCGACCGCAGCTTCGTTCGGCACGAACATGCCGAAGTGATCGCTGAGCCGGTGGATCACGCCGGGATTGGTGCCGCCTCGGCTCTGCGCGCCGACGACTGTTCCGCGCTTCAACTGCTGGAGGTCGTAGGCGAACTCCTCGCCGGCGGAGAAAGTTTTGCCGCTCGTCAGGACGTAGACCGGCTTTGTCGTGCTCCAGCGGCCGCCGGGCACGAAGGGAACGGACCAGGATTGCGCCTCCTTGGCTGCGCCACGGTCGCGGAAGCTGACCAGCAGCGTCTGCGGCGGAACCAAGTAGCTGATCGCCAGCGCTACGGTGGCGGAATCGCCGCCCTTGTTGTCGCGCAGGTCGAAGATCAGGGCGTCGGTGTTGGCGAGAAAGGCCATGGCGGCGGCGACCGTCGCGCCCGCCTCCTCCGGCCCATGGAACTGGTCGATTTTCAGATAGCCGACGTTGCCGCCAAGCACCTCGGCCTTGGGCGTCGAGAAGTTGCTGCGCCGGGCGTCGCGCAACTGGGCGGCCTGGGCGGCGGCGGGATCGGCCTTGAGGTCGTCGCCCGCCGGCGGAAACCCTGCCGCCCGGAAGCGCACCACGAGGTGCTTGTCCTTGGTGACGGAGAACAGATCCGACGTCACGGCGTCCGCGAAAGCCTTGTCGTCGGCGGCCCTGTCGTAGGCGCCGCTCGAGGCGCGCTTGCGCACCAGCCGCGCGGCCGCGACAGACTTGTCGGCAACGACGTAATCCGACTGGACCCGGGCCGCGACCGCCTCAGCCACCTGCCTGCGATCATCAGCCGTGGCGGCTCCCGGCAGGGCTGCAATCAGAGCGAAGGCGCTCGCTGCGGCGAAGATCGGAAGCGGACAGCGACCCATGGAGCCTCCGGCGGTGTGTCCCCGAACGTCGCGTTGTTGCGCGCGGCAGGCAAGCATGTCCGTCTCGGATTTGTCACACGTCACTTGCCGATGAGTCGGCGATACACCGGCGTCAGCGCGACGCCAGCCGCGTGTTGGGCGCGAAGTAGTCGTCGATCGAGCGAGCCACGCCGTCGATCAGTTCAGCCCGCCGCACGGGATCGCGCAGGCGCTGTTCATCCTGAGCGTTGGAGATGAAGCCCATCTCCAGCAGCACCGCGGGCACATCCGGGGCCAGCAGCACCATGAAGCCGGCGCTGCGGTGGCTGCGGCGCAGCATCGGGGCTCGCCCGTCGAGATTGGCCACCAGGGTCTCGGCGAAGGTGGCGGAGCGGTTCTTGGTCGCGCGTTGGGTGAGGTCGAACAAGATGTCGCTGACCCCCGGATCCGAGGCCAAGCTGGCGCGCATGAACCAATCGTCCGGCTTCACGAACCGCGTCGCGCGAGAGAAGGCCTTGTCCGACAGAGTGTAGACGCTGGCGCCCTTCAGGTTGGCCTCAGGCGCGGAGTCCGAGTGCAGCGAGATGAACAGGTCGGCGTCAGCGCGCTGGGCGATGCGCACCCGGTCCTCGAGCGGGACGTAGACGTCGCCCTCGCGGGTCATCACCACCTTGTAGCGGCCGATGCGCTCGAGCCTGGCCTTCAGCTCCTTGGCGGCAAGCAGGTTGATGTCCTTCTCGATGTCCTCGGAGCCGCGCGCGCCCGGATCGTGGCCGCCGTGACCGGCGTCGATGACGATAACCTTCTTCAGCGGCAGCGGGGGCTTGCCCTTAGCCGCCGCCTTGCTCAGGCGAACCGCCTCGGGCGGCGCGGGCGTCAGGTCGATGACGTAGCGATAGTGCTCGACGCCATCGGCCGGCGGCAGCAGGAAGCGCCGCTTCACTACTGCGTCGGCGGCGAGATCGATGCGCAGACGCGCGCCGGCCGCGCTCTGATCCACCACCCAGGCCTTGACCAGCCCCTGCCCGGCGCCTTGCGCCTCGTCGGCGGTGGCGCCCTGAAGCACCAGCGTCATGCGGCGGTCATCGAGACCATCGGCGACCACCTTGCCAGTCACGGCGTGATCGAGGTCGACGACGATGCGCGTCTGGGCGGAGTCGCCGCCCAGGCGGACGCGCAGCAGTCCCGCGGTTACGGTCGCGGCGTGCGAGGCGGCTACCGCGGCCGTGCCCAGCACGGCTGCGGCCAGGACCAGGAGCGACCGGCCCTTCTTCGCTGCAAATCGCCTCGCCTGCGCCAACATCGACGGCATCCTACACCGGCCAAGCGCCAGCATTAGACACCATTTAGCCGCAAGGGCGTAGCCAAGCGGTTAACAAGACCTTTCCCGCATTGCGTTCCGCCAGAACGCTTCCAATTTGAAGCTTGGTGTTGCAATGTCCGCGGGCGCAACGAGCCGCCCCGGCTATGGCAGGGCGAAGTCGCGCGAAATCCGCGTCGAGGACGGCCCTGTGGCCGCGACGCCCCCTCCGTTCCGCGCCCAACTGGACGCATCTGGGAACACGCCCGATGAGCTGCGCAGCTCAAGTCGTACTCGGCTCAGAAGCCGCCCGCCTCGCCGATCTCGGCGCGGCCCGCCGGCACGCACGCGCTCGTCCTATCACAAGCAGGCAGCGCGGGGCCCAAGCGCCCACCGCGCGCCGTGGAGATTCAATTTATGACCAAGACGATGTTGATCGACGCCGCGCACGCAGAAGAGACGCGTGTGGTGGTGGTCGACGGGAACCGCGTTGAAGATTTCGATTTCGAGAGCCAGAATAGAAAGCAGCTCCGAGGCAACATTTACCTCGCGAAGGTAACGCGCGTTGAGCCGTCGCTCCAGGCCGCCTTCATCGAATACGGTGGCAACCGGCACGGCTTCCTCGCCTTCAACGAAATCCATCCGGACTACTACCAGATCCCGGTCGCCGACCGCGAAGCTCTGCTGCGCGAAGAGGCCGAAGAGGACGAGGAGGAGCCGCGCGGCCGCGCGCCCGCCGCGTCCGACGAGGATGACGAGGACGCTACCGCCTCCGGGGCCGAAGACGAAGACGACGTCATGGAGGAAGAGGTCGCTCGGCGTCGCCGGCGGCTGATGCGCAAGTACAAGATTCAGGAAGTGATCCGCCGTCGGCAGATCATGCTGGTGCAGGTCGTCAAGGAAGAGCGCGGCAACAAGGGCGCGGCGCTCACCACCTATCTGTCGCTGGCCGGACGCTACGGCGTCTTGATGCCCAACACCGCCCGCGGCGGCGGCATCAGCCGCAAGATCACCGCGGTGACCGACCGCAAGCGCCTGAAGACCGTGGTCCAGAGCCTGGAAGTGCCGCAGGGCATGGGCCTGATCGTGCGCACCGCCGGCGCCAAGCGTACCAAGGCGGAGATCAAGCGCGACTACGAATACCTGCTGCGGCTGTGGGAGAATATCCGCGAGACCACCCTGCATTCGATCGCTCCGGCGCTGATCTACGAGGAAGAAGACCTCGTGAAGCGCGCCATCCGCGACCTCTACGACAAGGACATCGACCAGGTGCTGGTCGAGGGGGAGGCCGGCTTCAAGGAAGCGCGCGACTTCATGCGCATGCTGATGCCGAGCCAGGCCAAGAAGGTTCAGGCCTACCGCGATCCCGCGCCGCTGTTCGTCCGGCACAAGGTCGAGGATCATCTCAGCCAGATCTATTCGCCGGTCGTGCCGCTGCGCTCGGGCGGCTATCTGGTGATCAACCAGACCGAAGCTCTGGTCGCCGTCGACGTGAACTCCGGCCGCTCCACCCGTGAACGGAACATCGAGGCCACGGCGCTGAAGACCAATCTCGAGGCGGCCGAGGAAGCCGCTCGGCAGCTGCGGCTTCGCGACCTGGCTGGCCTGATCGTCATCGACTTCATCGACATGGACGAGTCGAAGAACAACCGCGCCGTCGAGAAGAAGCTGAAGGATTGCCTGAAGGACGATCGCGCCCGGGTGCAGATGGGCAAGATCAGCCCGTTCGGCCTGATGGAGATCAGCCGCCAACGCCGTCGCACCGGCGTGCTGGAGGGCACCACCCACGTCTGCGAGCATTGCGCCGGCACCGGCCGCGTCCGCTCGGTTGAATCCAGCGCGCTGGCGGCCCTCCGCTCGCTGGAGCTCGAGGCGCTGAAGGGCGGCGGCGAGGCGACGCTGACGGCGCCGCGAGCCGTCGGCCTATACATCCTCAACGAGAAGCGCGCCCATCTGGCCCGCCTGCATCAGAACCTCGGCCTCTTTGTCACTATCGTCATCGACGACGAGTTGGCCCACGCCGAGTGCCTGATCGAGCGCACCGCGACCGAGACCAGCGCGCAACACGCCCTGCCGGCCCCCGCCGCGATCCCGCCTTACGCGCCTGCGGCTGAAGAGCCGGACGCAGATGAGCCGGACTTCGACGAGGAAGAAGACGAGGACGAAGAACTCGAGGAGGACCTGGACGAGCGGCCGCAAGCCGCCGAGCGGGGATCTCACCGCGAGGCCGAGGCTCACGACGGCGAAGGCGGCGGCCGTCGCGGCCGTCGCCGTCGCCGCCGGCGGGGCGGCGAAGGCCGCGAGCCGCGCGAAGAGCATGCGCCCAGCCCCGCCGAGCTGCAGCACGACGACGAAGACGGCGCCTTCGGCGGCCGGCGCCGTCGCCGCGGCCGCCGCGGCGGCCGGCGGATGCGCGATGACGGCCGTCCGCAGGATGTCTTCGCCTGGACGCGTCCGTGGGTGCCCTACGGCGACGATCCATTCGTCTGGTTCGACCCGGCCGAGGATACCCGCCGCGCGCCTCAGCCCGTCGCCGCCAACGACGAGCGTCAGCGTGAGCCCGTCACAGCAGCAGCTGCAGCGGAAGCCACAGCGCCCGCCCCGGCCGTCTCGCGGCCCGCCGCGCCGCCGTCGGACGAAGAGGTCTGGGTCGAACTGCCACCGGTCGACGAAAAGCCGAAGCGCCCGCGCCGCGGCCGTGGACGCGCTCAGGCCGAGGCGGCGCCCGCTGTAGAAGCAGCCCCGGCCGAGGCGGTCGTAGAGCCTGCGGAAGCCGCCGAGGCCCCCGCCCCCGCCAACAGCGACGCGCCGGCCAAAAAGCCGCGCAGCCGCAGCCGGAAGAAGGCCGTCGAGGCGGTGGCGGAGCCTGTCGCCGAGACGGTCGAGGCGCCCGTCGCCGCGGTCGCCGAGGCCGCGCCGGAGCCCGTACTGGCCGAAGCGGCGCCTGAACCCGCCCCCCCGCCGCCTCGCGAGCCCGATCCTAACGAGATCACGGCCCCGCCCGCGGCTCCGCGTCGCGGCTGGTGGCGGCGAGGCTGATCGCATCAGTCCGGCCCGGGTGGTTCCACCTGGGCCGGAATGGTTCTAATCTGCTCTGGAGGGTTCGGGCGTCGGCTACAAGAGAGTTGCGATGGTGTCCCCTACCCGATCGATCTCCCGTTTCATCCTTGCCGCGCTGCTGACGACCAGCCTCGTCGCCAGGCCGCAGCTCGCCGCGGCCCAGGAACGCGAGACTTTGATCCGGGACACCGAGATCGAGGAGATCCTGCACAAGGACGCCGAGCCGATCCTCAAGGCCGCCGGTATCGACTCCAAGTCGGTGCAGATCGTCATCGTCGGCTCGAAGGAGTTGAACGCCTTCGCCGCGCCGCGGGTGATGGGCGTGAACACCGGGCTCATCCTGCAGACCAAGACTCCCAATGAGTTGCAGGGGGTCATGGCCCACGAAGTCGGGCACCTGGCCGCCGGCCACGTCGCCCGTTCCGGCGAGATGAACCGCGCCGGCATGAAGCCCTTCCTGTTGACGATGGGCCTGGGTGTGCTGGCCGCGCTCGCGGGCTCTGGCGACGCCGCGGCGGGCCTGGTCGGCAGCGCAGGCTATTTCGGCACGCTGGGCGCCATGGGCTTCAGCCGCGAGCAGGAAGCGCGCGCCGACCAGGCCGGCGCGACCCTGCTGGAGAAGGCCGGCCTCTCCGGCAAGGGCCTGGCCGACTTCTTCGACAACTTCCGCTACCAGGAGGTTTTCGACGAGGCTCGCCGCTACGCCTATTTCCGCAGCCACCCGCTCTCGTCGGATCGGATCGACGCCCTACGCACGCGCGTCGCCGCCCAGTCCCATTACAATGAGACCGACAGCGCCGATCAGGTCTCCGAACACGCCATCATGAAGGCCAAGCTGGACGGCTTCCTCAATCCCCAGCAGGCTGTCGTCAAATACAGCGAGACCGACAAGACCTATCCGGCGCGCTACGCCCGGGCGATCGCCTATTATCAGATGCGCGAATCCGACAAGGCGCTGAAGCAGATCGACGCTCTTCTGCAGGAGCAGCCGAACAATCCCTACCTCTGGGAGCTAAAGGGCCAGGTGCTCTACGAGTTCGGCCGCACCAAGGAAGCCGAGGAGCCGCAGCGCCGATCGGTGCAGCTGAAGCCCGAGGCGCCGCTGCTGCACGTCAACCTCGGCCAGACGTTGATTGCGCTGGACGACCCGGGCAAGGTCGACGAGGGGATCGCCGAGCTGAAGAAGTCCCTGACCCTCGAGGACGACAACGCCGAAGCCTGGCGGCTGATGGCCCAGGGCTACGACAAGCGCGGCCAGGAGGGGCTCGCCCGGTTGGCCACAGCCGAATACCAGTTCGACATCGGCGACATGACCCAGGCGCGGGTCTTCGCCATGCGCGCCCGCGAGAAGCTGCCGAAGAACACGCCCGACTGGCGGCGCGCGACGGACATCGTGCTCGTCTCCAAACCGAGCAAGGACGACCTGCAGCAGCTGGCCCGCGAAGGGGCGATCGCGCAGTCGCAGGCGCGGTGAGCCGGCTGGCCAGGGCGCGCGATGCGGCCTATGGGAAGCGCATGAGATCTGCTCCCTTCACCGCCTTGGCGCTGGCCGCCGTCATGGCGCTCGGCGGTTGCCAAGAGTCCGACGAAGCCTTCGGCAAGCGTGTACAGGCCTACCTGCTGGAGCACCCTGAGGTGCTGCGTGAGGCGTCGCTCAAGCTGCAGCAGAAGGACCAGGAGGACCAGGCCAAGGCCGCGCTCGACGCCATCGGAGAGCATCGCAGCCAACTGGAGCGCGACCCGCGCGACCTGGTGGTCAATCCGAACGGCAAGATCACCGTCGTCGAGTTCTTCGACTACAACTGCGGCTACTGCAAAATCGCCGCGCCTCAGGTAATTCAGCTGATCAAGGACCACCCCGACGTCCGCTTCGTCTTCAAGGAGTTTCCGATCTTCGGCGGGGTGTCCAACACCGCCGCCGCCTTGGCGCTGACCCCGCAGGTCAAAGCCAAGGGCCTGGAGATCTATCAGGCCTGGATGGCCGAGAAGCCGCTGGATGACGCCGGCATCGATCGCACCCTGACAGCCGCCGGGATCGACCCCGCAGCTGCGCGCAAGGTGGCCCAGGATCCGGCCATCGAGCGGCAGTTGATCGACGTCCACACGCTCGCCAAAGCGCTGCAGATCGAGGGCACGCCCGCCTTCATCGTAGGCGACACGCTGGTTCCGGGCGCCGATCTCGGCGCGCTGCAACTGGCGATCGCCAACGCCAGAAGCGGCAAGCCGAAGAAGCGCTGACCGGGCGCGCGCCCCCGGGCGCTTGTGACCCCAGCGCTCGACCGTTACAAGACCGCCAGAATCGACGGCGGAGCCGAATGCCGAAACCGATCTATGTGCTGAGCGGCCCGAACCTCAACCTGTTGGGGACCCGCGAGCCGGAGATTTACGGGCGCGACACGCTGGACGACATCCGCCAGCGCTGCGAGGCGCGCGCGAAGGCGCTCGGCTGCGAGATCGTCTTCCGGCAATCCAACCACGAAGGCGAGTTGATCGACTGGGTGCAGGAGGCGCGCACCCAGGCCAGCGCGCTGGTGATCAACCCTGCCGGCTATGGCCACACCTCAATCGCGCTGCTTGATGCGCTGAAGACGGCGGAAGTCCCGATCGTCGAATGCCATCTGTCGAACCCGGCGGCGCGGGAAGACTTCCGTCGGACCACGTACGTCTCGCTCGCCGCGACGGGCGTGGTCTCCGGCTTCGGCGCCGCCAGCTACGAGCTGGCCGTCGAGGCGGCCGCGGGCCTCGCCCGCTGACGTCTCATCAGAGAAAGCAAGGACGAACGAATGGCTAGCAGTCCCAAGGCTCCCGCCGATCCGATCGACGCGCGCCTGGTGCGCAAACTGGCCGACATTCTGACGGAGACCGGCCTCACCGAGATCGAGGTGGAGCACGCCGGGCTGAAGGTCCGCGTCGCCAGGTCGGTCACCGCCGCCGCCGTCCACTACGCCGCTCCGGCGGCGATCGCCCACGCCCCGGCGCCGGCGCCGGTTGCAACCCCTTCGGCTGCGGCGCCGGTGGCCGAGCCCGCCCGCGCCCGCGGCGACACCGTGACCTCGCCGATGGTCGGCACCGTCTATCTGCAGCCGCAGCCTGGCGCGGACCCGTTCGTCAAAGTGGGTGACACGGTCGAGGCCGGCCAGACGCTGTTCATTGTCGAGGCCATGAAGACGATGAACCCGATCCCGGCGCCCAAGGGCGGCCGGATCGTCGAGATCCTGGTCTCCGACACCCAGCCCGTGGAATTCGGCGCGCCGCTCGCCGTCATCGAGTAGGGCGATGTTCGAGAAGATCCTGATCGCGAACCGCGGCGAGATCGCGCTCCGCGTCCACCGCGCCTGCAAGGAGATGGGCATCGCCACCGTGGCCGTGCACTCCGAGGCGGATTCCGGCGGCATGTGGGTGCGGCTGGCGGACGAGAGCGTCTGCATCGGCCCTGCGCCCGCGGCCAAGAGCTACCTGAATATTCCCTCGATCATCGCCGCCGCCGAGATCACCGGCGCGCAAGGCATCCACCCCGGCTATGGCTTCCTTTCGGAGAACGCCCGCTTCGCCGAGATTGTCGAGGCGCACGGCTTCACCTTCATCGGCCCCAAGCCCGATCACATCCGCATGATGGGCGACAAGATCACCGCCAAGCAGGCGGTGAAGGCGGCCGGCATTCCGGTGGTCCCCGGCTCCGACGGCGCGATCTCCGGCGAGGAGCATGCGCTGACCGCGGCCCGCGAAATCGGCTTCCCGGTGCTGATCAAGGCGGCCGCAGGCGGCGGCGGGCGCGGCATGAAGGTCGCCCGCGCCGAAGACGAGCTGCTGGAGGCGGTGCAGACCGCCCAGGCCGAGGCCAAGGCCGCCTTCGGCGACGATTCCGTCTACCTGGAGCGCTATCTCTCCGGCCCGCGCCACATCGAGCTGCAGATCATCGCCGACAGCTTCGGCAACGTCTGCCACCTGGGCGAACGCGACTGCTCGCTGCAGCGCCGCCACCAAAAGGTGCTGGAAGAAGCCCCCTCTCCCGCCATCGACGCCAAGGCACGCGCCAAGATCGGCAAGGTCGTGGTCGATGCGGTTCGCGCCATCGGCTACCTGGGCGCCGGCACCATCGAATTCCTCTACGAGGACGGCGAGTTCTTCTTCATCGAGATGAACACCCGCCTACAGGTCGAGCACCCGGTGACCGAGGCGATCACCGGCATCGACCTGGTGCGCGAGCAGATCCGCATCGCCGCCGGCCTGCCGCTCTCCTTCACCCAGGACGAGGTGGTGTTCGAAGGTCACGCCATCGAGTGTCGGATCAACGCAGAGAACGCCAAGACCTTCGCGCCCTCGCCCGGTCTGGTGACCGACTTCCACGCCCCGGGCGGCCTGGGCGTTCGGCTCGATTCCGCGCTCTACGCCGGCTACACGATCCCGCCCTACTACGACAGCCTGGTGGGCAAGCTGATCGTGCACGGCCGCGACCGCGCCGAGTGCATCGCGCGCATGAACCGGTGTCTCGGAGAGATGGTGGTGGCCGGCATCGACACCAATATCGCGCTGTTCCAGGAACTGCTGGCCAACCCCGAGATCGTCGAGGGGCGCTACAACATCCACTGGCTGGAAACCTGGATGAAGCAGCAGCAGGCCGCCGTCCCGGCCTGACGGTCTTCGGAACAGGCGCCAGCTTCTTCGTTCCTCGCCGAACGAAGAGAAGAGCTCGCGATGGCGCAGGGCGCACTGGCCGACGAACTGATCTCGTTGGAACGCCGCTTCTTGCAGGCGATGAAGGACCGCAACGTCGACGCCGCGGTCGAGCTGACGGCCGATCTGCATCGTCACCGGCGCGCAAGGCGTGGCCAAGATCGACAAGCAGACGTTCCGCAAGATGATGGAAGCCGGCAAGTAAGAGCTGCGCAGCTTCGAGTTCACCGACGTGCAGGTCCAGCAGCTCTCCGACGATGTGGCCGTGGTCGGCTACAAGGTCCGCGAGGACCTCGATCTCGAAGGCAAGCCGCTGACCATGGAGGCGGCCGACGCCTCGACCTGGGTGCGTCAGGACGACCATTGGGTCTGCGCCCTGCACACGGAGTCGGTGCTCGGCGATCCTTACGGACGCGACCGGGTCAAACATTGAAGCAAAGTTGAGCGCGCTCTACCGCCGCGCGCTTGGCCCACAGCCATGCTGTGTGTTCACCTGAAGGCTCAACCTTTGGAGAGGCTCATGCGCAAGATGGCGATGTCTGGGTTCGGAGTGGCGCTCGGGCTGGCGATCGCCGGCCACGCGCTGGCGCAAGGGGTAAGCCCGGATCTCAAGGGTTCCTACGCCCCCGGCGGCGATTGCACCAAGGAGCCCAGGGTGATCATCGGCGACGTGCTGACGGTGATCGCCGGCGGCAAGTCCACCCGCTACGCGCCGCTGGACGCCTGCTACTCCTGCGCCGGCGGCGCGCGTTACGAGGGCATCGAAGTCTGGGTGACCTACCTCGACAGCAAGAAGGAGCCCGCCTACCCGATGTTCCGCGTCAACGCGGACGAGAAGCGTGGGAACCTGGTGGTGGACAAGAACGATATCCAGACCGCGCCGACGCCCGTCAGGGCCGTGGCCATGGCCTCGCCGCTGAAGAAGTGCGCCAGGTAGACAAGGCCCCGCGTGCAGGCTGGTGCTTTGAGGCCTTTGGCTCGCTAAGCTCTCCTGCATGCACGAGTTCGGCCCGCGCGAGCTCCTGGCCTGCTATGCGCGCGGCATCTTTCCGATGGCCGACGCGCGGGATGACGCCCGGGTCTTCCTGATCGACCCGGAGCACCGGGGCGTCATGCCGCTCGATCGGTTTCACGTGCCGCGGCGGCTGGCCCGCACCGTCCGCGCCGATCGCTTCGAGATCCGCACCGACAGCGCCTTCGCCGAGGTGGTCGCCACGTGCGCCGAGGCTTCGCCGGGCCGGCTGGAGACCTGGATCAACGGGCCGATCGAGCGGCTGTACAACCAGCTTCACGCCCAGGGCTACGCGCACAGTGTGGAGGCCTGGCAGGACGGCGAGCTGGCCGGCGGCCTCTACGGGGTGGCGCTGCACGGCGCCTTCTTCGGGGAAAGCATGTTCTCGCGCCGCACCGACGCTTCGAAGGTGGCGCTGGTGCATCTCGTGGCGCGCCTGATCGCCGGCGGCTTTCGGCTATTGGACGCGCAATTTCTCACCGAACACCTTGCCCGTTTCGGCGCTGAGGAGGTCTCTCGCCGCGACTATCGCCGAAGGTTGTCCGAAGCCCTGAAGGCCGAGGCGAACTTCCAGAGGCTGGACGCGCGCCTCCGCGGCGAGATCGTTCTGCAGGTGATCCAAGCGAGGTCGGATGCGGGATAGGCCGCTCGCCGCAGGGCTCTTCGGGCTCGCGGCCCTGGTCGGGCTCGTGGGGGCCTACGTCGGGCTCTCCGTCAGCAGCTTCTGGCTGGACGAGCTCTTCACCGTCTGGGTAATCCAGCCGCAGCATCTCTCGACCATGTTCGGCCGCGCGCTCAGTGACGTTCACCCACCGCTCTACTATTCCAGCCTCTACCTGTTCTCGCGCGTGGCGGGTCAATCGGAGACCCCGCTTCGGCTGTTCAGCGCGCTCTGCGCGACAGGAGCGGTGGCGGTTTTCGTATTGGGAACTCGCGCCGCTCTCAGCTTGCCCAGCCGCCTGTTCGCCGCGGCGATGGCGACGGCCTCGGAGTTCTGGTTCTACCAGGCGCAGAACGCACGGTCGTATGGTCTGGCGCTTTTTCTGGGCGCAGCCTTGGTGGTCGTCGCCCTGCGCCTGTACCGCAGCCCTGCCGCTCCGAAAGGGTCTCACCTGGCGCTGCTGGCGGCGGTGAGCTTCGCCGGCGCCTTCGTGCACTGGTACGGCGCCTTGCTGGCCCTCTCCGTCACGGTGGTGCTGGCGCTGTGGAGCCCTAGCGGACGCGCCCGTCTGATCGCCCTGGCGGCCGCGCTGTTCCTCGCCGTCCTGCTCTACGTCAAGCTGGGGGTGGGCGCGCACGCCGTGTTCAGCACCACCAGCAGCTGGATCGGTGGAAGCCTCGGCTGGTACGTCAGCGAGACCCGTATGGCGGCGTCTCAGACGCTGACGCCGGTGTCGGCGGCCGCGCTGGCCATCTGTCTCGGGAGCATGCTGTTCGCCGCGCCGGCGGCGATGCGCAGACTTCGCGGCGCTCGCAGCCGGCAGGAGCTGGCGCACACGCCGTTCGGAACTCTGCTGTTCTGCCTCGCCGTCGGGACGATCTTCGTCGGCGCTGCGGTGGCCAGCTCGATCCTGATGTCGCCCAACTTCATCGCGCGGAACCTGCTGCTCTATTCGCCCTTCCTCTGGACGGCGGTCGCGGCGCTTTATGATTCCGGCGTTGCGGAAGCGGCGCCGTTGTGGCGCGGAGCCGCCAACCTGGCGCTCGGCGTGTCGGCGCTCGTCATGTCGCTGATCGTTCTCAATCGGGCGTTGCCGCATAACGACCCATTCCGGGAGTCCGCGCTATGGATCGCGGCGCAGCCGGCTTGCCGCGGCCAGGCTCTCCCGGTCATCACCGACGACAGCGCGCCGGAGGAGCAGGCGGCGAGTCGATACTTCGCCAAGGAAGGCTTCGGCTACTATCTTGGACGTCCCGACCTGATTGTCCCCTTCTTCGAGCAGGAGGTGGCCGGCGCAGTCGTCCCGCCGGCGCTGCGCGCCCTGGCGGCGAACCGGGTGCGGGGCGGTTGTCCGGTCCTGGCCTGGGGGGTGCATGGCTTCTCCGGCGAGGATGCCCGGCGCCTCGCCGACCGTCTGGCGCCGATCGTGCGCGAGCAGGCGCCGGCGCGGCGCGTTGGAATCCGCAGCTTCGACGCCTATGACTACGGGCTGTTCGATCGCGCGGCTCATCCCGCCGCGTTCGTGATCGTCGTGGATTAGCTCATCGTTGGGACAGGCGCAGGCGTCGCAGCGCGGCAGCCGACTACCCAAGCGTCGTAGACCGGATGCTCCAGCGGGTTCAGCCCCGGCGAGGACGCGTACATCCAGCCCTTGAACACCTGCCGCGACGGCGGTGTCGGCCGGCCGGTCTCCGCCCGGGGTTGCGAGTCGACGGTGAGATACGCCACGGAGTCGATGACCGCCTCTTCCGGAGTCGACTTCTCACAGGCGCGGACAGTGAAGATCACGCCCTTGTAGCGCACAGGCTTGCCGACCGGCGCCTCGAACACCAGCGTCTCGGCGGTGATCTTGTCGAGCGCTTCCAGCACCGCCACGTCGAAGCGCTGGCGGCGTACCGGAACCGGCGGCGTCGCGGGCTCGGCGGAGGCCTGCGGCGGGGCGGCCGGCTCGATTTCCTGTTCCGACATCGGTGGGACCACCACGGGCGCCGGGGTCGGCACCTCCTGCGGCGGCGCCTCCTCGGGCGCTGGCGCAGCGCCGGGGGTCGGCGTCACGGGTGGCGCGGATGCGGCGGGGGACGCGGGCTGCGCCTGCGGCCCGACCGTCTGGGCCGAGCCCAGACCGCCTACCGCGAGCGCGGCGACACCGGCGATCCACAGGCCGCGTCTGGCAGCACGGAAAGCAACGGTCATCGGCGCACGCTCCAGGAGACTTATTCTGGCGACCAGGCCTCGTAGTCGCCGGTCGCGCGTTGACGCTCGCCGCCCCGCGCCAGCGAGCCCTTCGGCTTGTAGGCGTGGATGGTGCCGGTCAGGTTCGGCACGTGATCCTTCTCCCAAGCCCTGCGCGGCAGGGGCGCGGTGGTCGGCGGTTCGGCGAAGGTGTGGTGCAGCCAGCCGTGCCAGTCTGGCGAAACCTTCGAGGCTTCGGCATAGCCGTTGAAGATCACCCAGCGGCGCTTGCGGCCGTCGTAGCTGTCGCTGGTGTCCTTGGCCTCGTAGTAGCGGTTGCCCGTCTCGTCCTGGCCGATGAACACCCCGCGGCGGGCGACGGTGAAGCGGACGCCGGCGGTGGCGCCGTTCCACCAGGTGAAGATGGTCTTCAGGATCGACACGGGACTCTTGGAGGCTGTTTCGAGGAGGGCCGTTGCGGCCGGACTATAGGCGGCCGCCCCCCTGGCGTCTAGCGCCGCCCCGCGGCAGCTTCACAGCAAGATGTTGTGGATGAGCGGCGACGCGACCGCAAGATCTATTGGCCGCTGCCCTGGCGAGCGCTTAACCTTGCCGAGCTAGGGAGGCGAGCCATGGGCCTGCGGGAATCGTCAGCCGCCATCGAGGAGCGGGAGCTGGAGCTGGCCGACCGGATCGTGCGCGTGCGCGCGCCCGTAGGATGGAGCAACGCGCGGGTGGAAGCCTGGATCGACTGGGCCGGCGGCGAGACCGACTTGGCCGCGGCGATCGCCGAATTCGCCGAGACCCTGACCCGCCGCGCCCAGGCCAAGGGACTGGTGGCCGACGCCGCCGAGCGCACCGCCTTCCGCGGCGCACTGGCCGCCGCTCTGGTTCGCGGCAGCATCGCTGTCGGCGCGGCTCCACAGAGCGACCTCCCCGCCGTGATCGACGGCGAGCGCTCGACGGCGCCTCACATGTTGCGCGACATGGTCGCCGCCTGGCGCGGAGAACAGGCGGCCGCTGCGGCGGCCGTCGAGCTAAGCGCGCGGTTGCAGGCGGTGATCGACGCGGTGCTGCGCTGCGAGGGCGACGCCGACGCCTGCTCCGATCCGGCGCACAATCCGAGCCTGGCGCGAGCCGCCCGTGCAGCGCGCGCCGCCGGCGCATCGGCGGCCTTGATCCTCGAGGCGATCGGCCTCGCCCGCGCCGGCGAGCGCGAATGGCGAGCCACCGCCCCGGAGGCGTCCACCGGCGCGCTGCGCGTGGTGCTGGCCGCGGCGGGCGGCGGTTCTGGCGATCTCGCGCGCGCCACCGCGCTCGCAGCGCATGCGACCGGCGCTGTCGCGATCGCCCCCTCCCGCGAGGCCGCTGATGCGCTGGCCCAGACACCGCGCGCGATCCGCGGCGGGGTCGACCTGATGGCGTTGTGGTCTGATGACGGGTTCGACATCGCCGGCTTCGAGACGGCGGTCACGCTGCTCGCTAAGGCGCTGGCGGCGGCGACCGGCGGCCCCGCGCTGCTGGGCCTGGCCGGGCTCGGCGACTGGCTCGCCGCACACGGCCTGGACTACGAAAGCGATGCCGGCCGCGAGACCGCCCGCGAGCTGTACCTGGCGGCCCAGGCGGCGATCAAGGCGTCAGGCGTTCAGCTGAAGGGCGGCCTGGCGGTCTTCACCGACGCCGAACTGTCGCTGCGGCTGGGCGGCGGCGAGCTCTCGGCCGCGCCGATCACTGGCGTCACCACGCTTGCCGAGACCGCCGACGGCGCCACGGTGCGGGTGATCTCCGAAGCCGCCCTGCGCGGCTTCGCGGCGCTTGACCTCGACGCGGCGGAGCTTCGGGCCGAGCTGCTCGGCCGCGGCGATCTGGCCAACGCGCCCGCGCTCGATCACGCCGCGCTCGCCGTCCGCGGCTTCACCGACCACGAGATCGCCGCGGCGGAAGCCTGCCTGCCCTTCGTGGCCCGGCTCAGGGACGCGTTCGGCCCGGGGGTGGTGGGCGACGGCTTTGTTCGTGATGTCCTCGGCGCAACGGCCGATCAGCTGACGGATCCGGAGCTCGACGTGCTAGCGCTCGCTGGCTTCGACGCCGCCGAGATCGCGGCGGCGGAGGCCTACGCGCTCGGCGGGGGCCGGATCTCGGACGTCGCCGGCCTCGATCCCGCGGCGGCCCGCGTCTTCCGCACCGCCGAGGAGATCGGCGAAGCGCCGCGCGTCGCGCTTCTGCAGCTGATCGAGCCTGCCCTGGCCCTGCCGGCGCTATTGGACCGGCGGCTTCCCTGGGATGCAGGGATCGACGCCGTCGGCGCCGCGCTCGACTGCCCAATCTCGGTTCGCGTCCGTCGCGCGGACCCGCCGGACCTGGACCTCGACCTGCCGCCGCTGGCGGAGGCGCCGCCCGCCGCGGCCGCACGGCCGCCGCCCCCTCCGCCGGAGGAACGCATCATCGAGCGGATCGTCGAGCGCGACCGGGTGCGCCGCAAGCTGCCCGACCGCCGCAAGGGCTACATCCAGAAGTCCGCGGTCGGCGGCCACAAGGTCTACATCCACACTGGCGAATACGATGACGGCGAGCTCGGCGAGATCTTCATCGACATGCACAAGGAAGGCGCCGCCTTCCGCTCGTTGATGAACAACTTCGCCATCGCCGTCTCGATCGGTCTGCAATACGGCGTGCCGCTGGACGAGTTCGTCGACGCCTTCGTCTTCACCCGCTTCGAGCCCGCCGGGCCGGTCACAGGCAACGATCAGGTCAAGTCGGCGACCTCGATCCTCGACTACATCTTCCGCGAGCTCGGCATCTCCTATCTCGGGCGCGACGACCTAGCCAGCGCCGACCCCGACGAGCTCAACGCCGACGGCCTGGGGCGCGGCGCCAACGAGGCCGATACGGCTGAGCCGCAACCCGCCAGCCGGTTCATCTCCCGGGGGTTCTCGCGCGGCTCGACGCCGGACAACCTGGTGTTCCTGCCGGTGGCGAACCGGCCGGGCGCGTACGAGGCGGCGGACGTCTGCGCGGACTGCGGCGACATCGCCGTGGTGCGCAAAGGCCAGGCGATGATCTGCCAGACCTGCGGTGTGCGGGCCTCGCGCGTGAACGAAGAGCAGACCAGCTAGGTCCTGAAGTTACGCCGATTTAAGTGGCGCAAGCGCGACCACCGGGCTTCAGTCGAGCGGGTTGTGACAGGATTTCTGGTTTGAGGCCCTCGCTTCTCGCTCCGATGTTCGCCTGGGCCGCGGTTGCGACCGCGCTTCCCGCCTGGGCCGGCGACCGGGCGGTGGTCGCGCGACGCGACGCCTTTGGCGGCGCTTGTGCGCGCTGCGAGCTTTCCGGCCGCAAGCTCGCCGGCGTTCATTTCATGGGGGCCAATTTCGCTGGCGCGGCGATGGTCGGCTCCGACCTGCGCGGCGCGCGGTTCATGGGCTCGGTCTTCGCCGGCGCCGACCTGACCGGCGCCGACCTGACCGGCGCGAGCTTCCTGGGCGCCAACTTCACGCGCGCGAACCTCGCGACGGCGCGGCTGCGCGGCGCCGAGGCGCATGGGGTCAGCTTCGCCGGGGCCAACCTCGCGCGCGCCGACCTCGCGCAGATCCAGGCGCTCGGCGCGGACTTTTCCGGTGCGGCCATGAGGGGCGCCAACCTGCGCTCGGCGGACCTGACGGGCGCGAACTTTCGCCGCGCCGACGCCCGCTCGGCGGATTTCCGCGGCGTCGACATGCAGGGCGCGGTGCTGAGCGCCGGGCGCTTCGACAAGGCCTCGTTCCGCGGCGCGGATCTGCAGGGCGCGGTGCTCACCGGCGGCAGCTTCGGCGACGCGGATTTCACCGGCGCCAGCCTCGATCAAGCGATTCTCGCCGGCGCCGACCTATCCGGCGCGCGTGGCCTCTCCCAGGTGCAGCTCGACTCCGCCTGCGCCGACCCGCGCACGCGCGCCCCTTCCGGCCTGACCGCCAAGACCTGCGCAGCGCGGCTGATGGTGTTCTCGCCCCCGCCCCTGCCGCCCGCGCCTCCGGTGCCGGCGGCGCCGCGGTTCCTGGTGTCGGTGCACTGAGAAAGCCCCTCTCCCCACGATGTGGGAAGAGGAATTGGTTTACGCCTTCATCTGCGGCGCGAGGCGAATGTTCAGCTCTTTCAGCTGCTTGTCCTCGACGTCGGAGGGCGCGTTCATCAGCAGATCCTGGCCCTGCTGGTTCAGCGGGAAGGCGATGACCTCGCGGATGGCGGTCTCGCCGGCCAGCAGCATGACGATGCGGTCGATGCCGGGCGCCAGGCCGCCATGCGGCGGGGCGCCGTGGCGGAAGGCGTTGAGCATGCCGCCGAACTGCTCCTCGACCACCTCGGGGCCGTAGCCGGCGGTGGCGAAGGCCTTCAGCATCACGTCGGGCCGGTGGTTCCGGATGGCGCCGGAGCAGAGTTCGTAGCCATTGCAGACGATGTCGTACTGGTAGGCGAGGATCTGCAGCGGGTCCTTGCTCTCCAGCGCCTCCATCTCGCCCTGCGGCATCGAGAACGGGTTGTGCGAGAAGTCGACGCGCTTCTCGTCCTCGTTCCACTCGAACATCGGGAAGTCGACGATCCAGGCGAACTCGAAGCGATCCTCGTCGATCAGCTTCAGGTCGGTCCCGACCTTGGTCCGCGCGGCGCCGGCGAACTTGTAGAAGACCTTCGGGTCGCCGGCGACGAAGAAGGCCGCATCGCCCTGCCCCATGCCAAGGTGTTGCATCACCACGGCGGTGCGCTCTGAGCCCAGGTTCTTGGCGATCGGGCCGCCCCAGCCGCCCTGGTCTTCGCTCCAGAAGATGTAGCCCAGGCCCGGCTGGCCCTCGCCCTGCGCCCAGCTGTTCATCCGGTCGCAGAAGGCGCGGCTGCCGCCCTTCGGCGCAGGCACGCCCCACACCGCGTTCTTAGGATCCTCGAGGATCCTAGCGAACAGGCCGAAGCCGCCGCCGCGGAACGGCTCTGAGACGTCCTGCATCTCGATCGGGTTGCGCAGGTCCGGCTTGTCGGAGCCGTACTTGGCGATCGCCTCGCGATAGGGGATGCGCGGGAACGGATAGGCGGTGACTGCCTTGCCCTGACCGAATTGGGTGAACACGCCATGCATCACCGGCTCGATGGCGGCGAAGACGTCGTCCTGGGTGACGAAGCTCATCTCGACGTCGAGCTGGTAGAACTCGAGGCTGCGGTCGGCGCGCAGGTCCTCGTCGCGGAAGCAGGGCGCGATCTGGAAGTAGCGGTCGAAGCCGGCGACCATCAGCAGCTGCTTGAACTGCTGAGGGGCCTGCGGCAGCGCGTAGAACTTGCCGTGGTGCAGCCTGGACGGCACCAGGAAGTCGCGCGCGCCTTCCGGCGAGGAAGCCGTCAGGATCGGCGTCTGGTACTCTAGGAAGCCCTGGTCGATCATCCGGTTGCGGATCGACTGGATGACCTTGGAGCGCAGCACGATGTTGCGATGCAGGGTCTCGCGGCGCAGGTCCAGGAAGCGGTTCTTCAGCCGGATCTCTTCCGGGTACTCGGGCTCGCCGAACACCGGCAGCGGCAGCTCGGCGGATTCGGAGATCACCACCACCTCGGCGACGCGCACCTCTACCTCGCCGGTGGGCAGATTCGGGTTCACCGTGTCGCCGGTGCGGGCGACCACTTCGCCGTCGACGCGGATGACGCTCTCGGCGCGCAGGTGCTCGACTAGCGCGAAA
>Ga0207658_10000051_pt1 | contig 129104 bp, 105 predicted proteins | sample KBSS33metaG_FD_184322 | JGI IMG/M metagenome (GOLD analysis project Ga0207658, IMG submission 184322) | Switchgrass rhizosphere microbial communities from Kellogg Biological Station, Michigan, USA - KBS S3-3 metaG (SPAdes) (version 2) | ecosystem: Host-associated > Plants > Roots >... | reverse complement strand
GAAACAGGGTCAGTTCGGCGCTCACGCTAGTTAACGGTCTTTAGCGACCCACTTAGTATCGAGCTACCGAACTGATTCTTGCCAAAACAATACGACGGCGCATTACAGATAAAATTTGACCATACAAATTAGTAAGCGGACGCGTCCGCATTTAAAAATTAAACGCGACGCGTCGGTTGATTTTGGCTTTTGGCGGTTAATGCGGAAGCGCCGGTTGATGTAGTCCATTATCACGGCCATTGTTTTTGTTCTGGAAGCCGCACCACCTCTGAGGTTGGCGCAATCGTCCTTAGTTGTTGATCAAATTAACCCGAACGGAGAAAAACTGTCCAGTCAGGCTCGCCAGTCGGGGTGCTTGGCCAGAATCAGCACGATGATGGGCATACTTCTATCAACCGTATATGGGGCAGTGAGCGCGATCATAAGGATACGACGCGAGAGTCAACGTCCGCTTTGGAGAGCCACGCCGTGCAGTTTGCGAAGGTCTGCTAAGGCCGATGATGAGCCGTACGCTATCACGGCACTAGTTCCACCCGAATATCGCGTGCGGTCGCTTGACTGCGATCGTCGACGACGCTGAGCGCGTACCAGCCATCTAATTCTGGGCGCCATGGCAATGATTTTTGTGCAGCGACGCGACCTAAGAAGGTATGGCCAGCAAACCAGTACAGTTCTTTCACGCCACCAGCGGCGGTAGCATTTAGTGCAATATTTTCCTGCTGGCGTGAACGTCTCAGTGTGTAAGTGACATCGCGCAACGGCGATAGTATTTGCGGTGCATCACCGACAAATGAACCGCATTGTAGTTTCGGCGGAGTGCGCCGCGGCATTCCCGCCTCGCGAAACAAGCGCAGCATATCGGAGGGCCAGAACTCATAAATATCTGTACGCGTTGTGTTGGTTGGATTGGGTGTGCAGGTTGGTCGGCCCGTATGGGTATCCACCAGCACCGGACGATGCAGCGTGCTGACCTTGATTGGCGATTTACCTGGAATGTACCAGGTGCTTTGCGTTTGCGGACAATAAGCATTCGGCAGATCGCCGCTGGCGGCGCATACATCGATGCGCTTAACGCCTATCGGAGGTTTGCTTGCATCGCGATTAGCCAGTTCAGGTCGCATCAGAGTTAATGCGTCCGCCACCCTAAAAAATAATGGCGCAGCGGTATCGATACCGACAAACGCCGGATTGCCGCTGCCATCGAAATTGCCGACCCACACCGCCAGCACGTAACGACCGACTGCGCCGACTGTCCACGCATCGCGAAATGCCCACGAAGTACCGGTCTTCCAAGCAATCGGCAAGCGTTGATTCGGTGCAAAGCTTAAGTCAGTATCGGGTCGCGCATTGTGGCGCAACATGTCGAGCACGATGAAGCTGGCCTCCTCGCTGAGCAGATGCGGTCCTGGCTTATTCGCATCGGCTTCGGTATAGCGCACTGATTTTAATTCGCCGCGATTCATCAACATCGCATACAGCGACATCAACTCTTCCATCGTCACTTCACCGCCACCCAGCACCAACGACAGGCCGTAGTGTTGCTCCGATTGCATCTGTGCAATGCCGGCGCTTTTTAGAAACTGGTAGAGATTGGGGGCGTGTAACTGCGCGCTGACCCACACCGCAGGCACATTGCGGCTGCGAATCAATGCGTCCTGCGCGGTGATCGGGCCGACGAAGCGACCATCGAAATTCTCCGGTGAAAATGGCCCGAATGCGACCGGCGCATCTTTCAACACGGTTAGCGGATGCAACAGACCTTGATCGAGCGCAAGCCCGTAAATGAATGGCTTCAAGGTAGAGCCGGGCGAGCGCTTCGCCTGCACGCCATTCACTTGACCGTCGATCGCGGCATTAAAATAATCGGCCGATCCCAGCCACGCTTTGACTGCCATGTCTTTAGAATCGAGCAACATCGCTACGGCATTATGCACGCCGTTGGCGCCGCGCTGGCGCAGATAATTGGAGACTTGGCGCTCAAGCAGACGTTGCAGTTGGCTGTCGAGTGTGGTGCCAACATGCATCGGTAGATCGCTGCGGGTCAGCAGCATATCGACGAAATGCGGGGCGAGGAAAGGCAGCTCGCCAGTCGTGTGTAGCAGCGGCGGCAGCTCGGCCAAACGCAGTTCAGTTTCGCCGACCAGATGGCGTTGTTTCCAGCGGTGCAACAGGCGCGTGCGCGCGTTATTGAGCGAATGCATTTGTGCGAATTTGCCGGCGCGTCGATTCGGTTGCTGCGGAATTACGGCCAGCGTCAGCGCTTCGAGCAGCGTTAATCGCGCCGGTGTTTTTTCAAAATAAATTAAACTCGCCGCCCCGATGCCTTGCACGTTGCCGCCGTAGGGCGCGAGATTGAGGTAGGCCTCCAGAATATCGTGTTTGCTGTAACGCGCTTCGAGCCACAGCGCATAACCGATCTGACGCAGTTTGCCGGCCGGTGTGCGTGTATTTAATTGATACAGCAAGCGCGCCAGCTGCATCGTCAATGTCGATCCGCCTTGCCGATTGTCGTGCGCGTAAGTGCGCACGGCGCCGCGTATTAACGATATTGGATTGACGCCGGGGTGCCACGCGAACCAGCGATCCTCCTGCATTTTTACGGCATCGATCAGCTGTGGCGGAAGCTGCTCGAGAGGTACCCATAGACGGTACTGATCGTCGGCCGCCAGCGTTAAGCGCAATAACTCGCCGTCGGCAGAGTAGATCGCGTGCGATAACGGCAGCCGCTGCGCCAGCGGCTGATGTGGAGACAGCCGTATCGCCACAGACAGCAATGCTAGTGCGGCAGCGATCCACAATATTTTCTTCACGCTACAGACTCGGCACTTATTCGTTATTTCAGGCTCATTATTTCGGCGCCACGATCGACAGTTTGCCGCCGAGACCGCGCGCGTACAATTCGCGGCGGTACATGCCTTCGGCGTACGCCGGCGGCGTTTGATAAACACCGGCATTAGTGGCGCGCACGCGGTAGACAAAGCTCGCCATATCGCGCGACAGGTAGCCGTATAAAACCATGCGATCGTCGCGCACTTCGGCAAATTGCGGATGCCAGCTCGATTGCGCAGCCACGCCGATCGGCAGAGCGGTTGGTAGCGGCGCTTCGGTATCCGCTTCGTTATTGCTATCGACCGCTACGGCGCGCTCGATAACGGGCTCGACACCGCCCGGCAATAAATCAACGACAGCGACTTGAGAAGCGCTATCGGCATCGATGGCGCGCAGCCGCAGGCGCACAAGAAACTCGGCGCCGACCGCAACTTCGCTGATTGGATTGCCACTGAGATCGAGATACTCGCGCTGAATTTCCAAGCCTTCGTGCGCCTCGGCGGCGGGCACGGTTCGATCAAAACCATTTTCGACCAGCGTATAAAACGCCGGCAGCGCACTCTCTTTACTGAGTTGTACCGCGTTGGCGCCGATGCCGATCTTGGCTCTACCGAGCAAATCCTTCGCCAGCGTTAGCGGCGTCGCTTTGCCATCGCTGCCGATTTCCGCTGCGCTCAGCGTTGCCGCCGGCGCCGCGGCTTTTGCATAAGCTTCCAGCGCCAGCAACAGATACGCCGCGGATAGCGAGTTGTAGCGGTTCGTCGAAATGCGTTTGCCCAGGCTGTCGAGCACCGCGCCCGGTATATCGGTCATGCGCTCCGGAAACTGGCGAGAGACCAGATACAACAATTGCGCATCGTGAATCAAACTGTCGTAGTAATCGCTGCGGCGATGCGCATCGAACAGGTTCCGATCGGCGTTATCGGACCAGTCGACGCGTTTGACGAGCTTCTCCGCGAGTTCGGTTTTTTGCAGCAGCCGATAACTCGCGGCCAGATACGCCGCAGTGAGATCCCGCGGCCACTGCTTCGCGTAGCGCGCATCGAGTTCTTGCTGCAATGTGCCCAGTAACTCGCTGGTGACGATGCCTTGTCGCGTCAGCAAATAAATCGCATAGGCGCGCAAGCGCATATCGTCCAAGCTATCGCCGCGCGGTCCGGCGCTGCGGCGCAGCCATTGATTGGCTGGCGCGAGCAGATCGGCGGGTACGTTGTAGCCGCGTTCCTTCGCCTCGACCAGAAAATGCACGGCATAGATCGATGGCAGCGGTTCGACTTCGCTGGCGGCCGACCATAATCCAAAACCACCGTTGTCGTTCTGACGCATGCGCAGCGCTTTGATCAATTCATCGAAGCGATTGTCGGGGTTGTCGTAGCCCTGCAATTTACCCAGCTCCGGGTGGCTGGTGAAAAGCAGTAGTGGAATGGCTTGGCTAACCAGTTGTTCGGTGCACGAGTAGGGATAGTGGCCGAGATAGGCGGTCAAGCCGTTCGACCACACCAACGGCGAATTGCCGTAGCCGATCTGGACGTCGCGATATTCGCGGTGCAGATCGCGGCTCAGTTTTACCGTTAGATTGGCGCGCGTTTGACGATCTGTCGCGACCTGCACGCGATACGGTGTTGCCGGGCGCACGCTGACACTTTCCGACGCTTTCGCCTGTTTGTCGCCGCTGCGTGCAATGAATTGCAAGTCGGCCGCACCGAGCGTGTCGGTGGCGCGCAGGCGCAACTGCGCGACGCCTTCTTTTTGTTCGGCGATGGTCAGCTGGATTTTTTTATCGCCGACCGGGACCAGCCCCGGCGACGTTTCGAGCTGCAGCGTGATCGGCGTTTTGCTGCCGCTGATATTGTTGAAGATGCTGACGCTGACATTGAATTCATCGCCCGGAGCTACCATGGCCGGCAGGTTGGGCGAGAGGATCAAATCGCCACGCACTTCGCTGCCGCCTTCGAACACGCCAATAGTCGTATCGGTGACGGCGACCGCGAACACATGCAATTTGCCGTTGAAATAGTCGGGCACCGTGTAGTGCACATCCTTGCCATTGGCGTCGACATCGACGATGCCGGACCAGAATGCGGTGGGCGGCCGGTTTTTGCGTTTGAACGGATTAACATGGCGCGCCAGCGCGGCATCGCCGTCGCCGCCCGGCGCGGCCGCGTCCAGTAGTTGCTGAAATTCCGGCAGAATCATGTCGAGTATTTGCGCGGTGCGCACATCGAGCATGCGCTTTTGAAAGAAGAACGGCAGTGGCTCAGGTTTTTTGTAGCCGGCCACTTGCAAAATGCCCTCGTCGATCGCAAACACCACGACGCGCGCCGGATGTTCGGTTTTGACGTGCAAGCGCAGATCGCTGCCGGGTTTAATTAATGCGGGCGTATCGACCGTAACGGCTTCCGTGCGGTGTTGCAGCGACACCGCAAAGGGCGCGACTCCGTACGACAGCGGGCTCATAAAAATTTCGTCGGAGGAAGGATCGCGCAGGAATTGCACGCTGACGTAGCCATTGCCTTCGAAATTGTCCGGCAGTTTGATTTTTTGCACCGAACTGGTGGTCGAGGTCTTGAACCAGACCTGCTGATAGACGCGATCGCGCTCGATGGTGATCAGGCCAGCGCCGACATACGGCGCTTGAATGCTGAGTTCAATGGTATCGCCGGGATCGTAGGCTTTCTTGTCGAGCTTGATTTGCAGCTCGGCGTTGCGTTCGAGCGAGCGGCTGAGATTGGCCTGGCCTACCACGCTGTAATCGATGCGATTTAATTCGATGCCGTCCTTGTCGCGCAGCACCATCGAAAAATCGCCGGGCTCGGTAGTTGGCAATGCCATTTCATTACCGTTTGCCGCCAGGGCGAAAGGTTTGCTGTCTCTGACGATATCCTTGCGGCGCGATTGATAGCGGTAGGTGCCGTTGTTTTGTTTGGTCAACACCGAGACGAATTTGCGCTGTACCCATTCCATATTGGCGTCGGCGAGCGCGATGCTGTTGAGCTTTTGATCGACGGCTATCCAGCGCACGAGATGGCGACTGTCGCGCTGCAGATAACCCAGTTCGTCCTCGGCTTTGACGCCGACTAAATAAGGCGCGCTCGATACCAGCATCGCGCTGTACGAGGCGACATTGCGCCCGCCCTCGGCTTCAAAAGCGCGCGCCAGCAGCGACAGCCGATAGGTAGCGCGCTCGAAGCGCTCCAGATGCAGATCGAAACTGGCCTCGCCGTTGTCGTTGGTGGTCGCGGCGGGCAATTTGTCTTGGAATTGTTCTTTTAATTTGCTGCGATCGTAGAACACGTAATCGCGATAGCGCGGGAACGCCGGCAATGCCGGAGCGACCGTCATCTCGCCTTCGACGCGGCGGCCCGCGGCCGGTGCGCCGAACAATTGCATCACTTTAACGGTGGCCTGTACTTGCTCGGGTGTGAACCAACCCTCGGTCGGCGCGGCGCTTAATTGCGCGCTGACCTTCATGCGATCCGGCTCGAACTCCTGCACCTTCACCGAAGTGCTACCGAGTTGGATGTCGAGGTTGCCGTTTTTAATCAGATACATCGATACCTGGTAGTGCCCGGTCGGCGAACTCGTCTGTGTCGACCAATTGAATTCGTCGAAACCGCTTTTGCCGATTTCAATTTTTTGTCGCTGCAGAATCTGGCCGCGCGGATCGACAACCTGAATTTCGACCGGTACGCGAGCGAGCTGCGCCTTCCAGTCCTGGGTGCGCACGATACTGCTGATATGCACCGTTTCGCCGGGGCGATAGATGCCGCGATCGGAAAATAAAAAGGCCGAGAGGCGATTCGGATCGACATTGTTTTCGATGCCGCCGATATCGAAGCGCGACATATTCAATTCGCGATCGCTGCGATTGAGCGGCAGGAATGACATATCGTCGTCCTTCTCGACAACGAACAGCAGCGGCGTTTTTTCGCGAACGAGTTTATCGACAGCGGTAAATTGCGCGCGCCCATCGGCATCGGTGAGTTGGCTTTGCACGGCCAGTCCGTTGCGTCCGAGCAGGCTCACCTTGGCGCCGGCCACCGGTTGACCGCTGTGAATCGATTGCACGAAGGCAACCTGGCTGCCATTGAGTTCGCGTTTGACGATCAGGCCGAGATCGGTGATGACGATCAAGCGCGAATCGCTTTCGACGCCGGGCGTGTGACCGTACGCGGAGCGGTAGCCGTATTCGTCGCCGTCCGATTCCGAATTCTCAGTGCCTTCGTCTGATTCCGCTTCAGCTTCATCGTCGGCGGGTTTGTCTTCCTCTAATTTTGTTTCGCTGACCTTGACCAGAAAAATACCGTAGCGCGAGTGGCTGCGGTCTTTCAGATAGCCGCCGAGATCGACGCTGTCGTAAACCGGTTTGCCGGGGCCTTGCACCACCAGTTTGCGCTTGTCGATAAAACGCTCCACCAACCGATCGGATTCGACGCCGCTCAATTGCGGCTTGTTGTATTTGCCGTTGTTGACGTCGACCAGTTGATGCAGCTGATCGGCTAGCAGCCGTCCCACCTCGACTTGCACGGCTTCGATACCGCGCGTGGTAAAACCGACCTTGCGGTCGCCGGCCAGCGACAGAATCGCGCCGTCGCCGAGCATTTTCAACGAACGCGCATAGGGCTGCACCTGCACGACGTCGACGAATGCGGCACCCGATTGCGAGCCGCCGACCGCTTGGATGCCGGCAGGAACTTCCACATAAATAAAGCGGCCCACCGGTGCGTGGAATTTGAAGCTGTGTAGCGATTGCGCGTTTTCTTCGCCGGGAACTTGTTCGATCGGCAACAATTCCGAGGCGGCGATAACATCCCTGCCGATGTTATTGGTCGACCAACTGTAAGAATATTTCTTTTGCTGCTCGGTGGCACCGAGCCGATAGGGCGGCAGCAGCCAGACTTTCACTTTATTTTTCAGCGCATCGCCGGCCAGCGGCGCCGTGCTTTCGAACAGCAGCACTTGCTCGGGTTCGAAGCGCTCATTGTCGACCAGTGTCATCGCAAAGTTATTGAAGCGCAGGCTGTAACGGCCCGGCACGACGATATTGCTTTCGAGTTTACTTGCGGTACCGTCGCCGCCGCGGACACTGCGAATACCCTTGTCGAGCGTCAAGGTCATGCGCACGTCTTCGCGCGGCAGCGTCAGTGTTTTCGAGTGGATATAGGCGTGCAGGCGCTGCTTATCGTAGTTGACGGCAAAGCCGGTGGCATCGCTATTCAAGCCGAGAAAGGAAGCATCCTTGGCGGAGCTGATAACGACGCGCTTTTCGAAGTCGGCGGCGTCGACCGGATGAGAGAAGCTGATGGTCGCAACCAGCTTTTTCAATTGTGGATCGACCGGGTCCTGATAGAACTCGCTGCTGTCTATGTTGGCGGTGAACGGCGCGGTGCGAAATGTGAAGGCGTCTTCTTTGAGCCGGATGTGCTTCGGCAATAATTTTTTCTTGTCGATGTCGACATCGAATTTGGCACCGACGGGCCAGTCGGCATTCGGTTGAAAGGTGAGCTTTTTGTCGCTGCTCCAGCGCCAGACGCCGGGAATATTCGGTGCGATGGCGATGCCCTGCTTAACGATCTGGCCGACCGCTTCGAGCGGCGCCGCGGAATCGCTGAATTCGACCAATAAAGGTTGGGTGACGAATCTACCCTTGCTGTCGTCCCACGCGGTTAATGGCGGTGCGGTCACGGTGAAAGTGGTTTGCACCGGTTTCGGTTGGCGTTGATACCAGCGATAGCCGCCGACGCCAGCCGCAATCGCCGCGGCGAGCGTTATCGCCACCGTGGCGGTGCGTTTGGGGCGCGTTCGGGCCGCGTGCCAAAAATGTTGTACGCCGCCACCGATCCAGCGCAGCCACAGCGGCGCCCGCCACTGCCAATGGCCGATAACAGCGGTGACCAGCCAATTGATAACGCGGCCGGTACCGACCAACAATATGCGCAATAAATCGAGGGCTCGACGGAGCATGGGGGCTTCTTTAGGCTAAGAGTGCAAGGGGGTAGCGCTGAGTGACAGCGTTGCAGCAAGCGTACGCGACTGACATTTGAGTGGTCATGTAATCCATTAGCTGGTGACTTTTTTGTTGTAGGATGCTGCGGATATCGCCAGTTTGTCCTGATGGTTCGCTAGAGTACCGGGCGCCTCAGCGCTCGTCCAGCTAGGTGGGATTCATCTGGGCGGTAGTGGAACCTCAAAACAGAATCGTCAATGACCGCAATGGCCGACTGCCGCCAGAAAATATTTTTAGTTCTGGCGCCTTTCGAGGTTGAATCGGTCCCATTTAACTCGTCTATCCCTGCTAAACCGGACAGATACGATTACTGGTTAACGATTTGATGACTTTAGTTGCAAATCTTTGGTTAGGTAAAAAAGCCCGTGAGCCTTAAAAATTTTATTGATTTAGTTGCAACCGAAGTTACTTTGATACATTGAAATCCATTGTTTGCCCTCGTTCCTACTTGAATCATTTAGTTGCTAGTCCAGTAGTGGGTTTTGATCGAGTCTTATCTATTGTATGGTTGGATTTGGCATCAGAATGAGCGGCAATATTTCGCGAGGCTCGGAAGTGTCTAGGTGGGCGATTCATTAAAGACCTTAGCTTTGAACGAAACTTCACATAAGTAATAAACAAATTTTTCGCCCGTTGTCTGTTGTCTGGATTGAATTATTCTCTGCAGGTCGGACCTTCATAACTAACAATCTCATTCGTGGAGTTTTCGCGGATATAAAGTGTCCATCTGTAAGGATAATGCTCTAGATTGAGAAGGGAGTCGGTATGATAAACAGCTCCTGCAATGGCGTTGAAACAAATGGGACGGAATTTACGTTCCACCGCCGCATTATTCGGTTTCATTACCAATGTATGCTTACCCGGCGTAAGTTCTACCCGGACAGTATTATTTTGCCCTGTTGATTTACCATCCACACTATCAATCCAGGGCCAGTGCCGAACATTTTCGGTCGGGTTAAGCAAGATGGCAATTTGATTGGCCGGTAGAGATCCTAATCCGGGGGATTTGTAAGTGACGGAACAACCTGTAAAGGCTACCGTAAGTGTTATAAAGCAGGCCGTCTTTCTCACTACATGAGATTCCATTTTGCATTTCTTTTCAATATTTCGCGAGGCTCGGAAGTGTCTAGGCGATTCGGGGCGATTCAGACAGAGGATTTGGAACCGACTTGGATATCGTCTTGCTGCGGACCAATCGTATATGTAAATGTCGCCGTTGCTTCTTTGAATAACATTGTCAGTTCCCTTGTTGAAAGGTGGGCCGTTGCAATTAGATCGTACCGACTTCTCCATGGTTTGCCGTCAAGATGAATTCGGTCAAGCCGAATCGGCGTTTTTGAGAGAGTTGGATAATTGGCATCTCTGCAGTAAACATAACCACGACAACGCGCTGTATCAATAGCGCAGGCCGATCCACACGTGGACCGATATCTCGTAGACCACTACTCACGTCAACACATAATATGCAGTCCGGTCGGTCTCCAGAGAGGGCGAGTAAGCCTTCGGACGGTAATATTCCCTATCTTTTTCAATAGTGCCTTTTCATACTCGCCTGCACGGTAAATGCCACGCAAGTCGCTCATGCTCCACCGATTACACTCAACCTTCCCTGTTCTTGCCGAAGCGGAAAACACACATTCATTGGGAAACTTATGATCGCTCACTATACCGACATGACCCATAGGAGAACCTGCGAATGCGACAATATCACCAGGCTGTCTTAGCGCCAAAATTTCATTCGGCTTGTATTGATAATTCTTGTCTGGATAGACCACACTCCAACCCTTAATTTCAATGTTTGTATCAGCCCATTCATTGGCAAGCGGGTCTCGAAATTCGCTAAATAATCCGTTGCGTTCGATGGGTTTCGAGGTGGCCGCGCCTGACTGCCTAAGGACGTATGCTACATATTCGTTGCATGCAAACACCATATTTCGCCCACTGCGGGTCCAAGCTAATGTGGGCGCCCAATCTTGGGACCCCAGAGTCAAACGAGCTACGTCAACAATTCGTTGCCTCATCGCAATCCACGCTTGGAGAGCTTTTTTATTGTCCTTCTCTATTTGACGATATCTTCTCTCAAATTCCTTGCACTGTTCGTATACGTCCTCCTCCCCCCAAAGTAAACCTGGACGCAAAAAAATGGAGGTGCAGAGAGTGATAAATGCGTGCCGAGATATATGCATGTTGCCAGTGCTCGCATTAATATTCGCACTCCTCATTTCCCTGATCCTTTGTGGTTGCAAGCATTGCGCTTTGCCTGTCGGGTTACCCATAAATTGTCCGAGAATTACAATTTATACTTCAAATTTGTAACCGACTGAAAGATCTAACCTTCGCGTTAACTCTAGTACAGTTCAACCTGAAAAATCAGTGATTTTTAACGCCAAAAATGATGTTCTTAATTTTCCGTGGTGTTCTGTGTGTATTGCAACGAAAGCAGCCACTGATTCCGATTCAAACACCGCCACCTATTCCATTTCAAAGTCGGCAATCAATTCCAGTCAAAACTGCCAGTGCCATGCGTCGCAATTTCGGCCTCTGCTGCCGTTCTAAAAATAAAAGTGGAATCAAAAGCGGACGTTCACGCAGAGCACAGCATTCGAATGACGTGTTTTTCTACAAGCTCAACGTCCGCTCGATGGAGGGGTTAGGCCCCCTCGCTCATAGCGCAACTTTACGGCTTGAATTTCGCGACCATTAAAATTGCCGGCAAACTCTCTTTCAATGGTGAACCCAAGTCGTTCGTAGAGGCGTAGCGCTGGTTGATTGAGCTTTGCCACGTTCAGGGTAACTACTCCGTGCAGGCGCCCGAGAATGTAGTGAAGCAAACTCGCCGCAATTCCCTGCTTGCGGTGAGCGGGATGCACGAAGAGCCATGTGATGAAGTTTCCGCGCGTTCCCACGAAGCCGAGGATAAGACCTGCTTGCTCTGCCACATGGATCTCTGAGTCGTGAAACAGGGCCCTCATTTCGGCATCCGCGTCGAGCGGAGGGATGGCAGAAGGTTCAACCGAGCCCCGCAGTTCATCGGGTTTGGCCAAGTCGTACACCAGGCACACGGATTCCCAATCGGATGCGAGGTAGGCCCGGATATAGACGGCCACAAGGGGCCTAACGACCACGCCAGCGGCAGGCGAACGCGCAGCGTTTGACTGTGCGGCCGTTGCCATAGGTAACGGCGTGCTGCGCGTGCTTGTTAAGTGTTGTCATGCTTCTTGCCAAGAAATTTAACAGTACACATGTTTGGTGAGACGCGGACCTCATAAACCTCCGATTCCCTTGGTTCTGGATTTGACGAGACCTGAAATATGAGAAAGACATTATCAGTGATTGCTGGATTGTATTCGGTAATTTGGACGTTGGAATAAAAACGGAGGCCGTCGATTTTACATAGGCGGACATGGCCATCTTGAAAGTTTCGATAATTGAAAGTAGCAACGTAAATCGTTGATGGTGGGCAGCCACCAACACAGCTACCTTGTTTAGTGATGCCGATTATTCTGTAATCTGAGTTACCGGTGTGCAGAACAGGGCTCTCAGAGATAATGTTTGCATGGGCCAAAAGATAGGCAAAATCTGCGTCATGAAGTTCTGAGGCAACTGGGCTTACTGGAATAGTTGCCTGGCATCCAGTAAGCGCAGTAACCAAGATAACTATCAGGCGTACGATCTTCATGACTTAACAGTGTAATAGAACGGACCCTGCGGTCCGTATATTACTTTTTAGGCGTTCCTGAGGACATAAGCCCCTGTCTTCCTGCCGAACAGGTACTCGTTCGCCACCTGCTTAACGCTCTTGTTGTCAGCCTGAATAACATGCTTCCGAAAAGAGTTCTGGATGCTGGAGAACTGCTCGTGCATTCGGATGACTACATCTCGCGTTGCAGATGGCTGAGATACGCGAGCTTGGGTGCGGGCTAGAACCACGTCCAGCGGGGCATGCAGCAGTACGTACTCGATATCCGAAACCATGGAAGTGATCAGCGGCAATAGCCAAGGCCCGACCACACCATCTAAGTAGACAGCGTATCCTCCGGCCGAATACTCGAGGGCTGCTGCGACGTACGCGCGGACGACGGTGGAGTTCTGGTTATTGGCGTCAGGTAGTGATGGGTCTACTTGGTGCGCCAAAAAGCGAAAGAACACGTCCGATTCGATATGCACGCCTCTTGATGTGTCCGCCGAAAGAAGCTTAGCCAGTGACGTCTTGCCACTCCCAGGCGTACCGCTAATGATTGTGATCGACATCGTTCAGCGCCTAACAGTGTAATAGAACGGACCCTGCGGTCCGTATATTACTTTTTATGCGTCTCTGGCCGAGACGATTATGTTGAAGCCTTCATGTTGGGTAGGCTCCTGAAAGTATTTTGTAACATGATGGAACATCGCCTCGGTGTCAAATCTGGCGCGTGCTGGTTGCTCAATGCGACGCTGCGCAATTTGCTTGATGCAGAGTGCGTCGCTGGCTTTAAGGTAAATAAGCTCATGCGGGCAGCCAGCTTCGGAGATTAACTCTTTGAACCAAAGCCGCTGGTTGAAAGTATTTGGCGGAAAGTCCATGACTACGCTGGTGCCGGTTTTTAAAATGCTAGCTACATGCGATTTAACCAACGGCTTCATCTGACTGGAAAATTTAAGATAATCTTCGAGCGTTGAAATTTGGTTTGGATAAAGCGATTCAAGCCATGCGTCCTCTGAGATAAGAACTGCATTGCGTTCGGAAGCAATATTCTTGGAGTGAGTGGATTTTCCTGCGCCCATTTTTCCACAAAAGAATATTAAAGTTCCTTGCTTCGTCATTTCAGCTCCTTCTACGCATAACGCCGCCAGCACGCGCGGCTTTGTAGTGAAGGCGAAGCCGCAACGAAAAAGCCGTCGCTGTGCCTGGCCTTGTTAAATTTTTTTCTTAAGCACTTTCCGAGTGAATTCACTACACACGCCCGCGATCTGTGATAACAGATCCGGTTAATGCTCTCCGTAGAGCACAACATAGGGTTTTAGCCGCCTTTTAAGGGCGAGGGGATATAGTAACGACTCATAATATAGCCTTCCCAATAGCCAAATCGTCCGGATTCGGAGGCGCCCAAGGGCGTCAAGGTTTTCTACCCCAGATAAAAGCAATCGCTCCTCATGCTCTTTGAACATTGTTTCGATGGGAGTGATATCAGAGGTTGGGGCTTGTTCGGCATAGCCAGATAGCGATTCGTGGTTCCATAAGTGGGAAAATTTGTTCCTGACCTTTCTCAGCGAATCCATGTCTTTCAATATATCTTCACTCATCCAGCCAAAGGCGTAGGCAACTTGTATTCTCTTTGACAGAGTTGAGAATGGCCCGTACCCAGAAAAGAGGCTATCTCTGCCTCCCGGGAGCCCTTTGCCACTTCACGCTTATACATTTCATCAAGCGCTTCGTCAGCAAATGCGCAAGCTATTACCGGGATAAGCCTTTCATCATCAGATGCTATGGCATCACATACTGTGTTTAATCTTGATACATCGTGAGATTCAGAATTAACCTCCGCTGAAAATTTCTTTGCCCGATCCCTCTCAAATGCCTTTGCATAATTTCGATAAACCTGCAGGCCATTTTTTTCAGCTCTGACGCAGGAAGGTCTTGTCAGCAAAACCCGCTCGTCAAAGTCGGGCGAGCCCCGTGGCGGCAAACCGTTTTCGCGCGGCCATATCTATCGGTTACTCAGCAATCCGATTTACCGTGGGCAGATCCGGCACCGCGATCAATGGTACGACGGTCAGCATCCCGCGATTATCGATGAAGCCACGTGGAGGGCCGTCCAGCAGCGCTGGGACAGGTAAAAACGCTGGCGGACATTGCAAGGCGCAATCAGGTTACTGGGCGCTGGGTCAGTCGACTGATCAATCTCGCCTGTCTCGCCCCCGATATTGTTGAACGCATTTTGAATGGCACTCAGCCCGCGCATCTCACATTGCAAAAATTAATTGTGCACGAACAATTGCCTGCCGACTGGCAGGCGCAGCGCGAACTGCTGTTGTTGTAATCCTAAAAATACTTTTCGAGAAACAAAAACAAAAACAAAAAAACAAAATAAAAATAAATAAAAGCAAACAGTGAAAACACAGACCATCGAAAAATCCCACGCGCTCCTCTCGATTCTAAAAATCCATTAATAAAAACGCGAAGGCGAGTCATCGTATTTTTTGTAGCCATGGCATGGTGAGGTTTGCGGGGTGAGATCAAGCGAACCGAAAAACTTTGCGACTGAGAAAGGGCGTATAAAAAAGTGATAAGAACGCCAGAAAATCGATTTCTGCGGTTCGCTATTTACCGAGTACGAGGGATTAGTGTTTGAGAGATCAAAGGCTTGCGGCGAGAGCCCCAGCTGGCCGGTAAGCTGGGGCGTCTGTTTGGCGGTGGGTGTAGTCTGCTGCGAACTGCTCTCGTTATGCGGCAAATTCCCTGCAAAATGGGAATTTACAGGGAATGGGGACGATATGGCCGCAACGGATGGGGTGATCGGCAGCGTGGTGCCGGCCTTTCGAAAGAAATTCCCGCGCAACGTAACAGGGAATACGGTAATGGAAAACAGAGCGTGGCGTGCTTGATCAGGGATTAAGGCCCAGCGTTGGGTGGTCGGAAGGCCAAGTCGAACGCCGGGGCCATGGATATCGAGTCTGAATCACCGATCGTCGCGAGTTGACGTTCTCAACGCTTTTAAACCCTCATATAAAAATATTTTCCCAGGTATTTTCCCCACATCCTCGGTTAGCGCTAAAAATTTACTCCACGGCGTTCGATTTTAATTTAGCTATTTGTTTTGCATAATTTTTCTCAGAGAACAAAAAACACTGCGACACTCGCGATTTGACAAACGATTTATAGACTGCGGAGGTTGGCGATGAAGAACGGGTGTAAGCGGTGCAGCGGTGCTATTGACAAGCATAAAAAACTCATTTAATTCTAGGCGCATATCTGTAGGCAGCATGGTCCGCGCATAGCGGCTCCGAGCAGCAGAACGGGTACTGCAACTTCCCTCACCTTGGGGGGGTTATGTACGGTTCTATTGTGAGGAGTCATGCCATGACGCTTAATGCGCCGAGTTTTCGTTATCGCCCCCGCCCCAAAACGTTCACCCCTGCACCGCATCCGGTGGCATCTACCTGTCGCTTCGGCAACGTTGCATCTGATCTTGAAGCGCTGCGGCTACATACCGAATACCTCGCTATCAACGCACTAAAAACCAATCCGCGTCATGCGCGCAAACACTCGACGCAAGCGATCGAGAAACTGGCCGTGTCCATGCGGAATATGGGATTTATCGTTCCCTTGATCGTGAATGCGGACGGGATGATTTTGGCCGGTCATGGCCGTTATCGCGCCGCACAAAAACTCGGTTTAAAAGACGTGCCGGTCATTCGGGTTCACCATCTGACGGAGGCCATGCAGCGCGCCTATGCGTTGGCGGATAACAAACTAGCCGAACTCGGCTGCTGGGATGATGAGCTGCTGAGAATAGAGCTGCAGGCGCTGATTGAAATTGAGACGACCGATGTTGACTTCCAGTGTGAGTTCACCGGTTTTTCGACGGCAGACATCGATATCGCGTTAGCCACACCGGGCTCGGCAGGATCGGACGATGAGTGTGATCCAGAGCCAGCGCTGCAACGTATTGCGATCACGCGCTGCGGCGATTTGTGGTGGCTGGGACCGCATCGCGTTATTTGTGGTGATTCGATGGAACGCTCGGTCTACGAAGCGTTGTTGGGGAGTGATCGCGCGCAGATCGTGATTGCCGATCCGCCGTATAACGTACCGATCGATGGCTATGTCGGCGGTCTCGGTAAACACAAACACCGCGAATTTGCGATGGCCAGCGGGGAGATGACGTCGGCGCAATTCACCGCGTTTTTAACGGGCAGCTTTGCATTACTGAAAGCGTTTTCGAACGACGGTTCGCTCCATTATCAATTCATGGACAAAAAACATATCGCTGAAATTCTGGCAGCCGGTGTGGCGGTTTACGACGAATGCAAGGATATGTTGGTGTGGGTGAAAACCAATGCGGGCATGGGTTCGTTGTATCGCTCGCAGCATGAATTGATTTTTTTGTTTAAGCACGGCACGGCGCCGCATGTAAACAATATTCGCTTGGGGGCCACCGGTCGCTATCGTACCAACGTCTTGACGTATGCCGGTGCCAATACCTTTCGCCCTGATCGGGACGATGATTTGGCGGCTCATCCCACGCCGAAGCCCGTCGGATTAATCGCCGATTTGCTCCGCGATACCTCGCGTCGCCACGATCTGGTGCTCGACAATTTCGGCGGCGGTGGCACCACCCTCATGGCGGCGGAGCGCACGGGACTGCGGGCGGCATTGATCGAAATCGATCCGTTGTATGTCGACGCCACCCTGCGACGCTGGCAGCGCAAAACCGGCTTGCCGGCCCGCCTGGCGGCGACCGGGGAAACGTTTACGGCGGTGGAGCAGCGACGGTGTCAGGACGCGACTAGCGTCATGAGCGAGGAGGCTGACCATGAGCCCGCGTAAGCCCATCGATACTGCGCCTCCCTATGACATCGGGTATGGCCGACCACCCCGGGAAACCCGTTTTCAAAAAGGTCGATCGGGCAACCCGAAAGGGCGCCCGCGCGGCCACAAAAACCTCAACACCATAGCGCGCGACGTATTGGAGAAACCGGTGCGTATCAACGAAGGCGGCAAAACGCGCATGGTCTCGAGGTACGAAGCCTTGTTGTTAAAAATAGCTACTTCGGGACTGCAGAGTCCCGATATCAAAGTGTCCATCAACGCGCTCACGACGCTGCAGCAACACGCCAGCGTTGGGCAATTGGACGCGGACGTCGATCGCGATGTTGCAGCCGTGCGTGGCGATGCCGCGTTGTGGCAGGACATTAAAGCGATGAATGTCGCCGAAGCCCGCGCGCAAGCCGACGATGCGTTCATCATTCTGGAGGCCGACGACGACGCAATATGTAGCACGCCAGCGGGGAGGCGCGATGATACCCCGGGGTGAACGCATCGATGAGGGTGAGGCGATTGCCTTGGGCATGCGTGAAGACTTTGATGTGTTCACGCTCGCATCGCTGCGCATTCAGCTCGGGCACCGTGCACCGACGGCATTGCCGTGGCACGTGGCGGTGATGGCCGACAAGATTGCACAGCTCCATCGCGGCGATATTCGCCGTCTCATCGTGAATGTCCCGCCACGGCATTTGAAATCGTTGGTGATGACGGTCACGCACATTGCCTGGTGGCTTGGCCAGCACCCGGCGGCCAGCATTATGCTGGTGTGCTATGGCCAAGCGCTCGCCGAAGATTTATTGCGGCGCGTGAAAGACGTGATGAATCACCGTTGGTATCAGGCGGCGTTTCCCCACACGCGTATCGGTCGGCGCAATCGCGCCGCCTGTGTTGAAACGACCGCGGGCGGGCGGATTTTTGCGACATCGTTGACCGGGACCTTTACCGGTATGGGCGCCGATTTAATCGTCATCGATGATCCGTTAAAAGCGCAGGAGGCGTTGTCGGAGGCGCGCCGTTCGCGCGTGAATCACACTGTCGACGAAGGCTTGCTATCGCGGTTGAACGATCCCGGCGAAGGCCGCGTAGTGGTGGTAATGCAGCGCTTGCACGAAGACGACCTCACCGGCCATCTATTGCGCCGGGGCGGCTGGGATCATGTGGTGATTCCGCTGGTCGCGATGGAGTCTGCTGTGTATCGACGCGAAGCCAATGCGTCGATCCGACGACTATCCGGCCATATCATTGATACTACGCGCACACCGCGGCCCGTCGTGGCGGAGTTGCGGCAATCCGTGGGCGGTATGGTATTCACCTCGCAGTATCAACAGGACCCGCAGCCCGCGGCCGGATTGTTTTTACCGACCGCTAATCTGCGTGAATACAGCGCGCCTTTGGCGCTCGCTGAGTACGATGCGATTGCGGTGGGGTGTGACACGGCGATAGCGGTGGGTGAGCACAACGATTACACCGCCTGTGTGGTCATTGGTATGCGCGGGCATCACATCCATATTCTCGATGTGATCCGCGACCGCATGTCCTTTAATGAACAGCTATTGTTATTGCGCCAATTATTTTTGGCGTACCCCGATCTGTATGTCGTGATAGAACACGCGGGGCAGGGCATCCCCATCGCGCAGGAATTGCGGCGTGAATTCGGTATGGCGCCGATATTAGCGCCGGTCAGTTTAAGTAAGGAACAGCGCGCCGCGTCGATTATTCCGCAGTTGGAAAACGGTTATGTTTTTGTGCCCGCCGTAGCGGAATGGAAAGAGGCTTTCGTGAACGAATTGCGCGGATTTCCGCACGGTCATCACGACGACCAAGTGGATGCGTTGGTGCATGCGCTGCGTTATCTCAACCGCCTCAATCGGTTAGAGCGGTCGAATCAGCGACCGACCGCAAGTCGACCGCAAGGTGGTCGCCGCCGGCCGGGTAACCGTCGATGAATATTCGATGGGGAGTACAGAGAGATCGTCGGCGTGTGGCCATTTAACGCGCGTCAAAACGGAATTATATTTTCGGCAGGTGCTTGGCCGCATTTTACGGTAGGGCGGGGAGGCGGGTGAAACCGCCTATTTCTATATGCCCGCGGAACCCACGCTCATGCGGTATGCCGAGCGGTTAGCCGATGATATACCGGCGATGGATGTCATCCATTTCGAGCGCATGTCGACCAGACATCCTCAGTTGAAAATGGAATGATGGTTTTCGATAATCACCAAACAATCGATGCGCCGCTGACGTTGACGATCGATTCAGCGCTTCAGTCGGATCCGGAACACGATTTTGTATCGCAGGAGTTGCCATCGCCCTCACTCGCTCAGTCGTATGAGTCGACGATCAATTTATTTGGTAAATTCAGACAACAAATTTTGTCGCTCCGTTTTAGCTCCGCCATTACTTGATGTAGGCACCTTCAGGTGCAAAAAAGACATCTCATTTTCGTAAATTTAAGCAATTGATCATTGGCATCGAATTTATCCGAAAGAATGTTTTCGATACCAGCCCAACCCCGACCTGCGCGCCCAACGCCGCTCGGCGTGTCACAGTTAGCGCGGGTCGCACAGCATGCCGTGCGAAAGCCGCATACCGGCCTTGCCCGACGTGAGAATGTCCTTGGCCTCCTGTGATTCGGTGATCAAACTCACCGCGATCGTAGGCATGCCAGTATCTGCTTTGATCCGCGCCACGAACGACGCCTAATACCTCGGGCCGACTGGGATTTTGCTGTTTCGGCATAGGCTGGCGCTCGACATATCGACAAATGCGCAGCCGCGCTGCTTCAGCAGTTTTACTAACTCGATTCTCTGCGCGGTTCGGTATGACACATCTTCGAGTGGTCGATTAAACTGCGGCAAGATAGTATGCAATCGATAGCGATATGAACGAGTTTTGAGATTCCAATGACAAGAACAGTTAAGCTAGGTAGGCCAGTCGATACGGAAAAGATTAAACAGATACTAACAGTGGCCAGCGAACAATTCAGCCGCCGGGGTTACCGGGCAGTCACAATGCGTGAAGTGGCGGAAAAGGCCGATGTGGCTATTCGGACGCTCTATAAGCACTATGCGGATAAGGAAAGTCTCTTTCAAGCTTGCATGGATGCAAATTCGTATGTGTTTTCGATTCCGGAGGTGGTAAGCACGGAAAATATTCAAGAGCAGCTGATGGACTTCGCATTCGCCTTTTTCATTCGTCTTTCCAATGAAAAAAGTTCACAAGCGTTTCTTTCGGTGCTTCGCGCCGGTGGAGAATTTCCTGAAATTCGTCGTGCTGCAAAACATCAGACCAACACCTATATCTTGCAGCCGCTCGCTAAGATTCTTCGAGCAGCAGGGCTGGAGCACGCGCGATCGACAACACGCGCCGCGCTTTTTCTTATGATGCTGTCGTCGGAATGGGCCAATAGATTGATGTTTGGCGAACCGGCAATGAGCAGCAAAGAAATCAAAAAGCATGTTGAGCTCGTCGTTACGATTTTTTTGAACGGCGTCTTACCGAGATAATTTCGGTCCCCTGTGTATCCCACTTACCCTCGCCTCAGGGCGAGCCGCATTCGCTTCTTCATTTTTCCTTGTTTTGCCCAAACGGTGATTTGTTCGCCCCGACGCATATGCGGCGAGGGGGGGATTGATTTTGTATAACGCATGTTATATAAATAAAAAGTAGACGAACTGTTCTACTAAATAAAACCCCGTTTCGAAGCTTTGAGCACGCACTACCGGTACACCGCATAATGCGTTGAACAGCTGTAAACGATTACAAAAAAATAATACGAGGAACCGTTATGAGCCGCCGTCCACAACAAAAACTGTTAAGCCGCGCCATCATTGCTTCGGTGACATTGAGCACCTATGGCATGAGTCTTCATGCGTATGCGGAAAGAGCATTAGAAGAAGTTATTGTCACCGCGCAGAAAAAAGACGACACATTGCAGACCGTTCCAATGACGGTTAACGCGGTAACGTCGGAAACAATTTCGAAATACAACTTGCTCGATTTCAAAGACATTCAATCGGTAACGCCAGGTCTGACCATCAAGGCCCAAGACACACGTACGTCTACTATCGCGATACGCGGTGTAAACGTTCTCACCGATGCGGGTTACGGCCCGGGTGTTGCCATTTATTGGAACGAAGTCAATTACGACATCGACTCGGCATTTAAATCGATGTACGACGTTGGGCAGATCGAAGTCCTGCGTGGTCCGCAAGGTACGCTGCGCGGCATAACAGCACCGGCGGGTGCGGTTACCATAACCACTAAAACGCCGAGCTATAGCGAAGTTGAGGGAACGGTTGAGCAGACTCTGGGCGAGCGCAATCTTTCAAACACTCAGTTTGGAATGAGCCTGCCCATTATTGAAAATAAGCTGGCCCTGCGAGTCGCTGGACTGTACGACCACGATCGAAATGAAGGCATCAAAAACGTAGTAACTGGTTTGGAAAACACCAACCAAACCCGTAGTGGCAGGATCACGTTGGGCTTCCGGCCGACCGACGATTTGGAGATGACTCTAGTCCATCAAAACTTGGAAGCTAATAGTTCTGGTAATACCGCGCTTGTCGGTTGCGGCGCTTATGGATGCTTCGATAAATCGGATCGCAAATCTGTAGATAACGGCCCCGACGAATATTTTACACGGAAGGTAGATACTTCTTTACACGTTGACTGGTCATTGGGCGGTTATGAGTTGGTATCGGTAACCGGTTATCGCGATCAGGGAATGGATGCACTGAGATCCAACGATATCGGTAATGCGCTTCCGCCATTGGGTATTGTTAACGCTCAGCACACCCACACTAACATTCATACGCTGACACAAGAATTCCGCTTCTCGACGAGTGATGCAGAATTTTATAACTGGACTTACGGCTTATATGGCAGCAAGTTAGTAGCCAACACCCATGTGTTGGGATACAACACTATTAATTTTGGTGGCGGCTTTATCTTTCCCGCTCCTGTCGTTACGCCGGTAATTAATTCCAGTGAAGAATATGCGGTATTTACTAACCAGAGCTTCCAATGGACGGACGATTTGGAAACGCAATTCGGTGTTCGTTATCAATCCAAACGTAATACCACTGCGTTGCATGGTTACCTAGACCTCAGCGGAGTTGGCTTTGGTGCAATTCCGATTAACTTCCCGGACGTCGGCGAAGAAGCTGTCGCGACGGATGAGGGTGTGACCGGTACCGCAAGTATTTCTTACCAGCTAACCGATGATGTGCGTATTTACGCGAACTATGGGCGGTCCTATCGTTCAGGTGGTTTTACGGTTGCACCTGGCCAAGCCAATCAGCTTTCTGAATATGAGCCGGAAACTTCTGACTCGATAGAGCTGGGCTTTAAGAGCCGATTAGCTGACGGCCGTGTTCAGATAAATGGCGATATTTATTATCAAAAATACCATGACTTTTTAGCTAACAACCCTTCCGTGCATACGGTGAATCCACAAACTTTCCGCACGGATGATAATCAGGTTAACTACAACGCCGACGCGTTGGTTACTGGCGCTGAACTCCAGATCGATGCTTTGCTAACCGATGATTGGCAGGCGGGGTTGGGTATTTCGTATACGGACGCCAAATTCACGGGCGGTGATCAGCCGTATTCGAAAATTGACCCGTCAGGTGTGTTGATTGATCCGTCATTTAGTGAAGTTGTGTTTATGCGCGAGGCGCGTGGCCGTTTGGCTGGCGAGCCTAACTGGGGTGTGAGTGCAAACACGGAATATACGATGCACTTTGGTCCGGTCGATGGTTTTACCCGATTGTTGTACAGCTTCGCGAGCGGGCGTTCCGATGACTATGTGGACAATAGCATCCACGACACAACGAGTTATGGTGTGTTTAATCTGTACCTTGGTGTGCGCGATCCGAAGAAAGTATGGGAAGTCAGCGCTTGGGCGAAGAACCTGTTTGATCATCAGCAGGAAATTCGTATTTCCAACGAGGCGCAGTCCGTTGGGATATTGACGGGCTACCATCCGGTGCAAGTTATTCCCGAACGCCAAATCGGCATCACCGGCAAATACAATTTCTCACTGTAATTTAAGTCATTGCGAGCTCTCATGATCGGGGGGAGCTCGTATTAATTGGTACCCCGATGGTTTACCTACGTTCTTGGCGATTATATGACCCCCTTTGGTCGCGCACAGCCCGATAGCGATATTGGGCTTTTTTTCTTTCTCAATATAAGTTGCGTTAAACTTTTTTAAGAAGAACTAGAAAAAATACGGAAAATTTTCGATAAATTCTCAGATGTTTCATGTTGGACATTGCAACTATTTAACGAACAATTGATTGGAAATTCGCTAAAATAATTTTTGAATATCGACATCAAAATTTAAGCTGGGAACCTCAATATAAGTGAGGCTCAGATGCTCTTAAGCCGAGGTTATACAATGATTCGCCGCGATATTTTGAAATACATAATGATAGCAACCGGCGCAGGTTTTACCGGTTCGCTCGCGAAAAATCTGATTGCGGGTGAATTGCCGAGCGCAACTCCATCAAAAAGTATTTTCGATGCGAATACCTCGAAAATGGTGGCTGCGTTATCGGAAATAATTATTCCGAAAACCGACACACCGGGCGCGATTGAGGCGGGTGTCCCGAAGTTTATCGAAATGATGGTTGCCGATTGGTACAACGATCAGGAGCGCGACATTTTCTTTAAAGGACTGGTCGGGCTCGATACGTTTTGCGAAGGTCAATTCAAAAAGAAATTTCTCAAGTGCAATCCCGAACAACAAGTGACGGCATTGAAGGACGCTGAACAGCAAGCGAAATCTTATCATGCGATGGGGCTGGCCGGATTCGGTACCGATATACAGTCAAAAAGCATTGATCGTAAAACACCGTTCTTTAACAAAATTAAAGAGCTGACGGTACTTGGTTATTACACATCCGAAGTCGGTGCACAGCAGGAGCTGGCTTATGATCCGATGCCGATGGCATATGAAGGCGATTATGACTTTGTCAAAGTCGGTAAGCAGTGGTCGTGGTGAGCGGTCGTTCCCATTTCTAATTTTCTTTAGAGTGAATTGATGCAATGAATCAGGCATACGATTTCGATGTCATCGTAGTGGGTTCCGGGGTTACTGGCGGATGGGCTGGGAAAGAGCTGACCGAAAAAGGTCTGAAGGTCTTAATTCTTGAGCGCGGTAAGCCGCTCACGCACGGTAAGGATTATGTTACCGAGCATCTAGAACCATGGAAGCAACCTTTTGGTGGCCGCTCGCCGCGAGAGCTCTATAAAAGCGATTATTACGTTCAAAGTAAATGCTACGCGTTCGATGAAACTACTCGGCACTTTTGGATCAATGATCGCGAAAATCCCTACACTACCGCATCTGGAAAACCGTTCAATTGGCACCGCGCCGATGTGGTCGGCGGTAAATCGCTATTGTGGGGTCGGCAGGTTTATCGCTGGAGCGATTTGGATTTCGAAGCAAATAAAAAAGATGGCCACGGTGTCGATTGGCCGATTCGTTACAAAGACATCAAGGATTGGTATTCGTACGTCGAAAAATTCATCGGTGTGAGCGGGCAAGCGGAAAATTTATCGCAATTGCCGGACAGCGAATTCATGCCGCCGATGGAAATGAATGTTGTGGAGAAGGCGGTAAAGCAAAAAATCGAAGCGGCATATCCGGGTCGTAAAATGACAATCGGCCGTACCGCGAATTTAACGCAGCCGCTTGGCGATCGCGGTGCGTGTCATTACTGCGGTCCATGCCAGCGCGGTTGTTCGGTTGGGGGCTATTTCAGTTCGCACAGCTCGACGCTACCCGCAGCGCAGAAGACCGGCAATCTGACATTGCGTGCTAATAGCGTTGTAGAAGGACTCGATTACGATCCGAAGAGCAAACGTATTTCCGGCGTGCGTGTGATCGACACACAAACGAAAGAAAAAATACGTTTCACCTCGCGCATGGTGTTTCTGTGCGGTTCCACGTTCGGCACATTGCAGATTTTGATGAATTCGAAATCCGATAGCTTTCCAAATGGACTGGCGAACCGCAGCGGTACGCTCGGTCAATACATCATGGATCACACGGATTACATCTCGGCGGTCGGTATCACTACTGAATTTTCCGACAAATACTACAAGGGGCGCCGTCCCAACGGCATTTATGTCCCACGCTTTCGGAATTTGAACGGTCGCGATGACGACGCCGATTTTGTACGCGGTTACGGTTTTCAGGGTATGGCGTTGCCGGCCGAGTGGAAGGCAACCGCGATGTCAATCCCAGGTTTTGGCGCCGATTACAAGCGCGCGCTGCGCAAACCACAGGGATGGGCAATGGCACTGGTGGGATTCGGTGAGTGCCTGCCTTATCGTGAAAATCAGGTAACGCTGGACGAAAAGTTAGTCGACCGTTTCGGTATCCCGCAATTGCGTTTCGATATCGAATACAAAGATAACGAAAAACGCATGCAGAAAGACGCCACCAAACAGGCAGTTGCCATGTTGAAGGCAGCCGGTATGCCCCAGATTATCCCGCTCGGCTCTGGCGATGCGCCGGGTAGTGCGATTCATGAAATGGGCGGCGCGCGGATGGGTAAAGATCCGAAAGAGTCGGTGTTGAATGCGCACAATCAGGCACACGATATTCCCAATTTGTTCGTGACCGACGGTTCGAGCATGGCGTCCTCGTCGTGCGTGAATCCCTCGTTGACGTTCATGGCATTAACGGCACGCGCTGCTGATTACGCGGTGAAACAATTGCAGCTAGCAAAAATCTGACCGGGAGTTCTGCATGAGCACAATATCTCGCCGCAATTTACTGGCCATCGCAGCTACCGGAACCGCGTCGTTTGCACTATTGCAGCGCTCGCCGTTTGCGCTCGCAGCGCCGCTCGGTTTACCTATCGGCATTCAGCTCTACACACTTGGCGCCGAATTGCAAAAAGATCTGCCGGGAACGTTACAGCACTTAGCCGAAATCGGTTATCGCACCGTGGAAAGCGCTACTTTTTCCGCTGGCGTAAATAGTGCGCAATTGCGGGCCGCGCTCGATAAAGCAGGGCTGTCGTGTCAGAGCATGCATTCTTCATTGCCGCAGTTACAAGGCAGTGTGCAGAAGGTTATCGATGAAGCGCATACGCTCGGTGCGAACTATGTGATATGTCCATCACCGTGGGTGGCCAATCCGTCGCGGCTGGCCGCAGCAATGAAAGGTGCTTCTCAAGCGGAGGGTTTCGCGAGGTTTTTGGGCGGCATGACCATGGACGATTGGCGCTGGAATGCCGAGCAATTGAATAAAGCCGGTGAAGCCATAAAAAAAGCCGGTTTACAGCTCGCTTATCACAACCATAGTTTCGAATTTCGCATCATCGACGGAAAAATTATTTTTGATCAGTTGATTGCCATGACCGATCCAGGCCTGGTGGCAATCGAATTGGATTGCGGCTGGGTCGCAAATGCGGGTTACGATCCCGCGTTGTACATCCAGCGGTTTCCGAACCGCATTCAGTTGCTTCATATCAAAGATATTCGCCGGCGCCCTGCCAATATGTTGACCGGCGAAATGGATGGCATCCACACCGGCGGTGGTATTGTCGATTGGCCTGCGGTGTTCTCCGCAGCGAAACGTGCGGGCGTTCAAGGGTATTTTGTTGAGCAGGAACATCCTTTTCCTGCACCGGTTTTTGACGAGCTCAAAGCCAGTTTCGATTATCTGAATGGGTTGAGTTAACGTTTCATCCGCATCGGAGCGCTGGCTGATGTTTCAGTTGCCAATACTCGAGCTCTCTAATTATTAACCGCAAAAAGCAGGAGAGCCGATTATGGCTATCGGTATCGGCGTAAATGCTTGGGTTTGGACATCGCCATTTTCATCGAGCGCTATTCCATTAATTAACAAAGCCCATGCGATGGGGTTTGATGTACTCACCATTCCGGTCGAGGATCCCGCACTCATCGATGTCGCGGCAATACGCTCCGCGCAAAGCAATACGTCGATTCGGTTTCAGGTCACCGGCGCATTCGGGCCGACGCGCGATTTAACGCATGATGACCATCGTTATCGCGATGAGAGTCTTAACTACATTCAACAGGTCGTTGCGATATGCGAAAAATTGGGCGCCACTGTCATGGTAGGCCCTATGTATTCCGCGGTGGGTAAGCGAAGACAAATATCGGCGTCGCAAAAGCAGCGCGAATGGGAGCGTGCGGTCGAAGGCTTGTCGGCAGCGGGAAAAATAGCAGCGGATTACGGCGTTACGCTGGCAATTGAACCTCTCAATCGTTTTGAAACCGATCTGATCAATACAGCGGCGCAGGTGAAGCAATTGATTCGCGACATCGATCTGCCATCGGTACGTATCCATCTCGATACATTTCACATGCATATCGAAGAAAAGAACATGTATGACGCGATTGTGTTGGCCGGCGATGATCTGGTTTACGTCGACGCCAGCGAAAGCGATCGTGGAACGCCGGGAATGGGGCAGGTGCATTGGCAGGAAGTGCGACGCGCGCTGCGTGATATCGGTTATCAAGGCGATGTGGTAATCGAATCATTTACACCCGAGTGCAAAACAATTGCTGATGCGGCGGCGATCTGGCGGCCACTTGCTCCTTCGCAGGATGAACTCGCTGTCGACGGCTGCAAATTCCTGCGGAAGTTATTTCAGTAATTTTTGCGTGTTCGCGCATAACATGAAGGAAATGATATGAAAAAATTTTTGATTAAATGGAGCGCGATAAGCGCGATTGTATTTTCAAGCATGGCGTTTACAGCCGAAAAAGCGCGGGATTTAACCGATTGCCCGCTGGCTTATGCGCCGTATTCGATCGATACACCTCTTTTCGATTTGTTGCTCGATCCGCGCTCGGCGAGTGTGATTGACAATACGTTGCCTAAACTGGGCTCTTATTTCAGTACCCAAGTGCCAACAATCGCGACGACGATGACGCCAAAAAATTTGACGGAATATATGCCGGCGCTCGCTGAGAAAATGGATTCTCTGAATAGTGCGTTAGCCACAATTCCAATTACCAATGAGACAGCGACTGCGCGTTGCGCCCGATATGACCATGCGCCACCGAATTTTCCTGTGCCCACCAAACATCCTGCGATTTTAGTATTTGAAAAAATCGCGGGGTTCCTCGATCAGCCATCTGTCGATGCTGCCCGCAGGGCGTTAAGCGAAATTGCAGCGCGGCGCGGCTGGTCGATTACGTTCACTGATAACGGGGCAGTTTTTAATGCAGCGCAGTTGAAAAATTACGATGCGGTTGTTTGGAATAACAATAGTGGAGATGTGCTGACATTGTCGCAGCGAGCGGCGTTCGAGAACTATCTGAAGAATGGCGGTGGTTTTGCGGGCATTCATGGCGCTGGTGGCGATCATCTGTATTTGTGGGATTGGTATGCAGATACATTGATCGGAGCGCGTTTTATAGGGCATCCAATGAATCCGCAGTTCCAGACTGGAACGGTGGATGTCAATCGCTCGGAGTCCGGCGTTACTGAAGGTCTGCCTGACCAGTGGAGCATGAAAGAAGAATGGTATTCGTTTGCCTCGAATCCGCGCTCGAAAGGCGCAACGATTCTGGTGGCGTTGGATGAATCCACCTATAAGCCCGAAGCAAAGCTGTTAATGGGCGGTGAACATCCACTGGCGTGGACGCAATGCATCAAGAATGGACGATCTTTTTACACGGCTATTGGCCATCGGCCCGAATCATATACCGAGCCCAACAGCGCGAAGTTGCTGGAGCAAGGCATTGCGTGGAGCCTCGGCGTTGGCAAGACATCCTGTAAAAATGGAAAGGAAGTTCAGCGGGCGCACTGAGGAACACACTACCCGATATCCAGGAATTGAATGGCAGGTACATTCCGATCGTAATGGCGTGCGAATATTTACATGATGTCTCTGTCTCATCGGTCAGTATCGACAATATTGCCGCAGCGGAAACAGCGACCCAGCATTTGCTGAGTCTCGGTCATCGCCGCATTCTTTTCATCAATGGTCCTGCGCATACGCCGTTGTCGAAGGATCGATTGCGCGGTTATCACAATGCGCTGAAAAACGCCGGTGTCGAATATGATCCGGGATTGGTTCGACGCGGCGATTTTTCGCTGGCGTCGGGAGAGAAAGTCGCGCTCGAGATTTTTCAGGAAGATTTATCGTGCAGTGCGATTTTTGCCGCTAACGACACGATGGCAATCGGTGCGATCAAGGTATTACGCGGACGTGGACTGCGCATCCCCGACGATGTATCGGTGATGGGATTCGACGACATCGAATTCGCGCAGTATGTTGAGCCGCCATTAACGACAATTCCCCAGCCGCGTCGCGAAATCGGTCAGGCAGCAATGAAAAAAATGATTGCGAAGCTCGCGAATAAGAGCGAGAAAGTCGGGCAGGTCATTCTGAGTCATGAGCTGGTGCTGCGTAGTTCAATGCAAAGCTTAGATAAATAAATAGTGCGGCCCTTAATAACAAGCGTGCTTGTTTAAAAATTAAGTGCTTGGCTTTACGCGCTAAAAAAATTGCGTCGGCGTATTCGTGAGGATGCGCCGGACAATAATCATAACGACCACACGGAGGTCCTATGGCGACCGATCAATCAATGCTGAATCGTAAACGTCTTTTTTTCGCAGCAAATCTCTCCCTCTTCATGGTGGGTTTGGGTTTCGCCGTTCGCGCGAACATTGCGAGCGCGTTGCAGCACGAAATGTTTGACAAGCTGGATCTCGCCAATTCGGCGAGCATGGTCGGGCAGGCATTGGGCATTACATTTACCGGTTTTGCGCTGACATTATTATTCGGTAGTGCGCTGGTAGATTTGGTTGGCGCTCGACGCATGCTGGTGTTTTCCGCCGCCTCCTTTGTGGTGGGCAGTTTATTGGTAATGCTCGCGTCATATCTGTCTCTTGGCGGTATGACCTATCCGTTGGTTCTGAGCGGATTATTGCTGACGGGGCTCGGTTGGGGCGCGGTCGAAGCCAGCAGCAATCCGGTCGTTACCGCTATTTTTCCTGAAGAAAAAGCGCATCGATTGAACGTGCTGCATGCCTGGTGGCCAGCTGGCATTGTGGTCGGCGGTTTGTTGGGATTGGCATTCGGTGCATTGAATTTGCCGTGGCAGATCAATTTGCTGATGCTGATTATTCCCGCACTGCTGCTCGCTTATCTCGCGCTAACCACAGATTTTCCGGTTACCGAACGTGTCGCGATCGGCTACAGCTACGACGATATGTTTCGCGAGTTGGGGCGTCAGCCCATGTTTTATCTCTGGTTTGTTTGCATGATGTTGACAGTAGCTTCCGAGCTTGCTCCAGGTCAGTGGGTGGACCTCGCGCTCTCGCGCGTTGTGGGCATGCGCGGCATCTTCTTGCTGATTTACGTCAGCATGCTGATGTTCGTGATGCGGCATTTCGCCGGTGCGCTGGCTAAGCGGTTGTCGTCGATCGGCGTATTGTCGATCGGCAGCGTGCTCGCGGCGATTGGTCTCTATGGATTGAGTCTTGCGAATTCGCCCGTTACCGCATTTGCGGCGGCAACAATTTGGGGCGTCGGTGTTTGTTACTTCTATCCGACAATGGTTGCCTCCGTGGCAGAGCGCTTTCCGCGTGGTGGTGCGTTATTCATGGGGCTGACCGGATTTGCCGGCGGTATCTCGATTCAATATGTGTTGCCGAAACTGGGAGCCGTGTTCGATCAGGCAAAAATCGAAGCAGCGGGAGGCATCGAAAAATTTGCGCAGCTGGCACCGGAGCAACTTGATGCCGTATTGCAGTATGCATCGGTGCAATCATTCCGAACGGTTGCGATCATTCCTGTAATTTTATTGCCGATATTTCTTTTCATCTGGTGGCGCGATCGGGTTGCGCTCACCGCCGTTGTTGGCGATCGGCAAACTAAAAGTTAATTTGTTGTATCAATTACCGCCGCCTATCGTGCGGCTTCAATTAACTATCTCGTCTTGAGAGACGTCATGAATCGTCTATGACCCGAGTTATTCCGATCGGCGCCGGCGATTCTTCGGGAGTGCGATTCATGAAATGGATGGCGCGCGATGGGTAAAGCCCGAAAGAGTCGGTGCTTAACGCACATAATCGAGCGCATGATATTCCTAATTTATTTGTGACAGATGGCTCTTGCATGGCATCAGCATCCTGCGTAAATCCGTCTTTGGCATCATGGCGTTAACTGCATGCGCCGCCAATTACGCAGTGAAGCAATTGCAAACTGGCAAAGTTTAATAAAAGGGCGATAAGCAATGAGCCTGATTTCTCGACACGAATTATTAGTATTTGCGGCAAGCACCAACGATCTGTTGATATAAAAAACCGCCGGTATTCGGCGGTTTTTTATATCAACGTTCGATGTCCGTACCTTCCATGCGGTCGACGAACAGCGTGCGATGTTGAAAACGCAAGACCGTCCTCGTTTCGTCGCTACGAGCGACGCTGGATCGTTGAACGCTTTTTGTAGTTGCGATTGCAACGTCGGCTCCTAGCTCGTTTGGGAATATTACGCAGAGAATTTTGTTGCATAATTTAATACGCGGCCTGATCTGTTAGCCGCTCCGATCATCGCAAAATAGCAATATTCTCGGCGCCTAAATTTGCCGTGTTGTCGAGATACGCAACTCCAAGGCCCACGTTTCTGAATTACATTTGTGTAATCCTGCAAAGCCTATCAGCTTCATGATTTATCATGAGCGTACAGCCACACTGCGTGTCTTAGCCGCTTTTCTCATCAATAGTCGAAATAGTTCTCACCGTTTTAAACAACTGCGCCGGCGTGATTAATTCGCAGTTCCATGGTCACGAATCAGCAGGAGAAGTAGGTTGATTAATATTTCTGTTCTGTGTCGCATGGGAGCGATCGCGGTAACGATTGCATGCGTTATGCCTGCTTTTGGCCAGTTGGAGCATTTAAATCAGAACAAAAAATCGTTGTTTGACCCGCCTGCGTCCGAACTGCGTTCGATAACAGTTGATGCGTCAAAAAAAATCGGGCAATTAAAATCGCTGCGGGGCGTCAACGTCGGACCGCTTCCATGGTCGGATCGTCTTGAGCTCGATCGCACCCACGGTCTGGTGGAAGTTTCCGATCGCACCGGTTTTCGATCGCTCGGTGCCGACGCGTCGGCGGGTTATCGCGCGGCGAATATTGATTTGATCCGCGTTCACGATAATTACGGTCCCGGTGACATCTATGCGAAATTCCGGCATCCGTGGTTGATGGCTGACGGTACCGAGATTTCACCGGCTTCTCGCGATGCGCTGGTGATGTTTCCGGATTTGCAGGCCGATCCGTCCAAGCCGGAAAACTACAATTTCGGGCCCACCGATCGACTCATCAAATCGATTCGCGATGTTGGCGCGCAACCGCTTTTCCGCCTGGGGGCCAGCGCGAACGAAGGCACTGGCATTCCGAATTCCTTCACGACGAATGCCGATTACACGCACTACTCGGATATCGCCAAACATGTCGTGCTGCATTACAACAAGAGCTGGAACAATGGCTTCCAGTACGGTGTGAAATATTGGGAAGTGCTGAATGAGCCAGATGGTCGTTTCGATGCGGTCAAGTATTATCAGCTGTATGGCAGCGTTGCGCGCGCCGTAAAATCCGCCGATCCCAGTGCTATGATCGGGGGGCCTGCCCTCATGTTCGCCTATCAGGGGCCGTCGTATCGGGAGGCTTTTCTTGAATATCTGCGGACGAACAAGCTGCCACTCGATTTTTGGTCGTTTCACGACTACAGCGTCGATTCGGCAGATCCCTATCTCTTCGTTCGCATCGCGCAGGATATGCGTAAGCTGCTGGACTCGTATGGCTTCGCCAAAACCCAGATCATTCTGGACGAATGGAACATTCTCGGTGTGGACCCAGAGCTGCTGACTTTGGGGGCGCGCGCGGCGTTCACTGCCTCATCGATTATCTACATGCAGGATTCGCCGCTGGATGCACAGACCCTTTATATGGGAGCGAATTTATTTGGTGAAGATGGCAATACGCCCAACAAGGTCGGTCAGGCGTTAATCGCGCTCGGGCAAATGAAGCGCACGCCGATACGGTTGGCAGTCGGCGGGGCCGATACGCTTGGCTTCGCGGTCCAGGCAGGTGCGTCAGCCGATGGTAGAGAAATTAATATCGTGATTAGCAACTACGAAGTGCCGGCGAGTTTGAGGGGTCCGCGACCGCTCGGCGATAAAGTGGGCGGGTTCATTAATCTTTTGCCGCGTCGGGAGATTAATTATCGAAGCAATCGCGGTTTTGATTTGAAAGTCGCGGGTCTGCAGGCCAACAAGCTCTACCGTGTGAGCCAGTATCGAATCAGCGATAACTGGGACTACAGGCTACTCAGTACCTTGACGCGCAGAGGCAGCGAAGTGGCAGTCAGTGCAACATTGCCGCCACCCGGGATCGAGCTGGTTGTGATAAAAACGGAAGACGGATCGTAATCGAGTTGAGAGCCATGCCAGATTATAAATCTATTTGTGACAGATGGCTCTTCCATGGGCATCAGCATCCTGCGTAAATCCGTCTTTGGCATTCATGGCGTTAACTGCATGCGCCGCCATTACGCAGTGAAGCAATTGCGAGTGGGAAAAGGTTATAAATGAGCGTGTCATGCGCTCGATTTCTCGGCGCGAACTATTAGTATTCATCGCAAGCACGGCAGCGATCTGTTGCTCAAAAAAACCGCCGGTATTCGGCGGTTTTTTATATCAATGTTCGATGTCCGTACCTTCCATGCGGTCGACGAACAGCGTGCGATGTTGAATTTTTCACGCCCCGTCGCTATTGACGAATTGATCCGTTTGCGCTGGTCTCGGTGGTGTTCGTTATCAGCTGTTGTCCGACGAAATGAAATGTTCGGTCATACCTGCGCAGTAATTGAAAAACGTTTGCGATTTCACCCGCACCTTTAACTTCAAATGCTGGCGCAGTGGTTTCCGCCGGACCGAAATACATCGTCAATTTCGCGTCGGATTTAAAAATATCCGACAAATTGTCGAAGTCACGGCATACAACTAAGCGTGGCGTAATGTCCCGGCGAACGATAAGAGCAAGTGGATCGCTAAGAGAGCCTGCCTTGTGCAGGCTCTCTGCTTTTCACCTACTCAGGAAACGTAACGAGAACTTTCGCTGATTTCTCGCGATCCTGAGCCATCGTAAATGCCTCAAAAAACGCGTCGAACGAAAAGCGATGGCTGATCATCGCGGACAAGTCGTTATTTTTATCGGCAAGCATTGCAATCACATCGGGAAATTCATTTGGATAAGCCATCGAGGTGACGAATGACATCTCCTTGGACAGCGCGGAATGGAAGCTGACCGGCACCGGCTCATGATAAACGGCAACAATGATCACGCGTGATTGAAATCCCGCGAAATTGATGATGTCCGGAATGACATTGCGCGCACCGGATGCTTCGAAGAAGACATCGCTGTTAACGCACGGCAGGCCGAAATGCGTACCTTTGCCGTGAGCCGCGCCGATCGCCTCGCTGACATTTTCGCGCCCCGGGTTGATTGTTGCCGCGGCGCCCAGTGCTTTTGCCCGTTGCAGGCGTTGATCGGACATATCCGCAACAACAATATTTTTCACACCCTTGCGATGCAGCCACGCGACGATGCCCAGACCGATAGGCCCGGCGCCAAACACGACGGCTCTCGATTGCGGGTTCACGTTCGCGCGATTGACGGCGTGCAGTGCAACGGACAGCGGTTCTGCTAACGCGGCGGTTTCAAAACTCAAATGGTCGGGAATCGGATGGATACTGTCGCCAAGTTTCGCGTTGCATACGCGCAGTAACGGCGCAAACGCGCCATCGACCATGCCGTTGCCAATGGCATTTCCGCTGCCCATCGGGTTGACGATAACGCGCATGCCTGGGGAGAGGCCGCGCACGTTGGCGCCGACGCAATAAATTACACCGGAGAGTTCATGCCCGAGGCCGATCGGTTCGGTCACCGGTACACCGACCCCGCCAACTTTGACGTAGGTCAGATCGCTGCCGCAGATACCGGCTGCGGCGACCTTCACCAGAACATCGTTATCCCCTAAGCAGGGCTCATCGATCGTATCGCAGCGTAAATCGGAAGGACCGTGGATGCGGATGGCTTGCATGATAAAGGTCTCCTTTATTTAATTAATGACATTATGGGCGGTGATCTTGTCGCCAGCGCTCGCCGTAGCATTGCGTGATAATTCGATGCCCGCTTAACGCCGGTTATCAGTTTTGGTTCAACCGGTTGGGCATAGCGTAATTGAGACAGCGCGCGGATGCCCTCGGCATCCCCCATTGAACATCGATATATGCCATTTTTGATTTCACGCGAAATAGTTAGGGTTTGAGCGCGCCTCGGTTATAAGTTTGCCTCTTTCGCCGCATGGATACCCGCCTGACGTCCGAAGAACGTGCAGTCGGCGATCGACATGCCCGAACTGTAGCCCTGACCCCAGCTCGGTAAACCGCAGGCGGTGCGTCCGGCGGCATACAGACCTGGAATAACTTCGCCGTCCTCGGTGCGCACTTGGCCGGTCGGTAACGTATCGAGACCACCGAGCGTGAAGCTCGAATAAAACACGTGGTTGATGTTGTAGTCGAGTGCGACGAACGGGCCTTCGGTCAGCGGTTTCAGCCACTTTGCTGCTTTGTGGAACAACGGATCTTCGCCTTTCGCCGCGTACTCGTTGTACAGGTTGACGGTGCTGACCAGCGAATTGCGCGGTAAGCCTAGATCGCTCTCGACCTCTTCCCATGTTTCGCCAACAGCGCCGATATCCACACGACTCAGCTCGGCGAATTCCGAGCGCTCGTATGTCGAATTGTCCTGCAACAGGAAAATTCGATCGCCTTTCTGCTGCAGGATGTGCGCGGTGACGCGGCCGTGATAACAGTCTTCGTTGATGAAGCGCTGGCCCTGTTCGTTGACGAAAATGCCATACACCAGCGATGACGGCGGATACCACGGCGTCGTGGTGAAGCCTTCGCCCATATTGACGGTGGCCGCGCCCACACTCATACCCATGCGAATACCGGAGCCATCGTCAATGGTGCCGATCGGCGCATTTGAACGCAGCAGCATCGGCACATGGCGTTTGACCATTTCGCGGTTCATGACGAAGCCCCCGGCGCACAAAATCACGCCTTTGCGCGCACGCGCGAACCGGTTTTCGCCTTCGCTGCGAATAACCAGACCACGCACGCGATTGAATTCATCGGCAATCAATGCTTGCGCGCGCGTGTTGTAGCGCACGTCGACGCCGAGCGCTTCAACGCGTTCGGTCAGTTTATCCATGATGTAACGACCCGCACCTGCGCCCATGAATTGCGGCGTATGGCCGCGTGGGCAGGGTTTGGCTTTTTCGGAAAAGGGGTACGCCTCTTCGCTGCCGGACCAGATCAGGCAATCGTCGGTAAACGGCTCGATGCATTTTTCGGCGATGAATGAATTCTTGTAGACGATGCCCTGCGCCTGAATCCATTCGAAATGCGCGAGACTGTTGTCGGCATACAAGCGCACTTTCGCTTCGTTGGCATTGGGGCCGCCCGCCATCAGCAGATAGTTGTAGAGATCTTCGGTGGTATCGGTAAAACCCGCTGTTTTCTGCTGGAGAGTGCCGCCATTGCCACCGACGTACATATCGCCGCCGGACAGCGCCGATGCACCGCCGCTACCCGACGCGGCTTCGAGTAAAACGACTTTCGCACCATTGGTCGCAGCCTCAATGGCCGCACATGCACCGGAAGCACCAAAACCGATGACGAGCACATCGGCTTCGATATCCCATTGCGGTACTTCATGCAGACGGCAAGCGCGGCTTGGGGAAAACGTTTGGTTCATGGAAAATTCCGAAATATTTTTGTAGTACGCCTATTATACTAAATGTTAATGCGAAAACATTAATATTTAGTATGCAACGAAAAGCATACATATGCTCTATTTATGCCATAAAAGCATTGAATAAATAATCTTATGGCATATATGTGACTATTGAAGATATTAATAATTAATGTGATTATATTAATAGAGAGGCCCAATCCTAAGCTCCTAGATAAAAGCTCGAACAAAGAAATAAGGAGAGGGCATTGGCCTATGAGCTGAGACTGCGCGGGCCTCACTGGACGTCGCATCGATGTTATTTAGAGTGTTAGGAAATGGAGATATAAATGGCAAACGTGTTTCGTATAGAAGATCTTGCGCGCCCCCAATTAAGTGAAGAGCAGCGTGCAGCGCTTTCCTATGGCGAAACGCTAAAAATCGATTTCAGCGAAGACTCGATTTTAAATGCGGCGCGCGAGCGTACCGGGCTCGACGATTTTGGCAGCGATGATTTTCGCGAGCGGCTGGCGATTTTGCGTGAGGAGTGGGGCAACAATTCATCGTCCTATGGCTTGAACAAAGCTGTGCTGCAAGGTTATCTGATCCGTTATGCCGCCAATCGTCTTCTGATTCGTGACACCTTCAAAAAGCATCCTGAAATTCACGACCAGAAAATCGAGCAGCCGGTCGTTGTCCTCGGCTTGCCGCGTTCGGGCACGACCCATCTCGTGAATTTGCTCGCAGCGGATAAGCGTTTTCACTCGCTGCCGCTGTGGGAATCGTACGAACCCGTACCAATTCCGAATGAACAACCGCTTCCCGATGGCACAGATCCGCGCTACGCGCGCTGTGCTGAGGCATGGGAGCGCATGCAGCAGGGCATGCCGTTACTCGCTGCTATGCACCCGATGAATCCGGATCATATTCACGAAGAGCTTGAATTGATGGGGCCGGACTTCGCGTCTTACAACTTCGAATGGCTGGCGATGTCTGAGCGCTGGCGCGATCACTACTACAACACCGATCAAACGCTTCATTACGAATACATGCGGGACGTGCTGAAACTGTTGCAATGGCAGCGTGGTGAAAGCAAACACTGGGTATTGAAGTGCCCGCAGCACCTCGAACAAATTCCCACGCTGATGAAAGTATTTCCGGATGCGACGGTGGCGATCACGCACCGCGACCCCGTCGCGGTCATCCAATCGGCGGTCACAATGGTTGCTTATGGCGATCGCATGCGTCACAAGACCATTGACATGAAATACATCGTTAATTACTGGTCGGACCGCATCGAGCATTTGTTACGCGCCTGCGTGAACGATCGCACTGCCGCACCGGCGAATAAAAGCGTCGACGTGTTATTTCACGAATTCATGGCGAACGATATGGCAATCGTCGAACAAATTTATATGAAGGCCGGCCTTGAGCTGAACGAGGCAGTAAGGGCGCAGATCGATCAATTCGTTAAAGATCATCCGCGCGGCAAAGAAGGGCGTGTGATTTACGATCTGAAAAAGGATTTCGGAGTTGACCCGGCGGAGCTGCGGGAGCGGTTCAAATTTTATTTCGATCAATTTCCCGTACACGCGGAGAATTGACAGCAAAAATTAACCAGCGAAATTCACAACCTAAAAAGCAGAGTAATAATCATGTCGCAAACTAATACAACCCAGGCAGTGGCGGCTAGCGCTCAGTCAACGCCTTCGATTCCGGTGTGGAATGCGTACCTCGATTCGTTGCGCGATCTCGCACCGAAAATGCTGAACAAATTGCCGAGCGAGATGCGCAGCGATCCGCAGATTCAAATGGAAGTCGTACGCCTGATGCTGTCGGCTATCGCGGCGACGAGCCTCGAAGCCATCGGCGGCAATGGCGATCATCCAGTCTTTCTGCCATCGCTCAATGAGGTCATCACGATTTTCCAACCCAACGCCGATACCCTTTATAAAAAGGCGCAAATCACTCCTGGCGGCAGTTATCGGTTGCGTGGGCGCGTGGGTTCGCTGCGCATTGCAAAAGTCGGTGCGATGTCGCCGCCTAAACCGACTGGCGAAATCCGCGCGGCCGCTTATTACGATCTCAACACATTGAACGTCGATAAAGACGGCAATTTCGATGTGCTGCTGAGTCCGTCGAAACCGGCGAATTACAATGGCGATTGGTGGCAATTGGATCCACACGCCGACACGGTATTGCTGCGTCAGGTGGCCTACGACTGGGCAACCGAAAAAGATCCGGTGATTTCGATCGAGCGGGTCGATGCACCGGTCACGCGTCCGCGTCCTTCCGCGGCAGAGCTCGAACAACGCTACAAGCAATCAATTGGAACGACGGCTTACTCGGCGCTATTGCTGATCGATCACACCGTGCAGTTGCAACACGAGGGCTTCGTCAACAAATTCAAAATATGGGATGTCGTGGCGAAACACGGCGGTTTGTTCGGCCAGTTCTATTACGAATGTGCCTATGATTTGAAAGATGACGAGGCGCTAGTGATTGAAACGGAATATCCGAAGAAATGCGAATATGCATCGTTGCTGCTCGCAACCCCTGTATTCGAGACAACCGATTGGGTAAACAATCACAGCAGCTTGAATGGCGCACAGTGGCATGTCACCAAAGACGGAAAGCTGTGGGTAGTAGTTTCGGCGAAAGATCCCGGGATCCAAAATTGGCTGGATACCGCCGGCTATCCGCAGGGTGTCGTTCAGGGACGTTGGACCGAATGCGATATTACGCCTCTGCCGAATGCTCGCGTGGTGAAGCTGACCGAGGTGGCGAAGCTGGTGCCCGCCGACATGCCGGCGATTACCACCGAGCAACGCGATCGCATCGTGCGCGATCGCCGTGCGCATTATCAGCAGCGTGTGCATTGGTAAAGCACACGATATTACGGTCAAACATCCGCGAGATACTTCCGGTTATGGGAATTACGACATGGCAACTTGGCCAAATCTGAATTACGACTATCAAGGCGCACACGTGCTCGTTACCGGTGGCTCGAATGGCATCGGTGCGGGCATCGCCGCAGCCTATCGTGCGGCCGGTGCGATCGTAACGATTACAGGTACACGCGCAAGCGCTGCGGAATACAGCGACGATTTAAACGGTTACAACTACATGCAATTGCAATTAACAGATAATGCGCAAATCGATGCGGTCGCAGCCGCGTTACCGAAACTCGATATCCTGGTAAATAATGCCGGCGGCAATTTCGTCGCCGAAAACGAATACAAGCCGGAAATTTTTGAAAAATCGATCCAGGTAAATCTCCTGAGTGCTTATCGAATGGCGCACGCGTGCCTGCCGAAATTACAGCAAAGCCAATTGCCCGGCGGCGCTAGCGTCGTTGGCCTCGCTTCGATGACCTCATATTTCGGTGTTGAGGTGGTGCCGGGTTACGGCGCCGCGAAAGCAGGGCTGGTGCAGCTGACAAAAACGCTATCTATCGCCTGGGCCAGACATAATATCCGCGTTAATTCAGTGGCTGCTGGTTTGATCGAAAGCAAAATGACGGGGCCCGCATTGGCGGTACCGGAATTTAACGCCGCGGTGATTGCGCGCACGCCGCAGAAGCGTACCGGCACGCCGCACGATATTGCCGGCGCCGTGTTGTTTTTAAGCAGTAGCGCTGCGGGATTCGTGACGGGTCAAACGTTACCCGTCGATGGTGGATATTCGATATTTGGCTAGTGGCTATCGTATATAAATAAGAACCGCATCTTCTTTCGAAACCATAGCAAAAAATTGAACCGGGGTTTTCATCAAGTGTCGAGCTACCCGCCACTGCATATGAATATCGTCCTGGCAACCTTTGCGAAAGACACTCGTGCTTTTCGGTTACTCGGATTGGCACTCGCCACGAAGGGAGTCCGCTTAAACGTGCTTCTGTCTCGGCTTTAGGCCTCTGCTCAATGCCAGTTTTCTCACAATGGATGAAAACGAGCGCATATGCGCGGTTTGCAGTTTTCCACCTTGTTTCCACAGTATTCCCGGCGTTCGAATAGGCGTCGGGCTTTCGAGCATGACTGGATGCAAATGCGTTTGTTCGGAGACTGCATTCGCAGCAACGATCGCGGCGATTCGGGTGCGGGCTACAAGCTGCAGCATCGGGGCGATGGTATTCATTTCCGCGACGACAACAGGTTCCGCACCGCACGCACGGAAGCACTCATCCAGCATCGTTCGCGTTGAAAACTCGCGCGGCAATAACACCAGCTGCTGACGGTGGAGCTCGACAAAGCGGATGCGTTTGCGCTGTGCGAATGGATGATGGTCGGATACCACCAGCACCATCTCTTCATTGTGCAGCGGTTCGAACCAGAGTTCGTCAGGCGAATTTGGGCGGTACGCAATACCGAGATCCATTGCGCCCGATTTCAGTTTCTCGCTGATTTCATCGGCGGATAATTCTTCGACGATGACTTTGACGTTCGGATGCTTATCGAGAAAAGCGGCAATGCATTCGGGAAGGAATTCAATATTGAACGTGTGTGTCGCACCGACGCGCACCTCACCTGTGAGCATACCGACCGAGTCTTTAAGCGCGCTGAGACCGTGGTCGACAGCACTCAGCGCCTCCGTTACGGACTCAAGGAAGAGCTCTCCCGCCTCAGTCAATACCACCTTTTTCCCAATTCGCTCGACGAGCTGCTTATCGAGCTCATCTTCCAGCTGTTTGATCTGGTGCGAGAGGGTCGATTGGGTGACATGCACCCGTTCGGCGGCTCGGGTGAAATTCAGGCATTCGGACAACGCCTTGAAATAACGTAGATGCCTGAGTTCCATTTTTAAGTCCTGATCAATCGATGGCATCGATGATAATGATGAAAAATCATCATTTCAATATCTGGTTTAGTGTCGGTAAGGTGTCCTCAATGGCGTGGTAGCCACCGACATAGCCATAAACGACGAGGGCAATCATCAATATAAAGATGTGCCTCGACAGTACCGACCAGCGTTCGCACGCTGAACCATTTCACCCGTTGGCCCGCGCCAGCATGGCAGATTAGCCGTGCGGTACAGCGCTGCGGCTCTTGCAGGAGTAATTATGAAGATCGGTAAAGAAGCGGTACCTCGCACAGCGATTTCGACTGCTGACGAACATTCGATCACGGTACGCGGCGCGGATCTATGCAGCGAGCTGATCGGTAAAATCTCGTTCACGGCTTACTTTTACTTACTGGTCACTGGCTCGCGGCCTTCCGCGGCGGCAGCCGCGATATTAGATGCGACGCTCGTCGCAATCGCTGAGCACGGTCTAGTGCCGAGCGTGCAAGCCAGTCGGATGACGCTGGCTGCCGCGCCGGATGCGATGCAGGGCGCCGTCGCGGCGGGCATTCTCGGGTGCGGGTCAGTCATTCTCGGCGCCTCCGAAACGGCCGGCCGTCTGTTCACCGAAATCGCCGCGCGTGCGCGTCAATCCGGCGCTAGTGTCGATGACGCAGCGCTTGCTGTGGTGCGCGAATATCGCGAAGCGCGGCAGCCAATTCCGGGTTACGGCCATCCCTTGCACAAGGCGCGCGATCCGCGCGTCGATGCGTTGTTCGCGACAGCGCGCGAGCACGCCATCGATTCGCAATACATCGCTATTGCGGAGGCGGTCGAGCGCGCCATTCCGCACGTCATCGATAGAGAACTAAAGCTCAATGTATCGGCTGCCATTCCGGCGTTGTTGCTCGGCATCGACTTTCCGCTGGACGCATTGAAAGGGGTGCCAATTCTGGCGCGCACTGCCGGCCTGATAGCACACCTGAACGAGGAGCTCGAGCGTTCGATTGGCTTCGCGCTCTCGTATCAGGCAACGCGCGAACTCATTTTCGACGGTGTACCCGCCGCCGAGCAGCCACACCACTAAGCATTAACCGTTGGATGGATTGATTACATGAGTAGTGTTTTAGAAGGCGTAAGGATTATCGAGCAAGGCACCTTCATCACGGGGCCAGCCGCTGCCATGATCCTGGCGGATATGGGTGCCGATGTGATCAAGGTGGAGCAGCCGGAAACGGGCGATCCGTTTCGTGCGTTCCGGGGCGGGCTGTACAGCCCGCATTTTCAAACCTACAACCGCAACAAACGCAGCATTGCGCTGAATCAGAAGCTCGAAAGCGATCGGGCCGTATTCGACGATTTGATTCGCGGCGCCGACGTTTATATTCAGAATTTTCGCCCGGGAACCGCCGAGCGTCTCGGCGCCGGCGAAGCGCGGCTCAGAGAGCTCAATCCACGCCTGATCTATTGCGCGATCAGCGGGTTTGGCCAAACCGGCCCCGACGCGCAGAGGCCGGCCTACGACACGGTCGCTCAGGCGGCCAGCGGGTTTCTCAGCTTGCTCGTCAACCCGGCCGATCCGCGCGTGGTCGGACCGGCCATGGCGGATGTCATGACTGGCTACTACGCGGCATTCGGGATTCTCGGCGCGCTGTTCGAGCGCAGCCGCACCGGCCACGGGCGCAGCGTGGAAGTTTCGATGATTGAGGCGATGTGTCATTTCAATCTCGATGCATTCACGCATTTTTTATCCGAAGGCGAAGTGATGGGGCCGTTCAGCCGCCCGAGCGTTTCTCAATCGTACGTGTTGCGCTGCGCCGATGATCAATGGATCGCGCTCCATATGTCATCGCCCGAGAAGTTCTGGCAGGGGCTGGCAGTAGCGATGCGGCGTCCCGATATTTTTGCGGATCCGCGTTTTTCGTCGCGCGAAAGCCGTATCCAGCATTACGAGGATTTGATCGTGCTGCTGCGCGAAATCTTCGCGATGGAGACCAGGGATGTCTGGTGCGAACGGCTAGAGCAGGAAGATGTCCCGCACGCCCCCATGCATCGGGTGCCGGATGTGCTCGAAGATCCTCAGGTTAAGCATTTGGAGATTGAGGTATCGGCGCCGCACCCCGGGCATGGCACATTCAGGACCATACGGTTTCCGATCACCTTCGACGGTCAACAGAGCGCCGGCATTACGCCGCCGCCGGTGTTGAACGAGCACGGCGTGGAAATACGTAACGAGTTAATGCAAAAGGGATAGGTACCTTGGTATTAGACGCGCGGCATGCGCACATTGGAGAGCCATCATGAGTCTTGAAAACTGGAGCCCCAGCAACATCGATCTAGACAAGGCGCGCGCGATTGCCGAGCAACGCCGCGCCGCCAACAAGGTGAGGAATCTGCATCACCACGCATTTCGCTGCCGCAGCGCCGAAGAAACGCGCGCGTTCTATGAGGGCCTGTTGGGCTTTCCGCTGGTCGCCGCGTGCATCGAGCCGATCGATCCGCTGACCAACGAACCGAAACCGTATATGCATCTCTATTTCGAGCTTGGTGATGGCAGCGCGCTCGCGTTCTTCGATTACCCGTCGCACTTCAAGCCGGAGGATTTCCCGGAGGTCGATCAGTTCGGGCATCACATCGCGATGGAAGTCGCGGGCGGCGATGCGACCATCGATGCATACAAGAAGAAGCTCCAGGATGCCGGCATCGACGTGTTGGAGATCGACCACGGTTACTGTCGCTCGATTTATTTCTACGATCCGAATGGCATGCGTGTGGAATTCGCGACCAACGTATCGGTGACTGAGCGCTTTTTCGCGGACAAATATCAGTCGGTGGGTACCGACATGGAGCACTGGAAGGCGCTGCGTGAAAAGCATTACGGCATCAGGGCGGCGTGAGGACTCGCGGCCATGCATCTAATCGATAGCGTCAGTCCATGGCAGCAAGCGGTTGCCGAATCGAGCGACGGTTGTCGTATCGCCTATTGGTCCGGCGGCAATCCGGCAGGACTGCCGATCGTACTGCTGCACGGTTTCGCGCTCGACCACTCGGTGTGGTCGGTGCTATGCGAGCAATACGGCTTTCTCGATCGCTGTCATGTTGTTGCGCTCGATCTGCGCGGTCACGGCCAGTCAGGCCGTCCAGAGGGGTTTTCCGGTTATGCGGACAGTGGTGCCTGGGGCGATGATCTGGATGCGGTAATCCGCGCCAGTGGCCTGCAGCGCCCGGCGATCGTGGCATGGTCGTACGGCGGGCGGATGCTGCTCGATTACATCCGTCAGCATGGCACGCATTCGCTGCGCTGCCTCAACCTGGTGGCGGCGGCGAGTCTGTCCGATCCGGCCGCGCTCGGGCCCGACCATACGCTGCTGGCGGATGTCTGTTCCAGCCAACCGATGGTTGCGCAAACGGCGGTGGCGCGATTCATCACTGAGACGCTACGCATCGGTCAGGACACGAACCTGTACGCGGTATTGGTTGCGGCGGTGCACTCGATTACTACCGAACAGCGTGGCTGGTTGCGTAGCCGCCGCCTCGATTACGACGAACTAATCGCCGACATCGATCTTCCCGTGCTGGTGACGCATGGCGCGAAGGACCCAGTGGTGTTGTCGCAACATGCGCTCAACCTGCAGAAGGCGATTGGCGGTGCATGGTTATCGATTTACGAAGACGCGGGGCATGCGCCTTTTTTGGACGACCCCGAGCGATTTGCCAGCGAACTCATTGCATTCGTGGCGCAGGCGGATTAACGGCGCCGCGCTGATTGAAATAAACCAATAAAAGCGGAGACGTTCATGGAAAAGTTAGGTGGAGTCATCATCGCGGGCGTCGGCCCGGTCGGTCTCGTCACTGCGCTGGGTCTTGCCCGCGCGGGCGTGAAAGTGACACTGGTGGACGCGGCGTCGGCCATCAACGATTCGCCGCGCGCGGCGATTTATTATCCGACCACCGTCGACATTCTCGAGCGCTACGAGCTGCTGGAGGATGCGTTGGCCGCGGGTTACAAGAGCACTGAATTCCAGTTCCGCGCGCCGGCTAGAGGCACGATCATCAAGCTGGACTCGTCCATTCTCGAAGGCATGGTGCGGCATCCATTCAATCTGCATCTCGGCCAGCATGTGTTGGCCGATTTAGTGCTGACGCACCTGTTGCGTTTTCCGCATGCGCAAGTGCGTTGGAACACGAAGGTGGTGGGGTTCGAGCAGGACTCACGCGGCGTCACCGTCAATGTCGAAACGGCCAGTGGTCCGCAGACGCTGAAGGCCGACTGGCTGGTCGGTGCGGACGGCGCGCGCAGCACCATCCGGACGGTGCTGGATTTGCCGTTCGAAGGCCATACCTGGCCTGACCGTTTCGTCGCAACCAATGTGCGGTTCGATTTTGAAAAATACGGTTACGCGCCAATCAACCAGGTTTCCGATCCGGTCAACTGGGCGGTGATCGCGCGCCTCGGCAAAGAAAACATCTGGCGCTGCACCTATGGCGAAGATCCGTCGCTGCCCGAGGACGAAGTACGGCGCCGCATTCCCGAACACTATGCCGCGCTGCTGCCCGCTGCCGGTCCTTACGAAATCATCGCGGCTTCGCCGTATCAAGTGCATGAACGCTGCGTGCCGAAGTTTCGCGTCGGCCGCGTGCTGTTGGCCGGCGACGCCGCGCACGCCTGCAATCCCTGCGGGGGCATGGGCCTCACCACCGGTATCGTCGACGCGGTCGAACTGGCCGATGCGCTGTATGCGGTGATTGCGGGCCAGACCGACGACACGATCCTGGATTTTTATTCCGACGAGCGCCGTCGCCTTTTCCTCGAAAACACCACGCGCATCGCCAGCAATATCAAGCGCCTTCTGTCCGAAAAAGACCCGGCGAAATGCCTCGAGGACGAAGCGAATTACCGCAGCGCGGCCGATGATGCCGCCATTGGCCGCCCGGCGATGATGTATCCATCGAGCGTACTGGGCAGGCCTTATCCACGCGAGAAATACGTCAGAGAACGGGCGATGAGTTAGCGGTCGTCGCCATTAAGGCAATCCAAACAGACGCAACCTGAAAATAAGAAGAGGGCGTATGCAATGAAACTCGGAGACAGCAGGGTCGATACCAACGGTTTCGATCGCCACGAATACACCGTGGATGGCACTCGCACCGTCGTTTACAGCGCCGGTAGCGGCGATCCGCTGGTGTACTTTCACGGCGCCGGCACCTTTCACGGTTTCGATTTCGCCCGGCAGTGGACGGACCAATTCCGGGTTTTCGTTCCCTATCATCCGGGTTTCGGTGAGTCGGAAGATAACCTGCGCATCGGCACGATGCGCGATTACATTCGCCATTATGTGGACTTGTTCGAGCAAATGGATCTGGACCGGTTTTGCCTGGTCGGCTGCTCGATGGGCGGTCGCATGGCGGCTGAATTTGCGGCCACGCAGTCACAGTGCATCGAGCGGCTGGCCCTTGTCTGTCCGGCGGGTCTGCAGGTGCCGGAACATCCCATGACTAACCTCGCCGACATTCCGCCGGCGGAAATTTTCGATTACCTCGTCCACGATAAAGTGGTTCTTCAGCCCTTTCTGCCGACCGGCCCGGACTCGGAATTCGTAGCGATGCGCGAGCGCGAAGCGGCATCGCTCGGGCGCATCCTGCAAGAGGGCAGCCTGATCAATCTCAAGCTGGCGGCGCAGCTGCGGCGCATCGGCATTCCCACGCTGCTACTGTGGGGCGCCGAGGACCGGGTCATCCCCGCCGCCCAGGCGCCAATATGGGCCAGTCTGCTGCCGAATCCGAGCATCTATATCGTGCCTGATGCGGGCCACCTGGTGCTGGACGAGTCGCCAACCGCGCGCACGGCCGTGCAAGAGTTTCTTGTGCGCTCCACCTCGGCACGCCAGGCGCGGGGACGAGCGAGATGACTCTAAACATACTGCTCCCACGTGCTCCACCTCGCGACGGCGGGCTCGACGCGCGGCCACCGTAACTGAAGAACAGCGGCCCGTACATTTGTTTACCCATTAATAAGTTTGCGTCGGCTTTGTACCGGTGCAGGGAGACACTTATGCCTTTTTTACGCAAGATTATCGCAGCCGCTGTAGCTTTCGCCTGGCCCGCAGTCCATGCCTTCGAAATCGAGACGCCCAATCCCGATGTCAAAGTGCGGTTGGATCTCACTCCCAAATATAGCGCCGCCTATCGCCTGCACGATCCTTCGGCGGGATTGACGCGGTTCGATGTCGCCGGCGATCCCAATGTGGCGAATGAGGATGATGGCGACCACAACTTCAAGAAGGGCTTGATCTCGAACCGCTGGGACCTGCTGACTGAATTCGATGTCACGTCCGATCACTTCGGCGCTCGTATAAGCGGAACGGCGTGGCACGACAGCGTATATCTGCGCCCTAACAAATATTCTGGTACGCGTGTATTCGTCGCAGGAACGCCCACCCCGACTGTTATCTCGACCGCCAACAACAAGCCGAATCAGGCGCCTAACGAATTCCTGTCGTCCACCCGCTATTGGCATGGGCAAGGCGCGGAGCTGCTCGACGCCTTCGTCTATGCGAAAGGAAATCTCGGCGACATGCCCGCCGTCATCCGCCTCGGCAAGCACACGCTGCAGTGGGGCGAAAGTATTTTCTTCGGTCAGAACGGCATCGCCAATGCGCAGGGCCCGGTCGATATTTCGAAGATCCTATCGGTACCCGCCTGGCAGTTCAAAGAGGTGTTGCTGCCGGTGGAGCAGGTATCGGGCTCGCTCCAGATCACCGACGGCGTGCAGCTCGCTGCGTATTACCAGTTCAAATGGCGGCCGAACCGCCTGCCCGGCGTCGGCAGCTATTTCTCGGATGGCGACTATCTACCGGACTCCGGTTTCGTCAATTTCGGCGTGGACGGATTCGGCAACCCGATCAATCTGCCGTATCGGAAAAGCCGGGATCAGGAGCCGCGGAACGCCGGTCAGGGCGGGATCCAGCTGAAGTGGAACCCTGAGGGCAGCAACTACGAATTCGGCTTCTACGCCGCGCAATACCACGATAAATCACCGGCCGCTCCGGTCTTCGATTTCATCCAGGGTGACGTCCACCTGTCCTATGCCGAGGACATACGCACCGTAGGGGCGAGCGTCAATTCATCGATTGGCCAATTGAACTGGGCGCTGGAAGGCTCGGTGCGCGACAACGTGGCACTCACCAGCAATCCGGTGGTGCTGGTACCCGGTGGCGCTGTGACCAGTTGTGGCAACTCTAGCAGCGACCCGTGCTACGCGGTCGGACGCACCGGCCATCTCAATTTGTCGGGTATTTACGTGCTGCAACCGAGCGCGCTGTGGGAAGGCGGGGCGGTGCTCAGCGAACTGGCCTACAACCGCAGGCTTGCAGTCACTCGCGATATTTTTGCGCCGAGCAAGGGTGAAACCGGTGTCAACGGTGGTCTCGCCGGCAATACGACGAAAGACGCCTGGGCCTTCCGTATGATCTTCGAACCACAGTACTTTCAGGTTCTGCCGGGGCTGGATATATCGGTACCGATCGCCATCGGTTACAACTTCGGCGGCCGCTCCTCTTCGATGTTCAAGTTTGCCGGCGGTGTTTCGGACGGTGGCGATTACAGCATAGGCGTCAAGGGTACTTATCAGAACGTATGGAAGGTCTCGCTCGCCTACACCGACTATTTCGGCAAGGAGGGCACACTCACCGAGACGCTCTCTCCGGGTAATGCCGCCCCACGTCAACTGAGCTATGACCAGAGTCTCAAGGACCGCGGCTTCCTGGCCTTCAGCGTATCCCTTACTTACTAACGTCTACGGAGTTCGAGCATGAAAACCCATTATCTTTTGGTCTCGCTGGTGACCGTTCTGGCGGCACCACTGACCCACGCCGCGGTTTCGGCTGACGATGCCGCCAAGCTCAAAACCACACTGACGCCGCTCGGTGCAGAACGCGCCGGCAACGCTGATGGCAGTGTTCCTGCGTGGGACGGCGGCATGACCAAAGTGCCTGCCGGCTATAAATCCGGCGACCCGCGGCCCGATCCGTTCGCCGCCGAGAAGCCGCTGTATTCAATCGACGCGAAGAATATGAGTCAGTACGCGAGCAAGCTGACGGACGGCGTAAGCGCACTGATGAAGAAGTACCCCGAGTATCGCATTGAGGTGTATCCGAGCCACCGCAGCGGCGCTGCGCCGCAATGGGTGTACGACAACACCTTCAAGAACGCGACGCGCGCCACGCTGGTCGATGACGGCCAGGGGGTGGACGGCGCGTATGGCGGCATCCCGTTCCCCATTCCGAAGGATGGCTATGAGGTGATTCAGAATCATCGCTTGGCCTGGACCGGCTACTCCATTGTCAGCAACTCCAGCGCCTGGGTGGTGACTTCCGATGGCAAGCGTTCGCTGGCATCGGCCGGGCTGCAACGCATCCATCGCCCTTACTATGACGAGAACGGTAGCCTTGAATCCTTTAAGGGTTATTACAACTATTCGAAGTTCTACGCTACCGACCCAGGTTCGAAGGCCGGCGAATCGATCATGGAACATGCCTCGATCAATTCGAAAACCGCCCGCGGCTTGTGGCAGTACCTGGTAGGTCAACGCCGGGTGCGTAAAGGGCCCTCGGTAGCCTATGACACGCCTGATGCGGTCACCTCGGGTATTGGTCTGGTCGATGAAGCGTTCATGCTGTTCGGTCCGCTCGACAAGCACGAACTCAAGCTTGTCGGCAAAAAGGAGATGTACATTCCCTACAACAATAATCGCGCCGATGCTGCCAAGGTCGCGGAACTGATGACGCCGAAAACGCTGAACCCGTCGCTGGTCCGTTGGGAGCTACATCGCGTCTGGGAAGTGGAAGCCACACTGGCGCAGGGTAAGCGGCATGTCGTTCCAAAGCGTAAGTACTACGTCGACGAAGATACCTGGCAGATCATCATGATCGATGGTTGGGACGCAAATAATGAACTCGTTCGCACCAACTTCACGCTGACGTTACTGGCGCCAGACATTCCGGCGCTACTCGGCAAAACGCATTGGGGCGGCTACGACCTGCGTACCGGCGCCTATTACCTGAACCTGGCGACGAATGAAATGAGCATCCAGTACAAGCAAGCGGTGCCACCGCTGACCACCTCGGACTTCAGCCCGGATGCGCTCGCTAATGAAGGAACCCGCTGATGCGCGCAGCCCTGCTCTCGAGGAATATTGCCGCGCTGTTGCTGTCGATCGCGGCTTGCGCCGTGGCCGCCGATGCGACGGTATCGCCCGCGCCGCCGCCAGTGTTACGGGAGGGCGCGGTTATGAGCAAAAAAGCCGGAATGGCGGTCATGTTGGCGGTCGTTCGCGCCGGCCGACGACTGGTCGGCGTGGGCGAGCGCGGCATCATCCTCTTGTCCGACGACAATGGCGTGAGCTGGCGCCAAGCCAGCGTACCGGTACAAGCCAGCCTGACCGCGGTGCGCTTCGACGATGACCACACAGGCTGGGCTGCCGGGCACCTCGGCGTCATCCTCAAGACCGAGGATGGCGGCACCAGTTGGAGGCTGCAGCTCGACGGAATTCGCGCGGCTACGCTACAGGCCGACGGTCTGCGCAGCGCTGGCGACGATCGCTCGCAGCGGCTCGCCGATCAATGGATTGCCGAAGGGCCGGATAAACCCTTCTTCGATCTCGATTTTGCCGATAACCAGCACGGTTTCGCGGTCGGTGCTTACAACATGGCGTGCACGACCAGCGACGGCGGTAAGACCTGGCTGCCGTTGTCGTCGCGCCTGCCGAATCCGCAGGGTCTGCATCTGTATGCAGTGCGGGTGCGCGGCAGCGATGTGTTTATCGCCGGTGAGCAGGGCTTGCTGCTGCATTCAGCCGATGGCGGCAGCAGCTTCCAAACACTGCCTTCTCCGTACAAAGGCAGCTTCTTCGGTTTGCTGGTCACGCGTTCCGGCGCCTTGCTGGCCTACGGGTTGCGCGGCAGCTTGTTTCGCACGACTGATTTTGGCGCGAGCTGGCGAAAGATCGAGACCCATGCGACCGCGACCATCGGTACAGGTATAGAGCGCGATGACGGTCAGCTTGTACTGCTAACCCAGACCGGGGATAGCCTCACGAGCCGCGATGACGGCGCTAGCTTCAAGCTGTATCCCGCTGCTACGCCGGCACCGACTGCCGCCGCTGCGATCGCTCCGGATGGCCAACTCGTTCTCGCCACGCTGCGCGGCCTACGCCGCCAACCAACCCCCTAACGGAGCGATTGCCGTGCATACCGATACTTCGCTCGACCACCAGCCAGTCGTTGCCCGGCTGGAAGATTTCGACGCCACCTCGGGCTCGCTGCCCGAACGCGTGTTATTCAATCATCGCCCTTGGGTGGTGTTGTTTTGCGTGATAGTGACCGCGCTGCTCGGCTGGCAAGCCATCCGGCTGCAATTGAATGCCAGCTTCGAAAAGACTATTCCGACGCGCCATCCGTATATCGTCAACTATCTCGCCAACACCGGTAATCTAGCCGGGCAGGGCAATGCGATTCGCATCGCGGTCGAGACCACGAAAGCATCGATCTTCGACGCGCAGTACCTGGAAACGCTGCAGAAAATCAACGACGAGGTTTACCTGCTGCCGGGCGTCGACCGCCCGTTTATGAAATCGCTGTGGACCAGCAATACACGCTGGGTCGCGGTGACCGAGGACGGCCTCGACGGTAATACGGTGATGGACGACAGCTATGATGGCTCAACGGATGCGCTGGCCGCAGTGCGCGCCAATGTCGAGCGCTCCGGCGAGATCGGCCAGCTGGTCGCGGCCGACTTCAAATCGAGCATTATCTATGTGCCGCTGCTGAACAAGGATCCGAAAACCGGCGCAGCGTTGAACTATGGTGAATTGGGGCAGCAGCTCGAAGCGCTGCGCGCGAAATACCAGAGCGATTCGGTGCGTATCCATATCACTGGCTTTGCGAAGATCATGGCCGATCTGATCGAAGGGCTGCGCGCGGTGCTGCTGTTCTTCGCAGCGGCGTTGTTCATCTGCAGCGCGGTGCTCTATGGCTATACGCGCTGCGTGCGTAGCACCGTGCTGGTGGTGGCGTGTTCATTGATCGCGGTGGTGTGGCAATTCGGCCTGCTGGCGCTGGCCGGCTATGCGCTCGATCCGTATTCCATTCTCGTACCATTCCTCGTCTTTGCGATCGGTATGAGCCATGGCGCGCAGAAAATGAACGGCATCATGCAGGACGTCGGTCGCGGCACGCACCGTGCCGTGGCCGCGCGGTATACGTTCCGCCGCCTGTTCATCGCCGGCCTGACCGCGCTATTGTGCGATGCCGTCGGTTTTGCCGTACTCGCGCTGATCCGCATTCAGGTGATTCAGGACTTGGCCGCAGTCGCCAGCATCGGCGTCGCCGTGCTGATCTTTACCAATCTCGTGCTGCTCCCCATCCTACTCTCGTACATCGGTGTCAGCCCGGCGGCGGCGACGCGCAGCCTTAAACTGGAGCGGGCAGACGAGGGCAAAAGCACCCAGCGCGCCTGGTTGTGGCGCCAGCTCGATCACTTCACGCGTCGCGGGCCGGCCATCGCTGCCATTGCTATCGCCGCTGTATTGAGTACGGTTGGCTATCTCGTCAGCCTGCACCTGAACATTGGCGATCTCGACCCCGGCGCACCCGAACTGCGTGCGGAATCCCGTTACAACCGCGATAACGCGTTCATGGCGCGCAATTATGCAGCGAGCGCCGATATTCTGATCGTGATGGTGGCCACGCCGGAGGATCAATGCACGCGTTACGGCACACTGGCGAAAGTCGACAAACTCGCATGGCGGCTCGAACAGCTGCCGGGTGTCGAATCCACCAACTCGATGGCGGCGCTGTCGAAGATGGCGATGGTCGGTTACAACGAAGGCAACCTGAAGTGGTACGAATTGATCCCGAATGCCGCCGCACTGGGTGGAGTGCAGACGCGTGCTCCGCGCGAGTTATTCAATCAGGGTTGCTCGTTCCTGTCGTTGTACGTCTACCTGAAAGATCACAAGGCCGAGACATTGGCCAGCGTGGTTTCCGAGGCTGAGCATTTCATCGCCCAGAACAAAAGCACAGATGAGCGCTTCATGCTGGCTGCAGGCAGCGCCGGTATCGATGCGGCGACCAATATCGTCGTCAAAAAAGCGATGCACGAAATGCTCCTATGGGTATACGGCGCGGTGATTCTGCTGTGTTTTGTCACCTTCCGCTCGTGGCGTGCCGTGATCTGCGCGGTACTGCCGCTGGCGGTGACCTCAATTCTTTGCGAAGCGCTGATGGTGGTGCTCGGCATGGGTGTGAAAGTAGCGACACTGCCGGTAATCGCATTAGGTGTCGGCATCGGTGTCGATTACGCGCTGTATGTGCTGTCGGTGATGCTGGCGCGTCTGAAAGCGGGGGATACGCTTTCCGATGCCTATCACCATGCGCTGCAGTTCACCGGTCGCGTTGTGCTGCTGACCGGCGTCACACTTGCACTCGCCGTCGCGACCTGGGCAGGGTCGCCCATCAAATTTCAAGCGGATATGGGAATCCTGCTGGCATTCATGTTTGCCTGGAACATGCTGGGCGCACTGGTGTTGTTGCCCGCGCTTGCGCACTTCCTGCTGCGCCCGCGCGCGGACAAGTTGATCACGCGGCGGCACGCACCCGCGCTTGAAGATCGAAACAATCCGCCATCGATAATTAGATCGGGCCGTGTCGCTGCTAACAGTGAGCGCTGCCTCGATTATTTTCCGGAAGCAGCAGAGCACAAAAGATAACTATTCGATTGCGCTCGCTCCCAAAGCTGTCCACGAGAAATAAATTTTTTGCGATTTGGACGGAGATGGCAAGACTGGCATTTTCATTGGTGGCTGGGGAGCGCAAGCGCGGCTTCTGCTGACCGAGATGAGAAGGAACGGCGCTTCGTTTCTTCATTTTCTGGAGCTAAAGCCGGCCAATCGAAACACCGCTAATTGAAAACTCTGCATTGACACTAATCTCAATATTTCCAGTCTGCTTTTTGTAGGCGCTGCGTGCAGTCACCGTCATAAAATTTGCGGAGCTGCGAAAAGCACAGGATAAATAAATGAGGGAGAATGCTTTTGAATTTATCGGTGCAACAACCCTCCATTCGATCTGTTAGGGGTGCCCTCAAATTATCTGACAGGCATCTTCAAAGGCGAGGCGCGGCAGCCGAGGAAAGGGCGCATCAATTCCATGGCCCAACGCGCAGAGGAAATTAGACTCGATTGCGGTGCCGGCGAAGAAATCTTTATCGAGTGAGGCCTGCTCAAACCCCGACATAGGTCCGCAATCGAGACCAAGCGCTCTGGCAGCTAGCATCAAATAGGCGCCCTGCAACGTTGCGTTACGGAAGGCCGTTTCTCGCTTTACCTTGGGATCGCCGAACCAATATTGCGCGCCGGGATTGTGTGGAAATAGTTGCGGAATCCTCAGCGCAAAATCCAAATCCTGCGCGATGATGACGATGGCGGGCGCATGAATACTCTTATCGACATTGGTTGCCGACATATGTTTCGTTACGCGCAGCTTCGCTTGCTCGCTAACGCAGAAGACAAAGCGGGCCGGCGAAACGTTCGCGGATGTTGGACCCCAGCGCAGCAGCTCATACAACTGCTGCCACAGACCGTCGGGCAAAACTTCTTTGCGCCAAGCGTTGCGGGATCGAGCGGTTAGGAAAATTCTTGAAAGAGCAGTTTCGTCGATTGGTTCTGTCATTTAGCTTCCTAAAAAGAGACGGCCCCCCCCGATAGCGCAGGCCGTCTAAGCACGCAGGAGAAACGTCGGCATATAACTAATCGCAAGTTTTTCCCGACCAAAAGACAGGCGATATCACTGCGGCTACAGAGAGAAATTGTATTTACCAGTAATGCCAAATTGGCGCGCGGGAATCACCTGAACACTGTTATATCCCGAGGCAAATGGGGGATTATTAGCATCGGGAACAGTTCCAATGATTTGAGTAGCATCAAAGCCGTTTGTCTCTAGCCCAACACTACCCAGTGTGCTTTCTGGACTCCGTCGAATAACCTGCTCTTTGTTAAACAGGTTCTTGGCCCATACGTTAACCTCCCAGACCTTCTTCAGATCACGGACGCCAACAAAGAGATTCCAGAGACCATAACTGGAAGTATCCAACACACTATTTGGCAGTGAGTCATCGGATCGACCAGATGCAAAAGAGTATTGAGCACGAACGAAGCTATCTACCGGGCCGAAATGGAGTGTGTATTCACTGTTGGCACTCACACCCCAATTAGGTTCACCCGCAAGTCGACCCTTTGCATCACAGCGATTCACACCGACGCCATCTGCATTCGGGGTTGGAGTTATTGGCACGCCTGTGCTGTCGTATAAAGTGCAATAAGCCTGCCCATCAGTAAATTTGGCATCGTTATATGAAACACCTAAACCGATTTGCCAATCGTCAGTGAGCAACGCGTCAATTTGCAGCTCGGCGCCCTGGGATATTGCATCCGCGTTATAGTTCAGGAAGTCATTACCAATCGTGGGAGGATTGGTCGTGGTGTCAAAAGTACGTACGCCTTGCTGCGATCGAGCAAGGAAATCATGGTATTTTTGATAGTAGATAGAACCATTAACTTGTACTCGGCCGTCGGCCAAGCGACTCTTAAAACCAAACTCAATTGAGTCCGATGTTTCCGGCTCATACTGCGTGAAATCACCCGGAGTTTGCGGCGCAATGGTGAATCCTCCCGCACGGAACGAGCGGCCATAAGCTGCATACACCCGAACATCATCTGTCCACTGGTAAGACACACTCGCGGTCCCCGTAATACCTTCGTCCACGGCCTTCTTCGGCCCCCAAGTGGGCGCCCCATTGATCACCATACTTTGCACAGTGCGGTTACTTTGGTAGCGCAATCCTATCTGTGTTTCTAATGCATCAGTCCACTGCAAGCTGTGATTTGTAAATACTCCGTACCCCTCCGAATCTCCGGGGGCCAATATTGTCAGAGGACTGGTGCCGTAGAAATATGGAAAGTAAACACCAGGAGCAACTTGGGAATAAAAGCTTAATAGCGCTTCTTGCTTGACTACAGTGTTCGATCGAAGCACTGAAGCATATAACCCATTCGTCCAGTTCCAGAAGTCCGCGTCTTGTGTAGCGAAACGAACCTCTTGAGTAAATGTATGTATATTGGTTTGAACGGTCTGATTTTGAGTTGCCGCCTCGAACGTTTCGAGATTAAGCGAGCCGGGAGGTAACGAATTCCCACCGTCCGAATCGCCCAAAACATTATTCCACTGGTCGCGATACCCTGTAACGGACGTCAATATGTACTGCTCGAGATCCCACTCAACACGCAACGCAGTGTCTTTCATGCGAGCAAAAGTATTGTTCTGAGTAGTACTGATCGACTTGCGGTCGAAGGCATTTAAACAACGCGTAACATTGCTTTCATTGCCACAACCCTCCACTGGCGAACTACCGGTACTAGTTGACTCCATGTACTGATGCGTCAGTGATATTTCAAGTTTATCGGTAGGCCGAAGACCCAAAGTGAGACGCCCACTTTTTGTCAGGCTACTGTTTTCCTTGCCATTCACAATATCCTTAATACCATCAGTCTTGTTATGGTCATAAAGACCGGCAATTCGCAGCGCTAATTTATCTTCGATAATGGGCAGGCTCATACCGAATTGTGTGTTGGAAAGATCACGCTCACCAAACGTCTGTTCGATGGTCCCTTCAATTTGATTAAAGCTGGGCGCTTTGGTCATGATTGTGACCGCGCCCGCTGGTGCGGTGATACCGCGCAAAGTGCCCTGCGGGCCACGCAACACCTCAACCTGACCTATGTCGTACATTGCTTTAAATGCGGAATCGATGTCGTAGTTGACTTCATTCCAATAAATCGCCACGCCCGGGCCATAGCCGGTATCAGTGAGAACGTTTACCCCGCGCATTGCAATCGTGGACGTACGGCTGTCTTGTGCCTTAATGGTTAAACCAGGTGTAACCGATTGGATGTCTTTGAAATCAAGTAAGTTGTACTTGGAAATTGTGTCTGCGGTTACAGCGTTAACCGACATTGGAACCGTTTGCAGCGTGTCGTCTTTTTTCTGGGCCGTAACGATGACTTCATCCAGAGCTTTGTCGGCATGCGCTGCGCCGCCATGGGCCATCAACACGAGCGTTGCCGCTACCGTTTTGGTAATGAGTTTTTGTTTTGACGTAAGAGTGCGCATGGTTCTCTCCTGGGATAAATTATTTTTGTCATAGAGCGTTTCGACACACTCCTAGACGCATGGCATCTATGCCTTATAACTTCCCAACCACTACCGAGTTGTGACGAAGTTTTTCGATGCAACTCATCGTTCGGCATGGCTAATCAAAATTCGCGTAACACCGCGCCGAAATTTTCTCCAAGGTATTCGGTGCGCACAGCGCCGGCTTTTTGCAGTGCGGGGATCACGCCGTTAAGTAACTCGGGAAGCTGATGGTTGTAGCCGGAGCCCTCGATAATGAATCCGTCGCCGCCGACCGCGTCCATGACAGCCATCAATTTTTCGGCAACTTGCTGCGGAGTACCGGAGAAGTCCATACCGCTTCCGCCCTTCTCGGTTGCAAACAAATCGCGTAGCGTTTTACCTTCCTCGCGACCAGCCTTTTTCATATGGTCGAGCGCGCTCGTGTGTCCGCCGGCACTGAGATCCTGAGGGACCGGCTCGTCGGGGTTGTATAGAGAAAAGTCGATGTCCAGCGAGGACGAGGCCATCACAATGTTGTGCTCGAAAGCATTGATCTTCTCTGCTTCCGTCATTGCCTTTTTGGTGACGCCTTCGGGAAGGATGGTGACCGGCGTTAGAAAGAAAACCTTGATATCGTTGGGATCGCGGCCGAACGATTCGGCACGTCGGCGCAGATCGTCACGATAGGCCTTCATTCCCGCAACACCGCCCGTCATTAATCCGAGGATGACCTGCGCGTTTTTCGCCGAGAAATCTCTGCCGCGCTCCGAGGCACCGGCTTGGCACAGAACAGGGCGCCCTTGCGGTGAGCGAAGAGTATTCAGAGGGCCCCGACACTTGAAATGCTTGCCTTCGAAATTGATGGTGTGGACTTTAGTGTGATCGACATAAACCCCGGACTCCGGATCGGCGACTAGCGCGCCCTCTTCCCAGGAATCCCAGAGCTTGTTGGTCAGCTCTACATACTCGTCGGCGATGTCATAACGCACAGCTGGAGGCAGCAATTTGTCCATCCCGAAATTGGCGGCGGCATTCGTCTCGCTGGATGTCACGATGTTCCATCCCGCGCGTCCGCCGGTCAGTGAGTCCACCGTAGAAAACAATCTCGCGAGCAAATAGGGCGGGTAGAAGGTCGTCGAGGCTGTAGCTACCAGCCCGATGTGGGATGTGCCTTGAGCCATAAGTGGCAGAAGCGGCAGCGGATCATTCTTTGGCGACAGCACCGCGTGCTTCAGATCCAGCTCTTTCGAACCGCCGTATCTGTCGGCAACCATCACCGTGTCCTCAAAGAGGACAAAATCGAATTTAGCGGCTTCGAGCTGCTTGGCCAACTCGATGTGATAGGAGCCATCCACCCATTGCATGCCAAACGCATCGCGGGCACACGGCCACGATGTCTGACCGAATTTAGTGAAATACCCTAAATGGAACTTTGTATGTGCCATGAAGCTTCTTCCTATAAAAAAGATAAATACTCATCCGCGTGGCGTCGATCCGCAGTTCATCCTGGTGGCTCCGCAACATCCGGGTTACCGTCACCCATATTCTTGTTTTTAAATTGTATGCAAATGACAACATATTTGTTTTCGAATTGCAAACAAATGACAACAATTTTAAAAAGCTTTTGATCGCAATTGTTTTTCGTTACGATAAGGAATGCCCAATATCAAACCGAAAAAAGCTCCAGCGCCTAAAACTCTCACGCGGCCCGGTGTTTATGCCCGTGGCTCGGATACCGTGAATGCGATCCTTAAAGCTGCCGCTCATGTGTTGGTTGAAGAAGGGGCGAGCGCATTCACGTTGCGGCGAATCGCCGAAGAATGCGGGTTAAAGCTTGGCAATGTGAGTCGTCATTTCCCGCGCAAGGAAATGCTGGTTCAGGTTCTTCTCGAAGAACTACTCATGCCCACCGAAGGGTTGGTCGAAAAAAATATTCGCAAAGCCGGCATGACGGCGGAAGACGCGCTTACGTTGATCATCGAGGGCAGCCTAGATGAAATTAAAACGAAGCGGATGACGCACCTCTTCACGGAGCTATGGGCAATGGCGAACCACAATGAGTTTGTGGCGGGCCGTGTAGAGACCTTGTATGACTATGTCCATAAGCTGATAGCAGAATTCGTGGTGCAGCTGAATCCCAAGCTCAACGCAAAAGATGCTTATGCGGTATCTCTGTTCATCAGTGCATCAATCGAAGGTTCAACAATGTTGGCAGGCTTCGGCAAACCATGGCGTTCGATGATGCCGGTAATGAAAGGACTTGCCGTTAAATCGCTTATTCACCTCGTCAAAACCATCACGCCTGCCGAATTGCGGGCGCTGACGCGTTGAGGTCGACAGCGCCGATTTAGGCTATGGCATTGGCCCTACTTCAACTGCGGAGCGCCATCGGCGTCTGCCTTCATATCTCGGTAGTCGCGCGATCTTCGCCCCAACGCGACTATGTCGGGAGACAGAACATCAGAAATTTCGCCGACCTTTTTGGGGTCGCTGCAGAACCCCAATGCAAAATTGGCCATTGTGTAACCGATCAGATCGGCCAAATCCTCATCGAGCGTCTTGGCGATCTCCGGCGGGCAGGAAATATATTGATTTTCTTCTTGCCGTAGCCAGCTAAGGCAGTAGGTGATGTTCATCGCCACGCGGCTGGAGTTCGAGCGGTTGAGGCCGCCCCCGTGTATCACGGTGCCGGTGTAAAGTAGCACCGAACCGCGGGTCATCTCTGCTTGCACGGTTTCTTCCGGCAAGCCCTTGCGGCTGAAATCCCACGTGTGACTGCCCGGAATCACGACTGTCGCACCATTTTCCTTCGTGAAGTCCGTGACCGCCCAGATGGCGTTGAACTGAGGCTCGATCGGCATCGGTAAATAGCCGCCACCACCGCCACCCCAAACCAATCGATCTCGGTGCAGCGGTTGCGCGCCCTGGCCGGGCATCAGCGTGATCAGCTGAGTGTTATTTAACTGGATGCGTTCGCAATAAGGGCCGAGAAATGCCTCCGCAGCACCGCGAATTAGGGGGTGCATAGCGATCGGTCTGACCGATTTGCAGCGCGCGATCAACGCGCCCGTTCGCTTGGTCGAAAGACCGCCGAATTCTTCGACCCCCATCGGCGTTTGATCGATCAGTGGATTCAAGTCTGCGTCGATGGCGACTAGTTCGTCCTGCGACAGCACGTCTTTGACAATGCATGCACCGTCCTTCGCGAGCGCAGCCAAGATGTCTTGGATCGTGCAATCGCGGCTCAATGTCTGAAGACTCATACAGGGTTACCTCTAATTTAAAAGTCGTGGGCGCGGTGACGATAAGCAGCCTGACGGATTTTTCGCGACGGCAGGCTGAGCGTTGTTGCTCCGCGCAAATTGTTGATTATTGTCAACAATTTTTCAAGTGCTTTGCCGCGTTAATTTGCAGCGTATGGCAGCAACGCTCGAGGACAATAAAATCGTTGGGGTGTCGGAAGAGGTTTGCAGTGCATCAAAAGCCCTATTGACAACAATGTTGATAGTAGTCAACAATTTTTGGCCCGGCCAGCGACGGGATCTGAAGTCGCCATGTTTCGTGTAAGGGGATCTTGATGAAGCTACAACACTTGTATGGCGTAACATCGGCTTTCATTAAAGATTCAGAGGGGCATCTAATTGGGGTCTATCAACCACCTTTATCGACCCCTATCGCGCTGGCTTCCTTGCAGTGAAAATACAGACCGCGCCTCGAAAACTGACAGCGGTATCATTGATATGAGAGGGCTGCGATGGCCGGTTTGGTTCATTTGAACAGCGATGCAACAGTTGATGATCTTGTCCGAGTCATCGAGCGCGATGGGGGCGTAATTGTCGATGACTTTTTATCGCTTGAAGACATCCAGGACTTCAGACGCGATCTGCACCCATATTTGGATAGATACGGTAATTCCGGTGACCCTTTTTTGGGCTTGCAGACCAAGCGCGTGGGCGCCGTCTTTGGCAAAACACGCAAGGCAGCGGATGTAGCTACACATCCCTTGTATCTCGGAGCGGCTGAACGGCTAATCGACACCCCGGTCACCATATTATCGGGAGAAGCGGCCCTCGCTATCCAGCCGGGTTTACGCATCGGCGCTACCCAAGTCATACAGATCGGACCTGGCCAAGGCGCACAGGGACTGCACCGCGATCAATGGGTGGTTTTGTGGCGAAACCCAGAATACCAGCGCGAGGTGCGCCTCCAAATCATGGTCGCGCTGACGGATTTTACGGCCGAGAACGGCGGCACTAATGTCATTCCAGGTAGCCATAAATGGGATAACGGTCGCGTACCGGACCCCACAGAGGCGGTTCCGACTGAGATGAAGGCCGGGTCGGCCGCCATCTTCTTGGGCTCCACCTACCATGGCGGTGGAACCAATCAGACCGAAAACGAGTTTCGGATCGGCTTCACCATGGCGCTCGATTCAGCGCTGATTCGTCAGGAAGAGAACATGTATCTTTCGTTATCCCCCGAGGTGGTAAAAAGCTACCCCGAACAGGTGCAACGCCTGCTCGGATGGGCTTCGCATCCGCTGCTCAACACCGGTTGGGTCGATATCGATGGAACGATGGCGGACCCAAACAGGCTTCTGGGATCGGCTTGATCAAATGCTATGAGGGAGCGATTTTTGGGCGCGTCTGCGGCTAAGGTGTACGGAGTTGCGGACGTTGCACGCCAACTGAACAACCACCCGATAGCAAGCGTCTTGCTCGATACCGGCAGCCGCCTCACATGATCCGCTAACCCGCACAATCCCGTCTGCCCATACCTATCGCCATCAACCTTCGACGAATCATCCTCGTAAATAGTCCGCGACCTTTGGTGGCATCCGCTTGACAAAGAGTCGATGGCATTTTAACGTGAACCAATGTTGAATCTTGTCAACTTTTTACTTGAGAGTGGTCATGGAAGATTCTTGACCGGGAGGATTACCTCGATCTCGTCGTCGACATTAAGCGCAAAACCTCGGAGTCGGGGTTCGATATCGTCACTGGAGATGTTGAACGACTGGCCGGCCGCCGTCCGACTTCGCTCCATGATGTTCTTACGAACTATATCGTCAACAGACAGGTGGAGATGAAGAGTATCAACAGCCCAGCATAGTTTATTAACCGCAGCTCCAGATCGAGGTGAAACATGAATATCGATACTAATAACAGCTCTTCGGAATCCAATACATCAGCCGCGCGCCGGGCGCCGTCTGCAACTGATGTGTCTGGGGCTCTCACGACATTGCCGTCGACCGCAACGGCGGACGATATCAAAGAGGCAACCGATCGGGACGGCGCGGTCATCGTTCAGCAGGTGCTGTCGCCAGAGCTACTGGCGCGAATCATTGCCGATCTGGAACCGCATTTGGTCGGGATCGATCCGAAAGCGGATTATGATGGCGACGCTTCCGGTGCTTTCCTTCCGAATACAAAGAGGCTGGAAGGCCTCGTTCAAAAGAGCGATGCCGTAGTCGAAGTCATTCTCGACGAACGCTATCTCGCATGGGCTGAAAAAAGTCTGGACTGGTGTGGCGAAATTCAGCTCAACGCTGCGCAATTGATCGAGATTGGTCCCGGCGAGGACGCGCAGATGTTGCACCGCGACGAGGGTACATGGCCCGAGATTGCCGGCGGCGAGCGGCAGCTTCTCGTGAATTGTTTACTGGCGCTGTCTGACTTCACCGAGGAAGTCGGGGCAACACGCGTCGTGATCGGCAGTCATAAGGACCAGACCATCGATCCTTCCACGCTCGACCCGGCTACTGCCACTGTCCCTGCGCTGATGAAAGCGGGAGACGCACTGTTTTATACCGGAAAGTCGATCCACGGCGGCGGGGCGAACAAAACGACCGATTTTTATCGGCGAGCCATCACTATCTCTTTCACGCTTGGATGGCTCAAGCCCGAGGAGGCGCAAACATTATCCGTCACGCCGGAACGTCTGCGCGCCCTTCCCCGACGCATACGCGAATTATGCAGCTTCGCTGGTTACCACATGTTCGGTACGGCGATGCCGGTATTTAGTCACCGACTTCAGATGCGGGACCCCTACACAGTGCTGTTTGGTGAGCAGCGGTACGACTATCAGAAGACGCCGTCCGCCTAATCGGACACATCACTAATAAGGTTGAAGAGCATGAATTGCTATTTGATACCTACGATTAAACGACTGCTCGAGGTGAGTTGATCTGCCAGCGGCGGGCTAAATCAATTGCAAAGATTGGAGGGTAGTGGCATGTCAGATGGGAACACGCTTTCGATAGATGACTATCAGACCGCGAGAAGGGAAAGGGCAGTGGTGGTGCCGCTGGATTTCAAAGAGGCCTTGCCTCAGCCTACTGCCGATCTGGAAACGGCAAAGGCCGATCTGCAACGGGCGGGCTATGCGATTTTGACCGGTGCGATTCTGCCGGACAAGGTTGAACTCGTGCGCCAAGTAGTGGCTTCGGAAATTGCACGCGAAGAAGCGGCCGACGTTAACCGTGTAAGCCAATTCTTCGTGGATCCTGATGCCAAGAATCGGCGGCTGAACCGCCTCCCGGACCGGCACCCGGTCTTTTGTGAGCTCCTCGAGCAGCCTGTTTTGCTTGATCTGATCAAGCACATCCTCGGCCCTACGGTGCTCAACGAAAGCTATCTGGTCCACAGCTTGGATGCCAACGTCACGCGTCCCGGCAGCGGCGAGCAGTTCATCCACCTTGATGCGGCCCGAGCCACGCACGATCAGGTGGTTCCGTACCAGGCGCGATTCATTTGGTGCCTCGATCCGTTTGACGAGGAGAACGGCGCGACCCGCGTTGTCCCTGGAAGCCATCGCTGGAATGACCGAATCGATATGTCCGGCGCAACGTTCTACGAGTCGGTGCCCGCTATTGCCCCCGCCGGATCGCTGATCATTTACACCGACATGCTGCTGCATGGTACTGGCGCAAATGTCTCGACCAATCGGCAGCGCGCATCGATCAATTTTGGTTACTGCCCTCCGTGGTGCCGGCCATTGATCAACTTCCCACTGGTTCTCGATCCGCGTTCGATGGAAGGTGCCTCGCGCACGTTGCGTCAGCTACTCGGGTACAGCTCAGTGGTAAATGGCTTCGACTACCCCTGGGGCTCAGCGCCAAGCGAGCTTAGTTCGCTGGTGGTTCCGGCGACGATCGAATACTGATCATCGCGCGGCGCAATGACTGCACGGTAGTGGACAGACGAGCTGAGATTCTTCGTGTCGTGGTCTGCTGAAGTCTTCGAGGATCTGGATGAACTAAAGAAGAGGATGGATGGGACGGACGATTTGTCCCACGAGATGGCCATCAACATGCTAAATCGATGATGTTCGTTCGAAGGGGATTCGCATCGAGATGCCCAGCGATCCCACGCATGATCCCGTGTTAATCAAAACACTCAACGCTACTTATAACTTCGGCGGGCCCGCGAGGTACCCAAAGCACGCGCCAGTAAGCTCGGTTCGCGCATAAGACAACAATCACTCGACAATACGAGGATGAGACGATGAAGACAGGTCTGGTTTGGGATGAGCGTTACATGTGGTATGAGTTCGGGTCAGTTGCCAATATCTTTGGTTACCCTCCCTCAATGCAGCCGGGTATGGAGTTCGAAACACCGGAAAGCAAGCGCCGGATTTTCAATCTGCTGGCGGCAAGTGGCTTGCTGGACCAGCTTCAATTGATCAAGCCCAAGCCGGTCTCGAAAGAAGATCTGCTTCGGGTACATCATCTCGAATATGTGGATCGGGTTGCCGCCCTCAGCGCGGGGCAGGGAGGCCTCGCAGGGCCCATCGCGCCTGTGCCGCGGGGTAGCTATGACATCCTTTCCCTAGCTGCCGGCGGGACGAAGACAGCCATCGACGCAGTGCTCCACGGTACAGTCAGGAATGCTTATGCGCTGGTACGTCCACCGGGACATCATGCAGGGCCGGAGGGTGGTCTGGGGCTTTGCGTGTTTTCCAATGTAGCGGTTGCAGTGAAGGCGGCCATGGTCAATCACGGATTGGAGCGGGTAGCCATCATCGACTGGGATGTCCATCATGGCAACGGTACCGAGTCCGTTTTCTATGATGACCCCTCCGTGCTGACGATTTCTATTCATCAGGATCAGCATCCCCTGTTTCCGAGCCTGGGTGAGGTGGTGCATAACGGGGAAGGGCCTGGACTGGGGTGCAATATCAATATTCCTCTTCCTCCAGGATCAGGGACGGGAGCCTATCTGGCCGCCTTTGAGCGTGTGATTCTGCCGGCGGTCAGGCATTTCTCCCCTCAACTCATCGTGGTCGCTTCCGGGTTGGATGCAGCCATGAATGACTCGACTGCTCGCATGTTGCTGCTTCCAGAAAGCTACCGCCAAATGACACGACTGGTCATGGCTTTGGCGAATGAGGTATGTTCCGGCCGACTGGTAATGAGCCATGAAGGGGGCTATGACCCGCTCATGGTGCCTTTCTGCGCCCATGCCATCTTCGAGGAGTTGTCGGGGCTCCAACCTGAATGCCCTGTCGATATCTATTCGGAGGAAGAACGGCAGGCTACGATATCGGCGGGCTACCAAATGCTGCAGCGCCATCAGGAGGCCTTTATCCAGAGTGCGGAGAAAGTGCTAAGCCAATTACCGGGTTGGCCCTCTGCTTGAGAGATTCAGATGGGATATTTTCAATACTGGGAAATTGGAGTGCTCTACGCTTCAGCTACCCAGGAGCCCACCGGATGAACAGCCATAAGGAGAATGCGCGAAAGCGCCGCGCTGTAGGTAACATCGGTCATCACCTGAAACTCCCAATAAATTAAGGCCCTTCTGTTAATCGAATCAGTATCGACGGTTCGATATCGTCATCAGATGTGTTCATCTGCATGCTTGCGCAGAGCTGCCACACAGCCCTAAACGTTTTTAGCAAGCCCCGCTAAGATTCTCTGGGCTTGTTCTATCGAGCCTTGCAGACATCCACAAAAACTGAACGGCCATCAGTGCACAAATGATCGTCAGAGATAAAACAATGATCGAATAGTTTCCGACCATATCGTGCATCCACCCCACGGCTGGTGACATTACGAAAGTCAAAGGTAAGGTAAAAACACTCAGAAGTCCTAGTACTCTCGGCAACGCGCGCTCGCCAAATACTTGGGTAACCAGCACGCTGGTTGGAGGAAATACAGCAGCACCACATGCTCCGCTCAATACCATTGCGATCATGAGTGCGGGAAACCAGCCGGTTGACGCGATGATGGCCCAACTTATTGTCGATCCGAATCCCGCCAGCGCAAGAGTCCGCGCAGCGCCGACGCGATCGCACAGGAAGCCCGATAAAATCGCTCCGAAAATGCTGGCCCCACCGCCCACCGAGAGTAGTAAGGCAGCGGCTGCGGGAGCGATACCGCTTTCCATTGCTATCGGAATGATGTGCGCCGAATTCGTAATGTTGGTCGCATTGAGCATGCCATCGCCCAGCACGATTAACCAAAACATGGCAGCCGACAGGATTAGACGGAGAGGGTGCTTTTCAGCAACCACGCTCAGCGCCGAAGCCTCCGTCCCTTCAGTGAGACTCGGTGGCTCCTTAACACCGACAATTAGTGGTAGCAGCAGGGCATGGAGCCCGGCCAAGCACAGGAAAAAAACATCTACGCCAAAACGTTCTATGACGAAAAGGCCCAGCAAGGGAATGAGCGCGATAAAAAGAGGGACGTTAGCAATACCGAGCGCCCTGCCCTGGGCTTTCGGATACCAGCCACTCGCTAATACGCTGGCTGGTATCGACCCAAATAGTCCCGCACCCGGACCAATCAGCAGGGCCGCCGCCGCGAGCGCTATCGCCATTGTGGGGGCGAGCGCCAGCGCAAGGTAACCCACTGCCGACACCAAAACCCCAATCATCATCGTCATCCGGATACCCATCCTGACGACCATCCCGCCGACGAGAGGCGCGAGCAAGCTCATCGAAAGCAGCGCCAGCGCGAGTAACATTTCTGCCATCGCGCGCGATGATTGGTACCTAGCTTCTATTGCAAGCACGCTAACGGCGAAGCCACCGAACGAGCATCCGATCGCAATATTCTGCGCAAAGAAACTGCGAATCAGCATTTTCGGAGCCGCTGCAAATCGGGGGTCTACCCCTGAGCCAAGCACGGCTCAACGGGCTTCGGCTACGGCACCGGTTTCCACCAACACCGGAAGCTCCTCGGGCCAACGGCCCACTGCGCACTCGGGGGGAAGAATGTCGCTATCTCCCCCTGTCTTGGTGGGGTCCGTATAAAAACCCAATGCAAAATTTCCGAACGAATAACCCATAAGATCGGTGAGCTGCTGATCGAAATTTTTGGCAATTTCCGGCGGGCAGGAAAGATATTGGTTTTCCTCCTGCCGCAGCCAGCCGAGCGTGTAAGTGATGTTGAGGGCAATTCGCGGCGTGGCACCACGGTTCTCACCGCCACTATGAATCACCGTTCCGTTGTAGAGGAGCACCGAGCCGGCTTTCATCACCGCCTGCACGCTTTCGTCACGGCGAGCCTGGCGGTTGAAGCTCCATTTGTGGCTGCCGGGCACGACGTGAGTAGCCCCGTTCTCTGTAGTGAAATCACTCACCGCCCAGATGCCATTGCATTGCGGCTCGATCCCTTCGGGAATGACACCGCCGCCATCGTCGCCACCCCAGACAAAGCGGTCGCGGTGCAGCGGCTGCGCGGTTTGGCCTGAAAGAATGGTGATCAGCTGCGTGATATTGAGCTGAATACGCGAACAGAATGGGCCTAGAGTGGCGTTCGCCGCTCCCACGATGAGCGGGTTTACCGCCAGCTCACGCACTGTGGCACATCGCGCGATCAATCCACCCGTGCGCTTGGTTTTGCGGCCGGCCCAGTCGTCGAGCGACGGCGCTGTCTGGTCGATCCAAGGCATGACGTCCGCCCTCAACGCCTGCAATTGCTCCGGCGACAACACGTCGCGAATGATGCAGGCGCCATCGCGATTCATAGCGCGCACGATGTCCTCGACGGTGCAGTTGGGGTTAAGTGTTTCAAGACTCATGAGCTGTACTCCAAACGGATCCCCGCCATACGTGGTTGCATGACGTTTATTTAAAGTGACGGTAAGGCTATTCGTTAAGTTGACTATCGTCAACATTGTAGAGCACAGCTCAGCTGGCAACTGTCAGCGAGCCCGAACTCAACGCTCAGGAAAACGCCGGATAGTCGATATATCCCTCGGGGCCTCCGGCGTACAATCCGGCATTGGCACGCTGACGATAATATTCAGCGTTCATCGCAGAGGGAGCATCACCTTCGCCAGCGCGCGACCGAGTCATCGGCGCCATGATGACGCGTTGCGGAGCGATAAAGCGCCCAGCCGGATCGGATCGAACAGAGTCTTCATCACCTAACTCTTGAATCTTTTATACATCGCAAAAAACAAAACTGCTCTTGCAGAGACAAAAGCGGCTTATCACAACCTTATGGCGTGCAACCAGTCAGGCCGCCTGCATTTGGTGGGGACCCGGCGCTTCCGGCGGATATACCAGCGGTGTGCCGACGTCGTAAGTTTGAGTTAACAGATTGACGAACTCGGCGTCATGCAATGGCTCCGACGGTACCTGGAACTTTATGCCGCGCGCACGCATATCCTGGATGAAAATATCGAACACCTTCTCGTGAGTGAGGTCGTCGCTGTGATCCATGGTCTTTTTCAGCTCGGCGAAGTCCTCATAAACATCGGCGCTCCAATGCACCAAAAAGCGCGTCTCTTTGGCGGGGATGCGCTGAATTACTTTGCCATCGCTGGTGATTTGCCAACCATCCGCTACCTCGGGATCGGCACCGAATACCGAATTGAACGCCAGGCCCTGAGGATGCCGCATGTCGAGCGGCCCATTGGCTTCCGCGCGGTGATACATCATTTCGTTTTGCACGAGCACGCCGTTGTTCCACATCGGAGCGGGCAGACGTTTCGGCTGAGCTAGCGGCCCTTCCGGCCAGTAAGTGAAACCCCCGCCGATTTCGCCGGGATAAAACCAGGCGATCACTTGCGCCATTTTTTTCAGATAGGGTTTGAACAATCCGGATTTGCCCATGGTATTCGCTAACCAAATCGGTGAATTCGCATGAGTCAGACCGCGAAAGTTAACGCCATCGAGGTGCGCAGGATCATGGCAATTGGCTGGTCCCTGAATGTTGAACAGCATCATCATCGGCTGCGCGTATTTCGCGTTCCAGTACGAGCGGGCATGCTCGAGAAACTTGCTGTTATAGAAGCAATCTTCCAATTCCGGGTAATAACAGGTGCCGTGCTCGGCGAGATAGCCGCGAAAATGGGTGGTCAAGAACATATCGAAAGTGGGCGTGACACCTTCTGGCATGCTGCCGGATAAAGTCGCTACCACTTCTTCGGCCGAGGCAAAATGCTGCGCCAGAATTAATCTCCAGGGTCCCTCTCGGCGCACCACTTCGACCAAGCGGCGGTGTTGATCCTCGCTATAAATATTATCGAGTAAACGTGGCTCAGCGACCGGACGCAATGAGTTGGCAAGTTCGATATTCATGCTGGCGATCCTATTTAGCATTTCGAGAAAGCACGGCGCGTAGTGGATATTCCACTGGCCGCGCTTCGAAGCACTGCGAGTTGCTATCAGAGGTAACATTATCAATTATGTTGACTAAGGTCAACATTTAGAGGCGCGTCACGACCCGCGCGTGAATCAATCATCTCAGAAAACTCCAATCAGGTCTGTCTCAGTCTAGGGGAAGTGGACATAGCGCCAACGGTCAGTGAGTGGGATAGGGATGAGCGACACAGCACGCGGAACGCTAGCGGTGGTAAGGCGCTCCTTTAAAGTTGACAAGTATCAACATTTTTAGGAGGCTATCGCTGCCACCAGTGAATCGGGTGGGGCAGACTTGCGTTTCAGGCCAGCTATTTACGGCGAGGAGTTTTGCATGAAGATTGGTGTGAGCGGTGCCAACGGGCATCTCGGAAGTGCTGTTTTGAAGCGCGTCAGAGCGTTATCCAGCGAACACAAGCTGGTGGGAATTTCTCGCTCGCCGCAGACCGTACAGCACGCAGATGAAGCCCGAGCTGGTGACTATGATGTGCCGGAAACGTTAAGGGGGGCATATGCTCGGCTGGATCGCCTGTTGATCATTCCCTCCATTGACACGGGGTATGGCGCTCGCGCACGCCAGCTTGTTGCTGCAATCGATGCGGCGGTGGAAGCCGGTGTCGGACATCTTGTTTTGATATCCGATGTCGGAACACGAGAAGAATTTGAGCCTGTGGTCGGCGCCGCAAGCTGGACGGCCGAACAGCATCTAATTAAGTCGGCGCAATCCTGGACAATCCTTCGGTCAAATTATTTTATGGAGTCATATGCCCAAGAAGCCCTTCTTTGGATCGCTGCAGGTTGCATTGTAGAACTGAACGAAAACCGTGTAGGTTTTGTCAGCCGGGACGACGTGGCCGCCGCCGCCGCAGGCATTCTTGTTGGCAATGGACACCAAGGTGCAATTTACAACGCCACTGGTCCCGAAGCGCTATCGGTAGCTGAACGCGCGTCCCTCATATCGAGGATTTCCGGCAAGCCGATCGCAGTTCGCAGTACGATCATCGAGGCGCTTCACGAGGAATTAATCGCAGCGGGATTTCCCGACGAGTATCTCGACATCGTCGTCGACACTAAGCGTAAGAGTTCAGAGTCGGGATTCGATATGGTAACCGGCGACGTGGAACGACTTGCCGGCCGTCCGCCGATTTCCCTTTCCAGTATTCTTTCTGCGTACCTCTGTCGTTGATCTGTGCCGAGTACGGCGTCAGATATTCGCTGCGTACAGCGGCAATCGAATTGCTGTTCGAATTTTTACAAACGAATATTTCATACTTAACAGTTCGTTGCCTACACGGCGCTCTAGAATTGTTTGGCATGAGCAGACTAGATTTTTACTCGCCCAAAATGTACCGCGTTTGGTTCAGAGTTTGACTTCGCGTGGTTCGCGCGTGTTGCTCCAATAAACCTGCGCTATGCCAAAGAGTGCCATTATTGCGCCATAGAGGGTCCAATGTTTATCTCCGACCATGAATCCGACGCGAAACGCCAGATTGAGTCCTTGCAAAATCCACACAGTCCCTATTGCCACCATCGCAACGCCAATAAGGCTGCTGACGATTCTCATCACGACGTTGAATACGTTACGCATGTGTCACACTCCGTTTACGGCATTAATTGATTCAACCCTTAAATTTCGGTTTACGCGCCATCGATTAGCTGCGCAGCCTCCGAACTCAAGACCGCCTAGTTACTTGCCCCGGCACCATTAGGCCGATTCGATGATTTGCCGGCGTAGCTCCCGGGCTTGTTGAGCAAGGTAATTCGAAGAACCTTGTTCCAGCCATGTTAATAACTCGTCCAAGGTTAAACCGATTCGCCGACGGTTCGATTGGGGCGTAATCACGCGCCCGTGGTTATCCGTAATGTAATAGTGCAGCGTATCGGTGCAATTGCGTCGGCAGCGATGCAGGCGCCATTGTTGCCCGGCCATCAAACCGTTAACCGATTCCAGCGCGGTGTAAAAACCCATAAGCAAGCCTCAGTTAATCGGTAGGCGGCGTAGTTATATGCCTGCATTGAGTTCAGTGCAATGATCTGCGTCTACGATGGCGGAGATTCGCCAAAGCATGTCGGTCGAGCGACTTGACGGACATCGCGTTTAATCTCGCTAAACGATTTACTCCCATTCGTCGCCGTAGTCGTGAGTGAGTTCCTCGCCCGGACGAATTGTTCGCAGTGCTATCACGTTAAAATCATCGAGGTACGCGACGTTCGGCCGTTTGGAATGATTGATAAATTTTAGGCGACACATCACATCGTATTTTTTAGCGCCATCATCAATCCATAACGTATGGGGTCCTGGCTGCACGATTTTTTTGACGATACATTTACCGATAATCGTGTGTCGTGGAATTTCCACCGTGGTAAATAGACCATGCCCATGCAGCGGACTGGGTAAGCGCAAGAGTTTTCGTTTCAAGCTGGACATTCGGTGTCAACACTACGAGCGGATGGATGTGCGAACGGCATAGGATAACGACATTTAACGCGCGACGTTATTGGCTGAAATTAATCCTGCATCAATTTGTCGGCGGCAATGCACACCATGCCGAATACGACGCTCACGTCTACAGCGATGCAAGGGTTGATTTGCACGCTCGAAACGCAAGAACATGGAGAGGGTTGGATGTGATGGTCTGGGGTTGCCTGGATTTACTGTTTTATTTTTTATTCGCTTATTTTTATTTAACGACGAATTATTTTTAGAGCAATCGAGCTGTTGTTGCAGAGTCATTACTCAATGTTTTAGCCAACACCACCATGGCCCAGGTGTCGCGTTCGCAATACGCAAGCAGCGCTCGAGTGATTGCCGCTTTACGATCAGCGGCGGTTGCGGGATCAATGGCCTCTAAATACGCGCGCTGCGCATCTTCGCCATTTTGCACGCCGTCGAGATCGGCATAAGTCAATGTCGGCGCCACCGTCGGCAATACCGCTTTAATGGAATACGACCCCCGCATATCCGGGTGGTAATAATGACTGCGCACCAACGGCAATAAATCCACAACGCGTTCGTGCAATGCCATCAGTGCTTCTGCCAAATCGGGACATTGCGCAGCCAAGCGCCGAATACAGCTGCGCTCAAAGCTCGCGTTGTACGTAATGATGGCACCGTGATTCCCTAAGATATTCACTAACGCTTCAGCGCAGGCGCGTGAGGGATCGTCACCGCTGACATCCAAAAACGCGTGGTGCTCAATCGCCTGCGGCGACAGGCCGTGGTCCACATGACAGGAGAATTGAAACGCTACGGCCTCGAACGGACGCGTCCCCAACCAGCGCGGTATCGCAAAACTGATCGTTTCAAAATCGAGGTAGTAGTGGGGTGTGGGCCACGCGGCGATGGCTTCACGCATCGCCCGTGCATGGCGGTACGGCTCGCCGGTCAGTGTCGTCTCGTAAATACGTTGCAGCGCACCGGTAGGCATGCGCTCGGCGGGCACGGTACGCAAATCGGTAAAGCCGTCATCGAGCAACTGACGGGCGAGTTTTTTACCGGCGATGCCGGGTAGCACCGTCACCGGATAACGCGGCACGGTGGCCGCGTCGGCGCGGGCACAATATGCTTTGAACGGGCATGCAAAGGGTGAATCGCAATGGTCGCCGGTCGCTCGGCTCGGTTCCGATCCGCGTGCGGTGGTTTTGGCGGCGTCGACCAGCGCCGCGCGCTCGGCAATGTGCGGTGCAAGACGGTCGTCCACGACGGTGTCAATCAGTAAACCGGTGTAGTCACCTACGCGTCGATACACAAATTGGGTATCCAGGTGCCGAATGCTGGCTTTAACGATGGAGATTCCCAGTCCTTGCGCGACCCACACCTGCGTAGCCACATCGTCCAGGTGATAGGGCTTGGCGGCGCCGGTGCTTTTTACTTCCGCCATGTGCCAGCCACCCGCGATCGGCAACAATAAATCGACCCGCACTAACACGTCCTGATAACTGAACGTCGCTTCAAATAGCGGGCGACGTACGTTCTGGCGAATCAAGGTGTCGGTTTGCTGCAGCGCGGCGCTGAGATTGTTATCGGGGGCAATCAATATACCGTCGGGGTACGCGGCGCAGGCGAGAGCGCCGACCTGATGACCGACCGCAAACTGCGCTTGTGTCTGCACGGTATCGACACGCAGTTCCGGTCGATGTATCTCCAACCATAAGCGCTTGGAACATTGCGTATAGGCAGTGAGCCGTGACTTAGAGAGATGGATGCGCGGTGCCATGATCACCTGGGAATGCGTTCATTGCTGCCCGCCTTGGAGTGTGTTGGCTCACGGGGATGTCAGCAGCGGTCGAACTGCATTCACCAAACGATTGAGGGTATCGGCCAACCAACGGTATTCCTGGTCTCGATCGCAGGCCTGCTCGGATGATAACGCTGCGGTTTTCATCGACGCCGCTATCGTCAGTGATTGCGGGTCTTCGGTCCAGAGTGTGTCTTCGGGCAGCAGCGCGACGATCGTGGCGCGGTGCGGTGCGAGTAATTGCGCCACGGTAATGGCCTGATCGCCTTTGGCGCGTAAAAACACACCGATTTCCTGCGTGCTTTTGGCGCGGTATACCGTGATCCAGGTATTGGGTAACGGCAGTGGCATACGGGCATTGCCGAACCCGCGCCGTGTCGGTGGCACCTGTTCGGGATCATCCAACACCAGCTGCGCTAAAAACTGGTCCCAATACGCGCGGTCTTCGCGGATCGCGTCGCTGCTCGCCGGCGCGCCCTCATCATTCGCCTCACTCGCCTCACTGGATTCGGGCATCGCCACGGCGACAGCGGCCGTGCCCTGCGCGCTGATTTCAATCACCGATCGTTCGATGATGGACGTGCGTGTCAGCAACCGCGGCTGCAGTAACAAGCGCCCATCGGGAAAGCGATAGAGGCCGGTTTCAATCAATCCGAAGGTAAAGCTTTGCAGGGCATTCTGTTGAAACAAATACGAAATGCCTTCCACGTCTTCGCGAATACCATCGCCTAACACCAATAATAAAAAGCGACCTTGCCGCAACGCCCGTGACACATTATCGACGAACTGCCGCTCTTGAATCGCAGGTGCGTACTGCTGTACGCGCTCGAACAGTTTATTGCCGCCCGCGCCTAATTGACTGGCCAGTTGGCGTTGTAAATCGGCATAACTCCAGCGGCACAATTCGCCGGCATAACCGAGGATCTGGCCGATGACTTTGCGCCGGGCTTCGGGATTGCGCCACAACTTGCATTCGACAATGGTGAGCAAGCCATTGGGATTGACAAACAGCGCATCGATACGCCCGCGGCCGGCGACAATTTCTTTACCCAGTGGAATCAGTGGACCGAAACTCGCATCAATCTCGCCCACCGGCAACGCCTCAGGGTGGCGCAGGATGGCATCGCGCAGCCACAACTCGCCGATGGTCGATGCTTCGATCGCGCCGCCGGCAACCATTTCCAGGGCGGGGAGGGTGGTGGAGTGGGTATCCGCCAAACTATTGAGCAGAATCAGCTGTCCGTACATAGCGTGCTTCCGGGCATGTGGGCTAAATACCGAAATAGTATTTCGGTATAAGGCTATGTAGCCATAATAGGAGTCTATTATCAAGTCGTTGAGCCGGAACGAAAATTCGGCTCATGAAACTATCATTGAAAAAGCTTATCGGGTTGCGGGTGCGGGAAATCCGGCTCTTGCGGGGCCTTACCCAGGCCGAGCTGGCCGAATTGATCGACCGTACCGAAGAAACGGTCTCCAATATCGAGCGCGGCAAAACCATGGCGCCGCCCGACACGCTGGACACCCTCGCCACCGTACTGAATGTGGCCACCGCCAGCTTGGTACGCCCGCTGGCTCAAGAGCCCGATTCCGAAGAACGTCTGGCGTTGGAAGTCGAATTGCAAAGCTACATCGCGGTGTTGCCGTTGGAACGATTGCGGATCGCGGCGGCGCAATTGAAAGCGCTGACCCAGGGTCACTAGTCCCTCCATCCCCCAACTGGCCTTTATATTTTCGAGCAGGGGCAACAGCGAGAGTCGCTGTCAGTCCCTGCGCGTCCTGCAAAGAAAACACGCCAGAAGCACTGGACTTCCTCGAACACCCGAGCGGTACTGGATCTTCATACTGTGAACGTGAGGGTAGGGGATGTCAGCGCGTAAGGGCAATCATCCAAATGACACAACCGGCAGCGAGAACAGTGCGGCTCCGGTCACTGCGACAGTTGCCGCAGACTCAGCCGAATGGGTTGAACGGCAGCAACTGGAAGCGGTGCTGCACGATTATGCGGCGGCATTACCGATGGAACGGTTGCGCATTGCGGTCTTGCAGATGAAAGCGTTGGTCGAGTTGTAATTCACCGCAGCGCAACGCGCGATCAATGCGCTCAGCGCGATCTCGAGCAATGATTATTTGGCCGCGCGAATCGGCGTCACCGCCGTCTCGGTCGCCCCCGTTGCTGCTGCGAGGGCGTCGGCCAGCGCCTCATGGGAACCCTTGCATAACTTGCTCACCGCATCGCGATTCTTCGCCAAGAAGAGACCGATCAGGTCAGCTTGCGAGCGATTCATTTCCGGCACAATGGACACGATCGCGGCCGCAAAATGGTCGCCAATTTCCAACATCAGATCGTGCCGATCTGCCTCTGCTTTACTGGTGTGCATGCTCTTGTCTCTATCGACTTGCCACATCGGGATAACGGCCATCAAGGGTTCCTTCTTATCGGGCTAAAGGGTTTTGCTGGCGCAACAGTACTGTATATAAAAACAGTATGTCAATGTGCGCTTGGTGACTCTTGGCAAAATGGATAGTTGAAGTGCAAGAACCATCGGATGCCCAGGACGGGAGATGAATGAGCGAGGCGGAAGTAATCGCTGAGGACTGGCAGCGTTTTATCTGAAGTAGGATTTTTCTAGAGCTCTACAAATCGAGGCAGCATCATCAGCCCTACACCAACCATTAAAATAGCCCAGGTATTTTCGATGAAATAGGGATAACCGATGAGCGCAATGCCCGTATATCGACAGACGAGATTCGCTTTGTTTTTTCCATAGATAAAATAGCCAACGCCGATAGAGCCAAAAATAAGACCCAAAATTAAAGTGGTGCTATTAGGCAATTTTAATGACCTCGACTATCGTACTCGCCACTTTCCCCTCGCATTTCACGCGACACCAATGCATGTTAGTAATTCGCCGATACAGGTTCGACGATGACGGCAGTACCATAACAGAGTACCTCCGTCAGGCCAGCCATTAGCTCAGTGGCATCGTAGCGCATACCCACGATCGCATTTGCGCCCAATTGATCGGCGTGAGCGCACATTAATTGGTAGGTCTCTGCGCGCGTCTGTTCGCAGAGATTGCTATAGATCGTGATATTGCCGCCAAATAATGATTGCAGGCCGCCGAAGATATTGCCAACGATGGAACGAGAGCGGACAGTGATACCGCGAACGACCCCAAGACTTTTTGTAATTTGATAGCCTGGAAATTCCAGCGTCGTTGTAACCATCGCATTTTGCATTGATCTATTCCTTCATTGAAATTCGGACGATCGCGCTGTAATACCATTTTTTGTCAACGCGGTACCAGTTACGAAGAGCGTGTCTTAGCAGGGCATTGATTCATGTGAATAGCCACGCCAATGGACTATATCAATAGTCGCATCCGCTTAACCCATCAAAAACCTAAATAACAGACAGGTCCGGTTCATTTGGCAAAAGCGGAGTTCTTTTTTTTTAAGAATCGCCGACCGACGCTCTGGCCGAAACGCGGGTAACCATGCGGCAGTAAATCGGCCTTTGCCGTCGTTCGCCATTTTTAAAGGCCAATAACGCCACCGCAGCATAAAGTGTGGAGAGTCAAGGAGGAGCTGCCTGAGCTTTCTCTTGCGACTACTCACAAATTCTCACTGGTAACAATATTACACTGCTAAAAGAATTCGAAACGCTGACTTATCAAAACCGTCTAATCCCGCAAAGAATATTTTTAATGCATCAGCACTCCGCCGTTGACGTGATACACCTGACCATTGATCCACTGGCCATCGTTCGACAACAGCATAGCAACGACACCCGCTATGTCTTCCCCTTTTCCCAGTCGACGGTTTGGCGTACGTGCGAGCGTTGTTTCGATAAGTTCTTTGGGTAGATTTTCCATCATTTCTGGCGTAATGGTGACGCCGGGCGAAACACAGTTTGAAGTAATACCTTCACGGCCCCAGCGCGATGCAACATGTCGCATTAGCGCATTTAAACCGCTTTTCGATGCACCATAAGATGGACGGACGGGCTCGCCAAGATCGGCCGATGCGGAGCTGGTGTAAACGATAGCTCCACCGCCCGCGTTCAACAGATGGGGAAGTACCGCACGTGTACATAATAAATGGCCGCGCAGATTTACTAAAAACGTGCGATCGAAATCTTCGAGCTCGACCGCAAGTGCATCGCTGTCGCGCATTATCGTACGCAAATCTGCAGCATTAACGTGCGCACCGTCGAGTCGACCTAATTTTTTAACTGCGGCTGCAATGGCTTTATTGACGCTGCCTTCGTCGGCAATATCAATCGGTATGGCAAATGCCTCGCCACCTTTGCGAGTAATTTCAGTTGCGACTCTGATAGCGCCGGCTTCATTGATGTCGGTGCAGCAAAGACGAGCACCTTCGGACGCAAGCCGATATGCCGTGGCAGCGCCGATTCCGCTACCGGAGCCAATGATGATAATCGCCTTATTTTTTAATCTATCCTGCATGGTCTTCTCCGATTATTAAGACAGGAAAAAATTTGGAATCTATTTCAACAGCTATTTGAAAGAAATTTATCTATGTATTTTCATTATAATCTGAAGTTTAGTAGCACTCGCTTAATGGTCGTTATAGTCGAATATAAGATTTTGGGTGTACAAAAGCGGATGGCTGCTTTCAAGCAGCGTTTGCAGGTCCTTGAGTGGCAGCTTCGGCCGAATTTAAGTTGATAAAAAAATTATTTATGCGGCAACAACTCGGCCATAGCGGTCATTAACATGTTTGATTTTGGGCATTGGTATAGCATCAAATTCAGCAGTGACAACATGCAGTAACGGGCAGAGTGGGCTGTTAACATCCAGATTTATAGTTAATTATTTCTTTCATTTCTAGCCATTTGTTATTTACGGTAGCAAGCCAAAGAGTAAGAGCTAGAGGATGACCATGATTACCTAAAATAGCGAGCACGAAGCCGTTTAAATCACCATTAAATGCTTTCAGAAATTCAGCGGTAGTCTGCCTATCACGACCAGAGGGATTGGGATTGGATTCTGGGTGCGTGTGCCACAATCCGATCGGATACAAACCATGACCAAACAAGCTTTTTCGATCGAGAGTAGCTTGCAGCGGGTCGGGGTTAAACGCATGGCGGGATCGATGATCTGTCGCGTATGGCCCAGTAGCTTTTGATGTAATGACTATTTCATGTTGTGGGGCTGAACTAAACAGCTGGCCGCCCGCTTCTTTTTGATGCCCGCGAACTTGCGCATGCTCATACATATGTGTCAATACCGGCTCTTCCAATATGAGATACCCTGGCCGATCGGGGAAAGCGAAAGATCGACTATTCATACCAGGACCTTTCGATAATTATTCCATCATGCGCGGCAGCTTCTGATGCCCAGTCTCGATGGATTAAGCCTGCATAATGAGCATCAAGGAAACGCTGTCCTCTAATCCAGCTACGTTGAACAGATGTCGATATTTTACCGTCGATAAGAGCAAGTGCTGATTCGGATACCAACGCGACGGCGTGCATTGCAGCAGCTGCTGTATAGCTTTGAAAGCGACTGCTGCAACCGGGTTCTCGTTGAATCACATCGGGTGGCCAGGTTACCGATTGCAATTCTTCGAGGGGATCTATGATCGTTCGCATCCACCGATTATGTTTTGTTAATAGACATGCATGTGCAGCAGCAACATAGGGTTCCATCCATCCGATAAGTAGCGGACAAGGATTCTGTTGTCGTGCAATTTCTAGCAACGCCCGAACTTCAGGTTCACCCGTCAAATCTAAAACTACGTTTACGCTGTCGAGATCATAGCGTTGAAGCCAAACATTAGCTTTAATGGGCTGAGGGTCGAGCTGGCATGCTGGGTGTGCAAGTCCAATGCGGGTAGCGACAGCATTCGCCTTACGATCATTTAGCGATTCAGCACCCAGTAAATGCCGACCAATATTGGCAGCCTTAAAAAAATCTGGATCTACGATAGTGATGTGACCAACTCCTGCCCGTGCAAGTTGGTCAATGACTAAGCTTCCAAGTGCGCCAGCGCCAAAAACAACAACATGGCTTTGCTGCCGCAAACTAACCTCATTATGTTGATCTCGGCCATAAGTCCAGTGTGGATCTAAGCGCTCAACAGATAGCGGTAGCATTCGCAAAACTAACTGCTCTCGCATTTTTCTTTTAGTTCCTACCATTCGAATGGGGCCGCCGGGCATCAAGAAACCATAAGAGCACCGCGGGCTTCTCATTAGCACGATTCGGTGGCGTTTTTTTCGCCATTGATGTGGATGAAATTGCTGAGTTTGGGTAGCACTAAGCCGATAAGACAAAATTTCTTCTACGTCGGTTTGATTTCTTGGCCACGTAAGTGGCGTTAATTCATGTGCGATAGGAATTTCCGCAACAATTACTTGCTCAATTTGTTGTTGGTGATTTGAAGTGGATTGAATGTAGCGGTTGGTTAATGATTCTTCGCCTACGAACACGGTGCGGTTTGTTACAAGAAGTTTCGCTGAATATACCTGTGACACCGTTGCTCGTTCATTTGTTATGTATATCTGCGTGATGGGATTGTACTGAGAGAGAGTTCGTCCAACCCACAAGCTCCAATAATTTTCGGATTCTTTTTCAAAATCAATATCGAGTTCACCGGTTATCCATGGCTGAAGAAATGTTGTTTCAAACGCATGTATTAAATAATCAAGGCGATCTTCATCTGATTGGCCGCTGAGCGGGCCTGGGTCCCCATCGTCGATACAAAGCATCCCGTTTGTTTCAACATGGGGGACGCGGAATATTGCTTTGGGTGGTAATTGAAGTCGTGCTAAATCCGTGGGAAATGTTTTTGGAATTAACAGATGTGCGTAATCAAACTCTCTGCCAGGTGGGAACGATGGCAATTTTAAAGCGTAAGCCTGCGCGAACCCTGCCGGCGCTGAGACCTCGTTCAGAAGCGCCGGGTGGTTCCGCAGAAATTCGTTAATGTCTCCCAAAGCTATTACCGAGCGACAACTAGAGTCACGCGAGTCCTCGTGTCGGCGTTACTGGGGTCACCTTCGTTGGAGCTTTTGGCGCAAGACCGCCGCCTGGTGTGGGCGATGTTGCTCCGACACAACCAAAAACGCGCTGCACTTTGGTACGCACATCTTCAGGCGTTTTCGCGAGAAGAATTTCGTTGAGATCTTGGGCGAGGCGTTTGCACCAAAATTCAAAGGCTTGTTTACGTAGGCCGCCGTCATGGTTCCAGCGTTCAGCGAAGTTTTCGCCTTCTACGGTTGGATTTGCAATCCAATATTCGCCATTCTGAATATCAACCATATAGGGAAGTAGCTCGGCCAATTCGATGAGAAGATCAATAGGATGAGCAAACGTAGTCCCGTTATCAGCTAGCCCTTCATAGCATTGCGTTAATAAGGTAGCGATGATTACCGAGATCGGTTGATATTCCGATTGTAGTAAGCCGCGTTGTACAGTGATGTCTCTGTGGCGTTTGAAAAGACGAATTGCAACACGCAATGTGTCTGACAATGGAACCTCTTGCGACGGTACAGGTGTCACGCTATCCATTGCAGCTTTATTAAGCGCCGTCTCCAGCAAAAGGGTGCGGAGTACAATTCGTCCGGCTTGAGTGTTTACCCATTTGCCAAAACCTTCCGGATTAGATGTTTTCCATGCTTTCGTTGGGCGATCAACCACGGCCAAAGCAGTTTCAGAGTAAAGAGACGTTCTGTATCTTGTCTCCCTCCTGATTTCAAACGAAGCCTGAGCTAATGGTATCGATGGGGTGAAGTCGATATAAAACCGCTCGCTTGGAAAAAGCACGCGCCAGCAGCGGTTTTTCTCTTCCAGTTCGAAATCTTCTAGGCCAGCCCCTACCTGATCAAAAAAACCCATCGGGTCGGATGCATGTATTTGCGTAACATCAACTTGACAAACTGCATCAATATCAAATTTTGTCGAAGTTGCCGGCGCAATTAGAGTTTGCGTTTGTGTTGAACCTTGTGGAAAAACGCTAATTGCCTGCTGGGGCCAATGTAAACGCTCTACGAGATGTTCGCCGATACGTTTATATTCCTTTGCTGCTTTTTCCGCGACTTCTGAGTCGACTGTAATACGTTTATTAACGATGTCCAGCTCACGAGCCCAGACTATCATTGAGTCCATAAAAGGTCGTTGTGCCAGCGCTGCAGTAAGAATACGTTGGCGTTTTTGAATTGCTTTCTCGACGAGACGGCCATATTGCGTGTTGCTCATTCTGTTCTCCTACCGTAGAGCAATTTTTTTGCATTCGGTGTGATCAATAGGGTTGCTCTCGACAACATGCTGTCCGTCAACATCGAGTGCGGGTTGGAAGGGCTGTTTTTGATCTGGTCGATCGTAGATCCTGTAGACCGGGTGATGCCCAGGTTGTAACAATTGACCAAAACGGAAGAGGGATGATGCTGGCGCGACTCCAATTAAGTGCACGCGAGATGCACGAATATCATCGTGAATTAATCGAATGGCTTCACGAGCAATGGCAGTGAATTGCGCCAAGTCGTCTGGATGTTTAATGACTGTGTGATGCGGATTATTTAATCCGATGCGCATCCAACGCATTTCTCCATTTTTAACCGGATTAGCTATTGCAGTAGGTAATGCCGCTTCATCGATATTGGCGGTAAGTTCGATTGACAATAAAATCTCGCCGCTAGAAGGCGTTACCTTTCCTTCTTTCAACCAAAATGTTTTCGGGGGCCCTGCTAAAGCGGTCGAGTCCCATTGCCAGCTTTTTCTCTCACGGTGATATTGGAATATATCGATATTGCGTGCTTCACCGAAAATACGGCCAGCGAGAACTAATATTGGAACTAAATGTAAGGGAAATATACACAGCGATTCTGCGAAACCGCCAAGTGGTTGCTCTGGTCGCTTGAGTCGCATTAGTTCTAGAAGGTCGTGTTCCATATCATGCAGAATTTTCCCCCAGGCACCCTGTTGAAGGCGGTCATCACGGTTTGTATATCTGCAGATAGATTGAACTTGTGGCATGGGCATAAAATGCTTTGCCATCATTGCTTGGCAGCCATCGCGAATATCAAAGGATGCTGGGACTCCACCTATATCCGCTAACAATGAAACGCCTTGCGCGCGTGGGTATTTCAGTGCGGCTAATTGCGCATTAACTAATAGCGCATGTTCTTTTCGCATTTCTTGCAAGTAAGAGACGGGATGTGTATCGACTGCGATCCGATCAATAAGGCGATGGTGTGCGTCACACATGAGCATTACATTGTCGGGAGCGGACGATAGAGAAGCCGAAGTGATTGGGTTGCCGCGTGGACCATCGGCATCAGCGGCAACAATATGGGCTAAATAGCCAACTCGTGCAGTCTTTGTTGTTAGCGATGTGCTTCGCAAGTCCTCCGCGCAACCTCGATACATGCAGTGTCCAGCAGCATCCTGCCAAACGCGCTCTGCATCCCTCGCAGATAGAGATTTACCTCGGCCGCCAACTCCGAACAGCCCCTGCCGCTTTTTATCCCAAGCTGTCACATCCTCTTTTGCCGCGGGCAGGCTACGACTTGCCCAGTCAGCAGGGGCATGGTCGAATTTTATGAACTCTGCCTCCAGTATCTCCAAGCGGCGCAACTGATTTTTTGAGGCAAGCTTTTTTAATACGGGAAGAGAATCTTTATCGACATCACCTTCTATTAGTGCTGCGTCGCTCGCCGTAAAGAGCTTGCAGCGAAATTTCATATGGACAAGTGTTACCACTGTTCCAGCGGCGAGCTGTTGTTCGAGCCAAGGTTTAAGTTGCTGGTCCCCTAATACGGCAAATGTGACTGCGCCGCCCATATGCCCCACCCCATTGGAAGATCGGAGCGACAACTCCCCAAATCGGGACACACCGAAAAGTTGTATTAAAATTGTTTGTGATAACGAACGCTAGATATATGGGGGCTGGCTCAGCAATATCAAGAGGCCAGAACGGGGATAAAAGGCTTTCTGAATGGTAGATTAGTGGTCTGGTTGGGTGCAAATTCTCCAACGACTGCCTTGGCCAAATCTGTGCCAATGATCGTTGGCGCGGCTCCTGGAATTGATGGCAGTTTTGAGTCGGTATCGGTGGCGGGTTTGGACCGGAATCAATGGCCGCTTTCGCCGGAATATGCACCTCACCTACCAAAAGGTCTGCGGTCGAATCCGTGCCGGCCGTCCGGCGAGCCTCAGAGATGCGTTTGCAGCTCTGGAAAATCCCACATCTTTCATCGACCGAGCAAACCAATAATCGCGGCTGTTGCACACCGCCAGCATGTTGGTTGAGCACACCCACTCCAGCGTAACCGGACCTTCCCACCCATTGACCAACAGAGCCTTCGGTGACAGCGGAATCGCCAAATAATCTCCGAAGGTGTCGGGCACGACGAATTCGCCCTCTAATGCCGTGACCAAACGCCAATCCGTGAACTGCAAATTCAGTAGCTCTTGATCCATTCGCATCCTAATTTGCACGCCCGTAAGCTGGCGACCTTCAAAAAATGCGATGCGCGAGCCGCCCTCGATCCGCTCCGAAGCGAACAAGTAGCCATTCTTTTCCAGCGCTTCGCGTCTCGATGCCGTTATAGGCGTACCAGGTTTTACATGGCGGAGAGGTGTGTCGGGAAGGGGCGAATGGCGATAATGCATGCGAGCCCGCCACAGTGCGAAAAACTCACTGATGGCCACGTTCTCGCAAACCAGAGTACGGCCCGTACTGAGAATGCGATCGGCAATTTTTTGAAATTGGGTTTCGATGACGGTCTGGTGATACTCGGCACCGTGCATCCAGGCACGCTTGACAACAAAGGCTTCGTCCTTGGGCGTGGCGAAGCGCATCGGACGTCGCTGCCCATACCAGTTGAGCTCGACACAGCCGCTGGCGTTGGTAAAACGTTCGATGCTTTTTGCGGGCAAAACATGCTGATTGACGGTCAGGCCCAATGGATTGCCTTTGCGCAACCCGTTGCGATCGAGCGATTCGTTCTCAAGAGAGCCCTCATCAGCAGGCGTCGAATCGCCCAGGTCAGGATTACTTTCCCCTATAAAAATCATCTCGGTTCAACTCACGCCAGCTTCAAGGAATCATCGAGCTCGGTCGGATTCGAAACCGTGGTGATGATAGCGCCCACCTCGGCGACGGCTCCCACGCGAGCGGGAAAGACATACGCATCGATGCGCGTGCTGTTGCGGTGATGAACTTGATAACCGGTGGAGCCCGCGTAACGGATCCGGCCGCGATTGAAGCCGCCCTTGGTGATGGCTTGGGAATCGCAATTCGGACACAGGAGTTGGAGGTTTTGCGGCCTGTTGTTGCGATTGGCCCCATCGCAGTGATCCATGATGAGCACCACCGGTTCACCGTTCCAGATCGCCGTCGCGTGCAACGGGCACTGCTCGTTATCGCAACGATAGGGAATACTGTTTTCTTCACGCCAGCGTAAATAGTTGCGTTTCACCGTGGTGCGATTGGTTTTCACGCCAGGCCGAAAGCTGAGAACCTTAAGGTCGGAGCGAGCCAGTTTTTTTGCATAAGTAAGCGCCTCGTTCAGTGATCCATAGGCAGCGCCTAGATATCGAAATATTGCACACCCCAACGCGGTTGTTGTGCCAGACGAATTTTTCGCCCCGTCAATTATGGGTACGATCACCCCATGTGCGAGCGTCCGGTTTAGGACGACAGCCTCCCATAGAGAAATGACCGCTTTGGCCGATTGCAGACGAATAAAATTTTCGTATGCCCGGTATGGCCATAGTGGGCTTCACGTGCTTTGAACAGAAATACGATTTCGGCGACCAGAGCCTGTGTGTGAGCGATTAGACGATGAATGCGAATAATATGCAGGCTGCTTCTCGCCTAGCAATGCCATTGGCCGAACAATACGCTGCTGAGTGGCGGCGGCTGTGGGATGAGTCTACGGATCTCCATCGCGCCTATTGAACCCACAAGCAGGCGCGCACGTAGCGCGCAGTGCGAGTGTTAACTCTTTTGCTTGCCTTTTCGTCGGTAGATTTAACGGCACTGTTTTATGCGATGCCAAGGACGGAGCGTAGCGACGTAAGGGCGCGTGAGCGCGTGGCGTGTGGTCAACAGCAGCCTACCAGGTCGGCTTTGTCCACCGCCTTGCAAGATTCTCCGAAGTAATGGCTCTCGCCTTATAACAAGGTCTCTTTCATTGCACGCTCAGGCTCTGCGGTGGTAATGTGCTTCATACATGCACAAACAGGGAATGTGATGCAGTGCCACGCTCCAATATCCTCACCGTAAAAGACATCATCCGCCTCGCAAGAAGGCCTCAAACGCGCCTTTCAATGCGCGTGACGAAGCGCTCATCGCCTTCGCAGGTCTCGCGTATTTCGACGGCCACGATCTCAGTCTTGTTCGCGTATTTGACCTCATCACCGAGTGCGGGCAAATTGTGGTAGACGGCTATCTCCCAGCATCATTCAATGCTGGTGGCAAAAGCCGTTATTTCTTCATTGGGCACGACACATACCTGCGTGCGCTCGTTGCAAGCGTTATTGAATGGCGTCGTGAACATCGAATCGGTTGCCTGGATCGCGGCCTATATGCAGGACTCGACCCAAACTCACATTTTTTCCCGAAGGACGACGGCAGTACATTTGCATTGATATACAAGGCGCGGTTCGCCGGCGACTCCGTAACCCAACCGTTGCAGGTTCAAAGGCATTTCAAATCATTTTACATGGGCGAAGGCGTGAGCCTTTCGTCATTGCTCGACAGCTTCATTGCGAACTACTGGACTGCAAAATGCGATCAAGGCACAACGCAGGCAATTCGCGATTTAATGGAGCTGACATGCCTTACAAAAGAGACGTTGCGATCGAAGTGCATTCGAGATCAGCAATCGATTAAAGAAGTTTTGGAAAGTATTTACCAATAAGTAACAGCGAAACCAAAACCAGTTTCTATCGCCGACTGCGTGTGGCGCATCGAACCGACAAGGGAACCATTTAATGAATGCTGAAGTTCGCCATAATTCGTCAGATGTGTTTGGGATTGGGCGAGACCTCCCGCTCAATTATATTTCACGCACCACGGTTGATGAGTTGCTTGTAAACAGTCTTACTCGCGATAAGCATCTCGTAATATACGGCAGCTCAAAGCAAGGTAAAACGTCGCTGCGGAAGCATTGTTTGTTAGAGCACGACTACATCGTTATTCATTGTTCTAACAAATGGTCGCTGGCTGACCTGCACGCTGCAATTCTCAAAGCCGCTGGTTTCGAAATCACGCAATCAACTACGCGAACCGCAACCGGAAAAAACAAAATTGTCGCTGCATTTAAAGCCTCAATATTAGGTGTTGGAGCTAGTCTTTCTGGAGAGAAAGAACAAACATTGATGGATGCGGTCACCAAAAAACCTCTAGAGCTTGATCCGGATGACGTCAATGACATAATCGCCGCACTTAAAAGCTTTACGCAATACATCGTGCTTGAAGATTTCCATTATCTTCCAATCGACACCCAAAAAGACTTTGCCGTAGCGCTCAAGGCATTCCATGAGCAATCCCGATTGTGCTTTCTTATTGTAGGTGTGTGGCTCGAAGAGAGTCGTCTCACGGTATATAACGGTGATCTTACTGGCCGTGTAATCGGGATTAACGCAGATAAATGGTCTGACTCGGAACTTCGAGAAGTAATTCAGGCTGGCGAGCAGTTGCTAAATGTGCGTTTTACAGAGAAGTTTAAGACAACTCTGCTCTCTGCATGTCTTGAAAGCGTGTACATCGTCCAAGAAGTTTGTTACCAAGCTTGCGTCAGCCAGAACATTCACTTCACTCAAAATGAAACAGCTGATATTGGAGATGGCATTGATGTCGGAGAAATAGTCAGAACTGTAGTAGACCAACAGACCGGACGATATAACTCTTTCATAACCCAGTTTGCAGCGGGATTCCAGGATACAGCGCTCCAAATGTACAAATGGCTACTATATCCCGTGTTGATCGCGTCGCCGCAGAGACTGGAAGAAGGGCTTAGTTACCGCGATATGCGGGACGTTTTGCGCGCACACCACCCAGAAAAGGCCAGCCTCAACTTAGGAAATTTAACGCAGGCGCTTCAGGCAACTGCATCACTTCAAGTTAAAAAGGACATAAAGCCAATTGTCCTTGACTACGACCAAACCAACTTACGACTGAATGTCGTGGATCGTGGATTCCTCATATGGGTTTCGAATCAAGACCGTGCTGAACTTCTCCAGCTCGCAGATCTACCACATGTGTAGATGCTGAGAAGCTTAATCAATTTAGGAAAAATGGAGCGGGTTGCAATCCGCGCATGCGATTTGAAGAATGGCTGAGTAATAAATAGGTCGATAAGGGAATCAAAACAAGGCATTAGTGATGGACGAAGATAAAAAGCACTGGATCGTGCGAACCACGACGCATTGATCAAGCATGTATTCGATAATCTGCGAAACTTGTTTATCTGCGTAACTCTATCTGTAGGGGGCGCAGCAGTTTTTAAATACCGCATGTTTTTACCGCTTGGTGGTCTATGAGATGTCTACTTTCTGTGGGTAGGTCGGTAGCCAATTACTTAGTTGTGTTGTTCAGTTTCAGTTCAAGAATTTCGATTCTTTTCTTTAATTGTGAGAGCGCCGCATCCTGCTTTAAAATCATTAAGCGCAGTGCGTCTTCAATTTCCTTATCTCGACTTTCTGAACTGGTTTGCATGTTCGCGAGTTTTGATTTTAATTTGTCGATAAATGGAGCTGGCATAGGATGTTTACACAGGACTTCATAACCAACTTGTGCAATTTCGCTCTCGGCGCAATATATAGGTTTAGGGTTTGAGGTTGGTAAATCTGCTCGAATCAAGCCAAATTCGTCTGCTGGGCCTTGAGGAAGAGGTAATTGAGAAAAGGCGTTACCTGCGTATCCGAATAGCGAGAGGATTAATATCTTTAAGCCATAACCTTTATGAGCATCTGATGCATTCATGATTAATTCTCCCATTACACCTTTTTCTTCAATAGGCATGCATTTCGAAAATGCCTATTCGTGATTAAGTGCTCACCTGGCCTGGTTGCCTTTGTAGTTTGCAAGCTCCCGTGGTTTCCGATTTTAATTAGCTGTACGAGCTGTCATATACGAAATGTCATCGATTAGCTTGGGCGCTATGTTGTCCATGGCTTTTTGCTGCGCCTCAGTAGAATTTTTAAACCAAGTCCTATCGACGATCAGCTCATGCTGTCGTTGGCGAAGAGACACAGCATGGAGCAAGGCGGGCGCTGTACTGAGTTTGCCCGAAGCCACGACGTCGGGCAGTGGAACTCGAACCACCAGCTGATTCAATTGGACTACCAATCCTTCGTTTCTGTGATCGGACGATACGACGCAATCGCTGTAACCGGTTGCAACAGATGGGTCTAGATCCGCAGGTTTTTGATATTTTATTTGCCATTTATTATCGAGCAGTAGCGCAAGCGTGCGTGTCCGGTATGGATTGCCGCAAGTCGCATTCGGCAAAGCTTTATTTATAGGCGCAACGGCGGCTTCGTACCCGAATTGAAATTGGTACCAATTAAAATCCTGGTCTTGAGATAATTGCTTGTACATGGCGATAGCCACCACGCCCTCTGACAAAACGGCGTTATGATTAAGCACGGCATAGGCACCTCTGATTACCTTCGCAGAATCGGTGATATCGGAGTCTGCTGGGTAGGGATAGGCCGTGTGTGTCGCTTCATCAAAAAGTATTGAGTAAAGTAGGTGCGCACTTTCATCGCCATAAAGAACGGACTGCTGTATGGCTGCTAGCTCCACCAGCTGTGGAAGCTGCTCCTTGAGGGGCATTCCGGCCCCTGATTTTAGCTTCTGCATTATTTTTTTAAGTTGAGCGGGATTCGATGCATTTTCTACTGCTGAGCTACCAATGCAACTATCCGCACTGAGAGCTGAACAAAATTGAACGATGCTCGTAATGGGATCGGACATTTGCACGAGGTAATCGAGCCTTCGTCCAATAAGCTTGGCATTTACGAGGTCGTTAATTCTAGATGTATTCGGCAAGCCATTAGCTTTTTCGTAGCATGCCAATGCGGCCAGCGCTGGGCGTATTGTCTCAAAATTTTCTGCCCTACAAACCTCTGACATTTGTGCTGTTTCCAGCAATGTTTTAATTTGGGCGTGCTTTATGGCCCATGCTTTTGAGCTCATGACCGGATTTGCCAGAGATAAGAGGGTTTCCAGTGGGTGCTTCGAAAACAGATCTTTCGATTTATAGAGGCTAATTAAAGTTTCATAATCAATTTGGAGCTGTTTGTATTCTTTGACTACACCATCTCTCTCTTGAGTGGTTTGTGTGGTGACGATTGGATTCACTTCATCAGAAAGAAGGCTTCCCGTAATCGTCTGGCCGTTGACTACGGCAGATGAAACGTCATCGGTTATCGCCTGATAACATGAAATTGCCGCACTCAAAGCTTCCTTTTTATTCAGTAAGTCGATCAATTGTTCGCGGGAGGTGATGGGGTAAATGCCATTCAAATAGGTTGATGTAGTCAGCGTGTCGCAGCCAGCATATTCCTTAAACTGAATACGCCTAATCTGGTCGTTCGCCAAATTTACGCCGTATTCTATTTTTGCGAGTTCCTTCATTGTGACTTGATGGTATTCAAACTGCTCTCTGCGCATAGTATCAATGGACTTCAACGTCTCGATCTGCAGATTCTCGATGTTTTCTAACCGTGCATTTAATTTACCGAATTCCGATTTTAGGTAACCCATCATTGCTGCGTTGGGGTCGGCCTTTTTTCCACCGCCAAATATGCTGCTTGCAGACAGCGCGGCACCCACAATGTCGCCAGAAAGATACTGTGTCACTGCGGATGACGCTGTTTGTGCAAAGCCTGCCGCCTGAACGACTTCTGGTGGAAGCGGAATATTGAGATTCTCGGCAATTTTCGTAAACTGGCCAATTCGCAGTGAAACCTTGTTAAGCTCGTTGACCGTCATTTGTGTATCTATTTGTTTTTCGAGTGAGGCAATTTCCGCGTCGCGAACCTCGGGGGTAATTTCTGGAAAAATTCCTGATTCGAGAGCCGCCTTTTGCTGCTGCGGCGTCCAGTTCATATATTCTATTCGCCCCAGTCCGCGTATAGCTGCCTGATTTTCTTTGGCGATTGAGCGCACGTCCGAAATGCTGTTTGCCACCTTCACCATGCCATCATTGAGTTCAGTCAAGAGACCTTTTTGATCGTCAAGCTCACCTTTTATGGATTCAAAATATTGCTTAGTTTTATCGGCATTTTTCTTAAAATTCGAAGCTAATTGTTTTTGATCATTTGCTAGCCGCTGGGTCATCAGCAACTCTACATCCTGCTTTCGGTTCACACTGTGTCGGAAGTGCGCCTCCAGAAGCGCGATCGCGTTGGCATCACTTCCAATTTCCCTATTGAGGATGTCACTACCGACAAGCAAGTCATTTAGTTCTTTTTTTAACGCGCCTTTGTCGGGGCTATCCACCAGCGCATCAAGCTTTTCTAGCCTCGTCTTATCATTATCAACAGCTAGCGCCAGCACTTGAAGTGCACTTTTCCGACTACTCTCAAGCACTTCATCTGAGACTTTATTTATTCCGATTTCTGTGCCCTTTGCGAGTGCGAGAGCCGTAAAACGCGTAATGGGCTCAGGGTCGATTGCAGCGCCATACTGGAAAGAGGCCGATATTAAGCCGCCTGTAGCCAGTAGCGCATCGCTTGCGAGCTGCCCCGAAGTAATCTGCTTCTGATAGGACGCTGCAACAAGCGCGTAAGGGTGAGCGCCAGGTGGTATGACTTTTTGATCGGCGAGCGCTTTATAAATAATAGTGCCAGTGCGAATACTATAACGCCCTAGTTCAGTTGCGACTTTGGCATTATCTTCGGGTGTTTGCGCGTAGATCTGACCGACGAATAACAAAGAAAGGAAGATAGTGGGAATGCGGAGTGAGTTTGGAAAAGTAGGTTGCTGCAAAATTCGGCTACGATTCCTTTCGTTGACGGCCATCTCAGTTTTCCAGCAGGGAGTGTGACTCAGCCGAATATACACTTTGCTTTGATCGAAGCAATAGATCCCCTATTAAAAGCCAGGAAAAAAATGCCCAAATATTATCTTTGCCTTGCGTGAAATTACGTTCATGTGCATTGGCTGCCGCCATGAATCCACCCAGAGACTTCCGGGCCTCTCGAAATATAGCCGCTAGTGGACCACCAACTAAATGATTCAAGTAGGAACGAGGGCAAACAATGGATTTCAATGTATCAACATAACTTCGGTTGCAACTAAACCAATAAAATTTTTAAGGCTCACGGGCTTTTTTACCTAATCAAAGATTTGCAACTAAAGTCATCAAATCGTTAGCCAGTAATCGTATCTGTCCGGTTTAGCAGGGATGGACGAGTTAAATGGGACCGATTCAATCTCGAAAGGCGCCAGAACTAAAAATATTTTCTGGCGGCAGTTCGGCCGAAGCGGACCATCAGTGCTTACTCGGAATTCCTCCTCCAGAGCCCACGGACGAGAATTAGGCGTCAGATACCTGTGCCAATGGCTGAAGGTTTCGCGCAGCGGTTATTTGGTATAGGCATTGCGGGCTTGCGTAGTATGCAGGGCGATATGATTGAAATAGCGCCAGTTACGGATGAGAGAATTCTAAGCGCAGCCAAGTCAATAATATTTAGGTAATCCACGAGTCGACCACGTTTATGTGCCGTGGATATTCTTAATGCTGTCTTCATGGCCATAACATAACAAGCAAAGGGGTTGAGCTCGTAGAAAAACATTTCTTTCGAGGGGTGTGCTCTGCGTGAATGTCCGCTTTTGATCCTACTTTTATTTTTGGAACGGCCGCTTCGGCCGAACATACGCCGATCGAACTTATTAAACGAACGTCTGCTTCGGGGGCAAGCTGTCGCTTATTTACTCTCGCTGGATGATGGCAATGGCCGAATTTGCGATGCACGCGCCTAGTGAAGCGAGCTGGCATCGCGATGCCTGTTTACGCTGGGAGGGTTTCAGTGGAGACGGATTACAACCCTTTAAACAAATCAATTATTTTTACGTTTAGGGCTTTTGCTAAGGCTAATAAAACTTCCAGCGAAGGATTGCATACCCCACGCTCCACTTGGCTGGCATAGGTGCGATCGATATGGGCCGCGAAAGCCAAGTCCTCTTGGCTCATGCCCAGCTCTCGCCGCAAATGCCTCACATTTTTTGCAAGCAATTGCTTTTCTTTCTGACCCTTGGGTTTCATGGGGTCAGCTTCAGTCGGCAGAGATTGACAGTCCACGGACTATAGTCTACAAATTGCGGCCGCGACCGAACCGGAAAGCGAGCCGATGCACCATCGTTCGGAGTGCTTCTTGGCCACGGTCAATGACGATGCAGTTGGCTGCGTGTCGTACGCACTGCGCGCCAATTTTTGCAACCAGGTGCAAAAGGTCGGCCTCGCAAAACGACGCGAGGTAGTGAGCTTTTTTATTTTTTGCGCGGATAAGGCATTACGAATGGATGACAATTACAACGTTCGCCGCCCGGGTGAAACGCTGGATCAACTCACTCTGAAGCCAGCCGAGCATACCGATATTTCTCGGCCAGAACCGACGCTGATGAAGAACCCCGCCTGGCGCTGGTGGGCATTTTGGCGAGCAACCATGATCAACTTACCCGCGTCGTCTCATACCAATAATGAATCGAAGGGATGACTGGACTTCCCGTCTGAACCGAGCGGTACTGTGGCTGCGCACCGGCAGCTCCGGTGCCGGACGAGGAGGGGATTCATGTCATCTTATCAGTCGATAAAGCGACAGAAGTCTGTCGCGATATTGGCCGCACTTGACGGTTTGGACGAAGCCGCACTGCGGCAACGGTGGACCGATGGCTATGGCCAGCCGCCACCGGCGCGACTCAGTCGCGCGTTACTGCTGCGCGCGGTGGCGTATCACCATCAATCAAAGATGTTGGGCGGCCTCAGTGGTCATTTACGGCGCCGCCTCGCGACCATCGCTAACGATGCCGCGGCGAACACAGCAAACAATAGGGCTGCCGCTCCGCTCATTATTCGCCTGACACCGGGTACGCAACTGGTGCGCGAATGGCAGGGGCGCGTGCATCGCGTGCAGGTCACCGACCGCGGCTTTGAATATCAAAACAACACCTACCGTTCTCTCTCACACATTGCGCGCGTGATTACCGGCACATCGTGGTCCGGCCCTGCCTTTTTTGGATTGCGCCAACGGTCATTAGCGGCGGAGGCAGCGCATGGCTAAGTCGCGGACGTCGAGTGGCGCAAAGCCGCCAGCACGGGGGTTACGTTGCGCGATTTACACCCGTAAATCATCGGAGGAGGGCCTGGAGCAAGATTTCAATTCCCTGCACGCGCAACGCGAAGCGTGCGAGGCCTATGTATTGAGTCAGCGCCAGGAAGGCTGGCGATTAGTCGATACCGCCTACGATGATGGCGGTTACTCCGGCGGTCATCTCGAGCGACCGGCACTGAAGCACTTACTCGCCGATATCGAGCAGCATCAAATCGATATCGTCGTGGTGTATAAAGTCGATCGCCTCACCCGGGCACTCACCGATTTTGCGCGCATCGTCGAGCAGTTCGATGCGCAACAAGTGTCGTTCGTGTCGGTCACGCAGCAATTCAATACCACCACCTCGATGGGGCGACTGACGCTCAACGTGTTGCTCAGTTTCGCGCAGTTTGAACGCGAGGTCACCGGCGAGCGCATCCGCGACAAAATTGCGGCCTCCAAACAAAAAGGGATGTGGATGGGTGGCCATGTGCCATTGGGTTACGACATCGATCAACGCACTCTGATCATCAACGACGCCGAAGCGCAGACGGTGCGTACGATCTTCCAGCGTTATCTCGACTTAGGCACGGTCGCGCGCGTCAGAGCGGCGATGACGCAGGAAGGTCTTGTCAGCAAAACCCGCTCGTCAAAGTCGGGCGAGCCCCGTGGTGGCAAACCGTTTTCGCGCGGCCATATCTATCGGTTACTCAGCAATCCGATTTACCGCGGGCAGATCCGGCACCGCGATCAACGGTACGACGGTCAGCATCCCGCGATTATCGATGAAGCCACCTGGATGGCCGTCCAGCAGCGCTTAAAAGAAAACAGCCACGAACGACGCGTCCAAAACAATGCGACCGATTCCAGTGTGTTGGCCGGTCTGATCACCGATGAAAACGGCACACCGTTGGTGGCGCATCACGCGAACAAACGCGGGCAACGCTATCGCTATTACGTCGATCGCGACACGCTGAAGCGAGCGGACAATCTGCCATTAACGCCAGCGAACACCATCACTCACGAGCGTCAGCCGGGGTGGCGAATTCCGGCCGCGCTCATCGAACGGCTGATCCTGCGGGCGGTATGCGATCTGCTGACCACGCCGACGAAATTGATGAGGCTTTGCGGTGCGGCGTTGCACGCTACTCCGCACCTCGATGGGGTACTCGCCCGCGCTAAACGATGGGGCGAACAACTATCACAACACAGTGCGGCGGAGCGCCGAACCGTTCTGTTGCAGTTGGTCCAAAAAATCGTTGTTGCGTCGACGCAGGTATCGATTCATCTATCACTGGCAGGACTGCACGCGCTCATCGGCGGAGAAATCATGACGCAGAAAGCCGTACCAGAAAAAGAAACGGGTGACTCGATTCATCCGGAAACGGCAGAGCCCTTGTTGATTCCCTGGCAGATCCGTCGACGCGGTGTCGAAATGAAACTGATCATCCCGGGTACATCTCAGCTGCAACAACATGCACCCGATCAGGCCTTGATTCGGGCCATCGCGAAAGGCCATCAGTGGTTGGAGCAGATCACATCGGGACAGGTAAAAACGCTGGCGGACATTGCAAGGCGCAATCAGGTTACTGGGCGCTGGGTCAGTCGACTGATCAATCTCGCCTGTCTCGCCCCCGACATCGTCGAACGCATCTTGAATGGCACTCAGCCGGTACATCTCACGTTACAGAAATTAATTGTGCACGAACAATTGCCGGCCGACTGGCAGGCGCAGCGCGAATTGCTGTTGTTGTAAGCCTGCCGCAAAAACACCTTTCGAAAAACAAAATAAAAATAAATAAATAAATAAGTAATTAAATAAAATAAAAACAACCAGTGAAAACACAGACCATTGAAAAGTCCGTCGTACTCCTCTCGATTTTAAAAATACATTAATAAAAACGCGAAGCCGAGTCATTGGTTTTTTTAGCATGGCATGGCGAAATTTGCGGGATGAGATCAAGCGAACCGAAAAACTTTGCGACTGAGAAAGGGCGTATAAAAAAGTGATAAGAACGCCAGAAAATCGATTTCTGCGGTTCGCTATTGACTGATTACAAGGGACTAGTATTTGAGAGATCAAAGGCTTGCAGCGAGAGCCCCTGCCGGTATGCGAGCTGGGGCGTCTGTTTGGCGGTGAGAGAGGGATTCGAACCCTCGAAACGCTATTAACGTTTACACGCTTTCCAGGCGTGCTCCTTCAGCCGCTCGGACATCTCACCAAAACTTGTATTGCGTAGATTCGATTCGCATTGTGCCGCGACTGCGCACGCTGGCGTGCTCGTTATCGCCGGCAGGCGGCGCTCTCGAACGCGGCGCGCGAGGGCGGCTACTCTAGCCGAGTGGCCCCGGGTTATCAATTCTTTTGTGGTATCCTCGGCCGCGGTTTTCAGCGGGTAAATGGTATGAAATACGTCATCGTGCCGGTCACGGCCTTCCAACAAAATTGCAGCATTCTCGTGTGCGAAGCGACTCAACGCGCGGCGCTGGTCGATCCGGGCGGCGATGTGTCGCGCTTGCGCGAGGCTTTGCAGAAGCTCGACGTTACGCTCGAAAAAATCTTCCTGACACATGGGCATATGGACCACTGTGGTGGCGCAAATGCATTGCGCGCCGAATTTAATGTGCCGATTGAAGGGCCGCACCGCGAAGATAAATTTTGGATTGATCAGATCGCGGAATCGTGTCGCATGTACGGCCTGCCCGTTACCGAATCGTTCGAGCCCGATCGTTGGCTCTACGATGGCGATACGATCACTTTTGGCGAGCAGACACTGGAAGTTTTATTTTGCCCGGGCCACACACCGGGCAGCGTGGTGTTATTTCATCGCGGCGATCGCATCGCGTTTGTTGGCGATGTGTTGTTTCAAGGCTCGATCGGGCGCACCGACTTTCCGCGCGGCGATTACGACACGCTGATCAATTCGATTCGTCATCAGCTGTGGCCGCTCGGGGATGATGTGCGCTTCGTTCCCGGACATGGCCCGATGTCGACGTTTGGCGAAGAGCGTAAGCACAACCCGTTTGTCGCCGATAAACGTTTCGGCTGATTAAGGAAATAGCCATGCGATTTTCGATGCTCGATACGCGATTGGCGCGCTGGGGATTTTATCTGGCGCTGATCGGCATTACGGTGCTGGCGCTGATACCGGCACACGATGTACCGGCTAGCACCGGTTGGGATAAGGCAGATCATTGGCTGGCGTTTTTCACGCTGTCGCTGCTCGGAGCGCACGCTTATCCGCAGCAACCGTTTTGGCGCCGCTTAGCGATTGTGTTAGTGCTGTACGGTATCGGTATCGAGCTGGCGCAATGGTGTACACCCGATCGCGATGCCGATTGGCATGACGTTGTCGCCGATTCGATCGGTATCGCCGCTTACGGTTTTTTCAGTGCCTGCTGCGATTGGATAGCGCGACCCCGCGCCGCATCGGAGTAGGCAATTATTTTTAGGTGGTTTCGCGCCGAGCAATGAAACATCTGCTAATCGTTTTTCATTCGCAATCCGGCTCAACCGAATTGTTGGCGCGCGCGGTATTGCGTGGCGCACGGCGGGAAACCGATATCGAGACCCGACTGCTGCGCGCAGTCGATGCGACCACCGCTGATTTGTTATGGGCCGATGCAGTGTTATTCGGCTCGCCGGAAAATTTCGGTTATTTATCGGGCGGCCTCACCGATTTTCTTGCCCGCACGTTTTATCCCTATCAGCAATTGGCGCCCGGCCGTTTGTTGCCCTACGCGATGTTCAGTAGCACCGGCAACGATGGTCGGGGCGCGGTAACGCAGTTACAACGTATCGTCGTCGGCTATCCGATGCGTCCGGTGACAGAGCCCATCATTATTCGCGGCGAGGTTGATGCGCTCGCGCTGCAGCGTTGCGAGGAATTGGGCCAGACATTGGCGGCGGGTTTGTCGCTGGGGATTTTTTGAAAAATCGCGAATCCGTGTCCATACTCTGGGCATCTTTTTGTTAGTCCTCCCAAGATGGTCGGATCTTTACTGACGGGAATCAGGCATTCCTGGCAGTGTAAGGTCGGCTCTTGTATTCGTCTCTGCGCAAACGCATTTCTTCTCTGTTTATTCCGACGCTGATCCTGGTGGTATTAATCCACGAGATATGGACCACGCCGATTTATACGGATCGCGATCTCTCTGAGATACGCGAGGCTGCGGTCGCGCTTGCGAAACAGGGCGATGGCGATACGGCGCTCGAACGCTTGCGTGCGTTATCCGAAGTGGCGCCAGACAATCGTGCGGTCTGGGGCGATTATCTCAGCGTGCTAGTTAGGACCGGCCACGATCAACAAGCTTTGACGCTGTATCGAAATAATGGCGCCAAAGCGCTGCCCGATTACACGCTGGCAGAATTATTTGATGCCGCACTGCGTCAACACGATGCGGTATTGGCACGCCAAATTGCCGATCGCGAAATTGCGCAAAGCCAAAATCGCGAAGCTATTACCGCCGCGCGCGCGCAGGCATTAAATGATTCCGGCTTGCTTCCAACGCCTCCAGTGGCGGAGCAGGGCGCTGCGCAAATTGCAGCGCTAGCGACTGTTGCTGCACCAAGTTCTGTGCAGCAGCCAGCTGCGTCGAACAAAGCCGCAGCAGTTGCGGCAAAGGTGCAAGCCTCCGGCAATCGCACCACGAGGAATCAGGCTGGCGCGCGGCAAGTATTTCGATCGGTTGCGCCGCCAGCTGAAAGTGTGACGCCAACTCCCGTAGCGCCAATCGAATCGCGCTCGCTCGCTGATGAAGTGCGCACTGCGGTACGTGCGGCCGAGCAGGCTCCCGCTGCAGAGCGCGCCATGCAGGCGCAGGCAGCGCTGCCGCTTATTGGCGAATATGAAGCGTCGCTCGCCGCCGGCTCAACAGAGCTGCGCAACGCCAAGCTGGATCATGTGCGAGCGCTGACGCTCGCTAATCGTCTTGACGAGGCCGCGGCATTATTCGAATCGCTCGGTCCCACTGAACAAATGCCTTTGTACGGTTTGATGAACGGCGCCGATTTATATGCGCGTCGGCACCAACCGGAGCGAGTGAAAACATTGCTCGATCAAGCCGAGCAGATGCAGGCGGATTCACGCAGTACTTTGCTCGCGCAATTTTATAATCAGCTCGATATGGAGCAATTCGATCGTGCGGCGACCACGCTGTCCCGCTTGCGTGGCATTTCGCGTGATGCTATTTCGCAGCGCGATACTGAAATTATCGCTGCGATGTTTGCGGCGTATCAGAATCATCTCGACGAAGCGCAACAGCGATTGGAGCGGTTGCGTGATGCGTCGCCCGATAATGGCGAGATACAGCTGCGACTTGCGCAAATCTATCGTTGGCGCGGGTGGCCGCGACGGGCGCTTATCGAATACCAATTGGCGACAAAGAATTTAGATGATGGCGTTCCAGCGCAGGTCGGCGAAGTCGCAGCGCGCAACGATCTGCATGCGTTCCAAGCCGCACATCAGCAATTACGGCAATTGGCCGAATCGACGCCAACTCATCCTGATGTGGTGCAGGCGCTGCAAGAACAGGCACAGCGCGATCGCTGGGCCTACAGCGCGCAAATACTTGCAGGCCAGTCGAGCGGTAGTCCGGTGACCGGCAGCGGCGATATCGCATTCGATCAGAAGTTGTATGCGCCACCACTCGACGATCACCTGCGCGCATTTGTTCATCAGCGTTACGACTGGGCGAATTTTCCGGAAGGAAATGGCAGTGCCAATCGTCTCGGTATCGGCAGTGATTATCGCTCGCCGTCATTCGATATTGCGGCTGAAATCAGCGATCGGATTCCCGGCGGTCATCTCGGCGCGGCGGTCAGCGGCGAGTGGAAATTCGACGATCGTTTTAGTGCATTCGGTGAAGTGCAAACCGATAGCACGCAAATTCCGCTACGCGCATTGCGCGCCGATATCGACGGTCATTCGATGACTGCGGGCGCCCAGTATCGCGCCGACGAAAGCCATGCTGCTCGCGCGAGTTACAGTCGCACCGATTTCAGTGATGGCAATAAGCGCGATGCTATCGCCGCGCAATATCAGCAGAGCATTTATCGCGATGCGCATAACCAACTCAGCGCTATCGCGCAGGGTTATTACGGCCGCAATTCGGCTGGAAATGATGTGCCTTATTTCAATCCGGATAGCGAGACATCGGTCGGCGCGGCTGTCGTTTACGACGGCATTTTATGGCGGCGGTATCAGCGCTCATGGTCGCAGCGTCTGCAGTTCGGGGTGGGTAATTATTCGCAACAACATTTTGGTAGCGGCGCCATCTGGGATGTCGAATATGAACAGCGCTGGCAATTGAGCGATGCGCTGAATTTCAATTACGGCGCGCTTTACCGCAGCCGTATTTATGACGGCGGTCGCGAGGGTTATAGCGCGATATTCGGCGGCGTGAACTGGCGTTTTTGAGGCGGAAATAATTGCAATGCAATATCAAACGGTAGTCGATCATCTCCTGGCATTCGCGTATTACTATCCGCTGTTCATGTCTTATGTATGGATGTGCGGCGGTTTGTATTACCGCTATCACTGGGAGCGCTCAAGCCTGCCGGGGCAGCCGCCGCAATTGTTGAAATATCCGGGCGTATCGATTCTGGTGCCGTGTTTCAACGAGGCCGAGCAGTTGCATGAAACATTGTTGCATCTGTCGAAGATCGAATACCCGGACTACGAAATCATCTGTATCAACGACGGCAGTCGTGACAATACCGCGCAAATTCTCGATACGCTGACTCGGCAATACGAGCGTCTGCGCGTTGTGCATCTGACGACGAATGGTGGCAAGGCGCGCGCGTTGAATGTCGGCGCATTGATGGCGACGCATGAAATTCTCGTTTGCATCGATAGCGATGCGGTACTCGATCCGCACGCGGTAACTTGGCTGGTTGCGCAATTTGAAAATTCGCCGCGGTTGGGTGCGGTCACGGGCAATCCGCGCATTCGCAATCGCTCGACATTACTCGGCAAAATTCAGGTCGGCGAGTTCTCGTCGATCATCGGTTTGATCAAGCGTGCACAGCGTATTTATGGCCGCATTTTTACCGTGTCCGGTGTGGTCGTCGCATTTCGGCGCGCGGCGTTGCAGCGGATCGGGTTCTGGCATTCCGATACTGCGACTGACGACATCGATATCAGCTGGCGTTTGCAGCTCGAACACTGGGATATCCGTTATGAGCCGAATGCATTGTGTTGGATTCTGATGCCGGAAACTTATCGCGGTCTGTGGCGGCAGCGGCTGCGTTGGGCGCGCGGTGGTGCCGAGGCGGCTCTGCGTTATGGCAGATCGATGTGCAGGTGGCGCAAGCGGCGCATGTGGCTGGTGCTTGCCGAATATTGGTTGAGCGTTGCCTGGAGTTATTTGCTGGCAATCATTGTGACGCTCTGGTTGCTCGGAAAATTTATGACGCTGCCGGCCGATCTACATGTGCCGACCATCGTGCCGGGTTGGCACGGCGTGGTATTGGCGTCGACATGTCTGCTGCAGTTTTTCGTCAGCCTGTTGATCGATGGGCGTTACGAGAAAAATCTACTCAGAAATTTTTTCTGGATGATCTGGTATCCGTTGGCGTATTGGCTGATTACGGTATTCACCACCGTGATTGCAGTGCCGCGCACATTATTCAGTCGCCGGCGCAGCGGTACCTGGGTCAGCCCCGATCGTGGGGTACGTGAAGCCGATGCCGCATAAGCTCCATTGCACCTGTTTTCGACGCGAGATATGACAATGAACACCCCCAACAATCCACTGATTATCGATCGCGCAGATCTGGTGCCGCCCGGTCAGAAAGCGACGGCATGGGGCATCACGCTCCTGTTCTGGGGGGCTTTGCTTTATTTATGGCAACCGCTGCTCAGCTTGATTGCGTGGGGGCTGAATATTCATCTGTTCTACAACCATATGATTTTGCTCGGCGGCTACCGTACTTTTCTCGATCTGCTGGCGATGTATTTATCGGTTATCGCGGTGCTTGGTGGCGGGTTGATTCTATGGGCTCGCATTAATCAATGGCGCTTTCGCGGCAAAGAGCGTCGTACCGGTCTCGATTCGACCGATATGCCGGCGTTGTGCGGCAGCTTTGGTCTCGAATTGAGCGATATTGAGGCCGTGCGCGGCCATCGCAGCATCGCGGTGACCTTCGTCGCGGATGACAGAGTTACTCTCAACACCAAGGATTAAGCGTCGGATTTCCTTACAAAAATTGGATATCTCCCGACTTCTGTACTCTTTTAAGTGATTGAGAAAGCATGATTTTGTGACAGAGGTCTCAAAATTGCTTATAACTGAACATCGTTACTTGTCCATCCAGGAAATTCCAAATGAGCCGTATAATTTCCGCGCTGCTGTTAACTGTGTTGTCGACACTGGCATCCGCTTATTCCGTCACCATTGATCAGGTCGTTAACAGCGACGCCAATCTGTTTTACACCGATTGGGGGCATTGGTTCACGATGCCGGGCGACAATGGCATGAATGCTCCCGGGTCGCAGCCAGCGAGTTCGGTACCGTTTAATTTTGGCGGCTTAAATTCGGTGTCGATTACCGCAAGCGGTGCGGTGACTCAGGATCTCAATGCCGCATTCGATCCTAATGGTGTGTGCGTCAGCAACTGTGGCTCAATCCTGTTTCCGAACAGCGATTTTCGCGCGCCAGGGCTGACGGCGTATTCACTGATCGGTATTTGGAGCCGCTCGGCAACTGAAATTGATCCTTTCTATACCACTGATCTCGGCTGGCGAGATATCGATAGTGGGCTCGGTTTATTGCTGATCGGTAGCGCGCGCGATCTTGTGGTACCTGACTTCAGTTCTGCGTATTTATTCCTGGCAGTGAACGACGGCGGTTTTGCCGACAACAGCGGTCACTACGATGTACGGCTCACCGCTAGCGTGCCGGAGCCCGGAACCATCTCCCTGTTGGCTATCGGTCTGATCTGTTTGGTGCTGGCGCGTCGTCGCATTATCTGAACGGACGTGGCATAAAAAGCCGCCTTTTCGGCGGTTTTTTATTAGGGGCGAATTCTTAGTTATTTGGGGCCGCTGCTTCGTTCTGCGAGCAATAACTGTAAAAACGCACTCGCTGCGTTCGACAAGCTGCGTTCGCGATGCATCACGACGCCGAGGTTGCGACTCATTTTTTGTCCGCTCAAGTTCAATCCGCACAGCATTTCGTCGATCAACGTTTTTGGTAAAACACTCCAGCCCAATCCAATCGATACCATCACCTTGATCGTTTCCAGATAATTGGTCGACATGGATACGTCGAGCGGCAGTTTCTGTTCTTCAAATAGCGCTTTGACGATGCGCCCGGTGTACGTATTCAGGCCGGGCAGAATGGCGCGATATTGACTCAGCGCGCGCGCGTTGACGGTTTTTTTATTCGCGAGCGGGTGATTGCGTGCGACGGTGACGATCAGTTCGTCGTTCCAGATTTCAATTTGTTGCAGCGATGGCTTCGCTTCGGGCGCGAGTGTGATGACACCGAGTTCGACTTCACCCAACAGCACGCGCTCATACGCTTCTTCGGAATCGAGAAAATCGATATCGAGCCGCACGTCGGGATATTGCTGCGAAAACTTTTGCAGCACCTCGGGCAGCCGATGCAGCCCCATGTGATGGCTGATACCCATCGTCAGCAGGCCAGTCACACCGCCGCGCAAATCCTGAATATGCCGTTTTGCTACGCGTAATTCCTGGAGCACGATTTGCGAGTGCGGCAACAAGGCGCGGCCGGCTTCCGTCAGCGTGATCTGCCGGCCGATGCGATCGAACAGACTGCAGTCGAGCTGTTGTTCGAGCAGCGCGATGCGCTTGCTGATCGCCGGTTGCGTCAAATGCAGTTGCTCGGCCGCGCTGGAAAACGAGCCGAGTTCGGCGACGGCGGCGAAGGCCTGCAACAGTTGGGTATCCATGGATTTATCTATTCTCAATAGGAATCGTTTCTATAAAAAATATGAATTTGTTTTATTTGTCAATGATTCTTACACTACTTCGCACTTATCCGAATTTGGGTGGGGTGTTCGGTGTTTCGCTTCAGGACCGTCAGCGACGGGGATGTCGATGACGAGCTACATGGATGTACTTGCCGCGTGTCCTGAAGCGAAACACCGAATGCCCCCTGGCACTATCACAGCAAAGCGCAGGGATCGACATGGCAGGCAAAACGCTCTACGACAAATTGTGGGATGCGCATTTGGTGAAAATGCGCGATGACGGCACGGCATTGATTTACATCGATCGCCAGTTGCTGCACGAAGTGACTTCGCCGCAGGCATTCGAAGGTCTGCGCCTTGCCGGTCGCAAGCCGTGGCGCATCGACGCGAATATCGCGACACCTGATCACAACGTGCCGTCCGCTGTTACCGAGCGCAAAGCCGGCATCGCCGGCATCGCCGACGAGGTGTCGCGCATTCAAGTGCAGACGCTCGATGAAAACTGCGACGACTTCGGCATCAAGGAATTCAAGATCAACGATGTGAACCAGGGCATCGTGCACGTGATCGGTCCGGAGCAGGGTTTGACGTTGCCGGGTATGACCATCGTCTGCGGCGATTCGCACACCGCAACGCACGGCGCGCTCGGTGCGCTTGCACACGGCATCGGTACGTCTGAAGTTGAACACGTACTCGCGACGCAATGTTTGCTTCAGAAAAAATCGAAAAATCTCTTGATCAAAATCGACGGCAAGCTCGGTGCGGGTGTTACCCCGAAAGATGTTGTGCTCGCCGTGATTGGCAAAATAGGCACTGCCGGCGGCAACGGCTGCGCGATCGAATTCGGCGGTGAAGTCATGCGTGCGATGTCGATGGAAGGCCGCATGACGGTATGCAACATGGCGATCGAAGCCGGTGCGCGCGTCGGCATGGTGGCGGTCGATGACATCACGCTCGATTACGTGAAAGGTCGTCCGTATGCGCCGAAAGGCGAGCAGTGGGAACAGGCGGTCGCGTATTGGAACACTCTGCACAGCGATGCCGATGCGAAATTCGATCGCGTCGTCGAAATCGACGGCGCTGCGATCAAGCCGCAGGTGAGCTGGGGCACATCGCCGGAGATGGTCGTATCGATCGATGCGAATGTCCCGAACCCGGCTGATTTTACCGATGCAGGGAAACGCCGCGCCGCCGAACGCGCGCTCGAATACATGGGTTTAACAGCGGGGCAACCAATTACTAGCATTCAACTTGACCGCGTGTTTATCGGCTCGTGTACGAATTCGCGCATAGAGGATTTGCGTGCGGCCGCGAGTGTAGTGAAAGGTAAAAAAGTGGCGGCGACGATTAAGCAGGCACTGGTGGTGCCTGGTTCCGGTCAGGTAAAAGCACAGGCCGAAAAAGAAGGGCTCGATAAAATTTTTATCGAAGCCGGTTTGGAATGGCGCGAGCCGAGCTGCTCGATGTGTCTGGCGATGAACGCCGATAAATTATTGCCGGGCGAGCACTGCGCCGCGACCTCTAACAGAAACTTCGAGGGGCGGCAGGGCTTCGGCGGACGCACGCATTTAGTCAGCCCTGCAATGGCGGCTGCCGCGGCAATCGCCGGCCACTTTGTCGACATTCGGGAGGTTATGCAATGAAACCATTTACCGTACTGACCGGCATCGCTGCGCCAATGGATCGCGCCAATGTCGATACCGACATGATCATTCCGAAACAGTTTTTGAAATCGATCAAGCGCAGCGGTTTCGGCCCGAATCTGTTCGACGAATTGCGCTATCTCGATGAAGGTCAGCCGGGTCGCGATAACAGTAAGCGGCCGCTGAATCCGGAGTTTCCGCTGAATTTTGCACGCTATAAAAATGCATCGGTATTGCTCGCGCGCGAAAACTTCGGCTGTGGTTCGAGCCGCGAACACGCGCCGTGGGCGTTGGAGGATTACGGTTTTCGCTGCGTGATCGCACCGAGTTACGCCGATATCTTTTTCAATAACTGTTTCAAGAACGGCATCCTGCCGATCGTGTTGAGCGCGGAGATTGTCGACAAACTGTTCAAGGAAATGTACGCGCAGGAAGGCTATCAACTAACAATTGATTTGCCGGCGCAGACTGTACGCACGCCGAGTGGTGAAGAGTTTTCGTTCGAGGTTGGTGAGTTCAGTAAGTATTGTCTGATCAACGGCCTCGACGATATCGGTCTCACGTTGAAGGATGCCGATGCGATCAGCACCTTCGAGCAGCAATGGCAGCAGCGTGCGCCGTGGCTGTTCAATCCACTTCAATAAACTTTCATTTGTTCGAGAAACGATTTAGCGCTTTCGGAGAAATTCATGAGCAAAAAAATTCTGCTGATTTCCGGTGATGGTATCGGTCCGGAAATCATGGTTGAAGTGCGCAAGGTGCTCGATGTCGTCGAGCGGCGTTTCAATTTGGCGTTGAGCTATGACGAGGCATTGATGGGTGGCGCGGCAATCGACGCGACCGGTGGCCCATTGCCTGAAGAAACACTGACGAAAGCACGCGCGTGCGATGCGATTTTGTTTGCGGCGATCGGCGGGCCGAAGTGGGATAAACTCGATCGCGCGATTCGCCCGGAAAAGGGTTTGCTGAAACTGCGTTCAGAGCTCGGTTTATTCGGCAATTTGCGTCCGGCAATTTTGTATCCGCAACTCGCCGATGCGTCATCGCTGAAAAAAGAAATTGTCGCCGGACTCGATATTTTGATCGTGCGTGAATTGACTGGCGGTATTTATTTCGGCGAGCCGCGTGGAATTCGCACGCTGGCGAACGGCGAACGCGAAGGTTTCAACACCGACAAATATTCGGAGTCGGAAGTGCGCCGTGTCGGCAAACTCGCGTTTGAGTTGGCGCGCAAGCGCAGCAAGAAAGTGTGTTCGGTCGATAAATCGAACGTGCTCGAATCGACGATTCTGTGGCGCGAAGTGATGGAAGAACTCGGCAAGGATTATCCCGATGTCGAGCTGACGCATATGTACGTCGATAACGCGTCGATGCAATTGGTGCGCGCACCGAAGCAGTTCGATGTGATCGTCACCGGCAATTTGTTCGGCGATATTCTCTCCGACGAAGCGGCGATGCTGACCGGCTCGATCGGCATGTTGCCTTCCGCGTCGTTGAACGAAAGTGGTGCCGGCATGTACGAGCCGTGCCACGGTTCTGCACCGGATATCGCCGGTCAGGGCAAAGCCAATCCGCTGGCGATGATGCTGTCAGCGGCGATGATGTTGCGCTATTCGCTGAACGCACCGGAAGCGGCGGATGCGATCGAGAGCGCCATAGGTAAAGTGTTAGACCAGGGCTTGCGCACACCGGACATTTATACGGCGGGTACACAATTGGTGAATACCGCGCAGATGGGCGATGCGGTAGCAAAGGCATTAACGAATTAATTCGAAGCACTTAGCGAAGCGCCGGGAGTATGTTGCAGGACCGCCGGCGACACGATGTCGCCGACGGAGCCTACAGGGATGTACTTGCGGCGTTCCAGCAACATATTCCCGGTGCGCAGCGAGCCGAATCGCTTGCACGGAACTCAACATCAGGTGAATGAAATGAAAACAGTCGGTTTCGTAGGTTGGCGCGGTATGGTCGGCTCCGTGTTGATGGAGCGCATGCAAGCAGAGAATGATTTCGAAGGCATCGAACCAGTATTTTTCACCACGTCGAATGTCGGCGGCGCTGGCCCCGTATTTGCTGGTGGTGCGCCACTGAAAGATGCGAACTCGATCGATGAATTAAAAAAACTCGACGCGATTATTTCGTGTCAGGGCGGCGATTACACCACGGAAGTATTTCCGAAACTGCGCGCAGTCGGCTGGCAGGGTTACTGGATCGATGCGGCATCCACGCTGCGTATGGAAAATGACGCAATCATTATTCTCGACCCGGTGAACGGCGATCTGATTCGCGACGGCATCAAGCGCGGCGTGAAAAATTTCATCGGTGGCAACTGCACCAACAGCATTCTGTTGATGGGCGTGAATGGTCTGTTTCGCGAAGGCTTGGTCGAATGGGTCAGCTCGATGACTTACCAAGCGGCATCGGGCGGTGGCGCCAATCACATGCGCGAATTGCTGAAAGGCATGGGCGTGATTCATGCGTCAGTGGCCGATCAACTGGCGACACCTTCGTCGTCGATTATCGATATCGATCGCAAAGTGGCGCAGACGATTCGCGAAGACGTACCGCACGAATTTTTCGATGCGCCGCTCGCTGGCGGTTTGATTCCGTGGATCGACAAGCAGCTCGATAACGGCCAATCGAAAGAAGAATGGAAGGGACAGGCCGAGGTGAACAAAATTCTGGGCACTGAAAAAACAATTCCGGTCGATGGCCTGTGCGTGCGTATCGGTGCGATGCGCTGCCACAGTCTCGCGCTGACATTGAAACTGAAAAAAGATTTACCGTTGGCAGAAATCGAAGCATTGATTGAATCCGGCAATCCGTGGGTCAAGTGGGTGCCGAATCAACGCGAGATCACCGCGAAGGAATTGACGCCGGCTTCGATCACCGGCGGCTTGGAAATCGGCGTTGGCCGTGTGCGCAAATTGAACATGGGGCCTGAGTATCTCAGCGCGTTCGTGATTGGCGATCAATTGCTGTGGGGTGCCGCCGAACCGCTGCGCCGTATGTTGCGCATCCTGCGCGAAACCGTTTGAACAGGAGTTTGGTATGAGCGCGCGTCAACTGACAATTGCAGTAGTGGGCGCGACCGGCGCGGTGGGCGAAACATTGCTCACCGTGTTAACCGAGCGCGAATTTCCGATCGCGAAGATTTACATCGTTGGCAGCGGCGACAATCCTGATGACACCGCGATGTTTGCGGAGCGTCCGGTACAGGTAGAGGCGATCGCTGATTTCGATTTCAGCCGCTGTCAGCTGGTATTTTTCTGTGCGCCGGCAGCGGTCGCCAAAAAGTACGCGCCGATCGCCGTGAAGGCGGGTTGTTGGGTCATCGACACCAGCAGCCAGTTTCGGCTCGATCGGAAGGTGCCGTTGGTGGTGCCTTCAGTCAATGGCGACGTGCTGGCGGAGCTACGCGCGCCGCAGATAATTGCCAGCCCGGCCGCCCATGTCGTCCAGGCGGCGACCGTGCTGTCGCCGTTGCAGAAGAAGTTTGGTTTGAGTACGGTCAGCGTAGCTACGATGCTGGCGGTATCGGCCCTCGGTAAACGCGGCGCCAATGAACTTGCCGGCCAGACCGCGCGCCTGCTGAATGCCCAACCCGTTAAGCAACAGGTATTTCCGTCGCGGATCGCTTTTAATCTCATCCCCGCGTTTGACGCTCCGCATGAAAGCGGCTATACCCTCGAAGAATCCGAGGCTGCTGCTGAAATTAAAAAATTGTTGAAGGATGAACAGCTTGAGACCGGTATCAGCCTAGTTTTCGCCCCGGTGTTTTATGGCCATAGCCAAATCCTCCAGGTCGAAACTAAGGAACCGGTGACTCCAGCGGTTGCGCGCGCACCACTGAAGGCAGAAGCGTCCATTAAACTTGCCCGGTCCAGCGATAATGTCGTCAGCGCTGTTGAAAGCAGTGGTGGCAATGACGTGGTGCATATCGGGCGAATTGCGCAGCCGACCGGTGCTACCCGCCGTCTGACCTTGTGGTCGGTGGCTGACAATATGCGAAAAGGTGCGGCAGTTAACATTGTCGAAATTGCCGAAACCTTGCTAAAAAACCATTTGTAACTACTATTTACGCTATTTACTGAAGAACTTTTCTAGCTTTTTTGGATGCCGAGGCGAAGAACCAGCCTGCAGGATGGGCGCTCAATGCCTACGACAAAACTCTCAGCGAGACGACAGGGTAAATAATATGGTGCGTAAGAAGCTCGCCATCGCGGTGCTGGCCATCAGTGCGCTACAAGCGACCTATGCCAATGCTATGGGCTTGGGAAATCTGTCGATTAAATCGGCACTCAACCAGCCTCTCAATGCGGATATCAAGCTTCTCGATACCGGCGATCTCGATCCCACGCAAGTCAAAATCCAATTGGCAACGTCCGAGGATTTTCAGCGTGCAGGCGTTGATCGCGATTATTTCCTGACCAATTTGCATTTCAGTGTCGATATGGACGGCCATGGCGGCGGTGTTATTCATGTCAGCACGCGCGAGCCGGTCGTTGAGCCCTATCTGAATTTCGTGATCGAAGCGCGCTGGCCGAACGGTCGACTGCTGCGCGAATTTGCCGTGTTGTTGGATCCGCCGACATTTAGCGGCAATCGCGCGACGGCACCGGTGGCACCAGCGACGAGCTCGGGAATTTCGACGGTGCAACACGCAAAAAAGGCGCCGGTGCAGCCGCCGACTATTAGCTCGGAAACAGAAACTTCTGCTGCTGCACCGTCCGCTGATATGTCGCTACCCAGCACCGGTAAACCGGGCGAATATCGTGTGCAGGTGTATGACACGCTGTCGAAAATTGCCACTAAAAACAAACCGGCGAGCGATGTCACCGTCGCCCAGACCATGGTCGCCATTCAGCGTGCCAACCCGCAGGTGTTCATTAACAATAACGTCAATCTGATTAAATCGGGTTACGTGCTGCGTCTGCCAACGGCCGATGAGGCGCGCGCCACCACCGCCGATCAGGCGGCGCAGGACGTCGAAGCACAAACGGCGAGCTGGCGCGGTGGCTCCGCGCGCTCGACGGCTTCAGCACCAGTGAGCGGTCCGCAATTGGACGCAAGCATTCCCGAGCCGTCCAAGAAGGAAGGCGGTTATCGCGAGCAGGCGCGGTTGTCGATTGCCACGCCGGGCGAGGGCGATAAGAGTGCCGCCGGTAGCGGTGCGGGCGGCGGCAAAGGAACCGAAGCGCTTCGAAGTCAACTGGCAGCAAGCCAGGAAGCGCTTGAGAAAGGCAAACGCGATAACCATGAACTGCAATCGCGCCTGGACGATATGGAGCGCCAGATTGCCACGCTGCAACGCCTGATCACGCTGAAAGATGATCAGTTGACCGCGCTGCAGACAAAGGCAGCCGACAAAGCGGCTCCGGCGCAACAACCTGCGCCTGTTGCCCCGGCACCAGCTACGACTTCGACGCCCGCAACTGCTGCGGCGCCGACTGAAGCTCCTGCGGCTACACCGCCGGTAGCGCAAGCCGAATCTCCAAAACCAGTCGAGGCACCGAAGCCTGCCCCTATTAAGCCGGCGATTAAACCTGTCGTCGCGCCTGAGCCGAGCCTGCTCGATCGTCTCATGGCGAATCCGCTGTACTTGGTGGGTGGCGCCGGTGTGGTATTGCTTGCGCTAATTGGCTTGTTCGTCGCCAAACGTCGTAAGGACGCCGAAGAAGAGGAAGAGTCGACCGACTACACGTTTGACGAGCAGGATAACTTTCAGTTTGCGACCGCAGATCTGGATACTGCATCGATCAGTGATAACGCCATCACGCCGGCACCTGCAGAGACCGCCACCGATGATTTGATGGCGCCGGATTTCGGGGCCGAGGCGCCTCCCAAAGCAGCGCAGCCGCAAACGGGTGATGCGATCGCGGAATCGGATATTTACATCGCCTACGGCCGCTACCAGCAAGCCGTTGACCTGTTGTCGAATGCAATCAATGTCGAACCGAATCGCAGCGATCTGCGCGTCAAGCTGCTCGAGGTTTACGTTGAAATGCGTAACAAAGACGCATTTCGTCAGCAGTTCGTGGCGCTGCATAGTCTGGGCGACAGCGATGCGGTCGCCAAAGTCAAAGACATGCTGTCGTCGGTCGATGGTGTTTCCGATTGGTTGGTGGATCTACCGAGCAATACGCCGAGCTGGAGCAATGCTTCGCTGACTGCAGCGGCTGCGACTACCGCTGCCGTTACGTCGGAGTGGGCGTCCCCGCAGGACGAAGAAGTCGAGCCGGAACTCGATCTGCCGGCCGATGAACTCGGAGAGCTTGATCTCGATCTCGATCTCGATGACAACCTGGATTCATCCTCATCGCTGGCTGCCTTCGATGATTTGGATTTCACCACGCCCGCGACTGAGTCGACCAGCGAGCTTGAACTGGATTTGGATGCGGACGGTATCGATGAGCTGGATGTGGCCGATGCTACCGATGACGAATTCGAGACGCCGCAATCGCTTGCGGAGCCCCAATCTCAGCCCTACATCCCGCCGCAACCCCCTGTCCAATCTCAATTTAATGCGGGTACCGCGTTCGAGATGGGGCTGTCGGATAATCCGGAAGAGGGCTTTGAGCTTGATCTCGGCGATGAGGACCTAGACCGCGCGTTACGCGAGATGGGCGACAGCGGTGAGCTGGGCGATCTGGAAGCGATGGCCGATAACCTGCGCGATATCGATTTGTCGCCGGCTCCGATCGCCGAAGAGCGCGATATCGATGCCGCCTTTACGAATAATGCATTCGATAACGACTTGGGCGCCGATTTGGAGTTGCCGGAAGAGTTCGATCTGAGCAGCGCTGCCGAAGAGCTGCCGGACATCCAGCGTACCGATATGTCGTTCGACGAGCTGGTGCTGCCGGAAGAATTCGAGCACAACCCCGCCGTCGCAGAAGCTCCTGCTGCACCGACATTTGACGCACCGCCGCCAGCGTTCGAGCCGGCCCCGGTACTTGAGGCCGGCGATGATTTTGATTTCTTGTCCGATACCGACGAGATCGCGACCAAGCTCGATTTAGCGCGTGCGTACATCGACATGGGCGATACCGATGGTGCGCGCGATATTCTCGACGAAGTGCTGCAGGAAGGCAGCGACGTGCAAAAACAAGAAGCTTCCTCACTGATTAGCCGCATCGGCTGACAATGTCGGCGCAGACAGACGCGGCGCAGTTTGCCGCAGGCGGGCGGGTGGCGCTCGCGGTCGAATATCAGGGTGGTAGTTTCTTCGGGTGGCAGGCGCAGCGGCAGCTGCAATTGCCGACCGTGCAGGAAACTCTCGAAGCCGCCCTAAGCAAAATCGCCGCCGCTCCAATTTCCACGGTCTGCGCTGGCCGTACCGATACCGGCGTTCACGCCAGTCATCAAATCATTCACTTCGATACGCCCAATGTGCGTCCGGCGAGAGCCTGGGTGCAGGGTGGCAACACGCTGCTACCACCCGCCATTGCGATCAAATGGGCGACGCCGGTGGCTGCGGATTTTCACGCACGCTTTTCTGCGATCGCTCGGCGCTATCGCTACGTCATCCTGAATCGTCCAACGCGCTCGGCCCATCTCGGTCCGCTGACGACCGCGTTTCCGCATCCGCTCGATGCCACATTGATGCATCGCGAGGCGCAATGCTTGCTCGGCGAACGCGATTTCTCGTCCTTTCGCGGTGCCGGTTGCCAATCCAAAACCCCGATGCGTAATGTTCATTTTGTACGGGTAAGCCGCGTCGATGATTTCGTCATCGTCGATATCCAGGCGAATGCATTTCTGCTGCATATGGTGCGCAATATCGTTGGCACCTTACTCGCGGTTGGTAGTGGTCGGCAGCCGGCGGGGTCGACCGAGCGTATTTTCGCCGCGCGGGATCGCACGCTCGCCGCAGCTACCGCTGCGCCGCAAGGGCTGTATCTGGTCGATGTGATTTACCCCGATCACTTTGGGTTGCCATCGACCGATCCCGGCCCCGCTTTTTTAAAGCCGTTCATCGCTGCTGGGCTGCTCTGACCCCTTCGCAAACTGTTGCGAATGCGCCGATAAAATCAGGCAATAGCCGCCAGCCAATGGCAGACAGCGCGGCGGCCGATCTGATAGGATTCGCCTTTCTTTTTTCGCTCCCGGCAGACATACGCTTGCGCCGCACCCGCGTCAAAATCTGTGGTATTACCAACGTCGACGATGCCCTCGCAGCGGTGGCTGCCGGTGCCGATGCTATTGGGTTGGTGTTTTATCCGGGCAGCCCCCGTGCGGTTACCACGCTGGTGGCACAAGCGATCTGCGCCGCATTGCCGCCATTTGTCACCAGTGTCGGTTTATTCGTCGATGCGGAACCCGCGCTGATCCGCGAAATATTGCGTGTGGTCCCGCTCGATCTGTTGCAGTTCCATGGCGCGGAATCACCGGAAGTATGTACACAGTTCGAGCGTCCCTATATCAAGGCGCTACGCATGCGCGATGACGTTGAACTGGTTCAGGAAGCACAGCGCTTCCGCAGCGCCTCCGGGTTGTTGCTCGATACTTATCGTCCCGGCGTCGCCGGCGGTACCGGCGAGGTGTTCGATTGGCAGCGGATTCCTCCCGAGCTGCGTGCGCGCATCGTGCTGGCCGGCGGCCTCAACCCGGATAACGTGGGCACCGCCATCGCTGCGATCAGACCCTATGCAGTCGATGTCAGTGGCGGGGTCGAGGCTGCACCCGGTCGCAAGGACGCCAGCAAAATCGAAGAATTTATCGCAGCGGTCGATCGCGCCGACCGGCAGTGATTGTGACCGTTGGCACTGGAGAATGAGCAGTGAATGACTCTGTTTTGAGCACCGTCGATTACGCAGCGATGCCGGACGCACGCGGCCATTTCGGTCGCTACGGCGGTAAGTTCGTCGCCGAAACGCTGATGTGCGCGTTGGAAGAACTCGAAGCGGCGTACAACAAGTTATCGGTCGATCCGGGTTTTCGCGCCGAGTTCGATCGGGATCTCGCGCACTATGTCGGCCGCCCGTCACCGTTGTATTACGCCGAGCGCTGGACTCGCGAATTGGGCGGTGCGCAGATTTATCTGAAACGCGAAGACCTGAACCATACGGGCGCCCACAAGATCAACAACACCATCGGCCAGGGTCTGCTCGCGAAATTCATGGGCAAGAAGCGGGTCATCGCCGAGACGGGCGCCGGCCAGCATGGCGTGGCGACCGCAACCGTCGCAGCACGTTTTGGTATGCAGTGTCAGGTGTACATGGGCGAAGAAGACGTACGCCGCCAATCGCTGAATGTGTATCGGATGAAATTGCTCGGTGCGGAAGTCATTCCGGTTAAGTCTGGCTCGCGCACATTGAAAGATGCGATGAACGAAGCGCTGCGCGATTGGGTCACCAATGTCGACCACACGTTCTACATCATCGGCACCGCCGCTGGTCCGCATCCGTATCCGAAACTGGTTCGCGATTTTCAATCGGTGATCGGTCGCGAAGCAAAACAACAATGCCGCGAACATGCCGGTCGCCTGCCGGATGCGTTGGTCGCGTGTGTGGGTGGCGGCTCGAATGCAATCGGCTTGTTCCATCCGTTCCTCGCTGACGCCGGCGTCGATATGTACGGCGTTGAAGCGGGCGGCTATGGCATTGCGACCGGTCGCCACGCGGCGCCGTTGAGCGCTGGGCAACCCGGTATTCTGCACGGCAATCGCACTTACCTGATGCAGGACGACGCCGGGCAGATCATCGAAACGCATTCGGTATCGGCGGGTCTCGATTACCCCGGTGTTGGTCCTGAACATTCGTGGTTAAAAGATATCGGCCGCGTTAATTACGTGTCGATCAATGACGACGAAGCGCTAACCGCTTTTCGCAAGCTGACGCAAACCGAAGGCATCATGCCCGCGCTCGAATCGGCGCATGCGCTCGCGTACGTCGAAAAGCTCGCACCGAGTATGCGTAAGGATCAGATCATCATCGCCAATTTGTCGGGTCGCGGTGACAAAGACATTCATACCGTCGCTGCGCTCGACGGCATTACGTTTTAAGGAATTCGTTCGTGAGTCGTATCGCTAACAGATTGACTAAGCTGCGCGAGCAACAGCGCAAAGCTGTGGTGCCGTATATCGTGGCCGGCGATCCTCAGCTCGCGGTGACGGTGCCGTTGATGCATGAACTGGTGCGCCACGGCGCCGATATTATCGAGCTCGGCGTGCCGTTTTCCGATCCGATGGCGGAAGGCCCGGTGATTCAGCTTGGGCACGAGCGCGCGCTGCTGCATCGCACCTCGCTGCGCAATGTGCTCGAACTCGTTGCCGAATTTCGTCGCGACGATAACGCCACACCGATCGTATTGATGGGTTACGCGAATCCCGTTGAGCACATGGGTTACGCGGTATTTGCCGATGCTGCTGTAAAAGCAGGCGTCGATGGTTTGCTGACGGTCGATATTCCGCCGGAAGAAGCCGAGGAATTAAATGTCGAACTGAAACGCGTCGGCATCGACAACATTTTTCTGCTCGCGCCAACTACCACCGAGGCACGTATTCGTACCATCGCCGAGTTGGCGAGCGGTTATCTGTATTGCGTGTCGCTGAAAGGTGTCACCGGTGCCGGTCACCTCGATGTCGAAGCGGTTAGTGTCATGCTGCAACGCATCAAGGCAATTACCGATCTGCCGATTACCGTTGGCTTCGGCATTAAAGACGCAACATCGGCAGCAGCGATCGCGAAGGTTGCGGAAGGCGTGGTGATCGGCAGTGCATTGGTCGATCGCATCGCGCAGGCTGCACAGCAAAATAAAACCGGCAGCGATTTATATGCGAGTGCAGCACAATTGATCGGCGAGATTCGTCGCGCGGTCGATGCGAAATAGCCGGGATGCGAAATAACGGCGATGTGAAATAGCATTCGCCACGAAAAAAATTAAACGTCATACCACGACAGAGACGAGGTTCTGCAATGAACTGGATCGATAAAATTGTTCCCGCGCTGACCCGTTCCGAAAATAAGGAACGTCGCGCATCAGTACCCGAAGGCCTGTGGAAGAAGTGTCCCAAATGCGATGCAGTGTTGTATCGCCCTGAACTCGAAAAAAATCTCGATGTATGTCCGAAATGCGATCACCACATGCGTGTCGGTGCGCGCCAGCGTATCGATATGTTTCTCGATGAGGATGGTCGCAAGGAGATGTTCGATGACGTCAAGCCGATCGATCGGTTGAAGTTCAAAGACATCAAAAAATATAAAGATCGTTTGACGCAGGCGCAGAAAGAAACCGGCGAAAAAGATGCGCTTATCGCGGTGCGCGGCACGCTGAAATTACTGCCGGTGATTGTCACAGCGTTTGAATTTAATTTTCACGGCGGCTCGATGGGTTACGCGGTCGGCGAGAAATTTACGCGCGCTGCCAATCTTGCGCTCGAGGAACGTATGCCATTGGTATGTTTTGCCGCATCGGGCGGCGCCCGTATGCAGGAAGCGCTGATCTCGCTGATGCAAATGGCAAAAACCAGTGCCGTGCTTGAGCGTTTGCGTCTTAACGGCGTGCCGTATGTGTCGGTATTGACCGATCCTATTTACGGCGGCGTTTCAGCCAGCCTCGCTTTGCTCGGCGATATCAATATTGCTGAACCGGGTGCACGCGCCGGTTTCGCGGGGCCGAATATTATCGAACAAACCATCCGCCAGAAATTGCCGCCGGGATTTCAGCGCAGCGAATTTCTACTTGAGCATGGCGCCATCGATATGATCGTGCATCGTCGCGATATGCGCGATTCGATCGCACGCTTGCTCGCGAAGTTAATGCTGAAGGCAGCGCCAGCCGCTTGAGGATGCGACCCAGTACGCTCCCGCAATGGCTGGCGTGGATGGAATCGCACCATCCGCGTCAGATCGAACTCGGCCTCGACCGTGTTGCGGCCGTCGCGCAAAATCTAACACTCGACCTTAGCCGCGCAAAAATTGTCACCGTTGGCGGTACCAATGGTAAAGGCTCATGCGTGGCAGTTCTCGAAGCGATATTGCGCGCGCAGGGTTATCGCGTTGGCGCGTACACATCGCCGCATCTGTTGCGCTACAACGAACGCGTGCGTATCGATGGCGTTATCGTCGACGACGTAGCGTTATGCGCAGCATTCGAACACGTGCATGCAGCGCTCAATGGCACCTCGTTAACCTATTTTGAATTCGGTACGCTGGCCGCGTTGTGGTTGTTTCAGCAAGCCGCGCTCGATGTAATTGTGCTGGAGGTGGGGCTCGGCGGTCGTCTCGATGCGGTTAATCTGATCGATGCCGATGTCGCGGTGCTGACCACGATCGATCTCGATCATCAGGATTGGCTTGGCGACGATCGCGAAAAAATCGGTCGTGAAAAAGCCGGTATTTTTCGCACGGGACGCACGGCTATTTGCGCCGATCCGCAGCCGCCGCAATCGGTGTTGGCACAGGCGCAGACCATCGATGCGCATTGGTATGCAATCGCCGCTGCGTATGATTACGAAATAAACGGTGATACGTGGAATTGGCAAAGCCGCGCACTGCCGAAGATCGCTCGCTATGAGAGGTTACCGCTGCCCCGTTTGCCATTGCCCAGCGCAGCTGCCGCGCTCGCCGCGTTACACGCATTGCCGCTGCCGATTGATGCGCAGGCGATTCGCAGCGGTTTGCAAAACGCGACGTTGCCGGGTCGTTTCCAGCGCGTGCAGCGCGGCGCTATTGAAATTGTTTTGGATGTTGCGCATAACCCGCAAGCGGCGGGATGGCTCGCGCAACGTCTTGCTGAAATTCCCGCTGCACGCACGTATGCGGTATTCGCGATGATGGCGGATAAAGATATCGATACCGTTATCGAATTGTCGCGCGCTAGTTTCGCGGCCTGGTTCATCGGTGATTTGCCCGATAACCCACGCGCGCTGCCGGCGGTCGCGCTTGAAACCCGACTGCACCAACACCATATCGAAGCGCTCACGCGCATGCCGACATTGGCCGCGGCGTTTGCTGCGGCAGTACAACAGGCGGAGGCGGGCGAACGCATCGTGGTCTTCGGTTCATTTTTTACCGTCTCAGAAATATTGACGCAATTGCATACAGAGGAATTGGTGAATGGCCGCTGATGGCTTGAAGCAGCGTCTGGTGGGCGGTGCCGCGTTATTCGTGATCGGCGTGATTGCCTGGTTTTGGTTGCTGAGCGCTGATAGCCCCGTCGATCCGGTGGCGCGCACCACGCAAATTCCAACAGCGCCTGAATTTAAACCGGTGGCCGTTGCGGAGCCGCAGGCGCCGCAGGACGTAACGCCAGTACCGAGCGCGCGTGCCACCGAGCCAGTGGCTTCCGCGCCGGCAGAGCCGACGCCGCAACCGAAACCGTTGCCAGATACGGCAAAGCCTCCCGTATTTGCCGCGAATACAACCGCGAAAATGCCACCGACAACGGCGCCATCGCAGCCAGCAAAAATAGTCGAACCCAAAAGCGTTGCGGTGGTAAAAACACCGACCGAAACTTTCCAGCTCGATCAGCAGGGGTTGCCGGTGGCGTGGGTCGTGCAGATCGGTTTGTTCTCGACGCAGACCAATGCCGATCGCATCAAAGGCGCTTTGCAGCAGAAAGGTTTCAAGGCGTATACGCAAACCATCAAAGCAGCGAATGGTGGCACCGCAGTGAAAGTATTCGTTGGACCGAAGCTGAGCCGCGAACGCGCGGACGCGCAGAAAAAGGCCATCGACGAAGCGATGAAGATGAACACGATGGTAGTGCGGTTTGCCCCGTGATGTGGCTGCGGAAACGGCTCTGCTACAATGCGCGCTCTTAAATTCGTGCCAACCTGTCAATTTCCACTGGATCGTGCAACGCCATGCCATTGAACTGGGCTGATTGGACTATCGTCGCTATCGTTGCCGTTTCGTGCCTGTTCAGTCTGCTGCGCGGATTCGTTAAAGAAGCGCTGTCTCTGGTGACTTGGCTCGCGGCGACTTTCGTCGCGATCGCGTTTCATGAGCGGCTCGCGGTGATCTTTGCCAAATGGATTCATACGCCGTCGGTGCGTACCGTACTCGCATTTGCTGCGTTATTTGTGCTGACGTTGATGATCGGCGCCATCATCAATTGGTTGATCCATCAATTTATTGTCGGCGCCGGGCTCGGCGGTCTCGATCGTCTGCTCGGTATGGCATTCGGCGCGGTGCGCGGTTTATTGCTGGTGCTTGCGCTGCTGATATTGCTGCCGATGGCGCTGCCGGAAATGCGGCAGGATGGCTGGTGGTATCAGTCGAAATTCATTCCGTATTTTGAATCCAGCGAAGACTGGGCGCGCTCCACCTTCGCGGAAGTGATGGGGTGGAGTAAGACGTTGTCGCAAAAAGCGCGAGCGACAAAAGAGCATTTGCGGTAAACCATTTTTCATCGTCGCAAGGCGGTAAGGTGTAGAGAGCATGTGTGGCATAGTCGGTATCGTCGCCAAGAACCGCGTCAATCAGGAGATTTACGACGCGTTGACGGTGTTACAACATCGTGGCCAGGATGCAGCGGGAATCGTGACCAGCGAGCGCGGCAAATTCAATCTGCGCAAAGATAACGGTCTGGTACGGGATGTTTTCCACACACGCCACATGCAACAACTGGTTGGCAACATGGGTATCGGCCATGTGCGCTATCCGACTGCCGGCACCTCGAGCCGCGCACTCGCGCAACCGTTCTATGTGAATTCGCCGTACGGCATCGCACTCGCGCACAACGGCAACCTCACCAATTCGGAAGAATTGAGCCGCGAAATTTTCCAATCGGATTTACGCCATCTGAATACCGATTCGGATTCGGAAGTGCTGCTCAATGTGTTCGCACATGAATTGCAGCGGCTCGGTAAATTAGTGCCGAGCGCGGAAGATATTTTTTCGGCGGTGCGCGATGTGCATAAGCGTTGCAAAGGTGCGTATGCCATTGTCGCGATGATTGCTGGTTATGGCGTGATCGGATTTCGCGATCCGAACGGCATTCGCCCGCTGGTCCTCGGTAAGCGTGAAACGCCGCAAGGCAATGAATATATGCTCGCGTCGGAAAGCGTTGCGCTCGATGTGCTCGGTTTCAAACTCGAGCGCGATATCAATCCAGGCGAAGCGATTTACATTGAAGCGAACGGCACGGTGACAGCTCAGCAATGCGCGGCGAATCCGCGTCTGTCGCCGTGTATTTTCGAACACGTTTATTTTGCGCGTCCCGATTCGATTATGGACGGCGTATCGGTGTATAAAGCGCGTTTGCGTCAAGGCGAAAAACTCGCGGAAAAAATTCTGCGGTTGCGCCCCGATCACGATATCGATGTCGTGATTCCGATTCCCGATTCGAGCCGCGTTGCGGGTCAATCGTTGGCGCATAAACTGGGCGTGAAATTTCGCGAAGGGTTAGTGAAGAATCGCTATATCGGCCGCACTTTCATCATGCCGGGTCAGAGTCAGCGTAAAAAATCGGTGCGTCAAAAACTGAATGCGATTGGCCTCGAATTTCAAGGTAAAAACGTGCTGTTGGTCGATGACTCGATCGTGCGCGGTACCACCTGTCAGCAAATTATCGAAATGGCGCGCGATGCCGGCGCGCGTAAAGTGTATTTCGCCTCGGCATCGCCGCCGGTGCGTTATCCGAATGTTTACGGCATCGATATGCCGACCTCGAAAGAGTTGATTGCCTACGGCCATACTGAAGAAGAAGTGTGTCAGCTGATCGGCGCGGACTGGTTGGTCTATCAGAATCTGGAAGACCTGACCGCGAGTTCGGCCGAAGGTAATCCACAGCTGACGCAATTCGACTGCGCGGTATTCGACGGCAATTATGTCGCGAATGATGTCAGCGCCGAATATCTGGAGCGTCTTGCGGCCGCGCGCAATGATGGCAATCAATCGCGATTAGAAGACACCGGCAGCAATATTGTCGGTTTGCACAATACTGTTCTTTAGGATTCATGACGATGTCAGAGTCAGACAAGGAAACGCTGCGCCGCGAAGCACTGCAGCATGCGCATATCGATACGCTAGCCATTCGCGCGGGTTACACGCGCACGCATGAAGGCGAACACAGCGAAGCGATGTTTCTGACGTCGAGTTATGTGTTCGATAGCGCCGAACAAGCAGCGGCGCGATTTGCCGGCAGCGAACCTGGCAATGTTTATTCGCGCTACACCAATCCGACTGTGCGCGCCTTTGAAGAACGCATCGCTGCGCTCGAAGGCGGTGAAATGGCGGTGGCAACATCGTCCGGCATGGCGGCAATTTTGAGTGTCTGTGTCGCGTTGCTGAAAAGTGGCGATCACGTGGTTTGTTCGCGCAGTGTGTTCGGCACCACCACCGTGATGTTCACGAAATATCTCGCGAAATTCGGTATCGACACCACGTTCGTCGCCTTGAGCAATAACGAAGCGTGGACAAATGCGATCAAGCCGAATACGAAATTATTGTTTTTGGAAACGCCGTCGAACCCGCTGAATGAAATCGCCGATCTCGCGTTTATTGCGCAATTGGCGAAACAGCGGGGATGTCTGCTGGTGGTGGACAATTGTTTCTGTACGCCGGCGTTGCAAAAACCATTGCAACTCGGCGCAGATATCATCGTGCATTCGGCGACAAAATATCTTGATGGGCAGGGCCGCTGTCTCGGCGGCGCGGTGGTCGGTCGTACCGAGCAGATGAATGAAGTGCTCGGCTTTCTGCGCTCCGCTGGGCCGACGATGAGTCCGTTCAATGCCTGGGTATTTTTGAAAGGTCTCGAAACATTGCGTTTGCGGATGGATGCGCACAGCAAAAATGCTCTCGAACTGGCGCAATGGCTCGAACAGCAAAAGGGTATCGAGCGGGTGTTTTATGCGGGTCTCGAATCGCATCCGCAACATGCGCTAGCGGCGCAACAGCAGCGCGGCTTCGGTGGTGTGATGGCATTTCGCGTGCGTGGTCGCGATACCAGTGATGCCAAAATGGCCGCGTGGCGTTTCATTAATGCGATTCGAATTTGCTCGATCACCGCGAATCTCGGCGATGTCAAAACCACGATCGTGCATCCTGCCACGACGACGCACGGACGTATCAGCGAGCAGGAGCGGCGCGATGCCGGCATCACCGATAATATGATCCGTGTCGCGGTCGGTCTCGAAGATATCGACGATCTGAAAGCCGATATGCAGCGCGGTCTCGACGCACTGTGATTTAGCGGCTGCGCTCGCAGTCGCTTCGCTCTATTTGATCGACGTAATACGGCATAAAATTCTGTCGTAGGACGCTTGTCTTGAAAAAAGTTACCGACGATGGGAATATAGCGGGCATTGCGCAACCCCACTTATCGACGGAAGCCCTATGGCAACAATTGCAGTGAAATACGAATGTCGCGCGCCGGCCGGTGTGGCGGCAATGAATTTCGAAGATCTGTATGCGACCGCACTCGAGCAGATTGCCTGGATCGATGCGCAGGGCTATCCGGTCACAATTAATTTCTGTGTGCATCACGGCTGCGACGATGGCTATCTGCCGGCGCCGATCACTTTTGCCGCCGCGGCGGCGATGGTGACCAAACAGGTACGCTTGCAGGCGAATGTGATTCTGCCGTTTCACGATCCGCTGCGCGTCGCCGAGGATACCGCCGTGCTCGATATTCTCAGTCACGGTCGCGCCGAATTATTACTGCTCGGCGGCTATGTGCAGAGCGAATGGACAATGTTCGGTGTCGATCCCAAACAGCGCGCCGCCTTGATGGAAGAGGGCATCGCCGCGTTGAAAAATGCATGGACGGGCAAACCATTCGAATATCGCGGCCGCCAATGTCAGATTCGCCCGCGTCCGTTGCAGCAACCGCATCCACCGCTGTGGATGGGGGGCACCACGCCGCCGGCCGCCCGTCGTGCCGCGCGTCTGGGCGATGGATTTATGCCAGGTTTGCCGGAGCTCTATAACGATTACGCAAATGAGTGCGAACGGCTCGGTAAAATTCCGCGTGCCGCGTCGCGTGTCTCATCGAATTATTTATACGTCAGCGACGATCCCGAAAAAACCTGGCAACAACTCGCTCCGTATGCGCTATACGAAACCAATTATTACGCGCGCTGGCAAAGCGAGGCCGGGCAGGGCGGTATTTTTAAGCAGTCGACCGATATCGCTGCCGTGCGCAACACCGGCGTGTATCAGGTAAAAACCGCCGAGCAGATATTGGCCGAGGCGCCATTTGTAGACGATTACACTTTTATGCTGCATCCGTTGATTTCCGGCTGCGCCAAAGACTTCAGCTGGCAGACGATAAAGAATTTTTTCGAGCGCATTGCGCCGACACTGTCGCTGCATTATTGAAAATAAAATCACAAAACCAGGAAAAACTTTATGCCAAAGATTGTCGACCACGATCAACGCCGTGAATTCATCGCACGGGTATCGGCCGATATTATTGCGGAACAGGGATTGGAGCAGGCAACCATTCGCGAAATCGCGGAGCGAACAGGATTTTCGAAAGGCGTTATCGAACATTATTTCGATGACAAGGATCACATCATCGATATGGCGATCGGTTGGATCAACCAGCGCTTCATTCAGCGCGAGCAAAAAGCGACCGCTGACAAGCGCGGCTTGACGGCGCTCGAAGCGCGTCTCGAATGCGCATTGCCGCTGACCAAAGAATCGCTGCGCGAATGGAAAATTCGGCTGCGGTTTTGGAGCGATGCGGCGGTGCGCAATGAATTGCATTCACAGCAAAGCGAGCGCTTAAACAAAACGCGCGAACGCTTTACCAAGGATATTGAAGAAGCGAAAGAGCTCGGTGAATTACAGACGGTGATCGATAGCACGTATGCGGCGAACATGCTGATTCACTTTGTCTGCGGCGTCAGTGCCAACGCGCTGATTGCGCCAGGCTATTACAACCGACGCTACGTAAAAAAACTCGTCCAGGATGTGATAGGCGATATGCGTAATCAGCGCGGCAATTCGTTATTGCTGCACGGGCGCGATAATGCTTCGATGGAGGAATGACAATGAATAATTCATATGACGAAGAACTCACCGCGGCGTGGGATGATTTCTGCGATCAATTAAAACTGGCCGGTCGCATTCCATTTCGCGCGCAGGTGCCGCCGCATGAAGTCGATCGCACCGCCGGTTTTCGTTTACTCGCGCGCAATGTGTCGTTGGCTTTGCAATTTCAATATGAGAACAATGATCCGCTGCATCCCGAGCTGTTGCATTATTTCGATCCGCTGCGCAAACAGGGCGGCGACAATACCGATGCCTTGTACGTCGGTGCACCAATCAATGGTGCTGACACGTATCGCATCTACGGTCATCGCGGCAGTGCGAAATATTTTGCGGTAACAACGGTTGAAGGTGGCGGTACGCCATGGGGTGGCGCTGTCGTGCAAACATTGCTGGCGAAGGATCTGTCTATCGCGCCCGATGGCACGTTCGAATTAATCGCCAGCCCAACGCCGCCCGCATCCATTGGGCCGGGTGTTAATTGGATTCGCACCAACCCGAATACCTTCCGTATCACGTTCCGCCAGTTTTTCGCCGATTGGGAAAACGAAAAGCCGATGAACGCCAATATCGAGCGCATCACCGGTGACAATGCGCCGCCGCAAATAACCGCGGAAAAACTCAGTCGCGGCCTGCACGACGCTGTGCGCTGGATTCACGAGTCGGTGAATTACTGGGCCGATATGCTCGAAATGTGGAAAAAGCGTCCCAACGAATTTCTGTCGTATCGACAGCTCGATGACAACCCGCTCGACGTCACACCCGGCGGCGATCCGATGATTGCGTATTGGCAATTGCCGCCGGGCGAAGCTGTGATCTTGCGTGTGCGTCCACCGCAGGCGCCTTACTGGGCGGTGGAATTCGGCAATTACTGGTGGGAGACGATGGATTATCGTTATCGACTCAGCAATACCAATTGTCACTACGCGCAGCTCGAGGACGATGGCGAATTGATCATTGTGATTTCGCGCGATGATCCGGGTCTGCCGAATTGGCTCGATCCATCGGGATTTGCCGAAGGTTATATTTGTTTTCGTTGGATGGGCGCCGACAGTTGTCCGGTACCGCAAGCGACCCAGGTTAAGCGCAGCGAATTAATGCAGCATCTACCTGCGCATATAAAACGCTTCACGCCGGAGCAGCGACGCGAACAACTCGCCGCACGCAGACGTGGTGTTATTAATCGGTTTGGCACCTGAAAATATTGTGCATGCAATCGCGCATCGCCTGATTCAGAGCAACGACATCCATTTGCATATTGCTGAATGCGGCAGCGGTCCGCTGGTGGTGATGTGTCATGGTTTCCCCGGCCTCTGGTATAGCTGGCGCCATCAATTACCGGCGCTGGCTGCTGCTGGGTTTCACGCGGTGGCTATCGACCAGCGCGGTTACGGCCGCAGTGATCGACCAATCGATCCCGCGTTGTACGATATGAATTATGCAATGGGTGATTTACTCGCTGTGCTCGATGCATTGGGTGAGCAACGCGCGGTTTTTATCGGCCACGATTTTGGTTCACCACAAGTGTGGAATCTCGCAGTACGTCATCCCGATCGCGTTGCTGCGGTGGTTTCTTTGAGCGTTGCCTACGATTTCGATTTGGCCGGTCGCGGTGGTGCAGGCTCAAAACCATTGGCGGATTCGCCGGCATTTTCATCGGCGACGATCAAGCCGACCGAATTATTCGCACGCATTGCGCAGCAGCATTTTTTTCACATGCATTATTTCCAGACCATCGGCCCGGCAGAAAAAGAACTCGGCGCCAATGTGCGTTTATTTTTAACGCGTTTGTTCTGGGCGCTCGGATCAAAAGGGCGCTTGCTCGATTGGAGCAAATATCCATCGCAAGGCACCGGTTATCTCGATGTGCTCGAAGATCCACCGATACCTTTACCATGGCCGTGGATGAGCAGAGAAGATATGGATTATTACGTCGCCGAATACGAACGCGCCGGCCCCGAGCTCGCATTTATCGGCGGTCTGAATTCCTATCGCGTCGCCGACCGTAACTGGGAGCTCGGCGCGCCATATGCCGATGTGAAGGTGCAGCAACCCGCACTTTATATCGCCGGCGCACAGGACCCCGTATTGAAATTAACGCGCCCCGATGCAATCGACATCATGCGTAGCAATGTGCCGAATTTACGCGATGCGATAATTATTCCGAATGCTGGTCATTTCGTGCAGCAGGAACAGCCGGAGGCGACGAATCGCGCACTGCTCAAATTTCTGCATTCGCTAAACCTAAAATAAATCGTAGGACGCAATGCATTGCGCCGCTTGGTAATGACTCCCATGTCGTAGCGCAACGATCCATCGCCAATTCGGCCAGAATTATGGTAAAAATGGCTAGGTTAATAAAATAGGGACGGATATCGCATGACTTTCCCATTTAAAACCCAATCACTTACCACTCCTTCCCGAAAGCCAGCGCCTTATTATCGGGGCGGCCTTTTAATAATTATTATGAGGCCGAAGGCTTCATTAACGGACTGTTAGGATTAAAAATGGATCAATCTCAAGATAAATATCGCGCAGTACTCATTGAAATCAAAAGACGTACTGCAGTCATCGATGCTTTCATCGCTGGAGATGTGCATGCTCTTTATTTGCCAACAACCGTCGAATCTACCTGTCTGCAAATAAGGAAAATTTTGGAGCTAATTGCATTTATCTCGTTGATCGCAAACAAGGACATTTATTCGGCACAACATAAAATGTTTGCTCAGCACTGGAATGCAAGGTTGGTCCTTCAAGATTTGGAGCGCATCAATCCGGACTTTTATCCAAATCCCATAGTGATAAAGCCAAGCACTACTCCAAGTGTTGTATCGGACTGGTCAAATAGACAAGCAGACTTTTTAACAAAAGATCAATTCGTCAAAGTCTACGAAAAGTGTGGCGGTCTTTTGCATGCGGACAATCCGTATGGAGCGCAAACTGATTACAATAGCTATCACGCAGAGGTAAAAGACTGGCGGAATCTGATTCGAAACCTGCTAAATGCTCATACTATAAAATTGGTCAATGACAAGAATCTTTATCTCTTTCAAATGGGGGCTGTCGATGCCAACCCAAGCTACTGTGCATTTGCTCCAGCCAACGAATGATCCTAACAAGCACAAGCAGTGGATCGTGTAGCTCCCCCGCTTTAGTGGACACCTTCTCATAACTGAGGAGGTGGCAAATGCCCCGATACACCAAACCAAGAAAGACTTGGCAATATTCAGTCGATTTCAAAGTTAAAGCGGTTGAGTTGAGTT